>ENA-ORKV01000049-ORKV01000049.1-human-gut-metagenome-genome-assembly--contig:-NODE-49-length-146201-cov-10.011832_pt1 | contig 146201 bp, 134 predicted proteins | sample MGYA00243058_ERZ508805 | MGnify/ENA primary metagenome ERZ508805 (study PRJEB26277, sample SAMN04329770) | human gut metagenome | biome: human-associated habitat | host: Homo sapiens | place: USA...
TCTGCGTCATAACGTACCCACTTGCCTATATTTCCGGCATCGTCAGCCTGCGATTCCTGATATACATCCTTGTCCTTTGCAACAGCTCCGTTCTGCACACAGTCAAGCCAGTACCATGCGTTGCTTGAAGGGTCATAGATTTCCTTTCCACGGTAGGAAGCGTCAATACTTCCGTCTTCCCTATACTTAACACCCTGACGCACACCATTCTCGTACCAGTACTTAACTCCGTTCTCCTCACGCCACTCCATGATTACTTCATCCGCAAGCACGTTGTATGGCACTGCAACAAGTGCCGTCCCTGCCACCAAAGCTGCCATCGCTCCTGCTGCTGCCCTTGTAACAATTCCGAAAATCCGTCCTGTTTTTTCATTAGATACTTTTCTCATACGCTGCCTCCTGGCAAAATTATATTTATGTTTCCGTCAACATATTACCATATACCACCCACAAAAAGTTCGTACTTGTAATAACAGGTCGTTTTTTTGTAATAACCTGCATAATTTTATAAAAATAACGGTAAATAAAAAAGCTTCATGCACAGTAATTACAAACACCACACACAAAGCTTCTTTTCATTTCACTATTCTATTCGGCTATAAACACCTGCTTCCCCTCAAAAGCGAAGCTGGCACTACCATGTAAATATCGTATCAGATAGCAACCCCGAACGTTGTAACAAACACTCTGTCATCATTGGAAACGATAAGCTCGCCGTTGAGCTCATCAGCAACACTTTTGACAATCTCAAGTCCAAGTCCATGTTCAGAGAAATCACCGTTTCTTCTGTCCTCCACGACACCGGAAAAGCTGTTCTCCTGCCTTAGTACAAGATACCCGAACTGCTCAACCGCCTTCAGTGATATGAAGGGCTTCTGATTCTTCAATGCCTGTTCATCAAGCCGGCGGCATGCTCTTATGGCATTGTCAAGGAGGTTGGAAAGAATTATACACAGCCTTGCATTGTCAATCGGCATATTCTCCGGGAAATCTAGCTTGCAGCTAAGCTGTATACCATACTCATCACATACCTTTGCCTTCTGCGAGAGCAGTGCATCTGCAATCTTGTTGTTGCTGTACATACATTTCACGGCAATAGTATCGACTATGCCCTGAAGCTGCTCTCTGGCATTTTCGCCCTGCTTCTCCTCTAGGAATACCGCAGCTCTCTTTACATTTTCAAGAATATATCTCTTTGTCTCATCCGCCTTTTCAAGCTCCTTTTTAAGCTCTTTCTTTCTGCTGTTCTGATTATCCAGCTGACTTTTTAGAATCTCTGCCCGGACAAGCTCTTTCTGCTTTTTTAAGTCCTGATTGACCACCATAAGCTGGATTACATTGAATATAACCATTCCCATGGCACTTATCAGACATACCAGTGCCGCATTGCTGTTCTCCCTCTCATCCAGCGTTATCCACAATGTGCTCCACACAATAAACAGTTCGACAACCGCTATAAAGAATATATTTGTGTTGAAGCTGTCATTAATCCTCTTTACTTTCGCAAGCCATATGGAAGTGACTACATATTCAATGCAAAATGCAAAGATAGAAAAACTGATTTTCCAGAAAGTCATCAGCATAATATCTTCGACCATAAGAATAAGCTGGACATGATATACTGCAAATCCAATGACGTAGAACACCGCCTCACCCAGAATAAGTGCCAGATACAGAAAAAATGTGTACCAGAGTGCAGCCATTCTCTTCTCACGGATAAACAATTGGACAGCAAATACCGCACCTAAAAATGCAAGCACGACATGCATTTCATGTCCAATTATTTCTGTGTTCTGCAAAAATGTAAAAAAAGACATATACAGCGTAAGTATAATGATATACGCTTTCTTATTTTTTACATTGCATACCTTGGTATGAAAATAAAAGGTATAGATTGCATTAGGAATGTTCAACAGCGTATCCACAATATCAATAAGCTGTACTTCTATCATAGGTATGTTACCTGCCTCGCTGATTTTTAATAATAAAGTGATTGCGTTACTTTATGGTATAGCTAAGAAGAGTCTTTCTCGTATCGGCATAATATTTTCTGCTGACAGCCACTTCTTTTCCGTTGTCAAGTCTGATGTCATTATCCCTCAGCTCCTTAATGTGTTCAATGTTGACCAGAAAGCTCTTATGGCACCTCACGAATTCATTTCCGAGCTGCTGTTCTATATCAGACAGCTTTCCGTATGCCTCGACAATTCCGTCCGTACATGTATATACAAGCTTTCTCTTTATGCTCTCAATGTACAGGATATTTTCAGGCTTAAGATTGATTATATTATGACCGTTGGTTATTCTGTGAATACGTTCTTCCATGCCGGCTATGTTCTGAACTGCCTTATCAATGGCAGCATTCAGGCGTTCCCTGCTGATTGGCTTTCTTAAAAAGCTTATATGGTTAGTTTCATATACTTCCTCACAGTATTCGACATAACCCGTTGTGTATATAATCTGGGTATCCGGTGAAATAACATGCAATTTCTTTACTATATCTATTCCTGTCTCACTGGCTTCATCTATACATATATCCGTAATCAGTATATCAAGCCTGTTGCGAAATTTCATGTAACTGTCAAGTTCATTCCTGTCCGACATTAAAATAATATCTCTTAACAGTTCAGGTCTGTACTCGTCCACCATCTTTTTTATAATTTCACACTGCGTTTTATCATCGTCAAATATAACTATATTGTAAATCACTACTGTCACACCTCATAAGCTTATTATTGTCATATTTCTGTCTTAAAAGCCCTGTCCTTCTCAATTTTCTCCGACAAAACCCTGAGCATGTCCTCCGCCTCGGCATAAGCCTTCATCTCAATAAGCCCATATACCGTCTGCATATAATTTCCGAAATCATGTCTGAACTTAGACATGACATCCAGTCTTTCAATAACCTTATCGTAATGTGCTATCTGCTCCTCCAATTCAGTTGCAAGAGCTTCATTCTCAAGCTGCTTCTGTCTCCAGTCACTTTTCCTGACAGTGTAGCGATACAGCATAATATCAACTATGACAAAGTTAAGAATAAATATCATCGGAATAAATTTCCAGTCAACCGTCTCATACCCGGCATTATATGCTGATACACCAATAAACAGTACCATAAGAAGCTGTACCATAGGTACTAATATATTCCAAATTTTCTTTTTCATCTGTGAATCTCCGTTTCAGATATTTATATGAATATTGCCAACATTACTAATCTACAACGGGATAATTGCTTTGTCAACGCTGTTGTTTTTTTCCTGAAGTAATTTTTATTACTTCCTGCTGACCACCGGATATTGCCTCACCATGGATAATGTCATATAATATGGTACAGAGGTCAAAATATCAGAACCTAAGTAAGAAAACATTTTCGCGAAAAAGCACGAATTATGAATATTTTGGGAAATGAGGGTTACCATGAAGAAAAGCAGCTCACCTGAAAATACCAAGAAAGAAACAGTTCACAGCTCTGATTCCGAACGCTTTCTTGATGCATGTGACAGGGTAATACACACAGAACATTCGGAGAACGGCATAGGCACTCTCAGCGAAAAGACCGTTCATTCCGTACTGAAAAACTATCTCGAACCTGATACCTCATACCACGAGATAAAGACCGGGCGGTATGTGGCTGACATACGCACCCCTGACGGCATCTACGAAATCCAGACAAGACAGTTTAACAAGCTTCGGAACAAGCTTGAGGCGTTCCTTCCGGAATACTCCGTAACGGTAGTCTACCCCATACCGCACATTAAGTATCTGAGATGGATTGACGGACAGACGGGCGAAATCTCTCCCGCGCGCAAATCTCCCAAGAAGGGCGTATTTCAGTCCGTTTTCTACGAGCTTTACAAGATTAAGCCGTACCTTACGCACCCGAATTTCCATCTGCTGCTCATGCTCATTGATTTAGAGGAGTATAGATTCCTAAACGGCTACAGCAAGGACAGAAAAAAAGGCTCCACCCGCAGCGACCGTATCCCTACGGCTCTGTATGCAAGTGAAACCATTATGTCTGTTGACGATTATAAAAAGCTTATACCTGATGAGCTTGACGATACCTTTACAGCTAAGGATTTTGCCAAGGCGTGCCACATCACTCTGACCATCGCACAGCCCGCAGTCAATGTTCTCACGCATGTGGGTGTACTCGAGCATATCGGAAAGCACGGACGGGCTTACCTTTACAAGCGGACTAAAATATGAGTTTTGCAGCCAATTATGCAATCAGGCAACAGTCTGTTAAAGCTGTTTTGTCTCCGACACGAATACTGCCATGGTTCGCGCTGCAAGCCTTATACGTTTTCTGCCCTCGTCATATATAACTCCTGCCTCGTCCGAAGAAGCCGCACACTTCCAGCTCCTGCCCGCCATCTCAATCACGGCAAACTCGTGCGGCTCGGTGTGCATGTTATAGAGAACATACACGTTCCCCTGCTCCCCCGCATAGGCGCCGCTGTAGAGCATCCCGATATTGTGGGAGTACTCAGCCATAATCGGGAACCACGCCCTCTCGCTGTGGCAGGACAGATCCGGCATCCCCTTTATCCTGTGGTCATTCATGGAAAAATCCTGCTGCGGACGTATACACGGGTGCTCTTTTCTGAACTGTATAAGCCTCCTCGTAAACTCATATAAATCTGAATTTTTCTCAAGCAGCCCCCAGTCTATATAGTTAATCTCATTATCATGGCAGTATGGGTTATTGTTTCCCCCGTGGCTCATTCCCAACTCATCGCCTGCGATGAGCATTGGCACCGAAGCTGACAAAAATACCATGGCAAGTGCATTCTTGACCATCTTTTTCCGCTCCCTGAGTACAATCTCCCGCTTCGTCTTTCCCTCAGCTCCGCAGTTGAAGCTTATATTATAGCGTCTGCCGTCCATGTTGTTCTCGCCATTGTACTCATTGTGCCTGCGCTCATAGCTTACCATATCCATGAGGCTTAAGCAGTTCTGGTCAGCCATGAAGTTCACAACCGGGTGTCCGCACTCGTGCCTTGTCTCCCTGTCGACAAAGTCTCCTATGCTGTCCTCGTCACCTCTTAGGAAATGTCTGCCCGCCTCCATGAAGCCGTCGTTGTACCTGATAATTCTCCGCCCTGCATCGCTCACAGCCTGAACCGTGCCCACATGGAAGCTGTCCCCACCGAAATCATCGCCGAGCAGCACACATTCAGAAAGATACAGGTCAGTCCTCACGGCATACAATAGTCCTCCGCTCCCGATTATCCTGAAGCCGTCCACGCCGAGTCTCATATGCCAGTATCTTAATATCTCCACCGCCATCGCCGGTGCCATGTCAAGTGGGAACCAGAACTCCATCAGCACCGCTGTTCCATGCTCATGGAACACGCGCACCATCTGCGAAAACTCCTCCACACAATTATCCCCTGCACAGTATGCTCTCTTAGGCGCAAAATAATAGCCGTCCGTGTAGCCCCAGTAATTGACCTTTCCTGTGCCGGCTCCTGCATAGCCCGTGCCATAATGGCTCCTGTTGTCCGAATGTGTCGGCAGAACCTCGTGGAACTCGTAGCACGGCATAAGAAGCACCATATTCATTCCAAGCTTCTGTATATATGCCGCCCTTTGTGCCAGTGCCGCGAAGGTTCCCCCCTCTGTATCTCCGAGTCCGGGCGCAAGCTTCGTGAAGCCCCTGACATGGAGCTTGTAGATGAGAGGATTATCAAGTATCGCATGAAAAGCAGATTTCTCACCGTAAACATTTTCAACGATATCCGCCTGCCCGCTTCTTAACACACTGCACAGCTCGTCCCTGTCTCTTCCAAAGCCGTCCCCGTCCTGCTGCTCCTTAGCCACATAACAGTACTCCTTCGCATATATATCCGCTTGTTTCCCATCACCTACGGCATAGCACGCACCATCAAGTCCTGCCGCAGCCTCCTCATTGCCAAAATCCATCACAAAGGAGAATATCCGCCCACACTTAAATTCCTGCGGTATCTCTATTGTCATGCCGCCATCCGGCTCACCGCATTCAAATATGGTCAACGACAGCACCGCAGCATCGCTGAAAATACCAAACTGCCATCCATGTGTAATTTTCTTAGCCCCCATGCTTATTTCAGAAGCTTTTCTTAATGTAATTGATGCCTTATCAGGTATTTTCATATATCCACACAACTTTCCGATTTATTTTAAAGTAATCATTCAGAAATCACGGCGCAAAACAACCCCTTCATGCATATTTTCCACATCTGTAATGCATGTGAAGAATATGCTTTGGAAATTATTTCTTTGATGCCTCTATCTTCTCTGCAAGCTCCGTAAGATACTCCCACCTTGCATACTTTTCATCAAGCTTGTTCTGTGCAGCTTCTTTTTCCCTGCCAAGCTCGTTGAGCTTCACAAAATCCGTCGCATACTTCACCATATCCTCATCAAGCTTCTCTATATTTTCCTCAAGAGCCGCTATGTCATCCTCTATGGTATCATATTCCTTCTGCTCCATGTATGAGAACTTAAGTGCCCTCTCGCCCTTATTCCATGTCGCCTTTGTATTTTTCTCCGAAGCCTTATCCGCCGTACCCTGCCCCATGCCTGCTGCCGGGACAGCCGCCATCTTAGCAAGTATCTCATCTGCCTCCTGATGCACTTCCTCAGTTATATTCCCGCAATCATCGAAAACAAATATCCTGTCCGCCGCCCTGTCAAGAAAATATCTGTCATGGCTCACGATTATGGTTATTCCGGCAAAGCCCTCAAGGTAGTCCTCCAGAATCGACAATGTCTGGATATCAAGATCATTCGTAGGCTCGTCCAGTATCAGTACATTCGGTGCGGACATCAGCACCCTTATAAGGTACAGTCTCCTCTTTTCTCCGCCCGAAAGCTTTCCAATAAGTGAATACTGCAATGTGGAATCAAACAGGAACCGCTCGAGCATAAGCGAAGCCGACACACTTCCCTCCGGTGTCTGAACATACTCCGCAACATCCTTAATACAGTCAATAACCCTCTGCTCAGGGTCAAGCTCACCGTTCTCCTGCGCAAAATAACCTATGCGTATGGTGTCACCTATCTCAACCTCACCTGTATCCGGTTTCTCCATTCCTGTGATAATCTTCATAAGTGTTGACTTTCCGCATCCGTTCTTTCCGACAAAAGCCACCGCCTCATCGCGCAGAAAGATATATGAAAAATCATTTATAAGTGTCCTGCCGTCAAATGACTTGCTTATGTTTCTAAGCTCTATCGTCTTTTTCCCCATGCGCGTATATACGCTCGACAGCTGTGCAGACTCAGTCCTGCGCGAAGCTGCTGCCTGTGCAGACGCCTCCTTCATATCGTTAAAGCGGTCAATTCGCGCCTGCTGCTTGGTGGAACGTGCCTTCGCGCCTCTCTTAATCCACTCAAGCTCCCTTCTCATAATGTTCTGTCTCTTCTGCTCCGTTGAATCAGCCATCGCCTCTCTCTGTGCCTTAAGTTCAAGAAAGCCCTCATAATTCGTCTGATAGCTGTACACCTTGCCGCGGTCAATCTCCAGGATTCGGCTGCTCACCCTGTCAAGAAAATATCTGTCATGGGTTACCATAAGAATAGCACCCTTGTACGCCCTCAGATAACTCTCAAGCCACTGCGTCATCCATCTGTCAAGATGGTTGGTCGGCTCGTCAAGTATCAGTATATCCGCTCTCGCAAGAAGCGCCCCCGCAAGTGCAACTCTCTTCTTCTCACCGCCGGACAGCCTATCCACCACCGTATTAAACTCAGTAAAGCCAAGCTTGCCGAGTATCGTCTTGGCATCACCCTCTATCGTCCACTCATTCTCATGGGTTGTATTCGCCTTTATGACATACTCATATATCGTGCTTCCCGGTGTAAATTCAGGGTTCTGCGGAAGATATCTTATATGAACATTATTCCCCTTTACGACACTTCCCTCATCCGGTATGTCAAGCCCTGCGGCAATCTTTAGAAGAGTCGACTTACCCGTTCCGTTTATTCCGATAACACCTATCTTTTCATTCTCATTTATTGAAAAATCAACATGGTCAAATAGCTTCTTATCAGTATATGCCTTGCACATGTCCTTGATTGTAAGTAAATTCATTTTATCTATTCCTTCTAAAACCTAATAATAAGATGTCGGGGTCAAAAATGCAAATTTAATGTATGAGTGTATAGAGCATGTTTTGACCTCAGCATCATAATAACAGACTATATACAGTTTAACAAATTAACACCCATTATGCAATTACAAATCACAGTATTGTTTTTATAAGAATATATCATTATAATAATGATATCAGGGTCAAAAGGTCAAAAAGCCGTTCGTGCTTGCACGATTAGGCTTTTGACCCTCATATCATAATAATAAGATAATAGAAAATGCTTTTTGTTGAAAAGCTTCTTCTCTGATAACTTTTATAGCTTCTGCGGATTTTCACAATGAAGTTTTTTAACCATAAAAATTTTAATAAGACGGAGCATATATATTAACTATGAACACAACAACCGATGCACTTGCCAATGATACAACGGACAATATCCCCACCTACAAGAGAGCTCATATATGGCAGATAGGCTTCTTCTCGCTAAACACCTGTGCGACGAACCTGTATCTTGCCATGATGGCGTATGTCTCATATTATGCCAACGGAATCGCCGGAATATCGGTTGTAATGATTTCGCTGCTTCTTACAGTCATGCGTGTATTTAACGGCATTACAGACCCGATTGTAGGCTACATAATAGACAAGACTCACGGACGCTTCGGAAAATTCCGCCCGTTTATGGTAATCGGAAATATTCTCCTCGCACTTAGCTGTATTCTTTTGTACTTTACAACACATCTTATGCCGGTATTCTTGAGGATACCATATTTTATACTGGTATATGGACTTTTTATCATAGCCTTCACATTCCAGACAGCTGTTACCAAATCAGCACAGTCGATAATAACGAATGACCCAAAACAGCGCCCGATATGCACCTTCTTTGACTCCACCTTCATAAGTGCGGCTTATGGCGGTGTGGCGCTGTATGTCGCTCAGAGACTCATCCCACACTACGGCTCCTTCAACAATCCGAAGCTCTTTGCGGAATTTATAATTGTGACCGTTGTGCTCTCCATGCTCTGCACCCTTCTCGCGATAATCGGGATATGGAGCAAGGACAAGGACGAGAACTTCGTTCTGCCACATGGACCGGAACATGAAAATGCAGTGACAATACACGCATACCTTGATGTGCTCCGTCACAACAGACCTATACAGATGCTCGTAATCGCCGCCTCAACGGATAAATTTGCCTCCGTTGTGTATTCACATGCTGCCGTAACGGTAATGATGTACGGAATAATCATGAATAACTATTCCATATACGGACTCATCGGTATAATAACAGCCCTACCATCACTTGTCATTGTGGTGTTCGGAATCTCACTCGCAAGACATTTCGGACAGCGCAGGGTGCTTATCTGGTTTACATGGGCTTCCATCGTCTTTCAGACAGTGATTGGGCTGTTACTGCTGTCCGACAATATAAGCACTGTATCGCTAAAGCACATAAATCTGATAACCATACTGTTTTTCACCGTGTTCGCAATCCTCAACGGCTGCAAATCAATAACCAACAACATGGTCATACCGATGATTGCCGACTGCACCGACTACGAATTATACCGCAGTGGACGCTTTGTCCCGGGACTTATGGGCGCCCTGTTCTCATTTGTGGACAACTTCGTATCATCCCTAGGGACTGCCTTTGTCGGAATAATGTTGAGCATTATCGGCTTTGGAAATGCATTTCCGCAGGTCGGTGACGCCATGACCCCGCTCATACTGTGGAGCACCATATTTTTTTACTGTATCACCCCTATAATCGGCTGGATAATCTCCCTTATATCCATGCAGTATTACAGGCTTGACAGAAAGCGCATGGAGGACATAGTAAAAGAGCTCAACAAATCCAAAAAATAATATTTTTACGATGTTGGGGTCAAAACATGTGCTATAAACTTAGCATGTATAACGTATTATATTTATGTATATCACGACTTTTGGAAGAAGCTTAGATGTTCTTAGAACTCTGTTCACACACTAGCCAGAACCGGCACGGATGCCGGTTCAGAAGCAATGCATACAAGGATGTATGCCTGCTTCGGTGGCGGACGTATAGAAAGCCTATATCAGAGTTCTTAGAACATCTTGCTTCGTACAACGGAGCTGATATGCATAAATATAATACGTTATACACTCGTAAATTAAGTTGGCATGTTTTGACCCCAACATCATTTTTACTCAGGAATACTATAAAAATCCGGCATAAATCATATCAGTCCTGATACAAAACAGACTGTACGATTCATGCCGGATTTTATGATTTGTCATATCTATAATCTTCTACTGCCACGCAGCTCTCACTATACAGGCAGATGTTTACAGTGCAAATATCTCATCAAGAAGCTTCTTTCCTGCCTCCGACTTAAATAGATTCGCTCTCACATTTCTTATATTCTCCTCAGGAAGTCCATCCTCAAAAGCATTCACAAGAAAATCTGCCTCTATCAGGAGCTGGTAATCCATGCCTGTAACACCTGTATAGGTATGGTGATGTCCAATCAGATAACACACTCTTCCGACGAACGCTTCATCGGCCTCCGAGCCCATTATGTTCTCAAGTATAGCCTTGGCAACCGCCGGTCCCTCAAGCTCCTGATTGCGCCCATCACAATTGCCATACTTCTGCTCACAGATGTGTATTCCTATATCGTGGAGCACAGCCGCAATCTCAAGTACCTGCTGTTCCTTTTCGGATATTCCTTCCATACGTCCCATAAGAGCCGCAAATTCATATACCTTCATGGCATGCTGTATACGCCTTGCATCGCCACGATTGTATTCTATCATCGAGTTAATTACCTTGTCTGTCAGATTCAAGTCATTCATGTTATACCTCATTTCTGAGTGCGCGCAGTCTCCTGCATAATCTCCCGTAAAAAACATAATAGAAATTACTCTGCAGTATCTGCATCATTCTCCTCAAGCTGCTCCTCTGTAAGTGCAACAAAGCCCTGTCTCTTACGCGCCATCTCATCGCTCTCAAGATATTCATCGTAGGTTGTTATCTTGTCAATCATCCTGCCACCGACAAACTCCATAATACGGTTCGCTGTAGTCTGTACAAACTGGTGGTCATGCGAAGCGAAAATCATTGCACCCGGGAACTTGATAAGTCCGTTGTTGAGCGCTGTGATGGACTCCATGTCAAGGTGGTTGGTAGGCTGGTCAAGCAAAAGCACATTAGCGCCCATAATCATCATCTTAGAGAGCATAACTCTTACCTTCTCACCACCGGACAGCACCTTAACCTTCTTGACACCGTCATCACCTGCGAACAGCATTCTTCCAAGGAAGCCTCTTACATAGGTCACATCCTTCTCAGGTGAGAACTGCATAAGCCACTCAACGATCGTATCGTCGCAGTCAAAATCCTTCGTGTTATCCTTAGGGAAATAAGCTGTGCTTGTGGTTATGCCCCACTTATAGCTTCCCTCATCCGGCTCAAGCTCGCCTGCAAGAATCTTAAAGAGTGTCGTCTTTGCAAGCTCATCGCTTCCTACAAGTGCAATTTTGTCCTCCCTGCCAACGATAAATGATACATTGTCAAGAACCTTTACACCATCAACAGTCTTTGAAAGATTGGTCACCGTGAGAACCTCGTTTCCAATCTCTCTTGCCGGACGGAAATCAATGTATGGGTACTTTCTGCTCGATGGCCTGATGTCATCAAGCTCAATCTTCTCAAGAGCTCTCTTACGTGAGGTAGCCTGCTTTGATTTGGAAGCGTTGGCGGAGAATCTCTGGATGAACTCCTGTAACTCCTTAATCTTCTCCTCCTTCTTCTTGTTAGCTTCCTTCATCTGCTTGACCATGAGCTGGCTGGACTCATACCAGAAGTCATAGTTACCTGCATAGAGCTGAATCTTCGAGTAATCTATATCTGCAATCTGTGTACATACCTTATTGAGGAAATAACGGTCATGGGATACCACGATAACCGTATTCTCAAAATTGATTAAGAACTCCTCAAGCCATGCTATAGCGTCAAGGTCAAGATGGTTGGTAGGCTCGTCTAAGAGCAGGATATCCGGATTACCGAACAGTGCCTTTGCAAGGAGAACCTTCACCTTCTCACTGCCGTTGAGCTCACTCATCTGCTTGTAATGAAGCTCTGTGTCAATTCCAAGACCGTTTAAAAGAGTGGCTGCATCGCTCTCAGCCTCCCAGCCGTTCATTGTGGCGAACTCACCTTCAAGCTCACTTGCCTTGATTCCGTCCTCCTCAGTGAAGTCCTCCTTAGCATAGATGGCTTCCTTCTCCTTCATAATCTGGTAAAGGCGCTCATTTCCCATGATAACCGTATCAAGTACATTATATGCATCGTACTTGAAGTGGTCCTGCTCTAAGAAGGATAATCTCTCACCCGGAGAAATCGTCACGTCACCCTTAGAAGGTTCAAGCTGTCCGGACAAAATCTTTAAGAATGTAGATTTTCCTGCACCATTGGCACCAATAAGACCATAGCAGTTTCCCGGTGTAAACTTGATATTTACATCCTCAAAAAGAGCCTTCTTACCGATTCGTAATGTTACATTATTAGCACTAATCATTTTTATAAATCCTTTCCAAGCCGTCTTGCCCGGCTTCACCCAAAATGGCATACTTAGGATATATTATAACGTATAATAAGGATTTTTCAAGAACTATATTTTAAATCCAGCGAAAATGTGGTATTATTTGTACAATAGTTTGTATCATAATTAGATTTTAAGATATCAAAAAGGAGATTTAGTTTTATGGAACTCACAGATTTACATGTACATTCGACCGCTTCGGATGGCACATTCACTCCTTCGGAGCTGGTCGCCGAAGCTAATAGGATTGGATTAAAGGCATTCGCCCTCACCGACCATGACACAGTTGCGGGCGTAAAAGAGGCAACCGCCGCCGCGGATGAAGCAGGAATTGAGCTTATTCCCGGAATAGAGATAAGCACGAAATATAACAGCACATATATTAAGGACAAGGAAGTCCACATTGTCGGCTTGTATATTGATTACACCAACGAACATTTTCTGTCTGAGATTGCCGGATACCGCGACAACCGCGATGGCAGGAATGACAAGCTTATTGAGCTGATGAACGAAGCCGGAATGTCTGTCTCTCTTGAGGCAATGCGCGATACGTTCGGTGATGACACCGTACTTACAAGAGCACATTTTGCGCGCTACATGGTGAACAAGGGCTATGTATCAAGCACCAATGAGGCGTTCGACAGGTATCTCGGTGAAGGAAAGCCTTTCTATATATCAAGGCAGATGCCTGACCCGGCAAGGGCAGTTGAACTGATACACGAAGCAGGGGGTGTCGCCGTACTCGCGCACCCTATCCTTTACAAGATGTCCGACAGTGAGCTTATGGAGCTCTGCCGATATCTCAAGCGCCACGGTCTTAACGGCATTGAGGGTATCTACTCAACATACCGAAGCGGTGATGAGACAACCATCAGGCGCATTGCCGGTGAGTGCGGACTTCTCATATCCGGCGGAAGCGATTTCCACGGTGCAAACAAGCCGGACATCAAGCTTGGAATTGGCAGAGGCAATTTAAAGATTCCTTATGAGCTGGCAGTCAACCTTAAGAGGGCGGTACGCTAACTTGGGACAGGGGTCAGACCCCGTGTCCCAGGTGCTGGGACATGGGGTCTGACCCCTGTCCCACCACACGCCCTGTCAATCATTCCTCGCTATTCTTATTGCGGTAATCCGCCGGGCTCACCCCGACGTATTTCTTGAACTTCTTGTGGAAATAGTCCACGTTCTTGTAGCCTATACGCTCCGCTATCTCATATACCTTGAGCTTGTTATCCATCAGAAGCTCTATGGCATGGTCGATTCTAACCTTATCGACATAGGAGTTAAAGCTCTCTCCGACAGTCTTGTTAAATATCTTTCCAAGGTAAGCGCTGTTGTAGCCAAACAGTGAGGCAATGACCTCCAGCTTTATGTTGGTGGCATAATTGTGGTCTATATAGTGCAGGACATCGTCAAGGACACTCTCCCTCGATGAGCTTCCCATGCTTCCCATAAGCATGTCAAGCTGCTTTGAGATGTACTCTATTATGTCATACATGTACAGCCGCGATGATATGTACTCTATAATCTCCGAGTTCTGTGGGAATGTAAAATTGTTGTTGCTGTATATTCTGTTTATATTTTCCTTGACCTGCAAAAATAAATCAGTCAGGAACAGCTTGACCTGACCAATCGGTGCGTCAACATTATACAGATATTCCTCAATGCTGAACAGAACCTCAGCGACCTTGCGCCTTGAGAATGCCTGTATGTAATCCGTTATCCTGGTACGGTAGTCTGTTATTCTCGTCTTATCAAGTGTCTCTAATGCTTCACGGACATGCGGAAGCTCCTCAAAGCCAAGCGTGTGCTGTCCCTCTGTGCAAAAGAAACGTCTCTTTATAAGAGCATACGCCTCCGAATACGATATATATACATCAAAAAGCTCATTGACAGGGCGTCCGTACGCTATAAAAAGTGTATCCATAGGACTTCCCTTCTGTGGCGGCGTGCTCTCGTAGTGTTCAATGAACCGTTTGAACTTCTCTATGGCAAAGCTTCCCTTTAGTATTATGACGTTGTATTCATCATCCATGAAATGTTCAAATGACTGCCCACCATTGTTGGTTACCTTAAGAAGCTCAGAGAACTGGTACGGCATATTCACGCCCTTCTCGATATCGAAGTTCTCATACAGCACTACCTGATATACCGGAGCTTCAAGTCCAAGCTCCTTTGCCGAGAACATATCCTTATCGACCTGATTTCTCACAAGGTCATGCAGGAGTTCCTTTTTAGCCTTATTTCTATAATGCTCGTTATGCGATACATTATCTTTTTCGGACTTTATCTGTTCCCCGATACGTACTACCGCCTCCGAAAGCTCGTCCTCGTCAATCGGCTTGGTAATGTAATTCTCCACCCCAAGTCTTATCGCTGTCTGGGCAAACTTAAAATCAGAAAAACCGCTGAGAATTATAAATTTTCCGTTATACCCATGCTCTCTGGCATTCTCAACTACCTCAAGTCCTGTGAGCTTAGGCATCTTGATATCTAAAAGAACAAGACTGGGACGAAGCTCATATATCTGCTTTAAAGCCTCCTCACCGTTGGCTGCCTCTCCACAGACCTTGAAGCCTAACTCTTCCCAGTCTATTATACATTTAATACCTTCCCTTATATTCTTTTCATCATCTGCAATAAGAACTGTTTCCATGTCTTCCCCCAGTAAGATTTTGTATAAATATTATAAAATATACCGATGATAATGTCAAGAAAACAGCACTTATCACAATATCAGGAAACAGCACATATCACAATATCCGGCACTATCTGCCATAAATACCTGTCTGTATTCATCGCAGAAAAATGCCGGATATACTCAGTTTTCACAACAGCCTCTTTTTCGCTGTTTTATCTTACTATGTTTTATTTTACTATTGTTTTATTTCACTGTTATGTTACTGTCATTTTAAATTTATGATATTTTATTTTTCTGTCGTTTTATCTTTCTTAGGCTTAAGCAATATAACCACCACAATTCCCGCCACAAGCACAACTCCGACAATTATTGCCACCGCTGCCCCTGTGCTCAAGGTTGGCACCGAAGAAGCTGCAGACGTCTGCTGTCCCGGCTCAGATGTATTATCTTCCTCTGAGCTTGTCTGTGTCTCCTCAGGTGTTGTGCTCTCAGTCTCACTTTGCGGCTCTGTCGGCTGTTCATCGGTCTCATGGCTTATATCAACCTCAGGAGCAGGAATAATATCGCCGACCGAAGCAGCCTCCGACTCAGCCGGTGTAATACCTGACACGCCAAGAAGAATCTCTGCTGTCGCCGTGCCCTCCGCATACGCTGTAACCTTGGTACCGCCTATTTTAAATGCATTCGCAAGCACCTGTGCCTTTCCGTTCTCAACTGCTGCAAGCGGCTGTGATATTGCGGCAACAGACTCATCCTCGGACGCAAAATATATCTTTTCTGTCGCGTTCCCAGGAGTAACCTTGGCAATTATAGAGTATGTGCCATCCGCATTGTCTACCACCTCAAGCTCCATGCTCTCGATTGCGACATCCTCTGCAGCATTCTCTTCACCTGCACCCTCGAATTCCATTCCGGATAAGGTGAAGGTTATCTCAATAGTCTTAGGATTCTCAATATCCTTGAAATCAGCTACATGCTTCTTTACGACAACCTCTTCAACCATGGAACCATCCCATGAGTTGATTGGGTCATTGGTATCGAATATCCCCGAGGACTTGAGTGCACTCTTAGGCTCCGTCTGTGTGATGGTAAGCTCTGTTCCGTCCACAACAATCTTATCATACATTATATTACATGCCGAAAGCTTGGACTTCTTAGCCTCTCCAAGTGTAACATCATGGTCTTTGATATAGATTGCCGTCATATGGCTTAAGCTGTCAACGCCGGCCTTTGCCGCATCATCGGATAAATCCTCGTCACAGTTGAAGGTAAGCGTGTATGTGCCGTCACCGTTTACTGTTATTGGCCTGCCGTATTCATTGGAAAAATATGAGTTGTCATTATCGTTATAATATACATTTACCGCAAGCGATATCTCATTGGCACCCGCCTTGTGTCCGACAACCACACGCGTAACAGCACTCTTTCCTGTCGAGGCGGTTGTTGTCACATAGGCAACTCCGTCCGTCTTTGCAAGCACCTTGCCCGTCCGCGATACGGTCACTACGTCCTCATTTGAGGAACGGTAGGTAAAATACTCTTTTGCGTCATTTGTCTGTGCACCGATATATGTATACGAATCGGCATTGAGTTCAAGCTGCTCAGGAACGGAGAGCTCAATATCCTCCGCGCCCTTTCCGGCAATGACAGTTACGGTCATACTCTTGCTTACGCCATCCTTCTGGCTGTACGCAGTGATCGTTGTTGTTCCTATTCCGCGCGCGCGGATACGTCCATCATATACCGTGGCAACAGAAGGATCATCTGTTTTCCAGAGTACAATATCGTTCGTATCCTCAGGTAAAACATCCTTTACTGAGGTCTCGTAAAGTGCCCCGACCTCGATGCACAGCTCATCCTTCTCCATCTGGAAATCAGTGATAGGAACTATCTGTGTCCCCTTCGATAAGTCTGAGCAGTCGGCAGGTCCTTCAAGATATTTTCCTCTGAGTATAGCTGCAATCAGATCCGGATATACAGGCTCACATTTTTCCCTGTCGATAAGGGTGAAATTATAGTCCGTAGGCTCCTTTGTAAGATCATACTCTCCGTTATCCCAATAGCATGCCACAATCATGCCTGTGCTGCATATTCTGTTGACAACCTCATAATGGTATGCCCTGTCCGCCTCATTTCTCTTATCAATTGCACCATACTCACCCACTATTACAGGAACTCCCTGTGATGTGAACTTCTCAAGCTGTGCAAATTCTGCAACAAGCTCATCGGTCATATCCTTCGTCCACTCTGTGTAGGTTGTGTTCTCAGCAAGTCCGAACAGCCAGTTATAATAGTGAACAGACAGGAACAGCCTGTTCTCGACAGTATCCTCAGGAAGGCTGAAATCATACTGCGTTGTATTGGTTATGTTCGTGTATCTTCCCGGAACAGACAGCCACCTGTATGCATTATTTGAGCCTGTTCCTCTTACAGTATCAACGAACACCTGATTAAGCTCCATTACCCTGTCCATATCGAACTGAATGTTGTTTCCCGGACCTGTCACCTCATTCATCGACTCGAATATAAGGTGTTCATCATAGTCCTTGAACCTCTTTGCAATCTGCTTCCAGACCGCCTTGTATTTTTCCTTGACGGAATCGAAGTCATCCGAAGCAATCCGAAGCCAGCCTGTCTGCTCTGCTCCATCATGATGGATGTTGACAATCACATACATATCCTGCTCAATGCAGTAATCTACGATGTCCTGAACACGGCTTATCCATTTGTCATTGACTGCATAGCCGTTCTCGTCATCAATCATTGTTCCCCATGTAACAGGAATCCTCACAGTATTGAAGCCGTTATCATGTACGTTCTTTATGACCTGCTTTGTTGTCTCAACATGCTGCCAGAGCGTCTCATTAGGAGTAAACCCGGTATGTCCGTCCATGGTATTTCCAAGATTCCATCCGGCTCCCATCTCCTCAACCATCTCCTGTGCCGTAAGCACACGGAAAGGCTGCTGTGTGGCTGCCGCGACAAGCCCTTTATCATCCGAAGCATATATACTCACCGGAAGCTGTGCCATAACCGTTCCTGCCATCATTACCGCCGCTGTGGCAACCGCACACACACGTCCAAATAATTTTCTCATTATCCTTCCTTCTCCTTTCGTTCAATATCCTTAAAAATATATAACGCACCTGCACTTATCGTGTAAATAATGCAGGCCGGCCCTATAAGTATCATAAAATACATTGTAGTTGTATTCCAGAACATGACCACAACCTCAAGAGCAACGATAGCCGTCATCACAATTGAGCGTCCAAAGTACCTTGTATAAATCTCAAAGGAATTTTTCATGGTATTTATAAAAGAATTTTCATATCTCGCAAGCAGCGCATAGGAATACATAAAACCGCTTATTCCAATGGCTATCGCCAACATTCCCATCACAAGGCAGATGAATGGATTGCCTTCAAGCTTTTCAAAAAGCTCAAAATCAAGATATGCCGCATAAGCTATCAGCAGATTTAATAGTCCGAGCGGAATACCCTTCTTCCAGTTTTCCTTAAACGCAGCCCAGAAAGCTTGGAATATATACCCTTCACTTCCATCAGCCATCTTAAGCCCAACAGCGAATGCTGCCGTGGTCGAAGCCCCGATTGTTACAATGGGCAATGAAAATAATAACCAGAAAAAATTCAGCTTCACAACTACCCAGAATGTTGATATGAACTTATAGAGCGGGCTGTCAACGCTGAAAAACTTCATCTAAAGCCTCCTTTCCAAGTAACCAACGTCACTGTTTCATGTTTCATAATTGAAAAGGCTGCCGCACCTAAGTGCTACCTTAGTGCAACAGCCTTTTCATTTTAGTTATGCATTACTATCAAGTTCAAATTCAGGAAACCTTACTTGGCATCCTTAGCACGAACCTCTTCCTCAAGCTGATGACGAATTGCTGCTTCATTCTCATTCCAGGTAATGCACTCCTCATATCCATACTCATAAGCATCGGAAATCATCTTAGATACGATTGACTCGTACTCTGCATCTGTTGAAGCATATATAGCATTCCAGCTTCCCTTTACGATACAGTCTGTAACCTGATTCCATGTAACCTCAAGCTCATCTGATCTTACACCATCTGTGTAGGTTGTTGCCGGAGCTACCTTGTATGCGTGGTGGTTAAGGTAATCCTGAACTGAGACAGCACTCGTCTTATCTCTCCAATCCTGCTCAATGCTGCACGAAGCCTCAGCAAGATTGCTCTTCCAGTTCTGCCAGTTGTAGGTCTCACCGTTAGAATCCGGGTTCTTTGCATCAAGTGACCATGTGATATTGTTAATCTGCTGACGTCCATCACCGAATGTACCTAAATCATCAGGCATTACTGTGTTTACATCTCTGATTGCACTTGCGCCAAGTGTTGTGAAGTTAGTGTTCTTCTCATCATCGTAGTACCATGTAACTCCCTCAGGGCCATACTCCGATACCATTCTTCCCTCAGGTGTGCACAGCCAATTGATAATCTCCAGACAAAGCTCAGGATACTCTGTCTTAGAACCAATAGACCATATTCTGTTGCCGCCGGCTGTATCCATTCCATATACAATAGGAGTTGCATCCTCAGGCTTCATTGTGAGCATCATCTTGTCATCCTTAATGTGCTCCTCTGTGTTGTATGCAAGTGAACCTGCATAGTTGAAGATTGAGAAGAATACACCACCGTTTAATACCTTATCAATCATCTCATTGTATGTCTGAGTCATTGAATCCGGGTCGAGAAGTCCTCTCTGATAAAGTGTGTTAAAGAACTTCAGCATCTCAAGATATGGGCCATTCTCCTCAAGTGCACCATGGAACTCACCTGTATCACTGTCGTACAGGCCAAGATGAAGCTCATCATAGCCATACCATGCTGTCGCCATAGACTTAACATACATTACCATGTTGCCATCCCAATCCGGCCAGAGTGACACACCATAGGTCTTGTTACCCTTGTCATCTGTAGGACAGAGAGCCTGCATTGACGTAAGTAAATCCGCAAGGTCATCAAGTGACTTAACCTCAGGGTAATCAAGTGCCTTGTAAAGATCCCATCTTAAATCCCATGTATAGAAGAAATCCTGATGATCCTCACTGCTTGTAGCTATTCCATGGCCAATACCATGTACAAGTCCGTCTGAGTTAATCTGCTTGTTCTTCTCAAGTGCAGCCTGCATATTCTCTGCTATATATGGTGCACAATCGTTTAACATATTGTCCTCATTCCAGTCAAGAAGTGCACCTGCCTCAACAGCAGCCTTATACTGCTTGCCTGCACTTCCGAATACAACAATGTCACCTAAGTTTCCGGACTCCATTCTTGTATCGAAGGTTCCGTCCGAATCAGGGATGATGTTAAGCTTGACATTGAAACGGTCTAACATCTCCTTGGCAAACCACCCTACCTGTTCACCATTGTAGTTAGCTAACTGGCTGAATACAGTAAGTGTTATAGGGTTCCCTTTCTTATCGGTACCGGCTCCGTTGCTCTTTGAGCACGCGCTCATCGACAGCACCATTGCAGCCGATAATGTTACGGCTGTAAGCTTTTTTAATAATTTGGATTTTCTCACGTATTTGTCCTCCTTTTTTTATTGACCTGCTTTTGTATTTTATCTATTTTCATACACTAAAGCAATCATTTGTTAATAATTAACGCCTTAACCCTTAACCGCACCTAACATAATACCTTTTTCAAAGTATCTCTGAAGGAACGGATATACCAGAAGAATAGGTATGATTGTTACCATTGATACCGTATACTTGATTACCTTCATGTTCATCTGCTGCTGCATTGCCGCTGTTGCCGCTGTTGTGTTATTCATAATACTGTCAAGGTTACTTGAGGAGTTGAGGTATACATACAATCTGTGCTGCAGTGTATAGAGCTTAGGACTGTTCTGCATGTAGATAAGTGAATCGGTAAACGAATTCCAGTGACCTACAGCACCGAAGATTGTGATTGTGGCAAGTATCGGCTTACACAGCGGAAATACAATCCTTCTGAATACGGTCATAAATCCCGCACCATCAATATATGCGCTCTCCTCAAGCTCCGCCGGAATTGATTCAATGTATGTCTTGACAAGAATTATGTTATACGGTGCCACAATTCCCGGAAGAATATATACAAGGTAGTTATCCGTAAGTCCCAGCATGAGGAAGTTCAGATATACAGGAATGATACCTGCATTAAAGTACATTGTAATAACGAGGAATCTGTACCATAGCTTTCTGTGCCACATCTCCTGCTTAGTAACAAGGTATCCTGCAAGAGCTGAGGCAAGCACCATGAGGAATGTTCCTATAAGTGTTCTTGAAACCGATACAAGAAATGCATTTCCAAGGTCATTAACCTGAAGCATCGCAGCATAGTTGTGGAAATTGATTCCTACCGGATAAAAGTTAATTTTTCCCGCACGTACCAGATCATTTGATGAAATCGTATTGATGAACAGGTAGTAGAATGGGAAAAAGCATGACAATGTAAACAATCCGAAAAACAGGTAGTTTAATATATTGAATACAATGTCTGATGGTTTTAATTTGTACTGCTTTTTATGTTTTTTGTAATAGGCCTTCTCGGCTCTCTCATCAAGCCTTTCCTGCTTTGTCTTAGCCATGTTCCCACCTCCTATACAATACTCTCGCCACGGATAGCTTTTGAAATTCCGTTAGCTACAAAGAGCAAGATTACACTGACAATAGTCTTAACCATACCTACAACAGTTGAGAGAGGTATGAGTCCTCCGCTGATACCCAGCTTATATACATAGAGATCAAGTACTTCTATAGTTCCTGAGTTGTTAGCTGTCTCGAATACAAGGTACTGATCCATACCATTGCTGAGGATTCCGGCAACAGCCATAAGAAGGAGTACACAGTATGTAGGAAGAAGTCCCGGAAGTGTTATGTACCACATCTTCTGGAATCGTCCGGCTCCATCGACCGTAGCTGCCTCATAGAGCTGTACATCTATACCGGAGATAGCTGCTATGTAAATGATTGCGCTCCAGCCTGTTCCCTTCCACATGCCCCACGCAAGCATCTTGAACCATGTTCCGTTATCACCCATCAGATAGTTTGTTGCGTGATTAGAACCTGTAATCATCGTGAGGAATCCGTTTAAGAAACCATCTGTTGAGAAGATTGCATAAGCTATAGCGTATACTAAAACCCAGCTTATGAAGTTAGGAATGGTTGTAAATGTCTGTACAAACTTTCTGAACCATGTACACTTAATCTCCGAAATAAATATCGCGAATACCATCGGAACCCAGCTTGTTGCAATTCCAAGTCCACTCATTACCAGAGTGTTACGAAGAACTCTCACGATATCTCTTCTCGTTGCGGCATTGTTAAAAAGATACTTAAACCATTTAAAACCTACAAAATTATCTGCTGAAAGAGTTCCACCTGCAGAATAATCGAAGAATGCGTATCTCCATCCAAACAGTGGCAGATAACAGAATATGAATGCCAGCATTGCGAATGGAAGAAACATGAGAAACAATCTGTACTTCGTCTGCATCTCCATCTTATCTGTTCTGGCTGCTCTTGGCAGTACAATAAGATTTAAAACTGCCATTGCGAGCTGTATCACTACAATACCCAGAAATAAAAACCATCCTGCTGCGAATGCAGGGACAACCTTCTCTGGTCTGCTGCATACAGCCATCTCATTATAACCTAATAAAAGAAATATAAGTCCTGCGCCTTCAAAGGCTGAGCCAGCCAGTGAAATGATATTGCTCAGGTTCTTCATTTTAAGATTTCCAAGTGATACACAGGAGCCTCCGGCACATACTGCAATGCCTATGCATATAAGCATGCTTCCCACAAAAATAAATGTGTAAGCGCTCTGTGATACCCAGCCCTGACGAATAGCTCGTCCGGCTCCGCTAATAAGACTGTCGTATGACACGCCTGCCGTAAATACCGAAAGATTCTTACTTATCAGTGCTGAAAAACGTCCCGGATTGACTGCCGGAAGAAACATCATAAACACGGACAGAAGTGACACTAAGCGTGACACGTAATAGAACTTATTAGCTGTTTTCTCTCTTTTGCTAATTGCTTCGTTCATCTTGATACCTCCTTGCTTTATGATTACATTATATATTTTTAATCATTTTTTTAATACAGTCATTATAAGTTCAAAATTACATTCATTTTTTGCAGTGTAATTTTAAGCTCATAAATCATCTGATTCCACAGCAAAAAGCCAGTAATATTCTCAATGTTTCCCGCTTGCAGCACATATGCTTCCAGCATATATGCTGGAAGCATATATAAAATTGATTCAGTGCTTCCTGAGCCAAAAAAACTGCCGCCCGGAAATTACTTGCCGGACGGCAGTTAAATGTGTCTGGTATTATCAGGAAAAATCCGTAAAATTATCCTTACTTTTTCTTCTTAACTGCTACAACAACGATTGCTGCAACAACAACTACTGCTGCAACGATAGCAATAATAACACCTACTGATACACCGCCATTGGATGCCTCAGCATTTGCATTAGCTGCTGTAGTTTCAGGAGCTTCACTCTTAGTCTCTGTGGACTGTGAAGTTGCTTCTGTTGCTGCTGTGTCACCACTTGCTGCTGCATCAGGGTTATCGTAAGCTAAACCTGATACTGTGAATGTAACCTCAATGTCCATACCTGCTGATAATGTGTATGCGAACTCATTATCTGCCTTAAAGCCGTCATTGTATGTATTGATAAGAAGAGCCTTGATGTAATCCTTGGTATCAGGATCCTGGAAGGCGGTATCGAAATCATATACACTCTTGCCACCCATCTTAACCTTGATATCTGTAAGCTCTACGCCCTTATCAAGAGGAATATCTGTTGAAAGGAATAAGAGGTTAAGTGTCTCTGCATCATCTGCAAAATCAACACCCGTGAGAGATACCGTGTATGTACCGTTTCCCTTGATAACGGCATCACTGATTGTACCTGTTCTTACAACTTCATCATTGCCGTTCCAGCCTGTAATCTGGTCAAACTCAGGAGTTCCAAGACCATAGCTGTCATTCCATGCGTTACGGAATGAGTAAGCTGCTGTCTGGACACCGATGTATACGTTGAACTCGCCGTTAGCGTCGAATTCACCATTGCCCGCTGCTGCCTCGCCTGCCTCAGCATTCTTGCCAAAATCAGAAACTGTAAATGTAACCTCTACAGACTGAACACCTGCAAGGTCATCCGTTGACAAAAGTCGTGCTGTCGCATCTGCAAGATTGCCGTCTGCGATACGCTGGTCAAGGTGATTGTCATCACCTGCTGTTGCTGTCGCATCAGGGTCATTGTATTCATTGTAGATGTTAACTCTCGTATCTACACCGGCACCGTCTGCAGAGCATGTGTAGCTTGGTCCCTGAAGTGCAATCTCCTTACCGTTAATCTTGATGCTATCGATTGTGAGCACACATGCCGTACCCATAAGTGCCTCACCGTTTGGAACCTCAAGTGCATTATAAGCTCCGAGATCCTGTGCCTCTGCGGCTGTCATGGATACTGTGTAGGTTCCGTCACCTGTGATTGTGGCATCCACATACTCTGCCTCATATTCGCCCCAGCTCTCGTTGTTGATGGTAAGATGTGCCACCGCCTCTGTAGCTCCATCCGTTTTTTCTGCCTGCTCGGCAGCACCGCCTGCTGTACCGAAGCCTGATACCGTGAAATTAACTACCATAGATGTAACACCTGCAATCTGCTCCGATGTGAGGATGCGTGCTGTTGCATCTGCAACATTTCCCTCTGCTACACGGCAGTCAGCGTGCTTGTCATCACCTGCTGTTGCTGTCGCATCAGGGTCATTGTATTCATTGTAGATGTTAACTCTCGTATTGACACCTTCGCCGTCTGCCGAACATGTGTAGCTTGAACCCTGAAGTTCTGCAGCCTCACCGTTGATTTCGATTGAATCAACCGTAAGAACAGCACCTGTTCCGAGAACGCTCTCACCATTTACAACCTCAAGTGCGTTAAAAGCTCCAAGGTCAACAGCTTCTGCGGCTGTCATGGACACTGTGTAGGAGCCGTCTCCCGTAATCTCCGCATTGCCCCACTCCGCATCAAAGTCAGCCCAGTCCGCTGTGTTAAGGTTCAGATATGCTGTACCGTCAGGAAGTGACGATGTGTCCTGACCTGCAAGTACCGGAACCGCATTGGAAAGGACAAGTGTTCCGGCAAGAATGCTTGCCAATACTTTTTTGAACTTTCTCATAGATAAAACCTCCTTAAAATATTTGCTAAAGGGTATGCGTAACCCACCCTCAGCGTTTAACCTTATTCTATTCCAAGGATAAAAATAAAAAAACATTGTATTTTTTACATTTTTTACACTCTAATTTTTACTTTTATTAGGCAAAATGACAGTAACCATCGTTCCCTCTCCCTCCACGCTGTCAATATTCACTCCATACCCATTGCCATAGCACAGCTTGATTCTCTGGTCAATATTTGACATGCCTATACTTGAATGTTTGGATATGCTGTCCTCCTTAAGACTGTTTCTGACTTCTTCAAGCTGTTTTTTTGTCATTCCGTTGCCGTTGTCCGACACTTCTATAATAAGACAGCCGTCGCCTGAATCCGTATTGCCCTGTACTGCCGTCCCTTCCGTTCCGTTTATTTTTTCATATATGTGTATCTTGATATATCCTGTCCCATCTACACCCTCGAGTCCATGAACAACTGCATTCTCAACAATAGGCTGTAAAAGCAGCGGCAGAAGCATATACTCCTGTGTGTCAATCCCATCATCCACAGCGAGAGTATAATTGACCCTGTCATCAAATCTTATCTTCTGGATTTTAATGTATGTATCTATATGTTCAAGCTCATTTGCAAGCGTTGTATATGTGGTTCCTATATTGACAAGCACATACCGTAAAAGCTTTCCAAGAAGCTTTATCCCGGTTGCGACCTCCCTGTCCCCTGCCGTAAACGCCTTCATTCTGAGCGTCTCAAGGGTATTATACAGAAAATGCGGATTTATCTGGCTGGCAAGCATCTTAAATTCCATCTCCTGCTGTTCATTCTGCAGCTGCTTCTCATTTAACATCGCCTCATACATGGCGACCTTCTGCTGCTCTATGGTGTCAACCATCACAAGCAGATCCCCATAGGCCTGCTGTAATTCATAGCTTCCGGAAAAGCTTTTGAGAATATTGTAGTCCTCATTGCTCGCCTTGTGCATCTCGTCTCTGAGCGTATTAACCTGGCTTACGAAATTATGCGAGAACTGTATCATGAACACCGCAGGAACCACAAGCGCAACAATAACTATCAGCAAGGATATATACAGGGTCTTCATAATACTCCATATTGCCTTTTTGTCAATTGTTGTCACGTACAGATTCGTGTCCGACACCTTTAAGGACTGTGAACCTATCTCAACAAGACTGTCCACACCTTCAAAATCATCCATAAATTTTTCTGAATAGTATTTTTCCGTCCGATTCACCTCAAAAGGCAGCTTTTTTCCATAGTAGCTTCTCTTGTTACTATAAAATATTTCGCTGTCAGCAAAGGTTATCAGGGTTATATATTCACTGTCTCCAAGCCTGCTTTCAAGATAATTCTCACTCACCTTTATCACCATGATTGCCTCGCAGCTGCTTCCAAGGACTGTTATCTTTCTTACAAGCGAATAGCTGTACTCGACATTCTTATAGCTGTTCGGTTCCACTATAAGCTGATAAAACGGGCTGTACTGTGAAACAGCCTTCTGATACCAGTCCTTAGCCTTTATCTCATCCGTTACTGTCTTAAAATATTTAAAGTCCGACGCATACGGTGTTGTGGTATATATCGTTATGCTGCCTATCTGGCTATAATTCTGCACAAATGAATCTATAAGCGTATATGCCCTCGCGGCATCCCGGAATTCAATCTCACTTCCATATTTGCCGCCAAGCACTTCTACCGTCCTGCTGTCATAGGCAATACTGTCGGATATGTTGTATATCTGGTCGCTGACCTCCTTCATGATCTTTTTAGATGAATTGTTGCTGCCATGCAAAAGATCCCTGTGATGATTTAACAGCATATTATATGTATTCAGTATAAGGAAAACGCCAAGTGCAAGCACCGGTATCACCACCGCACACACATACACGATATTAAACTGTTTTCCTATCTTCATTTTATTAAAAGAAATCATGTCAAACCTCGTCCTGTATTTTGATTATTCTAATATATCACATTCCCTCTAAAGTCCACAACATACAAAAAATGATGTAAACAGCTAAAAAAAATATGGTAGTTATTTTTTCATGCCTACTATATAATCATTCTATAGGATTTTTCCTAACAGTTAATTACGCAGCTATATAATTTTAATTAAGGATCAGGAGGTATAAAATGAAATTCTCTAATGGTTGCTGGCTTGAGAAGGAAGGCTGTTCCTGCTTCTCACCTCAGGAAGTATATTTTACCAGGATTGAAAAGAACAAGGTCACGCTGTGTGCACCTACAATAAGAATAATCACAAGAGGCGATACCCTCGGAAGCATCAACCTTACGGTTGTAATCGCCTCACCTGCTAAGGGTGTCATAAGAGTACAGACCTGTCATCATGCAGGAATGTCGGCAAAGAGTCCTGCATTTGAGCTGAATACAAGCGAAGACAACATGAGCGTGACCGAGACGGATGAGCTCATCACAATAGCAAGCGGTGATCTGTCCCTTGAGATTACCAAGCTTCCTTGGAGCATGACATATAAGCACAAGGGAAGAGTTCTCTCTAAGAGCGGAAGAAAAGACCTCGCACTTATGAAAACCGACTGGAAGGGTTACGCTTATGACAAGGGTGACTACACTGACACATACATCAGACAGCAGCTTTCAATGGGCGTAGGTGAGCTTTTATACGGCTTTGGCGAACGCTTCACTCCTTTTGTGAAGAACGGACAGTCAATAGATATATTCAACCAGGACGGCGGTACAAGCACTGAGCAGTCCTACAAAAACATTCCTTTTTACGTTTCCAACAAGGGCTACGGTGTGTTCGTAAATCACCCTGAGAAGGTATCCTTTGAGGTTGGCACAGAGATGGTTACGAAGGCAGAGTTCTCCGTTGAGGGAAGCTATCTTGACTATTTCTTCATCGACGGGCCTTCAATGAAGGACGTACTTGTAAAGTACACCGACCTCACAGGCAAGCCATCGCTCCCTGCCCCTTGGACGTTCGGACTGTGGCTTTCCACATCGTTTACAACCAACTACGACGAAAAGACCGTCATGAGCTTCATCGACGGTATGCTTGACCGCGGTATTCCTCTCAGGGTATTCCACTTCGACTGCTTCTGGATGAAGGAATTCCACTGGTCCGACTTTGTATGGGATGAGCGTGTATTCCCGGATCCTGAGGGAATGTTAAAAAGAATAAAAGCCAAGGGTCTTAACATCTGTGTATGGATCAACTCCTATATCGGACAGGAATCTGTGCTCTTTGCTGAAGGTGTTGAGAAGGGCTATTTTGTAAAGAGAACTAACGGCGATGTATGGCAGTGGGATATGTGGCAGCCGGGAATGGCACTTGTCGACTTCACAAATCCTGAGGCGTGCAGATGGTTCCAGAGTAAGCTTGAAGTGCTTCTCGACATGGGCGTCGACTGCTTCAAGACCGATTTCGGTGAGAGAATCCCTACCGAGGATATCATGTACTTCGACGGCTCAGACCCTAAGAAGATGCATAACTACTATACATATCTCTACAACAAGTGCGTATATGAGCTTCTTGAGAGAAAGCGCGGCAAGGGTGAAGCTGTTCTTTTTGCCCGCTCCGCTACCGCAGGCGGACAGAAGTTCCCTGTTCATTGGGGCGGTGACTGCTGGTCCGACTATGAGTCCATGGAGGAGAGCCTTCGCGGCGGTCTTTCACTGTGCATGTCCGGCTTCGGCTTCTGGAGCCATGATATAGGCGGTTTTGAGAGCACCTCCACACCTGACGTATACAAAAGATGGGCAGCCTTCGGTCTGTTAAGCTCCCACTCACGTCTGCACGGAAGCTCCTCCTACCGCGTACCTTGGGCATACGATGAAGAGGCTGTCGATGTAGTCCGCACCTTCACACTGTTAAAGGCTTCACTTATGCCTTACCTCTACCGCAACGCAATCTATGCTTCACAGACCGGTATTCCTATGATGAGAAGCATGGTACTTGAATTTACGGCTGACCGCAACTGTTCATATCTCGACAAGCAGTATATGATGGGTGACAGTCTCCTCGTTGCACCGGTTTTCAACGATGAGAGCATTGCAGAGTACTACCTGCCTGCCGGCACATGGACTAACTACTTCACCGGAAAGAAATACACCGGAGGCTGCTGGTATTCAGATAAATGCGGCTACCTTGAGATTCCTCTTTTCGTCAAGGAGAACTCTATCGTTGCAGTCAATACTGCCGCTGATCGTCCTGACTATGACTATGCTGACAATGTAACCTTCCGCGTATATGAGCCTGCTGACTGCTCGACAACCGTGTACGATATGAAAACCAACGCTGACACCACTATAAGTGTTAAGAAATCCGGAAACGAGCTCACAATCGTGATTACAGGAAGTAAGAAGTGCAATATTGAATTAATCAACATGGCAACAGAGACCGACCTCACAGGACTTACCGCCGGAACATATACTGTTACGGTTAAATAATTACAGTTATACAGTTAAATAAATAGATTCATTTTAGCAGGCGATATCTTCCGGTATCTGCCCAGCAAATGAAATAATATGCTCAAGGGCAGAGAAAACGTCCGTATATCGTGACGTTCTCTGCCCTTACTTGTTGAAAAAATAGTTTTAGGCAGAGAAAAATAATATTTTTTCTATAAAACAGCCATTTTTCTCAGTCCAAAGTATAAATTATCAGATGTTTGGGCAGACACAATAACCCGGTCAAATAAAAAATTCTGCCCTTGGGGCAGGAATTTCCTGTCAAGGGCAGAAATTACACTCCCGCTATTCATTCAAGCTTTCCAGCATATTTTCTATATACTCCTCCACCTCCTCAAGCGTTGTGGCATTGGATATGCTCTTATAGACATCCCTGTCAAACACAAGCCCTGCATTTGTCTCAAGAAATACATACCGCTCACCATCCGCAAAGCCGTAGTCTGCCAGCTCCCTCTTGTCTAACTCTGCTCCGTTTTCCATCCACCGAGAGCTCTTATCATCATACTCAATAGGCATGAATATTCCTGTCATACCAGCTTTCAAGTCTGTGATGATATCGCTTCCTGTCACCCTGACGATTGGCGTTATGGCACACGGAAGCAGCACCTAAACCGTCTCAACATGTTTTGACATCCGAACCCTAAGTTATAAAAAATAGGAGAAGATTCTCATAAATCTTCTCCTGTTAGATTCCCACAGCCTATTTTCTGCTCCACACATAGCAGAACGCCTGTGTTCTGGCTGCGAACTTGTATTTCTTTAAAAGCTCCCTGACCTCAGCCTTGGTGTACCATCCCGGCGTAATCTCCTCAAAGGTGGAGGTGCTCTCCTTGAACTCTCCTCTTGCCTTTCCTACTATGCACACATTAGTCTCATTTGAAAAGCCCACCGCACTGTAGCTTGTCCCAATCATATCGTCAACTCTGTAAAGCTCCAGTCCTGTCTCCTCAAGCAGCTCCCTGCATGCGCTCTGCTGCGGCTCCTCACCCGGGTCGATAAGTCCGGCAGGGAAATTGTATACCCAGTCACCGACAGCCATGCGGAATTCCTTGTTGAGCACAATCCTCTCGTCAGCCTCATCTGTGGCGATGATAACCACCGCATCAGCCACCTTGCCGTGCAGCTTGTCATAATCAGTTATATCGTCACTACGGCTTATCATCTCATATATCTTCTGCCTGCCGTCAACCGTCTCATATTCCACATCATAGCGTGTTATAAATCTGCCTTCCTCGCGCTTTGTTATACCTTTAAATTCCATTTTTATACCCCTGCATACTGCAAGCATTGCTTGCAGTACTGCCACCAATAAGTAGTTTGAAAGTTTTTCTTTCAAACTTATGCTCCTGTATACTGCAAGGCAGTACTGCCAACAATAAATAGTTTGAAATTTTTATTTTCAAACTTAGCCTCTATTCTTATATTTGATTCTGAAATTACAAAACACAGCTTTGAAGCTAATCAATCGTATAAATTCCAGATTTTCGCAATTATAAAATTATATATTTTGTATCTATAAATTGCATTAGGGTAATTTATAAATTAATCATCACCGTCTGTCTTATATCCTCAACGCTCATTCCAAGACTTATGATATATTCGCCATGTTCGTACGTAAAAGCAGACTTGCTCTCGTCATAGTATGAGAAAGCCTTCTTGTCAAGCTCAAAGCGCACATGCTTTTTCTCACCCGGAGCAAGCTTTACCTTTTCAAAGCCCTTAAGCTCCATAACAGGTCTTTCAACACTTCCCTTCGGAGGTGTGACATATAGCTGGACAGTCTCCATTCCTGTCATCTTTCCTGTATTGGCAAGCTCAGCACTTACTACGATTCTGTCATTTTTGTCCCACTTGTCCTTGTGGCTGTCATGCACAGCCTTCTCACCCTCCACCTTTACATGCTTAAGTGAGAAATCCGTATACGAAAGACCATGTCCAAAGCAGAAATTCGTATCAACCTTGTTGCTCACATAGTAACGGTAGCCGACAAAGACGCCATCCTTATACTCAAGCCTGTCCTCCTTGCCAAACTCACCAAGCCTGACAGAATATATATCCTCCGTGCGCTTAGGGAATGTCTCAGGAAGCTTTCCCGAAGGATTAACCTTGCCCGTAAGCACATCGGCAACTGCCATCGCACCCTCAAGTCCGGAATAATAATACCATACAACCGCCTTCGCCTTTTCAAGCCATGGCATTTCAACAGGTGCACCACCCATAATGACCACTATCGTATCAGGGTTGGCATCAAGGACAGCCTCTATGAGCTCATCCTGATGATACGGAAGCTTCAGGGTGCTTTTATCACGACCCTCAATATCATAATCATGGTTAAGCCCGGCAAAGATAATCGTCTGCCTGTTCTCCCTTGCGAGCTTTACAGCTCTTTGTCTATACTCATCTATCCGTGCCATAAGCGTCTCATCCGCGCTCTCTTCCTTACGGCTGCCCGCATTTTCAAGAGAAGTCTCCTGCCAGCTCTCATCCTGTGCGTCATCCTTGTCCGGCAGTACATAACCCGGCTCATACACAAAGCGCGTGTCACCACCGCCCACATTCATAAGCGCCTTCAAAGGTGTGACCTCATAGATAGCCTTAATCTCAGCACTGCCTCCGCCATTAGAATGGATTGCAGTCGCATTACGGCCAATCACTGCGACCTGTGAATCAAGTTTTAACGGAAGAAGCGTCTTATCATTCTTGAGAAGAATAACCGATTCCTCTGCTGTCTTTCTCGCAGCCTTTATATGTTCAAAGCTATGGAAACAGCCCTTCTTCCTCTCCCCTGTGCCCGGAAGCATCTTAAGCCTGTACATAAGCCTTAACAGATTTGCAACCTTCTTATCAATATGCTTTTCCTTTACTTTTCCATCCTCCACAGCTTTCTTTAGCGGGTTAGCCATACAGTAATCGTCGAAATTAAAGGTTATAGACATCTCAAGGTCAAGCTCACTCTCCGCTGCCGCCACCGTGTCATGCACACCTCCCCAATCGCTTATCACGGTTCCGTCATAGCCCCATTCTTTTCTTAAAATATCCCCTAACAGATATCTGCTCTCACAGCAGTGCTGCCCGTTAAGCATATTATAGGCTCCCATTATCGAGTAGGAGTGAGCCCTGTTCACCGCGGCATCAAAACCCGGCAGATACAGTTCATAGAGTGTTCTCTTATCTACAATGGTGTCAACCCACAGTCTGTTCGTCTCCTGCCCGTTTACCGCGAAATGCTTCACGCAGGCAGCTACATCCGCCTTTTGTATTCCCTTTATAAGTGGAACCGTCATCTCCGATACAAGATACGGGTCCTCACTCATATATTCAAAATTACGCCCACATAGCTGTGTCCTCTTGATATTGATACCCGGCGCAAGAATAACATCCTTGCCTCTGCCACGCGCCTCAGCTCCAAGAACCTCACCACATTCTTTTGCCCTCTTAGGGTTCCAGGTAGCTGCTATTGCACTGTTAGACGGAAGATAGGTCACAGTATCATCACTGTCATATACATTCTTCCAGTCATTATCGACAAATTCCTGACGCACTCCCATCGGACCGTCCGACATGTGAAGCTCCGGTATTCCAAGGCGCGGCACACCCGCCGTCCTGAACAGACCTGCTCCATGTATCATTCCAATCTTCTCATCCAAAGTCATCTGATTTACAAGTGACATTATATATTTTTCTCTTTCCTTTACAGTCCTTTTCCTGCTGCCTTCCGCACCCGATTTTGCCATAAGAATCCTCTTTCCGAACATATTCCGGATATGTTCATGTTTTTTTTTTCATTATGTCTGTTCAACAGACCTGCTACCATCTGCAAAAATGCCTTTATACCTGTCACACCTTAAAATTCCTTAATTCTGTCATTACTGTCATCGGTTGTCTTGTCAATCTTCTTAATCCGGACATAATAGCTCACATTATCGTTGACCACAACCTGTACCCTGTCGCCGACCTTGTGCCCCATGATAGCTTTGCCGATAGGTGATTCAATACTTATATAGTTATGCATGGAATCGCCTCTTATGCTTGTGACCAGCTTGTATGTCTCCGTCTCATCGTCATCCTCGAAATACACATCCACTGTGTTATTCATGCCGACCTCATCATCCTTGGATGTATCATCGACTATCGTGGCATATTTTAACATCTTCTCCAGATAACGGATACGTCCGTCATTTCTGTTCTTCTCCTTCTTAGCGGCATAGTACTCGAAATTCTCGCTTAAATCTCCCTGTGCCCTCGCCTCCTTAACGTCATTCAGGATTCTCTTTCTCTCAACAAGACGGCGGTATTCTATCTCCTCCTCAATCTTCTTAACATCGCTCGCCGTTAATCTCTCTCCCATGTTATTTATCCTCTCTTTGCTTAATTAAAACTTCCTTATACCATCTGCCTGAATCGGACAGCTCACTATCTGCAAATCCCGACAGCTTACTACAGCTGCTCGATATAAGAGCCGAAGTCTCCGCTTTATTAGAAAGGTTCCAGATGAAATAGCTTATATTGTAATCATCCATCACCTCTATCCACTTATTTCCCTCGTCATAATTGTTGCCCCCGTTTCCTGAGGCGTCACATATTCCGAACTCAGATACAATGACCGGAAGTCCACCGTCAACCGCTTTTTTCATCCTGTCTCTTAAATAATCCCTGTGTGTATCTGCATAAAAATGAAGTGCATACATTATATTGTCATAGCCTGTTATAGGGTCTGCTGCCGCCTTGTCGACATCCTGTGACCATGTAGGTGTTCCGACTATTATAATGGCATCCGGAGCATTTTCACGTATTACCGGAATTATCTTCTCTGCATAGGACTTGACACTGCCCCAGTCCGGTCCGCTGTTAGGCTCATTGCATATCTCATAAATCACATTGCCATAATCCTTATACTTTTCCGACATCTCAGCAAAAAACTTCTCTGCCTCATCTGCGTATGTCCAAGGGTCATGATCATTTAACACATGCCAGTCTATAATCACGTACATACCAAGCTTCGTTGCGGCCTGAACTCCCGTGTCTATAAGCTTCTTAAGCTTATCCTTGTCAGCATCACCGCCCTCGCAGTAACCGCCCTCCGCTGTGTACATGGCAAGCCTCACAGCATTAACTCCCCAGCTCTCAAGCTCCGCAAAGGTATCCTCATTCACATACTGTGGAAACCATCCTATGCCATGTGTGCTCACACCCTGAAGCTGAAATACCGCACCATGTTCGTCTGTCAGTGTCGTTCCGTTGACGCTCAGCTTACCATGCTGTGAATATGGTGTGCTGCCGGTTCCCGGTGTGCTGTCAGAACCTGAACTCTGCTGTTCCTGCTCACTCTGCATTGTTCCTATGTCTGATTTATCTTCCTGCACTGAGGTTTCCTGCTTCGCACTTTCCGCTTCTGTTGAAGCCTTATGTGCCGGAGCTTCGTTCTCTGCAGTTCCGGTCTGTTTCTGTGATTCAGACCGTCCGCTCTCAGTCACAGTTGATTCCACCTCGGCAATTCCTTCACCATTGCTGCTTCCTTCCGTATCGGACATGCTGTCGGCTGCACCACCCTGACCGTAACCCGGCTCCAGAGTGTCCGCAGCATTATCTGCTGCCTTGGCGCAGCCCACACATAAAGCTGATACAAAAACCACACTGAGAAACAATAGACATAATCTCCTTGATTTTTTCATAATAATCTCCATTCCGCCGCCTTCGACTGACGGCATAAATAGTAGTGAAAAACGTGCTTTTTACGTTTTTCACACTACCTCCTTGCATATGCGATGACCATCTGTAAAGCGGACATTCGCAATCCGCTTTCGCTACTTGCTCATGAACGCAGTCGCTTTGCGAACTGCGTTCAAAATACATATATGAATTATTTAATTTTACCATTGATTACATAAAATAGCAAGCAGGACAGGAGGCAGACAGTGGTTCTGAACGCAAAAAAAGCCCCCTGTGGCAACTCTGTGTCACAGGGGGCTTCCTATTATTTTTCATACACACTATTATATAGCTTGATGTAAAAGCAGGACCTTCAACCCGTTCCGCTTCCCACAAGCTCTACTACATAGCCTGATGGGAAAGTAGAACTTTCCATCAGATATACACTTTACAATATGTAATTACATAGCCTGATGTGAAAGTAGAACTTTCCATCAGATATGCACTTCACAATCTGTAATTACATAGCCTGATGGAAAGTTCTGCTTATAACCTCATCCTGCTGCTCCTTAGTGAGCTTGATAAAGTTTACTGCGTAGCCGGATACTCGGATGGTAAGCTGTGGATATTTCTCAGGATGCTTCTGTGCATCTATAAGAGTCTCCCTGTTAAGTACATTGACATTAAGATGATGTCCACCTTTCTCTGCGTATCCATCCAATAATGAAATAAGATTGTCAACCTGTGCTGTACTTGCTGTCATAGCAATTACCTCCTTCCTTTTGATGTTCACAATATAACACCATAAAAAAAGTAATTATGTCACATTTGCAACATTTTTACAAATTTATTCTTTTTTTACAATTAAGTAAAAATAAGCACATTAAAGCGCAATACCCAGACCCGGCTATATTATTTCACCTATATTATTTATATTCTAATCGTCAAACAACTCCTCAAAGAGTTCCATGTCCTCAATTTTTATCACCCGCTTGTGAATCGATATGATTCCCTCAGCCTGCAGCTGGGTAAGTGTTCTTGAGAGTGATGGGCGCGCTGCACCGAGATAATCGGCAAGCTCCTCGCGTGTCATATCAAGCTTCACTTCATTTTTTTCATTGATACGGTCATTCATCCACAGACCAAGCTTCTGCTTGAGTGTAGTTCCTGTCACAATGTGGAGCTTTTTCATCATCTGCAGATTGCACCTCGACTGTATATCAAGCAGATTATGTACAAGCTGCTTATGGTGCTCACACACATTAGAACAGAAGCCATATATAAATGAATATGGTATCATCAGAAGCTTTGAATTTTTCACAGCAACCGCGTCACACCAGTAATATTCTTCATCCCCGAAAAAGAATATCTCTCCAAATACATCACCCGGCTCGACTGTCATCAATATATCCCTTCTTCCGGATGGAAGATACTTGGTTATAATAACCTGCCCTTCAAGAAGAAGATATATAAATACAGGCTTATCATCCTGCCCGAATATCATCTCACCGCCATCAACCTGCTTAGTGGATGCCATTGAGCATCTGAGCATTTTTTCGATTTCAGGTTCATTTATCTTTCTGAATAAAATACTTTTCGTATAGTCAAACATATATACCTCATTTAATCAGTACATTATTTTGCAGGCTCGGCAGCAAATCCCGCAAGCTTCATATCCGTATCCAATATAATTGTATAAGTAAGTTCAATATTCTCATACTTTATCTTATAACGCGTCATTGCATAATAGCCATCGGACTGCTTCGCTTCTACACCCTCCTTACTCGTTAACTCAATACGCTCTCCAAGACTGCCTCCGAAGCCGTCCATGCCGTTTTTTAACACCTCATCGGTCATCCGAACGGCCATCTCTGTGTTACACAATGCCCTAAGTCCATCATTATCACCGCTCTCAAAAAGGCCTATGATTTCTTCCGACTTAGAATATACCTCCTCCTCAGTGAACAATGTCGAATCGGCAAGGTTCGTTGTCTTTGGAGAACGTATGTAAATATATATAAACGCTCCTACAATGATTACCGCGAGTGTAATTATAAACGCAACAAGAATCTTCTGCATTGTTTTCTTGAATTTATCATCCATTTTATTCTGATTAGTCATGTAACAATCCTCTCAAATATTCTATTATTGTCTGTGCGGCTGCATGATGTGACGGAGCACCCGGATGATTGTTGGCACCTGCCCATCCACTTTCTAAATCCGGCAGCCTAAGATACGAAACCTTATCATCCGTATTATCTTTCTTATATCTGTCAACCGTCTCAACAATATAGTTTTCTATTTCTCTTCCCAACATTCCATACATCCATATTATACAGGCATTGGGATTATTCTTACGCAGCAGGGCAATGAATTGGTACACTGCATTTTCAAATCTATCGACAGAATCCTGCTCACAGCTTCCATCCGGATTCTTTTCCTGCTTATATATCCTGCCTGTTTTCTCATCAACCCATGCATCCATACGGAATGCGCTCGCATCATTGGTTCCAAGATTCACCATGACCACATCAGGCTGCCATGAATCGAAGGCATTCCTGTCCAATGCCCCCGCATCAATCTGTGTCCTTCCACCTAAGAGTCCGCAGACCTGCTCGTAGTACCTTGGCAGAACCGTATTCGGATTATTGTCCCAACCGGAGTATACACCCCATCCACTCTGCGACATTATTCTGAAATCAGCATTAAAGCTGTCCGCCACTTCAAGAGCATAATGTCCTTTTGTGGAAAACACTGCCGAATTCCACTCAGTCACACCTGCAGCTCCTGCCAGCCCTTCACCGGATGTGATGCTGTCACCGATAAATTCCATCTTCAACCATTTCTTCTCTATCGGCATGAGCTTCCCATCCGTATGGACTGCATTCACAAAGAGCAGCCCTGCCCTATCACCTGCCATCGGCTGGACTTCCTTCAGTACACGAACCCTTCTTCTGTTGTCCGGATTCATATTCCTATACACCGTAAGTGTACTTCTCCCCTTAGGGAGTGATGTTCTTATCATAGTAAAGCCATCAACCTCTACCCTTATCCACTGTTCATATATCTCATAATCAGTTATAAAATCTATCGACAGCCCGCTTCCATCAACCATAAATTCTATTCCACTGCCTGTCCAGAAAAAAGCCGGTTCCTGCCGGCTGGCAGTACGGCCTAAAATATGTATGTCACTGTCCACACCCGGAATATATGTGTTCATATACCAAACCCCTTTCGTGCATAATTATTTATAGATAATTGTTTGTATTTTAACAAATTTTCTCTCTCAATACAATAGTTATTCGTTCCCAACCGTCTAATACATGAAATAAATATCAAAACTTCTATGCACTATTATAAAAATTCTGTAAACCATGCCTTGATTTCGACTTTTAAACTTGCAAATTATAACATTGCCATTATAATATTTATAGTATGAGTCAAGTGCAGAATTTTTCCTGCCGCAAATGACATACAAATAATATAAAATAATTGCACTGCCATCAAGCGGCATTTCAATTGTTAAAAAATATGAAAGGACCTCAGACAATGAATACTAACAAAGAATTTCTGGCAACAGAGCCGATTGGAAAGCTTCTTATCAGGCTCGCCGTTCCTACAGTTGCCGCACAGATGATAAACATGCTCTATAATATTGTAGACCGCATATACATAGGTCATATCCCCGGAAACGGTTCTCTGGCACTCACAGGCGTAGGTGTCTGCATGCCTCTTATTATGATAATATCCGCTTTTGCAGCGCTTGTCGGAAACGGAGGTGCTCCGCGTGCTTCTATTCTCATGGGCAAGGGTGATAAGGCTAAGGCTGAAAAGATTCTTGGAAACTGCTTTACAACCCAGCTTATCATATCAGTAATCCTCACTGTGGTAATGTACTTTTTCAACCGCCCTATGCTTCTCGCATTCGGCGCAAGCACAAACACTATCGACTATGCCGTAAGCTACATGAACATATACGCCATCGGCACGCTGTTCGTACAGTTAACTCTCGGCATGAACACCTTCATAACCGCACAGGGTTTCGCAAAAACCGGAATGTTGTCCGTTCTTATAGGTGCCGTTGTGAATATAGTGCTTGACCCTGTATTCATATTCGCACTCAATATGGGAGCAGCCGGGGCCGCCCTTGCAACCATTATCTCACAGGCATGCTCCTGTGTATGGGTTCTGTCATTCCTGTTTGGCAAAAAGACAACCCTGCGTATCAAAAAAGAAAATCTCGTGCTCAGACCGGACATAATACTTCCTTGTCTTGCACTCGGCCTTTCACTTTTTATAATGCAGGCCAGCGAGAGCATCATTTCCGTATGCTTTAACTCATCACTGTTAAAATACGGCGGTGATGTCGCTGTCGGAGCCATGACAATACTCACCAGTGTAATGCAGTTTGCAATGCTCCCTCTTCAGGGACTTGGACAAGGTGCACAGCCTATCATGAGCTACAACTACGGAGCCAGTAACGCCGCACGCGTTAAGAAGGCTTACTTTCTTCTCCTGAGGGCAAGCCTGTGCTACTCCGTCCTGCTCTGGGGCTTAGTCATGCTGTTCCCACAGATATTTGCCGGAATGTTCACACCGGACGCAGAGCTTATAGCCTTCACAAAGACCGCCCTCAGAATATACATGGCTGTAATGTTCATATTCGGAATACAGATTTCCTGCCAGATGGCATTTAACTCACTTGGCAAGGCTGTATCATCAATCATTGTGGCGGTCATGAGAAAATTCGTGCTGCTCATACCACTCATCTACATCATGCCGCACATCTATACCGCTAATAAGGCATACGCTGTGTACATGGCTGAACCGGTCGCCGATATAATTGCCGTGACATTCACTGCGGTGTTGTTTTCGTTTCAGTTTAGGAAGGCGCTTAGAGAAATACAGTAAAAAATATAGCATAAAGACAAAACAGCAGATATATCATCATGCACACAAATGTACCTGACATATATCTGCTGCTCTTTAATCACCAGTCACTATCCCAATCCGAATCATTGCTGTCCCAGTCGCCCCAGTCGAAGCTGTCCCATGAATCATCATCGTCATCATCATAGTAGTTATCATCTTTGTCCTTCGACTCAACGTAATTCTGATAATATGAGGTATCGTCAAAATCCCATGCTTCCCCGTCATAATATCCGTCAAGCGATGAATAATAGCTGCCCATATAGTAATCGTCCACATCATCATACGAATAGTCAAAGTCACTGTCTACATACCAGTCATCGTACTCATCGTCAAAATAATACCAGCAGCTATCAAGATAATAGTATAAATCATCCCACACTGAGCCGTCATCGTATGTATTACGAAAGACATAGTACCCCTGCCCCGGTCTCTTTGTATGTGTATCCCTGTATCCATCCCAGAATGCATACGCACATATAGGTATAGCGATTAAATACGGCAGAAATCTCAGCACGAACGAAGAAAAATGGCTCTTTTTCCTCTTTTGTGAGCTTCCTGCTGAGCCTGAAGCACCACCTGCAGTATCCTCGCCTGCATACTTTCTTTTATTGAACTCCTCCTCCATCTTGTCAAAGAGTATCTGGCATGCCTTCGCCTCATCATTGCCTCTGTACCGCTCCGCGGTGCTTCCGTCGCTCTTATTCTTTGCGACAACCCACTCACCTGTAAATCTGTCCTGATAGATGTAGAACCATCGCGGGTCATGCCCCTTGTCCTCGCCAAGCGCAAATCTTATCGTGTCCAGCGGAATATTATGCCGCTCTACGAAATCCTTGTACTCCTGTAAAGAATTGACCTTCATAGCTTCCCCCTCCATTCAACGAATGTGCTTTCACAATATATCCGGTATCATTATAGCACCACAAGGTGAGGCAGGCAATGTCATTCTATTCTTCCGGACTAAAGTTTTCCATTGCTCCGTTGCTGTAATAGTAAAGTGCACCTTCTATGTCCATATACATATCATATTCATATAAATATATATACCGTTCATATGCCGCCCACACGTCAACCTCCTTAGGGAAGTAGTCTGAAGGTGTTCCCCTTTCAAAATGCATTTCCCGTGACAATATTTTCTCGCCATTATGATAAATACTCATACCATCATCGCCATAGACGTACACCTCACCATCATATATGAAGCCATACGGAACGATATTATACTTGTAGCTGTTACCCAGAACATACTCTCCATATAAATATTCCACCTCAACATCCTTATCCACAATCTTTTTTATCAGATAATGTCCCATTTCATTATCAGCCTGCCATATATATCTTGTGGTTACCACACCATTTACTTTCTTTGCTGAAACAAAATTATCCTTGGAAGGATTTTCAGTATATTCCAACTCAATCGTATCTCCGTTTTTCAACTTTCCCTCAACAAGCCGGTATTTTCCGTACAGTGTCTTCGAAAGCTGCATATCTTCGTAGCTATGATATGCCTTCTTCGCTGCTCCCTCACCGGATATTATACCGTAATTCGATTTTAGAATCCGGCTTCCATTCACATCGACAAATCCCCTATCAGGATAATAATAAATCATAAGGTCCGGTATATATATAACTCCATCAAGATAACGACAGTCCGACCTCACAGATATAAAGAGTTCTCTTTCTTTCTCCTCCAATTCTGTCTCATCAATATCTTCCATCAACATCCATTCGCCATTATTATTCCAATATTTGAATGGAGTATTTTTGATATATTCTATTTTAGCAATCTGTTTTCCATCTTCTATTATCCAAGCTATCCTGCCCTCTTCGCCTGTCTCATAATCATATGTAATATCAAAAGAATCATCAGCAGCTTTTGTCACATAAGCATACCGGGCTATATTTTCATATTTCCCATGCAGGCTATTTTCCGCCACAACCAAATCTGTATATTCGTATTGTAAATCATCAATACAATATTCCCTCAAAATACTTTTACCGGACTGCGTATCGTATTTCCATGAAAAAACCGCATACTCTTCTCCATCTTTTTCCAGTGAACACAGTCTGTACATATCATCATAATTAAATGTTATAACACTGCCATTTTCAAGCACAGCAATAGCCGGAAGGCTGCGGTCAATATATTCATCATCAATTGTTAACCATGTGTAGTCACACTTGACAGTTGAAGAATATAATTCATCCAGATTATTCTGTGCAGTATCACTATCATTTTTCATGACTTCCAGGCTCTTTGGCTTCACATTTTTGTCCAAGGTAATGGTCTCGCCTGCCAAATCCTCTCTATCAGCAGCTGTGATTGTGACTATCGCCCTGCCACTCTGAAAAGATATTTCCAGCTCATACAAAAGACCTTCGGAATTATTATCCTGCTGTACTGCATTAAGTATTCCATTGGCATAATCTCCACTAAATTCCGCTGACAATACATTGTCAATTAGGAGGTGTCCGCTATAAGAACCTTCCTCCACCATATTGATTGTCAAATAGCTCTCATCACTATCGCTGAAGTAATCTCCTGTAATGAAACCGGTTCCATCAGCAGCAACATCCGGCATAGTGACTGAACCGTCTGTCGGCAATGCATCCTTAACCGCTGTCAGCATCTGCTTTACTGAACTGATTCCTTCAGTATTGACACCATTCTTTGCAATAATTTTCGAAATCCATGGGAATATATCATACAGATATGGCGAAACCGTATTCTCCATGTCATCACTGCTTCCAAATTCAAATACGCCTTGAAGTGTGGATGCCGCCAGATATCCATTTTCCATATATGTCTTAACTGTGTCTGCAAAGTCGGTCAACTGTTCGACAGGAAAAGAAACTTCAGTATCAACCTTACCATTGTCTGCAAGATAGGCCGTTATGCTGCCAGCATCAACAGGTTCTTCACTTCCAGAAAAAGAGTTCGGCAACATAGAATCAACTCCAAATACTTTATAGGACATAGTGACAGCATGCGGCATGGTCTCCATACGGTATCTCATCAAATAGACTGCTCCATCGAGCGGAAGCACATAATAGCACTGTTTCTGCTCCAATGTAAGACATTCTGATGGTTCCATATAGAACAAATCATAATCCTCTGTGTCATCGTCATTTACCGTATGCCAGATTTCCTTCTGATCAGCCCACAGACTAAGCTCAACGTATTCGCCTTTATCATCCTTAAGCCGTCTCATATACAAATCGGCATTATTATCCTCCTTAAAGGCGGAATAATGAAATACATCAAAGACACTGATTCCCTCATATATCAACTCATACTCTGCCGTCAGAACCGGTTCAGATTCTGCTGGTGATTCCAATTCTTCAGTAGATGCATCAGCTACAGTTGTCACCTCATCAGAAGCTATCTCCACAGAGTTCTCCTCTACGGATGTGGTTTCTGTAGATTCTTCTACTATTGACTCTCTTTGTGATTCTCCCACGGTATCCAACGACTTTCCTGCCGTCCGCTTTCCGATTCTCCAGGACAACATCACTATGCAGATAACTATCAGTCCAACTGCTGCCATCAATACCTTTTTATTTTTCTGAAAGAAATTATTAGAATTCATATCATTTTCCCTCCTGGTATAATAAATTCTGAAGAACCATGCAGAATCTTTTAACCAAATCTATGCAGTCCATTGAATACACATTATGTATCAACAATTTTATGCCAATGCGTTATAAACGGTATTAGCCTTATCTAGTCGTTGATCGCTCCAAGCAGTAACCTCAAACTCTCCACAGAAAACTCTTGCAGCATTTTCTACATCATCCTTATCCTTTATCTTATTCCATGCAGATTTGCATGATGTCTCTAATTCGCTTCTCAGATAAGCAAACTGTACGTTACAGTTGCTAACGGTACTCCCCATGGTGTCTGCCATATCTTTAAGCCCTTGTTTTCTGGATTGGTTTTTCCACTGAACAATACCATACGCAACATTATCTGTAGTGGAATATGTATAACCAGTATCCCTCAATTTAGAGGAATTCATTTTACTATCTTGAGCATTAGTCGGAGATGCCCCGCTTTCCTGCATTATATTTCCCATAACCCCTGATGCCTGCTTTGCTGTCAATCCCATTCCTACCCTGAGAAACGTCCAGCTTCGTGCTACATCTGCTTTTACGAGACTTTCATTGTAATCGCTGTAGCCGCTGACAGTTTTAGCCACTGTCGAAAGCTCCGGGTCTGCTAAAGTACTATTATAAAACGCAATAACCTCGTTCAACTTTGCCCTAGTCTGATCATTAGAACCTCCGCTTATCTGTAGCCCATAAACCCTTTGAAAGTTTTTGATTGCCCGCAAACTCTCTTGAGAGCCAAGGTTGCCATCTGTTGCCACCGAACCGCTATAGAATCCCAAAATCTTTAAATTATTTTGAAACTGTTTGTTTTCCACACTTGATCTTGCAGCCATAACTTGTTCCTTTGTATATACACAGGATTCCAAAGTCTTGTCTGTATTATGCTCATATACCACACCATAACTTGCAAAATTATTCTCTGAAGCATTGCTATTCTCATTTTTTGAACTTGTATATGGTTTAATTTCATAACTCTCATTATTATTAATTTCATTAATTCTTAATCCCATGTTCTTTATTTTATCTCCTATCTGCTTAGTATTGTATAATTATCATTGCACTTAATAATCACAAATTAAGCATACCACAGTATTTTACTTTCAAACACTTCCCTTTTCAGGTTAATTTTCTTCACCCGAAAAGGGGAATGTTTTTTTTATATGCAATAATGCTAAAATGCATATGAAATATAATGAAAAGAAAGGATCATCACATCATGATCAAACATAACAAACTTATTTTCAAAGCATTAGCGGCTCCTGTATAATGTAGATATGGGCAGAATCCGAAAAATCGGCTCTGCCCATTTGCAACTATTCACAAATCTTATATCAGTTTTTAACGTTTACATAAAACTTGAAACGGTCTCACATGTTATTTATATCATTAATGCAGGCTTTCTACTCCTCCCCTTTTCAGGTATAAATTGTTTACCTGAAAAGGGGGATTTTCTTTTATAGCATATAATAATAAAATATTTTAAAAAGGAAGGAATTTCTGAACATGCATAACACAAATAAAATTGTTAAAAAAATAATTATAGCTTTTATATTTATCACATCGTTTTTATCACACAATAATATAATAGCAGATACAAATAGCTTTTTTAATAAGTGTAATCATATCGTCACTATACATGACGAAGCTCCCTCTAATTCAACGCAATCCTCACATACTAAATAAGCACATCCACATTATATTAATTTCTTTTCAAATATATAAGCTACATCCTTATCATCATATATATGACATAAAGTAGCACATTCCATCAAAATATTATTGTATTCCTCTTTATCTTTTTTCTTTAAATTATCATTCCAAAGATTATTATACTTGTGCCACCATACCTTTTGTGGTCTGTAAAGTTGTAGCTGAAGCTTTGCAGACATATCTGCGATTTCGTTAGACATGGTATATTTTCCACAATCTCCAAGCATACTTGAATATTGAATTGCCAACATGCGAAATATAACCTCAGCTCCATATAAGCCATCATATTCTTTATTATTTACAAAATATTCATATAATAATTTAAAATAACAGTCTGTTTTTTCATAATCACCCTTAATTTCATAGCAACCACCTATAGATATTAGACAAAATACTTCCGCTTGTGTAAAATATATTCTTTTTTTCACACTTTCATTTTTCATAGGTCCATGACTTCGATTATTTACAAATCTATAAATACACTCCATAGGTACTGTTAGTTCTAATAGCTTAATTAATTTATCCAACGCTTCATCATTAGAAATTCTTCCGAGCGACCTCATAATCATTATCTCTGCTCTTCCAAGAATCTGTTGATTGTATTCGTAGTCGGGAATGGAACTTTTTAATTCATTTAGAATGGCAAGAGCCTTTGTTAACTTATCACATCCAATTAAATTCCACATTTCCTCCTCTTTTTCCAAATCTGCTATATTACAGGTTATAAGTGACGAATATTGATATGCACGCGGAAGATTAAGCCTGCTATATATACTCTTCATGTTATTATATTGTAAGTTACTTCTATGCTGTTCCGTCTTTTCAATCGTTTTCTCAGCGCAAATACCATCACTTAACTCTTTGCGGCTATAACCAAGCAAATAACGTCTGGCTCTGACTATATCATTTATGCAATATGCTGTTCCTTCGCGATATATATATACATCATTATTCATAAACTCCGGTATTCCACGTTTCTTATATTCATTAGACAATATATCACGCCATAACTTAATTTTTTGCTTATTGTGAATCATATTACTAATAAAATCATCCCGATTTTTCCCTTTTATCAATGCCCAAATCCTATCTGAGATATTAATCTGGATATCAAATAGTTCTATTATATAATATGATTTTTTATCTTCTCTAAGCAATTCAACTGCATTCCGGCATAAATTCCACATTCTGCACAATTCCGTTATATCTGTCACACTTTCATTCAAACGGCAATAATACACAACAAGTTTAGAATAAAGTTTTGTCTTAGCCTTATTGTCATAATAATTTTTGTCCATATAATCAACTATTGCCATTACATTATCAATGGTTTTATTTTTTCCTTCCGAATGCCACAATGCTTCAATGCATAAGTTCAGTTCATTTACCGACAGCTTATACTCGTAGAGTTTTCCAATATCAAATTCATTATTTGCAAAGATGTCCGATGTCATGGCAGCCGCCATTTTATAATCGTCACCCTCTGCTGCTGTGCTCATTGCCTTAGCAGTCAGATAAAATTGCATTCTTAATCTGTCGGAAATTTCAAATGTATTTTCATAATCAATTTTTTTATATATAACATCATCCAAATTATGTTTTATATACTTTTTCTTATATTCTTCAAGCAATAACTGTTCATCCGGCTTTCCCAGTGAATCTATAAGACTGTTTCTAAGCTGCCATTCCTCATATTCTTCAAAGGTAAGCATGTTATCAAACCACTCCGGCGCAAGCCCTAATCTGCCAATCAGAGCACTCCTAAGCAAATAACCCGGCAAGATATCCCCAGCTTCAATTCCATAAAGAACCTTTATGGAGCATAAGCCCTTTACAAGTGCATCTACTTTTATTTTCTTGCTCTTTCTAATATTATGTATAAGCCTTCCAAAATCGTTATCATTATATTCAGCCATTAATGCACATCTCCGTTTTTATTATATATCTATATTATAAGTCAATAACAATTTATAAGCAATAACATTTATAATAATTGTCTCCGACAAAAAACAAAACACCCTAAGCATTGCAAATCCCATAATATTCTTAAAATATGGGATAATGCATGTCTCTCAAGGTGTTTAAAAAAATACTGTTATTTTATCAATTTGTTGCATTCCGATTTATAGTGTTATCACAGCCGCTGATATACTCCCACACGGCTGTCAAATCATCCAATACTGCCTCCGCCTTCTGTGCCATCTCATCATCCGGCGCAAGCATATCCGGAACCATTACCGGGTGCATCCCTGCCGCAAAGGCTGCCCTTATACCATTATACGAATCCTCTATGACGTATGCCTCACCCGGCTCATAGCCCAGCTCATCACACGCACGCAGGAATATATCCGGCTCAGGCTTGCTCCTTGATACCATATCGCCGCCGACAATCACATCAAAATATTGTGCCAGGTCAGCCTCCTCTATCTGCCTGACAACCAATGCAGTCCTCGTCGAAGAAGCTATCGCTACCTTGTAATTGTTGGTTTTAAGGTTCTGTAAAAGCTCCCTCACGCCTTTTTTGAGCGGAAGCCTTCCACCGTCATACTTTTCGTGATAATTTTTCGACTGCTCATCCTTGTACTTATCATAAGGGAAATCCTCACCGTAATAGTCAAGAAAAATCCGCCTGGAGCTTGCAGCATTGACACCTATGCATTTCATATACGGAATGTCAAGATTCTCAAAGCCATACTTTTGAGAAAGCTCCTTCCAGCCATTGTACACAGCCTGCTCAGAATCAAATATCACTCCGTCCATGTCGAATATTACTGCTTTATTCTGCTTATTTATTAACAATTTTATCTGTTGCCTCCTTAAACCGCAATTTATGCACTTAACTTCTAATAAATAATACATAAATCCATCTTCCATATATTCATAACAGACTGTTATTCCGTTTAATATTATCACACCCACACAATATTATACAATATCCTTTCGGATTTTCACACAAAAACCCCGGAGCTGCCAATCGGCATCTCCGGGGTTCCTTATAATTCTTATTTAGTTGTACTGAATGATTACATCATTCCGCCCATGCCTGCGCCTGCCGGCATAGCTGGTGTGTCTTCCTTAATGCTGGCAACTGCTGATTCAGTTGTGAGGAATGTTGAAGCTACGCTTGTTGCGTTCTGAAGTGCGCTTCTTGTAACCTTGGCAGGGTCAAGAATACCTGCCTCAACCATGTTGACGTACTCCTCATTGAGAGCATCGAAGCCTACGCCAACCTCAGACTCACGTACCTTGTTGATGATAACTGAGCCTTCAAGTCCTGCGTTAGCTGCAATGTGGAAGAGCGGAGCCTCAAGTGCCTTGAGAATAATCTTAGCACCTGTCTTTTCGTCGCCCTCAAGCTCTGCTGCAAGCTTAGCAACTTCCTTGGAAGCGTGGATGTAAGCTGAACCACCGCCCTGGATGATACCTTCCTCAACTGCTGCCTTTGTTGCTGCAAGGGCATCCTCAAGACGAAGCTTAGCTTCCTTCATCTCTGTCTCAGTAGCAGCACCTACGCGGATAACTGCGACACCGCCTGCAAGCTTTGCAAGTCTCTCCTGAAGCTTCTCTCTATCGAAATCAGATGTTGTCTCCTCAATCTGCTTCTTAATCTGGTTAACTCTTGCTGTGATATCAGCCTTATCGCCGCAGCCGTCAACAATGATTGTGTTCTCCTTCTGAACCTTAACGGACTTAGCACGGCCAAGCATGTCAATTGTTGTATCCTTAAGCTCAAGACCAAGCTCCTCTGAGATAACCTGACCGCCTGTAAGGATTGCGATATCCTTAAGCATCTCTTTTCTTCTGTCACCATAGCCCGGAGCCTTGACACCTACTACTGAGAATGTGCCACGAAGCTTGTTGACAATAAGCGTTGTAAGAGCCTCACCCTCGATATCCTCAGCGATGATGAGAAGCTTAGCGCCTGTCTTTACAATCTGCTCAAGGATTGGGAGAATCTCCTGAATGTTGGAAATCTTCTTGTCAGTGATAAGGATGTATGGGTTATCAAGAACTGCCTCCATCTTATCCATATCTGTTGCCATGTATGCTGATACATAGCCTCTGTCGAACTGCATACCTTCTACAAGGTCAAGCTCTGTCTTCATTGTCTTTGACTCTTCGATTGTGATGACACCATCGTTGGTAACCTTCTCCATAGCGTCTGCTACAAGCTGGCCAACACCCTCATCACCTGCTGAAATAGCAGCAACCTTGGCAATCTGCTTATAACCTGTAATCTTAGAGCTCATTGCGGCGATAGCCTCAACAGCCTTATCTGTAGCCTTCTTCATACCCTTTCTAAGGATGATTGGGTTAGCACCTGCTGCAAGGTTCTTCATTCCTTCGTTAATCATAGCCTGTGCAAGAACTGTAGCTGTTGTGGTACCATCACCTGCAACATCGTTAGTCTTTGTTGCTACTTCCTTTACAAGCTGTGCGCCCATGTTCTCGAATGCGTCCTCAAGCTCGATCTCCTTAGCGATTGTAACACCATCGTTTGTGATGAGTGGTGCACCGTAGGACTTATCAAGAACCACGTTGCGTCCCTTTGGTCCAAGTGTAACTCTGACTGTATCTGCTAACTTATTAACGCCTGCTCCTAATGCTGCTCTGGCTTCTGCGCCATACTTAATTTCCTTTGCCATAATTAAAACCTCCATACCGCTTCTGTCATCTGCATGACATGAAAGCAAAAATTAAAACTTTGATATCTGAAACATGCTGTTCTCTGTGTTACAAATGATAATATTTAAAATATATCATGTATCTGTATATTCTTCCTGTAAAGCAATTATTCAACTATTGCAAGAATGTCGCCCTGCTTTACAACGATGTACTCTGTATCCTCAAGCTTAACCTCTGTGCCTGAATACTTGGAATATATAACCTTATCGCCTGCCTTAACCTGCATTGTGACTTCCTTGCCGTCAACCACTCCGCCAGGACCAACCGCAACAACCTCTGCCTGCTGTGGCTTCTCCTTAGCCTGACCAGGTAAAACGATGCCTGACTTAGTTGTCTCCTCTGCTACTAACTGCTTTAATACTACTCTGTCTCCTAATGGTACTAATTTCATGATAAATCCTCCATTCCACCGATTAACGGTAAAAGATGTGATACGGCTTCATTTCATTGCGCCCTTATCTGTTCTACATCAAGTAGAATTATCACTCACATCATCATAGTGCTAATTATAGCAGATGAATTTGAGATTGCAACCCATTTTATACAATTTTTATATTTTTTCCAAACTGTTTTGTTTTTATATTATCCTTATGTCCTGCTCCGTTCAAAAATACGATATTATGGAAATTTCACCAGTCTACTGATTTTTCGTTTCCTTTCCGATTTTCAATTCCTTACCATAATAGAAAAGATACTGCTGTGCGTAGCCTCCATACTCACCGAACAAGCCCTGCGCAAGCCTTCCAATCTCCTTTTTGTCCGCCTCATGCCCTATATAGAGTTCCTCCATAATGCGCTTTATCCATACATCAACCGGGAAAGCGTTTCTTTTTGACAGACCAAAGAGTGCGATACAGTTCGCCACCTTTTCGCCAATGCCATGAACCTTCATAAGCTCACACATGACGCTCTCATAGTCAAGCCCGCGCAACATCTTCTCGTCAAGCTCACCGGCATCGAACCTGCGGCAGGCATCCATTATATAAGGTGCCCTGAAGCCCGTCTTGCACTCCTTAAGCCCTTCCTCACCGGCTTCAATAAGCTTCTTTGCCGATGGGAAATTGTAAAATACACCCTTATTTTTCACACCTTCCCCTGAAGTCTCCGTGGCAATGCTGTCCCTCTCATACTCCTTTTTGGCTCCCTCCGCAAGGCTTCCGTATCTGACTGACAAGTCCGAAACAATCTTTTTTATGTGCGGTATCTGCTTGTTCTGGGATATTATAAACGAAATCATCGTCTCGAAAAAGCTCTGGTTGAGTATCCTTATCCCCCACATCATATCCATCGGAGCCTTGAGCTTGTCATCCTTCCTGCATATAGCCCTCTTGATTGCGCCATAATCTCGCTCCAGATCAAAATAGTCCACCCAGACATTCTCGAACGTCTCCCTATCCGTATCATAAAATATCACTGAGTGGTCTTCCTGCTGGCATATATGTAAGAATTTTCCCTTCGCCGAAAGAAAATAATCATTCTCTCCCACCTTTTCAAAATGAAAGCACTGACCGCACTCCAAGGTCTGCGTCAAATGAAAGTCGTCTATACCGCTCACATAAAGATTGCCGTTTTTCTCATTTATTTCCATAATCATACCTTTCCTTTCGTTAAGCTTGGGACAGGGGTCAGGTACGTGTCCCAGAACTGGGACATGTACCTGACCCCTGTCCCAAACCCATGTCCCACCGGCTTCCACCCGGCATAGGACAGTCCATCTGTTTTTTTCTGGCTCGTGCAAGCACGAAGCAGCCGCAATGGCTGCAAGTAAGTCCCCCTACCAAATCGGCACACTTGCTGCATATATCAAGTCTTTTCTCATATTCCGAATCCTCAACAACATCCTCCTTAGGCAGAGACGCCACATAAGCCGCAATGCTCTCCGTCATCATATCCTTCTGCAGATTGGCCGGTATATTACAATTACATATCTTTTTCATTTGAAAATGCCTCCATAAGAATCTTAGTACCTCTCACTATCTCATCCTCATTAAGTCTCGCATAGCCAAGGATAATCGTGCTCCTTTTTCCGGTGAGCTTTCTTATATCATACTCTATATCTTCACCCAAAAAATGCTCCGACAACGGATATACCCTTACACCGTACTGTGCCGCACGCAGCACAAGCTCATCCTCCGGCATTTTGTCGGTGGATAACAGTACATGAAGCCCTGCGCTCTCACCGGCAATCCTGTATTCCGCTCCAAATTTTTTGAGCTCGCCAAGAAGGACATCATGCTTAGCCTTATAAATACCTCTCATTCTATTCAGATGCCGCTCATAATATCCCTCTTTTATGAATAGATTGACGATATTCTGGTCAATACGCGACACCGTGTTGGAATATCTTTTTCCGACACTTATATAGCTGTCCATCAGGCTGTCCGGCAGAACCATGTAGCTCATTCTGAGCCCCGGAGCAATCGACTTTGAAAATGTTCCGATATAGATGACCTTGCCGTTCTTGTCAAGGCCCTGAAGTGCCGGTATCGGTTTTCCCCTGTATCTGAACTCAGAATCATAGTCATCCTCTATAATGTATCTGTCAGAGTCCTCCCCGGCCCACGAAAGAAGCTCCATTCTCCTTCCTATGCTCATCACAATACCCATCGGATACTGATGCGAGGGGGTGACATATGCAACATTGGCTTCACATTCTCTCAGCATGTCGCAGCTCATACCATATTCGTCAAGCCTCACCGGGCACACCTTGCGCCCGATACCGTTAAGCACAAAATATGCCTTGCGGTATGCAGGATTCTCCATGGCATAGCTCATCTGTTTCCCATGCGCAAAGCACAGAAGCTGGTCAAGCAGCATAAGCAGGTATTCATCCCCGGCACCGACTATTATATTATCCGGACTGCACTTGACGCCGCGCGACTCATGGAGATAATCCGCTATCGTCTCACGAAATACCATGTCCCCCTGCGGCTCTCCCATATTGAACAGTCCTGCTTCCTCACCGATTACCGTCCTGCTCACCTTTCGCCATGAATTATAAGGAAAATTGTCAAGCTCAATACCACTCGGCGAAAAATCTATCTCATATTCTTTATTTACCTCAACCCGCTTTGCCGTTTTCTTATGCTCCACCGTCTCAAGGTCATACAATCCATCAAGCTTCAAGACATAATAGCCCCTGCACGGCCGCGCTTCTATATAGCCCTCGCTTAATAGCTGGTCATAGGCAAGCTGCACCGTGCTCCTGCTCACATTGAGATGTACACATAGCGCCCTTGTCGACGGAAGCTTCGCTTCAGCCCGAAGATTTTTATCCCTTATCTCTTTTTTTATATAATCATATATCTGCTCATAGATAGGCTTCCTCGAACCCACCTCAAGCGGCACCGACAATTCCTTCACAACGCACCTCACGCTTATTATCCAATCAGGATACTTGTTCCGATTTTATGCAATATTTTTCTAATAAAAATTCGTATGTCAAAACATGTTATATATTTTTAACTATGTATAACTTATCATATTTATATATACACAGATGTATTCTTTGCTTCTATGTAAAAGTACAGAATACTCTTATCACAGTTAACATCCTGCTTCGAGCAACGGGGCTGATATTCATAAATATAATACACTATACTCTCATATTAAGCATACATATTTTGTCCGCGGAAGCCAATAAAGCTACCGCCATTTCCCGCATATAAAAATCAGCCATTTCATTTTATTTTAACATATCCACGCCAAAACACAATATTTTTAATCATTTACCTTTTGACCCTTATACTATTTTATTATATAATTGTAGTGTAGGTCTATGACTCGGGAACGCCGGTCTTGACACACATATTCTTTAAGAAAAGCTTTTTAAGAAAGGATTCCCAAAATGAAAGAAAAATTATATACAATTCCGGTAAACGATGCCTTCGCCTCCTCATGTGAATGTCCTATATGCACGATGTACAAGACTCTCGAGGACAACAGCATAGAATACACCATGGGACCAAGTTACATGGAGGATGATGTGAGAAGTGAGACGGACCGCTTAGGCTTCTGCGACAAGCATATAAAGCAGGTCTACCACATGGATAACCGCCTCGGAATGGCATGGGTAATGAAGACGCATTTCGACAAGACGATAGATGACGTTGGGAAGCTGCAAAAAAAAGGAGCTGCCAAGGCAGTCTCCCTGTTTAAAAAGAATACCGAAGAAAGTCCTCTGTTGTCATATCTTCACACACTCAACAGCTCATGCTTCGTATGCGAGAGAGTGCAGAATGTCTTTATGCGGTATATTGATACTATATTTATGTTGTGGGAGGGCGAGAGCGATTTCCGCGAAAAATACAAGAACTGCAACGGCTTTTGCAACAGGCACTACGAGATTCTTATAAGAGAAGCCTCCAAAAAGCTTCGCGGAAGCTCTCTGGAGGAATTTACCGCCGTCACGGACAAGCTCTATCTCGATAATATGAAGCGTGTCCGCGACGATCTTGCATGGTTTATCAATAAGTTCGACTACAAGTACAAGGATGAGCCGTGGAAAAATGCCCGCGACTCAGTCATCCGCTCAGTCACTAAGACCAACAGTATTATTGATGTGAGCGAAAAATAAACATACTCGTACTCGAAAGCTTAATTCCGTCCTTTCCCTTCTGGACTACAACGACGGAGTCACCATCTTTCAGGGTGATTCCGCCAACTAAGAGCATGTCATCGCTGACAAAAATCGTGTCCGCATACTCTCCGTTTACCATCACATAGCTGAATTTCGTGAAATTCTCCCCTGTTACAGCGAAATTGTTATCCGAGTTGCTCACCTTTTTTATTGTGATGTTCTTATGCCCCATCTGAAGATTGGTAGGTGAATATGGCAGCTCACCGCCATAGACCTCCTTATCTCCGTACAGGATATCGTATTCAAGCACCCTGAGTCCCTCCAAATAATCCTCGTAGTCCTCCGAATGTCTCAACGTGCTGTGGTATTTTGATATGGCACCTCCTGTCATTCCAAGCATATCCATCACATGGCTTGTGAGCTGGAAAGCCTCTATATCTTCATCCACCTTTTTAAGATCGATATTGTTCCATATAACATACTGCGTTGTGTATGTATTACCTCCCTCAAGCTCATCATCCGTTATGTCAAATGCAGGCAGATGATCACCATACATCACAAGCACCGTAGGCTCATTAAGCCCCTTAAGCGCATATATGAGATTTCTCACGAATTTGTCCATATCATGTATCTCATTGATATAATATGTGAAGGGTCTCTTAAACTCTTCTATTGCTTCGCCCTCGGCTGTTATATCATCTTCCTTTATCTCATAGTCCGCCGGATAATCTCCATGACCCTGAACCGATATCGTATAGATGAAATCCCTGCTCTCTGAGCCTGTAAGAATCTCAATAATCTGTGAGATCAGCACATTGTCCTTCGCCCAGCCTATCTCATTCGTCTCCACATTATTCATGTATTCCAGAGAAGTAAAGGTCTCAAAGCCCAACTGGGAAAATACTGTATTTCTGTCATAGAATGTACCATCATTGTCATGCAGCGCATTCGTTGTATAGCCATACTGCTTCAGATCATAGCATATAGAGTCACATGCGCTGTGGGAAAGCACCGTCTTATACGGATACTCGCCCGGTCCGAAATCGTCAAGATTCATACCCGAAATAATCTCGAACTCTGTATTTGCAGTACCTGCCCCGACAGATGGCACCGAAAGAAATCCGGACGGATAACTCTTGTACAGCCATTCAAGCTTCGGAAGCACTGTTCCGCTGAACTCAACATCCTTCAACAGTTGAGGATCGAATAATGACTCCAATTGAAGAAAAATAATGTTAGGGCGTTCCTTAGTTGCCTTATTGGTATTCTCCTGTTTAACCGCATCCGTTTCCTTTATAGACTCAGCTTCATCCGGCAAGTCCGTATTTTCTTCGGTTCCGCTCTCTGATTCCGCAGCCTGCTGGCGCGATTCCTCTTCAAGCAAGTCATTGCGTTCACTCCTGTACTCATCGCGCTCGCTCTCAAGCTCATCCATTCTGGCAAGAATATCCCTTATGGTGTTCTCATTATACTCCTTCGGCTTATCTATTCCACTGTTGAAAAGACTGTTTGAAAAGCAGTATGCAAACCCATACTCGTCATACGCATTCCCGATGTTTCCGAAATTGCGCGCGAACACGCCCACGGACACACCGATCCTTGTTGTTCCCCATACAACGAACCAGAATGATAAAATAACCACAAGCACACGGAAGTAATTAATTTTTTCCTTGTACTTCGGTGCCCTGAACCACCATACAAGCATCGAAATAATAAAAATCACTGCCAGAACTATTATAAGCACTATCTGTCCCACAGTAAGATACACAGGTGCCACATTAAGTGCGTATTTAACCAGCCTGAAATCCTGAGCGGTAAACGGAGTGTGCCTAAAGCCTGTCACAACAAAATTGACTATACCGCCTATAACCCATATTCCACATATCAGTGTCACCATGAACACCTTCCTGTGCACCAGTCCGACGAATGACAGTGTAAAAAGAATAAGCATCACACCGTACAGAAAGCACAGTGGGTTAGTCGCGGCAAACTTAAAACCCTCTGCGACAGAACGTCTGCAGAACATCTCAACCACCAGATTGACAACAATTGCCAGTAAGATAAATCTTACCGGCAAACTTGTTTTAAGCAATTTAATTTTCTGTAATAAATTATTATTTTTCTCTTTCATAGCTATAATATATTCTATTTTGTTTTTAGTGACTCCTTAAGGTCTCTTGCTTTATCCTTAATCTTAGGATTAGCAGTCTTAGATACAAGAATTCTGGATACAATCCTTGAAGCCTCATCGATCCTGCCTATCTGCTTTGCAAGGTTAGCCATAAGATAATCCAAGGTTGTCTCGTCCATACCGCAAATCGGGAAGTTCTCCTTAGAAACGCTCATCATAAAGCCTTCATACGCATTAGCAAGCATTTCCTTTTCAGCTTTACCACACTCTTCCTTCTTTTTAGCATAATCCGGCTCATCCGGCTTAAGATTCTCGGCTTTACCTCTGTACAGCCACGCAAGCTTAAGACATGTATATGCCCTCTCACTTACCTTAGCCTTCTTGACAACTGTATTCAATAGTGCCAGCTTATATCTTGTTATAGCATCATCATAGGTATATGTGTCACCTGTAGGTGCAAGTCCCTTAAAATTAGTAGAAATATTATCATGTATAAGCTTAGCCTGATGTGTTGTCATATAACTGAAGAATCTGCTGAGTGCCCCATATCCGCAATGAGGACACACTATAACATCATACTTCACGGAGTCTATTCCCTGATACTTAGGACGCAAATCAGGATCCGAACCAATCAGGTGAGGCTTACCTGTCTTAACCGTCTTTATCTTAAATTCATTGTCGCACACAGGGCACTGTACCTTCTTATCAAAGAGGAAATCTACCTCATTATACTGTGGTGTACCTGTTGCACCCTGCTGCTTAGCGCTTTTCTTCTTTTCGTCCTCGTCATCAAATATATTAACATTTGACAGACCGCCAAACCCTATCGAAGAAAGATCAGAAAAAATTCCAGCCATTATACTGCCTTCCTTTCAATTTATTGTTTTGTATGATTAACTAAGTTTAAATGAACTCTTAAGTGACACAATCCTGTTAAATACAAGACGCTCACTGTCGATAGGCTGTCCATCTCTTCCATCGACACAGAAGAATCCATTACGCACAAACTGGAAGCTGTCAAGCGGCTTCGCCTCCTTAACGCTCTCCTCTATATAACAGTTGTCTACAACTGTCAATGAATTAGGGTTGATATTCATTGTACCATCCTCATTGTATACACCCTTTTCCTCGTCTACAAGATTCTCATAGAGCTTGACAACAGCATTAACACAATGATTTACAGGTACCCAGTGAATTGTTCCTTTAACCTTTCTGCCCTCAAAGCCTGAGCCGCTCTTAGTTTCAGGGTCATAAGTACAGTGAACCTCTGTTACGTTTCCATTCTCATCCTTGACGAAGCTCTCACACCTTACAAAGTACGCATTCATCAGGCGTACCTCATTGCCTGGAAAGAGACGGTAGTATTTCTTAGGCGGTTCCTCCATGAAATCCTCCCTCTCAATGTAGAGCTCTCTCTCAAAAGCAATCCTTCTGCTTCCAAGTTCAGGGTTCTCAGGATTGTTAGGTGCGTCAAGATACTCAACCTGACCCTCAGGATAATTGTCAATCACAAGCTTGATAGGATCAAGAACAGCCATTATTCTGCTCTTCTTAAGTCTTAAGTCATCACGTATACAGTACTCGAGCATCGCATAATCAACGGAGCTGTTAGCCTTCGCTACACCGACAAGCTCCACGAACTTCTTAATGGACTCCGGTGTATACCCTCTTCTTCTGAGAGCGCTTAATGAAACGAGACGTGGATCATCCCATCCATCAACAATGCCTTCCTCAACCAGCTTCTTGATGTATCTCTTACCTGTTATAACATTGGTAAGATAGAGCTTTGCGAACTCAATCTGCTTAGGTGATTCCTCAGGCGAATTCTTGTAACCGCACTCAATCACAACCCAGTCATATAAAGGTCTGTGATCCTCGAACTCAAGTGTACATATAGAATGTGTGATACCCTCGATAGCATCCTCGATAGGATGTGCGAAATCATACATAGGGTAAATGCACCACTGGTCTCCCGTTCTGTGATGTGTCATATGAGCCACACGGTAAATTACAGGATCTCTCATGTTGATATTAGGCGACGCCATATCAATCCTGGCGCGAAGAACCTTCTCTCCATCGGCATACCTGCCTTCCTTCATCTCCTCGAACAGACGAAGATTCTCCTCTACGGAACGATCCCTGTAAGGACTGTTCTTTCCCGGCTCAGTTAGTGTTCCTCTGTATGCCCTTATCTCATCTGCTGTGAGGTCGCACACATACGCCTTTCCCTTCTTGATGAGCTTAACCGCATTCTCATACATCTGTGGAAAATAATCCGAGGCAAAATATAATCTGTCCTCCCAGTCGGCACCAAGCCATGCGATATCCTTCTTAATCGACTCAACGAATTCTTCCTTCTCCTTGGTCGGATTAGTGTCGTCAAATCTCATGTTAAACTGTCCGTTATACTTAACAGCAAGACCATAGTTTAATAATATTGACTTGGCATGTCCGATATGAAGATAACCATTCGGCTCCGGAGGAAAACGTGTCTTGACAACCTTGCAGTGTCCCTCAGCAAGATCCTTCTCTATAATCTGTTCAATAAAATTCTTTGAAACAACTTCTTCATTACCATTGTTATCCATTGAAAATATGTCTCCTTTGAATCATTTACTCGATTTCTTCATTCTAACACATCTGCCTCATTTAAGTAAATACCTTTTTATCTATATTATAGAGAATATCCATGCGTTAATCTAACAGAGTGCCCCGTAAACCGTATTTAAAAGCTTTCTCACAAGCTTGTCATCCGTTCCGTCGCATTTCTGTATAACATACATAATTACCATATTCTCGACTGGGTCTATGAGGAAATAGTTGCCGGTCCATCCGTCCCAGCCAAAGGCACCAAGCTGCACGCTGCAGCCTGTACACTGTGGGGTATCCATAACACGGCAGAGATTTCCATAGCCATAACCTCTCAAGGTCTCCCATGTAAGATCCCTCCTGCACTGTGCATCAAGCTGGTTGGTTCCCATGAATTCCACTGTATATGGCGAAAGTATTCTCACTCCGTCATAGGTTCCGCCATTTGCAAGCATCATCGCAAATTTTCCGTAATCCTCCACTGTCGATACAAGTCCTGCCCCGCCGGACTCAAATGCAGGCTTCTCATCATAGCCTTCCATTCCGAAATGCTTTTCCGTATCAGGAGCAAACACTCCCGGCTCCACAACCCTGTATATCTGTGCGAAGCGTTTCTTCTTTTCCTCCGGCACATAGAATGCAGTATCCTTCATTCCAAGCGGGTCAAAAATCTCCTTCTGGAGGAAATCGCCGAATCTCATGCCGGATGCCGCCTCAACCACGGCGCCCAAAATATCTGCTTCCGTGCCATATCTCCAATGTGTACCCGGTTCAAATGCAAGCGGCTGAAGGGCTATTCTTCTTATGAAGTCCATCGTTCCCGGCTTCACACCCATATCCTGCTCACCGCTTATCGCATCATACAGCAGAGCCATCTTTCTTCCCGCTTCATCTCCAAGATCCGGATACACTGTTCCTGCTGTCATGTCCATCAGGTCACGGACTAAAATTTCTCTCTTAGCCGGAACGACCTCTTCTCCATCCATCACCTTCATATTGGCGGCAGCGAACTCCGGCAGATACTCAGATACTGGACTGTACATGTCTATAATGCCTCTCTCCATCAGTATAAGCACTGCAACGGAGGTTATCGGCTTAGTCATGGAAAAGCAGCGGAATATTGTATTATGGGACATTTCATAGCCCCTCTCGATATCGGCATAGCCTGTATCAAAATAAAATCTCTCTTTGCAATCCTTAAAAACGGCTACACTGGCTCCCGCCGCATGTCCGTTTTCCACATATTCTTCAAAAAGCTTTTTAACATTTTCAAGTCTCTTGTTATTCATAGCAATTTTCCTTTCTTAATGCATATTTTCATTTCAATTTCAACTATATTATATTGTAACACCGGAATGGTATTTATGAAAGTACATCTTTGTGATATAATGAATTTATCAAGAGTAAAAGGAGAACACCAGCATGAAAAAGAACCACAGGAAGCTTGCAAAATTCATTTTGGCTGCCACCGCCACATCCACTATTGCGTCTTTTGGCGTTGGTTATCTTCTGACTGCCTTCAGTCTCAAGAATAAGGGGTATCTTGCAGATAAATACTGGAAAAAAGAGCCTGTTGACATAAATACCCTTACCCCCGGAACTCCTAAATATATTATCGAAAAGAATTATCTATCATCAATGGACAGAATGAAGACCTGGTATGACACTGCCCTGAGGGAGGATATCACCATAACATCGCGTGACGGTCTTAAACTCGCAGGGCATATTTTCCCCGCGAAGCAGCCCGCTCATGACTGGGTTATGCTTGTGCACGGTTACCGCGATATTCCAAGCAATATACTGACCTACGCTCTTCCATATATTGAACACGGCTACAATATTTTCTATCTTGAGCAGCGTGCCCACGGCGACAGCGAGGGCAAATATATAGGCATGGGGTATCCGGAGCATTTTGATCTGCTCGACTGGATTGATGTAATAGTAAAACGTGACCCTGCTGCCTCGATTGTTCTGCACGGCCACTCAATGGGTTCTGCCACCATTCTGATGGCAACAGGCGAACCATCGCTCCCAAAAAATGTTATATGTGCAATAGCCGACTGCGGCTTCAGCTCAATCCGGAGCGAATTTGCCTTTAACCTCAGGCAGCTGTTCCATCTTCCTGCATTTCCTTCGCTGTACACGGCCGATGTAGTATCACGTATAAGCACGGGGCTTAACTTCAGAAAGGGCAATGTTATAAAATATGTAAAGAAAAGCCACACTCCGACCTTCTTCATTCACGGTGACTGCGATGTATTCGTCCCTACCTCCATGGTATTTGAGCTATATAACGCTGCTGCATGTGAAAAGCAGCTCTATGTTGCACACGGAGCTGCTCATGTCGATTCACAATATATTGACCCTGAATTATATTACAGGCAGGTCTTTGATTTTATTGATAGATATCGTACTTCTTCCCGTCTCTGAAGAATACCGGAATAATATCAAGCGGTGCAGGAACTATGACCCTCTGTCCGCCCTCGTATACCTCTCCTGTATTTGCGTCAGTCCATGTCGCACCTGCAGGAAGGTATACACTTCTCTGCGTAACCTTCTCCTCCATAACCGGAGCCACTAAGATATCCGGTCCGAACATATACTCATCCTCAGTCTCCCATGCCGTCTTATCCCCATCGAAATCAAAGAACAGCGGTCTCATCACAGGTGCTCCCGTGAGGCTTGCCTGCTTCATACATTCACGGATATATGGGCGAAGTCTCTCACGGATAAAAAGGTATTTCTTAAGAATCTCATAATTATTCTCACCAAAGCTCCACACCTCATTGTCCTGACCTGATGTGAGCTGGCGCACATTATTTATGAACTCCTCCTCCCTCTCATACCAAGGTGAACGCTCACCATGCATACGGAATACAGGACAGAAGCAGCCCCATGCAAACCATCTGACCAAAAGCTCCTTAAAATAAGGATCCTTGATATTTCCTCCGACGAAGCCTCCTATATCTGATGTCCACCAAGGAATACCTGCAACGCTCATATTAAGTCCAGCCTGAAGCTGCTCCCTCATGGCACGGAATGATGAGTGTATATCTCCGGACCATGTAAGAACACCATACTTCTGGCTTCCTGCCCATGCACAGCGCACAAGGCTCATCACATCCTTCTCGCCTTCTGCCTTTAAGCCATCGTAAAAGCCCTTGGCATATCCCACAGGGTATGTGTTGGTGCACTGTAATGCCGGGCCTGCATAATAGCGGTAATTGTCAAAATCATAAGGTCCATACTCCGGCTCAGCCTCATCAAGCCAGAAACAGCGTATGCCCTTTTTGTAATAATTCTCCTTGCACTTTTCCCATACAAATTTCTGTGCACCCGGATTGGTTGCATCAAAGAACACGGTATTTCCCATCCATGTCATGTGATATGCCATACCTCTATCCGGTGTCACAAGATATCCCTTGTCGCTCATCTCACCGAAGTTCTCGCTCCGCTCATCTATCGTGGGCCATACTGAAACAACCGTCTCAATACCCATATCCTTTAATTCCTTAACCATTCCCTCCGGATCAGGCCAGTCTCTAGGCTCGAACTTGAATTCGCCCTGCATAGTCCAGTGGAAGAAATCAACAACGATAGCATCCATCGGAAGCCCTCTTCTCTTGTGCTCCCTCGCAACTGCAAGAAGCTCCTCCTGATTGCGGTATCTAAGCTTGCACTGCCAGTAACCCATCCCGTACTCCGGCATCATAGGGGTTCTTCCTGTTGCCGCTGAGTACTGCTCCTCAATCTCAAACGGTGTATCACCCGCTGTAATGAAATAGTCAAGCTTCTTAGTGCTCTTTACATGCCATTCGGTCTTGTTGGTTCCGAAGGTCGCCGTACCTATTGCAGGATTATTCCAGAAAAAGCCATAGCCCCTGCTTGATACCATGAACGGAACACTCGCCTGCGAATTTCTGTGAGCAAGCTCAAGTGTCGCTCCTTTTTTGTCAAGGTGCTTCTCCTGATACTGTCCCATACCGAATATCTTCTCATCATCAAATGCCTCGAACCTTGCCGTAAGCTCATAATCTGTTGAGCCCGGAATCGGCTTAAGCTCTCTTGCGTCAACACGTATAGGAACACAGTAGCGGTTTATGCGGTTTCTGTTTCTCCAGTACTCTTCAGTCAGAAGCTCACCACTCTGGTTATAGTAGCTTATCCAGCCCTCAGGTGATATCTTTGCAGTTATCTTCCCATTCCTCATGGTGTAGATTCTGCCTGTCTGATGATACTTCCTGTACTCATCGCCCTTGTACCATGGGTCTGTCGTATCAACCTCCTCAAAGCTTATCTCAGGCACACACTCAGGCACCTTTTCTGTAAGAGCCCAGTCATTACCATCCATTACGGCTTCACCTGTCATTCTCACACGGAACGAATTATTTCCCCATGGCTCAAGCCACAATGTATACCTTCCATCTCCTATCACAAGTCTGTTGTTTTCCTGCCATACTCTCATGTAATATCACACCTTCCTCTCTTATTTATCGCTCATTTCACCGTAGATTACTCCTCTTGAGCCGGTGGCAATAAAGAATCTTCCGAACACCCTCTTATCGCCGTCAATGCTGTTTATGTCTCCGAACATCTGCTTATCATTATTTATTTTCTCGTACGTCTCCCCATCATCAAAACTTCTGAAGAAACCATACACACCGTCAATCACTCCGCATATATACAGTGCTTTCCTGTCCTTTAAGTAGTCTCCACCCCTGTTTCCAAGTCCAAGACCCATCCTGAACACTATGTCTCCCGGCTTAGACAGCTTCTTAAGCTGTGTTGTATCCTCAGCATGGTTATATATCAGCTTATACAATCCGTTCTCGCCTGCCGCAATGTAGATTACACCTTTCTTACCTGCTTCTACGCGTATTTCCGTTTTATTTGCTGTATCTATGCTGCCAAAATCAATCCCGGAAAGCTTAACCTGTTTCTGATAAAAATTCTTTCCGCCATCGGTGCTGACAAAGAACTGTCCCGCCTCACTAAAGCCATAAAAGACATCATTGTCCACTCTGTCTGCGAATACCTTGAACTTACCCGGGCAATTATCAATGTTGACCTTAAAATATGTATTTCCACTGTCATTGCTTGCAACCACAAGCTCTGCCGGAAGGTCAATTCCGTCCGCTATAGACCACACTATGTTTTGTGTATCCGGTGACATTGCAACCCAGCCTGCATTAACATTAGGCTCCTCTATTCGGTGAAGCTTCTCATCAATCCTGCCATCCAGTCCATAAGGCATAGGCAGACGTCTGAAGGTCCTGCAGCCGTCATCGCTCCTTACAAGTCCTCCCTTGGTCTTTCTCTTCCAGTTGCCCCTTGCCGTGACGATTACAGTATCATATTTTATATCAGAATAATCCCCATTGATACAGGTTATATATCTGTTTCCCTCAGCGTCATCAAAGGAATTCCTGCATGGCTCATCAAGTTTTCTGAATGCAAACGCTCCAAGGTCACCTACAATGTCAAGCAGCTTGACATCTCCACCCACAGGTGCATACACATTAAGATGAACCGTCTCCTCAATGCCTGTGCACTTATCATGGTATGCCGGGTTATCCGATGTGAACGCGTCACTTCCGAATACTCCTGTTCCCGAATTGAACCACACCTCGTCCTTGTTGAACGGATTAATTTTTATATCGCTGAGCCAGTGGAGAATCGACACCCCTCCATTGTACTCAGGCCTCATGTAGGAGGTATTAAAATGTATCCCGCCCTTCTCAAGTCCCTTAAGGCTTATCTCCCATGTTGAGCCATAGTCATGCGATATGTAGACGCATTCAACCCCCTTTAGCTCGCGACATAGTGTAGAGCATGTTAGCAGCCCCGGTTCACTCTGGCATGAGCATACCCCGCCGAAGCCGTAATCCACATAGCCTTCGGCTCTGGTCTTGTCATCGTCATAAGGCGTTATATCATCATACCCTGCTATTTTTCCGTTCTTAAAATGGTATCTGAGCACATGTCCACCAATTACGTCACCTGTATCACAGCTATATCCCATATCGACAATATAATTATATCTTCCGGTACTGTTCATAGTAACGTACAGATACTTTCCATCATAATCATACCTTGACGCCACATTTCCATTCATCCTGCAATCAGCTATGTCGTAGTCCTTCGGCTGCGCCAGCTCCTCAAAGGTATTTCCCGAATCGTAAGACGCATACAGGCTGTGACCTCTATGTCTGTCATCCGGCCTTGTTGTCAAGCCTGCCGTCCCGGCTACAATTGTAACACCATCCGGTGATACCCATACAAACGTCATATATTCCTCTGTAAGCGGAAGCTTCTCCCAGCTAATGCCGCGGTCACGGCTTCTTAAAAGTCCTCCAGTCTGACTTGCAAAATAGAGTGTATTGCTGTCGCTCTCATCCACAACCAGTCTCATTCCGGTTCCGCGTCCGCTTAGGTTGCCATGAACCATGGTCGGAATGCTTCTGTAGATAAAACTCTCACCATAATCCTCCGATATGCATAGCTTTCCCTCAGGCTTTCCATTGATACCACATGCAATGTACAATCTCCCAGGATGTTCACTGTCAAGTGCCACCGCAATAGGGAATGTCTCCTCCACATCGAGCATGCTCACATGATCAATAAGACTCTTCCAGCGTTTCTCGTCATATAAATATCTGTACACACCACCGATATCTGTTCTGGCGTACAATATCCCAGGCACCTTTTTGTGAAAAACAAAGCCCGTGACATAGCCTCCGCCGGGAATCGGTGCATTGTGATACCGGTACGGTATCTGTGCTGTTATCCTCTCCGTTATCCCTGACATAACAATCCTCCCATCCAAATTTTTCAGATGGTTAGATTGTCTCACTAAATCACGAGCTTTTCTACCCTATTTTTTTTACTTTTTTACTATTTATATTTCGAGGCAATACCTTATAGCATTACATCCATGCTGCAAGCACTCACGCATCGTAACACATACAGCAGTGCTATTACTGTGATACAACCTGAAGCTTCATAACGCTGCCATCATATACCACTGTCACTATAAGCTTATCATTCACATAGTAGCTGGTAAGTCCATCCGGTGTAGAACTAGAAAACATAAATCCATTACTTTCAAGAATATCTCCATAATCCGATACCATATCGGATGTTATAACGGAAAATGTCATAATTCCCCCACCATTGACCGATTCATATCCTGTAAAGTTCCCGGCAGTCATATACGGAAGCTGTGAAAATACAGAATCCTTATTATCAAAATAAGCATATCTGCCATCTGCCGACTCGGATGGCTTTGTAGGCTCCTGTGTCTCAGGCTCAGCGTATGTAAGAATATCCCAGTAATTCTCACCCGCCTCAATAAGCATTGTTCCATCTTTATATATCAAGGTAATGCACATCTTACCGCTTGCAGCTGCGAGGTACGCTCTTGTACCATCCTGACTATTGAGTGTATACTTACCTTCATTTATAACACTCTTAAGATAATCGCTGTAATCTGACTCCTTGGCTCCCGAAAACTTAAGACCTTCCACATAGCTCTCACTAAAATATTCTTCAAACTTTCCTGCCGTGAATGAAGGTAATGTATTAAATACACTCTTCTTGTCTTCAAAATACACAGCGGCACCGGTAAGCTGTTTTCTGGTTGTTGTCTCCTCCTGTGTCTGCCCGGTAGTCTCCTTTGTGGATTCCTTCACAGTGGACTCCTTTTCGGTTGTAGTATCCTTCTGTTCATCCGTCTCGTGCTGACTGGTTGTCTGCGTCTCTGTCCTGGTATATTCAAAGGTTCTGTCAATCTCTGATATATCATCCTTCTTACATGCAGACATTGCTGCCGTGGCAAATATCACCGCCGATAAAATAACTGATAACTTTCCTAATCTTCTCTTCATATACATTCCCCTTTTCGCATAGTCAAATAATTCATAATATACAAATCCATTAATTAAGATTATGTGTTTATAGAACTCTGTGCCAAAGCATGTTATATATACCTAGCTGTGTATAACGTATTATATTTATGCATATCACGACTTTTTGGAGAAGCTTAGATGTTCTTAGAACATCTTGCTTCGTACAACGGAGCTGATATGCATAAATATAATACGTTATACACTCAAAGACTAAATCAGCATATCCTGACACCCGAATCCTTATAGAATATTATACAGTATTATCCTCAAAAAGTGAATACCCCTCTTCTAACCCCATTTTTTTACATATATATGCCTGTACAGCAGATGCCCTGCGGCTGCCGCCAGCACATTGCTTATTCCCATCACAATCCATATTGCGCCCGGATTATCAGTATACATCCTGCCCACCGCAAGCAGCATTGGGATTCTTAACACCCACAGCCATACAAATGACATAAAAAGGGTAAGCACTGTATTTCCTGAGCCGTTGAACACCCCTATATAATTCTGATACAGTGCAAGACCGGGCAGTGTTATAAGAACCACTGCTATATATTTCACCGCTGCCGCCACAGTTTTCCCATCGTTTGACATTATGCCTACAAGCTGCTTTCTCATAGGAAACAGGATAACAAGTCCCGCCATCATCATTAATACAGACATATTTCGGCTGACACTATATGCCCGCTTTGCTCTTTCCATATTTTCAGCGCCTATATTCTGCCCTACAAATGCAGACATTGTAGTTGAAAGTGCCATCACAACAGCCAGAATAATATTGGATATTTTATTTCCTATCGAAAATGCCGCCGATATCTCCTTGCCCTCTTTCAAAATAAGCATCTGTAATATCACAAAACCAAATGAAGCCAAAAGCTGGCCTTCTATGGACGGGCCTGCGATTTTGAAAAGCTTTTTTATCTCCTTCGCACTTAATCTCATATCATCAAGGGTAATCGTTACTGTATCTTTACCGAGAAACAGACCTCTTATATAAAACGGCACAATACTAAGCTGACCTGCAACCGAGGCAGCTGCTGCTCCTTTTATCCCCATTCCGAGCACATTTATAAATACCATCGCCGCTGCAATATTTGCCACGGCAGCTACAACTGACAATATTACAGGATACATCATATCTCCTACCGACTGACGTATAGAACAGAAAGCGACAAATATGAACAATGGTATCATCTCAAACGAACTCACTCTCAGATATGCTGCTGCCTGACCCAGCACCTCCCCATCCGCCCCCATAAAGCTCATTACAGCGGAAGCTGCAATGAACATAAATGTATTTATCGCCGCCCCCATCGCAAGTGCCACCCCCACCAGAACTCCTGCCTGTTTTCCGGCTCCCTCATAGTTCTCTTCGCCCACCATACGGCTGATAAGCGCAACACCTGCTGCAGCAAGACCATTGTTGAATGCAAGCATTATATTTATAATCGGCCATGCTGCTCCCATAGCCGCCTGTGCCGATGCCGAATTGTCAAGTCGGCCGATAAAGAATGTGTCTGTCATATCGAGCAGCGCTATTATAAAATTAGACGTCATTAAAGGAAATGCCGTTGTAAAAATCGCCTTATAAATGTTCTTTTCATATAATATATTCTCTGTCTTATCGCCTTTGGTCCTGTATAGTTTTTTCTTATATATCTTTTTTTTATAATAATTTTTCCGGTTATGCTCTTCCACCATTTGCAGCATCCTTCTTATTTATTTTACAATATTCTGCCATATATCCAGCTCTTATATTGTTACCAGCCGGCACAATTTTAAAAGCTTTTTTCATAAATTGTATGAAATATGACTATAATATTATAAAGCTGATTCGGAGTTACTATATGTTTCCCAAAATAATTTCAAGGTTAACCTGCTTTCTTATGCTTTTTACCATCATAGCATGCAGTATTACCCTGCCAGCGCACTGTGATACCCCTGCTGTGAGCGCTCCATCTGCAATCCTGATGGAAGCCTCAACAGGCACCGTGATATACGAAAAAGACGCAGACACAAAGCTTCGCCCTGCAAGCATAACCAAAATTATGACCCTGATACTGATTTTTGACGCTCTTGCGGAGAACAAAATAACCCTTGACGAAAAAATAACCGTGTCCGAACATGCTGCAAGCATGGGCGGAAGCCAGGTATTTCTTGAACCCGGTGAAACGCAGACGGTTGAGACTATGATAAAATGTATTTCCATTGCGAGTGCTAATGATGCTTGTGTCGCATATACAGATAGTAGACATTATGATATGTACGGATTTTTAAACTTGTAATATATATTGATAGAACCATCTTTGTTTACTTCGATCTTCTCTATCAGCTCTATCACAATCTCCCTCGTCAACTTATCAATGTCAACATAGTTGATAAAAGCCTCCACCCATTCATCATATTGTGTGCTTATCTCCTTCTCCAAATCTGTCTTGCTGTTTATAAGCTCCTGCTGCTGTTTTAATCCGCCAATCTCCTTGTCATACTCAGTGACATACTTCTTGTAATCGTCTCTTGAAATCAAATCATCCATATAGTTATCATAAGTTTTCTTCTTATACTTCTCTATCTTCTCCATCCTGGATTTGATGTTTTCAAGCTGCATCTCATAGTATGACTTGGTTTCATCATAAGCCTGTACTTTTCTTAGTTCGTCTATCTCCTCCTGTTGTAAAATAGACCTCGCTTCGTTCTTTATGGAAAATAGCACTGCCTCCTCCAACTCATCATAATCTATGCTGTGGCTCTCACAGAAGTTCTTTCCCTGCGTCTTATATGTCTTACACACATATCCTACAAAACCTTTTTCACCACGTCTGGCATACTTCCTTGACATGGCATGTTTGCAGTCGGCACAGAATATAAGCCCTGAAAAAAGACCATTAGGTTCAATATTTTCAACACTTCTTGTACGATTCTTCTGCAATTTCTGCACATCCTGAAACATTTCTTCAGTTATGATCGGCTCATGCGTGTTTCTTACTATAATCCACTTCTCCTTTGGAAGTATTCGCTTATTTTTATCCTTATATGACATGGTGTTTACTTTATTCTGTATAAGATGACCAAGATATACTTCGTTGTTTAAAATGGTATGTATTGTCTGATATGACCAGTTCTGCGTTGTATCAAGAGCTTTAGAATTGTGATAGTTCTGTTTCAGAATATCTTTTTTATATAATGTAGGAATCAATATTCCTTCCGATGACAATATAGAACCTATCTTAGCTTTTCCATAGCCTTCCAAGTAGAGATTAAAGATTTTCTGGACAACCTTAGCTGCATAGTCATCAACTACCAGATGATTGTGGTTCTGCGGATCCTTTTTGTATCCGTATGGACATGAGGAACCTAAAAACTGTCCGTCCTTCATCTTTGCCTTAAAAGCACTTCTTATATTCTTAGATAAATCCTCACAATACCATTCATTAACAAGACCATTGATCTGCCTACTCTTCTTATTTTCATCGCTTTCAGTGTCAACGCCATCAACAGCTCCAATGAATCGAATACCTAAATTAGGCAAATCATGGTGCAGGTACTTCTCAATATGCTCCATATTTCTTGAAAATCTCGACTGCGTTTTGGCTATGATTATGTCAAATTCATCCAGCTTTGCATCCGTCATCATTCTTTCAAAATCAGGTCTGTCATCATACAGCCCACTCTCATCATCATCGGAATACACTCCGACAATCTTAAAACCTCGCTCTAACGCAAAATCCGTCAACAGCAATCGCTGGGATTTGATTGATGAACTATCATCTCCTTTATTTACCTTGTCTACGTCCTCTTTACTCAATCTCAGATATAATACTGCACGATTTTTCTCCATATAATTCCTTTCCAATCGTATCTATCAAATATTATATCCTCATATAGCATATACACTATATAGTATACCCTATATGAGGATTGTTTTCTATAATTTTGTATGCTTTTCAATTACCCTTTTCATGCAATCGAATAACTTCTTATCACCATACACAACATTCACTTTTACCTTTTTAACTTCTTTCTTCAATCCGTCCTCACTCATTTCCCAAGCTTAATTTAATAAATAATATTCTTTTTCTACATGTCCTATTACATCATGGACATGTGTTTTTAATGTATTTTACAATCCATTTTTTAATTCACTCTTCTAATGTTCTCATCAATTATTTTAGTGTAATATTTGAATAGAATTTTCACACATAGTTATTTCCATAATTCAAAAAGACAGAAGCTACACAACATAACCTCTGCCAAAATATTTAATATATTCTTTTTCTTTTTAGATTCCATTCCTATCAAATGATCGGGGGCATCGAATATCCACCATCCCATATCATTTACAACACAAAAAGAGCCACGACCTAAAAGGCGTAGCTCTGTGTGAACTCTGTGTAAAAATAGATATTCAGTTTTTTATTTATATATTCATAATTTTAAAACAAGGGACCATTTAAAAAGCCTTATTTTTCAATGCTTTTGGCTATTTTCAATGCATAAATCACCCTGTTTAGTGACCACTTCATTTTCATTTAATCTGAATGATTTTCTAAATGCCTTATCAAATTCTTCCCATGTGTCAAAAGCTCTCATCATATTTATTAGTGAAACTAAATGTTTATCCAAATAATCAATACCTGTTGTTTCTGTTAAAAACTGATGGTGTCTATATCTCCTTCGATGTATTTTTTCATCAACTGGATTTCTTTTTTGAAGCTCCTCTAAAACACCATCAGGCATTAAATCGTATACAAGATAATTTGTAAGTTTTCCTACTAATGGTGTCCTTGCATTTCCATTGTAGTCCCAACCTTTTAAACGATATAATTCTTCGTAAAATTCATTTGGAAAACGTCTTGTCCAAGGAAGATACTCTTTTCTTACGAACTCAGCTAATAATTTTTGTAATTCATCTTTCTTTCTGAGTTCTTGGTATCCTGTTACCTCGTCAATTAAAGCAACAATGCCTGTCTTTGCGAAAGCGGACATTATAGCCAATAATTTATCTGCTAATTCAGATTGTTTTTCCCAACCATCACCTTTAAAAACACCATCATTTTTTGCAGAAATATATGCCTTACATACATCAACAAATAATGTAGCATCAAATGGTATAAAGGCTACTTTATATCCCTTAACCTTATATAATTCATTGTTGTTGCCTTTTCTCACCCATTCTTTCAAATCTTCAGAAAGATATGGTTGTAAATAATTAGAGTTCAAATTCCTTAACAATGCAACAGATCCACTACCAGATAATCCCATTGCTCTTGCCGTTCCCCTCAATGATAAAAGACGTTGTCCATCTTCTGTAACATAGCAGTCAATAGCAATATTTTCTTCTATTTCCCATTGACCATAGCTTATTACTTTTACACTATTATTTACTTGAATTTCATTTTTCATGCAGTACCTCCCATCCACCATTGATATTATGTTTTCCATTATATACCAATAATCGACAGAATACAACATATCTTTCCAATATATAGACACATTTATCCCTCGGCAGACCAAATCTCTCAGTCTGCCAAGCTCTTATTATTCCTCGTCACAAAGTAACTTGCAAAGAGTTTCAATTAAGATAATCTCATTCATCTGTATTGCTGTATTCATAACGGACAGCTCAAATTCTGTTCGACTATCACCCTGTAAAAAGTCTGCTTTTTCATATTTGTCCATATTATGTTTTAGCATGTCTCCTATTGATTCCATTTCTTTCATAGATACTTCAGCAATAGTGTCAACTATCTCTTGTCTTGTTATTTTCTTCATCTTATTATTCCTTTCTATTTTTAGTACGACATTGAATCGTAAACACAATGCCGTACTTATTTGTTACAATTTATATCCTCTAGTATTATAAGCATTAGCCAAATATTTGAATGTTTTCCCCTCTAACAGAGAATCAATTCTCTTATCTGTAGCCAACTGCTTATATACATCAGGTGTCATATCCCCCTCGACCTTAACAAGTGCATCAAAATGTTGCTGAACATTGACATTTTGATTCGTCTTGGTAACAGGTGCAGTGTTATCAAACCTGAAATCTGCGTAAGGTCTAATGTTTGAAATTTCCTGTCTAAACTTTTCCATCACATCGGGATTCTGGCTAAGTTCCCACAGCCTTTGTGTCTGTTCATTGCTGAACACCTTTTCACCACCATCAAATGCACCAATAGGGTAGATAAGACATCCATCCTTTTCGATAATCTCAACACCATTTTCGCAGATTGGATGTAAGCCTTTGGTCGCTGATTTAGTACCCGAAGCATAACCCATTGAGATTGTTGTAAACTTGGATTTACTACCGCCACCGATAGTTAATTTACTCGAACCTTGATTTTTCTTCTTTTCTTCAACTTGAACGATTTTATCAATGGCTTTCTTTGCCGTATTAGCAGCTTCGGCTTTGTCTTTTGCTATATCCTGATCTGCATTCTTCCATGTACCTGCGTTCGGAAGAGTAGTACCAGAATTATCATGTGCTGTACTACCTAAACCACTATTTGTAGGAGTTAACGTAGGTGTTGAATCAGCACCATTTCCAATACCAGCATTGTTCAAAGCATTGTTCGCTTCATTCGCCTTGTCAATAATAGCCTGAATAGCTTCTCTTGTCTTACTCAACTGCTCACCAAGAGTACCGTTTGTAGACTTGAACATATTGACAATATGTTGTGAAGCCGTATCAGCAGTCATATACATGTCTTGAATTTTACTTCTTGTATTGTCTATCTGGTTATCCAATGTACCATTCTTAGCTGTGAGCATTTGGTAAAAGTGCAGTGAAGCTTCGTCTGCGGTCTTATAAGATATTTCAATCTTATTTCTGACATTATCTATCTGCTGTCCAAGAGTTCCGTCCTGTGTCTGTAACATGGCAAGAAAAGCGTTTGCAGCATTGTCGGCATCAATGTGAGCCTGATTGATTTTCCCACTTGTGATATCTAACTGAGTATCCAATGTACCATTAGTAGAATTAAACATATCAATAAGTGACTTAGCGGTATCATCTGCCTGACTCTGTACATCACAGACTTTTTTCTCCGTAATCTCTAATTGGGACGTAAATTTAGAATGTGCGACAGTAAATTTACTGCTATAAGAAGATAATGCATTTTCACCATCCTTAAAACCTTCTGTTATAGAATTGCTTATCTGTATGCCGTATTTCTTGCTTAAACCTGTAAGATTATCAAGCACAGTGGAGCAGTTCTTATTTACAAGGTCGATAGAGTCAGCGACAAGTTTCTCTTCATCATCAAGTGTCTTTTCAAGAGCTTTCTTTTTGTCCTCAAGCTCCTTATCTAACTGGTCTTGACGCTCATCATATACATGGTCATATAATGTGTCTTCCCAATCACTTTCGGTCTTTTTGAGTTCATCCTCAAGCTCTTTACGCTTTTTAATGCCAGCGAGAGAATTGTCATTTTGTAATTCCGCAATCTGAGCTTTAAGCTTATTGATATTTGTCTCATTTTCGGAAACAGTCTTTTCCCAATCATGCTGGTCTTTTTCCTGTTCCCATGCCTTTTTACGAGCATCATATAATTCTTCAAGCGCATCAATTTCTTCCTCAATGGCTTTCTTACGGAGTTCGATAATAGCTTTCTTTGCCGCATTGTAAGCATCAACCGATTCCCATTGCTTATCGTTGAGGTCTTGCATTTTGCTGTTATACTCTTCAACGGTAATCGTCCCCTTAATGTATTCTCCGTTAAGGTATTCGATTTCCTTAGAATATTTATTGATAAGATATTGTGCTGTTTCAAGCTGTTCACCATACATAGCAAGAGCAGTGATAGCATCTTTGACTAAAAGTCCATTGTCATCAAGCACAGTATCCGTATCAAGCAAGTCAACAATATTACCTGTCTCATCGGAAATTCTGTTTATTGCTTCTGCAATATCATCAACAGCATCCCAATGAAGTTGATCTATCGAATTTTGAAATCCTTCAATCTTTTCCTTTGCGTTAAGTATAGAACTTTGTACTTCAAGAATTTCTGTATTGAGCGAATTCCATTCTTCTGAACCCTCATCAATGCTTAATAACCTTGCTTGTAGTTCGCTTAAACGCTTGGTTTCTGTCTGTATTGATTTATTGGCATTATTAATTAATGCTTCATAAAATGCCTTGCCAACTGAACCACCAGCAGACTCAATTTGTGACATCTGTGCCTGAATTAAATCTTTGTTGGCACTTATAACATCTTTTACAGCATTATACTTTTCCGTAGAACGCTCAAAATCAATATCTTTGAGTGTCTTCTGATACTCAATTAGATCTTTCTGACAATCAAGAATAGATTGGTCTATGTCTGCGATACTGCTCTTTATTTCTAACCACTCATCAGAACCTTCATTGACCGTTCCAAGTTGATTAAGCAACTCCTGCCGCCTGTTAATATATATATCATTCTCTGTTTCAGTTGCAGAGATTAATGCTTCATAATAAGCCTTGCCAACTTCTTTTCCTTGAGCTTCAGCAATATCAATTTGAGCCTGTATACCATTCTTGTAATTACTTACTATATCAGTAGAGTTCTCAAATATTGTCTGATATTTCTCCCAGTCAATATCGTTTAAAGTCTTATTATATTCAGCCAAGCTCTTTTGTGCTTCTATAATAGACTTCTGACAATCAAATATAGATTTATTTAACTCAATCCACTCATCTGAACCTTCTTCAACTGTAGAAAGCTGCTCCATTAAAGTCTTATGTCTGTCTGTAAGAATGGTAATATTCTTTTCGACTGTGCCTATAAGACCCGCATAGAATACTTTGCTGACACGTTCTCCGTTTGCTTCAATCCTGTTTATTTCGGTTTCTAACAAATCAGCATTGGAACTGATTGTATCAGATGTGGCGTTGAATATCTTTTCGGCTCTGTCCCATTTCATATTGTCAAGAGTTTTCTGGTATTCTGCCATATTTGTCTTGGCTTCAATGATAGAGTTCTGAACCTCTAAGATTGACGAGTTGAGTTCTAACCATTCATCAGTACCTTTTGGAGTGTTAAGAAACTCTTTTCTGAGTTCGTTGAATTGCTCTGTGAGAACTGCGATTTTAGCTGATGATTGGTCTACAAGCTCTGTATAATAAGCTTCGCCGACTTCCTTACCTTGTGCTTCTAAAAGCTTAATCTGAGAGAGTATAAGGTTTACATTTGAGCCTATTACATCGGTGAGTTCCTTGTACTTCTTGGTTATACGGTCAAGGGCAGAAGTTCCTGCTGCTGAGTTTGTTTCAATTTGCTCAAGCATCTTACTCTTTAATGATTCGCTCTTTTTCTCCAATTCTGAATACTCATTTGCGATATCAAGATAATTTGAAGCCATGAACATAGAATAACCATTATCTTTAAGCCAATTCATTACCTCAATCTTTGAGCCTGTATCCTCATATATCTTTTGGATTTTCTTTAGAGCTTCCATTTCAATGCCATAAGCATTTATTCGCTCCTTGACACCTTCGATTGCTGCATTGGTTTTCTTAACTTCATTTGATATTGCAAGGTTAGATGTCTCAGCATATTTGTTTGTAAGTGATATGATAGCTGATTCATTGAATGAATAACCATCACCTGTTTTTACAAGTTCTCCTGCAAGACTGTCATAGGTTGCTATGAGAGTGGTTGCTTCATCGGCTGATAATATTTCACCTTTACGAACACGGCTGAGAAGATCAATGAGTGAATTGTAGTTATCCTCATTGTATTGGATATTAAACTCACTGATTTTATTTACAAACTCATCTGCACTGATACCCAATTCATCAAGAAGTGCTTTGTAGTCCTCTGTTGATGTTATAGTCTCTGCTGAAAGTTCGCCAGATGTTGATAAATCAAGAAGTTTTTGCTTTGTTTTATCTATGGAATCGTTGTTGAATAGGTCGGAAAAATCCAGATATTTAGATTTATCACTTATGATTTTATTTACTTCCTGCACTGAATTATTGAAAAATTCTTGAAATTCAGGAAGTGTCGCTAAATAGTTTTCTATTGTACTGGTGATTTTCTGCTCATCACCGATAAACTGCTTTGACGCAATAGAAGTATCTATAAGACCTTGTTTAAATGTCTCAAACTCCTCTGCTGTCTTCGGAATATTTTTACCCTGTAACGCACTTATCGTAAGCTGGTGTGCTACATTCTTATTTAGGCTGTCAATAGCAGAGCTGTAACCCTCTACCGATTCTTTTGCATTGTTATATCTCTTATATATTTCCTTAAAAAGCTCATTGTCGGCTAATTCGTCCGCCGTGAATACTGTGGAATCTCTAAGTGCTGCTACCGCTTTTCCAAGTGTTTCATAGTTTTGTATCGCACCTTCTATGGTTTTGTTGTCACCTTGTAAGAACCATTCACCGCCTCTGCTGGTATGTGTTCCACTGCTTATTATTCCGGCATCTTCTAAGACCTGCCATGCCTTGCCTGCATCTTTTCCCATCGCCACAATGGATTTTCCAAAATACTTGTCGGCTGATTTAAGTAAATCTGTTGTTGTAGCATCTACATTGGCAATCAAGTCAATCTGCTGTTCTTTCAGGTTGTCAATGCTCACCTGTTTAATTGCTTCAGATAAAGAACCATATTTTTCAACAAGTGTATCAATCGTCTCACCTTCAAGATTAAGCTTCCTGAGAAGTTCCTCCTGTGTGGATAACAACTCTTCTTTTGCTCCCGAATCGGTCTTAACTGCATCAGACAGTTTAATATATTTATTTGCAAGCGCTGATATCTCATCACTCATTGACGAAGCTTTATCTGCTGCTTCCTTTGTCTTCTGTCTGCTGTCCTCCAGTTCCTGATTATGCTTTGATACTGCGGAAGAAATAGCACTAAATCCAAGGCTAATACCCATCAGCACAATTCCTACTGGATTTGAAAGTATAGCTGTTTTAATTGTTCGTCCAAGACCAATCAGCGCCGCTTTTAGACTGAATACCGAGGCTGTCTGTGCATTATTAGCAACAGTCTGTGCGTTAGTTGCATTCGTTAATCCTAATTCCTGCAACTTCTGTGTTACCATTTCCTTTGACAGACCTTGCAGACTCAAAATTCTTACTCTGTCCTGTTGGCTCAGTGATTTACTTGAAAGCACATTTTTAAGCTGTGCATTTGTAAGATTCTGTGTTGCCACAGCTATTGTTTTGAGGTACTGGTATCTCTGTGTAAGATTTCCGTTTATCGGCATATCTTTGACTGCCTTTAATGCAACTCCATATTTTTCAACCTGTTTGGTTGCGGTCATAAAAGCCATTGCACCTGTTGTAATAAACTTACCTATCCCAATCGCCACGATACCTCTTAAAGAGCCTTGAATTAAGCCGAATTTATTCGCTACGTTTAATAATGCAATACCAAGATTTGTTGTATCACGAACTGTATTGCCATTCAATATGCTCTGATATGTCTCTGTTAATGCATTCTGGAAACGCTGAATTGAAGCGGAAGCCGATTCACACCATGTCGCATATTCCTTCATAGCTGAACCTGCACTGTTTATTGCTGTCTCACAAGCCTTCACACCCTCAGTCTGTAAGCCACTAATAAGTGCCTGACCTGCCGCCGCTCTTGCTTTACCGAAAATCGTTTCCAATACATTTGCACGACTGGTATCACTAAGACTGTCTATAACCTGTGATATTTCAAGTAACTGCTGATAGAACGATTTGAAGGTCTGTCCATCAGCTTCCATTATATCTACGCCCGTGAGACTTAATAACTTCTCCCTTAATGAACTTGCGGAATCTGCTACACCATCAATGTCCTCCCCAAGCTCCTCAAGTTCTTTTCTCGCGTCCGTACTTGTTGAGGCTCTTAGACGTAATGAACCGATTTTGGCTGTATTGCCTAAATAATTAGTATCATTATAAAATCTGTTTGCAGTAGAGAACATGGCTGCTGCCTGCTCAATGGTTGTATGAGCTTGAGTGAGTGTTCCTGCCGATAATCTGATTGCCTCCGCTAACCCTTCCGCATCAATCGAATATCGGTTTGACATTTCATTTATCAAATCAACATAAGCTTCAAGCTTTTTATTCATCTGCTCATCAGTATAGCCACCTATTTCATCAAATGAAGCTATAGCTGTCTTTATTGAACCTATGGCACTATCAATATTAAGATCACCTACATTAGAAAGTACTGTGCTCCACTTTCCTCCAAGCTCCGCATCATCCAGTGACCAACCCATCTTCTTAAACTCTGTGATGGCATATATCAGCGAATCAACCTTAACATTAAGGTCTTTCGCCTTGCTCATAGCTCTGTCAAAGTACTTATACAGTGCGTCTCTGTCCTCAATCTCGTCCGTTACTTTCTGCAAGTCAACCAATCTGTCATCTAATGACTTTGCCTCAGAAGAAGCTTGTCTTAACTGATTTATCATTGTGTATACGAAGCTTGCACCACTGAAAAAGTTCGCATACCGCTTGATTGATTCTTTGAACTTACTGCCCCAGCTCATTGTTGCATAGCCGGTTGCTTTAAGTTCCGTTTTAAATGCAGAAAGTTCACTTCTTACTTTTCTTAAATCTGCTGTGCTTTTTGCTATATTGGCAGAATTGAGCAGACTGTTGTATTTCTTAGTTAAATCCTGATTGCTAAAAAGCTTATTGTACTCTTTCGCAACAATCTTCAGCTTGTTAATAAGCTGTTCCTTCTTTACCTCAAAGTTGAGAGGTACTTTATTAGTATTTGCAACCTTCTTAGCAGTATTTACCGCCTGATTCGTTGCGTTCTGGACATTCTTTTTATTTATTTTCGGTGATAAATTTACGTTATATGTCCTTCCCTTTAACTGGTCATTTATCATCTTTCTTGTTCTGCCTAATTGCAGTTTACCAATTAAGGGAACAAATAAATCTCCAAGCTTCTTAATGTCCTGTTTTATTCTTGTCACGCTCTTTGTCTTGTTAAGAGCTGCTATCAATCGTAGAAAAAAGTTATTTTCCAAAATTATCCTTCCCCAAAGAACTCTATGTCTCTGTAATTTTTATAAACTTCGCTAATATCATAATCATATCCTGTACTGTCATCAACCACAGCACGCAAATAAACAGTTGACCACACTACCGCAACCACAGTATAAATTGAATCATCATAAAAAATTCTGTCACCTCTTTTAAGCCTCATAAATCGTTTCCTTTTTGTATGGAATGTTTGATTGAAAAATCTGAAATTGGCGTAATGCCGAGAAAATAAAAATAGAATTTATGAATTTGTAAGATAGTCTTTTAACGCTTCAAAATGCTTGGGATACAGCTCCGCTAATCTGCCTGTCTTAAACAAACTTAGCGTATTCTTATCTATGCCTGTGACCTTGCAGATGTAACACTGCTTCTCACGTTCAAGACGTTCAATAAGAATATTTCTTAATTCATTCTGTGTCATGTACAAGCCCCCTTCATTATAATATTTTCTGTAAAAAATTCCTTAAAAAAAAATTGGGATTTTCACGGACAGACCGTGTTTGAGGCAATCTGTCCGCTTAATCATTGTTCATTGTTTTGAATATCACTCGATACTCTGCCGGTAACACCATCGTTTGAAAACGGTGCATCGGCTATACCACTTGCTCAAAGTGGTTTGGAGGTACTACTAGACCTACGATCCGTTCATCCCTCCATAGGGAAATATTGTTTTTATGCATATTTACTGTATTTTTTGACAATTCATGTTATCTTTTTCGTGAAAACAATCCAAAAAATCATCTCTATTTTTATCATACAGTACAACAAGCAGTCTATCTCTTATATCTTCATTGCCACTTTTAAAAGCATAAGCAACTAATGTTTTCATTGTATCTTTTTTGATTGACAAATTCTTCAGCTTATTCATACACGCTTCAAACTCACATATACGTTCATCATTATATGATTCACTTTCCTTGTCTAATCCAGTCATTCTATCACTATAGTTCTTAACAATCTCAATGACTTTTTTGTATTGTGACCGATTTACATTTATCTTACTTGCATCATATTTCACAAAATTCCCTGGTGTTTTCGTTGTTGGCGTATTCAAATTCTTATCTTTTCTCAAGTCTATTATTTCATCATCAATAAACTTATAAATAATATCCATAGGACAGTTTAAAAAACCTATTTCCTCATCTTTTATTTCTTTCTTCTTGCCCTTTTTCTTTTTATTTTTATATCTTTGTATCTCTGCATAAAATTTAGGATATAAAGGTGTATGCTTCATACATTCCTTCGACATATTCCTGCTAATCTCAACATTTACATTCGCATCAAATGTTCTTTTAGCTGAATCAATAGCCACTTGTGCAAGTACCGAACCAATAATAAAAACATTCTCCAATTCTTCATCACTACATCCACTATCAAACCAATAACTCAACGCAAGTTGCGCCATATTACTTGACGTTCCTATCGCCATCTGATTTACTGAAATCGAAGAATCCATATCAGCATAAGAAGCCATGCTCTTATCATATTCCTTTGGATTTTTTGAAATATTATTTACAATAGTAGGATATTCGATATATGCTTTTTTTGCCAGTGCAACTATATCCGGGTGATTTGTAGCATAAATTCCATCGGTGTCTAGATCTTGACCATTCAATCTACTTTGGACATCTGTACCAATACCATTTATCACTATTACATTCTGCCCCAACTTTGGAAAATATTTTCTAAGTTCATCAGGGTAAACATTTTTCAGACAAACAATATTATTAGGACTATTATGCGGTGAACGGAATCCAGCAATCTCTTCGCCTTCCGGAAACTTCTCTGTGTAACACTGAATTACATCATCCATTACCTCAAAACAGCCTTCATCCAAAAAGTCCTGTCCTGTAACCTTTTTAAGAAGTGATATAACATTTCCACAAATAGTCAAATTATCTCCCACTTGAAACAATTTGCCCTGCTGCAATCTATTTCTCTTAAATTCACTTATTTTCTCAGCACGTTTCTTTTTGAAATAATCCCAATACTGCACATTCGGATTTCTTCTATATAAATCTATTAACACATTATTTATACTGTATCTTGCCGAACCTGTCGATTTCAAAAAATTCATATACTGTTCATTGTCTGTTTTTAATCCATTGCAATACTGTATACTCGTCATAACAATTCTATGTAATACATCGACATCCGTTGTCAATAATGTATTGTTAATCTGAAAAGATGACCTTTGATTCTCTCCATATTTGCTACTATGTGCAGTCTTTACAATCTCAAAAATTTCTCCATCTTCTTTCATTATTTTCTGATAATATTTAAAAGCTGCTCTCTCAGTACCAGACTTACTCATGATTTCTTTAAATTTTAACCATTTCAAAGAATTATCAGTAACAATTACCTTAATATCCGTAACTTTAATTTTACGACCTAACATATCTGTTTCATAAACCATGTCATACTTTTCTTTGTAGTAATCCCGGAAATACTCCTGAATATTTCCCCTAAATAAACACGATTTAAAAAAATGACTTCTACAATATATAAATCCATTCATATCCTGTGGGAAAAGCGATTCATCAATAATTCCCATTCCATCCCACAGTATATTTCTTATATCTGTGTCTCTTTGATTTCTGTCTACATAGCATCCCTTATCTTTGCTATATCTGACAATATGTGCATTCTTTAAGCACGAAACCTCTTCATCCTTTACAACAAAAATATTATCTAATGGAATATGTATAAATCTTGTTGCCGTTGCAGTTATAAGTGGAGCATACGCCGATAATTCAACAATTTTGGCTCCCTTTTCATTCGGCATCTTTTCCCATAAATCCATTGTCAAGTACTTCAACATGTTGTTGTACAATTCTTTTCTACAAAATATACAATGTCCATCTTTAGCCTTACCTGTACTACGATATAACATTTTATAATCTATAGGATTTCTCTTCCCCTCAATTTCATTTCCATCCTTATCATATTGTCTCCATTGAATTGTTACGCCGTTTTCATAATATAGATTTCTCAGTTCTTTAGCAGACATTCCCGGTTTTACATTGTTTTTATCTGATTCGTCCTTATCAACACCATAATCAAATTTAATCATTACAAAATCTAAGCTTCTATTTCTCTTAGTAACATTTACACCATGTTTACAGGCATACCTAGCAAATAAACTGTCACTTATAACTGCTGTATGATAAAATAACTTCTCATCTTTATATACAGGCTTACCATCATCATCCTTTAAACATAATTTGTAATTGTCATTATCTCTATAAATACTTGCTGCTTGAATGCTTCTGATGTAAATTGCACATTTTCCGATATCCTTATTCATTTCCTCTACCGATATGTTCATTCAAAATCCTCCAAATTATAATATTTCTAGATATGTGTTATTCTCTGTTCGGAATTAAAAATCTTGTTTTTAGGGCAAAAAAAATACCAACCATCTTTTAATATTGACGGTTGGTATTCTTTACTACTTTTCAGAAATATTCTTTAATTGATATTTTAATTCCCTTATTTCCTCAGTTTGAATTTTTATTTGTAGTAAAATCTCTGAAATGTTCTCATTCATTTCTTTTAGTATTAACTCTATTTCCTTTTCATTATCTGAATCCAATATACACACCTCCTCCCTTTTTCAACTATACCACACCAACCACCAATATTCAATTATCAAAGACCACTCTTACCGAATTTTCACTCTATATCCTTTACTTAAATCATTGCTTTTAACCTCATTCTCCCACTCACCTCATACCACCAATACAATTTATCCTCTAAAATTCCCGACCTCAAATTAACCCCATTTTCAATAATTTAACCCTTTACATAGAGCACTTTTTTCTTTACTTGAAACTGTGATTTCATTGGCTCATTTTTGACGTTTCCATGCTCTAAACTCAATGATATCTGCTGCTCCACCATTGTTTACAAGCCGTATTCTGAACTCCTTTAACTCCTCAAGACCGAATACTGTATTTTGAAGTATACCAGCAGCAGATGTTGTCTCTACTGCATGTATACTCATGTCTGTAAAAGATATATCTGTAACTCTGTATAGCTTGTCAATTACCTTGATGTATTTTATTTGCGTTATGTTGTCCGTTATTGTTATCACCTCAATTCTTTTTATATAAAGCGTCACCATATTTGAAGTCACTTTATATGATAAGTCAAATCTGTCTATGCTCGTCATCATAGGGATTGACTTGATTAGTCCAAGCGGAAGAATCATTTGTTTTACTGACCTCCCGGTTGGGCTAATCATGTGTTTCCAGAATTGAAAACATGAATTTCTCTCTATTTTGTGCTATCATATCAGCAAGCATCTTATAATTCTGAAGAGTATCTACTGATATACCCATTTGTGTTGCGAGGTCGGATTGAGATTTTGCCAGAGCCGAATTATTCGGTTCTGCCACTTTATATTGATTCCCTCTGTCTCCACCATTTTGTATTCCATACAATCTCTCTAATTCTTTAATTCGTTTACCTACCTTTTTAGCAGAGTCACCGATTTCACCACGTCTACGAATATTAGACTCAAGTAAATCAAGCAATACATCATCTTCTGATTTATAAATGCGAATCTCTGCTTCTATGGTAGGTATTTTCAACTCTTTAAAAACTCTTACACGTTGATGTCCTGATACGATTACTTTATCTTGTGTGATAATGATAGGTTCTATATTTCCATATTTGTTTTCTTTTATACGTTTTCGCATAGATTCAAGGAGCCTTTTCATTGGTTCGGTAAGCTTTCGCCCAATCTATCAATTCTTAAATTTACCGACTGCAACATCTTGTTCAATAAATCTCTTTTAAATTTATCATCCAATTCTGCCTTATCAACTCTACTCATAAAAGCATCAAATGGCTTACACAATTTGTCATAGTCGATTGTAGGCTTATTGCTTTTGATATTTAATTCTCTTCTGACACGTTCCTGTGCTTTCCTGCCTCTTACTGCTTTGTCAGCACGAGTATGTAATTTATTTGGTGATACAGTTAATTGTTCGCCCTTTTTATTTACAAGTACAGCCTTCCTATCCTCTGTAATCGCAATAAGTTCACCATAGGTATAACTTGTTGGATTGTGTTTTACCGGCATATAATATGTTCTTCCAATTTTCAAATTTTCTACTTTCATCTTAAATATTCTCCTTTATCAATCTTCATGCATATCTGCATACGCTTGTTGTTTTTTCTGTCCAATTTCAGATTCCATATCTTGATACAGTTCATACTGCTCACTTGATGGAATTTTGAATTGTGAATCTGTTCCAATAATTTATAAAATTTTTCATATGCTTTTTCTATTGTCATCATAATATCTATTCTCCATCAAGTGAAAAAATTGTAAACTTATTATTCAGATAAATAGAGGGTGCTTATGTCGGATGCCGATAGGCAGCCGACATACTCTCTCTTTATCGAAAAGAATAATCAGTTTAATTCATATTTTGAACCGCACAAGGTACGCTCAAATTAAGTTTCTATTAAATATATTTTTTTCGTTGAAAGATTTGTGTAGCCATAGCGGAACAAATCTTTTTGTGCTGTAAAGCACCCACTATTCAAGGAAGTAATATCCATTCATAATAATTCCTCTTATCTGGTCACATACAGCATTGGTAGGAATATTTTTATCCTTCACACTCTGCAATGCAGTTTTAATATCATCCAATGACATTCTGTATTCCTTCATAAGAACATCAACAAAAGGTTGTCTGTATTCTATCAGCTTATCCAGTTCCAACTTATGATTGTTATAATTGGATGCTCTGTACTGCTTTTCCTTATAAGCAAGGTCATTGATTTTCTTCTCATGCTTTGCTATGCAATTTAATATGTACTCTTTTGTAAGAGTATTTGTATTCAATTTATCTTCCATTTTTAATCTATAACTTCTATCCATGTCTTATCTCCTTAATGGGTGCCTGCGTGGCAGCCACAAATGATGTTTGTTCCGCTCCGTTGTCGCTACACAAAATCATTGAATCTCGTATGATTTTTATATGTTTTCAAAAAATGACACCTTATATTCGTAATAGGATGATATTTAAAAACACACCCAATTAGACACACCAACTAGGTATATGTAATATATATTAGAGTGCCTAAATGGGGGGCTAAATTATTCCACTCCTAAATTTGCAAATATATCATCTAATTCCTTGTCATATTGTTTTCTTTTTTCTTCCTGTTCCTTCTCATACTTAATAGACAAGAACTTTTGCGATAATTTTCTTTGAATATCAACATAGTATTTTGGATATGTAAATATCTCCTCTACATCTTTCAACGCTGGAACTTTGCCCCAATTATCTTCTTTCCAGTTTTCCACATATTCGTCATATTCAATCAATGCTTTTTTCATCCTGTTATCAGAAACAGTCTGAGCATTTTTATCTATTGAGCCTATAACCAATTCATTCAGATACAACATCTGTAACTCATATTCATTTTTTGTAATGGCTTCTTGTATATCAGCCTCATTGAAAATAATTTTTATTCTTTCATACTTGCGTTCCCATCCATACATATCAAACAATATTTCATTGACTTTGTTGTAAAATTCATTTAATCGCATAGTGCAAGCAGCATGATTTTTACTTTCCAATCCCATATTATTCAGCACTTTTCTTTCAACTGCTAATATTCTTCTAATTTCATCATCATCTGCAACATAATGTCTACTTAATGTATTTTTCTTATCTGTGCTTGGAACAACAATTATTGTCTGAATCTGGTAATCTATTAGACTTCTATTGCTAAGATTATTTAGAGCTGTGAATAAAATAGAATTGAGCCTAGAATTACATCTCATATAGAAGTTGTTCAATTGCCATTTTGTTACATTGCTGTATTCAACTTCTACTTGTAATGCATGAAGTGGAATTTTTTTATAATTACTATTTATCATGCCTAAAATACTCCACAACTGATTTCTGGTTGCATAGCATACTTGTCCTTTTTTGTAATACATATACTTTAGAAGAATAGTCTCAATATATTTCAGATAGATATTTCCGTTGCCAGCTTTTCTTTTATCATCAGCAGGAAGTGGTTCATCATAAATATCTAAGATCACAATACTTCTTCCTCTTCCTTTTTCCATGCTGAAATATCTTGCCCATCTTTTTTGTTGTGCCTTATGCGAATTATTACCAGATTTTAATGGCTTCTCATGAAGTAATTCGCATAATTCTTTGTAGTTTTTTACTACCATTCCGACTTGAAGATTTGTTGTATCTACTTCGTAGCACGTATTTTGTACAGATGGTATAGCTTCCAATTCTCTGTACCAATCCATTTTTAATTCTTCAAGAGACTTAACCCATACATTTTTCAACTGTTCTTTATTCTGAGGCTTGTTGTTTTGGCTTAAAATATCGGCAATATTTATAGCAATAATCTTATCAAGCAAAGGATCTATGTCGCACGTATACTGTTTTAAGACACTTTCTTCTATATCCATATCCTTATATTTATCAGCATTCAAGATAATCTCTTTTGCATATGTGATTACTCTATTTGTATCTTCCTTCACTTCATCAAGTGTTGGTAATTTCGTTATTCTTTCTGCTTCATCCGGTATAACAGATATGTACTCTCTCCCATTTGAAACATAAAAGAATCGTTCTAATACTTTTGCTGTCTGATTTTTGTTACATGGATTTATACAATCTATATAGTCTGTTCTTTCTTCTGTGATAATAGTGCATTCCTCCAATTCTTATAAGTAATTCAGGCACACCACCCAAACTTGAGCAGTGCGCCTGTTATTCCGTTCTCTATGTAACCATCCGCATCAATGGTCATGTTATTCCGTTCAAAATATGTAATCAGCACCTTCACTGAAATATGGAGAACTAAATTTCGTTCCCCTTGAAGAAGTTTTTCGACCAATGCTGCTTATGCAGCTTGATAAAAGGGGAAATGTAAATCCGTTCTGAACTGTAACTATTCGCTTCAATAGTCGGTTGCTTCGTCTCACTGCAACAATATCTCTGTTAATACTATATTCTCCACTCGGAGATTGATTTTTACTGGATTAGTCCTAGTTTTTAAAATCAAAATATACCGTTACAATGTTTCCGTTCTTCATAAGCAATTTAAACATTTTCTTTGCTATAACCATAGCATTATCTGTATCTGTTATCTCCTTAATAATAGATTGGAGGCTGGAAATCTCAAAAATGAATCCATTATTTCCATCATCCAGCATTCTAATATCACCATTTTCATACTGAGAAAACACAATCTCACCTAAAAAACCGATTTCTATAAGATGGTTGTCTGATGTGCAATAAGTCTTTTCATCTTTATCAACAGTAATGTAAACATTTTTAATTCCGTCCTGCCTCAATACTGATATCATCTTGTAAAAGGTTTTTAAAATATTCTGCCTTCCCCAAGGATTTTCACCATTTCCTGCAACCACTTCATCACATAATTTTTCAATCTCACCACTCGCAATCGCTTCTTTAACTTTCTTTTCTGCTAACAGTTTATCTATTTTATTAAACCAATATTCACAAGCACTTGCTGGCAGATTAAATTCCTTTGAAACATCATCAAAAACCTGTTTATCATGTATAGATGGTAAATATGCACCATCTTTATTTCTGTAATAATCCCATCTTTTCATACAAAATTTGTAAATCATTTCTCCACTTATATTTTTCTTAGACATAATTTTGTCCCTCCGTTTTATATATTTTCACATTATATAAGGTAGAAACAAGGTACACCCTCACAAATTTCTTTACCAACTAACTGTTTGACCTATATATACATTCTCTCTTTCACTTCTGCTTTTTCTGCACTTTCAATGTATCCTCCAACCAACGCACTGTGCCATCCTTGTTGATTGGAATTTCCACACAATTACCACTTTCATATTCAAGCACTTGTGATACTTTGCCGTTCTCTGCTTTAATAAATCGCTTTACCATAGCTGTACCTTCCTTATAGATATCCTCTTATTTACTTGATAAATCCGATTGAAATTACATTCCTGCGTCCATTTACCTCATTATTTTCAGGATACATATAAAGATTTACAACTCTTGATGACGGCATCTCAAACCAGTCCTCATAGTCTTTCACATTCTCTACTGATTCAATTTTAGAAATATCAACATATATGCGACTGTTGATTTCCATTGGATAAAGAGGTGTTCCATCTTTCTTGTAGTCTATTGGCTTTCTCCTATCATTGCCGAATGACAAAAGCTTTGTATTGCCAACCATTTTGCAATCAGTGAAATATAGATCTCCAAGCTCGACACTTGTTACAGACTGACTATTCTCTTCAAGACATCCACTGTTTATATGTATCTGAAACCCTTTTCCACTCTCATTCTGTGCCTTTAATAATTTTGATAATTCTGTAAGTTCCATTGTTAAATCCTCCAAATTCTTTATGGTGAGGACTGACTGTATATCAGTCCCCTATATGTGTTATATTCTCTCTTTACTTGCTGATTCTTTTTGCTTTTAATGCGTCTAATGCAGATATCCCCTTTTTTGGCTCATGTACTGCAAATGATATATTTTTCTTTCCGAATATATCTATGCTCTTGGACTGCCTGACTTCAGTTAATGCTTTCATGGAGTTCTGCACGCTCTCTGCTTCTTTGTGAACACTTTCAGACATGGCATCAATTCTTGAATACGGCATCATAAGTCCACTTAGGATCAAGACATTTTCATTTGATTCACTACAATAGCCGTGAAATTCAGTTGGTGCCGTTCCCAAAGCTTTTCTAAGCTCAATCACATCAATCTTGCTCTCTCTTGCAGACAACGCTTCTGACAATCCCATAATTGTAATGGTCTTATCCTCACGCTTTGCAAATATATTGTTCTCTCTGCTTACTATATCAATCAAGTTAGCCGTTGTTCCCTTGGCTGCATTTATCTTAGTAATCATTGAAAATGATGGACATTTCAGACACGCTTCTATTTCCGCTAAGTCCATGTTTCCATACTGAGATTTGTTGTTAATGCAAAGCACTCCTATTATCAAGGATGCAAACACCTTGTTGATTGTAAGCTTGTCACCTGCATTGTTATCTAATAGGAAGATACTCGCCATTTTAGGTTTAAGCTCCTCTATCTCATCAAAAGCATGACACGCATTATCTCTCACTTTTAATGGCTCTGTATCTGCCGGAAGAACCGCTATCATACCGACTGTATATCTCATTTCCAATAAGATACTGGCAAGTATCGGAGCTGTTGCACTGCCTGTCCCTCCACCTAATGAAAATGCTAAATATATAATGGAATCCTTTACTATGTATGTCTGCAACTCTTCCAAAATATCATCTATGCCTTCTGCCAATGCCTCTGTGCTTCTATCTCGGTCACACGCCGCACCATTTGAGCCTTTTATGTGAATCTTATGCGACAATGCAACAGTTGACAAATCCTCGATGCTTGTGTTTATTCCAACAAAAGCTATATTGCTCTTATCACCTTCAAGCTCACCTGCTGCACTTTCTATTTCAGATACTACCTGACTTCCACACTGTCCACATCCAATGAATGTCATTTTAAGTCTTGAATTGATTCTTCTACTCATTAACTTCCTCCGTTTCTGTCTCTTCTGTTTCCATTTCCTTCAACCAATTCATACCTGCCTTGGTAATGTAATAGGTATACGCTGCATTCGCTCCTGGAATACCATTTTTCACATACTCTAATTTGAGCAGTTTTCTTAGGTGCTCATAGATTGTTCTGCTAGTATACTTCTCACCTTCTGCCGCCAAACCTTCAACAATATTCTGTTGCGTTGCTGCTATAAGCTTGCTCTTTGCTTCACTTCTATAAAGAAGATTGAGAATTAAATACTCAATTCGCAAAGTTCTTCACCTCCTCTTGTATTTTGTTTTCAAGGTACACGAAATAAGCCCACTCTCATTGTGAGTTCTTTCATAATTTAAAAATGTGTAGGGAATAATCATCAGCAGAACACTGACGATTGACAAAAAAGAAAAATCATGCTAATATTGCTTTAACCAAATAGCAATGTGTTAAGTTTACCAGACTTCTCACAAGCATGAAACCTTTAGCTTTTAAGTGTTACCAGCACTTATATCAAGGCTGAAGGTTTTCTTTTTCCTCACATTTGCAAGATACTTTGAAGCTCTTCTGTATTGACTGTGTTTTAATTATGAATATATGTTCTGTCGATATTGAAGAAGCTTTCGTTCTCTTGTGTTATTACTATAACATTATTATAATAATTTGTCAATAATTTTATGATAATTATTATTTTATATTTTCTTTATTATCGTTTTGTAATTATATTTTTTTTATGATATAATAAAAAATCATATTATGGAGATGATTCTATGGCTCAGATTCAAAAACAAAAAGTTAAACTTACTGATTTACTACGAACCACCTTAAAAAACTTACGAAAATCGTATAATAAACGCGGTGATGTATTATCACAAGAACTAGACCGAGGTGCATCATATATCTCTCAAATAGAAAATGGGAAAATAAAAGATATCGAATTTGATTCGATAAACAATATTTTTCAACACATTGTTGAACTAACTGGAAATGATTATGATATATTTATTCAAAGATTTATCACAAATATAATAAGTAATATTAAATCAAAAGAATTATTATATAAAGAAGATTGGATTCACATATTTGTATTGCAAAAATTTCAGATAAATATTTCTGATCAACTCATTAAAATAATCAACAATAAAATAAAGCAATTAAATTATTCCGCTGAACAAGTAGTAAAAGTAATCAATGAAAATCGTTTTAATTCAACTTGGTATGATACAATTCGGGAAGAAAATAAATTATATGTTAATATTGATAATCACGATTATGACAACTATTACATTTACACGGATATAACATATAAACTACCCGATGATTTTATTTCTAATATACTAAACAAAAAAATAACTACAATCAGCTATATTTTTATAAAATGTATCATTGAAACTCTCTATTTATTAGAAACTAATGACAGACCTGGTTCTATACGCAAATCAGAAAAAATTTTATTTGATAATAATTTTTTTAACCCTGTAGAAATCTTTGAAAACACTCACTCAATAACACATACTCAGCAACCTTTAAACATAAAAATTTCTGATAATCAAGATACATTTACCTTTTATGATGATGTGCTCATTAACTATAACGAAAAATACAATCATCTAAAAAAAGAAGCTTTTGAAAAATTAGATTACGCATTTACACGATATAAAACTGAACATGCTTCATACGCATGTGAAACCTTAGAAAATATTATAAATAATATGGATGATGACCTCGGTTTAATTATGGCACTTCTTTCCTCAAACATAAGAGATATACCTAGAGACATGAAATCTTATTTTTGGAGAGATTTCAAAAAACTTATCGAAACTTATATTCCAAAAAAAAATTCTTAATGATAAAAGCGTACCTCTCACAAGTTTACTACCTGTGTTAGATACGCTTTTACTATATACTCCAATATACGTCGCTTTTTCTTTAACTTTACCATCCACTTTTATCATATATCAACCAAACAAATATAAATTTACTCATACTCGTATATATATATTTGCCTACCAAAACAAGTAGGTCTTGTCCTTTTTATATACTGAATTATCCTCTTATTACTACAAAATCTATTTAATACAGTTATAATACTATTAGGAAGTTTTGACCATATTTTCACTAATTTCATATCCTTATTAATTTCGTCAGATATTTTTTCGATATATTCATAACAACTTTCACATTTTCTTTTTGAAAATCCATCTACAATATAGTAATTCTTATTATCTGTAAAAATAATTTTTACTCCTATATAACTGTATTCAATCCGAAAAATATTGAAGTGGTTATAAAAACTTTCTACTGCAATACATTTATTTTTCTTTTCAAAATCACAATATAATGGTGTAACATTTGCATTTATATATTCAGCACCTACAAGCATAGCCGTCAATGTTCTGTGGTTTCCATCACTTGTCACATAATATTCATCCTCTTCTGTATAATATTCCATTTCCACAGGATATATGTTCTTATAGGATTCTCGTAAATCTTCTAATGACATTCTATTTAAGAAATTTAAGCAAGAGTAAAATCTAGTTGGTTCTCGTTCACCATCTTTCATAGTCCTTACATTATCATAAACACTTTTTCCAACCGTTCCTCGACTTGTACCTATAACTTTAGATAGTGGGACAAGTCTGTTTTCTCTCTCGAATTTACTAGATTCAATATATTTTGAATTATAGTATCGTTCTTTATCCGATTGCAAATTCTTTTTCTTCATTTTACCAATATATTCAGCCTCAACACCTTTATCTATTAAAAATCGCTCTAAATCTCCATCAAATACATAAACATTATTTTCTTCTCTATACATACAGTTCCTCTTAACTCAAATTTTATCACTTACAAGAAAAGCCATGACCATAACAGCCACAGCTTTTCCGCAACATAACACACCATTAAGTGTAATCACTTATGATATATTAAGAGGTCATTACTCTCTTAACATCCAAATTATAACATAATCCTGCTATTATTACCATTACTTTTTTCGCTAGATTCATCTAATTCCTGATTCAAATTTCCAAACTCCCTGTCAATAACATCCGCTAATATCTTCAGTTTTTCCTCTGTTACAACTTTTGACATAGTATCAAGTATCTTTTTCTTTCCAATCTCAAGCTGCTTATTCATGTGTTATCTTCCTTCCCTTGTATCATTTTTCTTTCACAAATTTATATCCAACTACATTTATCGCCCTCGGTGATGATAACTTGACTTTAATATAACCATCCTTCTCAAGCTTCGATAATCTATAACATATAGTTGCTGTGGATGCCAACACAACTCCTTCCATTATTTCTCTAACTGTTGGTGGATATCCATTATCTTCAATATAAGAGACTATAAAGTTATATGTATCTAATTCTTTATCTGTCATATCACGCTCCCTGTATTATGCATAATATCAATAAAATTCCTGCGCTTACTATAAATCTGAACACTTTCCATTTCCTATTCTCAATCATTTCCGTTGCTCTCCTTATACTCCGCTTCTATATCGTCCATAATGTCTTTTAAGTTTTCCATATCATTTTTCAACCAATAAAGCCTGCCATTTGCATAGATTGGTTTGCATAACTCATATTGTTCCTCAATCTTATCCATCATGTACTGCATTCCTGCCCTTACACCTGCGTCATATACATCCTGTAAAGTGATATTTCTCTGTTCTGCTGCCTCCTCTACCTCATTTACATTGTTTTCTCTTTCATCATTAAAATAATTGTTCATAAGATACCTCCGTTTTATATTATTCTTTCTGTATCTATGTAATTCTCTCTTTGTTTCCGAAATCTCCATTTTAATCAAAATTTTTTTTAATTTTTTCTTGTGTACAATGTATCTTTCCCTTATACTATTACTATAGGAAGGAAGTGATTTATATTAAGGGACGTTTTACAAGATTTTTTAATAGAACATACAGCAAGCTAGAGGATTTTGGCTTTGACCTTATCCAAAAGATTCCAGAAAAATTTATTCCGGCTTTCTTAATGAGATGGTTAGAGCATTACACTGATAAACGTATAGCCGAATTAAAGCATGATATTATCCGCAATCGTTGGCAAGCTGCCGACCTTGAAAATGTTATAAACGATATCCACAAACAGCAGCAGGCATGAAAAAAGCACCTTCGAAAAGTTTTCTTTCCGTTGGTGCTTTGACTTTATTATTTAACTCTGAACTTCTCAGCTTCATCTTCCGTTAATGGTCTACCTAGTTTTTTTACTTCATCAATCATCTTACGCCATTCAAAACGCTTTCCATCTGAAGGCTCTGTTAATCTTCCATCTGTTACAAATCTTTCAAGATCAACTCCCCTTCCTGTATCATCAGTAAGTGCCTTAGACAACGATTCTTCACTTTTCATCGCTACAGCTTCCAATATACCTTGCATAGTGTCCTCAAAGAATCTACTCATTATCTTCCTCATCATTAAAATTTCCAGTAAGTACCTCGGATATGCCTATTCCAACTCATCAACTGTAACACACTTTATTTCCTTGAATTGCCTTAACTGTTTATCATTTGTCAAGAATAAATCACACTTTGTAAGACACGCAACCGCTAACTGAATTGCATCCATAGCCTTAAAGCCTTTATATTCTGCTCTGATTTGAGCTGCCTTTTTAGCAATCTCTTGATTTACTTCTACAATCTCCATATCAGTAATTTCAACAAGTCTATCAAACATATCAATAAATGAATACATCTTGTTTCTATATGGAAATACAAAATATTCTTCCATTGTGATTACAGAAGTTACAAACTTTTTATCTGCCTCATATCCATTACTGAAAAATTTCTTTACCTTGTCATAATACTGTGGGTTATTTTCATTCTTTTCAATGAAGTATATGAATGGTGCAGTATCTACAAATGCCTTTTTATAATCTGTCATTCTCACGCATCTCCTTCATATACTCATCTACATGCTGTCCTCTTTCGCTTGGAATAACAAAACTATCCCAGTCAACAGGTGCTTTCTTTGCTTTTCTCTGTGGGTAATTTAACAGAGTAACAATAACCTCTGCTCCGTCATAATCTCTAATATCTTCATCTTCAATAACAACTGTGTTACCTTGTACAATTCCCTTTACTGCTGCTAACATAAGTCATACCTCCTTTAAATTTTCAGATGAAATCCCCATTTCCTTTTTACAACATTTTAACTAATAACATAATGCTCATCCTCTATAACTGCATTCTTATCTATAAAAGCAATTTTCATATCCAACATGTCTGCTATTTTAACCAATTCATCAGGTGAAAAAGTATTTCTCTGCACCTTATTACTAAAATTCTGCTTGCTTATTCCCAATGCTTCAGCCATTTCCTGCTGCGTTACCTTTTTACTTTTAGTAATAGCTTTAAACGTGTCTTTTAATGCCAACATCGTAACCTCCGTTTCTGTATACTCTCATATAATATAGTATACTCAAAAAAGCCTTTATTTTCAAGTTATCATTTTAACTAGTTCTCTCTCACAACGTCATCCGGTGCAACCATCTACTAAACATTTTCCAGCGTAACTTATTTCCGTATTTCTTGCTCATCTGATATATGAAAATCTCATTTATTCTACCTTCAAACAGCTCAGGTGCAATATTTGACTTGAACTGATTGCAAGGAACACATGTAGCTATTAAATTAGAAATATCATCCATGCCTCCCATTGCTAAAGGAATATGATGGTCTAATGATAACTCGGAAAATAAAATTTGCCTTCCACATAGCTGACAGCGACCATCGTACTTTTGATATATCAGTTTGCGTGTTGCCTGCGAATACTGTTTTCTCTTAATCCTGCCGTTATTTCTTCTTTTTACATTTGCAATTATGTTTTTCCGTTCCTGTAATGCTTTTTTCTCTTCTTCAGTCAATCGTTTCCATACCACACAATCAGTAATAGTATCATATACATAATAGCCATCTGTCTTTGCAGGTGCTTTATACATATAACTAATAGCTTCTCTTGCGCTCTTATACTGTATCGCCTGTGCAATGTCCTTTGTTTTTCTATGTTCGCCGACTTGATTCAAATATATGTAATACTCTCCATTTGTTATTACAATAGCCATGATCTTTTCTTCCCTTCCATTGAGGACAGCCATTTTCTGACTGTCCTCATTATATGTGTTCCCTTTATCTCTCATCAGGAAAACAAATTGTAGTTGCCGTATTTCCCGGAATTTCTGAAATATTGTTGGTGATTATCCAAATTTTCCCTTTTGAGGTATCATAAGCACCCATAAGGTACAAATCGTCTGGAAATTTTAATGCTTCCTCATTCGTCTGCTTGTCCTCTTCATCAAGATTTCCCCAATCTTTCTGTGCATATCTATGTAATGCACTTACAATCTCTGCTGCAAATTTGCTTTCCTTTGACATATAATCATTGATAGACCATGTTACTACTACCCGACCTATATTGAAAAAATTTGACCTAATCATTGTATTCTCCTCCGTTTCCCTTATAACAATCCAACCACACAAGCCACTCTGTAAAGTGGATTACTTGCAAGTTTTCTTTTCTTATCTGCCGCTTTTCTTGCGTTCCGTTCTGTTCTGTCCATGTGATATAATCTTGCTTCAAGCTCCACATACTCAACCATTTGCAGCGGTGTAAGTTCCTCGTATGATGTTGTGTGCTTTCTGTCTATAATCTGATTTCCGTCTGCTGTATTTATGATTCTGAAATTAAACATATCCCTTTTCCGTCCCTTCCTATAAATTTATCAATGTCCCACTTCTATGCAAGTATTGGATTAGTGTAAAACCTGTTTCCACTTTCTCAAATACAAGCATCTCTTTTTCTGCCTTAAAATGCGGATGCAATTCATTAAGTATCTTTGCACATCTTCTGCCTGATATATAAGGTACGTTTCTATGATAGAATGATGGTTCGAATACGCTTCTTACATTGTATTCACCTATGAGCTTCTTTTTGCAGCATGTGTATATTCTTATTCGCATTGTGCAGCCCTCCTTATGTTGTGGCAGGTGTGCCATAATTCTGACACACCGCCAAACTTTACATGATTTAGAAACCAAATACATCTTTAAAGATTTTTCTAAAACGCTCTCTATCGTGATAAAATGCTCTGTCATGCATATCTTTGTCACCACAACCGCCAAATCTACGCATTACCACATCAACAATATCTGATGTATCATATCCACTGAGTAACATATCTAACTCGGTTTTTCTAAGCTCTTTCTGAAACTCATCATATTCTACGCATTTAGTGTAGAACTCTCTGAAAAGCTCATTTAATATTGCCTGCTTTTCAACATTGGTGTACTTATCAATAAGAAAGATTTCAAAAGAGTTGTTCTTCTCGTCATCAGCTATTAAATCATCATAGCTGTATACACCGCCTGAAGGTTTCCTCTTTAATCTGTTCATATCTCTAAAGTAGTTACTTCTTGCATTGTCAAGTGTTCTAAAGAATACCTGCTCAAACTCAAGATTGTGTAACCTCTCATATTGATGATACTTCTTGACCGCATTAAGATACGGTATTATGAGTATGTCGTACCATTCTTCAGGATCCAATCTGTGCAATCTCATGTAACGATAAATCAAATTGTGATGCTCCTCTGCAAATCTTCTTTCAAGCTCATTTAATGGACGCTTTGTATGTTCTGCCATTGTTATTCCCTCCGATTATATTCTATTGTTTTGGTGAGCAAGGTGGATTTCTCCACCTGCCCAACCTGCTACTGGTATTTTTTATTTAACCCTAAGCACTCCGAATGTTGACGTTGTAACTACGCTTGCAAACTGCTCTGCTGTGAGGATGTTCTTTACAGCTTCCTTGTTGACATTCTCGCGAGTCTGTACTGAATAAGTAGCCTTGTAATCAGTTCCGATATACTGACGTATCGGCTTGCCGTTCTTGTCGGTGGCTTCACATTCTGCCGTCTCATTGAGAAATTCTACAATGCTGCTTTCAAGTTCTCTGATTTCCTGCTCTGTCTCTTCCTTTAAAGCCTTTAAAGACCTTAAAGCGTTCACCTTCTCATTTAGTTCTAATCTTGTTACGCACATAGTAACTACCTCCTTAATGGTGATTATTTTGTTGTCGGTCTGTTGTCCTTGACCTTGATTACATTGTACACATTATCGTGTACTCTGTCTATTCGCAAAACTAACAAATTATGAGTACATCTATTCGTGGATTTTTGTGTATTTTGTACACACATTCGTGGATTTCAACAATTAAAATCTTGTTTTTTATGCTTAATTACCATTGAACATTGTACACGTTATCGTGTATTATATTTATATCAACAGAACAAATACACTATTTAAGGAGGTAATCATTTATGAAATATTTTAAAAATGTAGAGACATTGGAAGAGTTAAGAAGGCAGTATAAAGAGCTATTAAAAAAATATCATCCAGACAATCCGCAAGGCTCAACAGAAGCCACGCAAGAAATCAATGCAGAATATGACAGCCTATTCAATATATTAAAGAATAGACACGATACAGCAGCAGGCAATGATAATTCAGACAAGAAAACATACAGTAATAAGAAGTATGATTTTTCAGAAGATGAGGCACTGCGACAGACTTTACAGAAGATAATCAACTTTTCAGATATTACAATAGATATAGTTGGTTGCTTTATATGGCTTGATGGTAATACATACCCATATAAAGAGCAGTTAAAAGAATACGGTTTTAAATGGAGCGGACAGCGTAAAAAATGGTATTGGCAGAATGGCGAATACCGCAAGCGTGGCAATAGTAAATTGAGTTATTCGGAAATTCAAGACCTTTACGGAAGTACTGAAATCAAAACAGAGCCTATGAGAAAATTACAAGAAGCATAAACAGAAAACGTAAAAAAATATGGTGTAGCCGGTAAAGGTTACACCATTTTTTATATATGATACTTTTTATGTTGATTGATATAGTTAGTTGATTATAGTAATCTTTGAATATTTTGAAAGTCCGGGGGTACTAAAAACCAAAAAATGTATATTGTTTTATTATTGTAGTGGTATCTGATTCTTTCACACACTGGGTTGGAAATTTACCTCTACAATATTTTTACCCTTATATCATTAGAGAAAATCAATATAAATCGTTCCAAATCCGCTTCAAAATACATCTGCATATGTCAACTTAATTACCTACGAATATATAAAGCCAAATTGACCTCAAATTCATTGATTTAAGCAAGCATATATGGCATAGGTGGGGGTACTCTTAAACCTGTGGAGATTAAGTACCTGTTATATAGGTGGGGGTACATAAAAACCACGCTATATTAAGTACCATACAGCGGCAGTCGTACCTTAAAATTTCAGAAAATTATTTTTTGAATGTCCAATATTTATCCTTAATTAAATACTCTCCATCCTCGTAAACAACATTATATCTGGACTTCTTCGTATCGCCTTTATATTCATAATAAAAATATCCCTTTTCAGGAACTAACACTATTTTAGATGGATCATCGACTTTATCGCCATTACTCATATAAGCACTATTGTTGTCAATGGTAAATACAAAATCGTACTCCCCATCACCAGTTTTCCATGTGCCATTTATTACTTCTGACATTTCATCTTTACTCTGGAATTTCACATTTTTATTTATCTTTGTTACAAGTGGAATACAGATAAGCAATATTAAAATAACGGCTGCCATAAAAGCAAAAATTATTTTCTTTTTCTTCATGCTCTACCGCCCCTTTCATCTTCTATATATAGCCTTAACACCAAATTGTGTATAATGACCTATTTTATAGTTTTCTACAAAATCCCTACATTGTTTTTCTTCCAATTCTTGCTTCTGCTTTTCTTCTAGTTCTCGCTTTCTCTTGTCGGATGGAAATAAATTGAACTCAATATCATCAACATTATATTTATTTTCCAAATACTGAATCAATATCTTCTCGTAATTATACTTTCTGAAAAATAATATTTTCCCACTGTTATATTCCTTAATCAATTCAATTTTTTTGTTATCCAAAAAGCCCTGTGATACCTTGCTTAATGGCTGACAGCTTCCATTCTCTATACACAAATCAAGAACGCAATGCTTATCATCTATATCTGTAAGAAGTTCTTTCATAATCACTTCTTTTACCTGTTCTACTATCTGAGCTGTATCCATAAACATCCCCTTTATATTACACAAGTTACCTACTCATAAACAAAAAGAATCCAACAACAATAAGTATCAACGCTCCAAGCAATTCATTAAATGCGCCAATAATACTGCAAATAACAAGTGCAATTAAAAATATTGCTGTACCATTGCCACCTCCACCACCAAACGAACCGCCACTATGCCTACCATAATTATCGTCATTCCAACTATAACCTTGACCACAGCCACATCTTCCTTGTTTTCCATCATGCGGAAACGTATTATTGTCACCGCCCATATAATCCCCCCCTGTATGCTTATATATATTGTTCTGCTCTTTTCTTAAATCGGTATAGCCGATATCCGAGTTTTTTCCTTAGTTACTTTGTGTTTGTTTATATTTGTATTATACTCGACTAATTTAAAATGTTCAACCGCAAATTGTATATTGTATTGTGTTAATTGTATCTACAATTCATAAAAACAAACTTTATATCACGATAAATATTTTTTCGTCAAAAAGTTCCTTATATGCCCTATTATTCTATGTTTTGTGCCATTTCAAGCTCACACCCAAAAACAAGCTCAATTCCCTCTTCACTAAGGAAATATCTATATAAAGTCGATGATTTATTATTGTCATAATAATATCTAAATCGTCTGATAATTTATATTTTATTCAGATATTATATTGTATTATCAGACAATTAAACTATAAAATAACTAATTTTAGCTCACGGCGAACAATCACGATATGGGGTACGATAAAGTTTTTCATCTGTTTTGCAACAGGCAATGTGGGAGGGGGTACTCTTAAACGTCAGAATATTAAGTACCTAGCCATATTACCTATGGGCGTATTAAAAAGCGTAAAAAAAAAGGGTATATCAGATAATCTATCTGATATACCCTATCCACTGTAATTAAATTATCTTCTGTTGATTCAAATAATTCTTCGCTATCCATGAAAAACCTTTGTGCATCAAAGCCGAACTATTCCAATCAACCACTCGCAAAATCTCTTCTGCAATGCCATTTGCTCTACTTTCTTCAATGTTTTTTGTAAAACGCATGATACATGTTACTAATTCTTTCTTTGCAAATTCAAGAAATTCTTTGCTTGTTGTAATCATCCAAATTCAGCTCCTTCCTGTGAACACCACATTGTCTAAAGCCAATGGGATTGCGGTAGCATTATTTCAAATAATACAAAGTATACTTGTTTCATATACTAATTAAATGAATGTGCTATAATATATGTACCATCTGATATAGACCAACCATCATAAAAATGATTCTTCTTTTATTACTTCCATCTTGCCGCCCATACAAATAGGCAAACAAACAACTTCATCCTCTCTGTCAATATAGGCAAGTACATCTTCTACAGGCACTTTCACAGTATAGACAACACTTTTTGTCAATGGTAGCATCTTAAATCTTGTTGCGAAAAATTTTGCCTGTTCATAATCTAATGAATAGCTGACAGATTGCTTATAGTCTAAATTCCCTTGCTCACCTACTGCAAATTCCCCACGATATGCAACTATATAATTATCTTTAATATGTTCCTTTATTATCTCATGTGCCTTTTTCTGATACTCTTTGCAATACTCTCCATCAATAAGCTGTTTCAGTATGTCTAAGAAATCATCTCCAATGCTAAAAAATGAATATACTTCCATAAGCATTTGCATATAGTATTTTTCACATGGATATTCCTCTATTATCAACTCACGGCACAATAAATATGGAACTATAGAACTTTCTAAATATTTTAAGCACATTTTTGAAAATTCATCGTAATAATCTTTTTGAAGCAAACTAAAATCTTCGCTCATATCCAAAAACTTATCAATATCTTCATTAAACATATCTAATCCATCCATTCCATAACCTCCAATACATTCTTATTATATCCTTCTCTATTTTATCATATCGGACTTCGAAAAGGTAAAAAAAATAAGGCATATCAGATAATTCTCTATCCAATATACCTTGTGTCTTAACCTTCATACGGACTATAAGGACGCACCTCATATTTAATCAATGCATCAAAAAGTCTGTCTGGTATCTTATCTTTATATCTCAATGCCAATACCCTAATCTCCGATTCCTTAAACAACTTATATTCTTGAAATGCTTCTTCCTCTGTGTTCCAGTAATGCAGCTTAACTTGTTTGTCATGCCCGAATGGTGTAATCCTTGCATAGAATTTATCTCTTGCTTTGGCATAATCAACACCGATAGCATAAACCTTTGCTGATTTATAACGGCTTCTTCTCTTTGTAGCACTTGCCAAGGCAGAATTGATAGTCTCAGGCAATATACAACACTTATCTGGTGCATACTCTTTATTACCACGATTCAATAAATCCTTATCGACTGTCATAAGTTCTCCGTCACACTCATAATAGTTAGCAGAATACCATTCAGCAAAAGCATCTCTGCTATTCTTCCACTCGTCACACATATAAGCATCATCGTAGCATTGATTCACATACAACGAACTACCGCCATAACATCTTGCATAAATCCCCTCATAAATTTTATATGCCGGATTGCCCTTGACAGTATTGTAATCATAATATTCCTGCTCTCTTCCAAGCTCCGCAACTATTTTAACGTGATTGCGTAATAACTCATACTCTTCCGCAGATACATAAATCAGATTCTTATAATAGTTGTTATTCATATTCTCGTCTATATGCCATACTTTATTACACCCTGTCGGCTTGATTAAAAAATACTTTGCCACAAGTATTTCTGGGCTTGTCTCTTCATGCAAAGCAGTTCCATCAATATCATAAGTTACAATCGTCCAATGCACACTTCTTTCTGGATTACCGCTATCTGTTTTATGAAAGAAGAATGTCTTATCTTTCCTCATATTGTTTGTAAGTCTGCCATGATTTGAAATCCAGTAGTGTTGTGTATCTTCCAACTGTACAAATATTTCATCATCACCAAGTAAATCTATATTATTCTTTTTTGTATCAAGCACTTTATCATCTGATAACCTTATGTAATCTCTGAACTCTTTTCGTTCTAATCTTCTTCTATCTTTGACCTTTAAAGCCATAGTTCCTTTTTTCTCCTTATAAACTGCAAAGAGGCAGCAGGACTAAATCTGCCACCTCCGATTATTAGTCAATTTCAATCTTATAATTCAGCATACCTTCATACACATAATCTGGCACTTTGCCCTTACACTTTTCTGCAAGGTCACAAATATAATCAATCTTACCATCAATGAATCCGCTGTGTGCTTCTTCCTCTGAATCGAATACACCTATATCCATCTTCTTATTAAGAACTATCATTGATACTGAATATGTACCATCATCGTTCTGTTTGATGTTGCTTTCAATTCCTCTATCCTCAAATACTGTATTCAAGAAATGTGTCATAAATGCACAAGTTTCTGGACTGTAGATATTGCCTTCCTTATAAAGCAGGTCTTTGTCTAAATCGACCTTAGTTCCATGAATGTAATGTGCGTCAAACCATATCTTGAAATTCTGGTAATTCTGCCATTCAATACAAACTTCCTTATCCATATAATACGGCTTTAATTTATGCACAACATCACTGTAGCACCTCTGGATCATATTCTTCCACTTGATAAATGAGCATGATTCATAGTCAATATCTGAAGTATCTGCACCAACATAACCTACGCCTTCATATGTTCTTTTATTATGCCAAGGCTTCCAATCATCGGGCTTAAACTCTACCGCATTAACAATCTCCATAATCTGTTTATCTGTGATTACTCCGTCCTGTTCATGCACTCTCAAAATCTCATTGTATTGTTTGTCTGTGACCGGGAATAAATGCTTGTAGTAATTATCCTTTGTATCATTGTTCTTATGCCAAACCATTGTATTGTTTTTCATGTCATAATTTACAACGAACATCTTAATTACAAGGTCACTGGCAGTTACCTTCTCTTTCCTATATCCCCATGTGTTTTTAGAGTTAAAATATACATTCCTGTCAAGTGTATAGGTCAGTTCCTTTGTAGCTCTTGAATATACACCTTTTACAAGCTGATATGTACCATCATCCAACTTCTGAATTGCTCTTCCATAATTAGAAGTCCATACAGATTTATAGTCAAATAACCGCACAAACACTTCATCTTTTGCAATAGTATCAATACCAGATTCCGACCTATACAGGATTTGAAAATGGTATGGTTTCTTATATTTCCTCTGTATCTTCATAGACTTATCTTTATGATATATTTCTATGCCATCCGATAATCTCTGTTGATAACGCTTTTCTCGCATTCCTTCATTAAAGCACTCTTTACATACATTCCTTGTATAATTATGGTTTATTCCAAACTTATCTAATGGAAGTTCCCTCCCACATTTCTTACATACTTTTGTCTCATTATAATCAAAATTCATGTTCCTCCTTTTTATTCAAATCAGAGGTCAAGAAATAGGTGCGACATAAATGACGCACCCCCTAATAAACTGCTATATGCAGCAGACATATTATTCAATTTCTCATATTGGGAAATGTGCAGAATTGCACAAATGATAGGTTCAAATGAACCTCACAAGATATTCTTGATCTCTGATACAGACTTTCTTTTACTTCCTGCCTGTTGGGAAATATCCATACATTTTATTTAGAATCGGTGTATGTCTGCCGATTATTTATCAACTCTAAACTGCACAACCCTTACAATCTGTTTTTTCCCATATGGGTATAAATGTTCAATATTATATACAGAATTTTTGTAATCGCATCTATCAGGGTATAATTCTGTTGCAATCTTTCCAAGTAACATAGCCATTTTATCAAGGTCATTATCATTTTCAAGAGCCACCATAATATTTACTTTGTAAAGAGTTTTTACTTCTCTTCCACTTGTAGTAAGAGTATATATCTCTTCTTCATTAACTTCTACAGATATAAACATATCCATATTTGATACTGACATATCATGTGCAAAGATAAAATTATCTTTTATTACTTTTGTTCCATACCTTATCAAAATATCATTAGCACCATTCTCACGATAATGTTCTTCAAAATATTCCAACACTTCCTCATTGTTTGAAATCTTGTCAATCAGTTCCTTCTTAATGTTTTCAATGCTTAATTCTTTTGTCATAATATTTAATCTCCTTCACAAGTTATACTTTCCGTAGCCACACGCTACACCCTTAATTTGTCCTAACCTCAAATCCTTTACTTTTAAGATAAGCCACTGCCTCCTTCAGCAATTCACCATTATCAACAGTATTTGCTATCGTGTCATCCCACACATAAGGCGTATTCCTGCCTGCTTTCATTCCACCATGCAAGCCCTCATTCGCCCATGTTGCGACCTGTAAACCGCTGGCTTCATAATAGTTATCCATAGAATCTGTATCAATATACACCACAGCTACAACTTTACCTCTCACAATTCTTGCGTTCACTTTAATAGCAGAACGGAGAAAGTCATACTGTCGGCGGTAATATATAGGATTGTATGAATCATAGTATTTCTGTAAAAAGAAATTTAATGTCTCATATACTCTGTTTGCCATGACATCAACCATTCCTTTTAATGACGGCATGAGTGCCTTTGATAAATCATTCATATTATCAATATTTTTACTCATAGTGTCTCCCTTTGATTGTCTGATAATTTAAGATATATTCTATCTATTTATCACATACTTTTTCTTTAAGACCTTTGTACGGTGTGAACTTAATCTTTAACTTATCAGGCACATACACTGGCTCTTTTGTTGCAGGCGGAATCACCATGCAACCTTTACGAACAACCGTATCAAACCCACCAAACTTATACAGATTGACGTAATCTCCGCTTGCTAAGACCTCAGCTACCGTCTCCTCGAATGCATTGAGAAAATTTTCTGCCTGATAGACATACATTCCTGTTTTCTTTGCAATTACATGTATAAACTCATCTGTTAACATCCTATACTCCCTTCTGTTGATTCTATAACTGTTATATCCACTGCTTCATCTTTACCCTTGTATCCGTTCTCAACCCTGAAAAACACATAGTAACCACTCTCTATGATTTCTCCATTGAGATTTGAATGATGAATAAAATAAGAGCTTCCATCCTGCCCTCTTATAAATCCATATCCCTTGTCTTTGAAATACTTTGTCACTGTTCCAAACATCTAAAATCCTCCTTGTTATTAAAATAATTGCACATGAAATCAGACTTTCATTCTTTGCACATTTTTGACCTATACAGACTACCTGCAAGCCGTTTTAAGGCTCATTTTCGGCTTTTTGTGTATTTCCTATAACCTAACTCCTATGTTTAGTTTAAGGCACTAAAATAAGCCCACACCATCGTATTTCTACAATGATATGGACTTATTTAGATGTCCTAGTTTGAATTGAATATATGCTATATAAGGATTTCTATTTGTCTACTATGTCTTTATGCCACATGTGTCGCCATGGCAGAGCACATTGCCGGCTCAGAGGGTGCATTCGTTGACCGAATGAATGAACGTGCCGCCGGGCTCGGCATGATGAACACACATTTTGTGAACTGCTGTGGGCTTGACGCCGATGGTCACGAGACCACTGCACGCGATGTCGCATACATGTCGCGCGAACTTATAAATAAATATCCGGAAATACATAATTATTCTACAATATGGATGGACACCATAACTCATTCGACAAGGCGCGGTGATTCGGAATTCGGTCTTACCAACACCAATAAGCTCATAAAGCAGTATGAATGGGCCACCGGGCTAAAAACAGGCTCCACAAGCCTTGCCGGCTTCTGTCTGTCAGCAACTGCAAACAAAAACGATATAGAGCTGATAGCTGTTGTCATGCATGCCCCGAACGGCAAGGAACGTGTAGCTGACTGTATTTCTCTTCTGAATTACGGATACGGCATTGTCAGCCGCTATGAGGACATCAATCCCCCGGAAATACCTGAAATTCGCGTAAAGGGCGGAACAGAACAGTCCGTTTCATGCTCGTACAGAAATAATTTTTCATATATATTTCTGAAAAATTATGATGCTTCTAAAATCAGTTGTCATTTTGAAATACTAAATAACATAGAAGCCCCGGTCGGTATTGGAGATTCACTTGGAATGCTTGTGTATGAATATGATGGCAATACTATAGGAGGTGTGGATATTATCGCCTCACAGGACATAAAAAAAGCCGGATATAATGACTATATCCGGCAATTGCTCAATAATTTTTTTTAGCAGTCAGCTATCCTTCTTTACAACCTCAAGTTCTATTCCTGAAAGCATCGCAGCAATGCGCGAATAGGTTGAATAGAAACTTCCTATAATCTTTTTTGAGTGTGACAGACAGATAAGCTCGGAAAATGCATCCGCAATTCCCCTATCGCTGTCACGCTCAAAATTCTTCTCACTCATATAATATATCCTGTCACCGAAGCGCTTCTTAAGCTCTAAGATAGTGTCCATGTCATCTGAGGCGATATAAAAAGTGACCCTGTCATCCTTATCAATCTCCTTCTCCATGGCATCAACAAACACTTCCAAAGGACTGTTATTTATACATATCTGATTATCCGTACGCCGTATATGAACTCCAATATTGCCTGCACTGTCTATATTCCCGATGACGGACTCAGCCTTATCGCTCACATACTTCGTAGGCTTTATGAACTCCAGCGGTCTGTCTATTCCATCAAAATCATGAAACTGGGAAAACGCTCTTATAAACTTGAGCTTATTGTTCTTTATGACCTCCTCATAATAGGCATTTCCCTTTTCGAGGAACAAATCATTAGTTGTGTCTACATCTGAAAAATAATCCGCCTTCTTCCGCAGACTTTTCTCAAGCAGCTGGTATCTTAAATGTGAAAAAGGCTTATCCTTATAGCCGAAATCCTTGGCATGAATAATCTTTATCTCCTCCGGCAGAGAGAACACAGCCTCATTTCTCGCTCCCATAACACGTTCCGTCTTCCAAAGCACAGTGAGTTCATCACCCGTCTGTTTTGCCCAGTGATATGCAGATGCCATCCCAAGAAAACGGTTTCCAAGTCCTGCACATGGTTCAACTATGATCATACTCTGCTCCTTTATATTTTACTTGAATAAGCCTCTCTTTTTTCTGGTGGTTCCGCCATCTGTTGTATCTGTCGGATTCTCACCACGCATAAGAGCGTCATAAGCACGAAGAGCTTCCTTCTGCTCATTAGTCATCTTCTCCGGAACCTTTACCGTGAGTGTTACATAATGATCTCCTCTTAACTTACTGTCACGAAGAGTCGGAATACCCTTGCCCTTCAAGCGTACCCTTGTACCACTCTGTGTGCCCGGCTTAACCTCATAGAGAACCTCTCCATCTATCGTCTTAATTCTTATCTCATTGCCAAGAGCTGCGTCTGCAAAGCTGATAGGCACATTGGAGAATACGTTGTAATCCTCTCTTGCAAATACCGGACTAGGTGAAACAATAACCTCAACCAGCAAATCTCCTCTTGGCCCGCCGTTAGTTCCCGGTTCACCCTTACCACGTATTCTTATGCTCTGTCCATTGTCGATTCCGGCAGGAACAGACACCTGAATCCTCTTGCGGTTAGCTATATAACCTGTTCCATGGCAATCAGGGCACTTATCCTTTACAACAGTTCCCTTACCGCCACAGTCCGGACATGTGGTGACATTTCTCATCATACCAAAAAGTGACTGCTGTGTATATACAATCTGACCCTTACCGCCACACTTTGCACACTGTACCGGGGATGTACCCGGCTTAGCACCTGTTCCGTGACATGCTGCACATTCATCCTTAAGTGTGATGTCAAGCTCCTTCTCACAGCCAAAAGCAGCTTCTTCAAAGGTAACTCTCACAGAAGCCCTGACATTGGCGCCCTGCATAGGACCGTTGCTTCTTCCCCTGCTTCTTCCACCGCCAAATAAATCACCGAATATATCACCCATGCTTCCGAATATGTCATCCATATTAAAATCATAAGCCTGACCACCTGCGCTGCCATCGAATGCCGCATGACCAAACTGGTCATACTTGGCACGCTTATCCGGATCACTTAGAACTGCATAAGCCTCGGAAGCCTCTTTAAACTTAGCCTCCGCCTCCTTATCGCCCGGGTTAGAATCCGGATGATACTTCTTAGCTAACACTCTATATGCCTTTTTAAGCTCGGCATCAGTGGCAGTCTTAGATACACCCAGTACCTCATAATAATCTCTCTTATCTGCCATTGCTTTTCCTCCCTGCTGATTTGCGGATATATATACCCGCCATGCATTTTATTAAAAAACCAATACTAATATACTCAAACAGAGTGAATGACTGCCAGAGCCATTCACTCTATTTATTTTAGCATGTCTGCCAATCACTGTGCATCGGACAACGCACTCAATTATGCATACATCTTACTATATTATACCTCTTTGTAGTCACCGTCAACAACATCATCGCCATAATTGCCGGAGGCTGTGCTCTGCTGTCCACCCATGTTGCTCATGTCAGGACCTGCTCCAGCGGCACCTGCTGCGCCCTGAGCCTGCTCATACATCTTAGCGAATACCGGCTGAGCTGTATTCATGAGCTTCTCCTTAGCAGCCTTAATCTCATCGATATCGCTGTCGGACATGTTCTCTGCATTTGTTCTGTCGAGGATTGCTCTGAGAGCCTTAATCTCGTTCTCAATGCTCTCCTTCTCAGATGCGCTTATCTTATCGCCAACCTCATCAAGAGCCTTCTGTGTCTGGAATGCCATTGAATCAGCCTCATTGCGGGCGTCAATGCCTTCCTTACGCTTCTTATCCTGTGCCTCGAACTCGGCAGCTTCCTTTACAGCCTTATCGATATCGGCATCGGACATATTAGAACCTGAGGTGATTGTGATGTGCTGCTCCTTGCCTGTACCAAGATCCTTAGCCGATACATTTACAATACCATTGGCATCGATATCGAATGTAACTTCAATCTTAGGTATTCCTCTTGGAGCAGGAGCAATTCCGTCAAGTCTGAACTCGCCGAGAAGCTTATTGTCTCTTGCAAACTGTCTCTCACCCTGTACAACCCTGATGTCTACTGCACTCTGATTATCTGCTGCTGTTGAGAATACCTCACTCTTCTTAGCAGGGATAGTTGTATTTCTCTCGATAAGTCTTGTAGCAACACCACCCATTGTCTCAATTGAGAGTGAAAGAGGTGTGACATCAAGAAGAAGAATATCACCGGCAGCCGCATCTCCTGCAAGCTTACCGCCCTGAATGGAAGCACCGATAGCTACACACTCGTCAGGGTTAAGTGACTTACTTGGCTCCTTGCCTGTGAGCTGACGAACCTTATCCTGTACTGCAGGGATACGTGTAGAACCACCTACAAGTAATACCTTTGTAAGCTCAGAAGCTGAGACACCTGCATCTCTTAATGCGTTCTGAACAGGAATTGCTGTTCTCTCTACAAGGTCATGTGTAAGCTCATCGAACTTGGCTCTTGTGAGGTTCATATCAAAATGCTTAGGACCATCTGCCGTAGCTGTGATGAACGGAAGGTTGATATTGGTTGTTGTAGCTGTTGACAGCTCCTTCTTAGCCTTCTCTGCTGCTTCCTTAAATCTCTGAAGAGCCATCTTATCGTTAGAAAGGTCTACACCCTCATTCTTCTTGAACTCAGAAAGCATGTAGTCCGTAATTCTCTGGTCGAAATCATCTCCGCCTAACTTCTTATCACCGTTGGTAGCTAAAACCTCGATAACACCATCACCGATATCAATGATAGATACATCGAATGTACCACCACCAAGGTCATATACCATAATCTTCTGCTCCTGCTCATTGTCAAGACCATAAGCAAGTGCTGCTGCTGTAGGCTCGTTAATAATTCTCTTTACATCAAGACCTGCAATCTTACCTGCATCCTTGGTTGCCTGACGCTCTGCATCGTTGAAATAAGCAGGAACTGTGATAACAGCCTCTGTTACCTTCTCACCAAGGTAGCTCTCTGCATCAGCCTTAAGCTTCTGGAGAATCATAGCTGAAATCTCCTGTGGTGTATACTTCTTATCATCAATTGTTACCTTATAATCAGTACCCATATGTCTCTTGATAGAAGAGATTGTCTTCTCAGCGTTGGTAACTGCCTGACGCTTAGCTGGCTCACCTACAAGTCTCTCCCCTGTCTTTGTAAATGCTACTATTGATGGTGTAGTACGAACACCCTCTGTATTGGCGATAACCTCAGGCTTACCACCTTCCATAACTGCTACACATGAATTTGTTGTTCCTAAATCAATACCAATAATCTTACTCATATCATTTTCCTCCTGATATTATATGAAATCTAATGTTTCCTGTTGCCTTAATTAGTTAGCTACCTTAACCATGCTGTGACGAACCACACCATCACGGTATGTGTAGCCCTTCTGGAATACCTCAACGATTATATTCTCTCCTACATTCTCATCCTCAACATGCATTACCGCATTGTGGAGATTCGGATCGAACTCTTTATCCATCGCCTCGATTTCCTTAACTCCTGCATCCTCAAGCTGCTTAACAAGCTGCTTATATATCTTATCCATACCATCGACAAAAGGCTCTGCCTTCTGCTCTTCCGATACGGTTGCAAGACCTCTTTCAAAACTGTCTATAACCGGTAAGAGCTTCTCAATAATACTCTTAGCACCTACCTCGAACATCGCTGTCTTTTCCTTCTCTGTTCTCTTGCGGTAATTATCAAACTCTGCAAGTGTTCTTCGATACTGGTCTGTCAGCTCATCGATTTTCTGGTCTTTCTTATCCTTCTTGTCTTTCTTTTCTTTACCAAAGAAGCCCTTCTTCTTACCTTCGTCATCTGAAGATGAATCGGAAGCTGTATCAGAAGCTTCTGCTGTATCTTTATTTTCTACAGTCTCTACAGCTTCTTCAGTCTGCTCATCCTGATTGACTGTACCGTTATTATCTTCATTGGTAGAAGCGGTATCCTTGATTTCCTCCTCGGAAATATTATCCTTCTTCTCCTCAAACTGCTCTGCCATTGTTCTCCGCCTTTCTAACTATCTTTGAATTTCGAATCAAGCTGAACCTTAATGCTCTTCAGCGCCTCGACTACCTTCTCGTAATCCATACGCTTAGGTCCAACAATACCGATTGTTCCCTTGACACCTTCATCAAGCTCATAGGTTGCAGTGACAACGCTGCAATCCTTCATTGTCTGAACCGGTGTCTCATTTCCAATATATATCTGTATGCCATTGTTATCTTCCTTATTCAACGCATCATTGACAAGCTGTGTGAGCTCCTTCTTCTCTTCAAATGTTGAGATAAGCTCACTTGCCTTCGACTGTGTAGATAATTCAGGGTATTTAAAAATATTGGTTGCACCGCTGGTATATATCTGAAGATCATCAGGTGAACCTGCAGCCTCAGCCACCGCGTCAAGTATATCACGGATAAGCTTTGAGTACTCACCCGCCTGACCGGTAAGCTTCGAGATAAGTGTCAGGTTAATCTCCTCAACGGTCAACCCGTTAAGACTGCTGTTGAGCAGAAGATTAAGCTTCAGCAATGTCTCATTGTCCAACTCTGTATCAACCTGAATAATCTTGTTCTTGATAAGATTACCATCTGTCACAATCACCATGAGCACCTGTCCGGGTTCAACCTGCGAAAGCTGTATAAACTTAAGTCTGTTTCCCGTATACTTCGGTGCAGTTACAAGTGTTGCATAATTGGTGTTATCGGCAAGTGTCTTCGCAACATTCTGCAAAAGCGTCTCAACCTTATCCACCTTGTCAAGAAGCATATCCTGCATTCTGAGGAGCTCATGCTCCTTGTCATCAAGTTCCTGCTTCTTGTCTGCCATCATTCTGTCCACATATAATCTGTAGCCTGCATCGGAAGGAATTCTTCCTGCGGAGGTGTGCGGCTGAATGATGTATCCAAGCTCCTCCAGATCAGCCATCTCATTTCTTATTGTGGCTGAACTTAGATTCAAGTCCGTATATTTTGAAATCGTTCTTGAACCAACCGGCTCGCCTGTCTCAAGATAGTTGCGGATGATTGCCTCTAATATCTTAACTTTTCTATCGTCAAGTTCCATCTGCCTCCTACCTTTCTTTTATTAGCACTCCACGTATTTGAGTGCTAACATTTTTGATATACTAAAAATAGCACTCCTTTATATATTTGTCAACATTAATTTTTAAATTTATTCTTATTTTATATTTTGTTCATTTTTTAACCCAAAAACAGCTGTGAGCTAGCTCTCACAGCTGTTTTTGGGGTTAAGGGATATTTTTACCGCTAATTATCCGTTTTCATCTCATATATGTTAGTACCGTCATACAATACTATATTATCATCTTTGCAGTACAGCTTAGTTCCGGCATTAACGCAGCTTGCTTCCATATTACGATTCGGTATTTCGTTACTTGAAACAGTAATTTCGCCAACACATTCATAATCAGGAAACCAAAGGTCAAACACGGAGGCTGTTGCACTGTTTTTAGTACTTGATGAATCATGAACATATAATATATCATTATAATAAAGATATATCTTCGCCACCTCATTCTGCTTTCTTCCCGTCACGCTCTCCTGCTGTGCGGTATCCGTAATCTGTATATCAGAATCCTTTTGGTCTTTACCTTGGCAGGCACACAGCAAAACAGCCATGCTTAACACAATAAAAAACACAAATACTCTTTTTTTCATTTTATGTCTACCCCCTATACAGTTTTTATTAGTTAGAATTTATTTAAAAATATTAACAGTAATAATACAGTCATTATATACCGATGACCAAAGTTTATATACTATTGATGAGCTATGACCATCCGCAAGTGCCAATAGATAAGTATTACTATTCTGCATTATATATCCGCAACCCATTGTCATATGACCCACACTCTCACTATATGAACCCGATGCTGCTGCAAAACCTACCATACAAGGATATCCCCTGTCTATTTCGTAAGTATAGTCAGATATGCTTGGTTGCCAAATAACATTCGACACAACACTCCATGAACTGCAACAACTTTTAACATAGCCTTCCGCAACCGATGGAACTGAATTATTTGCATATGAATTATTATACAAAGAACTAATTGCTTGCTTTATTGCCTCAAATGATGACATATAATTTAACGCAGTATATCCATTATTAGACCAATAATACATTACGTTTGCAAGCGCTGCCACTCCTGATATCTTACATATTATTTTATAAGCTCACTTTCTTGTCGAGAAGCTGCGCTGTTCCCACAACAGCTCCTGCTATTATAATAAGAAAGAAAAACATACACGGCAGGGCTGTTATTACCACCTGCTGCATGTTCTCAGGTGACTCATACAATACAGGAAGCAGACCTCCGATTTTATTGACTGCATAGAACAAGAATATGTACAGAATAACACTTATTAATCCCTTAATCTTTCGGTTCTGTAGTACCGTCGCGGTTAATGTAATGCACAGATAAGCCAGTGTGACAGCCATGAAGAAATTGATAAGGAAATTAATGACAAATAAAGAAATTCCGTAGGCAATATCGGTAACATTAATTCCGAAATTCTTCACAAGGTCAAATACCATCTCGATTACGCTTACCTCCTGCTCCCACATATCCATCAGAAGCTTCCAGTCTATAAGCCACAGCCCGGCAAGCAGTAGTGCAACCATCACCCCGTTCAGAAAGGTGAACAAAAGCTTGGAACCGATAATCTTTATCGACCTGTTAGGAGTCATGAACACAAGATAGCTGGTCTTGTTCGACAATTCCCTGCTGTATGTGACAATTCCGAACGCAAATACCATAAAGAAGCACACAACAGCGCAAAAGAACAATATCCATGCACCGGCAAGTGCCTTATTCCTGTTCTGGTCAATAAAGCAGGCATACATAAAATATATCTGAGCAAGTGCAATAATGCTCAGCATTACCGCAATTCCATACAAATTTTTACGAAACTCGTATTTTATAAGCTTTAGCATATCATTCTCCCCCGCTCTATGCATAGATACTCTTATAGAGTTCAACAATCGACTTGCCCGACTCCTGACATAGAGCCTCAGCATCTCCCTGCATGATGACTGTACCCTTCTTTATGAAGACAGCATAGTCAATTATCTTCTCAAGTTCATCAACAAGATGGCTTGACAGTATGAATGCTCTGTGTCCGTCAGCACTTGCCATTATTGTGTTAATAATCTTCTCGCGGGCAATTATGTCAATTCCGTTAAGCGGTTCATCAAGCATTATCAGTCTGCTGTCCCTTGCAAGTGTTGCCGCAATCTTAAGCTTTGCCATCATTCCAGATGACATTTTATTCGCCTTCTGTCTGATATCAAGCTCCATCTCATCAAGAAGCTGTCTGTACTTCTCCATTGAAAAATCCTCAAAAAAGTCACTGTAATATTTGCCGATATCAAGACAATTCATGTAGGAATAGAAATAGCTCTCCGTAGGCATATAAGCGATATGTTTCTTAGACTCCACGCCAATCGGCTGTCCCTCATACAGAAGCGTGCCCGATGTCTGTCTCGTGAGCCCCGCAATCATCTTCATGAGTGTGGTCTTACCGCTTCCGTTAGGACCTAACAGCGCGTACATCTTTCCCGCCTGAATATTAAGCGAAATATCCTCCACAGCCGTCACAGTCATATATTTTTTCCTGAGATTAACACATTCCACCATAATTATTCTCTCCCCACGCCGTATCAGTTCTCAGATACAATCTGATAAACATCTATTTTAAACTGATCAGCAGCGCTTATTCCGACAAAGCGGCAGCCATATAATGTCTCTTCCTCGCCAAAGTTCTCCATTCTCACAATCTCGATAACGGTATCGAAGGATTCCTTTGTCCACAATACAACCTGAGTATCATAAAAAGAATTAAGAGCAAGTCTCTCCTTGGTTCTGAAAGCCATACCATCTTTAGAAATATTGACTACATTTACTTCAAATTCTTCTTCCTTAAGTCCAAATGCAATAAGATTGTTGTTGACCTTCTGCAGCTTAATCTTAACATTTATCCCAATTCTTTTTGACTTTCTCTTTTCCTGAACTTCCGACATTATATTCTCCTCCTTGTATTTTCTTTTCCCTAAGCAAGCTATCAATCATGTATAAACATCGCATCACCAAAGCTGAAAAATCTGTATTTTTCGTTCACTGCTGTTTTGTATGCATTCAAGATATTGTCACGCCCTGCCAGTGCCGATACCAGCATCAAAAGCGTCGACTCCGGAAGATGAAAATTCGTTATAAGGCAGTCTGCCGCCTTAAACTTATATCCCGGATAGATAAATATATCTGTCTCCCTGCTGTCCGCATGGACAATTCCGTTCTCATCCGTGGTTGACTCAAGCGTTCTAAGGCTTGTTGTGCCCACGCAGATTATTCTTCCTCCTGCCGCACGCGCCGCATTTATCTTAGCCGCTTCCTCCTCCGTCACAACGAACAGCTCAGAGTGCATGTGATGCTCCTGTATATTCTCAACCTTAACCGGTCTGAATGTTCCAAGCCCTACATGAAGCGTTACATTTGCAATAATAATTCCTTTCTGTGAAAGCTTGTCAAGAAGTTCTTTAGTAAAATGAAGCCCGGCTGTCGGTGCCGCCGCGGAACCTTCATATTTTGCATAAACGGTCTGATAACGGTTCTTATCCTGAAGCTTATGTGTAATATATGGCGGCAAAGGCATCTGCCCCAGCTCATCAAGTACTGCCTCGAACACTCCCTCGTAGTAGAACTTTATAAGCCTGTTTCCATCCTCAACCACATCAAGCACCTCAGCGGTAAGCTTTCCCTCGCCGAATATAATCCTGTCTCCAGGTCTTGCCTTCTTTCCCGGTTTAACAAGCACCTCCCAGACATCATTCTCCCTGCGCTTAAGAAGAAGTACCTCTATGGAAGCACCTGTCCCCTCCCTGACTCCCATAAGCCTTGCCGGAATAACCTTAGTGTTGTTAAGCACAAGACAGTCTCCCGGGTTCAGGTAATCTATTATATCCTTAAATACCTTATGCTCTATCGCCCCCGTATTCTTGTCAAGAAGCATAAGCCTTGATGACGATCTGTCCTCAAGAGGGTCCTGTGCTATAAGCTCCTGGGGCAGATCATAACTAAAATCATGTAAATTCAAATCTTTTCCACTCCTGTGTATACAATTTATATGTTGTTATTATAACTTTAAAATCCTTTAAAATCTATAGTATTTGCCGTATGGTGCATAGGTAATTAGAACTACTTTTATATATCTATTTACCGGTCGCAGTGGCAATTTCTATTGTTCACACTCCCACAAAGGTTATAAAAACCCGAACACATCCAAAATACGATATGTCCGGGTCATTTATACACACAATTCAGAACAATCAGCTTCTCATAAGCGCGCCATATACATCTTTGAGGGTATTCACAATACTGTCAACAGCCTTGTCCGTCATCTCATCAGTTACATCTGCCTCATTTGATGCGAATACAATTCTGAATGCCATACTCTTCTTGCCAAATCCAAGCTTCTCGCTCTCGAAAATATCAAAAAGGTCAACCTCTGCTACAAGCGAATCTGCCTTCTCGATGGTGGCAATAATATCTCCGCACTCAACCTCCTTATCAACTATCATTGCAATATCCCTGCCGGTCTTTGCAAATGTCGACTCAGGTGTATAGGTAATCTCCTCCTTGAACTTTGTCTTTAAGACGTCATAATTGAGCTCTGCAATAAAAATCTTCGTGTCATTCTTCTTATCCTTGGCAATCGCCATAGAATCGACAACATCATATCTCAACTGTCCGAATGTACCTATCAGTGTGCCATCACAATAAACCTGCGCCGTTCTTCCCGGATGGAGATAAGGAACATTTCCTCTCTTATAGGTAAACTTTATATTATTATAGGAAGCGAAATTCTCGAGTGTCTCCTTCATCGTGAAGAAATCCTCCTCAGAGCCGGAAGTACCAAGGCATAACGTCTTAACCTCATCAGGTGCCTCCGTGAGAGGAAGTGACTTAGGAATATATACGTTTGCAAGCTCGAAGAAACGCAGCTCTGTGTTTCCGTTCTTGATATTGTTCTCAATAGCCCTTACCATAGCCGGTGCCATGAGAGTTCTCATTATGCTCAGGTTCTCGGTGATAGGATTTAATATCTCGATGACCTGTCTCTCCTTCGCATCGGCAGGAATTAAGAACTCATCGAATTCATCCTTGGAGGTCATCGCAATAGTCTGAATCTCATAATAGCCCTGTGTGCAGAGGAAGTTCTTTACCGAAAGCTCCTTGCTCTGGGCCGCATTGAGTCCTCCGTTGGTTACTAAAGCCTCCCCTAAGAAGGTAGGAACAACCTTGTCATAGCCATACTCTCTTATAATCTCCTCAGCTATATCCTGATAATTCTCAATATCCTCACGATAACGTGGAACCGCAAGTGTCATAACCCCGTCCGATAAAGCAACCTCGAACGCAAGGTTCTTAAGGATTCTTACCATATCCTCCTCAGGTACCTCAATGCCCAGTACATAGTTTACCTTTGCTGTAGGAACCTTTATAACTCTCTTCTCTGTAGAAGCACCTGCTGTGACATCAAAATGAGTGGAGCTTACCTTCGCTACTCCAAGTGCTGTCACAAGGTTGAGTGCTCTTGCCATACCACATTCAACAGAATACTCATCAATACCCTTCTCATAACGTGAAGCAGCATCAGACTGTAAGCCAAGTCCTCTGGCTGTCTTTCTCACGTTATCCTTCATAAACTTAGCAGACTCAAAGAGAACTTCCTTCGTGTTCTCGGTAATCTCACTGTTAAGACCGCCCATGACGCCTGCAAGACCGACTGCCTTCACCTTGTCGCAGATGAGAAGATTGTTATGTGTGAGCACTCTCTCCTTGCCGTCAAGTGTGACAAGCTTCTCTCCATCCTCGGCTCTTCTGACAACAATCGAGGAGCCCTCCAGTGTGTTGAGGTCGAATGCGTGCATTGGCTGTCCAATCTCAACAAGAACGTAGTTGGTTATATCAACCATCGCGTTTATAGCATTGTGTCCGACTGCAATAAGTCTTCTCTTCATCCAGAGCGGAGATTCCTTATACTGAACATCATATACATAATGTCCTAAATATCTTGGACAGATATCCTTACTCTCAACAGTCACGCTGATTTCCGGCTTAGTCACCTCATCACAGGTGTAGCTCATATCAGGAAGCTTGATTTCCTTTCCAAGGAATGCGGCAACCTCGCGCGCGAGTCCAAGAACAGACTGGCAGTCAGGTCTGTTGGCTGTAACGGAAATATCAAATACATAATCATCAAGTCCAAGATAGGTCTTTATGTCCTCTCCTACAGGGGCATCCTCATCAAGAATCATAATACCGTTGACATCGGCACCCTTGTACCAGTCCTTATCAAGACCTAACTCTCCGCCTGAACAGAGCATACCATAGGACATCATGTCCTTCATCTTTCTAGGTGTAATCTCCATTCCGTTAGGAAGCTTGGCGCCGACTATGCATGCCGGAACCTTGGCACCCTGAAATACATTATCGGCACCTGTAAGAATAAGGTGGTCATGTCCCTGCTCTCCGCAGTCAATGTGACAGATGTAAAGGTGTGTTCCCTCATACTTCTCTATAGAAGTAACCTGTCCTACATAAACCTTCTCGATATTCTCACCAAGATATTCAACTCCCTCAACCTCGAAGCCGGCACCGAAAAACTTCTTCTCAAGCTCCTGTGGAGTGACATCTATATCTACATAATCCTTTAACCAACTAAGTAATACTTTCATATCTATTCTCCATTTCCGACTGTTATGCCTTGAACTGCTTTAAGAAATCAATGTCATTCTCAAAAAGCTTACCCATGTGATTTATACCATACTTGAGCATCGCAATACGCTCGATACCAATACCGAATGCAAGTCCTGAATACTCCTCCGAGTCAATTCCGCAGTTCTCAAGAACCTTCTTATTTACAATACCGCCGCCGAGAACCTCTATCCAGCCTGTTCCCTTGCAGAGTGAGCACCCACAGCCGCCGCACTTGAAGCAGCTTACATCGACCTCAACCGAAGGCTCCGTAAATGGGAAATATGAAGGACGAAGTCTTGTCTTTACATCCCCTGTGAAAAGCTTCTTTACAAACTCATCAAGCATACCCTGAAGGTCACAGAGTGTGATATGCTTATCGACAACGAGTCCCTCCATCTGGCTGAACATCGGTGAATGTGTCGCATCAGAATCAGAACGGAATACCTTACCAGGCACAAGCACCTTGATAGGAGGCTTCTTCGCATCCATCGTACGAATCTGTCCCGGTGATGTATGTGTGCGGAGAAGCAGATCGTCGGTGAGCCAGAATGTATCCTGCATATCTCTTGACGGATGATCCTTAAGCACATTAAGTCTTGTGAAGTTATGGTCATCATCCTCTATCTCCGGTCCCTCGAATATCTCAAAGCCCATTCCCGCAAACACATTAATCATCTCGTACTTAACTGCTGTGAGCGGATGGAGGTTTCCCATAGGACGTGTCTTTACCGGAACTGTCACATCTATTGTCTCTCTCTCGTACTTCTGCTGCAGCTCAAGAGCCTCTATTTCCTTCTTCTTCTCATCATACTTTTCCTGAACCCAGTTCTTTACATCATTGACAAACTGTCCGTATGCCTTCTTCTCCTCCTTGGCAACTTCCTTGATTCCGTTCATAAGTCCCTGAACAGAACCATTCTTACTGAGGTAGGTCTTCCATACCTCAGAAAGCTGGCTCTCTGACCTGGCTGTCTCAATGTCATTTAAGAATTTCTTCTTCAAATCATCTGCATTAAACATGTCATTTACTCCTTTTCTTCTTAATAAAATGTGCATGTATAAATGTCAATCGCTTCATGCTTCGCATTCACGCGATTGACACAGAAATTCGCAATACGGCTTATCAGCCTGCTTGCTTATTTCTGTTATGTTTAAACAATTTATACACTAAAAAACCCCGCCCCTCAAAAAACGAGGGACGAGGCTTAAACTCGCGGTACCACCCTGATTCCCGGAATACACCGGGCACTCAACTTATGCGTAACGTGCACATACGTCACTCTCTACAAGCAATCCTTCAAGAGTGCAGCTCCAACGGGAACTTAAACAGCTATCTGAACCTGAAGCGGGCTTCCAGCCGACGACCCACTCTCTCTGTCGGAAAATATCTGTCTACTGCATTATAAAAAATATAATCTTCGTCTTCATAGCTTTTACTTTATACTATTGATAAACCTCAGTGCTGAATATTCAATGCCTGCCGGCAGAATATCCAACAACCTATTAAAGTTTATCACAGCAGAGTAATTTGTCAAGCTTATTTTTCTTCCTGCTTTGCCGTAACCGCAGTTTTCCTAAAAAAAATTTCACTAAAACATGTCCCTGTAATCCTCCGGCAAAAATCTATGGTATATTATGTGGCAGCCTTCGTCCTTGAAGCAGTAATAGTACTCATCACCGGCTGTATCGGAAGTATCATCGTCTGAATGTCCAAAATACACAACGTAGTCAAACTCATCATCCTTAGCCTTCTCAATGACCACACCTTTTGAATATTTACGGAACAAATCAAATATTCCCTGCATTGTGCAGTCATGCCCTCCGACATAGGCTATCAGCTCGCCAAGGAAGCTGTCCGGTGTGATATTCTCATGCACATATCTTCCACCCTCCTTTGAAATAAGGAAACAAAAGCGCCCATTATGCTGTGTCACCTCCACAGCTCCAAGCTTTTCCTTAAACTCATCCGGCTGTTTTTCCGACTGTAATCTGTCAAGCATTGCCTCAGCGCTATCGTCCGTTCCAAAGAAATGGTTGAGCGATGACAACGGATAATACAGTCTCACCTCCTCATCGCAATAGCCCAGCTTCATCTGCTGTTCCTTGAGAATATCTATAAGATTCTTTTCTAATTTTGCATAACCTGTGCTGTCCATATTTATGCCTCCTAATATTCCACCCTGTATAAAAACAATCCCTCTGCAGGTGCCATATATGGAACCCGCTTTCTATCGCAGCTCTCAAAAATCTCGTCCGCCACATCCGCGGAAGCCTCTCCCATGCCGATGGCCAACAGCGTTCCTACAATGAGTCTCACTGTGTGGTACAGGAAGCCATTGCCGCGGAAAATAATCTCAAGACAGCCATCCTGCACAGCGGATATACTGCCATTATGGGCTTCTTCCATATAATCAGCATTATCTATATTTTTACCGCACAATCTGAACTCAATGCTGTCAATCCGCCTTATCGTGCTCTTTTTAGATTTGTTATCCGAAAATCCCTGAAAATCATGCTCACCGATAAATCTCTCAGACGCAGACCTCATTCTCTCTATATCAAGCTTCTCCGGATGTTCAAGCTGTGCCATATACTTTCTTGCGAACACATCGCGCTTTCTGTCAAGGCTTATATAGTAGCGATATTCCTTTTCCACTGCGTTGAGTCTTGCGTGGAAGCGGTTATCTGCCTGCTCAAGAGTGAGTATCCTGATATCCTCCGGAAGAAATGAGTTGAGCTCATCCTTTATTTTTTCAACAGCATTGTCTTTCAGCCTGCCAGCCTCTTTATCAGCACCTATATTATTTTCCGCTTCATATATTTTATCTATCGAAGCTTTCTGATACTCTACTTTAAAATTAGCCACCTGACCGACAGCGTGAACCCCCGCGTCGGTTCTCCCGGAACCGTGAAGCTCTATCTCCTGTCCAAAATACTTAAAAAGAATCTCTTCTATCTTTCCCTGTATCGTGTTTTTAGTATTTCCCTGCTTCTGCCAGCCATTGTACCGCGTGCCGTCATACTGCAATATCATTTTATAATTAACTATCATTTTTATCCCCCTGCATACTGCAAGCACTGCTTGCAGTACTGCCACCAATAAGTTGTTTGAAAGTTTCACTTTCAAACTTACTCCGTTTCACAGCCATAATAATATTTCAATCTAAGCTTAAGTATATCATTCGGTTATTATATTTTCAATTATTACATAATTTTCAGATTATATCCATTTCATGTGAATATGCCAGTCTACAAAAAAAGACTTCACACACAGCCAAAAATCACTGTACATGAAGTCTTATAGTCATAAACGCGAAATATTAAAATCCGGAATACTATTTAGCTGCAGCCGGATTGAGCTTCTTTGTCGCAATCTCATCCTTTAACATCGCAAGGAACTCATCCTTAGATACTGTAGTGGAGTTCTGCTCGCCGTGAAGTCTGTAGCTTACAGTCTTGTCATTAGCCTCGTTCTTACCAAGCACGATAAGATAAGGTGTCTTCTTGACCTGTGCCTCACGGACTCTGTAGCCAAGCTTCTCGTTTCTCTCGTCAATCTCAACCCTGATTCCGTTAGAAGCAAGATAATCATATAGCTCATGGGAATAAGCGTTAAGCTCCTCGTCCTCATTCTTAACCGGAAGGATAACTGCCTGAACAGGTGCAAGCCACAATGGAAGATTACCCTTAGTCTCCTCAAGAATGTAAGCCATGAATCTGTCAAGTGAACCAAGGATTGCTCTGTGAAGAACAACAGGAGTCTTCTTCTGACCATCCTTGTCAACATAAGTTAAGTTAAACTTAGCCGGGAGACAGAAATCAAGCTGGCAGGTTGAAAGTGTGTACTCGTTACCTACAGCCGGCTTAACATTTACATCAAGCTTAGGACCATAGAAGGCAGCCTCACCGATTTCCTCTGTGTACTCGATTCCAAGGTCATTTAATACCTTTCTGAGAGCGTTCTCCGCATTGTTCCACATCTCATCGTCATCGTGGTACTTCACCTTATCCTCAGGATCCCTGAGTGAAAGAACACATCTGTAATCTGTGATTCCGAAATCCTTGTATGTGTCAAATATAAGGTCAACAACCTTAGAAAACTCAGACTCAATCTGCTCAGGTGTGACGAAAAGATGTGCGTCATTCTGGCAGAAATGTCTTCCTCTCTCGATTCCCTTAAGAGTACCGCTCGCCTCAAATCTGAAATCATGTGCTATCTCACCTATTCTCATAGGTAAATCCTTGTATGAATGCATCTTATTAGCATAAATCATCATATGATGAGGACAGTTCATAGGGCGAAGTACGAATGACTCTCCCTCAACCTCCATAGCAGGGAACATATTCTCCTTGTAGTGATCCCAGTGGCCTGAGGTCTTATAAAGGTTAACCGTACCTACACAAGGTGTCATAACGTGAAGATAGCCAAGCTTTCTCTCCTTAGCCTTGATGTAGTTCTCAAGCTCCTGCCATACTGTGTAGCCCTTTGGTAAGAACATAGGAAGTCCACGTCCGATGAGGTCATCAGTCATAAAGATTTCCATTTCCTTGCCAATCTTTCTGTGGTCACGCTCCTTAGCCTCCTCAAGTAACCTAAGGTGCTCCTCAAGCTCCTCGGCTGTCGGGAAACATACTCCGTAAATTCTCTGCATAACATGATTGTTAGCGTCACCCTTCCAGTAAACGCCCGAGTACTTTACAAGCTTGAAGTTCTTGCAAAGCTTTGTGTTATCAACATGAGGTCCACGGCAGAGGTCTGTGAAGTCACCCTGGTCATACACTGTGATGTTGCCGTCCTCAAGTCCGTTTATAAGGTCAAGCTTATACATATCGTCCTTGAACATCTCAAGAGCCTCTGCCTTGGATACCTCTCTTCTGAAAATCTTCTTGCCTTCCTTGCAGACCTTCTTCATCTCCTTCTCGATAGCTGCGATAATCTCATCATTTACAGCCACATCTCCAAGGTCGATATCGTAGTAAAATCCTTCCTTTACAACAGGTCCTACCCAGAACTTAGCGTTAGGATAAAGGTGCTTAACAGCCTGTGCCATAACATGTGCACATGAATGATTGAGAGTATTCAGTCTCTCATCTGCTTTAAAATCTACCATTTTAAAAATCTCCTTATAATTTTTTATCACTTTGACGTAGCAATATACACATACAAAAAGCCCCCTATACAGTGGCTTTCCATCTGTATAAGGGGCGAATATACATATCCGCGGTTCCACCCTTATTATTCTCATTGAAATCTATATGAATACAATATATCCGGCAAGCAATGATTGAATAACTATCTTTCCGTATACAATAATAATTCAAAAGTCTGCACAATATATCATCATATATCAACAGGAATATCTCTTTGTGATGATAACGGAATCACCGTGCCGTATTAAGGCCGCTCGGAGGTGGTCTTCCCGAAACAGTATTCTAAGGCACTCGCACCGAATGTGTCTCTCTCTGAAAAATCTTATCCCGGTACTCTTCTCGTCAACACTTTACCTATGAAAGTATATTTCAAAAATGTTATAATGTCAAGCCTGAATATATTTTATTTTTGACAATTTTACTTTTTACAATGGCTCAATATTACATCCAATTTTCTTCAATCGTATATGACAGATTGACAAACATCGCATAGTATTTGTCTTTTGTCTGCTTTATTATGTACATCGCAACCGCTTCATTATACGCATGTGCAACATTATTTCGCGAAGCAAGCGCATCCAGCCACAGCTCCTCATCCTGTATCATTCCTGCTTTATACGCAGTTTTAAGTATAGTCCTCGGAGAACCTGTAGCGCTGTCAGCATATCCATAATTTTCAAGAAGCTCCTTCATCGCTTTCCATGCCTGCTCAAAACATATTTCATACAGACCAACTATTCCGGCTATCTCTACATTTCCATAAGGTTCTTTATAGTCATAAATATCCTTCAAATTATTTAATGCAGCTTTAAAATTGTCATATTTTTTCATACAACACAATTCCCTCTCGCTTGATTGACTCCAACAATTCCTCCCTTACAGGTTTGTTCAAATCAATGATATCAAATTCCAGCAAAGTGGAGGTCTCCTCATCGACATCCAACATAAAACGGCTGCTCTTTCCTCCGCGAAACGCCAAATCCACATCACTGCGCTCTTTAAAATCACCTCTCGCCCGCGAACCGAATAGTATGACCTTCTCAACCTGATACTTCTTTGCAAGAGCAATAATTTCCTGTATCACCTTTTCCTTTATTCCGGTTGCCTTGTAATAAATCTGTTCCGACATAAAACAGCTTCCCCACAACTATTTATATTTCAATTTTTTCATCACCATGATGACCTATGTATAGATTGATAATTTCCTGTAAAAACTGTCTGCCTATATACCACTATCACAATCGCTATTACATCAGGCAAGCACCTGCCTGCGTATTGTCTCCATAACATCATCGGTTACATAACCCGCCGCTGCCTTCACCATCTCCGGTGCATAATCCATGGCATAGCCATAGGCTACCGTGCCAAGAAGCTTGATATCGTTACCGCCATCGCCGAATGCCATAACCTCATCCATATCGATAGAATACTTACGGCAAAGCGCTTCAACACCGGACACCTTGCTTATTCCCTTCGCTACAAATTCCATCCAGTTGTTAGCATTATAGACCAATTCAAATGTATCCATCCAGTTATCCTTAAAATAGCTGCTGCAGGAGTCAACTCCGTTTATCGCATACACCGACAGCTTGAGAAAATCGTCCTCTATTTTTCCAACATCCTTCACACTATCCACGAATGAAATGCTGTCCCGGTATCTATTGACAATAAAGCCTCTGTATTTCTCCGTCTTAGGGCTGATATACAGCTTCTCACGCCCATACAGGAGGAACTCACATCCCTCAGAGCATGTAATGTCCTCAGCCAGCGCTGTCACATTATCTTTATTCATTGAATTAATATCAAGAATTTTACCATCACTTATTGTCATGGCTCCGTCACTGCACACAAAAGCCATCTTGTCCCTCACAGGTGCAAAGAGCCTGTGAAGGTCGCTGTATCCTCTCCCGCTGGCTGCCGCAAAATGTATTCCACGCTCATAAAGTCTGTCAATAACCTCAAACACACTGTCATCAAAAGCGCCTTCGCCCCTGGCTAAAAGCGTTCCATCAACATCGCTTAATATAAGCTTAACCATAATCTGTACACCGCTGCCTTTTCCTAGAGCATAGCCTCAAGTGTAGTACGGATTGCCTTTATGAAATCTGTGCTGTTGAGAGTCTTTGCGTCCTTTATAGATGTTATAATTGCAAGGTCACCTGTCATCTGGCCTCCCTCAACAGTATCAATCGTAGCCTTCTCAAGCTTATCTGCGAACTGCATCAGCTCCTTATTTGCGTCAAGCTCTCCTCTCTTTCTGATAGCGCCTGTCCATGCAAAGATTGTAGCAATAGGGTTGGTGGATGTCTGCTCACCCTTGAGGTAACGATAATAATGACGCTGTACGGTGCCATGTGCTGCCTCGTACTCATAGTAGCCCTGTGGAGACACAAGCACTGATGTCATCATTGAGAGTGAACCGAACGCTGTCGCAACCATATCACTCATGACATCTCCGTCATAGTTCTTGCATGCCCAGATATATCCGCCCTCTGAACGTATAACTCTTGCCACAGCATCATCGATAAGTGTGTAGAAATACTCTATTCCTGCTTCCTTGAACTTCTCTTCATATTCGTTCTTAAAAATTTCCGCAAAAATATCCTTGAAGGTGTGGTCATACTTCTTAGATATGGTATCCTTCGTCGCAAACCATACATCCTGCTTCGTATCAAGCGCATAATTGAAGCAGCTTCTCGCAAAGCTCTCTATGGAAGCCTCCACGTTGTGCATGCCCTGAATAACTCCGGCACCCTTGAACTCATGGATAAGCTCCCTCTTCTCATTTCCTTCTGTGTCTGTATAGACAAGCTCGGCCTTACCTGCACCCGGAACCTTCATCTCAACAGCCTTATACACATCGCCGTAGGCATGTCTGGCAATCGTTATAGGCTTCTTCCAGTTCTTGACAAGCGGTTCAATGCCCTTAACTATAATCGGAGCGCGGAAAACCGTTCCGTCAAGTATTGAACGGATTGTTCCGTTAGGACTCTTCCACATTTCCTTGAGGTTATACTCTGTCATTCTGGCTGCGTTAGGTGTGATGGTTGCACACTTAACGGCCACACCATATTTCTTAGTTGCCATGGCTGCGTCAACTGTGACCTGATCATTTGTCTCATTTCTGTACTCAAGACCCAAATCATAATACTCTGTGTTAAGCTCGACAAAAGGAAGCAGAAGCTCATCCTTAATCACCTTCCAAAGTACTCTTGTCATCTCGTCTCCGTCCATCTCCACAAGAGGTGTAGTCATCTTAATCTTATCCATAAAGTCCTCCATCTGCACATGCTCACCACGGCACTATATTTTCCGATTAACCTCAAATGCTCTAATGCCTGCATTTTTCTTCTTGTATCATACAATATGATTATTAAAAAAACAAGGTATGTTTTGATTAAAAAAATACATAAAGCCGGTAACACATTTCCATTCGCGGCATATTATGAAGTGTATAAAGATTTTGGAGGAAACTATAGTGAGTGATTTAGCAGCAACAAACTGTGGATGCGGCGGCGGATGTGGAGGTTCCAACAACGGAGGCTGCAACAGCTGCAATATTATCATCTGGATAATTCTTCTCTCCTGCCTGTGCGGCAACGGCAACGGAACATCTCTTTCCAATGTCTTCGGCTGCGGCAATGGTGATGACTGCGGCTGCGGCGGCGGATGCGGCAACAACAGTTGTATATGGTTGATTCTTATTCTTCTTTTCTGCGGCGGTGGATGCGGCTTCTAAAAGGCTGCAGACGCAAAGGGCAGGGGTGTTATTTCCCTGCCCTTTTCCTTTATTGTTGGCTTTTCCATCATCTTTTCTTTATAATCTTAACTACCAATACAATCGCCATTATAATTATGACTATTCCCTGGCAAAGTAAACCGCCAATCCCCAACCTGTCAAGCCCCTTGTGGCATATTTTTTTTATATATGCATATATTTTATCGATAACCCATCCCACTACATAAAAAGGACCCACGCCCATGCCACCAAAACCACCGCACCAGTCAATAATACAAACTGAATTTGATGAGCGGACCATCGGAAGAAGCACGCAGCTTCTCAAGGCTCTCATTCCATTTTTAGAGCCTTCACAGCAGAAAATGTTCGGACTCATGGTGCGCATAATCGAATTTAACATGACACTCGATTTCTTTAATCACAACCGCATTCCGGCATGTATGTTCAAGCCTCCGTGTGGGGATGATATGCTCTCAGAGCTTAAGGGCTACTGCTCACCTGAGGAACAGAAGCAGCTTGATATGATGATTGGCATGATTAAGGCACAGAAAATTCAGGCTGCACTCAATTCCAATCCATGTCCCCCGCCGACACCCGGCAAGCCTCCATGTGTACCCGGCGGCAGGCCTCCTGATAAGCCTTCCGGTGCTCCATGCGGCAAGCCTACCGGTAAGCCACCATTTACTCCCGGCGATAATCCTTGCGGCAAGCCTCATGGGGCTCCAGACGATAATCCTTGTAGCAGGCCGCATGACACTCCGGGTGACAAACCGCCGCAAAAGCCTCCATGTGCCTGTAACCCCGGCGATGGTAAGCAGTATGAAAATACGCACAACCGGCCAGATAGCTGTCCTCCGCCAAAACCACCTTATCAGCCTTCTCCGCTGGATATGCTCTCAGGACTTTTGTCACCGGAACAGCTAGCACAGTGCCGTAAATTTGAATCGCTCTTATGATTTTTTATTGACTATGAAAGGAGTTTTAATATGAACACATCACACATCACGGAGGGGCTCGACCAACGCAAGGCAGCTCTTATAAACAATTTTGCCAACATAGCTAAGGGAAAAGGCAGCGATGAAATGCTCCCGCTCCTTCTCGCCGTTTCAAACAAGGCAAAAAAAGAAGGCATCAGCTTCACACAGGATGAAACCAATGCCATCATAAATATATTGAGGGATGATATGAACCCTGAACAGCAGGGAAAATTAGACCTCTTCATGCAAATGCTCAAAAACGCTTAGTTACTCATTGTCTGTACTCTCATTTTTACCCGGTCTTTTAAGCTCCTTGATTGTAGTCTTAAAGCTGTCGAAAAGCTCTGAATATCTTGTAGACCTAGCCGATGGGTTACGTTCAAGGAGACTCTTAATACGTCTGAACTCGCCTTTCTCCATTCCGGACAGCCTGTTTGCAACCTTTTCCTTAAAGTTCTCAACATCATTGTCAAATACAGCCGCAATGACATCCATGCGCTTCTGTGCACGCTGCACTCTTTCCATCTCGGAAATATGCTTCAATATCTCCTTTAAATCAAGAGCATCCCTGATAGATATTCCAAGATCCATGCTTCCGAACATCACAAGAAATACTGTCAGCACTTCCGTCGCAGTCTGCGAGAGACTGAGCACAGCATGTTCAATCGGCCTATGTATGAACTTTATCATAAGAATTGAAAATAATCCCCACACTATTGATGTCGGCAGGCTGATGTAACCTTTTATGTTAGTAGGAATATTGGTATAGTCCCAATATCTTACATGGAATATAGCCTCCATCGTGCAGCCTGTCACAAGCTCAAGTGCCGAAGCGCCAAACATACCACATATAAATACAAGCCAAAGATTATTCTTAACAGGAAGCGTCGCAAAAAGTATAGCCATCGCACCGAAACCATATATCGGTATGAGCGGTCCATGAAGGAAACCACGATTTACGAATTTATGCTCTCTGATTGACACATAACCTGTCTCCCATATCCAGCCCAAAAAGCAATATGCAAAAAAGAACATTATTACTTGTAAAAAAGAATACTGTGTCATACAAACCTCATTTCCAAACGGTCATTGCACCGCCCTTACCAATTAATATTCCTCCGCAATATCTATCTCTTCCTGCTCCGCCTCAATCGTCATCGGACTAAGCGGAGTATGACGAAGATACACAAGCCAGTAACCTATTCCAACGATTCCTGCTCCACCAACAATATTTCCAAGTGTGACCGGAAGGAGATTTTTTAAGAGAAAGCTTCCGAAGTTAAGTCCTGCGGCAGCAATGCCGTATTCGCCTGCGGCAGCTATTCCGGCTATGCCAAAATAGATGTCCGCAATGCTGTGTTCAAAACCGCACAATACGAACAGCATTACCGGCCAGAAGCTCATAAGCAGCTTTCCCGACACTCTCTTAGCGGCAAACGCAGCCCACACGGCAATACATACAAGGATATTGCACAATACGCCTCTCATAAATGCCTCAGAAAAGCTCTGGTTTATCCGCGACATTGCCGCGGCAACAACCTTCTGTGCAAGAAGTCCGTTGTACAAATCAGGTACATGGGAATATACAACCATAACCGCAACAAAACCGGCTCCGATAAAGTTCCCAAGAAATACAAAGAACCAGTTCTTAAGCATGCCGGCTACGGTTGCCTTTTTCTGCAGAACGCTTATTATAATCAGATTATTTCCGGTAAAGAGTTCACTTCCGGCAACAAGAACCATAGCCATTCCGGCGGGAAATACACATGCGCTAACAAGTCTTGCAACTGAAGCTGAGGCAATGGTTGCGGAAGCTGTTGTCGAAGCAATTCCCGCAAAGCCTATGAACATTCCAGCAAAAAAGCCAAGTATCAGCATCTTCCACGCTGACAACTTAACCTTGTGAATACCAATCTCAACAAAATTTCTTGCAATTTCAAGTGGTGAATGCATACAATTTCTCCTTACACATTAATATGGAATCTATATAATTGCAAAAAACAGTGTGTAACAGCCGGATATCATGCAATTTCTCCGGAACACCGCACAACTGTTTACCGGCAAAATGATTACCGCAATTATATGTTCCAATATAGAATAATGCCATGGCAGCACTGTCACAGCATTATTCAAAGTAATCAATTATTTACATACAATGTTTACAATCTTGCCCGGAACATAGATTTCCTTGACGATGTTCGGTGTCAGCTTCTCCTTAACTGCATCCTTAGCAGCCGCAAGAACTGTATCCTTATCGGCATCCTTGGAAACCTTGACAACACCCTTGGTCTTACCGTTAATCTGAACTGCAATCTCGATGGCATCCTCAACTGTAAGCTCCTCTATGAACTGTGGCCATGCCTCGTATGCGATTGTATCGTCATGTCCTAATACAGACCAGAGCTCCTCACCTACATGAGGACAAATACATGAAAGCATCTTTATAAATCCTTCTGCATACTCCTTCGGGCATGTTCCTGTCTTGTAGAGCTGGTTTACGAATATCATCATCTGGCTGATGGCAGTATTAAAAGCAAGGTTCTCAAAGTCGTTCGTAACCTTCTTTACAGTCTGATGGTAGAGCATTGTAAGCTCATCCTTGTTCGCATCCGAAATGTTGTCCGGATTAGTAAAGAAATTCCATACTCTCACTATGAAACGCTTAGCACCCTCAACACCTGTTGCGCTCCATGGCTTAGAAGCCTCAAGTGGTCCCATGAACATCTCATAGAGTCTTAAGGTATCTGCACCGTAATCCCTCACGATATCACTAGGATTTACAACGAACTCAGGGAAACGCTTACCCATCTTGATTCCGTTAGAGCCAAGAATCATTCCCTGATGAACAAGCTTCTTAAACGGCTCCTTTACAGGTGAGAGTCCCTTGTCATAGAGGAAACGGTTCCAGATTCTTGAATACATAAGATGACCTACAGCATGCTCCGGTCCCCCGATGTATAAATCAACAGGCATCCAGTGCTTTAAAAGCTCCTGATCAGCGAACTCTTTATCGTTATCCGGGTCGATGTATCTCATATAATACCAGCTTGAACCGGCACTTCCCGGCATTGTAGATGTCTCTCTCCTGCCCTTTAAGCCATTGTGATTGTACTGCTTCCACTCTGTAGCGTTCTCAAGAGGTGCCTGTCCGTTCTTTCCCTTATAATCCTCAAGCTCAGGAAGTACAAGCGGAAGCTCATCATCTGCAAGCACATGTATCGAACCGTCCTCAAGATATACAATAGGTACAGGCTCACCCCAGTATCTCTGTCTTGCAAAAATCCACTCCCTGAAATGATAGTTGACCTTTCTTCTGGCAATTCCCATTCCGACAAGCTTATCTGTGATAGCCTTCTTAGCCTCCTCAACGGTAAGACCTGTAAACTCCTCCGAATTGATGAGCTTACAACCCTTTCCGAGGTAATCCCCCTTCTCCAAAGCATGCTCACTCACATCTGCACCATCAATTACCTGAATCATCGGAATATCGTGTGCAACAGCGTACTCAAAATCTCTCTGGTCATGTGTAGGAACCGCCATAACAGCACCTGTTCCATAACTTGCAAGTACGAAATCTCCTATAAATACAGGAACCTCCCTGCCATTTACAGGGTTAACCGCATATATTCCCTTGAGCTTACAGCCGGACTTGGTCTTGTTAAGCTCAGTACGATCCATATCGTTTTTCTTGAGTGTCTCTGCGATGTATGCTTCAACCTCTTCTTTATTCTCTATTCTCGGCATAAGTTCCTTGACAAGCTGTCCGTCCGGTGCAAGAACCATGAATGTGATACCATAGATTGTCTCTATACAGGTCGTGTAAATGGAGAACTCTCCGCCGCCTGCAATCTTAAAATCAACCTCAACGCCCTCTGACTTGCCAATCCAGTGTCTCTGCATATCCTTAGTCGACTCAGGCCAGTCTATCTCATTAAGACCCTCAAGAAGCTTCTCTGCGAATGCCGGCTGGTCGATTACCCACTGCTTCATGTTCTTTCTTACTACAGGATAACCGCCTCTCTCAGACTTGCCGTCAATTACCTCGTCATTGGAAAGAACTGTTCCCAGCTCCTCACACCAGTTAACCGGCATGTCAACAAGCTTGGCATAGCCTGCAAGATAGAGCTGTTTAAAAATCCACTGTGTCCACTTATAGAACTTAGGGTCACTTGTCGCAAGCATCTTTGTCCAGTCATAGTCAAAGCCTAACTCTTTAAGCTGCTTTGAGAATGTCTCAATATTGCTCTCGGTAAACCCATTAGGATGATGCCCTGTAGATACGGCATACTGTTCTGCCGGGAGTCCGAAGGAATCATAGCCCATCGGGTGAAGCACATTGTAGCCCTGCATTCTTTTCATTCTTGACATAATATCTGTTGCCGTATATCCTTCCGGATGTCCTGCATGAAGACCTACGCCTGAAGGGTAAGGGAACATATCAAGCACATAGTACTTAGGCTTGGAAAAATCCCACACATCAGTCTTAAAGGTCTGGTGTTCATCCCAATATTTCTGCCATTTTTTTTCAATTGTTTTGTGATTATAAGCTTCCTGCTGCATTTTTCTGTTTCCTCCAAAAATCATTAAACCTCATGATATATTTTTTCTATTATTTTGTCAAATAGAAATTACAATCATATTATATGGTAAAATCAAGGCATGTCCTCACCGCAGTATACGGTCTTACCCTGCCGTCCGCAACCGCAACATGCGCAGGATTCACGGCATAAGCCTTAAGAGCCTCCTCATCGGTAAAGGTCGAATCCAGCATAACATCAGCATTGGAGCCTGCAAGACCATTGGTATGTACATGTATCTCCACAAGACCCGGTATCCTTCCGGCAAGACCTTCAAGTCCCTCCTTGATTCCTGCCTTTACGCTCTCAGTCTCTTTTTCGTCCATTTCCTTAAGCTTCCATAAAATAACATGCTTTACCATAATATCCTCCATCTGTTAAATATTCTACATATCCTTTACTGCATTCTCAACATTGCTTATCATTCTGTGATAGCCCTCAAGTGTAATCATACCGTCCGAATCCTCGACACGTCTTCCGCAGCAGCGCACCATTATCCTGCCAAGCTTCGGGTGCTGCCATCGATAATGAAGCTGTACAATCTTGTCAGACTCTATCATCTTCTTCACATTCTCATCGACATAGTCCTTGAAGCGTTCATCTATTCTGTCATACCAGTAGTGATAACACTCCTGCGGTGTGTATTTCCTGTCAACAGCTATTACCTTCTCCATCGTCTCATCGGTATGCAGCTCACAGTAATTCTCTTTTTCATTTATTCGTATAATCCATAGTCCAAGCTCCGTCTTTCTAAGAATATCCTTGGTATTGAAATAGATAACCTGCATTCTGTCCTTGAACTCATAGAGCTTCCGGACAAATTTCTCATGTTCCTCGTATTCACTTGTGTGACTATTGAGGAACAGATTTTCAAACTTATCCTTCTCGCATGGCTTCGAGAACAGATAGCCCTGTATAAGGTTCGGTGACAATCCCTCCAGCACCGTAAGCTCCTGCACACTCTCCACTCCCTCGCAGCATATACGGATTGAATTATTCTTGGCAAACTCAATCATATTGCTTATAAGCCTGTAATTATAGGTTGCCTCCTCGACACCTCTTACGAACATCCTGTCAATCTTAATCTCATTTACATTGAGCTTCTTAAGATAGCCCATGCTTGCATAACCGGTTCCGAAATCATCGATGGATATCTCAATTCCCGCATCACGCCAGCAATTAAAAATATCCATAAAATTGTCATTGCCCTGAAGCTGTATGGACTCCGTAATCTCAATGGTCAGGGCACTTCCCGGCAGACCGGATTTCCTCAAAATATTGAGAACCCTTTCGGCAATATCCTTCTCCTTAAGCTGCACAGCCGAAACATTGACGCTCATGCTGAAATCCTTGTCGAACCTTCTCCATTCCTTACACTGCTCAAGTGCGGTTGCAAGAACCCACATTCCCACGACATTGATAAGCTTAGACTGCTCCAGAAGCGGTATAAATTCGTCCGGATATACTTGTCCTCTCTTCTGCGAATGATAACGGAGCAGTGCCTCCGCTCCGTATACCTGATAGTTTCCTGTCTTAACCTGCGGCTGATAACATAGGTAAAAGCCCTCACAGCCATTCTTTACACTAATCTGTAATTCATCAAGAAACTGAAGTGATTTTACTCTCTGCTCTAAATCCTGCTGTGAAAAGAATGACACTGAACCGATTCCCGAAGCCTTCACCTTCTCAAAGGTCATCTCCACGCATGAATACATATCCTCCTCCGTGCCGAACATATCCGTGTTGTTAGGCACAACCCCTGCCGAGAGGGTGCAGGTATCAGACATTTCCTTCAAAAATCCGTTGAAGATCTTTTTCACTTCATTTTCATTGTCAGCATCAAGGTACATCGCAAAACAATTATTTTCCACATGCCATATTCTATGGAGGGAAACTCTTTTTTCAAAAACCTCTGCACATCTTCTAATCACTTCATCCCCATAACGCCTGCCATGTTTAAGATTGATGTTGGCAAGATTATCTACACCGATCATCATAAAATAGCCTGTATTTTTTCCATAGAAATCCTTTTTCAGGTCTATAAGCATCTTATTCTTATTAAACAACTTGGTGAGAGGATTATAGAAAAATCTCAGCTTCTTGTCGGACACCATTCCTATCATGACAAAAGGCTTACCCTTGTCATCATTGATTACCGTTCCCCTGCAGCTGATCCATACAGCCTCACCGTTTCGGTTAATCCAACGGTAATTCATATTGTGTGTCTGCTTTTTTCCATCTATTATCTTCTGCAGATCCTCATGCAGTGCCTGCCTGTCTGCGGGATAGACAATCTTTTCCATATCAGCTATCGTGCTCATAGCCTTACCGTCCTGCCTCAGTGCATAGCTCTCATCTATATCGCCAAAAACCCAGTTCTGATCTCTTGTTATATCCCACAGATACAGATACGAATCCGTTGACTTTGATACAATGTTGAGCACATTGAGATAATTCCTGATTCTCTCCTCACAATACACAGGAAATTCCCTTTTCATCCTGTATTTCACATCATACATCATCTCATCGCTGCGATTGAAAAGCTGTTCCATGCTCTCACCCTGCTTTTCACGCACCCCATATCCGCATGCAACCGATATAGGCATAACACGGTTCTGGTTTTTTTCTTCAATAAGACCTTCAAACTGTCCAAGCGATGCAAGAATCTTCGTCTGTTCTCCCGCCTCGATAAGCACACAGAATTCATCTCCGCCTATTCTGTAACATTTTCCCATACCTTCAAATGCCCTGCTCAGGCATTCTCCCGCATCCTTAATTGCTCTGTCGCCCTCTATATGACCATATCTGTCATTGCACAGCTTAAGATTATTGACATCTGCCACTATGCACGCCGCATTGGGTTTATTTTCAAATGCGTTAAGCTCCCTTGTAAAAGCCGCACGGTTTTCAAGCCCTGTGAGTGAATCAAGATATGCCAGCTTTTCCAGCTCCCATTGATATTTCTGTTCTATCGTCATAATATCATCTATATGATGAAACGCCAATATGACATTTCCGTCAAACTCCTTCTCGTCAATGCACACAATCTGCACCTCAAAGAAACGCTGCCCGGCTGCATTCGGCACACTCTCGTATCTGTAAACAACCCTGCCCTTTTTTGACAGCTCCTCCAACAGGCTCTCCCTCTGCATCACCCGCAAAAATTCCTTGCTGTTTGCCGGAGCTACATATTTGTCGCAGTACAGTCTGATTATCTCCGTATAACTGCTTCTTATTCTCTGCAGCATCTGGGGTATCTTTGCCGCATTTGCAACAGATGACACTGTCAGCGGTTCCACGAAGTCATCCTTAAGCCCCACATGGTATACCGCTGTATAATCACGGCAGAGCACCTCCAGAAAACGTCTCTCAAGGTCAGGCTTCATTGTGCTCTCCGCCTGAGCATGCTCTAAAGCCTCAATTTTCTTTTCCAATACTTCTGTATCCATTATCCAATCCTCTTTTCCGCTCTAGTACCACTTAAAATCTACCTTTTCCATACATTTAATGATTGAATATAAATATTATTTGCAATATTAAATTCATTTTAACATATAGACAAAAATATTTCCATATTTTTCACTCAACAAAGCTATATCTTTTGCAATATTTATTTATATTTTATAATTTGCTTACATTACAGAAAATTAACGATATTTATAACAAAATTTTCTCTTTTATTTTTTTCTGCATAATTTATAATTGTGTTAACATCTGTTATACACAAAATATATAGAAAGAAGGTACTCAATATGACAATGGCGGAAGCAATAATCTCGGGCAATCTCGAAGCAGTAAAAAAAATACAGCTTGAAAATCCCTCCTGTATAGACGAGCTGTATAACGGTATCACACTTCCTAATCTGGCGGCTTCAACAGGAAATACCGAAATTTTTAAATATATTGTAGAATATTCTCGTGCAAGCTTCAATGAAACTGATGATGATAACAGAACTGTTCTCTTTTATGCCGTCCCAACAGATAATGTTGAGCTTGTAAAATATATAGTAGAGCGGCTGGTTTTTTCCGGACTTTCAGGAGATAGAAATCTGGTCACTCCTTATGATATTGCGATAGAAAGCGGAGCAAAGAAGGTTATCTCTTATTTTAAAGAATTATACGGTGATATTGGCGGCATGTACAGAAACCCGATACGCACAGGCATGCACCCCGACCCTTCTATTGTATGCGTTGGCGATGATTTCTATATGGTCAACTCCTCATTCATATATTTTCCATGTATTCCAATATCCCATTCAAAGGATTTAATACACTGGGAAATAATAGGACATGCCATAACCAATCCCGAATGGGCGTATATAAATGAGCTTGAGGGCGGCCGCGGCTACTGGGCGCCCGATATATCGTACTATAATGGCAGATTCTATATCACCGCCACCTACAGGTTAAATGACACAGGCACGGTATACAGGCGGCAGATGGTTGTATCCTCAGATAAGCCTGAGGGACCTTACTGCAAGCCTTCATTCATTGATGAAGATGGTATCGACCCGTCAATATTCACCGACGATGATGGCAGGAGATATATGCTGTTAAACCGCGGTGCCAGAATATTCGAGATAAGCAGCGACGGCACAAGACAGCTAAGCCCTGCAGCACTTCTGTATTACGGAAGCCAGAAGCGTGCACCGGAGGGTTCACACCTTCTGAAAAAGGACGGTTGGTACTATCTTTTTCAGGCCGAAGGTGGCACCGGGGAAGGCCACCGCATAACCGTGGCGCGAAGCCGCAGCCTGTTCGGGGTATATGAGCCATGCCCTTTCAACCCTATAATGAGACAGACCAACCCAAAGGCAGGCATACAGCGCTGTGGACACGGCAAGCCGGTAAAAACACCGAACGGAGAATGGTTCATCCCTTACCTGTGCGGCAGGCAGGTCGAGGGTAAATACAGTCTTCTCGGCCGTGAGACTGCGCTTGACAGAATAACATGGACGGCAGACGGCTGGCCTATGGTTAATAATCTCGAAGGACCAAGCACCCTCGCTAAAAAGCCAAATCTTCCGGAGCATGCTTTTGCGCCTACCGCCCATGACAGCTTCGGTTCAGGCGATAACCTGTCCCCTGTGTGGTCATGGGTGCGTGTGCCGGAGCCAGATGCTTATAAATTGATTTCCAAAGGCACTGATACTATTAATTATATAGGTGGTAATCCTATCGGTAACTCTATCAGCACAATGTCAGATATCGACACACATGCAGATTGCAGCTTACATTCAGGCTGCAGCACGCTTCTGCTGCGTGCAGGACGCACACCGCTCTCCACAATGTACTCAAGAAATATCCTTGTCCGTCCGCAGGAAAAATTCTGCTTTACCATCACGGCAGCGCTGAGCCTTGACAGCGATGTACTGCACTATACCGGTGGTGAAGCCGGCGTCACCTGCTATTATGATGAAAATACATATCTCACCTTCAATGTTGTGAACAATAACGGCAGACTGCTTCTCAAGGTGAGCGAACACATCGACACCGTGACCACAGACGCGGCATACATTGAGCTTGATACCACACCGGCTGTCACTGCCTCAAGCCTTGACGCACTCTCTTCCGGCTCAATCATCGAATTTAAGATAGACACCTGCTATCTCAGAAGAGATTTTTCATACCGGATAACAGCTACCTCCAATATGAGTGATTTTACTGGCAGCAATGCAGCCTCGGACGATATAGCTGATAATATAGCCTCTGAAAATGACACATCTTTCACCCATGCATGTACGCTTGAGAACGTATATTATCTCTGCGATGAAGGACTTAAAAAGGGCAAACGCTTCACCGGCGCAATGCACGGAATGTACGCATATCTTCCATCGCATAATACGGCAGGCTCCACAGAGCTTCCGGAAGATGAACAGTGTGTGTATGCGGAGTTTATAAGTTATAACTAATTTTGCCGATAGAGCATAGGCGGCTGGAACATGGGTGGTGGCAGTTGGGACACTGGTGTCAGACCCCTGTCCCGGAACTTGGGACAGGGGTCTGACACCAGTGTCCCAACTGCATTCCCCCATACAGTATATGCTTATAGCAATACCGCTGTCACGAAACAGCGGTATTTGTCACGAAATCTTTAATTTACAGCTCAATACCATTTTTCCTAAGCAGCTCTCTCGCCGATTCAACCGAATCGACCCCGGTCTTATTCTTAATCGGTGCGAACTCCTTCCCGCGCACCACCTCAAAAGGCAGACAGCTGTCAAGCATCTGTATCATGTCGAGAATGAACTGCTCATACTTATAGCCGTTCGGCTCCTCCGGCTTGACAAGCTCACCGGCTTCGTTGATATATGGTATCTTCTTTGCCGACTTATGATAAGGAAGCTTTCTCTCCAAAAGGTTCACAAGCTTGTCAACCCTGAACAGATAGTTGAGGATTACACCGAAGTTATATGCATACTCACCGTTCTCATCCCTCTGTGTGAGCATATCCTCTGTCAGCTCAATATATTCCACTATCGAAGGTCTGCCGTCCTCGGTGCACATAACACCTACCTTCTCCTGTGGATTAACCTTTCTGATAACCTTAGAGCCAACCGAATATCCACCCTCAAGCACAGCCCCGGCAAAAACCGGATCTGCTATGCTCTGCAGCACATTATCAACCGCGAACACGTTGAGCCACTCTATGCCCCTTTTCTCCACAAGCTCAAGAAGCCCGCTCTTCTTCATTGAGAGGAACCAGCCACCGTTGCCGTTAGGCGATGTGGCTATGCTGTCCTTCGCCTCCATGTATACTTTTCCGTCAAAGTCGGCAGCCGGAGCCATGTCCTGCTTGAAAAAAGCAATATAGTCCTTATCATAACCGAAATAGTCATGCTCCTTGAAAAATCCGACCGTCGCATCATGGTTCTTTTCGCTGGTCATAACAAAAAGCTGGATATAATTACCCGCCTTCTCCACAACCTTCATAAGATTTTCTATAAGTCTCTGGAAAATATACACCGGCTTGCTGATTCCGATATCGTACATTCCCTTGGGTGCATCAGAGCCAAGCCTTGTACCCATTCCTCCCGCAAGAAGGACAGCACCAAGCTTACCCGCCTTGACTGCCTCCATTCCGATACGCTCAAATCTTTCCCTCCCCATATCTATCTCAGGTATTGTCATAGCCTTGATAGGTGCAATTGTGCCGCGTTTTCCCGTCTCCGCCGCCTGTCCAATCACCGTAAAGTCCGTTCTGTCTATCTGTTCAATGAGCGTATTTCTCTGCTCATCCGGAAGTTCAGCATAATATTTAAGTACATGCTCCTGCCCATACTTCTTAAGCTTTTCCATTGCCTCATTATAATTCATGGTTATTCTCCATTTCACTGATTTTTATTTTACAAGCTGTTCCGCTTCCACAAACACAACTGTTATTCTAGTACCAATATCAGGCCTGGTCAAGATATTAAAGTATCCATTGTGTCTGTCGACTATCCACTTTGCAATGGAAAGCCCCAGCCCTGTTCCGCCCGTCTTGTGCTCCCGTGCTTCATCAGAACGATAAAAACGCTCAAAAATATGTTCAACATCCGCCTCATGCATGCCTATACCATTGTCCTGCACACTGAAAAATACCCCCTCCGGCTTCTTTCCTGTGCGTATGGTTATGGTATCGCCCTTCTGTGTATACTTAGCCGCATTGTCTATAAGTATTCTTGCACACTGCTTTATCATTGATACATCGCCGCTCATCTGCGCCTGCTCCCCAATGAATTCATACTCATGCTCCGTGTCAATCATCTTTGACTCCTCAAAGACCTCCCCCATGAGTTCATCAAGCTGTATATTCTCAATCTGCAGGCTGTTTCTTCCGCTATCGCCCCTGGCAAGGAAAAGGAGCTGCTCCACAAGCTTCTGCATGTGCTCCGACTCATTTTTAATCGCCTCGATAGATTCATCAAGAATGCTCTCATCCTCCTTGCCCCAGCGGTCAAGCATATCCGCATAGCCCCTTATAACAGCTATCGGAGTCCTTAGCTCATGCGAGGCATCCGACACAAAACGCGACTGCTGTCTGTAGGTCTCCCTCATCCTGTCAAGCAGATGATTGAGTGCATTTTCAATGCCCTGAAGCTCCTTATTGTCCGTGTTGATTCTGGTGTCAAGGGACGCTGTGTTGACATTCTCTATCGCAGCCTCAAGGCTTTTAAAATTGCGCTGGTCATAAGCCATGTTCGTCAGCTTTTCCGTCTTTTTCGCCATCTCCCTGATTGGCAGGAGCTTGTCATTTATATTATTTTTCATATTTGCCGACATTACAAGCACCGAAAAAAACTGCGTAACCAGAATCGCCGCACCGACAATAATTACAACGCGTGCCTCGTTGCTGCTTATACTGAGCGACTGTGTATTTCCGTTCTCATCCATCATATTATACTTACAAAAATCGCTTCCTGTATTCCATTCCACGCTGCGCTGCGTTCCCACTTTAAATACCCCGAATGCCGTCTTTTCGGCTATAAAAAGTCCAAACACAACCGCCACAACGCAGATAAGCACATCCATTTTCAGGATGTGCCACACAAATCTGCCGACAAATGAAGCATTGATACGCCTTGCAATCGAATACATCTTCTTCGCGCTGTTAGGCTGTCCCTTTGCCTCTGTCTGTGCTTTATTTTCATCTGCTGCGCTATACTCACTGTTCATCTTTGATGACATACCCCACTCCTCTGACCGTTGATATAAGCTTAATTCCGAATGCATCATCTATCTTGGTGCGGATATAACGCACATATACATCTATAACATTAGTCTCCCCTGAGTAATCATATCCGCATACCTTCTCAAGCAATGTGTCCCTGCTCATAACTATATTCTTATTCTCAAGCAGATACTCAAGAAGTGAGAACTCCCTGTGAGTCAATTCCACAAGCACTGTGTCAACCCTGACCTCATGTCTTGCCTTGTCAAGACTGACTCTCCCGCATGAAAGTACATCGGATTTCGGATGTATTACTGCCATATCTGATGATTTTTTCAACGCAACCCTTATTCTTGCAAGAAGCTCCTCGATGGCGAACGGCTTCGTTATGTAATCATCGGCTCCAAGGTCAAGCCCCGAAACCTTATCCATGACCGCATCCCTCGCCGTCACCATGATGACAGGCATATTGCTTGACCTCCTGAGCCTTCTTAGAAGCTCCATTCCGTTTAGCTCAGGGAGCATGACATCAAGCAGCATTAAATCGTATTTTCCGCTCTCCGCCATGGCAAGACCGGTTCTCCCGTCAACAGCCTTGCCTACCTCATAGCCCTCATGCTTAAGCTCCAGCTCAATAAATCTCGCAATCTTCTCTTCATCCTCAACAATCAATACAGCAGCCATACATCCCTCTTTTTTGGTAATTGTAAAATGCAAATCTGCCACATAGCAGCTGTACAGCTTTGCTGACACACTGCACATTTCAATTACCCATATTAGTTTTTATATTTTTACATCAATCACTTTATATGCTGATTAGCAATTACTCGTTGAACTCCTTCTTGATGTTCTCTGTGACATCAGAAGCCTTGTCCATCGCCTTATTGAACACGTCATCCCTCCTAAATACAGGACCTGAAAAGCCATATCTGAATGAGAAGAACAATCCGACAATCAGAAGCGGAACACATACCCAGAATGCAAGTAAAAGCAAAAGCACGCATACCGTGATAGGCATTTTGATTATCTCCTCACCATTCCTGGTCACATCAAAGAAATTCTCATTGCCAATCTTGATAACCTTTCCTACCCACTTGAAAAACTTTGCGAGCAAATCACCGAAGGTAACCCTCTTCACCTTCACTTCAACTTCATCATACGCCGCCGTTCTCTCGGCACCGGTATTCTGCTCCGTAGTGTAACTTGAATACTGTGGTGCGCCCGTCTTGCCAAGCTGCTCTAAATATACAACCGCGTCAAGCATATCAAAATCGCATGCATTTAACGCCGCCTTGGCATCCTCAAGGCTAACCCCTGTCCTCTGTGATAGCTTCATCGCCCTGTCAAATTTCTCTTCACTGCTAAGTTCCATAATTATTTTCCTCCGTTTTCTCTTTTTATTATATCCTTATTGATTGAAGCTTGACAAGTATAATCTCATCAGAGCACGCTGTTTTATATAGCGTTTTTGATTTCTGATTCATTATCTCCTGCCGATGGTTATAATATAAGCTTGGAAAATTAATCTAAAAGGGGAGAAAGATTAAAATAAGATTAAGAATCATTTAATTTAACTTGAAAAGACCACATGCATGGTATTATGTCACGCCATGCATATGGTCTTTTTAAGTTATTGCCCTGTTTACACCTACTGAAGCACTCCGGTATTGACATCAAAATAATATGTCTGTCCGTCAATCACAGCTTCTCCCTTTGCCATAGTTCCGTATACAGGGTCAAAATAGTAGGTTCCGGCCTCAGTGGTCTGCCAACCCTTTACCATGTGTCCGTTCTCATCATAGCGTACCCACTTGCCTATCCTGTTGCCGTTTGCGTCCAGCTTGTCTCC
>ENA-ORKV01000051-ORKV01000051.1-human-gut-metagenome-genome-assembly--contig:-NODE-51-length-144865-cov-5.332424_pt1 | contig 144865 bp, 134 predicted proteins | sample MGYA00243058_ERZ508805 | MGnify/ENA primary metagenome ERZ508805 (study PRJEB26277, sample SAMN04329770) | human gut metagenome | biome: human-associated habitat | host: Homo sapiens | place: USA...
CCGAAAATCATTCGGCTGAGATTGAAAAATCACTCGCCTGAGATTGATTTTCCGTTTGGCGCACAACGGTAGCAGCCAGTCAACTGAAGGAAGGCTGAAAGATGGGGATTCCATAATTCAGCTCATAAAGCACTATTCATCAAACCGTTATAGAGAATTCTGAAACATGAAACCTTTTTTGGGAAAATATACGGGAGTTTACAGAGGAACCCAAACACGAAAAAGGGAGATTTGCAACAGCAAATCTCCCTCCCCTTTTACCTTAAAATCAACCCTACCTAACTGGTATTACCAGTCGACATCCCTATCAAAATCATTTTGAGGAAAACCATTTAAGTTTCCGGGCGGACGAACTCCACCCCTTCCTATGCCTTGCCTACCCCCATTACGAACATTCATTTTTCTCACGGGAACAAAGATTTTCATCAACTGTTTGGCAGACATGGTTTTAGAAAAGACTTCATAGTACTTTTTATCCACTTCAAGCGTGTTGTACGCATCTACAATTTGCTGTGCCTTGCGGTCAAACTCCGCTTTTATGCGCTCTGCTGCTTCCTCCTCCGTCAACTCGGATTCTTTTTTCCCTTCCAAGTCTGCCGGAAATGGAGGCGTCTTACGATGTGACATCAAATCCTGCTGATAATTTTTATAAGTAACCAGAAACTCCGAACGTGCATCTCCTTTCAGCTCCAATTCATCAGCTAATCTTTCTGCACGTTTTTCCATCATCTGTTCCCGTCGCATGTCACCCTTACGGTCTTTCCCGTCCTGCGCCATTGCTGTCCCCGAACAAACCAGACAGATCGCATAAAATCCCCATAAAATAATCTTTTTCATTGTACCTTTATATAATAGTTGATTACTCCTCCTATTTTATAAAGACACTTTCAAATCAGAAAGGTTTAATACATTATCTCACCGTAATGTGAAAACAGCCCTGTTTCACTTCATATTTCACATAACAAAGCTCTTGCTCCCGCAAATCACGCAACACTTCCGACAAAACCCATTTCAGCGAATCGTTTCTTACGGAACGACGTTCCGGCCCCTCGGGATGGCTAACCGTATTATAGCGATTATAACAAATATCAAACGTTGTCCCGAAACGATGACAACTCTCTTCGGAAGCGTTGCAATTAAAACGTCTCAATCTCCGCACATCGTTCTCCGTACGCAGAACGGAAGTTACAATTAACGTATGCAACGGAATATCTTTGATAGCTAAAGAGTCCAAAAAGTTCCGGCTGATTTTTTGCAGAAGGTCACTGGCCCGAGGCACCAAATAAGGAATGGAATAAGACATCTGCTTGTCCATCGTATAATAAGGATTGCTGCCTACATAAACCAGTTCATCCTTTCTCAGTTCCGCTTCTTCCCGATCCTCCACCGGAGAAACGCCCCATTTTCGAGCCGCTACAATATGTACATCCTGCAAGTCAGGAAACGTACGTCCGAACCCGGGTACACTATAGATTTTACTCTTCAACGGCCGACCGTCCGCCTCCTTGAAAACCGGCATGGAATAAGGAGTATGCAACCCCGTTTTCCTGACAGCATCAATAGACTCCGTTTTCGAAGCAGAAACGACAGTCAGCACTGAAGAATCAAGCGGAACAGACGAAACACCAGCCGTTTCACCCACCACTGCCGGATTGGCACAGCGCACTACGCCCAACACACAGACGGTCAAGCCCGCCATTCCCAAAAATATTTCTCTCTTGAGTTTTCTCAACGTTTTCTTTATTTTGCAGCACAAAGATACGGAAAACGTGGCGAATTCAAAACTTAATGCTTAAATTTGCGGCAAAATTAAGCGAATGATAGAAAAGCATATCGTACTGGAAGACGTGGATCCTGTTGTTTTCTACGGGGTAAACAACACCAACATACAAATGATCAAGGCGCTCTATCCCAAATTGCGCATCGTGGCTCGCGGCAATATCATCAAAGTAATGGGCGACGAAGAGGAGATGTGTGCTTTTGAAGAAAACATCATGGCCATCGAACAGCACTGTGTCAAATACAACAGCCTGAAAGAGGAAGACATATTGGCCATCATCAAAGGCAAAAAGACCCCGAAAGAAAGTGCAGAAGGTGTCATTGTATACAGCGTCAACGGCAAACCTATCACCGCCCGTAGCGAGAACCAGCAAAAATTGGTCAAAGCATACGAAAACAACGATATGATTTTTGCCATCGGACCTGCCGGTTCGGGCAAGACCTACACCAGTATCGCATTAGCGGTAAGGGCTTTAAAGAACAAGGAAATACGCAAAATCATCTTAAGCCGTCCCGCCGTGGAAGCCGGTGAAAAACTGGGTTTCCTGCCGGGTGACATGAAGGACAAGATAGACCCTTACCTGCAACCGCTTTATGATGCCTTGCAGGACATGATTCCTACCATGAAGTTACAGGAAATGATGGAACAAAACGTCATCCAGATCGCTCCCTTGGCTTTCATGCGCGGCCGCACCCTCAATGACGCGGTGGTCATATTGGACGAAGCACAGAACACGACCACGGCACAAATCAAAATGTTCCTGACACGTATGGGAATGAACACCAAAATGATTGTTACCGGAGACATGACGCAAATAGACCTTCCGTCATCCCAACGTTCAGGACTGGTCGAAGCCACTTCCATACTGAAAGGTGTGGAGGGTATCGCTTTTATAGAGATGAACAAAAAAGACATCGTGCGCCACAAACTGGTAACCCGTATCGTGGAAGCTTACGAAAAGCATGACAAGAAAGCTGCCGCCGCACGTAAGCGCAATACAGCCAAACCGGTATCCGAGGAATCATTCGTCATCACAGACTTGACAAGCTTAGGCGACAACTGACCACAAACAGAATTTCAACTTCAAAAAGAAAACAGATATGAAAGCTTTAACTCACACTGATTTTAACTTCCCGGGACAAAAAAGCGTATATCACGGAAAGGTACGCGACGTGTACAACATCAACGACGAACTGATGGTCATGGTGGCCACCGACCGTATTTCGGCATTCGACGTGATCCTGCCCAAAGGAATCCCCTTCAAAGGGCAAGTGCTGAACCAGATTGCAGCCACTTTCCTCGATGCCACGAGCGACATCGTACCCAACTGGAAGCTGGCCACTCCGGACCCGATGGTGACCGTGGGACTGAAATGCGAAGGTTTCCGCGTGGAAATGATTATCCGTGGGTATTTGACCGGCTCCGCATGGCGTGAGTATCAAAACGGTTGCCGCGAACTCTGCGGCGTGAAGTTGCCCGAAGGCATGAAAGAAAACCAGAAGTTCCCCACCCCGATCATCACTCCTACCACGAAAGCCGATGCCGGACACGATGAAAACATATCTAAGGAAGAAATCATCGCCCAAGGACTCGTGAGCAAGGAAGACTACGAACTGATGGAAAAATATACTTACGCACTCTTCTCCCGTGGCACGGAAATGGCTGCGGAAAAGGGACTGATATTGGTGGATACCAAGTATGAGTTCGGCAAGAAAAACGGTAAAGTCTATCTCATCGACGAAATCCATACACCCGACTCCAGCCGTTACTTCTACGCAGACGGGTACCAGGAAAAGTTTGAAAAAGGCGAACCCCAGAAGCAACTTTCCAAGGAATTCGTACGCCAATGGCTCATCGACCACAACTTCATGGGCAAGGAAGGCCAGCAAGTGCCGGAAATGACGGACGAATACGTGAACAGCGTGTCCGACCGCTATATCGAGCTATACGAGCATATCGTGGGACAGAAGTTCAACAAGGCCGACAACCATGACGATTTGGCCGCACGTATCGAAAAGAACGTCACCGAATACTTGAACCAGAAATAAGAACCGGGGCGTGTACGAACAAGAAAAGATAAAGCCCTACAAGGACGAAGGCCATAAGCGTGAACAAGTGGAACGCATGTTCGACCGCATCGCTCATTCCTACGACCGGTTGAACCATTTCCTTTCATTGGGTATCGACAAGAGTTGGCGGCGCACGGCCGTCGACTCTTTGTCGCCCTTTCACCCCCGCCGAATCTTAGATGTCGCTACGGGGACAGGCGATTTTGCCATTTTGTCTGCCCGGAGGCTTTCTCCGCAATCCATTACGGGAGTAGACATTTCCGAAGGCATGATGCAGATAGGACGGCAAAAAGTGAAAGCGTTGCATTTGGACGGAATCATCCGCTTCCAGCATGAGGACTGTGAAGCGTTGTCTTTTGCCGACGACACGTTCGATGCCGTGACCGTAGCCTATGGCGTACGCAATTTCGAACATCTGGACCAAGGACTACGGGAAATGTGCAGGGTGCTGAAACCGGGCGGACATCTGTTAATCATTGAACTGAGTTCTCCCCACCGTTTCCCCATGAAACAACTTTTCTCTGTTTACGCCAAAATCGTCATGCCGCTGATTGGCCGGCTGATTTCCAAGGACCATAGTGCCTACTCTTACCTGCCGGCCACGATGGCCGCTTTCCCGCAGGGAGAGGTCATGCAGGGCATACTCCGGAAAGCCGGTTTCGGCGACGTGTGTTTCAAACGTTTTACTTTCGGTATCAGCACGATGTATCTTGCCACCAAATAAGCATTCACATCATGGATAAATACGGTTTAGTCGGCTATCCTTTAGGACATTCGTTCTCGCGTGACTTTTTCAATGAAAAGTTCAAGAACGAAGGGATTAACGCCGAATATGTCAATTTTGAGATTCCCTCTATCGAACGCTTTCCGGAAATCATTACGGAAAACGCAAATCTGTGCGGACTCAACGTGACCATTCCCTACAAAGAAAAAATCATTCCATACATGAACGAGTTGAGCGAGGAAGCTCGCCATATCGGCGCCGTCAACGTCGTACGAATCGGGATGCGGAAAGGAAAACCGCATCTGAAAGGTTTCAACTCGGATGTCATCGGATTCACCCGCTCAATAGAACCGTTATTGGAACCGATACACCGGAAAGCCTTAATATTAGGTACTGGAGGGGCTTCTAAAGCTGTCCGCTACGGACTTCACCGCTTGGGCATCGAAACCCGCTTTGTCAGCCGTAACCCGAAAGAGGATTCGCTGACATACCCACAACTCACACCGGAAATCATGGACGAATATAAAGTGATTGTAAACTGTACCCCAGTGGGGATGTATCCTCATACGGAAGAGTGTCCGGCACTCCCTTATACGGCCATCGGACGCAACCACCTGTTGTACGATTTGGTTTACAATCCGGAAGAAACCCTCTTTCTCAGAAAAGGACGGGAACAAGGGGCTATCACCAAAAACGGTTTGGAGATGCTGATTCTCCAAGCATACGCCGGATGGGAATTCTGGCATAGCGAAGACTGACGATATGCACAAGGAAAAGAACAAGTTCAAACGGATTCTCTGGATCGTGCTCACCTTATTAGTACTCACACTGACGGGGAGCACGCTATACCTGCAATGGTATGCGTTGGAGGCCGGTGGCAACGAACGGGGAAAGGATCTCGAAACGTCATACGCTTTCATGTATGAGCACTACCCTTTCCTTTCGCACTGGGTAGACAGCCTGCAACGGGCAAACGCCTTGCGGGATACGTTTATCCTTTCCGAGGACGGGGCAAGACTGCACGCCCTTTACCTTTATGCAGACACCCTGACGGCTCATACAGCCGTAGCCGTGCACGGTTATACCGACAATGCCGTGCGCATGCTGCACATCGCTTACTTATACAATCACGACCTGCATTACAACGTATTGCTCCCCGACCTCCGCTTTGCCGGACAGAGCGAAGGCGACCACATCCAAATGGGATGGAAAGACCGCCTTGATGTGTTACGCTGGATGGAAGTGGCCAACGAACTGTTTGCCCCGGAAGGTTCCCAGACCCGCATGGTGGTACACGGCATCTCCATGGGAGCGGCTACGACCATATGCGTGAGCGGCGAACCCCAACCGCCTTTCGTGAACTGCTTCGTGGAAGACTGCGGTTATACCAGCGTGTGGGATGAATACGCAGGAGAACTGAAAAACCAGTTCGGCCTGCCCGCTTTTCCCTTGCTCCATCTGGCCAGTTGGGCTACACGCCTGCGTTACGGATGGGATTTCCGGGAAGCCTCGCCACTGGAACAAGTGAAAAAATGCCAGCTTCCCATGTTGTTCATTCACGGTACGGAAGACACGTTCGTACCGACTTGGATGGGTGACAGCCTGTATGCCGCCAAGAAGGGCATCAAAGAGCTATGGCACGTGGAAGGCGCGACACATGCCGATTCTTATCTAAAATATGCTAAAGAATATACAGAAATCGTCAAAAGTTTCGTTGAACGATATAATATTCCAAAAGATATGAATAACTTGCCAAACCAGTAAACAAAGTGTGTCATGAAGAAAGCTTTTTGTCTGTTCCTCTTATTCCTTGTATGCCGGAGCGTACAACTCCTGTATGCCGGCACGTATACGGTGGACAACCTGCCTATGGTTTATTTGCAGGACAAGACCAAGCATGTGGTCAATCCCGATGGAATCCTTTCCGCACAGACCGTACAACAAATGGACAGCCTGCTATATCGGTTGGAAACGGAGAAGGGCGTACAGTCCGTGGTAGCCGTAGTGGAGCGTATCGAAGGAGGGGAATGCTATGATTTCGCCATTACACTGGGTAACAAACTCGGGGTGGGCAACCGGCAAAACACGGGTCTCATCATCTTGCTTTCCACGCAAGACCGCTGTTACCAGATATTGACCGGCGAAGGGTTGGAGGGCACGTTGCCTGATGCCATCTGCCGCCGGATAGAAAATCGGCGAATGGTGCCTTACCTGAAAACAGGAGACTGGGATACCGCCATGCTGCAAACAGTGTCTGCCGTCTGCCGTGTAATCCACGGGGATGACAGTCTGCTCCACGACGATTCGGGGCAACCGACCGGTACAAAGGGATATGGCTTGATGTGGCTCGCCTTGGCCATTGTCACGGGCGGGTTCCTGATTTCCATTTATTCCAACCGCAAACGGAACACATGTCCCCGCTGCGGACATAGCCCCATGCACCGCACGAATTCCCAAGTCCGGGTTGACCGGTTCCAAGGCATAGAACATCACACGGTCTATTACCGCTGCCCGAAATGCGGGCATACCGTATCCCGTTCCCATGACGAACCGTTCGACAACGGCACCGGCTTTGGAGGTTTCCCTCCCGTGGCAGGACCTTTCCATCGCGGATTCGGAGGCGGAGGTTTCGGAGGTGGTTTCAGCGGCGGAAGCTTCGGGGGAGGCAGTTTCGGAGGCGGAGGAGCCGGTGGAAAGTTCTGACCGACACACAGATTTCGAATCAAACACCTATTTATATATAAGGAAAACAATGAAAACAAAGAAATGGATGACCGCCGCCATAGCCATGGTGTGCATGGTTCTTTTGAACAGCTGTTCATACAACAAGATGGTAGAGAAAGACGAAGCTGTGTCTACAGCCTGGAGTAACGTGGAAACGCAATACCAACGCCGGGCCGACCTGATTCCGAATCTGGTGAGTACCGTAAAAGGCTATGCCACGCACGAAAGCAGCACGTTGGAAGCCGTGGTAGCCGCCCGTAGCAAAGCCACGCAAATCACCGTGGACCCGGCGAACCTGACCGCAGAAAAGTTGGCCGAATATCAGAAAGCCCAAGGTGCCGTGAGTTCCGCCCTCGGAAAGCTGTTGGCCGTGACGGAAAACTATCCGCAACTCCGTGCCAACGAGAATTTCTCGGAACTGCAAGCCCAGTTGGAAGGTACGGAAAACCGCATCACCGAAGCCCGTAAACGTTACAACGAGGCCGTACAAGACTACAACGTCCTGATACGCAAGTTTCCCAACAACTTATTCGCCGGAATGTTCGGATTTAGCAAAAAAGAAAAGTTCGAGGCATCCTCCGGTGCATCGGAAGCCCCGAAAGTAGAGTTTTAATGACAGACAATCATTCAAAAACATATAGTGATATGAGTAACCAACGTTACATGATGCGCGGCGTGTCGGCAGCCAAAGAGGACGTACACAACGCCATCAAGAACATCGATAAGGGTATCTTCCCGCAGGCATTCTGCAAGATTATCCCCGACATTCTGGGCGGTGACCCGGAATACTGCAACATCATGCACGCCGACGGAGCCGGCACGAAATCTTCGTTGGCCTACGCGTACTGGAAAGAAACGGGCGACTTGTCCGTATGGAAAGGCATTGCGCAAGACGCGCTCATCATGAACACGGACGATTTGCTTTGTGTGGGTGCCGTAGACAACATCTTGGTGTCGTCCACTATCGGACGTAACAAAATGCTCATCCCGGGCGAAGTCATCAGTGCCATCATCAACGGTACGGACGAACTGCTGTCCGAGATGCGCAAGATGGGTATCGGCATCTATGCCACGGGCGGCGAGACAGCCGACGTGGGCGACTTGGTGCGCACCATCATCGTAGACTCCACCGTGACATGCCGCATGAAACGTAGCGACGTCATCGACAACGCCAATATCCGTCCGGGAGATGTCATCGTGGGACTGAGCAGTTGCGGACAGGCCACCTACGAGAAGGAATACAACGGCGGCATGGGCAGCAACGGGCTGACCAGTGCACGCCACGACGTGTTTGCCAAGTATTTGGCCGAAAAATATCCCGAAACCTACGACAAGTCCGTTCCGGAAGAGTTGGTCTACAGCGGCAGTTACCGGCTGACCGACCCGGTGGAGGGTGCCCCAGTCAATGCCGGCAAGCTCGTCCTGTCCCCCACCCGTACATACGCTCCGGTGGTGAAGAAGATGCTAGACGAGATGCGTGCGGACATCCACGGCATGGTACACTGCACAGGCGGGGCACAAACCAAGGTACTTCACTTCGTAGGTGAGAATTGCAGGGTGATCAAAGACAACATGTTCCCCGTGCCTCCTTTGTTCAAGGCGATTGCCAAAGAAAGCGGTACGGATTGGAGTGAAATGTACAAGGTGTTCAACATGGGGCATCGCCTCGAAGTCTACCTAGCTCCCGAACATGCCGAACAAGTCATCGCCATAGCCAAGAGTTTCAACATCGACGCACAAATCATCGGACACATCGAAGAAGGACCGCGTTCACTGACCATCAAGAGTGAATTCGGCGAATTCAACTACTAAGGAAAGGGAGCTTCATTTCCTTTTTCCTCCAACCTTATCCGGACAAGCCACCTGCTTGCCCGGATTTTTTTGTTCAATGCGTAAAAAACTGGATTCATTCCGTACAAAATACTGTTTACGTATTGAACTACATGTTTTTATCCCTTAATTTTGAACCACTGCGAAAACAGCAGAAAAACGCACATCTGAAAGGAACAGTTCGATAAAACATAAAAACCAACCATTATGAGAACGACTACTTTATTCACCCTTGCCACATGCCTGGCATTTACAGGCATACGCCCCATCGCGGGACAAGAACTTACGCCTCTGGATAGAACCCCGCCTACCCTGAAGAGCATGTATTATGATGTGAACGGGGACGGAAAGATGGAATATCTCGGCACAGAAAACAACAAGGAACGCTTCACTGCATGGTTTGCCTTGGACGGCACGGTGGTAGAGCGCGTGGCAGACGACGTGCTTACCATCGACCATCTCCTCGAACTGAACGGGGACGGCAAACCGGACTTCATCGCTTCCGACGGAAACGACACGAAGATGTACCTGAGCCAACCCGACGGAAGCTACAAAGCCACAAGCTGCCCCTCCTTAGGCAGCCAACTCACCCAAGCAGACCTCAACCGGGACGGATGCATGGACTTGGTATTCTTTAAACGGATACAAAGTTGGCCAACCCTCTACGCCCCGTATATCCTGTTGCAGACAGCGGACGGATTCCAAGAAAAGCCTCTCCCTATCGTCACGGATGCCGACGAGTTGGAAGGCATGGACTACAGTAGCGGAAGAAGCGGCATGTTCCGCGTGGACAACACCATATTCAGTGGCGCGTGGATTCCCGAACGCGGCACGTCATACGCCCAAGAAAGCGACCGCATGCAAGCCTTGGATTTGAACGCCGACGGCTACCCCGACCTCTTCTCACCCAACGGCGCGGGCTTCATCTCACTGCCGGACGGACGTTACTACACAGCTTCCATGGGCACGTCGGTCACTGCCTGCGAGGTGAACGGCGATGGCCTGACGGATTACGTGCTCTTCGATGCAAACACGGGCGACGTGAACCTGATGCGCAGTACACCGTCAGGGTATGAGACGGAACGACTCACCAACAACTCCAACCTCACGGATGTGCAGGTTTGCGACCTGGACGGTGACGGCCATCAAGACCTTCTACTCACCATAGACAAAACCAAACAAACCACCTACGCCTTCATCATCTTCCTGCGCAACCAAGGCGACGGCACGTTCAAGAAGTCGGAGCAGGGCATGGAAGGCGAATACACCTTTCACGAGGTCGCATATCTTGACGGAAAACCGGGGCTGACGGCTGTGAAAGAAGTCACGAACACCCAAGGCTACTTACAATATGACTTCTATTTGTTCCAATGGGACGCGAACTTCAACCTGAACGGGACCATGCTTCTCCCCGAAGGTTACATGTTGTCCAACAAAGAAAATCCTTTCATAACCGACTTGAATGGCGATGGAAAACCCGATTTCCTCATCACCCCCAACAATATGGAACATTATCTCTACACTCTGGAAAACGCTCAACCTGCCACAGTGGCCGCCCCGGAAGCCCCGACCTGTGCCGTGGACGCGACCACCGGACTGATTCGGGTGGAATGGAAAGCACCTTCGCAAGAACCGGGACTCACGTATGAAGTCCGAGTAGGCACAGCCCCGGGACGTGGCGACATCGTGCAGGCGCAATCCAATGCCGACGGAAGCCGCCGCACGTTCGCCAATGGTAATGCAGGCTCCGCCACCTACCTGATGCTTAATGCCGGGACGTGGCCGGAAGGCACTTACCATATTGCCGTACAGGCCATCAGTCCGGACGGCATCGGCAGCGCGTGGAGCAAAGAGACCTCGTTTGAAAACCATCTGGTCAGCCCGGCCTTCACGGCTTCGGTCAACGAGTTGAGCACAGCGGACACCTTGCATATCGCACCAATTTACGCCCGTGAAGGCGCGAACTACCAATACAACCTGCAACCCGACGGACGCATCGTCAGCCAAAACGCAGATGGGTCGGCCGACATCTCGTTCGAGAGTTTCGGACAGAAAACCGTTACCCTCTCGCTCGACGGGCACACGTTTACGCAGGGCGTACAGGTAGTCCCGTTCCGCACGGAAACCAACGAAGACGGCTACAGCGGCAATGTGTTCGACCTCAACCAGGACGGATGGGCGGAAGGATTCTCTGAAAGGTTCTACACCAACACGCAAGGTACGTTCAAGGAACTGATGAAGTCGTTCAACACCGACTTGAACATCAGCCACGGCGGCTATGTGGTCGACTTCAACCGGGACGGACGGCCCGATATCTACAGCAACTACCTGAAAGTAAGCGACCAACAAAAAAGATTCTTGCTGAATGACGGCGACATGGACTTCCATGCCTACGAAGGGGAGATTTGCCTCAACACGTCCAACAGCCCGATAGGACAATATAATTACCTTACACCCATCGGTGACATGGACAACGACGGACGCGTGGACTTCATAGAGAACACCCTGATGTACAAAAATACCGCAAACGGCGTGTGGGAAGAGAAAAAGCTATACAGCGGTGAGGAATACATCGAGCCTGTCGCCGTGGCTGACTTCAACCGCGACGGTTATTTGGACATCGTGGCTGCATACCGTTGGGACCGGGGTACCCCCATCTATCGTCAACGACTCTACCTGAACCAAGGCGATTGGAAGTTTGAGGCACACGAGCTACCCACACAAAGCAGTTCGCTCACTCTTGTCGGCATCGCTGACGTGAACGGCGACGGACGACCCGACCTGATTTATAAGGATTCTAAGGAAAAGATGTTTTATGCCAACCTCTGCGATGCGGAACTCGATTTTACGGAACGCACTCCCCTGCCGGGGGAACCGACCGTGGATCTGAACCACGACGGCCTGCCCGAATATGTGTCGGCCACCAACCCTGACAGCCTCATTTTCCAAGACAAAGACGGGACACTGACCTACATGGAGAATATCGTATCCGGTTTGTCACTCGAACTCATCCCCGGCAACATCGGTTCGTCAACGCCTTCCGGTTCTTATCTCGACGTAGACGGCGATGGCACGCCCGACTACGATGCCAACCTCCGCATCCGTTCTTCGTTCAAGAACACCGCGCCCACCGTGCCGCAAAACGTCTACGCCAGCCAAACGACGGACGGCCTGACGATATATTGGGACGGGGCGACGGACAAGGAAACACCCTCGCACAGCCTGCGTTACAACCTGAGCGTAAAGAAGAAAGGCGCATCGGGCGAAGGGGCTTACGTCATCTCACCCCTGAACCTGACCGACAACAAGGCACAGACGGGCGAACCGGGCTATGTGCATTACCGCACGGCCACGCGCTTCACCATCCCCACCACGGCCCTGGAAGCCGGACAGACGTATGAAATACAAGTGCAGGCGGTGGACGCATGGAATGCCCACTCGGACTTCTCGCCCGTCTACGAGTACACGGCGCAGGCCGTATCGCTCCTGAGCCTGCCGGGCAAAGGACGCGTAAGCTGGCCCATCCCGTTCGAGACTACCATCTTGGGCAGTCCGCAAATCGACACCGACGGAGGCGTGATAGACGGGAACACCATCAAATGGAGCACATCCGGACTGAAGACCGTCACCCTGACCGTGGACGACATCGTGAGCCGCGCACAAATCGAAATCCTCGACCTGCCGGGCATGGCCATCGACCTGCCACAGCAAGTCCTGGCCGGCACTCCCGTACAGGCTACCCTGCCGGAACACTTGCTCTCATCCGAGGTCGCCTTTGAAGTCCTGCGCGACGAAGGCGTGGCATTCATCCACGAAGAGGGACAGGCCGAAGCCACGTTCATCTTCCCGGAAAGGGACGGTTCCTACGACCTGAACGTGAAAGCAACAGACGACGTGTTCGGCGAAATATACCAGAACACCCAGGTGGAAGTGACAGGCAGCGGCTTTGTGCCCGTCATCGGACAAATAGGCACCGACGAGGCTACCGGATGCAACCGTATCAGTTGGAGCATCCCCACGGAACTGCCTGCGCCCCTGCAACCGGGGACGGTACGCATCTACCGCGAGACGGCCGTGAGCGACCGTTACGAACTGTTGGGCGAAGTCCCGCTGACGGACGGAAGCTATGTGGACGAGACCTCTACTCCGGCCTTGCTCTCGCAGCGTTACTTCATCACGATGGCCACGAACTACGGCGGCGAGAGCCGGAGCAGCGCGGTACATGCCAACGCCCACCTGATGGTGAACCGCGCCATGGGGCACGACATCAACCTGAGCTGGACCCCATACGAAGGACGCGACGTGATGCAATACGTGATATTGAGCGGCCCGTCGCCCGAGCGGCTCACCGAACTGGCCGCCGTGTCCGGCCATACCCTGAGCTACACCCACGCGCGGACTTCGGACGAAGCCACATACTACGCCTTGGCCGTACGCTTCGACGTGCCGCAGAAACGGGCTTCGGCGGATGATGCCCGCAACCGGTCCAACGTGGTTTGCTCTGCCGATGCCTTTGACGTCACCATGGCCCAGAGCGTGGTCATCACTTCGCAAGAAGCAGAATTGAAATTAGACCAAGAACAACCGCAACTGCACCTGCAAGCGGTCGTACTGCCGATGAGCACCACGCTCAAACGCGTACAATGGAGCGTCGTGGAGGGTGAAACGTTGGCCACCGTCGCACAAGACGGCACCGTAAGCCTGAAAGACAATGCCACGGGCGGCCAAGTGACGGTGGAAGCCGCAGCCACAGACGGTTCCGGCATCCGCGAAACCGTAACCTTCACCGCAGCCCCCTACACCGATATCGTCCCGGTGGAGGCCGAAGAGGTACGCATCTACGCGACCGGCGGCATCATCCGCATCGAAGGCATACGCTCCGCCACGACCTTGCGCCTTTACAACCTGCAAGGCACGTTGCTCCACCAGAGCGAAGCCTCAGGAGACACGCAAATTTCGACTTCCGGCCTCCGGGGCGTCTACATCCTGCAAGCCGGACGCAAGACACAAAAACTGATGTTACGATAAACCCATGTTTCGGAAGAGAGGGGGCAGTCCGGTTTACGGGCGTTTGCCCCCTCTCGTTTTTTATCCTCCACCCGCAAGGAGTTGACAAAAAGACCAACATCCCCTTGGTTTTCAATTCTTTTTTGTAACTTTGCCTTGATTACTGTCAAAAGCGAAAAATATGGCAAGATTCATCAATCCCTTTACCGATGTCGGTTTTAAGCGCATCTTCGGGCAAGCCATCCACAAAGAATTGTTGATAGACTTCTTGAACGACTTGTTAGTAGGAGAAAAGCGGATAACGGACATCACATTCTTGGACAAAGAGCTGTTGCCGGACTTTTCTGGCGACCGGGGTGTCATCTATGACATATATTGTACGAATGAAGACGGTGAACAGTTCATCGTGGAAATGCAAAACCGTGAACAGACCTTTTTCCGTGAACGGGCTTTGTATTACCTCTCGCAGGCCATCGCCCGGCAAGGGGAACGGGGTGCCGAATGGAAATTCAACCTGAAAGCCGTGTATGGCATCTTCTTCATGAATTTCCACCTGTCCCACTCACCCGGCAAATTCCGCACGGACATCGTCTTGTCCGACCGGGATACGAACGAAGTGTTCTCCGACAAGCTCCGTTTCATTTTCCTGCAGCTCCCCTGCTTCACCAAGGAAGAAGATGAATGCCAAACTGATTTTGAACGTTGGATTTATGTACTGAAAAATATGGAAACATTTCAAAGACTCCCATTCAAAGCCCGTAAATCGGTGTTTGAAAAACTGGAACAAATCGTAGACATCGCTTCGCTCAGCAAAGAGGACCGCATGAAATATGACGAAAGCATCAAAGTGTACCGCGACCACCTTGCCGTGCTCGACTTCGCCAAGCAAGAAGGATTGGAACTGGGAATGCGGCAAGGAATGGTTAAAGGAATAGAACAAGGAATGGCCAAAGGAATAGCCAAAGGTATCGAACAAGGTAAAAACGAAGGGGAAATGAATGAACGCCTTAAGAATGCACGACGCATGAAAACCAAAGGATACCCCACCGATGATATTGCCGACATCACCGGACTGAGCGCGGAAGAAATCAATTCGTTATAAAATCCTTTTCGGCTTCGTCCTCCTATTATATTGTCGCGGCCTTTTACGTCCTTTCATTTTTTCTCCGTATCTTTGCAGCCGGAAACTTGATATTATGGCAGAAAACAATTCTATATTAGACAAATTGGAGGGGCTGGTAAGCCGCTACGAGGAGGTGGGCACTTTGATTACCGACCCGAATGTGATCAGCGACCAAAAACGCTACGTAAAGCTGACTAAAGAATATAAGGACTTGGGCGATATCATGAAAGCCCGCAAAGAATATATGGACAGCCTGCAAACGTTGCAAGACGCCAAGGAAATGCTAGCCATCGAAGACGACCCGGAAATGAAGGAGATGGCGCGCGAAGAAATGGCGGCCGCTGAAAAACATATCCCCGAAATGGAGGAACGCATCAAGTTGCTCCTCGTCCCGGCCGACCCGGAAGACGACAAAAACGTCATTATGGAGATACGGGGAGGAACGGGAGGAGACGAAGCCGCACTGTTCGCAGGCGACTTGTTCCGCATGTACACCAAATATTGCGAAATGAAAGGTTGGAAGATAGCTATCTCTAGCTTTACGGAAGGAGCTGCGGGCGGCTTTAAAGAAATCATCTTCAGCGTAACGGGAGAAAAGGTGTACGGCACGCTGAAATACGAATCGGGCGTACATCGCGTACAACGCGTACCGGCTACGGAAACACAAGGCCGTGTACATACTTCGGCCGCAACGGTGGCCGTACTGCCCGAAGCCCAAGAATTCGACGTGGAAATCAACGAGGGCGAAATCAAATGGGACACTTTCCGTTCCAGCGGCGCAGGCGGACAGAACGTGAACAAGGTGGAATCCGGCGTACGTGCACGTTATCTGTGGAAAAACCCCAATACGGGAGAGACCGAGGAAATCCTGATAGAATGTACTGAAACGCGTGACCAACCCAAGAACAAGGAAAGAGCTTTGGCACGCCTGCGCACGTTCATCTACGACAAAGAACACCAGAAATATATCGACGACATTGCCAACCGAAGGAAGACAATGGTGTCCACCGGTGACCGTTCGGCCAAAATCCGTACGTACAACTATCCGCAAAGCCGTATCACCGACCACCGCATCGGCTATAACATGCAGAACCTGCCTTCGTTCATGGACGGCAATATCCAAGACTGCATCGACCAACTGACCGTGGCGGAAAATGCCGAACGGATGAAAGAAAGCGAACTCTAAACGGTAAAGGACATGAAAAAGTTTTTCACCCGGCAGATTATCATAAAAAGCGTCGAGCAATGCTTGAAACGTTTTCCGGTCACGGTCGGCTTTACAGTATCGCTCGCTGTTTTCTTATTAGTAGTATGCTGGGGGAAAGACGAGTTGTTCACGGAACGTCAGACTTTCACCATTAATTATTATCTGACTGTAGGAAGTTTGCTCTCTCTCTCCCTTCGCCTATGGGGAGAGGAAGTGAAACGTAAACGTATCGTATACATCGCCAACGCGCTACTCCATTTGCTCCTATTAGCGGACGCCGGATACTTGTACCTATTGCCGGAAGACTTTCCTTTCTTGGAAACAGGACTTGCCCACGGTTCCGCCCTGACGGCTTTGGGATTAAGTATCTTCACACTTCCTTTTTTCCGTGAAAAAGACGATATTCCCTCATGGAATTTCACCCTGCAACTGGTATCCCATGCCGTTACTTCATGGATAATCGGCGGTATCATGTGCGGCGGCCTCTGCCTGCTGACAGCATCCTTCTCCGGCTTATTCGGTTGGGAAGTAAATAGTAACTTCTATACCACATGGCTCATTGTGTTTTGCCTGACCTTACCCTCATTGCTGTTTTTAGGGCAAATCCCGGCCGGAGAAGCCAAACACGACCGTACCGGTTATACTTCTGCATACCTCAGCAAAGTGATTCGCTATCTGTTCCTTCCGTTATTGGGATGTTACTTATTGGTACTTTATGTCTACGCATTGAAGATTCTCGTCCAATGGCAATTACCGGACGGATGGGTTTCCTGGTTAGTCATCGCACTGACTGCGGGTTGCATCGGAGTAGAATTCTGCATGTACCCTTCTCTCCGCCAGGGACTTTCACGTTTCGAGCAACGTGTGGCGCGTGGGTTGCCCATCGCCATCCTGCCCCTGTTAGTACTGATGACTATCGGCATCGCCAGACGACTCAACGATTACGGCATCACGCTCAACCGCCTGTATCTTCTGACTCTGAACATCTGGTTTTACATAGTCTGTATCGGCTTATTCATTCTACGGGCACAGCGCATTCAATGGATTGCCGTGTCGTTTGCCGGCATCTTTCTGCTCACATCCGTACTTCCGGTAAATTATGCCCGGCTCACCCACCGTTACATGTTCCAGACCTTATCAGTCCAAATCCAAACATCATATAAAGGGGAACTCCCCATGGACGAAGAGCAATATCTGGACTGGCTAGCATCGCTTCCGCAGGAAACAGCCCGGCTCACTAACAGCCGTCTCAAAATACTGGATTATACTTTCAAAGACAAAGAAATCCATCGTCTTGTCGCTCCCGACATCAATTATTGGGGAGCGGAGAAATGTATTAAAGAAAACTCCGAAGCGCATTTCAGCCAAAAGAAAAATGGTACGGAGGTCATAGCAAAAGGAACATACCTCCATTTTGAGGCATCATCGCCATCTTCTGTCAAAATGGAATTAAACACCGGATATTCGGAACTGGTCGCATATCATAAGAGCGAAGACTCCATCCCTTGCAAATATTGGAAAGAAGAAGTCATGCCTATAGAACTTACCGACGGGCATCAAGTGATAGACACGATATACGTCCACCCGTCCGACATCCGAAAATGGAGTGCCATGGATACGATTCCTCCACAAAAGTTCACCGGCAGGCAAAAAGACAATCTTTTTATCCTCACCGACTTCTCACTATCCGGATATGCAGGAGACAAGAACCTGAACTTTATTTATTCCGGTTATTATTTTATTCAAAAGAAAACGAACTAAAAAACATATACGACATGAACAAACAAGAGCTTTTTGAGAACATCAAACGGAAAGAATCTTTCCTGTGTGTAGGATTGGACACTGACATTCAAAAAATCCCCTCGCACCTGCTAAAGGAAGAAGACCCCGTTTTCGCCTTCAACAAAGCCATCATCGACGCCACCGCACCTTATTGTATCGCTTACAAGCCTAACCTGGCATTTTATGAAAGCATGGGCGTAAAAGGTTGGCTCGCATTTGAAAAGACGATTCAATACCTGAACAAGAACTACCCCGACCAGTTCATCATCGCGGATGCCAAACGGGGAGATATCGGTAATACCTCGGCAATGTATGCCCGTACTTTCTTTAAGGAAATGCAACTCGATGCCCTGACGGTAGCTCCTTATATGGGCGAAGACAGCGTAACCCCGTTTTTAGGTTATGAAAACAAATGGGTCATTCTTCTGGCTCTGACCAGCAACAAAGGCTCGCATGATTTCCAGTTGACGACTGACGCTGAAGGCGAACGTCTGTTTGAAAAGGTCCTGCGGAAAAGCCAAGAATGGGGCAACGACCAAAACATGATGTACGTAGTGGGTGCCACCCAAGGACGCATGTTTGAAGACATCCGCAAAATCGTCCCCAACCACTTCCTGCTCGTGCCGGGCATCGGTGCACAAGGAGGCTCATTGGAAGAAGTCTGCCAATACGGCTTGAACAGCACTTGCGGCTTGATTGTCAACAGCAGCCGGGCTATCATTTATGCCGATTCCACAGAAAGCTTCGCTGTCGTAGCCGGTGAAAAGGCACGTGAAGTGCAACAAAAAATGTCAGTGCAATTAAAAAAGTTATAAGCACAAAGTCATCATGTTATTATTTGACAGCCGTCTGGGAATCCAAATACCGGACGGCTGACTTTTATAAGCCCCATCCATATTTATATATCCTTTACTATACATCTTGGCTACGGGGAAAGGTGGCTTAAATCGGGCTTGCCGTTTATTTTATTATCTCAAAATATGGTGTAATTCGATTTTTTTTGCGAAATTTGCAAAATTAGTAATGACAATAACTAAAGACCATGGAATTTACCGCTAAGCAGATAGCAGAATTCATACAGGGTTCAGTTGAGGGAAATGAAAACGCATCGGTACATACTTTTGCCAAAATAGAGGAAGGTGTACCGGGAGCCATATCGTTTCTGTCCAATCCTAAATACACTCATTATCTCTATGACACACAGTCCAGTATTGTATTGGTGGACCGGAATCTTGAATTAGAAAAAGAAACCCAAGCCACGCTGATTCGTGTGGACAATGCATACGAGGCCGTAGCCAAATTATTGGCTTTGTATGAGATGAGCAAGCCCAAGAAAAAAGGCATTGATTCATTGGCATATATCGCACCTACGGCTCAAATCGACGGAGACTGTTACATTGCCCCTTTTGCTTATATCGGTGAAAACGTGCATATCGGTAAAGGTACACAAATATATCCCCATACCACCGTGTACGATAATGCTTCGGTGGGCGAAGACTGTGTACTGTATTCCAATGTTTCGGTATATCACGATTGTAAAATCGGCAATCGGGTCATTTTGCATGCGGGCTGCGTAATCGGTGCGGACGGCTTCGGTTTTGCACCGACCGAGAACGGCTATGACAAAATTCCGCAAATCGGAATCGTAACCATAGAAGACGACGTGGAAATCGGTGCCAATACTTGTGTGGACCGTTCTACAATGGGATCCACGTTCGTACGCCGAGGAGTCAAGTTGGATAATCTGGTCCAAATTGCCCATAACGTAGAAGTCGGGGAAAATACGGTGATGTCAGCCCAAGTAGGCGTGGCCGGTTCTACTAAAATCGGGAAATGGTGCATGTTCGGCGGCCAAGTGGGTATCGCAGGGCATGCGGTCATCGGTGATGAAGTCAAATCCGGTGCCCAAGCCGGTATTGCCGGGAGCATACGCAAGGGACACGTTACCGTACAAGGTTCTCCTGCCATCGAAGCTAAAAATTTTGCACGTTCAAGTGTTGTGTACAAAAAACTGCCTGAGATGTATGCGGATGTGAACCATTTGAAAAAAGAAATAGAAGAATTAAAAGAAATACTGAATAAGAAGAAATAAAGAGCTATGCTGAAACAGAAAACATTGCAAGGAAGTTTTTCTTTGTGCGGCAAAGGATTGCATACAGGTCTGAATCTGACCGTTACATTCAATCCTGCTCCCGAAAACCACGGATATAAAATACAACGAATCGACCTGGACGGACGTCCCATTATTGACGCCGTAGCCGAAAATGTGGTAGAAACCACACGCGGCACCGTCTTGGGACGAGGAGAAGCCCGTTGCAGTACAGTAGAACATGCCTTAGCTGCTTTATACGCCATGGGAGTGGACAATTGCCTTTTGCAAGTCAACGGCCCTGAAGTTCCCATTCTGGATGGAAGCGCGGAAATTTACGTGGAGAACATCAAACGTGTAGGCATAGCCGAACAGAACGCAGTCAAAGACTACTATATCATCCGTAAAAAGTTAGAAGTCAAAGACGAGGAAACCGGTTCTTGCATTACAATCCTACCGGATGAACAATTCAGCATCACGGCGATGATTTCATTCAATTCCAAAGTGCTTTCCAGCCAATTTGCCACTTTGGACAACATGGAGAATTTCGAATCTGAAATCGCCCCGAGCCGTACTTTCGTTTTCGTTCGTGAAGTAGAACAACTGATGGCTGCCGGTCTCATCAAAGGCGGAGACTTGGACAACGCGATCGTGATTTATGAGAATGAGATGTCTCAAGAAAAGTTGGACAAATTGGCCGACAGTATCGGAGTTCCCCATCATGATGCCACAGAAAAAGGATATTTGAACCACAAGCCTCTGGTATGGGAAAACGAACCGGCACGCCACAAACTACTCGACATTATCGGCGACATGGCACTGATTGGCAAGCCCATCAAAGGGCGTATCATCGCTACCCGTCCCGGACATACCATCAATAACAAGTTTGCCCGCTTGATCCGCAAAGAAATTCGGGCGCATGAAATACAGGCTCCAGGCTACGATTGTAACGAACCGCCGGTAATGGATGTCAATCGTATCCGCGAGCTTCTCCCCCACCGTTATCCCATGCAACTTGTGGATAAGGTCATAGAACTCGGGCCTACGACCATCGTAGCCGTTAAAAACGTAACAAGCAACGAACCGTTCTTCACCGGACATTTCCCACAGGAACCGGTCATGCCCGGTGTGCTGCAAATCGAAGCCATGGCTCAAGCAGGCGGTCTTTTAGTGTTGAATTCGGTAGATGAACCGGAACGTTGGAGCACCTACTTCTTACGCATAGACCAAGTGAAATTCCGCCAAAAAGTGGTTCCGGGGGACACACTCCTTTTTAAAGTAGAACTGTTGGCTCCGGTACGTCATGGCATTTCGTCCATGCGTGGTTATGTGTTTGTGGGAGAAAGCATTGTGACCGAAGCTACGTTTACTGCACAAATAGTAAAAAACAAGTAAGATAGAATTTATGAGCAAAATAAGTCCTTTGGCTTTCATAGATCCGGAAGCTAAAATCGGTGAAAATTGCGAAATCGGCCCGTTTTGTTTCATTGACAAGAACGTGGAAATAGGCGACAATAACGTGTTGATGAACAGTGTAAGCGTACTATACGGAGCACGCATCGGCAACGGCAATGTCATTTTTCCGGGAGCTGTCATCAGTGCCGTGCCTCAAGATTTGAAATTCCGGGGAGAAGAAACCACAGCCGAAGTCGGTGACAATAACAAAATCCGTGAGAACGTAACAATCAACCGTGGTACGGCGGCAAAAGGCAAAACCTGCGTAGGCAGTGGTAATTTGCTGATGGAAAGCGTACATGTAGCCCACGATGCTTTTGTAGGAAACGATTGTATCATCGGCAACGGTACCAAACTGGCCGGTGAAATCATCATCGACGACCACGCCATCATCAGTGCCAACGTACTGATGCACCAATTCTGCCGTGTGGGTGGATATACGATGGTAGGCGGAGGTACGCGTTTCAGCCAAGACATTCCACCTTATACTATATGTGCACGCGAGCCGGTTGCCTATTGCGGTCTGAATCTTGTCGGATTACGACGGAGAGGCTTTAGCAACGAACTGATAGAAAACATACATAATGCTTACCGCATTATTTACCAGGGGGGCGTACCTTTGAACGAAGCTTTGCAAAAAGTACGGGAAGAAGTGCCTGCCAGTCCGGAAATAGACTATATCATCGAGTTCATCGAAAACTCCAAAAGAGGATTTGTCCACTAAATATCATAAAAAGCCATGGTATACCGTTTTACCATTATCTCTAATGAAGTAGAAGATTTTATCAGAGAAATCAAAATAGATGCCGAGGCCACTTTTTACGACCTGCATCAGGCCATATTGTCTTCGTGCCACTATGCAGACAATGTGCCTACTTCTTTTTTCATCTGTAACCAAGAGTGGGAACAAGAACAGGAGATTCTGTTGGAAGACATGGGCACAAGCCGCTCGGACGAAGACCTGTATTTGATGAAAAAGACACGGCTCAACGAGCTGTTGGAAGACGAAAAACAACGTATGGTCTATGTTTTCGACCCGTTAGACAACCGTATGTTTTTCATTGAGCTGACTGAAATTAGTTTCAGAAAGACGCAGGAACAGCCGGTATGTAGCCGAAGCCATGGCGAAGCTCCGCAACAATCCATGGGTTTGGAAGAGTTCCTGAATAAGGAGACCACCAAACCCTCGGAAGATTTAAACGAAGATTTCTACGGAAGCGAGAGCTTCGACACAGAAGAATTCGACCCGGAAGGATTCGAGATCAGCGAAGGTAACCCTTATCATTGATTCATGAAGCCCCGACTTGTCGTATTGATAGGACCTACGGGAGTGGGCAAAACAGAACTCAGCCTTTCGTTGGCTGAGTTTCTTCATACTCCTATTATCAACGCGGATTCACGGCAACTATTCCGTGACCTGCCTATCGGAACCGCAGCACCAACTGAAGCGCAACAACAGCGTGTCAGACATTATTTCGTCGGCACACTCGGGCTAACGGACTATTATAGTGCGGCACAATACGAAACAGACGTACTTCGTTTGTTGGACGGCCTCTACTCCCAACATCCATACGCCCTACTGACAGGTGGAAGCATGATGTACATCGACGCGGTTTGCAAGGGTATCGACGACATTCCTACCGTAGACGAAGAAACCCGCCGCCTTATGTTGGAAAGATACGAAGAAGTGGGGTTGGAACAACTTTGCAAAGAGCTGAAACTGCTCGATCCGGAATACTACAACCTCGTAGACCACAAAAATCCCAAACGTGTCATTCACGCATTGGAGATATGCTACATGACGGGGAAACCTTATTCAAGCTTTCGCACCAACCAACCCAAGGCACGTCCGTTCGACATCCTTAAAATCGGATTAAGACGGGAACGGGAAGAACTATACGAACGTATCAACCGGCGCGTGGACCAAATGATAACAGACGGATTAGTGGAAGAGGCACGGAAAGTCATAGCCTATAGGCATACCAACGCCCTCAATACCGTAGGATATAAGGAAATATTCAAATACATAGACGGTTCCTGGACTTTGGAAACATCTGTGGAGAAAATCAAACAAAACACCCGCATTTACTCACGCAAGCAAATGACATGGTTCCGCCGCGACGAAAGCATTCATTGGTTTCATCCGGATGAAACGGAAGCCATAAAAAAACTCATGGAAAAAGAGATTATGCCATAAACTTTTTCTAAATTTGCTCCTATTAAACATCATTCAACCTACATAAGTCAAATCACATGAGTCGCATTCTTCAAAAGACAATCCATTGGTTGAAAAAGGCCGGAAGGGGATTCACCAACCTCTATCGAGGCCCTTGGTACAAGAAAACCGTGGTATGGGCCACCACCTGTGTCCTATCGGTTATTTTACTTCTCATTGCCGTTGACCTCAACTTTCTCTACCTGTTCGGGAAATCTCCCGGATTTAAAGACATTAAAAACCCGGTCACTAATGAAGCGTCCGAGATATACAGTGCCGACAGTGTACTTATCGGCCGTTTTTTCAGCGAGAACCGAACTCCGGTCGAGTACGAAGATATCTCCCCCATTATCATCCAGACCCTCATCGATACTGAAGACGAACGTTTTTACCGTCACCATGGTATAGACTTCCAAGGGCTTTTCGCAGCGGTAAAAGACATCGCAAGCGGACGTGCCCGCGGTGCCAGTACCATCACCCAACAACTGGCCAAAAACCTGTTCCGAGTACGCACACAATACTCAACCGGCCTTTTAGGCAAAATCCCCGGGGTGAAAATCTTAGTCATGAAAGCCAAAGAATGGATTGTAGCCGTAAAACTGGAAAGAATATTCAGCAAAGAAGAAATACTCACCATGTATTTCAACACCGTGGATTTCGGCAGTAATTCATTCGGCATCAAGACAGCATGCCGCACATACTTCAACACGACTCCCGACCAACTGACCTACGAACAAGCCGCCACACTGGTAGGCTTATTGAAGGCGACATCCAGCTATAACCCGAAGCTCAATCCCAAGAACAGTACCAAACGACGTAATGTGGTACTGACCAATTTGTATGACCACGGGCATATGGTCATCAATGGACACAAAGCCACCCGTGCACAACTGGACTCTCTCATGGCATTACCTATGATAGTCAGCCCGCGCAAGGAAGAAAGCAGTTATGACGGTATCGCACCTTACTTCCGTGCGACCCTGCCGGAGTACATCGACATGCTGTGCAAGAAAGGCGCGATAGCCGGCATAGATGAAGAAAACAAATTAGACCTCTATGCCGACGGTCTGAAGATATACACCACATTGGACACCCGTATGCAAAAATACGCGGAAGAGGCTGCCATCCAACAAATGGAGGTACTCCAACAACGTTTCAAGCAACATTGGGGCAACACAAACCCGTGGCAAGACGAAAGACACCGGGAGATTCCAAACTTTATCGAGGACTTAGCTAAAAAAACGACAGCATACAAATATCTCGAAACCCGTTTCCCCGACCAACCGGACTCCATCGCTTACTATCTGAATCTGCCCCACAAGGTCAAGGTATTCAGTTACGACGGTCCGAAAGAAGAAGAGATGAGCACCATGGACTCCATCCGTTATATGGTCAAATTCCTACATTGCGGTTTCGTAGCCATAGAACCGGACAGCCGCCAAGTCAAGGCATGGGTGGGCGACATCGACTTTGGCTCGTGGAAATACGACAAAGTCACCGCCATGCGCCAACCCGGTTCAACCTTCAAACTCTTTGTTTATGCAGAAGCGATGAACCAAGGACTGACCCCCTGCGACACCCGTATCGACGAATGGCAACAATACCCGGACACCGTAGACGGCAAACCTACCAAATGGACACCCCATAATGCCAACGGCACCTTCTCGGGAGCGGCGATGCCACTTAAATCGGCTTTCGCACAGAGTATCAATAGCGTGGCAGTCAAATTAGGTTATGAACTGGGCATCCACAACGTGGCACAGACCGCACATGCCATGGGAATTGAATCACCGCTGCACGAAACTCCGTCGCTGAGCTTAGGTTCCTCCGATGTCAATCTGTTGGAACTGGTCAACGGCTACTGCACGGTCATTGACGACGGCAAGATGAATCCGCCCATTCTTATTACTAAAATTCTCGACCGCGACGGCAACATCATCTATGCAGCAGAACAGGAAGAGCAACAGGCAATCCCATACCGTTCCGCCTTCTTTATGCAGCGGCTTTTGCGGGGAGGCCTGACTGAGCCGGGCGGAACTACGGCTGCCCTGTGGAGCTACATCCACCCGGTACTGAAATACACCGATTTTGGAGGTAAAACCGGTACATCCAACAACCATTCCGATGCCTGGTTCGTGGGCGTAACGCCCAAGTTAGTCGCAGGAGGATGGGTCGGAGGAGAATACCGGAGCATACACTTCCGTACCGGAGCCTTAGGACAAGGCAGCCGGACGGCCTTGCCCATATTCGGCAACTTCATCCAAAAGGTTCTGTTGGACGACCGCTTCGCCCAATACCGTGCCAAGTTCCCGAAACAACCGCTCGAAGACATAGACCCCACCACGTACACATGTGAAAGCTATTACGCGCCACAAGAACCGGATTCGATCACGGCATCCTCAGATTCATTGGGCATAGCCCTTCCGGGGGATTCTTTACGCAACGACTCCTTGACACCATAGCCCCAAAGACTTGAAAGAAGAACTCGAAATAGACCTTCAGAATTCTGAATTCCAGAACACGCTGAAACTCATACAGTTTACCCGCAACTCGCTTTTCCTCACAGGCAAAGCCGGTACGGGTAAGTCCACTTTGCTGAAATATATCTGTAGCCACACACGGAAGAAGCACGTGGTATTGGCACCGACCGGCATAGCAGCCATCAATGCCGGAGGCAGCACCCTGCACAGCTTTTTCAAGCTCCCTTTTCATCCGCTCCTGCCCGATGACCCACGATTCAGTTTCCGCAAACTGAAAGAGTTCCTGAAATACAATTCTGCCCACCAAAAGTTAGTGCGTGAAACAGAACTGATCATTATCGATGAAATCTCAATGGTACGGGCGGACATTATCGACTTCATCGACCGCATCCTACGCCTCTACAGCCGTAACCTCCGTGAACCATTCGGCGGAAAGCAGCTATTGCTTGTCGGGGACATATTCCAACTGGAACCGGTAGTCAAAACGGACGAACGCGAAATCCTGAACCGTTACTACCCTACGCCTTATTTCTTCTCGGCCAAAGTATTCCAGGAAATGCGCCTCGTCTCCATAGAACTGAAGAAAGTGTACCGCCAGCAAGATGCCGCCTTCATCGCCGTACTCGACCATATCCGTACCAACCAAGCCGGAAGTGCCGACCTGCAACTGCTCAACAGCCGTTGGAACCGGACGAACGACGACAAGCTGAGCCATGGACTGAATATCACCTTAGCCACCCGGAGGGACAACGTAGATTTCATCAACCGCCGGAAACTATCCGAGATAGACACCCAAAGCACACTCTTTAAAGGCGAAATACAAGGTGAATTCCCGGAAAGTTCGCTCCCCACGCTGATGGAACTGGAACTTAAACCCGGCGCACAAGTCATCTTCGTCAAAAACGACCAAGACAAACGTTGGGTCAACGGAACTCTGGGCACCGTTTCAGCCATAGACGAGAAGAACGGCCATATCTACGTCGTCACGGAAGACGGGACGGAAATGGAAGTCACCCGCGAAGTGTGGAGCAACGTGCGCTACACCTACAATGAGCAAGAAAAAAAGATAGAAGAGGAGGAACTCGGCATCTTCCGGCAGTTCCCCCTGCGGTTGGCTTGGGCCATCACCATCCATAAAAGCCAGGGACTGACTTTCCGTAAAGTGACCATCGACTTCACCGGTGGTGTCTTCGCCGGAGGACAGGTATATGTAGCCTTGAGCCGCTGTACCTCATTGGAAGGTATATGCCTGAAAAAGGAAATATCCCGTTCGGATATTTTCGTCAAGCCCGAAATCATCCGGTTCGCCCAACAATTCAATGACGAAAAGGCTATCGAGCAGGCCATGAAGAAAGCCAAAGCCGACATCGAATACCAGGCTGCCGTGCAGGCATTCGACCGCGATGACTTCCGCGAAAGCCTCGACCACTTTTTCATAGCCATACACAGCCGGTACGACATCGAAAAACCGGCTATCAAACGGTTCATCTGCAGCAAGCTCAATATCATCAGCCGTCTCAAACGCGAGAACGAACAGTTGAAACGACAAATGACAGTCCAACGCAAGCAGATGCAGCAGTACGCCCATGAGTATTACGAACTGGGCAACGCTTCCATCCTTCAAGCCCACAATCTGAGAGCCGCTTTAGCCAATTACGATAAGGCCCTGTCGCTCGACCCGTCGCATGTAGACGCATGGATACGCAAAGGCGTCACATTGCAAGACCATGGGGAATACAAAGATGCACTCCAATGCTTCAACAGAGCCGCCGAACTCAGCACGGCCAATTTCAAAGTACACTACAACAGAGGTAAGAACCACTTGCTTTGCGAACGTACCGAACAGGCTGTCGCCGATTTCGACAAGGCAGTTTCCCTTAAACCCGAACACGCTAAAGCCCACGAACTTTTCGGAGACGCCCTGTCCCGTTCCGGCAAGGAAGAAGAAGCAGCCATCCATTGGGCCATTGCAGAAACGCTTCGGGAAAAGCGCAAGGGGCGTTAATCTTAGTTAATAAGCAGCCGGTTTATGCACACAAATAAAGCTATTTTCGTACATTTGACTGTTTATTAACCTATTCATTCCAACATGAGAAAAAACCTAAAGACAGTGTTAGGCATTTGCCTTGTGTGTGCCGGTACATTCGCAAGCACCACAACCCTCCAAGCAAAGAAGAAAGTGGCTTACCTTTTTACCTATTTTACAGGTAATGCTCCCGAACAGGAACAAATCTGTTATGCCATCAGTACGGACGGGTTCAGCTATACTCCGTTGAATGACGGTAACCCCGTCATTTCCTCCGACACGATTTCTCTAAAAAAAGGCGTACGCGATCCTCATATCCTGAGAGGTGAAGACGGCTACTTTTACATGGTAGTCACCGACATGCGTTCCAGTCAAGGATGGACTTCCAACCGGGGTATCGTACTGATGCGCAGCAAAGACATGGTCAACTGGACGCACCATACCGTCAATTTCCCCGAAAAATATGCAGGCACGATGTTCGCTAACGTCATCCGCGTATGGGCACCGCAAACCATCTACGACAAAAAGGCAAAAAAATATATGGTGTACTTTTCTATCCTGACCGATGACGGACAGTGCCCCTACGACAAGGTCTTTTGGGCCTATGCCAATGAAGATTTCAGCGACCTTGAAGGGGAACCCAAAGTCCTGTTCGACTACAAGAAACCGTCCATCGACACGGATATCGTGCAAGATGACAATGGAACTTATCACATCTTTTTCAAAACCGAAGGCGAGCAGAAAAAAGGCATCCGCCAATATTTGGCCAAAGACCTGCACAATCCGGCAGAATGGGAACTGTTGCCCGGCACGTTCGAAGATACAGACAAAGCGGTGGAAGGTTCCGGCGTGTTCCAACGGATAGAAGGAGATTGGGTATTGATGTACGACTGCTACATGAACGGGCACTACCAGTTCTGCACCAGCAAAGACCTAATGAAGTTCAAACGCGTACAGGATACGGCCACGCAGGGCGCATTCACTCCGCGCCACGGCACGGTCATCGCCATCACCAAGAAAGAGCTGAAACGCCTGCAAAAAGCTTTCCCAAACACGAAATAAACAAAAGACCAACCCATTATTTTTTTTAAAAACCTATTAGTAAATAATGAAAACGCAACTATTAACCTTTGCACTGGCTCTCACATTAAGTCAGACCGCCATTGCTAAAAACACGACCCAGAAGATTGACAAAGTGACCTCGTCCGTCACCGTGAGTGAGGACGTGGACTACATCATCACCGGGACGACACCTTTCAGCACAACCGGAAGCATCAACATCACCAACACGGAACATGCCGTCGTAATCTTGGAGAACCTACGTCCAAGCGAAGCTCTCAGCTACCTGTCTTACATCAAGATTAATGGGGAGCCAGCCATTAACGACGAAAACTGCCAAGTGAAGATGTACGCCCACGGAGCCATCATCCTGCCTTACGACAAAGACTTCAAGCCTCTGACCGTGTATTCCGAACCTGATTTCGGAGGAGAGTCCGTCAACGATTTCGGACTGGAAAACTCCGGGGGCTACATGAATACCCTCACCACAGCCAAACTCAACAACCGCATCCGGAGCTTCAAGCTGAAGAGGGGTTACATGGTGACTTTCTCCAACAACCCCTCAGGACGGGGATACAGCCGCTGCTTCATCGCCGACCAAGAGGACTTGGAAATAGCTTCACTGCCTTTGGAACTCGACCACAGGATTTCTTCCTACCGTGTGTTCAAGTGGCATAATTTCCAGAAAAAGGGCATTGCCAGTGATGCAAGCGAAGAAATCGTCAACGCCCTCAAGGTCACCTGGTGCTATGACTGGGGGCAGGGCAATGCAAGCCGCGAGCCGGACTGTGAATGGGTACCTCATCACATTTACGAAGATTGGCCGTCCGTCCCGACTTGCGGTGGCGTGACCCAATCCTGTCACATGCAGACCAACAACGAACCGGGCAACAGTGCCGACGATCATCCGCAAAGCGTGGAAACCGTACTCAACAACTGGGAAAACCTTATGGCCACCGGTATGCGCCTGTGTTCCCCTTCGTCACATGACGGAAGCCTCTCATGGTTAGAACAGTTCATGACAGAAATAGATAAGCGCGGTTGGCGTTGCGACATCCTCGACATGCACTGCTATTGGCCCGAATGGAACCTGAACAACGCCCTGAAAGATTATTATAACAAATACAAACGTCCTATCTGGGTGTCCGAGTTCGTCTGGGGAGCTTCATGGAACAACAACGGCATCTTCGCCACCGACCGTTCTTTCTCGAAGGAAAACCAACAGAAAAACTACGACGTAATGAGCAAGGTGCTCACTAACTGGAACAGTTTCGACTATGTGGAACGATATGCCTATTGGAACAGTGAAGCCGATTGCTCCAAACTTTACAAGTATGGAAAGGAAGGCAATCCTTCCGAAATTTCCATCCTTGGCAAATGGTACGGCGAAATGAAATCCGGAATGGGTTACAAAAAGTCATACGATTACGTACCCAAAGTAGTGTATAGCACGCCCTCTGGAATGAGTTTGGAATATACCGAACGCACGCGCAAGTTGGCCATCAATTGGGAATATAAGAACAATATGGGCTTCACCGATTCCACTCTTCTGGAAGTTCGCATAGACGGAGGCGAATGGCAGACCCTTCAAAAATATGAAGGTCCGGACAAGACATCTTATACCTACAACGAGGTTTTCCCCGAAGATTTCAAACGGGGCACTTACACGTACCGGGTACGCAACTTCGACATGGATGGTAACGTGCGTTCTACGGACGAGGTACAGCTCTCGTTGGTAGCAGCTAAGGGCGAAGCGGGCTTCCAGTACGGCACATTGGAAATCAGCGATACGGAAGAGTTCAATACGGAATTCGATGCCATCGGTGAAGATGAAAAACCGGCCGTCTTCACAGGCTTGCTTTCCTATAACGATTCAAAGGTCGTACCGGTCAATACAGTGGTCAGCGTGCTGAGCGACAAATTCTCTTTTTGGGCCTTCCCTTGGAACGAGGGAGACTATGAGCAAACTATCACGGAACCGGAAACCATGGATTTCATGGTACTGCGCAAGGGTGCCCACCAAATCGGCGGCATCACGATGGAAGTGGGAGAAAGTGCCAACAAAATCAAGAACGACACCACATTAATCAGTTTTGCCACCCCATTCCCCGAAGGGGTCACACCGGTGGTCATTGCCAATGTGTTGTCACGCTATAAGGCATATCCCTACGTAGTCAAGGTTTGGGACATCACGAACAAAGGTTTCGCTGTCAAACTGGCCCGTCAAGCCGCTGTGGACGAAACAACCAGCACTTTTGCCGGACAAGACATCTTTTACGTGGCAGCCACGCCGGGAACCGCCAAGATGGATGACGGCAAGATATTGACCGTAGGCCGCAGCACGGAAGACAAAGTGGACGGACGGCGTGCCCGTGATGTCAATTTTGTCGATGAGTCCGGCAATGCCGTGGCCTTGTTCAACCCTGTCATGCTGTTTGGCCCCCAGACCAATAATTACGATTGTGCCTCCGTATACCGGATTAGCAGTGACCTCACGGATGAAGACAACGTGGACGTTGAGAACGTGCCCGCTACCACGGGTGTGAAAATCATCCGCCAAAAGGACAAGACCAACGAAACAATCAAAGAAATAGACAACGCCACCAACAATGGCGATTTCATGGGTTGGATAGCCATCAGTACTCCAAAGGAGGGTGAATCAAATATCCAAGGCACGATTGCAACCGCCCCATTCAAAGTTTCCGTACGCGACGGCCATGTCATCGTAGACGGTACTGACAATTACCGGATTTACGCCATCAGCGGCCAACAAGTATCCCGTACGGTACGCCTTTCAAGAGGCATTTATGTGGTAAAAGCCGGAAACCATTCTGTCAAGGTCATGGTTCCATAACCTTCCACAAGGATTTCCGCAAGGCATTCAACGGCATTACTATAATATCAACAGTTCGCCCCCGAACGGCATATCCGGCCATTCGGGGTCGAATTGTTTTTCCGATTTATATTGACATTCCACGAAACGACAACACCTTTTAAAAGGAAATACAATCAGCTATGAAATAATGGTTTATGGGCATAAAGAAATTAGCATTCCGTTCTGCGCCAAACGATTTTCGGCTTTCAGCCAAACGAAAGGGAGCTTTCCTACATCCTTACATGCTGAAACCCACAGGACACATTTCCATGTCTAAAGTGCCATAAAAAAGGGGCACCTTCTCACGAAGACACCCCTCCATAATTAATTTAATTTCAACATAATAATATGAAAGAATTCATATCATTATAACGGACGGATTACGTAAGTAAAGTTGTAATCCTGATAAGGCATGCGGTACTGTTCGAGCGGAATAGCCCCCCAACTGTTCACACAAGCCAATCCACGTTGACGCGCAGCCAACTTGACCACACTGAAATCACGGGGTGTCAAGTCGCCGGAATGGCTCTGGTGGGCATTCTTATCCCAACCGTCATCCAAATCCGAAGCCAGATAGTTCAACGTGCTGCATTCCATCGGAGCGAAAGAATAGAACTCCAATCCCTTGCCGTTCTCATCCTTCACCTGCCAATAGCGCACCTCGGTCTTGTTTCCGCTTTCCTGCGGACGCACATAGCCCCAATACTGGTCGGCCACCTTCGCATCGTACACACCTAAACGGTCTCCGTGGTTACGGTCGATGTAATTCTCACCCGGTCCCTTTCCGTAATAGGTCAGCATATTATAGGCTTTCGGCATAACCAACTGCATACCGTAACGCATCAGCTCCGGCTTGTGCTTGGCATCCTTGTTTACCGTCATGGCCTCGTTGACCATCAATTCACCAACCGGAGTCAACGTATAAGTCATCGTCAACGTAGCCTCTACCGACGGCATTTCATATACCACTTCTACACCCTTTTCGGCTTTGCTTTCGTCTTCCACCACCTTGAACGACTTCATCTTCATTTCAGGGTTCTTCCAAGCATGCAACTTACGTTGTGCACCTGCCCCATAGTCGTTATCGGTCGGCGCACGCCAGAAATCGGGCGTAATGGCATAGCCTTCTTCCAACATGGGCTTCCCGTCCACGTCAAGGTAATCAATCCAACCGTTCCAATGATTGAAAGTAACGGAAGTGCGGCCTGCCGTCAAAGTAACCCATGCCGACTTTTCTTCTTTTTCCACCTTTCCGGCATCATGTTTCCCGGGAGTAGCAGCCAACACAGTTTCCATCGTCGGGAACTCATACGGGTTCACCACGAACTGTTCGCGTGCCACGGCATAACCGGCATCAAGCATCGGTTCTGCTTTCTTCAGCACGAAGTCAAGGTTCAACACCACTTCGCCTTTCACGTCCGCAGGCAGGCTGTAGCCATCCAGTTTTACCACACGTTTCTGCTGTGCCGGCACATCAAGCGTATTCCGCCCGTTGGCCAATACCTTTCCTTCCGCCTCCAACGTCCACTGCAATTCCACATCATCGAGCGACTTGAAGAAATTCTCATTGTAAACCTCTACCTCACCGGCTTTCAAATCTTTGGCCGTAGCCCAAATGCTTTGGTAGTAATAGCGTACCTCATTGGCATGTGGATTCGGTTTACGGTCAGGATTGACAATACCGTTGTTATTGAAATTATGGTCACTGGTGGGATAACGTCCGAAGTCGCCCCCGTAAGCGTATATCGTCTTACCCTGCTTGTTCTTCACACGCAAGCCTTGGTCCACGAAGTCCCAGATGAAACCACCCTGATACTTCGGGTATTTGCGTATCATGTCCCAATATTCCTTGAATCCCCCCATGGAGTTACCCATGGCATGAGCGTATTCGCACTGTATGAGCGGACGGGGATTATCGCCTTTCGAATACCATTCACAGCCACCGTAATCGTAATACATCGGACAGAAAATATCTGTCTTGCCGTTCTGTCCGGCCTGTTCGTACTGGCACGGACGGCTTGGGTCGTAAGCCTTCACCAAATCATAGGCCTTCTCGAAGTTGGGACCATAACCAGCCTCGTTACCCAAGCTCCAGAATATGATGGAAGGATGGTTCTTGTAAATCTTGATATTGCTTTCGTTACGCTCCAAATGTGCCTTCTCATAAGTCGGCTCCTTGGCCAAAGTCTTGTCGCCATAGCCCATTCCGTGGCTTTCGATATTGGCTTCGGCCACCATATAGATACCGTAGATGTCGCAAAGTTCATACCAACGGGGATCGTCGGGATAATGACAGGTACGCACGGCATTGATGTTCAGTTCCTTCATCAAACGGATATCTTCCAACATGCGGTCCATCGACACCACATAGCCCGTCACCGGATCGAGTTCGTGACGGTTGGCTCCTTTGAACAACACTGGCTGCCCGTTCACCAACACCTGGGCGTTCTTGATTTCCACTTTGCGGAAACCTACGCGCTGCGGCACAACCTCGGCCACCAGCTTGCCGTCCATCAAGGTAGTATATAAAGTATAGAGGTTCGGCGTCTCGGCAGTCCACTTCAAAGGATTTTTGATATCGAAGTTTACTTTTACTTCACCGTTTCCTCCGACTTTAGCCGTCTGTGCAGCCACTTCTTTTCCCTCCTTGTCTTTCAGAGAGAACATCACGGTCTCACCCTTGGCCCTGACGGCATTCAGTTTCACCTCCAGCGTCCCGTCCTGGTAATTGTTCACCAAATCAGGTGTAATGAACAAGTCGGCAATGTGAGCCTCCGGACGAGCATAGAGATACACTTCACGGGCAATTCCCGTAAAACGCCAGAAGTCCTGGTCTTCAAGATATGAACCGTCGCACCAACGCATCACCTGCATGGCAATCAGGTTCTCCTTGCCCGGCGTGAGGTACTTCGTCAGGTCGAATTCCGCCGACACTTTGCTGTCTTCACTGTATCCCACGAACTTGCCATTCACCCATACCATCAGGTTGGACGTAGCCGAACCCACGTGCAGGTAAATCCGCTCACCTTTCCAATCGGCAGGCACGGTCACCATCTTACGGTATGAACCCGTATAATTGTTACGCTCTTCCACAAAAGGCGGTTCGGGTCTGAATTGTGTTCTCCATGGATAACCATTGTTGCTGTAAATGGCATCTCCGTAACCATTCAACTCCAAAATGCCGGGTACGGGAAAGTCCGTCCACTGCGAATCATCGTACTTCAGGGAATAGAAGTCGCGAGGGGCTTTGTCGTGGTCATTGGAAAAATTGAATTTCCACTTGCCTTCCAACGACAGGTAACGTTCCGACCGGGCTTTTTGGTCAGCCTTTGCCAGATTCTCTGTCTCGTACGCGAAAAACGCCGCACGCGGAGCCATGGTGTTTACTTCGTTCACCTCGGGATCCAACCACCAAGGTTTGTCTTTTTGCGCACTAGCCGAGAGAGCGGCCAGACAAGCACAAGAAAACATCAATTGTCTAAACATGGTACATTTTTTTATTGCGTCACAGACGCGGTTAGTTAATCATTTAGAAACTGCCTACAAAGATACTTCTTTTGTTCTATTTTCATACTAAAATACAAAGTTTTTGCTAAAATATTACGTGTTCGCATCAAGATTTATTAACTTTGGAGGGTAAAACCTAATCATTAGTGGAAAAAACAACTAAAATATCATGAATACTGATTTTTCACAACCGTTCAATCCAGAGGCTTACGCACCATCCGCCAAGACGGACACACGGTTCCGGTGTTGCGTGGAGAAAGGGATGCCGTGGCTCTATGGCATCATCTTTCCTGTCATTCTCGGCCTTTGTCTGTACACTTACGAGAAAGAAACCCTTTTCCGGATACAAGAACTCAACCTCTTCTTGCCGGACAGTACTTTCTATCATACACTCGCGGCATATCCGGGCGGCACATTGCAATGGGCATCCTGTTTCCTCACCCAGTTCTTTTATTATCCGGCTGTGGGGACAGCCTTTCTCGCAGCCGTTTGGATCTGCATTTGCTTCGTCATGCGCTCGGCCTTCCGGCTGTCCCCCTCGTGGAGCTTTCTTCCCGCTTTGGTTCCGGCAGCCCTGTTGGCCGGTATCGTGGAGATGGGTTATTTCATTTACTACATCAAATTACAAGGTTATTTCTTCACGGCCTCCCTTGGCATATTGGCGGCCCTGTCAGCCGTATGGGTTTTCAGCCGTACAGCTCACCGGCGTCCATATTGGGGTTATGCGTGGCTGACCGTATGGCTCCTCGCCGGTTATCCTTTATTCGGGGCATACGCATTGGCCGGCACGGCCTACATGTTGGCGCTCTGTTGGCGTATGCCGGGCACATTATATAAGCACCGTGTCATCCCTACGGCATGGGGACTGTTGCTGCTCGCCGGAGTGCCCCTTGCGGCATGGCATTTTTATAGCCAAACGGCCATCAGCGAAATCTACACGGCCGCCTTGCCAAGTTTCGATGCGGGTGGAAAAGTATTCACAGACTATCGCATACCTTATTATATATTGTTCCTCCTGCCACTAGCGGGTGCCGTCATCTATGATTACGTACCGGCCATAAAGAAATACCCCCTCATCCTCTTGGTTCACTTGCTCGTATGGACAGCTACCGCATGGGGATTGAAAAAGGCGTGGTATGTGGATGAGAACTTCCGTAAGGAACTGCTGATGGCACGTGCCATAGAGGAAGAAGACTGGGAACAGGTGCCGGCCATCTTCCTGGGCGGAACGGCAGAGCCTACCCGCCTGATGGTCATGAACAAGAACCTGGCTTTGTTCCGCCTCGGACGGGCGGGTGACGAAATGTTCCAATACCGCGAAGGGGGCGCACGTCCCAATGCCCCGTTCCTCGTACGGTTGGCCCACGTAGGCGGTAAAGCTTTGTACTATCACTACGGGCAGGAAAACTATTGCTACCGTTGGTGTATGGAAGACGGCGTGACCTACGGGTGGCGGACGGAATACCTGAAATACATGGCCAAAACTTCTATCGCGGGCGGCGATTACAAAGTGGCACGCAAATACATCGACATGCTTAAACGTACCCTTTTCCATAAAGGTTGGGCTGAAAAATACGAGGCTTATCTTGACCACCCGGAACAGATACGGAAGAGCAAAGAGTTTGCACCGATTATCCGCCTGTTGCCTAAGGAAGACAAGCTTAACTCGGACCTGAACGTCATCGAAATGTTCCTGCTGAAGACCTTTGCTTACGGCGAAAGCAACGACCCACTCTACCAAGAACAGACCTTGATAGCGGCCTTGCAAATGAAAGACATCGACCTGTTCTGGCCCCGTTTCTTCCAATATGCCACCCTGCATAACGGAGCACCCATGCCGCGCCATTATCAGGAAGCCGCCTACCTGTATGGCCACCTGGAAAAGAAGGTAGATATCAGCCACATGCCTTTCGACCAGGAAGTGAAAGACAGTTACCAACGGTTTATGGAATTCACCCAACAATGCGCCGGTATGACGGAAGCACAAATGGCGGAAGCCTTCCGGCCTCAGTTCGGCAACACTTTCTATTATTTCTATTTTTTAGTCAACGGATTACAAACCTACTAACCATGAATGCTATCTTCAAATATCTCGGCTGCGCAGTGATGGCCGCCGTTTTGTACGGCTGCACACCCCGTGTGCCCGAAACTTACACCGACAACCGCGAACTGCCGGACATCTATCCGGACTATACGGAAGTGACCATCCCTTCCAACATCGCCCCCTTGCATTTTATAGTGGACGAAGAAGCGGATGCCTATATCACGCGCATCAGCTACAACGGAAAAAAATGGGTCACGGACAAGCGTGAGGTCACCCCAGGGATTTCCCTTTGGCGCGACATGTTGGAAGCAACCCAAGGAAAGACTATCGGCATAGAAGTTTTCGTGGAACACGACGGCCAATGGACACGCCACCAACCGTTTCAAATCCATGTGGCCGAAGAGACGATAGACCCCTACCTCTCCTACCGCCTCATCAGTCCTTCGTATGTCACTTACCGGGACTTGACCCTCAACCAACGTGATTTGACCAATTTCGATGAAAGCGTCATTTACGGCAACATGATGAACACCGACGTGGAACATGCACAATGTATCAACTGCCATTCTTACCAGAACTACAATCCCCGGCGTATGCAGTTCCACGTGAGGGAAGACCGTGCCGGAACAGTCATCGCATACGACGGTACATTGGTCAAAGCCAACCTGAAAACGGATTCGCTCATCTCGGGCGGGGTATATCCCGCCTGGCACCCGACAGAAAAACTCATCGCCTATTCGGTCAACCAGACCGGGCAAACGTTCCACACACGCGACCTGCAGAAAGTAGAAGTGCAAGACATGCGTAGCGACCTGATACTTTACGACGTGGAGAAAAACGAAGTGACACGCATCCCGGGCGATGCCGATGAACTGGAAGTGTTCCCGTGGTGGAGCCCGGACGGTAAATACCTTTATTATGCTTCAGCCCGCTTCATACGCAAGGACACGGCAGAGAACTTGGACAATGAAACCATCTTGCGCTATAAGGAAATCAAATACAATCTCTTCCGGAGAAGCTTCGACCCCGCCAACCGCCGGATAGGTCCGCCCGAATTGGTATTCGACGCGGCCGCACGCGGAAAGAGCGCCACGTTGCCGCGCATATCGCCCGATGGACGCTACCTGATGTTCACGCTCGGGGCGTTCGGCGTGTTCCACATCTGGCACAAAGACGCAGACCTCTACCTGATGGACTTACGTACACGCCAAGTACGTCCAATGGAGGAGATCAACTCCGACGACGTGGAAAGCTACCACTCGTGGAGCAGTAACGGACGGTGGGTGGTCTTCAGCAGCCGGCGTTACGACGGGAACTACACACGGCCTTTCATTGCCTACATAGACAAGGACGGCAAGGGGCGCAAACCTTTCGAGTTGCCGCAGGAAGTGCCTGACATGCACCGGCGTTTCATGCGGAGTTACAACATCCCGGAATTCATGGACGGGCCGGTCGAGGTTACCCCGCAAGAATTCGCTTCGCTCATCAGGGGCACCGAAGCGCGGCCTGCACGGCAAAGGAATTAGACACGATAAAAACCTATTAAAAAGTAATGAGAAACAAAACAATCAAAAGCCTGCTGCTCCCGGTGCTATGCTTCATAGCGGCAAACGGACAGGCACAAGGCACACTGGAAGACTACCGGAGGGCATATTCCCTCTACGGGAAGTTCAATGCCACACAGGTATATAACGACCCGGCAGACATACGGTGGGACGGAAAGACTGCATTCCACTACTCTGTCTATACGCCGGAAGGGACAGACTATTACGTAGGCAAAGTCACGGGAGACGTGAAAACGGCTAACGTAAAAGCTATTCACATGAAAGCCTTGGCGGAACTGCTTTCCCGCGAGACCGGAAAGGACATCCCACGGAACACGCTAAGACTGTCACGCTTGAATGTGGACGAGAACCAACCCACGTCCGTATCCTTTGAATTCGACGGTTACAAATGGGAAGTCGAAGAAGCTTGCACGGCCGGACTACGGTTAGGCAGCAAAGAAGCCCTTCCGCCCAAGGATCCGTGGCGAAAACCGCGTCACTGGATGGAAGTGGACGATGAGAAAGGGGCAGCACCAGTAGTCTCGCCCGACGGGAAACGGCAAGCCTATATCAAGAATGACAATGTATACGTCAGCGACCGGGACGGCCGCCACGAACGGGCGTTGAGCAACGACGGGACGGCCGGCAATTACTATTCCAGTTGGCTCAAATGGAGCCCGGACGGCAGATACGTATGTGCCAACAAGATACGTCCGGCTCAGAAACGGTATGTATATTACGTGGAAAGCTCGCCCAAAAGCCAGCTCCAACCCATCCTTCACCAACAGGAATACGCCAAGCCGGGCGACGAACTGCGCTTCAAGGTGCCTTGCATATTCAACGTGGAAACAGGACAGGCCGTCATTCCGTCTACCGAACTCTTCGACCGACAGTACGACTTGTACGGCCCGGAATGGAAAGAGGACGGAAAAGCCGTAACTTTTGAATACAACGAACGCGGACATAAGACCTATCGCGTGCTGGAACTCGATGCGGAAACCGGAAAGGTACGCACACTCGTGGAGGAGAGCAGCCCCACCTTTGTCAACTACAGCCGCATGTTCCGCCATGTCCTGAAAGGCGGAAAGGAAATGATATGGATGAGCGAACGCGACAACTGGAACCACCTCTACATGATTGACATGGAGAAAGGCAAGGTGATCCGGCAAATCACAAAAGGCGACTGGGTGGTGCGCCGCGTGCTCAAAGTGGACGAAGACAACCAAGTGATTTATTTCACGGCCAGTGGCGTAAATCCCAAAGAAGACCCTTACCATGTACATTATTATAAAATAAACATGGACGGCAAAGAAATGACCTGCCTCACACCGGAAGAAGGAAACCACTCGGCGGTATTCAACGAAGATTACACCCTGTGGATTGACAAATACTCCACTGCGGAACAGGCACCCGTCACCGTGCTGCGCACGGCACAAGGCGAAAAGACAGAGGGACGGACATTGGCACAAGCGGATTTAAGCAAAATCAAATCGGCCGGATGGACTGCCCCCGAAATCTTCACCGCTCCCGGACGGGACGGCGTGACACCGATGTGGGGCATCATCCAACGTCCGACCAATTTCGACCCACAAAAGAAATATCCGGTCATCGAATACATCTATTCCGGCCCCGGAGATGCCTACACGCCCAAAAGCTTCCTTTCTTACAACGGATACACGACGGCATTGGCCGAACTGGGATTCATCGTCGTGCAGCTCGACGCCATGGGGACGTCCTATCGCGGAAAGAAGTTTGAAGAAGTGTGCTACAAGAACCTGAAAGATGCCGGTTTCCCCGACCGTATCCAGTGGATCAAGGCGGCAGCGGAAAAGTACCCCTATATGGACAGTACCCGTGTGGGGATATACGGTTGCTCTGCCGGAGGACAGGAAGCTTTGGCCGCCGTACTTTTCCACCCGGAATTCTACAAGGCATCCTACTCCAGTTGCGGTTGCCACGACAACCGGATGGACAAAATCTGGTGGAACGAACAGTGGATGGGCTATCCGGTGGACAGCAGCTACATCGCTTGCTCCAACGTGGAAAACGCCCACCGGCTGACGCGCCCGCTGATGCTCGTGGTAGGAGAAATGGACGACAACGTGGATCCGGCTTCCACCATGCAAGTGGTCGATGCCCTCATCAAAGCCAACAAGGATTTCGAGTTGGTGGTCCTGCCGGGCGTAAGGCACAGCATGGGCGAAAGCTACGGGGAACACAAGCGTTTTGATTTCTTCGTAAAAGAACTCATGGGCGTGGAACCGCCGAAATGGGATGAACTAAAACAAAAATGAAAAAACTTTCATACGCATACAGCCCGCCGGAACCCGGCGGGCTGTATGCGTATGAAAGCCATAGGATTACGCATCCAACAAAGTTTCCAACTTGTACGAAACAGGTTCGGAAGTTTGGTCAAACATCCCACTAAAACTTAAATCCTCATCTATTTGTGGCCAATGAATACCACACGGCGAAAGATAAAAATCTTCCCGTTGAGCCTTCGTGGCATTTGCCAAACGCGGCCAATCAGCAAATGCGTACGACGCTACCTTTCCTTCAGCCGATTCAGCATAAACACAATTATCATCCGTCCATACTCTTTTTACTTCCAAATTCATGAAAACCTCCTTTCACCTTTGTTTAAAAAAAGATTGCCAACGCTCTTTAATAATCTCCGTATTCTCTATGATTACAGATTCTATCAAGGCTATCTCATGCTTTTTAAATCCGTAATTACAAATTTGTTCTAAAGGTTCTATATTATACTTCGCTTCAGTCCATCTTTAATGACATGCACATGAATAGGTTCATGGTCATCTGAATAAAACAGAAAACGAAATCCAAATATGACAAATAACGTTGGCATAATTTCAAATTTTTACAAATATAGAAAGGAGTAATCAAAATAACAAATACTTCTTTATTATACTCTTCAAGATTGTACATATTTAACGGTCAAGAACAAAAATGGTATTGAAAGGACATGGATAAACGGAGGTTACCGAAGTACCCTTTGCGTTTCTATCCTGCCTCTCGTTTTTGCCGCAAAGCGGAAAATCATTGTGCTTTGATTGGTTTTCCACCTTGCGGTAATTGTTTTTGTTTCCTTTGCTTGTCTTTCCAAGCCCCTCCCCTCCATACAGGAATATATATTGGAAAATCCATTCGCATCCTTCATACTTATTGGTTAACAGCCTGTTAAGGTGAACTTTCATGGTGTGTAGAGTTCACGTGGCATTCACCGTAAGTGCTATGAGAATACCGATTAGGGATGATTACAGTTGAAAGAAGGCTGAAAGATGAATTAGTACATCATACACAGTAACAAATTGTATTTCAAGAGCTTATAAAATACCCTGAAGGATGAACATGTTTTTGAAAACTTGCAGTATAAGTCCATTGGAGATATGAAATGTAAAAGAAACCAATACCACAATAATCTTTTTAATTGCAGTTTATGGGATATTTTTATTCATATAACGTTTGGTATTACCCATCATAATACTTATTTTTGCATGACAAGTTCTTCATAAAAACAAAATATCAATACAACCATGCAACAATTTTACAAATATCTAATTCTCGCGCTTCTGATACTGCACGTATCTTCCATAAAAAGTAAAACAGCGTCCTTATGGGTGGGAGAATCTACAACCTTTGTCACAGACAAAATCGAAACGCCCATTGGATGGGACAATATCATTACCTCGGGATTTGTATGGAATATACCTGAGAGTACAAAGCAATACATCAGTATGGGCACATCAGCGATGAACTGGAATACTGTAACACTTAACAAGTTTTTCACAGGAAGCAAGTACATCACCTGTACCATTTATTACCAAGGAGTTCGGATAAGGCACGGAACTCAGGAATTTTCTGATCTAAAAAATAAAGAACAAAGGTTTTACGTCAAATGCAATACCGTAGATATAGAACTATATCCAGTCTCAATGGATTTGAATATAGGAGACTCGCAGAACATCCAATACAGACTTACCCCAACATCGAGTACTCCTCCTACCACTGTTACCTTTTTTTCCAGTAACCCCCAAGTAGCCGAAGTTGATTTTAAAGGAAACGTATATGCCAAAGGCATAGGTTCGGCCACCATTACAGCAAAGACTAACTTTGAGACTTCAGCTACTTGTGAAGTCAAAGTCAATCCTGTACAAGCCACTTCTATTCAAATAGAACCAATGTCCATAAAAATGCACATAGGCGAATCTGAAAAACTAAAAGCAACAGTACTTCCAACTCATACAAGTGACAAATCAATAGCGTGGACTTCTAGTGACGAAAATATCGTCTCTGTAGATCCTGAAGGAAAAATCACAGCCAAATCTCAAGGGCATGCCCAAATCTTGGCATCCACATTAGACGGCTCTGAATTAAGTGCATATTGCGATGTTACCGTTGAAGCACTAGCAGAAACTATCACACTGAATACATCCTCAAAGAAAATAGGTATTGGAGAATCATTTATCCTTATAGCCCATGTTCTTCCCGAAGGAGCATCTTCCGATGTTTTATGGAAATCCTCTAATCCATCTGTAGCCTACGTTGACAAAAACGGGAAAGTTGAAGGCTTCGAGACGGGAACAGTTGTAATTACTGCAACAACCACAGATGGCACCAATCTTTCAGCCTCTTGCGAGGTTTCTGTCATCAGATATGTTACTTCCATCACCTTGAATGAAAACAATCTAACAATGAATGTAGGAGAACAGAAAACCATAACGGCCACAGTCAATCCATCTGATGCAACAGAGCAAAATCTATCTTGGCAATCAATGGATAAGGATATTGTCAATGTAAACAACGGAAGAGTAGCCGCATTAAAAAACGGTGTCGTATCAGTCATTGTTTCCGCAACGGACGGCTCAAACATTCAAGCAATTTGCACTATCACAGTAGAAACCCCTGTTTCATCTATTAACCTAAACTACCAAAAACTAGATATGTACATTGGTGACTTTAAACCACTTCAGGCCACGATCCTTCCGGAAAACGCAACCCATAAAGATTTGGTCTGGGAATCTTCAGACCCTACAATCGCCGATGTTCAAAATGGAATTGTATTGGCCTACAAAGAGGGAACAGCTCTTATCACAGCATCTGCCACAGATAAATCAGGAACGACCACATCATGTAGAGTTACTGTCTCTAAGCCTTCAAATATAAAAACATCCCCCTTATCTCCTCCCTATGTTTTTACAAAGAATAATATGATTATCATAGAAAATGTTCCTTATAATACTGTTTGCAAAGTCTATCAAATCAACGGTATGCAAATGTATAACACATACAGTAAAGGAGAACGTATTTCATTTAGCACGAATTCAAATGGAATTTATATCGTAATCATAGGAACAAAAGTATATAAGGTTCTTGTTAACGATATTTTATAATAAATAAAAACAGACTAAATTATGGGGAAAGATACGATTTTGCATCTTTCCCCATAATTCTTTTTATGTAATATTGTACCCAAAACTCTTTATCACAAAAGTATTATCTTCAGTTTGTTTGCCTCCGGCGTGTCCGAACTGTTGCCATACATGATTTCGTACTCGCCGGGAACCACGCGCATCGTGTTCGTGGACGTGTCGAAGAACTCAAAAGCATCGGACGGCAGTTCGATGGAAACCCTACGGCTCTCGCCCGCCTTCAGTTCCACACGGCGGAAACCGCGAAGGCTCTTCAACGGACCACCCGTGTCGCCCACTTTACGGACGTAAACCTGAACCACCTCGGCACCGTCGCGCTTGCCCGTGTTCTGCACCTGGGCCGTGAACGTCACAACCTCGCCCGTTTTCACGGAAGACCTGCTCAAACGGCCTTTGGAGATGTCGAACGTGGTATAACTCAAACCATAACCGAAGGGGAAGAGCGGTTTATCCGTCATATAACGGTAAGTACGGCCCTTCATGCTGTAGTCTTCAAAGTCGGGAAGCTGCTCCGTGTTCTTGTAGAACGTCACGGGCAACTTGCCACCGGGATTGAAATCACCGAACAGCACGTCGGCCACGGCCAAACCTCCGGCCTGGCCCGGATACCAAGCCTGCAAGATGGCATCGCACGATTCCAACTCCGGTACCAAGGCCACGGCGGAACCCGAGCAGTTAACGAACACCACTTTCTTGCCTGCCGCCTTCAACGCCTTCAGGATGTCGCGCTGCACCTGAGGCAACTCGATAGAAGTACGGTCGCCTCCGGCAAAACCCGGACAATATACAAAATACTTGTCTTCTCCCTCCAAATTAGGAGAAATTCCACCTACGAAAATAACCGTTTCAGCATCCTTTACACGTTCGACCACTTCGGTTGGAGGAATCTGCCGGTGCACTCCGATGTCAAACTTCAGCAATGCCTCGGCACCGGCCTGCATGTATTCAATTTTAATTTCATAATCCTTTCCGGCAACAGCCTCTAATGTATATTCCCGTTTTGCACTGGAGTGTTCCCCCCAATAATCAATAACTTTCTCACCGTTCACATACACGCGGTAGCCGTCATCTCCTTCTATGGCCAACGTATACTTGTCCGAAACTTCCGGACGGAAAGTACCCTCATATACCGCCGTGAAGTTTTCCAATCCCACTCCAGACGTAAACACCGTATGGCCCCCATTGCTCAAACTGATAGGAGACGGCAACTCTTGGGTGGCCGCAACCTCCCCCCGCATCTCCATATTATTCCAATACTTTGCTTTCATGCCGGGCCGACCGTCATGGGATACCTTATTATAATAGGAATCAAACACATGGTTGTCCAACAGCTCGCAACCTTTCTCGTACGGCACATTGCCAACCTCCATACGGATACCCTCCAGAATGGTATAGGTATGTGCCGGCACTCCCTTGTAATTTCCCCATTGCATGACGGAATCCACGGCATTCGGCCCCATCACGGCAATCTTTCCGACGTCGCCCTTGTCTAACGGCAGGATACCGTTGTTATGCAACAGCACCATGGACTTGCGCGTAACGTCCAACGCCATTTGGCGGTGCATATCACAATCCACTGTATCGATGCTGATACGGCTCCAAGGTACAAGCGCATCGTCGTCCATCTCGCCCAAAGCAAAACGGGCTTCCAACAGGCGGCGAAGGCTGGTGTCGATGCGATGTTCCGTAATCAACCCTCTTTCTACCGCCTCGTCCAAATGGGCATATTCCACGCCACATTCCAAATCCGTCCCGTTGATAACGGCTGAAGCACTGGAGGTAGCTGCATCAGGATGGGTTTCATGGCGCCCCTGATAGAAAAAATCGCTGATGGCACCACAGTCGCTTACCACCAAATGCTTATACCCCCACTCATCCCGCAATATCTGTGTGAGCAACCTATTGCTTCCACAACAAGGTTCTCCCTCAAAACGCTGATAGGCACACATGACTTCTTTCACGTCCGCCTCTTGCACCAACGCCTTGAAAGCCGGAAGATACGTTTCCCATAAGTCACGTGGCTCCAGATTTTCCACATCGAAAGAATGGCGCTTGGCCTCGGGACCGCTGTGCACAGCATAATGCTTGGCACAAGCGTGTGTCTTGTCATACTTGGCATCAGCCGGCCCTTGCATGCCCCGGACTACTGCCACGCCCATACGGGTGGTCAAGTAGGGGTCCTCCCCCCAAGTTTCCTGTCCTCGTCCCCAACGCGGGTCGCGGAAAATGTTCACGTTGGGATTCCAAAACGTCAATCCTTCGTTGCCCCGTCCGTAACGGCCATGGCGACGGGCATCATGGAATTTGGCACGCCCCTCATCACTCACCGTCACATAAATATCTTCTATCAGCTTGTCGTCGAACACGGAAGCCATCCCCATCGTGATGGGATAAACCGTAGCCAAACCGTTACGGGCCACCCCGTGCAACGCCTCGCTCCACCAATTATAAGGCTTGATGTCCAAACGCTCCACGCCGGGAGACTGGTTTTGCATCAACGAGATTTTCTCTTTCAACGTCAACCGCTTCAACAAATCGTCCGCACGTTCCTGCGGCGACAAATCAGGATTTTTGTAAGGTTCGTCCTGCGCCGGAGAGGACGTAGCCGCCATGACTCCCACACAGAAAGCAAAAACAAATTTTCTCATGCTTATATCGTTTACTATTCAACACATCAAATACATTGTGTACTCTATATCCTCTCTCTGCTCAAAGTCCTACTGTTTCCCGGAATTTGATATCTTCGGAAGAAGCTCCCACCATAAAGGTATATTCTCCCTTAGGAGTGACAAACTTGCGCTCCTGCTCATCCCAATAACGCAAATCCTTCTTCGGTACACCGATCGTCACTTTGGACGTTTTACCTTTCTTTATATGTACCCGTTTAAAACCATGCAACTGCTTAAGCGGCATGTATGTACCGGTTTCGGGATACTTCACGTAGACTTGTGCCACCTCATCGCCATCATACTTCCCGGTATTGGAAACTTCAAAGCTGACTTTCACCGTGTCTTGCTCCACATCCACTCCCTTGCTCTTGTAACGGAACTTGGTATAACTCAAACCGTAACCGAACTCATACAAAGGTTGGCCTTCAAAATACTGGTAGGTACGGCCCTTCACGGAATAATTGTCAAAAGCCGGAATCTCATCCAAAGAATTATAATAGGTGAGAGGCAAACGGCCGCCCGGGTTATAATCACCGAATAAAACCTCTGCCACAGCATTTCCGCCCTGCTCACCGGGGTACCATGCGTTGAGAATGGCCGGGACATTCTCGTCCATCCAGTTTACGGCCAGGGAACTTCCGGCCACCAATACCACCACCGTGTTCGGATTGACCTTATAAAGTTCTTTGATAAACTCCTGTTGGTCTACCGGCAGTTCCAAAGTGAAACGGTCCTGTCCCTCTCGTTCTATGGACTTATTGATGCCCAACACAGCCACCGTCACATCGCACTCTGCCGCTACCTTACCGGCATCGCCATAACGAGCCAATACGTTTTGCGAACCGGCCGAAGGAGCTTTCCAATACAATCCGGCAAAACAGTCCCCGCCATTGTCAAAGTACTCCACGCGCAAATCGTATGTTTTTCCGGCCTCCAACTTTATCATGGCTTCATCCATCTGCACGCTATGCTCGGTCCAAGCGTCTATCACCTTCTTGCCGTCTACATACACCCGGCAACCGTCGTCCGACTTCATCCCCAACGTGTACACTCCTGACACGATAGGTTTCAACTGTCCCGTCCACCGGATAGACATAGGTGCTTCAGGTTGGAAACGGTCGGGCTTGTGCACCGGGTCATAAAGCAACTCTTCTTCCATCCGGACAGAAGCCTCACCGGACAAGCTATTGTTCCGGTAATATTCCACTTTCAAGCCCTCGGGGAAATAGGTTTTCGTCACCGGTTCAAAATCTTCGCTGGCGGAAACCCAAGGAGCATAAGCGACCTTGAAACCGTATTCTTCCGCATACTGCTTGATTCCGTCGAGAATCGTCACCGGCTCATTCTTCGGCGTACCGCTGTAATCCCCGAACTCGCAATGCCCCGCACTGATGCCTACAACAGCTATGGATTTTACCTTTTTGGGATTCAACGGTAAAAAGTTATCTTTGTTTTTCAGCAACACCATACTTTGACGTGCTGCCTCCAAAGCCAAATCCTGATGGGCCTTGCAGCCTACCACGGACGGTTCTATCTGGTTATATGGGTTCTGTGACGGGTCGTCAAACAATCCCAACATCATACGTCCCCGGAGAATCCGGTAAGCAGCGGAATCTATGTCCGCTTCGCTCACCATATATTGCCGGTAAGCCTTCAACAGCCCTTCTCCATACACCTGATTACCGCATTCCAGATCCAACCCGGCTTTAACGGCCAATGTTGCGGCCGCCTCACGGGTCTTCACATAATGGTGCTTGGTAATCATCCATTCAGGTGCACTACAATCCGAAACAATATAACCATTAAATCCCCAATCTCCACGCAACACATTCTTTATCAAATAGGTATTCACCGTACAAGGTACATCGTTCACGGCATTGTAGGCCATCATGATAGATTGCGCCTTTCCCTCCGTAATACAACGTTCAAAAGAAGGCAAGTAATACTCTCTCAAATCACGCTCCGACACCTTGGCATTGCAACTCGAACGGTTGTGCTCTTCATTGTTCACCGCAAAATGCTTCGGGGTGGAAACCGTCTTCAAATACCGGGGATGATTGCCTTGCAAACCTTTCACGAAAGCCACTCCGAGCACCCCGCTCAAGTAGGGATCTTCTCCGTACGTCTCCGGCGTACGCCCCCAACGGGGGTCACGGGCCATATTGACCGTGGGCGACCAGAAAGTCAGCAAATCACTTGCTCCGGCTATCTGCTTTTTCCCGTATTCCAATTCTTTCCATCGTCCGCGCGCCTCGTCCGAAATGGCAGAAGATATGCGATACAATAACTCCGGATTCCACATGGCAGCCATACCTATGGCCTGCGGAAACACCGTGAAATCCCCAGGCCGCACGACTCCATGCAAAGCTTCATTGCCATGATTGTACTTATCTATCCCCAAACGCCCGATAGCCGGGGCATCATTGACCAACAAGGAAATCTTTTCTTCCACGGTCAAACGGGACAACAGATCCATGATACGCTCGTGTTGAGGCGCTTTCATATCTCTGAACAACTCAGTTCCTCCGCCTGTTTGCCCTAACAAAGGTAGGGCACACAAGGCCATGGAACAGCCGACTACTTTCAATACATTCATACTTGACAGTTTAATAGATTATTGTGTTAAAGGTTTTAGGTTGTAATTTCAAAATCATCATCTTATCGCCACAGGCCAACCGTACATCGCGCTCGGTAGCTTCCCTGTTCATGCAAAACACAAGGGTTTCCCCATCCGGATTCCGGAAGGCCAGCACGTCATTCCCCTTTTCCACTTTGAGCTTATGGGCACCCGGTTTCAAGAAATGGCTCAAATGTTTCAGCAAATAGAACTCCGGTGTATAGACAGCCTCCTTTGTAGAAGAAAGGACACGCACCAATGCGTTCTGTTTCCATCCCCACGAACTGGCTCCCTCATCCTGAAGCACCATATTAAAATACATATACGTATTCACGCCTCCGTCAAGATAAGTTTTAATCAAATCAAAGGTATGTTCGGCAGCCGCCCAATCGAAAGTACCGCTTCCACACTCGTTTTCCGTCTGCATCAACTGCATTTCAGGATATTTGTCATGTATCTCGCCCACAATGTCCTTGCCTTCCCACTGCAAACCGATGCCACGTACATAACGTGCCGCTGCCGTATCCTGCATCACGCGATCTAAATCAGCCATACGGTTGCAGTTGAACGTACCGAAATACAGTTCCACTTCCGGATGTTCTTGTGCAAAGAGCGGACCGAGATACCGGCCGATAAAGTTGGCCATTGAAGCGGGTGTCCAACTGCAATTCGGCCATTGGTTCTTGGTGTAAGGTTCGTTTTGGAACTGTAACAAAGAAATGTTTACTCCCTCCTTCCGATAGGCTTCCACAAACTTGGATTGATAAAGCGCGTATGCCTTCAGATACTCCGGCTGCTGAATGAGATGGTCGCCTTCCACCTCGTTCTCTTCCGTGAAGTCATTATGGTCTCCCGGTGCCGTAGCATAATGCCGGGTGGCTTTCATCCACACCGGCGGCGTCCAAGGCGAAGTCCATAACTTAAGCTCCGGATTCTGCTTTAACGCGGCCTTCACGTATGGAATCATCGCCTGCTTGTCACGCTCTATGGTGAAATGCCGCATTTCAAAGTCTCCGGCCGTATCATTGCATGTATAATAATCACGGGCAAAATCGTTAGCCCCCATAGGAATACGCCCGTATGCAAAATGTATCCCTTCCGGAGCAAACAAAGCCTGCATGACCTCCTCCCGTTTTCCATCCGGCAACAACGCAAGGGCATCCCATCCAATCTCTCCGAAAGACCCGCCGAATCCGTCGAACGATTGTTCCCGTTCATCGGAAACCACAATGTCCGGCACCGCCCCATCCGCCGATTGCACTTCCACCACCGCTTGTTTCCAAAATTCCGTTTCAGACGTGGTATACACCTTTGCCTCTTGTGTGCAAGCTAAAAGCCCGTAACTTGCCCACAGATAAATTCCTAAACGATAAATCTTTTTCATTTCACTATTCCATTTCACATTTACTCATTGTTTTTCATATCTAAAGAAGGAGGCACGTTTTCCGCCCCACTACCCCATTCCTTGTTGCATCGGTTCCCCATGACAAACTCAAGTTTACCTCCATTGGCGATGTCTTCATGGCTAAACCAAGGTTTTGTCCAAACCTTCCCGTTCAACTTAGCCGACTGGATGTATTTGTTCTCTTCCGAACAGTTCCGGGCTATGATTTCCAGTGTTTTCCCATTGCTCAATTTCAGTTCTATGGAAGAGAAGAAAGGGCTTCCGATATGATAAACCGGCAATCCGGGTGTTACCGGATAGAATCCCATCATGGAAAATACCACAAACGCAGAAAGCCCTCCGCCATCCTCATCGCCGGGCATCCCCATCAGGTCGTTGCGGAACCACTGATGTACCAACGAACGTATGCGATGCTGCGTCTTCCACGGAGCACCGGCATAATTATATAAATAAGGTACATGCAACGAAGGCTCGTTACCCATGGAATATTGCCCCACGTTGCCCGTATGGTCGGGAAGTTGGGCATAGAACTCATACTTCGGCCGTCCTAACCACTCATTGAAGGTGGCATCGAGATTCCGGACGAACGCCTCTTTTCCTCCCATCAGCTCCACCAAATCGCCGACATTGTGCTGCACGTCCCAACGATATACCCAGGCGTTATTCTCGCCATAGTAATCCCGCGCCCCCATTCCTCCGGAGAAACGGTAGTCGAACGGTTCTATGAACTTGCCCTCTTTATCTTTAGGATGGAAAAAAGAAGTTTGCGGATTGAACAGGTTGCGGTAATTGTAAGAATAATCCAGATAATGTTTCGCCTCATGCTCCAAACCCAACGCGGCAGCCATGCGGGACAGACACCATTGGTCGTAAGAGGTACCCAAGGTAACAGCCACCGCCTGCCGCTTTTCCCAAGAGTTTACTTCCGGCACGGTTTCTTTCTCGCCGGGATAGAGAGCCGGAATATATCCTTTCTCCATGTAGAAGCTGTCCAACCACCCGGGAGCAGCGGAAGACCACGGTGCCAGCGTTTTCTTCTCCACGCTGTTTTTAGCATACGCGTACGCTTCCCGCAAATCGAAATCCCGGACACCCTTACACCATGCATCGGCCATGACCGACACACCATGATTACAATTCATCCGGCGCGAATCTCCCGTAATCTCAGGGAAATTCGGAAGGCAGTGACGTCCGTCCGTCTCCGCCATTCTCAAAAAAGAACGAATCATATCCGTATGCTTGGGGGCATCGAGCAAAATGCGCAGAGGATGTGCCGCACGGTAACTGTCCCAAACCCAGTCGTCCGTATAATATGCGTGCCCGCCATCATCATGTACCTTGTTGTCATAGACGCTGAAATAACGTCCGTCCTCGCTTACGCAGACCGGACGCTCCAAACAACGGTACAAAGACGTGTAAAACACATGACGGTCGTTCTCCGTACCTCCAGAAATCCGAATCTTTCCCAACTCTTCATTCCATATACGACGGCCTTCTTCGGCCACTGCCTCCAATTCAAATCCCGGTATTTCCCTCTCCAGATTCTTCTTGGCCTGCTCCACACTGATATACGATACGCCATAACGGACGTTCAAAGAAGACAAAACAGGACTCCAGGACAGTGCCACACAAATGTCGTCCCCTTCCGCCTTCCGTTTTTCCCTGTTCCATTTTCCGTCACGGAACACACCGCTTTGCTCCGGTGCCACGTCCGTCTCCATATAAATGTACACTTTCAGGTTATTCCATATATTCTGATAACCGTAGACCGTGTTCCCATCGACAGTCAATTCTCCATTTCCGCCGTTCAAGACCAAATAAGGAACCGTATTCTGCCGCCGATAATCAAAATGATAAATGGCCGACTGGCGGGAAGGGGCAAAATCCACGCGCAACTGTTGGTCACATAAATCCACCTTATAATAATAAGGCTTCACCACCTCATTATCATATTCATAATCCATCACACGTGACAAATCCGCCTCGTCGCCTTGAAAGGGAGACAAATTAAAAACAAAGCTTCCCCGATGGCTGATTTGCAACACAGGCAAACCATGTAATTTTCCGGATGTGTAGTCTCCTCTTTGGGGGTAAACCCTCAACATGCTGTTAGGCAAATGCACAATGGGATAAGTCGGTACCAACAAATGGCTGATGTTTCCCATATAAGGATTCACATAATCCACCGGTTCGGTTTTCAACGCCGCTACAGTTTGCTGCCTCATGGCAAATATGCCACAAAACAACAACAAGCACAGAGATTTCTTCAAGAATCTGCTTGTCATACATATCTGTTTAAAAAGGTTAGGTGGACAAAAGTAATGATTTAAACGGCACTCTGATTTATAAAAATCAACCAAAATATAAAAAATACGAAGCAAGGGCAGCCAAAACCTACAGATTTCTCAAACTGAAAAGCATTTGGTTGCCTCCTCACAGCACAAACCAGTAACAAATGCACCTATTGGCAGGCACATCAAAAGGAAATCATGACGAGCCATACGGAATATGACCCGACATGATTTCTAAATCCTAAAAATTACAATAACTCCACCTTCAACTTATTCCCTTCCGGTGTGTCCGAACTATTGCCGTACATGATTTCGTACTCGCCGGGAACCACGCGCATCGTGTTCGTGGACGTGTCGAAGAACTCGAAAGCATCGGACGGCAGTTCGATGGAAACCCTACGGCTCTCGCCCGCCTTCAGTTCCACACGGCGGAAACCGCGAAGGCTCTTCAACGGACCACCCGTGTCGCCCACTTTACGGACGTAAACCTGAACCACCTCGGCACCGTCGCGCTTGCCCGTGTTCTGCACCTGGGCCGTGAACGTCACAACCTCGCCCGTTTTCACGGAAGACCTGCTCAAACGGCCTTTGGAGATGTCGAACGTGGTATAACTCAAACCATAACCGAAGGGGAAGAGCGGTTTATCCGTCATATAACGGTAAGTACGGCCCTTCATGCTGTAGTCCTCGAAGTCGGGGAGCTGCTCCGTGTTCTTGTAGAACGTCACGGGCAACTTGCCACTGGGATTGAAATCACCGAACAGCACGTCGGCCACGGCCAAGCCCCCGGCCTGACCCGGATACCAAGCCTGCAAGATGGCATCGCACGATTCCAACTCCGGTACCAAGGCCATGGCGGAACCCGAGCAGTTGACGAACACCACCTTCTTGCCTGCCGCCTTCAATGCCTTCAGGATGTCGCGCTGCACCTGAGGCAGCTCGATCGAAGTGCGGTCGCCTCCGGCAAAACCCGGACAGTTGACGTGGTTCTTTTCCTCTCCCTCCAAATCCGGAGATATGCCGCCTACGAAAACGACCGTTCCGGCATCTTTCACACGGGCAACCACTTCGGTGGGAGAAACCTGACGACGAATCCCCACGTCGAACTTCAACAAAGCCTCGCCCGCAGCCTGCATGTACTCGATTTTAATATCATAATCTTTCCCTGCCGTAGCATCCAAGGCGTATTCACGCTTTTCGCGGGCATGCTCGCCCCAGTAATCAATGACCTTCTCGCCGTTCACATACACGCGGTAACCATCGTCTCCTTCAATCACCAAATCATATTTTCCACCCTGCAACGGACGGAAAGTACCTTCGTACACCGCCGTGAAGTTTTGCAGGTTCACTCCTGCCGCAAACACGGTATTTCCCCCGTTGTTCTTATTAACCGGAGTGGCTAATTCCTGCGTGGCAACCGCCTCTCCTTTCATCTCCAGATTATTCCAATACGTGGCCTTCAGTCCCGTCCTCCCGTCGTGCGACAACTGGTGGAAATAAGAATCGAAGACTTCATTACTCAGAAGGTCGCACCCTTTTTCATACCGCACGTCACGGCCAAGCCTTTCACGAATACCGTCCAAGACCGTATAGGTATGCGAAGGCGTACCTTCATAATTTCCCCACTGCATGACGGAATCCACCGCATTCGGCCCCATTACGACGACATCGCCACGCGTCTTGTCCAAAGGAAGCACCCCGTCGTTGTGCAACAAGACCAAAGACTTACGGGCAATGTCCAAAGCCATCTGCTTGTGCGTCTGGCAATCCACCGTATCTATGCCGATGCGACTCCAAGGTACCAACGAGTCGTCATCCATTTCCCCGAGCGCAAAACGGGCTTCCAACAAACGGCAGAGACTGGTGTCGATACGGTGTTCCGTTATCAATCCCCTATCGACTGCCGCTTCCAATTGCATGTAATCCCCCCATCCGCATTCCAAGTCCGTCCCGCTGGTTACTGCGGAAGCACTGGCCGTGGCGGCATCGGGATGCGTCTCGTGCAAACCCGGGTTGAAAAAGTCACCGATGGCACCGCAATCGCTCACCACCACATATTTAAACCCCCATTCGTCGCGCAGGATTTGATGAAGCAGGCGTTTGCTCCCGCAACAGGGTTCTCCCTCGAAACGCTGATAGGCACACATCACTTCTTTCACATCGGCTTCTTGGACCAACACCTTGAAAGCCGGCAAATAAGTCTCCCACAAATCGCGTGGGTCAAGCTGTTCCACATCGAAATAATGACGCTTGGCTTCCGGCCCGCTGTGCACGGCATAATGTTTCGCACAAGCGTGCAGCTTGTCGTACTTGGCATCCGCAGGACCTTGCAAGCCCCTGACCACAGCCACACCCATCCGGGAAGTCAGGTAAGGGTCTTCTCCCCAAGTCTCTTGCCCCCGTCCCCACCGGGGATCGCGGAAGATATTCACATTGGGTGTCCAAAACGTCAATCCTTCGTTCATCTGCCCGTAGCGGCCTTTTTTGTGCGCATCGTGATATTTCGCACGAGCCTCGTCGCTTACCGTCGTGTACACGGCCTCCACGGCCTCATCGTCGAACACGGAAGCCATCCCCATGGTGATGGGATAAACCGTGGCGACTCCGCTACGGGCCACTCCGTGCAATGCCTCGCTCCACCAGTTATAAGGCTTGATGCTCAAACGCTCCACTGCGGGAGAAGAATTAATCATCAAAGAAGCCTTCTCTTTCAGTGTCAACCTCTTCAACAAATCCTCAGCCCGTTCACGAGGAGACAAATCAGGATTCTTGTAAGGTTCGTTCTGTGCCCAGCCTATATCAGCCACGGCCAACCCTAACCACAAAACAAATACGGTATTTTTCATGCTTATTTAAATTATAAATGATTCTATCCTGCAAAATAAAATAATTCGCCAAAGAACAGACATGGAGAAAAACACTAATTGCATGGATAATATTAAGACCGCCCCGCCCCATAACGTAAAAGGTCGGTCCTGCTTTTTTGCAAAACCAACCTTTTGTTCAAAACGGCATCGCGACACAACTTATTTCAATGTCACGGCCAAAGGCGTTTTCAACTGACGGCCGTACCGCTCCACGTTCTCTTGCCAAACGGCCATATCCGGCATGTCATACTTGCTCCATGCGGAACCGAAATAATAGGTAAAAGTATCACCCGGTTCGTAGTTGCTGACTCCTACCACATGCCCCACGGCACCGGCCTCTTCTTTCGCCATCGGTACATATTCGACCGACTTCAAGCCTTCGGGGAACAAGCAAGCTATGTATATCAGCCCGTTCATCGCCTCCGGATGATCCATCGCATCGGCATACGCCACATAACCGTGTTTTTTATTCATTACATACGCATCCGGCATACTCTTATGCACGGCAATACCGGCAGCCACCTTACGGGCTTCACTCAAATTGGCATAAGCCACTTCACATTTGTTCAGATGCGTACCCTTGTCCAGTGTAATGACACGGGTTTCCACCACATCCTTATCCTGACCGATTTGTACCGGGGCAAACACCATACGGGCAGAAAAGCGCAACGGCCCCATGTCCAGAATTTCCACCTCTTTATAACATAAGGGATAGACAAAGGCCTTCCCTTCCATCAAAGCGGGCACACCGGCTCCCATCGTCGGGCCTACCGTATAAGCATCCATTCCGTAACCGTGGTCGCGATGGTAAGTCAACGTACGATGCAAGGCGGCACACTCGCCTCCACGTCCGGCCTTGCGCAACTTGTCCTGCAGGCCGTACGAAGTCAACTCGCTATGGTAGAAAGTTTCGAGCATCGGACAAGGCACGTTCTTATTAAACACATCGAAACCATAAATGCGTTGTCCGCTTTTCTGGATGGCCGGACCGTATGCCCGCCAACCGTTCCGGTCGTTTTCCCAAGCCAAATCGTCTTCACGCGAAGCATACACACGCCCCCACGACGTGAAACGGTAGTCGGCCGGCTGTCCTTTCACAATCGTCAGTTCCGTGGAAGAAGCGGGACGCACGGAAGCCTGCAACAAGAGCTTGCCGTCATGGGTCAACTGATAAGGCACTTCCGTCCGGTCTCCGTCATACACCACGAACTGACGTCCGCCACCGATACCGAGTTTCTCAAATATCGTCTTGGCCTCCAGTTCCACCACATCATTACGGTTGTCTTTCGTCGTATTCTTTACCTCTACTTTTATAGAAGGAGAGTTCTTATCCTCCACGCTACCGTCCAGATAACGTACACGCTCACAAGCCGCCAACAGCCATGCACCGGTTCCGAAAGGAGCCTGCGACTTGGCATCCACCTTACGGGTCGGGTCGGGCTTCTCGCCAATGGGCTGCACATAACCGATGCTGCCATCCGGTTGGAGTGCCGTAGAAACCAGATAATTCCAGGCTTTTTCAATCACCGGAGCATACTCCGTCTTGTCTAGCAAGCCATGGTTTACGCCCCACATCAGGCCGTAGGCAAAGAATGCCGTACCGCTCGTCTCCGGTCCCGGAGCATCCTCTTCGCACAACATGCTGCGGCTCCAGTATCCTTCCGGCCTCTGGCAGCGTGCCACACCTTGTGCCAACTCCCTGAACCGCTTCTGGAAGAAAGCGCGGTGCTCATAGTCCTCCGGCATGTCGCCCAACACCTTGGCCAGACCGGCCAACACCCATCCGTCGCCACGCGCCCAGAAACTCTTTCCGCCACTGGCTGTCTTCACTTTGGGATAAATATACTTCGCGTCGCGGTAATACAACTGGGCCTCCGCATCATACATCAGGCTGTCGCTCCACAAGTAATTCTCATACATGCGGTCCAGGAACATGCGGTCGCCCGTCAACTTGTACATCTTCGTCATCAACGGCATCACCATGTAGAGTGCATCTGCCCACCACCAGAACTTGTTCTCATCCAAATGGCAGGCGTACGTCATAACCTCCTTCGCACGGGCTACCTTATAATCGGCCGGGTTCAGGTTATACATGTCAATGTAGGTCTGGAAACAAATCTGCCAGTCGCCGAAGAGCACGAAATCCTGGCCCTCCCCGTAAGTCTTGTACTTCCAGTTCCGCTTGTCATCGCTGTTTGCGCCCCGCCAACGGTTATGTTCGCACCACTGTTGGCTGTAATTGTAATATGCCGCCTTGCCTGTCAGGCGGTAGGCTTCCATGTTTCCGGTGTAATAAGCGGCATTGTCCCAGAACGCACGCACCTTGGGCGAATTGTTCGCCTGCCAATAATCGTTTACTTTCCCTATCAGCTGCAAGACTTCAGCCGACCCCGCGCCGCCCTGTGCCGCCACCGGGAGAAGCACTCCCACGCACCACAAGACCATCCACACGCGCAAAAACTTGAAATCAAAGTGTTTCATGTAGAATGATATTAATAATTAATGATTTGGTTCTGCATGCTTCGCATGTTCCGCAAAAGTAAATAAAAAAAACATAACCACGAAGCTTTTTAAGGATTACCTTATTAAAAACGCTATATTTTGTGTCCGCAAACAAAAACCGCGCACGGGCGTTTCCCGCAGGTTTACCTACCGTCTGCGAACTTTCCTTGCCACGTGTTCCGCTCCCTCATCCTACGTTTCAGCCGTTCTGTAAACTCATAATTTTTCAGTCCCCAGTCGGGAGCTATCAAAAGTTCCTTGGGGGATTGCGAAACAAAACGCTCCAACACCAAATCGCCCCGCAAACGTTCGATGTAGTCGATGACCAGATCTATGTACTCATCCACCGTGTACAGATGGAACCACTCTGGATGCAATCCATACTCATGCGCCATCCGCGTCCCTTTTATCAATTGGAGTTGATGGATTTTCAAAGTTGTCAAAGGTAAACGGGATACCAATGCAGCCTGCCCGACCAGTTCCTCACGCTTTTCGCCGGGCAGCCCGAAGATGATATGCCCGCCGGTACGTATGCCTGCACCCGCCGTGCGCCGGAGGGTCTCTTCCGTCTCGGCAAATGTGTGCCCACGATTGATACGGACAAGCGTACCGTCATCCACGCTCTCTATCCCGTACTCCACCATCAGGAACGTGCGGCTGTTCAGTCCGGCCAGATAGTCCAACAACGCCTGCGGCATGCAGTCGGGGCGCGTGCCGATGACGATTCCCACCACATCCGGCACAGCCAAAGCTTCTTCATACTTACGGATAACCTCCCCCACTTCCCCATACGTGTTCGTATAGGCTTGGAAATAAGCCAAAAACTTCATCTCCGGATACTTGCGTCCGAAAAAGCGTTTGCCTTCCTCCAACTGCTCCGTAATCGTTTTCTCCGTGCGGCAATAAGCCGGGTTAAACGTCTGGTTGTTGCAGTAAGTGCATCCGCCCCACCCTTTTTCCCCATTACGGTTAGGACAAGTGAAACCGGCATTGATGGAAATCTTCTGTACTTTGAAAGGAAACTCGCGGCGCAGGAAATCCCCGTAGTCCGTATATAAATAAGGTATAGCCATACTTTTTAAACCGTTATTGCCTCGCAAAGATAGAAAAAAAACTTATCTTTGCGACAAAATAGTTATAGGTTAAGATATTATCCATTACATCTGAAATAAAATGAAAAAGATTGCAACCTTTTTGGCCGGCTGCCTTTTAGCAGCCATTCCCGTACACTCGAATGCGGCGGGACTTTCATTAAAAGAGTTGTGCGCAGGCGAATATGCCGCCAAACGCATCTATGGCGTGAACCCGCTCAACGACGGGGAGAGCTATTCCCGGCTGAGCGACGACCACAAGCAAATCATCACCTATTCCTTCAAGGACGGACGGCAGAAAGACGTGCTGTTCGACGTGGCTACGGCAAGGGACGTGAAACTGGAAAAGATAGACGGTTACATCATGTCGCCGGATGAAAAGAAAATGCTGATACAAACGGAAACGAAACCCATCTACCGCCATTCCTTCACCGCCGTCTACTACTTGTACGACATTGCCAACCGCACCCTCAGCCCCTTGTCGGACAACGGCCCTCAACAGTCGCCCAAGTTCTCGCCGGACGGGAACCTCGTGGGGTTCGTGCGCGACAATAATCTGTTCTTGGTCAAACTGCTGTTCAACAACAGCGAAAGCCAAATCACCAAAGACGGGAATTTCAACGAAGTCATCAACGGCATCCCCGATTGGGTGAACGAAGAGGAGTTCGGCACAAGCCGCTCTTTCGACTTCAATGCCGACAACACGATGATAGCCTGGATCCGCTACGATGAAAGCAAAGTGAATACGTTCTCATTCCCATGGTACAAAGGCAGCCATCCGGCCAAAGAACAATATGCGGAATATCCCGGACGCTACGAATACAAGTATCCCATGGCCGGTACGACCAACTCTACTGTCAGCGTGCAGACGTTCGACATCAAGGCCCGCGTAATCCGCACGATGAAACTTCCCCTTGAAGCCGACAGCTATATCCCGCGCATCCGTTTCACCAACGACCCGGCCAAACTGGCCGTCTTTACGTTGAACCGCCATCAGGACTGCCTGGAAGTGTACATGGCCAACCCGCGTTCCACGGAGTGCAAGAAAATCCTGCGCGACAACGTGGACAAGTACGTCAGTGAAAACGTCTTTAAGAATCTGGCATTCTACCCCAACCGTTTCGTGCTGACCAGCGAGCGTGACGGATACAACCACCTCTATCTCTACGACTTGAACGGCAGCCTGATAAAGAAGGCCGTAGACGGGAAGCTCATCGTCAAGAGCTTCTATGGATACGACACGGCGGACGGCAGCTTCTATTTTTCCGCCAACCCGGCAGACGACCCGATGCACACGGCCGTTTACAGGAGCGACAGCAAGGGCAAGATAGAAAAACTCTCCGCAGAAGAAGGCGACAACAGTGCCATATTCAGCAAAAACATGAAGTATTACATGAACGTCTATTCCAACATCCGTACTCCATACGTGACCACCCTCTGCAACCGCAACGGCAAGACGCTGAAAATGCTCGAAGACAACCAAACATTGGTGGCCAAACTCGACGGACAGGATTTAGGAACGCGCGAGTTTTTCCAATTCACTACGGGAGAAGGCATAAAGCTGAACGGCTACATGGTCAAACCTGCCGGTTTCGACGCGAACAAGAAATACCCCGTCGTCATGTTCCAATACAGCGGTCCCGGCTCGCAGCAAGTCCTCGACTCTTGGGGAACCGGCAGCATGGGCGGCACTTTGTATGAACAATACTTGGCCCAACAAGGATTCATCTGTGTCTGCGTGGACGGACGCGGCACGGGCGGACGTGGTGCGGAGTTCGAGAAATGCACCTACCTGAACTTAGGTTATTTAGAAGCGAAAGACCAAGTGGAAACCGCCCTTTATCTGGGCACGTTGCCCTACGTGGACAGTAAACGCATCGGCATCTGGGGTTGGAGCTACGGAGGCTTCAACACGCTGATGAGCATGAGCGAAGGCCGTCCCGTCTTCGCCGCCGGAGTGGCCGTTGCCCCTCCTACCTGTTGGCGTTACTACGACACGGTCTACACGGAACGCTTCATGCGCACCCCGAAGGAAAACGCCGCCGGATACGCCCGTGGCCCGATAAGCCAAGCCGACAAATTGCACGGCAAGCTCCTGATTTGCCACGGTACGGCCGACGACAACGTCCACTTCCGCAACTCCATGGAGTATGCCGAAGCATTGGTGCAAGCCGGCAAACCGTTCATGATGCTCCCCTATAACAACCGCAACCATAACATCACCGGCGGCAACACCCGTAACCATCTTTACACGAGCATCACGAATTTCTTCATCGAAAACCTGAAGTAAGGCAACGGAACTGCCCAATGGGCTTTTTATGAAAGAACTTTACACGATATAATTCACATTATCAACATATTACAATCTGCGCCAAACGAAAAATCATTCTCTTGAGAGTAAATTTCCGTTTGGCGCAGATTGATTTTTCATTCTCTAAAGAATGATTTTACGGCTTCTGCAACATAGAATTATCTTCACAAGTTCCAAATATTCTTGTTGCACAAGGCTTCAAACTCCATGTCGGCTTCCACCGCATCATCAACAGGAATTCCCCTTCCCGGAGATTGGGCTATCAAGCCAGACAACTCCACATCGGCAATTTCCACCGAAGGACAAACATACGGTTTATCCGACATTTCAAGTGATTATTGGCATCAGCCATCCAAAAAGGACTGCTTGTCATTTCAATAGGAGTAAGCGCAACTTCTTGTCAAAGCGATACAGCATCATAACCTTGTTGAAGGTTACGCCTTGTTTAAACAAATGCTGCTCCTTTGGAATAGAAAGAAAAGGGTACATATAGGCAGACAAACAATAGTAACCGATGTGAGAAAGATAACGCTGACCCTTTTCCTCACCAGTTATCTCCATACCTCTTGTTTTGAGCAACACCACTAACTCCTAGGGTGTGGAATATGTTTTTATAAACGGAATCCTCGTTGCCACATACCTAATAAAAACAAAAACGATCCACACATTTGAGCATCGTTAAAAGGCTTGGCGAGTTCACGTGCTGCGAATACACAAATAATCATTAATAACACAAACCCTTCTGCGACAAAAATCAAGTAAAAGTGGATTTATTTGATGTATTTATGTTTAATAATGTTAAATTGCACCATAAAATCACGTTTTGGCAGTCAGACAATGCAATTTTCAAGGTAAAAATGTTACCTTTGAACCGTCTGTACACATACCGAAAGCCCCCAATGGGCAGAGGTTGGGCAGACATACATATGGTATAAGGCGTTTTTGTACGCTTTGGTTTTGACGCTATAAGAATCTCGCAAATTCAACGACAAGTCAAGAACAAAGCAACAAAGAACGCCTCATGGGGTGTATTATATACAATTCTCATTAGCTTCAATCGCTTCATAGATTGTTGCCAAGAGTGTTTTTATATACTTACACTGGCGTGGGGCTTTCGGCGTTGCTCGTTTCGACTTGTCGGGCAATGCGAGAGCCTTTATAGCGTGGAACGAGTAACAGAACAGGCTCCGCGCTTTTTCGTATGTATTAATATCCTTTAATTATTTCCATATTGGAGCCTATGGATATTGAATAATTCTAATATGGAATATTGAACTATGGATTTAGATGATAAAGACTTACTTATGGAACATCCCCTCAAACGAGCAGTTCTTGACATAGATACACCTAACTCTCAAATGGCGATAACGTCTTTGCCCGACAATTTTCAAATAAGAACGATGTCTGATATTAAGACATTGGAGGAATTTGTTGCCCTTAATTATACCAAAGGAATAAGATTGTATCGTGGGCATGAGTCACGTGATTACAAAATTGAATCGACAATTGTAAGACATGTAAAAAAGAACAATAAGGATTGTTCGATTCAAGACATACTTGATGCCGAAAAGAAAGGCTTTAATTTGTTTTGCAACAATGTTTTCAAAGAAGAGTGGTTGAGCAACAAAATGGAAAAATCAAATGAAACTTTATTTAAAATGTCCATTGGTCGGCATTTAGGCTTACCTTGTAGATTGATAGACGTTACTGCAAGTCTTGAAACTGCAATTTGGTTTACCGTAATGAATCCCAATTTTTATAATGTAGATGGTGAGGTTGTTCTTATTGTCCTTGACAAAAATGATGTTCCTGACACAAATCAATCTCCTTTCAATGCAACTAAATTGTCATATACCCACGAGCCATTTATGACAGATTCTCTTAATGAATTGCCATTAGGGGAACAACGTAGATTCGTTCAGTACGGACATTTTATGTGGGTTGATGATAGTTCCTTGTTAAATGAAGAACACATAATCTCAGACCACGTTTTCCATATGGATCGCTTCACTATACCTTGGCAAGCAAAACTATCACTAGCTGTTGAACTTTATAGAGATGTGTACAGCGGTTGTGCATATCAATCAGATATAGCAAGGATTAAGTGGTGTATTTAGCTTTTATTTTCGACAAACCAAAAAATAGACATATGAACAAATCGTATCTTTCACTTTTGTTGGTGGTACTTACATTATTATCTTGCAATAATAATGATTCTCGCTTGTATCGAATACAAGTTAATGGTTTATTTGGCTTTATTGACAGCATTGGCAATGTTAAAATCGATCCACAATATAAGTATGTGGGGGCTTTTTCAGAAGATGGATATGCATGTGTCATAAGCTGCATTTCCATTGAAGAAGAGAAATCTCCCTTTTCAAAGTTTGGTACTCCAGGGGGATTAGAAAACAAGGATAGCTGTATCTGCATTAAATACGGCTATATCAATCCCCAAAATGAACTTGTGGTCGATACTGTAAACCAATTGCGAATTCCCTTTTATTCAATTTATAAATGGGGAGGCTCAAATTTAATTGATTTCGCGCATAAATACATAACTAACAAACTTGGCTTTAGAGAAAGTGCTCTAAATGAGCTTGTCTTGAACGATGGATTATTCGTTTTTCAAGATAAGGACAGTAAATTATTTGGATATAAGGACATTAAAGGTGATATTAAAATTGAGGCGAAATACGACTTATGCAGAATGTTTAATAATGGAGTCGCTGTCGTTGAATATAATAAAGATCTAAAAAAAACAGATAAAATATCCGACTCTTCAATTACATTAAATAACAAAGGAGTAATAGACGTTAATGGGAACATGGTCGTGACAGACTATGCTATAATCAATGACTATAACAAGGAAGGGCTAACTTGGGCTTCATCCGCATCTTTCTCTCTCGAAGATTATAGCTTTGAACGAGACTGGGTTCAAATAGACAAAAAAGGAGACATAAAGAAAGGGCCCATTTCAGGCATTGCTTACATTTATAACAATAAAAAATATCCTGTTATTGCGATAGATTTTGGCTTTATGGGTGTTTATTATTCATTCTTAGATGAAAATGGGGATTATCTTACAGACTTTAATGGTGACAAGGTGCTTTCTCTTGGTCTTGATGGAAGTAAACAATCAGAACTGTTTAAAGATGTCACTCGTTTCTCCAATGGCTTAGTTGGAACAATTGGGTACAACTCAGAAGGCGAGTCTGCTTGGCTCTTTCGTAACAGAAATTTGGAGCCAATTTCAGAACCCTATGATTCGTTGCTTCCCTTTTCCGAAGGGTTAGCAGCAGTAAAACAATTAACACGCTTAGATAACGTCTCATCACATATGGGTAAGTGGGGGTTCATATCAATGGACACAGATAGTGCTTTAAGGCTATCTATACCATATAGCTTTTCTGAGTGCGGAAGTTTTATCGGGGGGCTTGCCTATTTTATGAATACGGGAGCTACATTTGATATAGAAGGTTATATTAACAAACAAGGTAAAATCATTTGGCAGACGAAGCGCAAAAAGTAAATCTTTGAACATCATTACGGTCCACATGAAATCACATGAAATCACGCTTACCTAAACGTTCTGCTACGTTCCATACAAAGTGTCAAAGAGGTACGTATCTCACGTTTTCATTCAATCGTGTTATAGCTGTTTGAATATATTAACACATTGACATGCTCTAAATGTTAAATTCTGGAGGTGGAAATGCTATGAAAATCGAATATTTTCTGTGACGAGGTATTTTGTACACAAAAATTAAAAAAAGTTCAAACCTTCGTAAACATATGTATTCCAATGTAATATAACTTCTGTAACAAACGAAAACACCAAATAATTCAGCCACGAGACTGTCTCAAATAAACTTTGAGATGGCCTTTTTTGTGTCTGCAAAAAAAAATTGAGTAAGCCCAAACTTCGCTCAGTCAGAACTTGCCCGTCTCCCTAATTTTTTGTATCTTAGGGAATCAAGTAAGATATCCCAAAGATAATGTTTAAAAGTTACACATCCAACGATAATCTGCTTTTACCTCCGTGTTTAGGCGATTTTATTCCCCAGAACGATCCGGTCAGGGTTGTTCACCGTATCATTGAACAGATAAACCTTGAAGAACTCTATCGTAAGTATTCCACTAAAGGCTGTTCTTCGTATCACCCACGCATGATGCTTCAGATTCTTGTCTATGCTTATTTACGCAATATCTATTCCAGCCGTCGCATCGAGGAGTTCTGCCGTAATGACATACGCTTCATGTGGCTTACCGGCAATGTGGCTCCTGATCATAACACCATCAACCGTTTCCGCAGCAGCCGTCTGAAGGATGTACCGAAGACAGTTTTCGCTACTATTGTAAAGTTCCTTGTGGCAGAAGGTTTTGTAAGTCTTGATGTAGCCTGTACCGACGGAACGAAAATGGAGGCTAACGCCAACCGTTATACATTTGTCTGGGGCAAGTCCACACATACCCGCATATCCAGAATAGCTGAACAGCTTGAGGAGATATGGCAATATGCAGAATCCGTCACCAAACAGGAATTGCGTGATTCAGTTCCTGTTACATATCAGGATATCACTCCGGAGAAAGTGGAAAAGGCACTCGGGCAGATAGACGATGCCCTGTATGGAGTGGATGCTGACAGGAAAGTGAAAGCTAAGGTAAGACGTGTAAGAAGTCATGGCCTGAACAGCTCAGGAAATATGAATCACAGGGAAAGATACTTGACGGACGTAACAGCTACTCAAAGACAGATAGTGATGCTACATTCATGCGCATGAAAGAAGACCATATGAGGAACGGGCAGCTCAAACCCGGATATAATCCTCAGATAAGCACCAATAAACAGTTCTTTCTGAACTATACCGTCCACCAGTGTGCAGGTGATACATCCACCTATCCTATACATATGGATGATTTCCATTCACTTTACGGCAGATACCCTGACGTGTCTGTCTGTGATGCCGGATACGGAAGTGAAGAGAACTATCTGTACGCCTTCAGACATGGCATTGAAACCTTTATAAAGTACAACAATTTTCATAAGGAACAGAAAAGGAACTTCCGGAACGACCCGTTTCTCTCTGCCAACTTTTATTATAATGAAGAAACCGACGGCATGTACTGTCCGATGGGACAGAGAATGGAAAGACTCTCCGATGCAAGGCGGATAACAGACAACGGTTTTGTGCAGACCATCTCAAGATACAGGGCACGTAACTGCAAAGGCTGCCCGCTAAGATGCCGGTGTCACAGAAGCCGGTCGGAAAGAATTGTGCAGGTAAACCATCGTCTGAGGAAAATCAAGGAAAGGGAACGTGAAAAACTGCTCTCTGATGAAGGCCTGAAATATCGCAGCCAGCGACCGCAGGATGTGGAAGCCGTATTTGGAAACCTCAAGAACAACAAGCACTTCAAGAGGTTCCATCTTCGTGGGCTTAAGAAGGTTGAACTTGAGTTCGGCCTGCTGGCCATTGCACATAATCTTGCAAAAGTAGCCTCTTAGAGGGCTTATGGCAACGAAAAAAACAGTTTGAAAGGATGAAACCTTCAAAAGTAAGTTTATAAACTCCTTTTTTGAGAAAAATCCAAATGACTTCAATCTGAAATGAAACAACAGAGGCCATCTCAAGTTTATTTTGAGACAGCCTCTTTTTTAGTCACAAAGCCCGACTTTCACATGCCGGTGCTTTGTTATTACCTAAAGATTTTATATCTTTAAGCATAAGATTTCATACTATGACAAAGATACATTTTCGTCCTTACCCCCCCCCTGCAAACATTGCTTTTTCTTCAAAGAATTAATGAGGATATTGCAGAAAGCAATCCGGTACGCATGGTTGAGACTCTTGTTGAGAGCCAGAATCTTGAAAGTTTCAAAAAGTTGTATAAGAAATGCGGTTGCAGTCATTGCCATCCCAAGATGATGCTCAAGGATTCTGTATGCCTATATAAACAACGTCTATTCCTACCAGAAAATAGAAAAGCTCCTTCACCGTGACATTCATTATATCTGGTTGACCTGATATGAAAAACCGGATTTTATTACCATCAATCGTTTTCGCAACCGGATGAAGAAGGATATCAACGAGGTATTTACCCCCCCAAAAAACGCGTGCAAAAATGACAAAAGAAGTAATCCTCCCCTTAAGCTAGCACCCGAAATGGGTGCTGACTTAGGGGATGTATATAACACACCCACAGGACATCTACTGTTACCTTGCTCTTGGAGTAATTATCGAAGTTGCGAAGTTCTGATAAGCATAAGAGCAGAGCGCCAAGTAAACGCCTTTTCCATATATGGTATTCCCCTCACCCGCCTTGCGAACAAGGCACTAGCGTGGAAACACATTGCAAATGTAACACTTTCTTTATAATAAAAGAAATAATAAAGGAGAAATCAACCTCCCTCACTTGTAAATCAAAAATATAGCCGGCACTTTGGACAAATCCGGAAGAGGGTACTTCTTCCATTCCTGCACCGTGCGAGTCTTGATATACTCTTCCTTGCAGGTTATGCCTGCCGCCACACAAAGACGGGTCTGTGGACGGCATGCCCGAAGAACCTCCTCGAACATCTTGGCATTACGGTAAGGGGTTTCGATGAACAGTTGGGTCTGATGTTCCGAATATACCCGCTGTTCCAACATTTTAATTCGCTTGGCCCGTTCTGCCGGGTCTATCGGAAGATAACCGTTGAAAGCAAAACTCTGTCCGTTGAAGCCGGACGCCATCACGGCCAAAATCATGGAAGACGGACCCACTAAAGGTATGACCCGCAGTCCCTTGCGTTGGGCTATGGCCACCACATCGGCTCCAGGGTCGGCCACTGCCGGACAACCGGCCTCGGAAATCACGCCGACCGGCATGCCTTGCTCCAATGGACGCAGATAGGACGCAAACGCCTCTGAAGAAGCATGCTTGCCCATGGCAAAAAAAGTCAACTCGTCTATATTGATGTCCCGGTCCACCTTTTTCAGAAAACGGCGGGCCGAACGCAAATCTTCCACGATGAAAAACTTGATGTTCCGGATAATCCCTGTATTATAATCCGGCAAGACCTGTGAATGGGGCGTATCCCCCAACGTGACAGGTATCAAATAAAGTGCTGGTTCCATTATTTTTTGTTTGCAGACGGATGATACCCCGACTCGCGGAGAATCTTTCCATAATCGTTCTCACGAAGCAATTCACCAATCGTTACGCGGGGATGTGATTTCATATAATGGTCTATGATTTGCAAGCCCAACCACAAACCTATCTGGTCCGGGCTGTCTTTCCCGATATAAGGCGTGGTTCCACGAGGTTCCATAAAAAGCCTGATCATCGTCAAGTCGGCGGAAGTCAGGGCACCATGCCCCATCAACCAATTCCACACATTGGTTTCGTTATCCTTGTACCAAAGCACGCGTTCTTCTTCAAAACCGGCCTCTTGCTCCAAAGAAATATTCCGGCAATGCGCAATCACCCAATGTATCTTCCCGTAATCTGCGATATAATCCAACAAGGTATGCACCTTACCGTCCGGCAAAGGATATTCATGGGACAGATAATAGAACAAAGCATCCGACACCAACCAACTCCGGTCCATTACCCGACGCTGATAATCATGATAATATTTGCGGTACAAAGGATAGTCACGCCCCAAATACTTGTCCAAGCTAATGCCCAACAAGCTATCGCCCACCACTATGCTTTGGTTCAAACCGGATATCTGAGTATACATGAACGGTATACGGAAACTGGGATCAGCATCCTTGACCTGTTCGAATACCGAAGAGATTTCAGTTTCCTCCGCATTCAAATCCGCATACTCATCATGCACGTCTTCCAACAACACCTGCATGGTAGAGTCGAGATAATACTCCCGCAAACGTTGTTCGATGCGTGGATCCTCTACGGAGCCGATTGTCAACACCTCTTCTATAAGCAACCGTGTCGCAGCCGGATATTCCGTATTCATACGTTGGAGCGAAGTGAAACTATTCAAGGAAACGAACTCATCAACCAAACGGTCATAACGGAATATCTTTTCTCCTTTATCCGATTGGCTATCCGTCCACCAGGGAACGGAACTCCACCGACAAGAAGAAAAAAACATAGTCAGGCCTACCAATATCAATAAAGCTCGTTTCAAAACTTATTATTCGTTAAATACGCATACAAATATACAAACAAATACATTAACCACAAACTATTTTACTAAAAAAAGCAAAAACAAAACTATATATGGGGCAAATCGGAGTATTTATGACGATTTTGGAAATAGTAAGCCCACAAAATACTGAACCGAGCTTGTTCCGGAACCGGGTTCACGACCATACGGGACAGGTTTTCTTTCCGGGCAGCCCGAAAATCTTCCTTTTGCTTTCTGAAATCGGCCCTCGCCTGAAACACAGCCAGAAAAGACCGCCGCTCCCCTTTCAGCAAAAATTGGAGGGCAGCCAACCTGTCCAACCAAAAACGACAACGCATGACCGTACTCAGACGTTCATCCGGCAGATTCTTATAAAGCATATAAAGGTTATTCCGGAAATTCAAATAGGTCTTATGCGGGTTTTCCTTGGACAACGTGCCTCCCCCTACATGATAAACCACAGCCGACGGCACACAGACAATGCCGTATCCGCGACTGCGTAACCGCCAACAAAAGTCAATTTCCTCCATGTGGGCAAAAAAGCGGGCATCCAAACCTCCGGCTTCTCGATAAACGGCACTACGTACCATCAAAGCGGCTCCGGTGGCCCAAAAAACAGGGGCCACTGTATCATATTGCCCCTCATCGGTTTCCACCGTATTCATGACACGCCCCCTGCAATACGGATAACCCCAAGCATCCATATACCCTCCTGCCGCTCCCGCATACTCGAACTTATCCGGTGCATGCCAACTTAGGATTTTAGGTTGGCAGGCTGCTACCTCCGGATGGGTATCCAAATACTGCGACATGGGAGAAATCCAATCGTCTTTCACCTCCACGTCCGAATTCAGCAAAACAAAATATTCGGCCTCAATCTGTGCCAAAGCCCGGTTATACCCTTCGGCAAAGCCGTAATTCCGTTCCAATAAGATTGTTTTCACAGCAGGAAAATCTACCGAAAGAAGCTCCAACGACTTATCCGTAGAAGCATTGTCGGCCACATATACCTCTGCCGATGTATGAGCCAACACACCAGGCAAAAAGCGACGAAGCATTTCTTCTCCGTTCCAATTCAAAATGACTACGGCCACCTTGTCCATATCCGTCCTCTCCTATTATTATAATAAGGTGGCACGTAAAGCCGACCTGCCTGCATTAAAATCTCCCAAACGTACACGGACAATCTGATTGTCCAGATTCCCTTCGACAGGCAATTCCACCCGGATATAGTTGGCTGTAAAGCCATGCATAACTCCTTCCGTCCGGGACTTTTCCAACAGGACCTCGGCCTCGGTTCCGATGTAACGCCGATAAAATGCCTCCCATTTTACATCGGACAACTCCAATAGCCGTTGGCTGCGCCGATGTTTCTCCTCTGGCGAAACGGAATGTCCTATTTTCAGAGCCATCGTTCCGGGGCGCTCCGAATAACTGAACACATGCAACTGGCTCACATCCAACGAACGAATGAAACCGAATGCTTCTTCAAAACATCCATCCGTCTCGCCCCGCGTACCTACAATCACATCCACACCGATAAAGGCATCAGGCATCAGCTCTTTCACACGTGATATCTTCTCGGCAAAAAAATTTGTAGTATAACGGCGACGCATAAGTTTCAGCACTTCATCGCTACCGCTTTGTAACGGTATATGAAAATGGGGCATAAACGCACGCGACTCCGCACAAAAAGCCAACACGTCCTCTGTCAGCAAATTAGGTTCGATGGAAGATATACGGTAACGGGCTATACCTTCCACCCGGTCAAGCGCTTTCACCAAATCCAAAAAGCTTTCACCGGTAGTCTTACCGAAATCTCCGATATTCACTCCAGTCAACACTATTTCACGCCCCCCCTCCGATGCTGCTTGTTCTGCTTGACGAACCAATGAGGCTATGCTACCGTTACGGCTACGCCCACGAGCATACGGAATCGTACAATACGTACAATAATAATCGCACCCGTCTTGCACTTTCAAGAAATAACGTGTCCGGTCGCCACATGAACAGGAAGGGACAAATGTATGTATATCTTTCGTAGGCACAGTATAAGCGGCGTGCTCCGCATCAGCTGATTTACGCTCTGCCGGCAACAAAGGCAAACGTTCCTCTAAATAACGCAATATATCCCCTTTCTGCTCTGCCCCCAAAACTAAATCCACTCCGTCAATAGCAGAAACTTGCTCCGGTTTAAGTTGGGCATAACAGCCCGTTACCACCACAAAAGCTCCGGGATGCTGTTTCACCAACTTATGAATAGCTTGCCGGCATTTATGATCGGCAACCTCCGTTACCGAACAAGTATTCACCACACAAATATCGGCACGTTCTCCGGCTCGCACCGTCCTCACTCCCATCTCCTTCAACAAACGCCCTATTGTAGAAGTCTCTGCAAAATTCAACTTACAGCCTAACGTAAAATATACGGCTTTCTTCCCCTCAAAAACGGATGCTTCTGTCATATCATCTATAGTATAATCCAATCTTAATCACTGTTCCAACCGCAAAGTTACATAATTCTATGGAATAGCACATAGAGAACCTCGAAAAATTAACAGTACATAAAATATTGATTCATTGCAACTTATATATTCCCTTAAAAATATGTATCAAAAAAAAGAGGGCAAAGTGTACAACATATCAAAAAAGTATATACCTTTGCAATGTTTTAATAAGCAATTGATTGTTTTACAGATTTAAAAAAGCAAAAAAATGAAAAAGTTAGCATTTTTGTTCGTAGCTTTCGCAGCTATTTCTTTCGCATCTTGCGGTAACAAAACTTCTCAGGCTGAAACTGCAGCTGATACTGACACTGTAGCTGTAGAAGAAGAAATCGTAGAAGTTGATTCTGTAGTTGCCGATAGCGCTGCCGCTGATGCTGCTGTAGTTGCTGATAGCGCTGCTGCCGAAGCTCCTGCTGCTGAATAATTCAGTACAGATACGAACTAAAAGGAACAAGAGATCATACGCGAGTATGGTCTCTATTTTTTTTATACCAATCCCTTCTTTTCGGAATCCATCTCTTTTGGCACGATAAATCTGATTAATAAAAAAGGGGAACACCCTTCATTGGATATTCCCCCTATAAATAACACACAATATAAATAGCCCTTATAATTAAGCTTCTTCCGCTACAACCTCAAAAGGTATCTCAACAGAAACTTCCTTATGCAATTTTACAGTAGCATGATATGAACCCACTGCTTTCACATCTTTCACTACAATAATCTTACGGTCAATATCAAAACCAAGCTTCTTCAACTCGTCTGCAATCTGCAAACTGTTTACCGAGCCATAGATGACACCCGTAGCACTCACCTTAGTAGGAATAGTCAGAGCAACCTCAGCCAACTTATCAGCCAATGCCTGAGCTTCATTCTTGATTTTCTCCAACTTATGAGCACGCTGCTTCAAATCCTCTGCCAACATTTTCTTGGCAGAATCTGAAGCAATCACAGCCTTACCGGTAGGAATAAGGTAGTTACGACCGTAACCTGACTTTACGTCTACAATATCATTCTTGTAGCCCAAGCCTATAATATCTTCTTTCAATATAATTTCCATGCTTACTCCTCCTTATTATTATTTCATCATATCTGTTACAAATGGAAGAAGTGCCAAATGACGGGCTCTCTTGACAGCCTGTGCTACACGACGCTGATACTTCAAAGAAGTACCTGTAATGCGACGGGGCAAAATCTTACCCTGCTCATTCAAGAATTTCTTCAAGAATTCGGGATCCTTATAATCAATGTACTTAATACCGCTTTTCTTGAAACGGCAGTACTTTTTCTTCTTCACGTCTACGGTCGGCGGAGTCAAATATCTGATTTCTGATTGCTGTGCCATGATTTAATCCTCCTTTTTTGATTTGTTATTTCTTCTCTTCTCAGCGTATTCTGCTGCATACTTCTCCATTTTGATAGTCAAAAAGCGAAGTACTTTCTCATCACGACGGAAATTGACTTCCAAAGTTTTAATCACTTCAGGCTGCGCCTTGAACTCCATAAGGATATAAAATCCCGTGGACTTCTTTTCAATGGCGTAAGCCAATTTCTTCAGGCCCCAGTTCTCTTCATTGATAATCTCTGCACCGTTGTCAGTGAGGATACCCCTGAACTTGTTGACCGCTTCCTTCATCTGGTCGTCAGATAAAACGGGAGTTAAAATGAAAACGGTTTCGTATTGATTCATAATCCGTTAAATAAATAATTAATAATGTTTTTGCAAAAATGCGGTGCAAAATTACGTGTTTTTCCGCTATTATGCAAATTTTCTAAGCTTTAAATCCAATCAAAGCTTTAGAAAAAGAGAGGTTGGAAAAGTAGCTGCCTAAAGCTTTAAAGAAATTTAAGAAGCTCACACGGCCACAATCTGTAATAAATATCATACCTTTGTATGGTCGAACAATCTGAAGGACATGAGCGAACAATTCAATTTCGATATAAAATTAATCTTTGCCATCCTGAACGGGAAGGTGTCGGCAGCAATCAACCGCAAGCTCTACCGTAACTTCCGGCTATACAATGTGGACATTACTCCGGAACAATGGACGGTGTTGTTATATCTATGGGAAAAAGACGGTGTCACGCAACAAGAATTGTGTAACGCGACTTTCAAGGACAAACCGAGTATGACACGGCTGATCGACAATATGGAGCGCCTGAACCTCGTTGTCAGAATATCCGGGAAAACAGACCGGAGAATCAACCTGATTCATCTGACCAAGACTGGACGGGATTTGGAAGAGAAATCGAGATTTATCGCCAACAAGACCCTGAAAGAGGCCCTGCGTGGCCTTAGTGTGGAAGAATTAAGCATAAGCCAGGAAGTTTTAAGAAAAGTGTTTTTAAACACAAAGGATTAAAATGCTCCTTTTCCGTCTTTTTTTCTATGAAAAGTTTCGGAGTTTAAATAATTATGCTTTAATTTGTAGGCTGAATGGAGAAAAACATAAAAAGAAACATACAATGAATAATTTTTTAAAGAATTTGGGTATTCTCTTAATCGTTCTGGGAACTGCGGTATTGGTTCTGAGTTATGTATGCAACTGGCTTGATTATAACTGGCCTAACGGTATAGCCTTATTGGCTATTGTGGTCGGTATTATCGTCCACATTGTCATGAACAAGAAAATACAAGATTAAGAGGTAAAAGAATGGCCCCGGATGTTCCTCAAGGAAATCCGGGGCCATTCTTACGTTATCTGTTCTTATTCCTCTTCTGTTGTGGGGATAATCAAACGATAACCTTTTCCATGGACGTTGTTAATCTCAATGGAAGGGTCGTCTTTCAGATGCTTGCGCAATTTTGTGATATACACATCCATGCTCCGTGCATTGAAGTAATTGTCATCAATCCAAATCGTCTTCAATGCCAGTTCACGTTGTAATACATCATTGGCATGCGCACAAAGCAATGAAAGCAACTCACTTTCCTTGGTTGTCAACTTGGTTTGCTTGTCACCGATAGCCAAAATCTGCCGTTGCGTATCGAAAGTAAAACGACCCAGTTTATACATGTTCGTCTCCTTTACTTTCTTACCCCTCACACGGCGCAAGATGGCCTCCATACGGAATACCAGTTCTTCCATCGAGAAAGGTTTAGTGATATAGTCATCAGCCCCTATTTTAAATCCGTCGAAAATATCCTCCTTCAGGTTTTTGGCCGTCAGGAATATGATAGGTATTTCAGCATTGACCTGTCGGATTTCCTGTGCCAACTGGAATCCATCCTTCTTTGGCATCATAACGTCCAACACACACATTTCGTAACGGTTCTTCAAAAATGCCTTGTAACCGGCATCTCCGTCCGGAAACAGTTCCGCCTCATAACCCTTGGCCTGTAAATACTCTCTCAGCAACATGCCCAGGCTCTCATCGTCCTCGCATAATAATATTCGCAATTTTTCTTCCATAATTCTTATTTTTTTATTGTTGGTAATGTGATTATAAATTTCGTTCCATGACCGTATTCGCTTTCTGCATGTATCACGCCATTCTGTAACCCCACGATTTTCTTGACGTAGGCCAGTCCTAAGCCGAAACCTTTGACATCATGTTTATTGCCGGTATGCACACGATAAAACTTATCGAAAATCCTCTTCAAGTCATCTTTCTGTATGCCTATGCCGTTATCTTCTATTGAAATATTGATCTTGTCCCCCGTATTCCATGTCCGAAGAGTCAAATGCAGTTCCACATCATCACGCTTGTATTTGACCGCATTATCCATCAAATTGAATATCACATTCGTAAAGTGCATCTCATCCACATAAATCTCCGCCTGTTCGGCTTTGAAATCAGACGATATACTTCCTCCATTCTGCGACACTTTCAAAGTAAACGTCTTAATGACTCCCGCCAACAACTGATGTGCATCCAACTCTTTCTGCTTGAACGCAATGTTATCTCTGTCGTACAAAGACATTTGCAGTACTTTTTCCACCTGAAAACGTAAACGCTTGGTCTCGTCGTTAATGACCCGCGAAAGATTCTCGTACATCGCCTCGCTCTTCTTTATCGACTGGTCGCTCAGCATCTGGGCGGCCAATGAAATAGACGAAATCGGAGTCTTGAATTCATGCGTCATATTGTTGATGAAGTCATTTTTCATCTCCGTCACCTTTTTCTGACGGAATATCACATATATCGTAAAGACAAAAGTGACAAACAGAATGATGGTAAAGGCCAATGCCGGAATCATCATCCGTGCCGTTTCCAACAAATAGGAATTCATATCCGGAAAATGAATCCTCACAATGCCGATTTTACCCGCAGGGTCATTACGGAACAACACCTGGGAGTATGAATAGTCTTTTCCTTTCTCCTCGTAATCCGGGCATCGGTATACCTCCCGTCCGTCATTGGTAGCCACCGTGAAATGATAAGGAATACTGATTCCGTTATTTTCAAGCGCATTACGGATGTCCTGATCCAACAATTTGAAATTAATCCGCTCTTCCAGGGGTTTCTCACTCGCTTTATACAAGATAGTGTATATTACTTCGTCAAGCAAACCCTTATGATATACATACGCATTCTTCACATACTCCTGAAACGACCTGGTGGCCTCGTCAATCGAATTATTACGCTCGATACGCAACACTTTCGGCATAGTGGAAGGATGCTTCACTATCGTATGCAATTCGAAATCGGAATATATCTTTTCTCCCCCGTGTGCAACTCCTACACCGTTGCTCGCATCTACAGTACCGACTATCCCGCCCATATAAAGTTTAGGCAAAGAATCCGAACTCGGGCTTAAATTGTCCCGCGTAAAGTTCTCCAGATAACGAAACGTCTCGTTCTGCTCCAAATTGCGGGATGCCTGATTCAGACTACGAACTACGGATTCGTCAAATTGTTCCTTCCGCATCTTCACCATCTGCTCGATGTAGCGCATCTGCAACAAAAGAAGTCCCAAAAACGAAACTCCGATAATTACACTTACTATCCAGATTGTAGACCTTTTCATATCAGCAAATATACATATCGAAAACGGGCATTAAGCTCATAAAAACTTATTCCTTCATTGAGTTTAACGTTATTAACAACAAAGTAATACAAAATGATTTATACAAGCAAACAAGGAATGCTTTATCTTAAAAATAAGTATTCAGTCGCCGAGAAAAAATATCTGCATGTATCCCTCAAGCAGTGCCTCCCACCTGTTCCTAAGATACGTTTTTATTGTGCAGCAAACGAAAAAATCCCGCCCTTCAACTTACTTGCATACTCAAGCAAAAAGTCGAAAAGCGGGATACCTCCAGTAGCTTAGTTTATTATTCTTCTTTACCTTGTTTAGCCTCAAAATCCTTAACCAGTTTCTCTTGCACGTCTGCCGGTACCAGTTCGTAGCTGGCAAACGACATGATGAAAGAAGCACGACCACCGGTAATGGAACTTAAAGAGGTACAATAATTGGACATCTCCTTCAACGGCACTTTGGCCACAAGTTTCTCATAACCGTTCTCGCTAGTCATCCCCATAATCATGCCTCGGCGTCCTTGCAAATCGCTCATCACATCACCCATCTTGTCACTGGGAACAAAGACCTCCACGTCGTAAATAGGCTCCAGAATCTTCGGCCCGGCCTCTTTAAACGCCATACTGAAAGCATTACGCCCGGCCAACATGAAAGAAATTTCATTGGAATCTACGGGATGCATCTTTCCGTCGTACACGATGACACGGACATCGCGGGCGTAACTACCCGTCAACGGACCTTGTTCCATACGCTGCATCACACCTTTCAGAATAGCCGGCATGAAACGGGCATCAATGGCACCACCCACCACAGAGTTGATAAAGACGAGCTTGCCGCCCCACTCTAAGGGTACTTCTTCCTTGCTGCGCGCATTAATCCGGAACTCTTGTCCGTTGAAACGATATACTTCCGGATCGGGCATACCTTCATAATAGGGTTCCACAATCAAATGTACTTCGCCGAACTGCCCCGCTCCTCCCGACTGTTTCTTATGACGGTAGTCGGCACGCGCAGCCTTCGTAATGGTCTCACGATAAGGAATGCGAGGTTCTTCGAACTTAATGGCAATCTTTTCATTATTTTCCATACGCCACTTCAACGTACGCAAATGGAATTCCCCTTGTCCGTGTACCAGTATCTGACGCAATTCTTTGCTCTGCTCCACTACCCACGTGGGATCTTCCTCACGCATACGGTTCAAGGCATTCATCATCTTCTCGGTCTCTGCCTCGTTCACCGCCTTTACCGCACGGGTATACTTCGGATTGGGATATTTGATGAAATTGAAACGGTTCTCGCTATTTTTATCATTCAACGTATTCCCCGTCTTCACATCCTTCAGCTTCACCGTGCAACCGATATCTCCGGCCACCAATTCTTCCACCTTAATACGGTTGGCACCCGCACAAACGAACAACTGCGACATGCGTTCTTTCGACCCGCGGTCGGCATTGTTCAAATCATCACCTTCATGTACCTTGCCACTCATCACCTTGAAGTACTGCACCTCGCCGATATGAGGTTCTACGCCGGTCTTGAAGAAATAAAGCGAAGTCGGGCCGTCCACATCGGGAGTCACCTCCATACCTCTAGTATTATGCACTTTGGGCATCTCGCTGACGAAAGGCACGACATTGCCCAAAAATTCCATCAAGCGCCGTACACCCATATCCTTTCCCGCACAAACACAGAACACCGGGAACATCCCCCGTGCTGCCAATCCCTTGCGGATACCCTCACGCATCTCGTCTTCGGTCAGCGTTTCGCTCTCAAAGAATTTCTCCATCAATGTTTCGTCGTTCTCGGCAGCGGCCTCAACCAATACCTTGTGCATCTCCATGGCCTTCTCTTTCTGGTCTTCCGGGATTTCTTCTATCGTCGGTTCTCCACCTTCAGGCCCCCAGGAGTATTTCTTCATCAGCAACACGTCAATCAAGGCATTGAAGTCCGGCCCTGTTTTTATCGGATACTGCACCGGAACGACCTTGTTGCCGTAAATGGAAGTCAACTGCTCCAATATGGCATCGTAATCGCACTTTTCATCATCCAACTGGTTTACCAGAAAAATCACGGGCTTCCCTAACTTTTCCGTATATCTGAAATGATTCTGCGTCCCGACTTCCGCACCATATTGCCCGTTCAACAGCAACACGGCCGTATCCGTCACATTCAGTGCCGTCAACGCCGCCCCCACAAAATCATCCGAACCCGGACAGTCTATGATATTCAGTTTCTTATTGTTCCATTCCACATGATACACTGTGGAAAAAACCGAATAACCGTATTCCTGTTCCACCGGAAAATAGTCACTCACCGTGTTCTTGGCCGTAATTCTTCCGCGGCGCTTAATCAATCCGGCCTCATAAAGCAAGGCTTCCGTGAGTGTTGTTTTACCGGAACCATCATTTCCCAACAGGGCTATGTTTTTAATCTCGTTTGTTTGATATACTTTCATCGTGTAACATTTAATTTAAAGGTAACAACTAAACGGCACGAAATTTAGCAATAAAATCCCATACAGCCAACGATTCTGTGATTTTGTTCATTATGTTTTTAAACATAGTCTGCCTTTTCGGGTTCTTTTTCCTTCTTTCACTACCTTTGCACCACAGTTTTACACCTTATTATATATGGCCGGAATTTACATCCATATTCCTTTTTGCACAAGCCGTTGTGTATATTGCGACTTTTATTCCACAACATGTGGGGAAAAAGACAAGGCTTACATAAGTGCCCTGACGAACGAATTGCGTTTAAGGGCGAATTACTTGCAACAAGACGGACAAATGCCCGTAATTGAAACGATATATATAGGAGGCGGGACCCCTTCTACGCTCGACACGTCTTTACTCGAACCAATCTTCGAAGCATTATTCCAGACCTACAACGTGTCCGACCGGGCAGAAGTTACCATCGAGGCCAATCCGGACGACCTCACTCCACGAAAAATCAAATCACTCCATACTCTGCCCGTCAATAGGCTAAGCATGGGGGTACAGACATTCGACGATGGTAAACTACGTCTGCTCCACCGCCGACATAGTGGAGAGCAAGCCATCCGCGCAGTACATGACTGTCAGGACACCGGATTCGACAACATCAGCATCGACTTGATTTACGGCCTACCGGCACAATCCCTTCGCGAATGGGAAACGGACGTGGACACAGCACTTTCCTTGAACGTACAACATATTTCGGCATACGCGCTCATCTACGAAGAAGGCACTCCACTTTGGAAAATGCGCAAACGGCATGTAGTGGAAGAAGCTGACGAAGAACTAAGCCTGGAAATGTTCAGTCTTTTAATGTGCCGACTCGAAAATGCCGGTTTCGAGCATTATGAAATTTCCAACTTTGCCCGCCCGGGCTTCCGTTCCCGACATAATTCCAGTTACTGGAAAGGCATTCCTTATTTAGGATGCGGCCCTTCGGCCCATTCTTTCGACGGACGTAACCGACAATGGAACCATCCGGATCTGAACGTCTATATAGACAAAGTGGGGAAATGCTTCTCCTCTGAAGACTTCAACCGCGCACCATGGATAGAGCAGGAAGAGCTGAACCTATACGAAAGATACAATGATTGCATCATTACTTCCTTACGCACGTCCGACGGACTAAACCTGAGCGAATTGAAACGAAAATTCGGCCAACCATTAACGGATTACTGCCTGCAAGCTGCCGCCGTCCACCTGAGAAACGGACAGCTCGAAATTATGGAAAAAAAAGAGCAAGCCCCCGAAGGCTTGCTCAAACTGACACGCCGGGGAATCTTTCTTTCCGACGGCATTATGAGTGATTTGCTTTACGTTCCAGACTGACTAATTCCTCATCTCCTGATAAGTGATTTCATAAAAACAAGGGTACACATTAGAAGAAGCATCACTATGCCCCTGTGAATGTGGTACAATGAGACGAACTTTGGCTATCTCTTCATCTGCATTGATTTGACGACCGATATTGATATAGGTTAAAGGAACCAACCACCCGGCAGGCACTGCTTTCGAACCGTAATACTGATACATCGCCCCACCCCCATTCACTGATGTATTGAATGAAGCGGTAAAGGTTCCGTAAGTATCCGTCACGTCCATGATGTCAGGGTTCGTCTGCCAGTAAGCCGAATTGTTCGTAGTCTGCACGGAATCCCTTAAAATATTGAACTCCGTATAACGGCAAATGATGCGCTTCTGTTGGCCGTTCTTCATCTTTTCACCTGCCCCTTTACGTACAATCTGCATATACACACCGGTATTCTCAAAGACAACGTATTCGTTTCTTTCGAGATTGGTCGTACTGTCCTGGGCATAAAACTCCCCTTCGGAAATCGTATTGATTTTACCGACATGAATCAATTCTTCCCCGTCACTCAAACGGATTACAACATCACGGTTCAGAAAAGCCGAAATGGCATCACGCTCTTTCTCCCGTTGCTCGGCGTATGTTTCCCCGTCGTCACAACTCTGCAATCCCCCTCCAACACCTAACACGGCAAACAAAATATAAATAATCTTTCTCATATTTAGTTTTTTATAAATCACATTTCATCTATCTGTCAATAGAGAAGTATATTTCTTCAAAGCCTTGCGGACAATCTGTACGGCCTCATCCATCGTACAAGAAAGTTCCCCGCCCGAAGCATTCAAATGGCCCCCGCCATTGAAGAACTCTGCCGCCATCCGGTTACAGGGAAAATCATCCACAGAACGCAAGGACACACGAATTGCATGGCGTTCGGTATCTTCACGCAGAAATACCGAAAGACGGGATTTCCCGATTTGGAGCGGTATATTCACGAACCCCTCCGTATCGCCTTTCCTATGCGAAAACCGCTTCTGTTCTTCTCTTGTTAAAGTCATCAATGAAGCATGATATTCCGGAAAATACTCCAGTTTGACATATAGCATATACCCCATCAACCGAAAACGCTCAGCTGAGTAATTGAAAAATACATTGCGGTATATCTTGTCTTTGTCGATGCCTTTTGTCAGCAGGCGGCCTATAATATAATAAATATCGCTGCGATTGGAATTATAGGAAAAACAACCAGTATCCGTCATCATCCCTGTGTAAAGACATACCGCTTCCTCATACGTCATCGGCTCCACGCCTTCCAACTGCACCAATATACGATAAAGTAATTCACACGTCGAACTCATCTCTTGCCGAGAAACAGCCCAATCACAAAAATCTACAGGATCAAGATGATGGTCTATCATAATCTTAGGAGTTCGGGAATCCATCACAGGTTTCTGTAATCCCTGCAAACGATCGGGGGCGTTGAAATCCAAACAAATAATCAAGTCAGCCGCCGCCACCAAAGGAGCTACTTCGTTTTCATGTTTCTCATGAATGCGGACACGTTCCACTCCGGGCATCCATTTCAAGAAATCAGGAAAGATATTCGGAACCACGGGTTGGGCATTTTTGCCTTTTCGCCATAGGAAATGGGAAAAGGCCAAAACAGCACCCATGGCATCTCCATCGGGAGACACATGACATGTAATGATGATATTGTGCGCCTTATCCAGTAACGTACGCAAACGCTGCACGTCTACTTCGGACAAGAGATTATCCAACATATAAAAATTGTATTACGGTTTATAATTTACAAATATACTATAAAAAGTCTGCTGTTCCTCAATTTAAAGCAACTTTTAACGCTCCTTTGGCTTCCATATCATGGAAACTCCAACCTAATCTGTCACATTCTTGAATATAACGCCTCCTTTCATTTCGCCACAAAGAAGCATCCAACACCACACAACGGGGATTGAACAAACGAGACAGTTCATGCATACTGCCATGATAGCCGCGACAAACATAAAGATAATCGACCTCAGCCTGACACATTCCTTTTATCCCATCCCAACGGTCATCCGTAAGCATCAAAAAGGAGATGCCGTTCCTACCCGCCACCAAACCATGTACGGAAGAAATATAGTTATCCCTGAAATCAGCGGTCACGACCACAGGTACGTCCGAAAGCTTCTTTGCCCAAAAGGATTCTGCAATATAAGACATACGCTCCCTCACACTATCCTCTTCAGTCGAGAACAAATAAGAGCGTTCCGGTGAATAAATCACGTGGACTGACGGACATGAAGAGTGATTATAAAACACGATTTCCGGTCGGATCCTGCAAAACTGCCTGTTTACAGCAAAGGCACACAAAGTCAATATCACACTCATAAGTCCGAACTGTACCCGTCGGGCATAAGACCGGCAGAAAGGCATCAGCCAAGCACACAATACTACATAGCACCACAGCGTAAACCATAGTGACCAATCCGTATGGACCACAGCATACGGCCACTCCATCATCGCACGCAGACTGTCATTTTGCCACGTGCCCACCCGGGCAATCCACCACGCACAAACTGTTGTACCGATACCAGTAATCCCAGATAATAATATCAGAGGCATCCCATAAATCAATAGTGCCGTTAAAGGAGATACTACCAAAGTCGCCCATGCCGAATAAAACGAAAATGTACCGAAACGATAAGCCACCAAAGGAACGGTGAATAACTGCGCTGCGAATGACACCAACAAACTTTGAAAAATCCACCTCACATAACGCCATTGCATCAACGGCAACTCCTGAAACCGGGGACATATCGTCAGAATACCGAACATGGCTAAAAAAGATAGTTGAAAGCCCACATCATAGAACCATAAAGGATTGATGCACAACATCAACACCGCACTCATGGCTAAAGAATTAACTGAAAACCCCGAACGACCGACCAAAGACCCGGACAACATCAAGGAATACATCAGTGCCGCCCTCACAAGAGAAGGAGGCAAACCGGCCAAAAAGGTATACCCCCAAACCAGTACCGTAGCAAGCATCGCCCCCAGTAGCCGCAAATAGTGCCTCCTACAATAGCTCAGTATAAATAAATTCAACATCGCTACCAAAAAGCCAAGATGCATGCCAGACAAAGCCAACACATGACTGACACCGACTCCCGCATAAATATCCTTCAACTCATCCGACAGTCCCGACTTTTCCCCTAAAGTCAAAGCTGCAAACAAGTCCAAAGCCTCACCCTGCAAACCGGTATTTCGATATACCTCCAATATTCTATCTCGCCATAACAGAGCTTTGATGCGCAAATCTATCCCCAAAGAAAGATGCCGCTCCTTATCCTCATATCCATGGATTCGTTTCCAACGCTCCTTTCCGATGAATACACGGCCCGATATGCCTTTCACGGCCAAATATTCCGCATAATCGAACTCTTCCGGATTACCTTTGTTTTTCGGTCTCCGGATACGCCCCTTAAAAAACAACTCATCTCCCGTCCGCAAAGTTTCCGCCAAAGAATCCCTCGAAAAGGTCAACCATAATTTGCTGGTTTGCCTCATAGCGAGACCGTTTCCGGACATCAACATAGCCTCTGCCCCTACCGTACGGGGCGAAATTTGAGGAGTATTCAACAATATGGCATGATACTCACGTTCCTCGTCCGTCCAAACCCGACGTAAGTTCTCCCACACATAAAAGGAACGCCACAATCCGAAGAAAAAAAACAGGAAACAAACAGAAATACCGAAAGACACGTAGCTTCTCAACTCACCATGACAAGCACGCCGATGCAATGAATATATACCAACACACAAGCACCACCCTCCAATTAGCAGCACTCCTATGGACAGAAAAATACCCGCCTGGCTACCGCCTCCCGCATATTGCCACAACAACCGTCCCAGCCACAAACCGGGAAGAAGCGGAACAGCCAACCTCACAAAAGGGTATTTCCGCCAAGATTCCGAACATATTCCAACCAGCGTCTACAAATTTTTCAGAACACGAATCTCTTCTATGGCATCTGCCGCATGAAAAACAGCACTCCCGGCTACCAACACATCCGCACCGGCCTCGACCAACAACCGTCCCGTATCACGGTTCACCCCACCATCAACCTCTATTAAGGCTTTCGACCGGCTTCCGTCTATCATACGGCGCAATTCCCGCACTTTATCTAATGTATGGGGAATAAAGGCCTGGCCTCCGAAGCCCGGATTGACGGCCATCAACATGACGATGTCCACATCCTCGATGATATCCGTCAAAGACGAAACGGGCGTGGCCGGATTCAATGTCACTCCGGCTTTCATACCGGCTTCCTTGATCTGCTGTACTACACGATGCAAATGCGGACAAGCCTCTACATGCACATTCATGGAATAAGCTCCCAAAGCTCTCACCTCATTCAGAAACTTTTCCGGTTGCACAATCATCAGATGCACATCCAACGGCTTCTCACACAAACGAGCCACATACTTCAAAACAGGAAAACCGAAAGATATATTGGGGACAAACACACCATCCATGATGTCGATATGCAACCAATCACATTCACTACGATTAATCATGTCCATTTCCGGTTTCAGGTTTCCGAAATCGGCGGACAACAGGGAAGGAGCCACAAAATGCTTCATAGTACATATATTTTTAAATACGTATATATGTACAAAGTTATATTAAATATCCTATATGCGCAAGCAAGCACACTGTAAAATATGCCACCTTACTTCAAAATCATTCTGGCAAACTCACCGTCTGCAAATTCAAGTTCTTTATAACTGCGTGCGAATAGCTTCAGAAAAGCAATAGTCCGCCGCGACGGTCGCTGCATTCCATTAGGTATAGTTATATCCATAAGCTGTCAGGTTACTTAAATCTGCTATTATAACGCTCTGACCGCTTATTTAGTATATCGCAGGATAGTTATTTTTAAGAAATAGCCAAATGAAGTTCCTTTTTCACCGCCATCTTACGTAAGTTCAACAAAGCATAACGCATACGCCCTAAAGCCGTATTGATACTTACCCCTGTTATATCTGCAATTTCCTTAAAAGACAATTCTTGGTAATACCTCATGAAAACCACTTCTTTCTGGTTTTGGGGCAAGTGTTCTACCAACAGTTTCACATCGTCAAGCACCTGTTCCCGCACCATTTTAGATTCCACAGTCGTTTCAGCCAATTTGATGTCATTGAACAAATCATACTCCACTTCATCGTTAGACACACAATTCTCATTGCGGGTCTGCCTGAAATAATCAATAATCAAATTATGGGCAATGCGGGTTATCCATGCCTGAAACTTGCCATTTTCCACATAACGTCCCTGCTGAATGGTCACCACAGCTTTCATAAACGTTTCCTGGAATATATCATCAGCCACATCTTGATTGTGTACAACAAAAAAGATATAAGAAAAAATCTTCTCTTCATATCTCTCCAACAAGATGTCAAAAGCACCATTATTACCTCCGGCATACAGTTTAACCAACATTTCGTCAGTCAAATTTGCAAAACTCTCCATCCTTATTTATTTTATAGTTAAGTAAGAGTATTCCAATAGGCAATAAACGTTTAATAATTAATAAATGAATTAACAGGATGCAAATAAAAGAAGAATTTTGGAATTACACAAATTTACGGGCAAAAATTATTCTCTGCTTAAAGAAACACAGGGAGAACACATGCATGCCCTCCCTGTTCTTTGACATTATATACTTTCAGGCTTATTCCTGTTCTGCCCTGTCTGTAATGTGCTCTCCCTCCGTAGGAGCCAAGACCTCGTCAAAATCCGTCATGCCGGCCTTGACCAACAAATTATACCAACTTACCAACTTCTTGATATCGGCAGGATAAACGCGGTCACGATCATAATTAGGCAATATCTCTGCAAGATAAGAAGCCAGTTCCTCACGTGAAGCCTTTTTATAATCAAAAGCAGAAAGCTGAGCCTTCTCTTTTTTCTTCAGGCTATTCAAAACTTCCCTCAAAGGCACTTCACCTTCATCCGTATACATGGCTATATCTGCCAAGGAAATGACCTTATCGGTAGCAAAAGCCGGCATACGTTTTTTCACCTCGTCCAACGTTTCTACAATCAAACTACGGTTTCCACGCGAAACCAACTTATACAAACCGGGTTTACCGGAAATAGCCAAAATCGTTTCTAACATATTCAGGTTTATATTTTATTTTTTAAAACAAATGCAAAGATAGTCCTTCACCTACTTTTTTTCAAAATCTTCTTTCTAAAAAAGCTTAATCTTCATGCAACCTTCCCCCACCGATCTTCATCCACATATCTCTTAAGATACCCTCCACGTCTGAGTTTCCATCATTATTTATAATATAATGCGCCCGCTTGCAACGCTCTTCGTCCGACATCTGGGCTGCCATACGCGCCCTTACCTGAGTTTCGGAAGCCCCGTCGCGTTTCATGACACGCTCTATGCAAACTCTTTCCGGAGCACGTACCAACAAGACTTCATCTACCAGACGGTCGAAACCGGACTCGTAAAGAATGGCACATTCCATAACGACCAACGATCCGTTCTGCTTATCCACCCATTGCAGGAAATCATCTTGCACCACCGGATGTACAAGCCGGTTGATACGCTCTGCATGGAGCGGAGAGGCAAATAAATATGAAGCTATCAGTTCACGGTTCAATGCTCCATCCGGCGTATAAGCCCGCTCTCCGATCCTATCCACCAATCCCTGGCGAATGGTTGCAGATTCCATCATCAAACGCTTTGCCTCCTTATCCGTATCATACACGGAAATATGCTGACGACGTAATAAATCCGCCACATAACTTTTCCCGCAACCAATGCCTCCCGTAAGACCAACCTTAATCATATCACTCGTTTTCTTCCTGTACTTGTTCTATCAAATAATCCACTTCTGAAGGGTCTATACGCACATTCGATACTCCGGACGGCATCGACTTTAGATAAAGCTGAATTTTCGAACTGTGATTCTTCATTAGTTCTTCGTACGTGACAGCCAGTACAAAATCGTCCGCCGTAATTTCCTTAAACTGGCTCATCCCCACACGAAAAGTAACTTTTACTTTTGAAGGAAATGTACGCAAGTCCTTACTGCCAGGAAAATTAACACCGAACACAGGAACTTCCACCGTTTTCTCCGTATATAAGTCTATCATCACATTCATTTCCACCTGATCGGGGATGAACTTCGCCCCTCTCACTGGGCGCAACATGCTTATTGTTTTTTCGTTTGCAGACAAATCCAAAAAATAAACCGGAGTGATAAAAGCTTCGGTTATGGTATCCAAAATGGCAGAAGGTGCCAACACTTCCACCGAATCAGGTGTAAACTCCACCCTTTGCAGGTAATACTCCGGAGAGGTTTCCACGACCCCAGCCAACTTGACCGGCACTTTCTTACGGGCACCCTTATTAAAAAAATATTCCAACGTATCTGGCTTTAAAGACACAATACGAGTGGAAGACAACAACTGTGCCTGTACTTTCTTTTGGACATCCAAAAGCGTAACGGAAACACGTCCGGAAGCGTTTCCCTTGTCATAATCCTTATAGTCCACTCGCACGGGAACTTGTTCCGTACCATAAATATAACGAACCAAAACCGTACCTTTATCTCTTATCACTACATTTAAATCAGAAGGCAAATCCGATGTAATGACCACATCTGACGGCACATTTTCCAATTTTAAAGGTATTTTCAATTCTACATCAAATGTTTCATTCAAAGATTGCAACAGCCAGAAAGCCGCAGAGACGAAGAAAAAAAACAAAAAAATCAAGAACTCCTTGTTTTTAGGACCTAACAAGAAGTTCTTGACTGTTGTATAGTATTTTTTGAACTGAACTGAATCCATTACGGTTATTTACCTGCGGCCGTGTCGGTCGGCGCACCGGCATACACTGAATTCTTAGCGATTTTAATTTTTACGCCGGAGGCTATCTCCACCATCAATGTATTATCGAGTTCATTCACTTCTTTCACTTTTCCATAAATTCCGCCTGCCGTTACCACATCAGTACCCGGAACGATGCTGTTTCTGAATTTCTGGATTTCTTTTTGTTTCTTATTCTGAGGACGAATCATAAAGAAATACATGATGGCGAAAATAGCGACCATCATAATAATCATAGACATGCCTCCGCCTTGTTGCTGCAATAAAATTGTCAATAAATTCATGGTTGTATTATTTTAATTGTTTGTCTTCTCTAATTTTTTCTCTGCTATTAATTTTTTGGAAACGGCATCCAACAATCCATTCACGTATGCCCCACTACGCGGCGTACTGTAGATCTTGGCTATATCTACATACTCGTTCAATGAGACATTCAACGGAATATTGGGAAAAGTCAGAATCTCTGCCAATGCAATTTGCATAATCAACAAATCCATAAGGGCAATCCGATTGAATTCCCAGTTCTTTGTATTATCGCTTATCAGCTTACGGTAATACTCCGCATTCAACAACGTGTTACGGAACAAACGATGGGCGAATTCCCGATCTTCTTCATCCTTGAATTCCGGCAAAAGCTCCTGTCCGGCTCCTTTAGCCTCGTCAAAACGCTTGATGGTCTTCAGCACAAACGTATCCACGATATATTTGTCGTCGTTCCAATATAGGCTCATATCTTCAAGCAAGGAGTCCAACTCTTCATTATTAGAAATGACATTCTTATATATCTTGCGCCATAACTCACGATCCTGTGCATAAGAAGACTCGGATGATGCCATATACTCTTTGTAGTAATCCGTCTCTATGATTTGTTTGTACAACGAACGCACAAACCCTTCTTCGTTCACCCAACTTTTTTTCTGGTTTTCACGAAAATCCAACAGTTGTTTATTTACTTCCAACTGCATGATAAAACGATTGTCAATGAACTTTGTACTGGGCGGTTCGCCCACCTTGATACGGTTATACCTGCTCTGTGCCGTCTCTACGGCACGTTCTGCTATCCGGTTGATTTCTACCATCAGGGCCAATAGGTAATTATACAAATCATAAGCCTTGGCCAAACTGAAGAAAAGTTCTTTTTCCGCCGTATCTATGTTCTTTCCCCCGTTTTGGTAATAAGCATAAGTAATCTGAACAACCTTTAAGCGTATAATCTCTCTGTTTATCATATAATATTATATATTGCAGTGCAAAAGTACGTATTTTATAGATAAAAAGGCCATCTTTCCCTCATTTTTTTTGGATGTTTTAAAAAATATTCTCAATTTTGAAGTAGTTATTTATAAACCGCAAAATATGGAAGATTTCAAAAAGAACCAGGAAAGAGATAAAGACATCGTCTTTTCCAAATCCGTAAAGGCAGGAAAACGCATTTATTATGTGGATGTGAAGAAAAACAGGAAAGGTGAATTATTCATAGCCCTCACAGAAAGCAAAAAAGTCATATCGGGAGATACGGAATCTCCATCCATAAATTTTGAAAAGCATAAGATATTCCTTTACCAGGAGGATTTCGAGCACTTTATGTCCGGGTTGGAAGAAGCTGTGAACTTCGTCCGCAAGGAACAGCCAGGAATAGAACCGCGACAAAGTCACAATACGACAGGTGATGAAAGTAACATAAGTTCAGATTTGAAAATTAACATGGACTTAAACGTGGAAGATATCGGATTAAATGTAGAATAACGCTAACATATAAAGGATAGGTTTGGGGTCACATGATTCTAAACCTATCCTTTAATAGCTCCAATATTTGCTTCCGGAAAGATTAACCTAATATTCCTAACTCATGAAACAAGCTATACTTTTTTCCCGGAATATCTCTACGCAGGATTCACTTTATTGGCACTCCTGTCCTAAATATTCAACAAAGGCCTTGATTGGCAGTCGGATGTGCCCGTACAATCTGCGCCAAACGATTTTCCGTTCTAAGCCAAACAATTTTTCAATCTGCTGAGAACGATTTTCAGGTATGCCTACATCTGTTTCACGGGCTTTGCTGTGCCAAACGCCCTGCCCCACCTCCCACAAACGGTTTTTCGTGCGAAAGGGTTCGCATCCTTCAGACACCCTCTGTACCAATGCTTTAAGGTGAACTTTCTGCCTTTACATCCTTCACCGGGATTTCACCGGGAAATGATACACAGCATACAGGTTCCGATTTACAAATGTAAACAGACTGGTAATCAACAGGGTTATGGTGAAGGGTTTGACAAGAGCTTTTTCATGTCGTATATTTGCGGGCAGAAAACAGACCCTAAACACGGCTACTATGGATTTCAAAAGGATTGCACATCATGCCGTAAGGAGGTGGAACAAAAAACGAAAGGCAGAAAAAACTGCGAACACGCCACGCACCGCTGCACCGCAAGAGGAAACGCTACCGAAAGCCGCCAACCTCAAATCCGCCCTCGGAAGTTTCCTCGCCGGACTACACTGCGTGATGGAAATATGAAAAAAACACCCGCAACATTTGGCCATGCCAATGAAAAGCCGTAATTTTGCACCGCTTTTCAGCATCATCGAAAGATGCACACATCGTGTGATGGTGAGATTAAGCATAAATCACTTAATTTAGAGTAACACAAAAAATTAATGCAATGAAAGAAATTAATGTAAAAGGTACAGTAAGAACTGTATTCGGCAAGAAAGCTGCCCGTGACATCCGTAGAGCCAATGCTGTTCCCTGCAATTTGTACGGAGAAGCAAAAGATGAAAACGGCGCACCAGTCGCATTGGCATTCACCACGACAAACGATGAACTGCGCAACCTGATTTACTCCCCGGATATCTATGTTGTAAATTTGAACATTGACGGTAAGGAATACAAAGCAGTATTGAAAGAGCTTCAATTCCATCCGGTAAAAGACAACGTATTGCATGTGGATTTCTACGAAATCACTGAAACCAAACCCATCATAATGGAAGTGCCCATCAAACTGAACGGTTTGGCAGAAGGTGTGAAAGCCGGTGGACGTTTGGCCGCATCCGTACGTAAATTGAAAGTAAAATCTGTTTATACTCAAATCCCCGAACGCCTGAACATCGACGTGACGAGCTTGGGATTGGGTAAGACCATCAAAGTCGGTGAATTGCATTTTGATGGTTTGGAGTTGGTTACTAGCAAAGAGGTTGTCGTTTGCCAAGTTAAGATGACGCGTAGCGCAAGATCTGCCGCATCTGCTGACAATTAATCCATAGACAGCGAATGAAATACTTAATTGTCGGTTTGGGCAATATCGGAAACGAATACGCCGGAACCCGTCACAATATAGGTTTTAGAGTATTGGATGCCTTGGCCAAGGCATCCAATCTTGTTTTTGAGGACAAACGCTACGGCGCTGTGGCTTCCCTCTCGCTGAAAGGGCAGCAATTGGTGCTTTTGAAACCGTCCACCTACATGAACTTGAGCGGAAACGCCGTCAGGTACTGGATGAACAAAGAGAACGTTCCCCTTGAACGTATCCTGGTGGTCGTAGACGATTTGGCCCTTCCATTCGGTGCCCTACGCATGAAGCCAAGCGGAAGTGATGCCGGTCATAACGGATTGAAAAACATAGCCTCTGTCTTAGGTACACAGGCATACGCCCGACTTAGGTTCGGCATCGGTAACGATTTTCCCCGGGGTGGACAAATTGGCTTTGTACTGGGACAATTCACGGAAGAGGACTTGGAAACCATGGACGAACGGGTGGGACTGGCTTGCGAAATGATAAAAAGCTTCTGCCTGGCCGGTATCCAGATTACCATGAACCAATTCAACAAGAAGTAGAAGGATGTATGAACGAAGCGAGAATTGACAAGTGGCTGTGGGCCGCCCGTATCTTCAAGACACGTTCGATGGCCGCTGCAGCCTGCAAGAAAGGACAGGTTTCCATGAAGGGAGCGCAACTGAAACCTTCACGCACCGTCAAGCCTGGTGATGTCATTGAAGTGCGCAAACCTCCTGTCACTTATTCTTTTAAGGTCAAGCAGACCATAGAAAAACGGGTCGGGGCCAAACTGATTCCGGAAATACTGGAGAATGTCACTCCACCAGAACAATACGAACTTTTGGAGATGAGTCGCCTGAGCGGTTTCGTCGGTCGCGCCCGTGGAACCGGACGCCCAACGAAGAAAGACCGTAGGAGCTTGGAGGAATTCACCACACCCGAATATTTGGACGACCTGTTGTTCGACTTCGATGTCGAAGACGAAGAAGGCGGGGAAGACGATTAAGGTTTACCCACAAAAAGCCGTGACAGGGCTTCTTTCTCCCCTACTAGCCAAATGATGTCTCCGACACGGAAAACCCTCTCGGCTTCAGGTTTCTCCAACATACCGTCGGAGGTCTCAATGCCAACAATCATACAGTGGTACCGGTCGCGGATGCCACTGTTTTTTATTTTTACCCCTACGAATCCGGACACCTCGGTAATCAGGAACTGTTTCAACTGCATCTCACGGTCCTGAAGTTCCGCCTCTACGATGACCGTATTCGCCAATGCACCGGAAAAACGTTCTATCTGCTCGTCCGTACCTATCACCTGGATATGGTCACGAGGATAAATACGGTCATTGCCGTTGGGTATATTCATATAGTGCGTTCCGCGAATGATGGAAACGACGTTGACCTCATAACGTTGCCCCAATTTTAAATCACCCAACAACCGGCCTCCCCAAATAGACTCTTCCGGAATTTCAAAGTCAGCCAGATGCAAATCCTTAGACAATAAACGTTGTGCATAACCGGGCTGCACCTTACCATCGCGACGCGCCAACATGTCCCGACTATGCAAGTTGTCCATAAAAACTTTCTCCATCCTGATGGAATTCCGTCGCAACGGACGGGACAAGGAGATTCCCCCTACAATCAACAGGGCAAACAACAACAACAAGGGGTCGGCAAACGGCACTAAAAAGCGGATGATATAGAAAATGAGCATACAAACCACCACCGACCTCACAATAAGCGTAAAGACCAACGGCAAACGGTTGTAACGACTTTCCTTCCACAAGGCCTGAAACAAAGACGAACGTCGGCCGCGTGCCATGACACCCCGCAAAAAAGGAGCGATGCAAAGCAGCGTGACGACTCCGCAAAGCGCATTCGCCCACCAATGGGGCAATATCTCGCGGGTAAAGGGTAACAGAAAACGGAAAGACAGGGCAATGACCGTCACGGAAAGAATCGTAAAGACCACAACCTGCCTCAACATGGCAGAAATCAGTTTCTTCCAATTTCCGGAATGGCTCTGCACCACCGCGCCCGGCGTATAGCGTTCCAACCACGCCACCCAACCGTGGGGCAACACGCGGCACAACCAGGAATAAGCCGGACCAGAGGCTTTCAGCATATAAGGCGTAGTGAAAGTCGTCACTACGGAAACGGCTACCACAATAGGATAGAGGTAATGGCTCGTCACGCCAAGCGACATCCCCAAAGAAGCGATGATAAAAGCAAACTCCCCTATTTGCGACATGCTAAAGCCGCACTTCATCGCCTCTTTCAACGGCTGCCCGGCCAATACGAAACCGAACGTCCCGAAAAAAGCCTGCCCTGCGATGATAGTCAAGGTCAAGGCTACTATCGGCCAGGCATACTCAACCAATACTTCCGGGTCCACCAACATCCCTACAGACACAAAGAAGATGGCACCGAACAAATCCTTCACCGGAGCCACCAACCTTTCTATCCGCTCGGCTTCTACCGTTTCGGCCAAGATGGAACCTACCACAAAGGCGCCGAACGCAGCACTAAAACCAGACTCCACAGCAACCACCGCCATGACGAAGCAAAGCGCCAACGATACGATTAACAAGGTCTCGCTGTTCAAGAACTTTTGGTTTTTCCTTAATATAATAGGTATGAGATATAACCCAACTACAAACCAAAGTATCAAGAAAAAGCCTAATCGGAACAATCCCGCTATCAACTCTTCTCCTTCTATATTATGGCTTATAGCCAAAGTGGATAGCATCACCATCAACACAATGGCCAGTATGTCCTCCAGAATCAGTACACTGAGCACGATTCCCGCGAACTTTTTCTGTAAAACACCCAGATCCTGAAAAGCCTTGTATATAATGGTAGTGGAAGACATGGCCAACATTCCGCCCAGATAGATGCAATCCATGCTCTTCCATCCGAACAGATGCCCGACAGACGTGCCTAAAAACATCATGCAGAATATAATGGTAAGGGCGGCAATGACCGGTGCCGCCCCCATCTTGAGTATTTTCTTGAAACTGAACTCCAGTCCCAACGTAAACAACAAGATAACGACACCTATCTGCGCCCAAATATCTATGCTGCCCACATCCCGTACCGATGGCGTATAAACAAAATGAGGCCCTGCAATGAATCCTGCTACTATGTAACCTAGCACAACCGGTTGCTTGAGCCACTTAAACAATAGGGATACCCCGGCGGCGACTAACAATATCCACGCCAAATCCTGAATCAATGCCGGAAGATGTTCCATTCTCTGCTATTTTACTGCCGTCAACTCTGCTATCTTCACAATGGTCATCATCGCCTTTTCCATGCTCTGCACCGGAACAAACTCATGGCGCCCATGAAAATTCAGTCCTCCTGCAAAAATGTTAGGACACGGCAATCCTTTAAATGAAAGCTGCGCCCCATCCGTTCCCCCACGGATAGCCCTCACCCGGCACTCTACCCCGCATGCCTCCATGGCCTCTTTCGCTATGTCGATGATATGCATCACCGGCTCCACCTTCTCGCGCATGTTGTAATATTGGTCACGCACCTCGACCGTCACCGTACCCTCCACGGTTTCCTCATTCAGTTCTTCAGCCAATTGCCGCACGAACGCTTTACGGGCTTCAAACTTCTGCCGGTCATGGTCGCGTATGATATAAGACAAGATGGTTTCCTCCACCGTACCTTTCATACCTGTCAGGTGGTAAAAACCTTCATAGCCTTCCGTGGTTTGCGGGGTTTCGTCCGAAGGCATCCTGCGGATGAACTCAGCGGCTGTCAGCATGGCATTCCGCATCTTGTCTTTGGCATACCCGGGATGCACGTTCAGTCCTTTCACCGTCACTTTGGCTGCCGCTGCATTGAAGTTTTCAAACTCCAATTCGCCTACTTCTCCGCCATCCATAGTATAAGCCCACTCACAACCGAACTTCTCCACATCAAAAAGATGCGCCCCCATACCGATTTCTTCGTCGGGATTGAAGCCCACACGGATTTTACCGTGCTTGATTTCCGGGTGTTCCCGAAGGTAAACCATGGCCTGTACGATTTCCGCAATACCGGCCTTGTCATCAGCTCCCAACAGGGTATGGCCGTCCGTGACAATCAAATCCTCACCCACATGATCCGACAATTCGGGAAATTGTTTCGGCGACGTAACAATCCTCTCTTCAGCACACAATACAATGTCCCCTCCATCGTATTGCTCCACGATTCGCGGTTTCACATCCTTGCCCGAGCAATCCGGCGAAGTGTCGATATGGGCTATAAAACCGATTGTAGGCACGTCACGCTCCGTGTTCGCAGGCAACGTAGCATACAAATATCCATGTTCGTCCAACGATACGTCCTCAAGTCCTATCGCTTTCAATTCGTTCTCCAAATATCGTGCAAACACCATCTGCTTGTCAGTACTCGGACAACCTTCTCCTTCTTCATTCGACTGCGTGTCAAAACTCACGTATTTCAAAAATCGTTCTATCAGTTCCATAATTCATCATTCGTTTAATCTAAGTTGTAAAATTAATCAATCCTATAGTTTTTCGCAACAAAGGACTGCTTTTTTGTCCTTTTTTTATGTTATAAAACATGATAAGGTGGTTTTATTTAAAATAATTCCATTTATTTTTTGTAAGCGCACTCTTTTATTGTATATTTGACACCAAATAATATTAATCCTAACAATAATGAAACCATGAAAAGACCTATACTGGTATTTTACAGCATGTTACTTGGTTGTACGGCTACATACGGACAACAGGATGTCACATCCATTTATCTGGCTAATCCCTCTTTCGAAGAGGACGCAAAGGCTTGTACACAGGATTCCCCCGACGCACTTTATGAAGGCACCGAAGGGTTGCGAGGATGGAACTTGTCGCCCAAAGGATGGCAAATTACCAGTCCCGGAAAAGCCCTCCTTATTAACAAGGAATGTGCCACAGACAATGGATTCGGCAAGACGGAAGCAGCCAACGGGGATTTTGCCTACTACCAACGTTTCGGTTGGGGCAGTGCAAATTCGGAAATGAGGCAAACCACATCCACCCCTTTGCCGGCCGGGGAATACGAACTGAAATTTTTCAGCAAAGCTTTTGCCGCCAACAATGCCGCGACCAGTGCGACTGTCACGGTCAGCGACAGAGAACTGAAATCGTTGGACAAACTGACAATTACCTGCGTGAACGGAAACGCAGGTATTATGGCAACTTCTTCATGGACGGAAAATTCCCTGAAATTCAAGTTGGAGGAGGAATCCACCATTACCCTATCGGCACAAATGAGTTGGGGCAACGGGGGAAGCTGCATTGCATACGACCATTTTACGCTGACACAACTGCCGGAGGGCAGCCTCGATCCCGACGCACCGAGCATTGAAGGCGGCACGGAAGACCAAGTGGACTCCCCCACCGAAGGAGTCATATCCCATGAGTTCGTAGAAGAATCAGCCATGCAACAGGATCTGTTGCAAATGTTGGCCAACTCCCTGACATACGCCCATAATATATGGTACGACTGCGCGGCTCCCAACAGTAAGGACGAAGCCTGCGGATATTTTAAAGCCAACAGTGCCGGACAAAGCAACGAGGACGGCGTGCGCACAAATGCCGACTTTTCCATGATTTGCGCTTTCCTTTATAAATATGGCAAAGGTAAAGTAAACCTTCCGGAAGGCATCACTTGGGACATGGTAAAAGACATGGCCGTGAAGTCGCTCGTCTTCGGTTATTCCACCCATAAAGCCAATAAATTCAAGATTACCTCGGACAACAAATATTGGGGTTCCGTCAGCAATGCCGACCACGTATGGGAAAGTTCGCTTTGGGCCACATCATTGGCATACGCCTCTTACTTCCTGAACGAAGAATTGGACGAGAACCAAAAGACTTACATTTACAACATGATCAAGGCGGAATGCAATTACGAACTGGAGCGCAGCATTCCCACGGGTTACAACGGTGACACGAAAGCCGAAGAAAACGGTTGGGAAACCAACATCTTGTCCTGTGCTTTGGGGCTATACCCCGACGATGCACTGGCCCCCAAATGGTTCGACCGCCTGCGTGCGTTTGCCATCAATTGCTATTCGCACGTCGATGACGCCCAAAACACTACGGTCATCGACCCCGAATATGACGAGACCACCGTACAGGACCTGTACATCGGCAAAAACCTGTATGACGACTATACATTGCAAAACCACAATTACTTCCATACTTCTTACCAGAATGTCGTGATGCAGGAACTGGGCGAATCCCATCTGGCCCTCCATCTGTTCCAAGGCGAGAATCCGAAATGGAAGACCAACGCCTTGATGCACAACAACCAGAAAGTCATGGACGAGGTGCTCTGCCGTCTGGCGTTGGCCGACGGAGAACTGGCTATGCCGAACGGCAATGACTGGAGCATGTTCCTCTACGACCAAATCACCAGCTACACCACGGCTGCCTGCTTCCTGCGCGACCCGAATGCCCTGATGCTGGAAAATCTGGCTTACAAACATATCAAGGCCCGCCAAAGCACGACACAGGATGGAAGTTGGTTGCTCAACAGCGACATCGGCCCACGACGTATGGGTGTGGAAGGACACCGCGTCATGATGACCTACCTGATGCATGAACTGGCTTCCACGGCAGACATGCAGGCCACATCCTGGAAAGATTTCAGCCAATCGCAGGAACAAGCCTACATCTTCACTCCGCAAAATATCGTACGGGCCAACACGCCCGACCGTTTCAGCGTGTTCTCGTGGAGTAACGGGCTCAAGAGCTATACCGGATATATCGCGTCCAACAAGCCTGACAAAAACAAAATCATCGTGCCCTACAAGAAGAACAACACGGGAAACATCTTGGGTTGGTACACCGTAAACGGCAAGGCCACAGATGCCTCACCCGTCATCAGCGGCATCTACGACCTGAACGGGAACAGTTACACCATGAACGGCAAGTTGATGACCAACGGGAACAGTCTGGAAAACAACTTTACCCTCTTCTCCACCCCGGGCAACGCTTTCATCTACATGGATTACGTGGTGGGCAAAACCAACGGAACCATAACTGAAGAGAAAGGCGGCCTGATGGCTATCAGCACCGACCCGTTCACCAAAGAAAAACGTACGCTCTACCATAGCAAAGGACGATTGCAAACCGATGGCAGCCTGTTGAAATCATTCGAGGGAAACTGGGTCAACATCGACAATGAAGTAGGAATCGTGAGCACGGCTACCGACAAATCCATCGCCTTCGGAGACCGTGAACTGAACAGTTCCATCTTCCTGTCCAAGATTTACCCGGTTTACTCGACCGACGGACGTAGCTTCAGCAACGGAAGCATCGTAGACCGCCGACACATTATATATTATAGCAATGTGGACTCGGCCGACACGGAACAGCTGGCTGCCGACGTACTGCCCCTGACAGCACAAGTGGCCGAAGGTTGGAACGGCATCATCGTCAGCGACCCTGACAGTGCGCGCTATCTGCTGCTCGGCAACTATCTCGGAGAAACGGCCTGCACCCTGAAAGACATCCTTTTGCCTGACGGAGCACCGGTCTTCACGGAAATGACCGCCGTCAACGGACGAGGCTCCACTGCCACATTCCGTTGCGACGTGAACCACAGCGTGGCCAATACGCTCCGCGTGTTCATCCAAGGCGACGGACTTTCCGCCCGACAGATGGAAAACGACTCTTGCGGTGCCTACCTCTATAATCATAGCGGACAAAAGCAACAAGCCCAAGTCACGATTTGGGCTGACGGAAATAAACTGACCGCAACAGTCACTGTGGAACAAGAATCTTGTGTATCCGTCAAAGCTGTCGGGAACGAAATCCTCACCGAAACCGTGGACCTCAAAGAAGAACAGGAAGAATTTTTCGATGTCACTGCACAATTTCTCTCCAATCCCGGTTTTGAAGAAGACCAGACCTACGGAACAGAAAGCAAAGTGACATTGAACGGAGTGGTCTACGATCCTTGCTACGTCAATACGGTCAAAGCATCCGACAGCAAATGGCCGCAAGTCCTGCCCATCCAAGGTTGGACACCCGGCAACAGACTGAAAGGCGGCTCCAACTTCGCCGTACTGTATTCCATGCCTTACAGCACCACCATGTATTGCGTATCTCCGTCCAACGTGGGCAACTCGGCCAGTATCATGGCAGCTCCCGCCACGGATGATGCCTGCGGCAAACGCTGCCTGAGCATCCTGAACTCCTGGGACTGCGGCAATAACAGCATCTCACAAACCTTCACCTTGCCCAAAGGTGAATACAAATTGAGTTTTCTGGCACAATACGTATGCGCCAACGAAATGCGGCACATCAACGATTACACCATCGCCACGACCGGCGACAACCTCAATTATTCCCGTTGCGGCATCCGTTTCGGCGACACGGAAATATACAAATATCCCCGGTTAGCCAACCACTGGGAAACTGTGGAATGCCCTTTTTCGCTTGAGACGGAAACTCAGGTGACCGTCAGCTTGGGACTTGAAACCACAACCGGAGTTGGAGCAGCCTACAACACCCGCCTATACATCGATCAGGTAAAACTTTACAGTAAGGACGAAATCATAGATGACATCTCAGGAATCCTCGGTGGAGCGGACACAGAAAATGTCGATGTGTACAACCTGCAAGGCATGAAATTGCGTAGCAACGTCCCCGCCGGGCAAGCTACAAACGGATTGCCTAAAGGCATTTACATCGTGGGGCATAAAAAGACTATCCAACATTGACCTCAATATTCAACTGTTCGCAAGAGAGACTCGTTCCCGACGGAATAAGTCTCTTTTCGCTTTGTTACCGTATTCTCACCGAAAAGAAACCGGGTTGTCATATCCCACGCCTAACTTTGTAGCGTCCTAAAAAACAGAAGCACATGGAACGAAGAAGGCATTACCGCACGCTCGTGCTCTCCGACATTCATTTGGGTACCTCGCATTCCAAAACAGAAGAAGTCAGCCATTTCCTGAGCCACGTCGATTGCGACCGCCTGATTCTCAACGGCGACATCATAGACGGATGGCATCTGAAAAAATTTCCTGGACAATCTGGCTCCTCTCACGTTCGCCAACCTCCGCATCGTGAAAGAGTATGAACTGGAAAGCGGCGGCAAACGTTACTTCGTCACTCACGGTGATATATTCGACCGGATCACGACGCAAATGAAATGGCTCGCCCTTTTGGGTGACCTCGGCTATACTATCCTGTTGGCTTTCAACAGTCTCTACAACCGTTACCGCGTACGGCACGGCAAACCTTATTATTCGCTTTCGCAGCATGTAAAACAAAAAGTGAAGTCCGTCGTCAACTATATTTCAGACTTCGAACGCACCTTGACCGAATTTGCCCGTGCCTGCAAATACGACGGAATCATTTGCGGACACATCCATCATCCGGATAATACCGAATACGAAGGCATACATTACCTCAATTCCGGCGACTGGGTGGAGACCCTTTCTGCATTGGCCGAAGATGAAAACGGACATTGGAACATCATTTTCTATACTGACATCACCGACAGCCTCCCGCAATTTTCTGAACTCATAATGTCAACTTACTTATCGAGCATCTCACCCGGGAACCGGAGCCCGCACCCCAGTCTTTATATACAGAGAAAATACTACAACTTTTCAGGCGTTACAAACCGGTTTTATATAAATACCTAAACACCTAACCCTGTCTTTCATATCAAACAAAAACAAACAGGTATCAAAGAAATACAAAATACTCTCTATCAGGGAGAAAAAAATATATCTCTTAGTAAGAGATATACAAGTGGAATAAAAAACCTTCTTCATCGGCAAAATTAAGCAAAATCAGCGAACCTGCAAAATATAGGATTGTTTTTTTCGTTCACAAACGGTTCCAAATGTTGATGAAATCGTTCCATCCGAAAACATAAATCCCTATAAATTAGCGCAATGAAAATACTCATTGCTCTCTTACTAAGAGAGCAATCATGCAAGCGAGCATGAACGGAATAAGAATTGTTTTTCATTATTGAAATTAGGTTAATGTAAAGGTAGCTGTCTTGTGAAAGACGGCTATCTTTTTTAGTCTGAATCCGTTGGAAAGCAGAAAACGAAAACACAAAAAAGACCCTAATACAAAACATAAAAAAAGTCCTCCACAATCCATAGATTGTTAAGGACTTTCCTCTCGTGACCCCGGAGGGAATATAACAATAATTATTGTTTAAAAACATATAGAATAAATAAATACATTAAATACTGATAAACAATAGAATATAGAACTTTGCAATTTCATACACTATTATTCGACTTCATTTATTTGCATTTTTGTAGGCAAATTAGTAGGCAATTTTATACCTTTGCAAAAAACAACAATGAAAATACTATTAAGATTGTCTTCCAAAATAAATATGGGTGGAATGAGTGAGATAATGCTTTCCGCTAATAATAGAATTGGAGATAAAGTCGTAACGTTGCGTGCAAAATCAGAGGTGTATATTATACCTGTATTCTTTTCTCCCGAAAAAGGAGTGGATATGTCTCGGAAAAAGATTATTGCTCCTGATGTCAGAAAATGGCATAATGAAGCAAAAGAAAAACTTGATAGGATATTATCTGCCATTGCACACGAGGAAGAAACAGTGAGAAAGGAAGACATGACAGGTGATTGGTTGAAAAAGGTGGTAGAAAAACATCTTCATCCCGAACGTTACCAACAAGAATCCTCAGGAAAAAGCGTGTATGACCTTTGGGAAGAATATCTGTTAAAAAAGAACCTCAGTAACGGACGCATAAGGGGAATCCGTGTGCTAATTCGTGCTATAGCCAGGTATGAAGGGTTTATCAACGCGACAGAGAAAGAACGAAAGGATTTTGTTTTTGATATAAATAAAGTTACAAAAGAAGATATTGGTGACTTCATGGACTATTTAAGAAATGAAGAAAACCTTGCAAATGAGTATAGGCAGACATTTAAAGTACTATTGGAACGTTATCCCTCAAACATAGAAAAAGGTAAAAGCGAAATTAAAGGAAGGGGAGAGAATACAGTCATCACATTAATGAAAAAATTAAAGGCGTTTTTCAACTGGCTTTATGAAAGTGACAAGACATCAAACAGGCCATTTGACGGTTTTAAAATCGGAACAGAGAAATATGGTACGCCTTATTATATAAGCGTGGACGAACGCAACTTGATAGCTCGTACCCCTATGCCGACCAGACATCTTGAAATACAACGTGACATTTTCATATTCCATTGTTTCGTAGGATGCCGTGTCAGCGATTTGGTGAAGCTTACGGAAGCGAACATTACTGATGGAATATTGACTTATACACCACATAAAACGAAAGATGAAGGTGAACAGGCAGTTGTTGCACGTGTTCCCCTTCATGAAAACGCCATTAAACTTATAGGCAAATACCGTGGTACTGACAAAAAAGGCCGCTTGTTCCCTTTCATCTCTCCACAAAAATACAATGATGCCATAAAGGAGATTTTTACCATTTCAGGAATAACACGTAATGTTGAAATACGCAATGCAAGGACTGGAGAAATTGAGGTGCGTCCAATAAATGAAATTGCAAGTAGTCATATAGCCCGGCGTACTTTCGTTGGAAATGCTTATAGAAAAGTGAGTGACCCTAATATCATAGGCAAGATGTCCGGCCATGTCGAAGGAAGCAAAGCTTTCAGCCGTTACCGAAACATTGAAGATGAAACATTGAAAAATGTTATTGACCTAATAGGTTAAGTTTGAAACGTTATCAATATACCTCTTTTTTGTGTATCAAAAACAAGTATTTTACAACAACGCAGTGATTGTCACAAATAAGATTTTAATTTATTCCATTGTATTTTATAGTATTAGTACCTTTGGGAATACCATTTTCTCAAAGGTATTTTCATGCAAAGAACCAAGATAGATATACAGAAAGTTTTACCTAATGAAGGACAAATAGAAGGACTTCCGAGAAATCCACGTCTCATTAAAGGCGAGAAGTTCCGGAAGTTATGCCGTTCTATCCAGTCTCTTCCTGAAATGACGGAAGCAAGAGATATTCTTGTCTACCCCTATCAAGGAAATTATGTTGTTATCGGTGGTAACATGCGGCTTCAAGCCTACAAACACTTGGGATGGAAAGAAGTACCCTGTTGCGTGCTGCCCGAAGACATGCCTGTGGACAGACTCCGTCAAATGCTTATACAGGACAATAACCCGTTTGGCGAGAATGATTGGGACGCTTTAGCAAATGAATGGGACAGCAAAGAACTGGACGATTGGGGATTTGATGTATGGCAAGAACCCCAAAAGGAGAAGAAAGCCCAACCAACCAAAGATGCACGGAACGAAATGGAGGCAGAAAAGCCCGACTTCTTTGCCGCCATGTTGGGAGACCGTATCTATGACAGCGATAACGAGTTTGACATCCCTACACTAAGATTGGACAGACAGCCCACAAGCGGCTTGCTTCTGCCATTTTCCGGATGGGGAGCGGACACAAGAGCAAAGAAAGGCATATCCACCTATCATTTCTACGTAGAGGATTACCGCTTCACAAACATCTGGAACAATCCCGTATCGGTATTGGATAGTGGATGCACTGAAATGGTAGAGCCTAACCTCTCCTTGTTCGACACCACGCCGATAGCCTACGGTTTGCAGTTCATCTACATGAAGCGTTGGATAGCCCGTTTTTGGCAGGAGTGCGGTGCAAAAGTGTATGCCGATTTAAACGTGTCGCAGAAGTTCTACAAGTACAACCGCTTGGGCATCCCCGACGGTTACAACGCTTTCGCTACACGCGGTTACGCCGACCGTCAGGAATACTTGAAGATGGAAATACAAACCGCCCGTGAAATATCAGGGCTTGACAAGCCGAACATGATAGTTTACGGCGGCGGTGAAAAAATACGTGAACTGTGCTTGCAGAACAATGTGCTTTATGTGGATCAGTTCATAGCGAACAGGGTGAAACAAATCAAGAAAGGAGGTAAAAATGGCTAAGACATCAGGAGGAGTAAGAGGCGGTGGCAGTAAGTCTAACAGTAAACAAAGTAGAGCAATAGCGGTAGCGGAGGCAACCATAAGGAATAATAAATATGAAACGGCGGTTGCATACGATAGTAAAGGGAATTTGTTGCTAAATAAGAAAGGCGGCTCTCGTTCTGTAAGAATGACTAGCAACGAAATTTCAAAGTTGAAAGATTCCGTATTTACACACAATCACCCAAGTGCATTAGGGAAAACAGGCATTAGGGCTATTGGTACATCTTTTAGCCATCAAGATTTGAGATTCGCAGTTGGCGCGAATCTCAAAGAAATAAGGGCTGTTACACCTACATATACATTCTCTGTAAAACGACCTAAAAATGGTTGGGGTGTATCACCGAATCAGGTAAAAAGGGCTTATGATAAAGCAGAAAAAGAAGTAAGGAGAGAGATGGATAAATATCTTGATAGAGTTGGTCGCACAAAAACGTCATACGATAGAGCTAACGCAAGTTATTATAATCAAATAAATAAACGTGTAGCAGAGAAATTTGGATGGAAATACTCGCATAAAAGGAAATGATTCTTATCTTTATATTTTAATTTAAATGAATTGCAATATGGAAAAATCAGTAGTAGAAAAGAAAATCAAGGAGAAACTTGATGAATATGGATTTATAGAAAGTGATTTAACTCCATCCGAACTTGAAGAACTCAAAGATGAAGTAGAAGCAGAATTGAAAGGGGAAACCATACTCGACGGTGTGTTATTTAATATCCCATATTATGAGCGTATAGCGGAAAGAGAAAATAAGCAGTGATTATGGCAAAGACTTCGGGCGGTGTGCGTACATATCGACAAGGAACTTCCACCTATCGTAAAAGGCAAGCGGAAGTAGCCGCCATGCGTGCCAGTGGCAAGTATTCCAGTGTGGAAATGGGTAAGGGCGGCGGCTACGTAGCTATTGAGAAAAGTACGGCACGCCACAAGCCCGAAGAACTGGAGGCAGCCCGCATCCTTGCAGACAAAGGATATAAGGTAACGTTGAAGAATGAAAGCGGAATGAGCAAGACACCGGACGGTTACTTGTTCACCGCCTCTTTTGAACAGAGAACACCTACTGGTAATTCCGCTAAAAACATTCGTGCTTCCTTGTATCATGGTAGAGATAAAAAAGCTGATATTCCAATACTATACATGAAAGGTAACGGGCATATAAGGAAAAGCGTAGAGGATGGAATAAAGTATTTTGAGAGTTCAAGTAAATACCGTTTCAAAGAGATAATAGTAGTAACAAAAGATGGAAGAATACATCGGCATAAACATAACTCTTAAAAAGAAGCGGTCACTGACTTACGCTTCGACCTTACCCGATAGGAAATGTCCTACTAAGCAACCGGGGGGCTGCCAGTTCCCGACCCGGACTATAAGTATGATACAAAAGTAGCAATAATAATTGAGAAAGCATAGAAATCGGCTTGAAAACGGCTTGAAATGGCAAATAAGAGAATAGTTGAAGATGGGATAAAGACTCGTTTCACGAGCGAACGTCAGCCGCCCAAAAGTGGCCGAAAGCCCAAACTATACACCGTTGCCAAGAAAGCCTACAACGTGTCACGTGAGGAATGGAACGAAGTAAAATTATACCTCCTTCAATGTACCCCGCAGGAGATTGACACGATTATCGGCAAGGACGATACCCCGATGTGGGTGCTTATCCTTGCGCGTGGCTTAAAAAGAAATGCGGCAAAAGGAGTGACCGATGTCTTGAACGACATGGAAGACCGTTTGTTTGGACGTGCTGTGTCTTCCCCGGACAGCGAACAGACAATGGAACATGGAAGTATCAGTATTGATAAATGGATAAAAAAGAATAGTGATGATTGAATCAGTCCCTCAAATAGATCCACAAAACGTTTATATTCCGCTTTATGAAGACACGGAACACTTTATCATTCTCATAACTGGAGGTAGAGGTAGTGGAAAATCGTTCAATGCGGCTACTTTTATTGAGCGGCTTACATTTGAACAGTCAAGAGACCGCACGTTCGCCCACAGTATTTTGTATTGTCGCTATACAATGGTGTCAGCCAACCTATCTATTATACCGGAGATACAAGAGAAGATAGACATAGACGGTGGAAGCAAATATTTTAAAACTACTCGTTCGGATATAGTAAACATGTTCAGCGGCGGACGCATTATGTTCCGTGGTATCAAGACTTCTTCCGGCAATCAGACGGCAAAGTTGAAATCCATTCACGGCATTACGACTTTTGTCTGCGATGAAGCGGAAGAATGGACGAACGAGCAAGACTTTGACAAAATCATGCTTTCCATTCGCCAAAAAGGGATTCAGAACCGGATTATCATCATTATGAATCCGACTGATTCCAATCATTTCATCTATAAAAAATACATCGAGAACTCGCATAAGTTAGTGGAAATTGACGGGGTGCCGGTGCAGATTTCCACTCATCCGAACGTGCTCCACATCCATACGACCTACTTCGACAACATCGACAATCTTTCTCCCCAATTCATCAAAGAAGTGAAACAGATGAAAGCGGAGAATCCCGAAAAGTATGCTCATACGGTTATCGGACGTTGGGCTGATGTGGCAGAGGGGGCAATTTATAAAAAGTGGGGTGTCGTAAAGTCTATTCCTCAATGGTGCAAGAAGATTGCATTAGGGTTAGACTTCGGATTTACCCATGATGAAACAGCAATCGTAATGTGTGGGGTGATGGATAATGATTTGTACATTGACGAGATATGTTATAAAACACAGATGCTCACAAAGGATATTATCCAGACGCTTAGACCCTATCAAGGGATGAAAGTCATTGCCGATAGCGCCGACCCTCGTCTGATTCAAGAAATACATAATGCAGGAATACGTATATATCCGGTTGAAAAAGGAAAAGGCTCTGTCATTGCAGGTATTGAAAAGGCTAAGGAGTTTAACATATTCGTCACCGAACGCTCGTACAATCTGATGAACGAATTACGAAACTATGTTTGGGACAAGGATAAAGACGGGCATTATGTAAACCAACCGGCAGACGAACAGGATGACCACTTATGTGATAGTTTCCGCTATTATGTATATGGCATGATATTAGGTAAGATTCAGAAACCACGGGATAATTCAGGAATATTCGCACACTAAAAATATTGATATATGAGAACGATAGACGAAGTTTTAAGAATTGAGGATATAGACCAAAAGATAGCCTATTTGAAAAAAGGCCGCAAGACGGAGCTTCCCGATGCGGTGAAGCTGTACAACGACTGGAATCCTAACCGCCATGAGATAATCACGGACACGGAAAAATACCCAAAGATTAAAATCACGGTCGAAAAGGAGAAGGAGGTCTATGATGAAAAGACAGGCAAGACAACCACTATCCCGAAAAAAACAAAGGATGTGGAGCCTAACCGCATCGCTCTGCCTATTGAACAGGACATTGTGAATATTCAGACCGCTTTCACTGTGGGCACGGAGCCGAAGATGAACTGCGAACCGGAAGAAAACGAACAAGGATTGTTTTTTGCCCTGAGAAAGGTGTTGGAAAAGAACAAAATCAAGTATCATAACAAGCGAATCGTGCGCTCGTGGCTTTCCGAACAGGAGTGTGCCGAATATTGGTACGTGGTGAAAGATGATGTTTTTTGGGCAAAGTTGAAGCGCAAGATTGGCACCCTTTTCGGCGCGTCCGCTCCTGAATACCGTCTGAATAGCGTGATTTGGTCACCATTTAGTGGTGACAAGCTATATCCTTTCTTTGATGATAGCAATAACTTGGTGGCTTTCTCTCGCGAGTACAAGAAAAAGGATTTGGACGACGTGGAGATTACCTGTTTTATGACTATTACGGCAGATTCCGTTTACCAATGGGAGTTTATAGACGGTTGGAAATCCGTTTCTTCATTCAAACATGGATTCAAGAAGCTGCCTGTCCTGTATTGCTATCGTCCGGAAGCCTATTGTGAGAAGATTAAGACACTCCGGGTGCGGTTGGAGAAGCTGATGTCAAATTACGCAGACTGTATAGACTATCATTTCTTCCCTATCCTGATGTTGTTTGGTGACGTGCAGAACTTTTCGGGTGAGTTCAAGAACAGGGTTGTGGAATTGACCGGTGAAGGAGCTAATGCCCAATACTTGACATGGAACCAAGCAAGCGATACGGTGAAATTAGAATTGGATTCGCTCATTGAGAAGATATATTCCATGACGAACACGCCACGTATCTCCTTCGAGAACCTGAAAGGAAGCGGCAATGCCTTATCCGGCGTGGCTTTCGATTATGTTTTCCTTTCCACCCACCTGAACGTGGAGAACTTGGCAGAGGTAATCGGCGAGTTCATGCAGAGACGTGTCAATTTCCTTGTTTCCGCGCTTGGTTCCATCAATTCCAGTCTTGAAAAAGCAGCCGAAACGATAGACATCAACGTGGAAATAGAACCTTACCGATTGGAAAACCTTTCAGAAAAGATAGACACAGCATTGAAAGCCAAGAACGGAGAATTATGGTCACAGCAGCACGCTATCACTTTCGTTGGAAATATAGATAATGTGCTGGATGAGGTCGAGCAGATAAAGGAGGAGCAAGCCGAGAAACAGCAAAATGAAATCTCCAAGCAGGAAAAACTATCAAAGTTCAGTAGTAAAAGCAACCAACCTGTAAAATAGGACTACTGACATTTTGAATAATATTTGAGATACTTTTCCGGTTTACCAATATTATTCATATATTTGCGATAAAATAAGCTACTATGGTGGATATTAAAGAATTAAGAATAGGGAATTATTTAAACTTAAATTCTCAATTATTTAAGGTTAAAAAGCTGTCTTTAAATGGCAATTTTTATTCTTATGAAATTGATAAAAATCTTGTATGCGGATGTTATTGCAATCCATTGCCTTGTTATAGAGAAGTAGAATGTGTTTCTACTAAAGATTTGTCTCCTATCACTTTGACATCAGAGCTTTTGGAGAAATGCGGCTTTGTTTATGAAAATGTATTTGATTCGTATTGGTCGCCTGATTTACGCTATTTAAAGGAAACTAAAGAAGGATTTTACTTGTATGACAATGAAAATTGTTGTTGCCGCATAAGTAAATCCATTCATTTCTTACATCAGTTACAGAATATGTATTACTGTTTGACTAATCAAGAATTGAATGTAAAGCTATAGACATCTTATCCATCTACGTATTGTCGGCGCGATTCCACCCGGTTTCGCGCTTTCTTTGTATTTAATTCATGACAATCCCGCTATTGTCACGTATTATTCTTCCCTAAATTTCTTTTTTCTCTTCCACATCTGTAATTTTACCGTAGGATTTTATTAATCAAGCTCATACGGTATGACAATATTTGAAATGATTTTGGCAGGACTGCAAACGAAGTTTCCGGGTACGGACACTGCCACTTTGACCCGAATCGCCACCAAAAAGGCAGAGGGTGTAACGGACGAAACAAAGGTAAACTCCATTGTTGAGGGTATCTCTTTTCAGGACGTGATGCAAAACTATGGTGATTTCCGTGCAGGACAAGCACAGACTTCCGCTGTTTCCAACTACGAGAAGAAGCATGGACTGAAAGACGGTAAACCAATCGAGAATCCAGAAGAAAAGAAAGACGAAAAAAAGGATGATGTCCCTTCTTGGGCACAAGCTTTGATTGATTCCAACAAAACTCTTTCTGAAAAACTTGCCGGTTACGAACAGGAGCGCGCACAAGCACAGCGTAATGCGCAGGTTTCTGCAAAGGCAAAGGAATATGGCATTCCCGAAACACTTGTACCCATGTTGAACATTCCGAGCGATGCGGACTTAGACACTTACATGAAGGACGCAAAACAGACGTTTGTCAATGCAGGGCTACAAAGTGTATTCCCCGACAGTGGAGACCCGAAACCGACTGATGATATTGACTCGATAGTCGCCACAATTGACAAGGGAACAAAAGAAATTGTTGAACAAGCTAAAAATTAGTTTATGTCAGGAAAAATTAAATGGGATGAAGATATGCCACCCGTTGAACATGAAGTGTGCGATGAAAGTACCATTTATCGCTTGAATGATGGTGGTATGGACTTGGATAAATCCAATCTTCCGGCACAAGGGTGGTTGCCTGAACTTGCGCCACTCTACCGTGATAAGGTTGAGAGAAAGGCTCGTGTTTGCCTTCGTGTAAAAGTTTTGGAGAAAGCAGAAACGACAGGTGCGACAATAAAAATAAAAAAGAATAAGTTTTGCCAGTTCGTCAAAGCCGGAATGCTTTTGTCTGATGGTACGAATGTCATCACTGTCAAGAGTGTAGATACCTCTAATGAGGAATATGATGTAATTACTGCATCGAAAAATTTAACAGCGGCTATCGAGGCAGGAACAGTCCTTCCCGAAGCAAAAGGGGCAAGTGATGCAAAAGCCAAATATACAGCAAACTTCGCTTCTTTTGGTTGGCGCAAGATGGATGATGAGGATACGATAGCTTTTGTTGGCCGTGTGTTCAGTGTTTTGGAAGATGAACTTTATATTCCTTTCACGGAGGAGGATAAAGAGGCTTTAGGTGATAGATTCATGTTTATTTAACGAAAGGAGGTCTGAATGTTACTAACGATTGATATGCTTCTCGGGAGTTCCCGAATTATGAAGTCGGTAATTGACCGTACCATCGTTTCCATGCTTGACATGGATAAAGTCTTTTGGAAGGACTACCTTGTATATGACAAGGCAAATCCTGATGGTACGTTTAAAACCTATATGGGAACTGTTGTCGGTGTCATTGCCGGTACGGTTATTGACCGGTATGCAAACAAGCCTTTGAGAAAGCGTCATGCGCTGTCTAAAGGTTATGGCGAAGTGGCTTGCTTGGGTGACGCGTACCAAATGGATAATACCCGTTTGGAACGTTTGCAAATTCTTATTGACGAGTTCAACGAGGCACGTTCGGCAGAAGCACGAGATATTAAGCTGAATGAAATCGTCAATTTCTTGGTTGATGATGTCCGCCAGTGCTTGTTGGCTCCGATGAAACGCTTCGACTTGATGCTGGGAAGTTTGCGCTTTACCGGCAAATGCAAGGTTGATGGCAAGGAAAACAAGAAGGGTGTTTCTATTGCGGATATTACTTTGCCTATCTATACGAAGAAAGCCACTTCAGGTGATAAGAATAATATCATCACTTGGATGAATACAGAGTTTGTAGAGAAACTCCGTACTAAAGGTTATGCGTTCGCGATTGCTGAGATGAACCGCAACACGTTCAACAAGCGTATTGCCGCTTCTACGGAGTTCTTGGGCAAATACACGATGAAATTCGGTGATATGGAGTTTAATTCGGGTAATATGGTGACTACCGAAATGGTAAACCGTTATTTGGGTGCCGTTGATATTCCGTTCCGAATCCGAATCAAGGAAGAATGGATTCAAACGTCAGAGGATGAAATGGTAAATGCCGTTCCTGACGATAAGGTTTCATTCCTCCCTGCTATTGACCCACGCAAGAAGTTGGGAACAATGAAGTGGAAACGTCCTTATGAAATGATTGACCGCATTCCGGGTAGAACTTATACCGAAGCGGAGGACGGAAAGATGTTTATTTCATCCTACCGCAACTCGGAAGGTCGTTTTATGGAATATGGAATGGAAGCGATTCCGAATATTGAGATTCCTAACAAGATGGCGATTGCCGATTTGAGTGCATTAGGATAATGAAAGTATCTGACTACATAAAGCAGACCTTCAGGGACTTTGGCGTTGCTTTGAGCGATGCCAATCTCCTTACAATCCTTTTGCCCACGAAGATAAGCGGGGAGGATGAGGTAAACGAAGACAATATCCAACCGATTTCGGTAGGTATGACAAAGTTTATCCCTACCCTTTTACTTCGTGGTAGTTCCAAGTCCGTATCGGAAAACGGGCACTCCAAATCGCAATCATGGGACATTCAAGGTATCAAAGATTACTATTTCCTGATGTGCAAGCGATATGGATTGAAAGATGAACTGAATACGGACAAACCTAAAGTAATTTTCTTATAAAATGTTAGACGAAGCACCTCACATATTAGTGGTAAGGACGGTGACACCACCGGATAATGATGAGTACGGGCGACCGATATCTGGTACTGGCGGTGAATCGTGGGATGAACTGGCCGAATGCTTTTGCCATGACAATTCCCAACAGCAGGAAGTGTCGGTAAACGGCAAACTGTGGGTTTATTCCTACCATGTGGTATATGAGGGAAAGAAACTGGCATTAGACACAAAGGTAAGATGTTTGAATAAGGAAACAAAAGAGGTTGTAGGAGAAGGCAAGGTAATCAAGAATGCCGAGTGCTATTCTGAAGAACTGAAAGGACGTTGTGATATTTGGATATGATAGTGACGGGTGACATATACAAAATACTCTATGAGAAAATTCAAGAGTTTGGAATAAAAACTATTTATAACAGTTGGAATCCCATTAAATCTGAATTGAAAGAGGAATCTATCGTCATAGTAACTTCCACACCGATTGAACCAGATGTATACTGGGAAAAGGCATTTGTACATGTTAACATCTGTATTCCTGATTATCTGGAATACGTGAATATAACAAGACTCAATGAAGTAGAAAGACTGGCGGCTTCTTGGATAAAAGATACTCCAGTAGGGATATTTGACGGAACTCGTTATAGACTGTCCAAATCATCACTCGGCATTGAAAGGGATGATGCATTGAAATGTAGTTATGTAAATTTGAAAATTTTATTTGAAATATTAAATGTAATGTGATATGGCAGGAAGAAAAGTTTCAGCAATAAAAATTAAGGACTTACGTTATATGGATGTTCTTTCCGCAGCTCCATCTTTATCAGGAGTGGCTGCACAATTCAAATCAGCTAAAAAGATAGATAACTCCCATCAGGGAACATTCACTTATGAGGAGGATGAACCAACAATCAATAGCTATAAGAATGAGTTGAATGGTAAAATTTACCGTTCTGATGTAGAACCCGGTGATAAGAGAATCAATTTTACCATTGGGCAATATGATTTTGAAACTAAATCGGAACTACAAGGCGGGTTGGCAGGAGATTCCGGAAAATCTTGGTCTAGCGGTGATGCGACAGAACAACGTTATAAAGCTGTTTTTGCTTTGACGGAGGACAACGTTTTGATTGTATTTCCAAAAGCTAATATTATCGGCCGTAATTCTTCAACGGACAATGCTATCGGTATTGCTGTATCCGCTATTCCACAAGAAATAAGCGGTGATATAAAAGACGAATATTGGTTTGATGCGGAAGAACTCGAATTATATGCCGAATGAACTACTGTTACAGTTACACCTACACCTTCCGATGCAACCATAAAATTGGACGGTGATACAGTTAAGTCAAAGCGGGTGAACGCTGGAGCTACTGTACACTATGAAGTATCGAAAGAGGGGTACACAACACAATCCGGTGATATAAAGACATTATCATCGGATGCAGGTAAAGTAGTTAATAAAGAAATAACGCTAGTTACAGCTTCTAGTCTTTCTTCCAAATTGTAATATTAAGAGGGTAAGGCTTATATATAAGAGCTTTATCCTCTTTTATATAAAAAATAAGTATACATGAATAAAGGTGCTAAAAATATAGCTAATGCCATCATAGACTTGGATTTTAAAACTGTGGTGGTAAACAATAAGGCATATACTGTCTATCCTCCAACTATAGAGAAATTATCCGGAGCAATATCTTTCTTGTCGGAAGTCCGTGATGCGGATACATTTAAAGACGTCCTTTTGACACTTGGCGATGCCGATAAGTATGCCAATGCCCTATCCTGGTTTATAACAGGAAATGAATCTTTGTATCAAGAATTGAAACAAGGTTCTTATAAAGAGGTTGTAGATGCTCTTGAAACTTGTATATCAATGATTGATATAGAGCTTTTTCAGAAAGCTGTCAGCTTGGCGAAGAACGTAGGTCTGCTGGCAGCGAAACAGAAATAGCGGGGAATAATACGTTCTTGGGGCAAATAGCTTCTTTTATGGAAAACTTGCATTTAACGTATGAAGAAGTTGTTTATAAGATTCCCTATCGCAATTTGGTTTTAATGCAAAAGGACAAGTTGCATGCGGTTTATGGTGATAAAGTTGAAACTGTTTCGGCAAGGAGCATGTTAGGAAGGAAAAATGCAGTTAAAAGGTGACATATCGGGATTGGACAAGTTGGAGCGGCAACTAGAGGAAAAGTATATAGGCCGTTTAGCGGAAGCAGGTGAAAAAGCTTGCCAGATAGCTATTACAGGAGGGTGGTATCAAAACATAACGGGCAATCTGCGCAGTTCTATCGGATATGTGATTGGTTATAACGGTAAAGTTATCAAAGAAGGCGGATTCCATAAGATAAAAGGTCGTGGAGAAAATTACCAGCATGTAGTTTTCACGACGAGATCGGGGAAGCATGTTGACTTTTGGGCCAAGGGAAAATATGGAGACGGTTCGGAAGGAAGCAGGAAAGGATTGGAGTTTGCGCGGTCTTTTATTATGGGGAAACAAGGTTATTCTTTCGTCCTTGTAGCCGGTATGGAATATGCTTCCTATGTAAATTCCAAAGGATATAACGTAATTGATACAGCAGAAATAGAGCTAAGAAAAATCGTAGGGTAATATGGCAGGAATTATTGTGGACGTTTCGTCCGATATTCAGAAACTCCAAAAGTTAAAAATGGAGATAGAGGATGTCAAAAAAGCACTAAAGCAAATCAATGTGAAAGTTGACATTGATATTGCCAAAGGGATGGAAGCTCAGTTGAAATCCCTTATGGGGCAATATGATGCTTTGGTAAGAAAGGTGTCGGAAGCTGAGGGGAAAATAATGGTTTCTACCAAACGGATAAACGATGCTTCGGAAAAGATTATCAAGGCGCAGGAGCAGCTTTCAAAAGCGGCAGGTATGAATCCGCAATTTGGTAGTGGTAATGTAAAAACAACTGCGAATAATGCGGAAACAGCAAGCGTGCAGGCACAGGCTAAGGCGTATGATGAACTGGCGGCAGAAATTGACGCAGTTATGGGAACGCGTATGCAAAACATCAAACGCTTAATCGAAGAACAGAATGCTATCCGTCTGATAAACGAAGAGATAAAGAATCTGACTAAATATCAGTCAGGCAATTCCTCTTTGACTACGGCTCAACAAAAACGGTTGGAACAACTCAACAATTCTCTGTTAACTCATAAGGCTGCATTGTCGGAAGTTCGTCAAACGTTGATGAACAATGTGAAAATGGATAATGTCGCGGCCACTTCAATGAACGGGCTTTCACAGTCATTGTCACGCATGAAGATTGCTTATCGTGAACTGACGGAAGAAGAAAGGAAATCACCTTTCGGAAAGGAATTACTTGCATCTATTAATCAGGCAGACGCAAAAATAAAGGAGTTGGATGCCACGATAGGAAATCACCAACGCAATGTAGGTAACTATGCTTCGGGATGGAACGGGCTTAATATGTCTGTACAGCAGATAGTACGTGAACTTCCGGCGGCAACAATGGGACTTAACATGTTCTTTCTTGCTATATTGAACAATCTTCCCATCTTGACCGATGAGATAAAGCGTGCAAAAATCGCCAACGAGGAATTAAAGAAGTCCGGACAGAAAGGAGTACCGGTATGGAAGCAGCTTGTTTCGTCTTTGTTTAGTTGGCAAACAGCTATGATGGTTGGGATAACTGTGCTTTCAATGTATGGTAAGGAAATTGTGGAATGGACTAGTAATTTGTTTAAGTCCAAAGATGCAATATTGTCTACGGAAGAGGCAATGGAGAAAGTAAATGAATCCTTGGAGAAAAATAACGGAAGTTATGGTAGTAATATTCTTTCGGTCAAGAAACTTTCATCTGAATGGAAAAAGTTGTCGTCTCAAAAAGAACAATTGCAATGGATAAATGATAATAAAACAGAATTTGATAAGCTTGGTATCTCTATAAATGGAGTAAAAGACGCAGAGAATGCTTTTGTCAAAAATACAAGCGCTATCATAGAGGCTTTTAAGTTAAGGGCTAAAGCCACAGCTGCTCAAAAATTAGCGGCAGATGAATATGAAAAAGCATTAGTGAAAAGAAATGAAGCAGAAACAAAACAAAATAAATTAGAAGAAGAAGGCCCAACTGCAGTTGATAGACTTAAAGCCGCTATATATGGTAGGCGTAAAATAGTACCTGGCGCACAAGGAACTATAGGATCCACAGTTACAGACTACGAACAATCTGTTCGAGATAATATAAAATCACTAAATAGTGAGGCAGATGCCGCAGAGAAAGCTGGTGATGCTTACTTTGATTTAGCAGCAGGGTACGAAAAAGCGGCAAAATCAGAATTGGATAAATCTGGTATTGAAGAATCTCATAAAAAAGTGAATGACAATACGAATAAGATAACTAATCAGCAATCACGTATTGTTGAAATCGAAAGAAAGAATGCCACAGCCCGCATCCGCCAACAGGAAGATTTGGAGAATAAAGTGGCCCAATCCCGGATAGATGCCATGGATGAAGGCTTTGAGAAAGAGAAAGCCCAAATGGAACTCAACCATAAAAAAGAGTTGCAGGAGATTGGCCGACAGCGGCAGGATTACATCAATGCCATCATACAAATGGAAAAGGAGGCTTTTGATGCCAAAGAGAAGTTGAAAGCGTCCAAGGACAAGAACTATAAGACAAAGGCATTTGATTCTTCCACCGTAAGTGTTGATACATCCGCGTTCGACATTATGGGAAAGGAAACGAGGGAAAGGCAGAAAATGGAAATAGCGGATTTTTATAAGGATTCCCTTTCTGAATATCAGGACTATGTCACGAAGTACAATGCCACGAGGGAAAAGTTTGCCAAGGAAAGGGAAAGATATAAGAATGCCGGTGCTTCCGGTGCCCAGTTGAAAGAAATAGATTATCAGGAAGAGGAAACGTTAAAGGCCATTGACAAAGAGTTCGCCTCCCGTGAGGAAAGTTTCAACTCGTGGGCAGACAGCGTAATTGACTTGTCACTTGAAAAACTCCGTGAATTGCTTAATCAGGCATATCAGGAGATGATGAACATGGAAATCAGTGACCCGGACAATCCTGATTTGGCGGGCAAGAGGGCGAAAGTGGACACGCTAAGAAATGCCCTTGAAAAGAAAAAGATAGAAGAAGAGGTATCTCCCGGAAAGTCCACAAAGGATTGGGACAAGCTGTATAAAGTTCTTACCGATGTGAACGATGTATTCGAGGAGATAGGAGATACTGTAGGGGGAACATTCGGTGAAATCATCTCTTTGGCCGGAGGCATCGCGTCATCTTCATTACAAGCGGTGGGTGCCATAAAGGCGATAAATGCGGAAATGTCGGCTTTGGATAAAGCATCCACAGTACTGGCCGCCATAAGTGCCGGAATGAAAATTATATCAGGGATAGGTGGCTTCTTCAAGGAAAAGTTTGGTGCCGACTACTCGGAATATGAAGCCTTGAAATCCCAATATGATACCCTGATAGACATTTGGGACCAACTCATAGACAAGAAAATGGAGTATATTGACATTGATTACGGCATCGAGGCGCAGAAAGCCGCCGACGAAGCTGCAAGGCTTGTCAATGTACAGATAGAGCGTCAACGGCAACTCATCAAACAGTTGGCTTCAAGCGGAAGTAGTGCCGGTTCCCATTCTCTTGGATACCGTATAAATGACCGTCTTACCGCAGAAGATTACGAACGCATATCCGGCCTCGTTGGAGAGAAGATAACGGCTGAATACCAATTGTGGGACTTGTCTTCCGAACAGATGGAGAAGCTATTGACGGATGAAAGACTTGTGTCCGTATTGGGTGAGGTGAACGGCGAGTTCATCGACTACATCCAGAACATAGCGGATTATGGGGAGCAGTTGGAAGAAATCGCCCAAAAGGAAAAAGAGGCATTGACCGGAATCGGCCTTGACGAGTTCAAAAGCGGATATGTGGATTTGCTGTCCGACTTGGATTCAACAAACGAAGAATTTGCCGACAACTTCGAGAAATATTTGCAGAATGCCATATTTTCTTCGCTTATAGCCAACAAGTATAAAGAAGAAATAGAAAGCCTGTATAACCAATGGGCGGCAGATTCAGAAAGTGGTGGCAAGCTTACTCCGGAGGAAGCTGAAAGGCTACGGCAAGAACAGAAAGAACTTGATGAAAAGTTGCTTGCCGAACGGGAACAGCTCATGAACGATTTCGGGTGGAAAACGTCAGGCGTGGCTTCCGACCGGCAGGCCAGTAGCGCGGTCAAGGTACAGGCATCCCAAGAAAGCGTGGATGAGACCAACGGAAGGCTCACGGCCATTCAGGAAACGGGATACCGTATCGAGAACGCCAACCAACAGCAGGCCATTGCCATAACTGAACTTAAAGGCTCGATTTCAGGATTGTTGTCCAAAATGGGCGGCATGTACAATATTTCCGACGAGACCCGTACAATTTTGGCCAATTCTTATTTGGAACTTCAACAAATCAGAGAGAATACAGGTGAAATAGTAAAGCCAATCAAACAGATGCAAAAGGATATGGAAGAAGTAAAACGAAACACATCAAGATTATGAAAGGAGAATTACTAATTAACGGAAAAGATGCTTGGACAACATGGGGTGTATGTATGGGAGAAGGATTCCTTGATTCTATAGATGCACCTGTACCAATGAAAGACTACATTGAGAATGAAAGCCGGTTGGAGCATGGCAAGCGCGTGATAACAGATAATGCCAAATTAGATTCCCGCGAATTGACATTGTCATTTACCATTACGGGTACCACAGAAATTGATTATAGGACAAAGAAAAAAGCATTCCTGACAGAATTGGGTAAAGGGGTCGTGGCCATCAAAGTCCCGGCACTAGGAAGTGAAGTTTATAACTTGGTCTACTTGGGTAAAAATATATCTTATGGGTTAAGCCTTAACAGGTGTTTCGGAAAATTTTCAGCCAAATTTGAGGAACCCAACCCGGCAAATCGAGGAGATTTGTGACAATGGCCCGATTGTTGCAAAATCGGTTATCCAATATAATGTAGCATGAGCAATATTCATTACTTTTGGGTATATGATAGAAATAAAGGATAACAACGAGGTATTAGTTTTGTCCACACCGATAGGTGTAGGAAGCAAGCGAAAATTTGAGTTGATGAAAGATGACTATATCACGCTCAAATTTTCCTTGCTTTATCCCGTCCGGTTCAAACTCGGCTGTCATACAGAGTGCGAGTTTGGCCGCTTTGAAATCATAGAAGACCAGAAGCCATCTTTCAACAATTCCACGGGCGGTTATGACTATGAGTTGAAGATGGAAGCCTCTTACATGAAGTGGAAGAACAAGGTTTTCAAGTACACCCCTGAAACGGGAGGCAATGAGGCGGCATGGGATTTGACGGCGCAACTTTCGTACCATCTTGACATCTTCCTGCGCAACCTGAAAGCATGGGGATTCCAATTTAACGGTGAGGACTATGAATATGAGATAGGCAATGACGTGAACGTGGATGCCTTGGTCATGCACTATTCCAACACCAACCTCATAGATGCGCTTACCGCCCTTGCGGAAGCCGCAAACTGCGAATGGTGGATAGAGGGCAAGAAAATCCGTTTCGGACGTTGTGAGAATGGGGAAGCTGTGGAAATAAGCCTTGGCGAAGAGGCGGAAACCATGAGCCTGTCCAAGAGCAGCGGTGAATATTTCACGCGCATATACGCATTCGGCTCCACGCAGAACATATCATCCCGGTACCGGAAGAAACTGGAGTTCACGGTAAAGAAGGAACCAGGTGTTTCCTTGAATGTCAATGGAGAAAATTATGCACCACTTGATTTGGATAAAGATTTGGTGGTTGGATATTTTAGAGATTCTGTAAGGAGCAGACATTCCCTTCCTGTCATTATAGAACAATGGCAAAACATGAAGGTTGGTGTAGGAACAACAATAAGCAATGTATTTCAATTTGATTTGTATAACAGTGCAAATATTGATTCTACTAACAGATTGATTTATGGTACTGAATATAATTGCGTTCTTTCAGGTCTTCAATTTACATTCAGGCATACATCAATACCTTACAGGTTTAAAAAGTTCCGTTGTTTTGCATACACTGACAAGTCGTTCGAGCACATATTTGATTATGAGGAGAATGTTGAAGGCTTTGCGGAAAAGATTTTCAATATTCCAGACACTCAATTGACCGTCACCAACGGTTGTTCACGGATAATCATCAATATACAGTTTGATTGTGAAAATGGAGACGTAGAAGGTTATTGTTTCCTTGGCATAAAAGGTACTGAGACGTTTGTATCTGTTGGTGAAAGAGCTTCATCATATTTGCAATTTACAGATAACAGCCATAAATATGAGGCTGTTTTCAATCCATCATACAAGGTTTCTGAGGGTAACGCGAACGAGATTCTTTTCAACAAGCTTTGTATTCGTGGTGACATTTCTGAATTTGAGCCTTCGTCACAGGGGAGGAAAGTGGAAATTGGAAATCTCGTAAGGATGAAAATCCCCATTGGTTATTTCAATTCCGACGTTGACGGCCTTACGGTAAACGGGGTTGTACAACGCAGGCTGATGCTTCCTGAAGGCACACCGTATATAGACGTATACCCCGACATGTCACCAGACGAAGTGATAGAGGGCATCGTGACTTTCGATTACGTCTATCCACGCAAGGTGCTTTCCATATCTTCGGTCGAAGAAGAAATGATTGATGTCACGGAAGGCGAGGAAAAGAAACCCACAGGAATGAAAGTACCGGTGTATACCATCAAGACCACCGGGCTTGTGGGGTTCGACAATACCTATGTGATTTCAGAGAAACTTACGATCACCTTACAAACCGGAAAGCTTGCCGGACTTACATTCGGCCTTACGTTCCTTCCGGAAAAGAGTGACAATACGTCCACATGCTTTGAAATAGTTGCCAACGAGGACTACGGGGGCCGTTTGCCGGATACGGTAATGAAACCAGAGGCCGGGAATGAATTTGTCATGGCCGGATACGACACGTAATATATTTATTTATAAATAACATAGTACTACAAACAATTAAAAGCAAATAAACCAATATGTTAAGTAATATACTACACTTAAATAAATCCTTATATTTATTCGTTATTTACGTTATTATGGTTACTTTTTTGTTACCCGAAATGAAAATGGGAAATAGTACCTTTATGGCACGATTTAAAATCAAAAGATTATGGCACGCAAGAAGACTATTTTAAAGGCCAAGGAACCCGTAAAATTAAGGGTGAAGAAGTTGGCCAACGGAAACGGAAGTTTGTACCTTGATATGAACTACAAGGGCAAAAGAACGTATGAGTTCCTTAAAATGTACCTCATCCCCGAGGTGAACGCATCCGCACGCATACAGAACGAAAACACAATGAATGCAGCGAACGCCATCAAAGCCCAACGGATAATGGAGATGAACAATGAACGGGCGGGCATATCGAGTGCGCGGACACGCTCAAAAATGCTTCTGGTTGACTTGATAAGGATATACATCAAAAGGAAAGGGGATACAGAAAGCAGCCCAAATACCATGCACGTATATAAAAACTTTGCTTTCTCTTTGACCCAATGGAAAGGCGAAGCGATAAACCGCGTACCGTTAAAAGATGTTGATAAGGATTTTTGTCTTTCCTATTTGCGATACCTCCGGACGGCAAAAACAAAATACGGGAAACCATACTCAAAGGGCACGGCTGAGGGGTATTTTCGGGCTTTACGAACTGTCCTAAATTACGCCGTAAGAAATGACATGATACAATATAATCCAATTGACAAGATAGACCGGGAAGAGAGGATAAAAGTGCCTGAAACATCGAGGGCGTTTTTGACCGTTGACGAAGTGCGCCAGCTGATAGCAACGCCAACGAAACACGAAACTTTAAAACAGGCTTTCCTGTTTGCTTGCTTCTGCGGGCTGCGCCTTAGCGACATCCGCGCTTTGCAATGGGGAAACATAACCCACGAAAACGGCATGTATTCCGTTTCTCTGACCATGAAAAAGACAAGGCGGCCTATTACCGTGCCTTTGTCAAAAGAGGCTTTAAAATGGCTTCCGGTGCGTGAGGGATGGGAAGCGGACGATGATAACGTGTTTTCATTTACTACAAGCATGTCGTTTGCAGGTAGATGTTTGCGCAAATGGGCAAAGGATGCCGGGGTAACGAAGCACGTTTCTTTCCACGTGAGCCGCCACACGTTCGCCACCATGATGCTGACACTTGGGGCTGACTTATACACGGTGTCAAAGCTGTTAGGGCATACCAACATAACCACCACCCAGATATACGCCAAACTGGTAGACCAAAAGAAAGTGGATGCCGTCAACCTGATTAACAACGTTTTTAATGATTGAGATATGGAAATTACAAGAATGAACGAATACGCGCAAATGATACGCAAGGGAGTGGATTTTTTCGGACGCTATACAACGGGAGTACGGTTTACCGACCTTAAAAGGACTGCAAGGTATATCAATATCGGAACGCCTCCGGTGACTTGTGAAGAACTGGAAGAAGCCAGACGGATGTTCAACGAAGAAGCATTAAGGAACATCGAGAAACACGGTTTGGACTTCGTTTCGGAAGTCGTGCGCCGGGCATTCCCCTACATACCACGCCAACGCCTTTTTAACCTGTTTGACATGCTTGCAAGGTCGCAACAATTAAACGCCGCCGAAGTGCTGTACAAGCTTATCAGCACAAACCACATGGCCGTTTGTGAGGAACCGGAGGCGGTGGAAGAACCGGACGGACACGAAGAAGCACCGGAAGCGGAAGCCCCAACGCCTGCAAGCATGCCCGAGCTTATGGCCATGGAGAAAGGGCGCAAGCTGTTGGGACGGTTGGAGGCCAACGGGTATTGCCAAAAGGACGGGGACGGCTACAAGTGGACGAAAAGTTGGGCTTTGTACGGCTTCTTGGTTGACAAGGCGAGCGAGATGCTATATTTGAGGCAAGAAGACGGGCGTTTGCCGTGGAGAATATTTACGGAGGTGTTCAATACAGGTAAGACAAATCTTAAATCAGCGCAGCAGTCTGTATTATACTATAATAAAAAAGGAAAAGAGCCAAACAGAGCACACGCTTTGGGAAATATCATCGCCAACATTTAAGTAAAAACAACTGTTAAAGAATAACGGAGTACATAGGTATTCCGTTATTTTGTTTTAAAATTTATAGGGTTTCATATAGAAGTCTATTAGATGTCTATAATATCTATATTTTTTATTTACAAAACACCCTATACCTTTGCATCATGTTAAACCACGGAAGACTGCGGCCGAAGACTTCCGATTAAAATGCAAAAGTATATGAATAGTAATCAAATAACAGAAGAATTAGCCTTTAGAATTTTAGGAGGCATCCGAGAACTTACGGAGGAAGTGAAAAACTTGAATATCACAAACATTCTTACAAAGAACGTGCTAACCTTTGAGGAGGTCATGATGTTGACCGGGTTAAGCCGCAGCCACCTCTACACGCTCACGAGCAAAAAGGCAATACCGCACGCCAAGCGCGGGAAGATGCTGTATTTCGACCGTGCCGAGATAGAAGCCTGGTTAATGGAGAACCGCGTACAAACGGATGAGGAGGCCGCACGGGCGGCAGTGGCTTACATAGCTTCAAAAAAATAGTGGGGGGCTGAATCATGAAGAAACATAATATCAGCCCCACACCTTTAGCACGCAAGTGCAAAGGTATGGAATCGGAAAGAGAAATACAAGCGTTCCGGAAGCTTTTTTTATCCGGTGGCAAGTTCACGGCCAAGGAGTTGAACCAGTTGACAGGCAGTAACGATGCCCGGAAATATATATCCCGTCTCCGTGCGGAGGGTTGGGATATAGAGGACATGCGGCAGGATGATGGAAGCAAAATATATTGGCTTTCCATGAAAGGAGGTGAGAAATGACAGATATAACACAACGCATCGCCGTGGAGCTTGACGGAGTAAATCAGGAGGCGCAAACCCCGACTTTTGAGATTTCCCCCGAAATCATGGAGATTATCAAGAAAACACGGTTGGATTTGTCCAAGAATATACCCGACCCACAGGCTCTTGTATCGAAAGAATCATTACCAGTATGTACAAGGGGAAACTTTTCCTTTGTCATAGGATTGCCGGGAAGCCGTAAAAGCTTTTTGTGTACGGGCATTGCCGGTGCGTTCCTGAACGAAACCGGGTGCATGGGGCTTGAAAACCCCAACGGTACGGGAAAACTCCTTTGGATTGACACGGAGCAAGCCGAGGGGCATGTAGCCAAAATAGGACGGCGTTTGCACCGTATCGCCAAACTTCCGACCAATTCAAACAGCGAATTTGTCATAATCCAGATGCTTAGGGAGTTCACGGCAGAAATAAGGAATGAAGTACTTAAAGCCTGTATCAACATATACAAGCCCGATTTTGTAGTAATTGACGGTATTAGCGACCTGATAACTGACCCGAATAACAGCGAACAGGCGAACGGAATCATAGCCGAAATAATGGCCATGTCAAAAGAACATAACTGCCATATCCTTACCGTCATTCATGCGAATGTAGGCAGCGAGAAAGCGCGTGGACACCTTGGTAGTGAGGCATTACGGAAATGCGAAACGGCGATATACGCGGAGGCTCACGATGATGTTACGCTTTGCAAATGGGTGAAGACAAGGGACATGAGGCCGGAAGATTTCGCCTTTACCGTTGTTGACGGCATCCCCGTAAAAACAGAATACGTGCCCGAGGAAACGAAAGCAAGCAAGGTGATTCGGGATGTTATCAGTTGTATGCCCAAATATCCGGAAGTAATACACAGTTCGGAGTTAAAGGCGAGGATAATGTCAAAGAGAGGGGTTAAAATAGACGCAGCAAAGAAAAATATCAGCCTTGCAGAAAAAGGTGGGTATATCGCAAGCAACGGGAATGGGTGCTACTATATCCCTGAATGTCAAAAAGAGGATGTTTTACCACCATTTTAAGCGTTATGAGGGTACACGGTTTTGAGGGTAAAATTTGAGGGTACTTAAGCCCCCTTGAGGGGGGCTTTATACCCTTAGTACCCTGATACCCTCTAAATACCCATTAAATACCCTCAAATTACCCGAAGTTAAAAACCAACTTAAAAAATGATTTTTTGATATGTGGAAAGAAATAAAAGGATTCAGCAGATACGAGGTGAGCGACACCGGAGAAGTCAGGAACAAGGAAACGGGCGAGATTGTAGAGCAGTCAACAGCCGATAACGGTACGAAGATAATCGAAAACATGATAAACGACAACGGCGAGAGTAAGCCACAATGTGTCCATAGGCTTGTAGCGATTTCCTTTTTTGACAGGACGAAACGAAAGACGTTATACGTGCGCTTCATTGATGGTAACAAAAACAATATAACGCCTGAAAATCTGGAATGGTGCACGATGCGCCAACTGTTGCAAGCTGAAAAAGCCCGGAAATCACACGATGTAAAACCCAACTTAAAAACAGAAGAAAATGGAATCAGAAAATAAAATCTTAAAGCCCGTGAAGTACGTGGCGATATGTACCAAGGTCGAGAACGTGGACACCTTGTTTGCCCTTTACGGGTTGGTGCCGGAAAATTTCAGAATGCAGTCATTCAGCGATGCGCGTGCGCTTTGTGAGGGTGGCGGGGTTTACTTGGCGTTGTTTGACGGTTGCCTGTTTGCCGGGGCTTCTTTGACGGAGGTAAACGAATGGCACGACCCGTCAGCCTGCCACATGTCGGTAACTGTTGACAGCTTCATATTTGCCATGCTTTTGCGCTATGCTTTCGAGTTCAACCCAAATACTTCCGGCCATGAGTGAGTATAAATACAGCTTGCAGAAGTACACCGGGCGAGGAAGCCGCCACACTTGCCCGGCGTGCGGCCGGCCTCATTGCTTCACGCTTTACGTCGATGCCATGGGCAACCCGTTGGCCGGGGACGTGGGACGGTGCGAGCATGTGAACAGTTGCGGATACGAGAAAACGCCAAGGATGTACTTTGACGAGAACCCACAGGAAAGGGGGCGGCACAATACCGCGCCATCCTACACGCAGCCCAAGAAAGATGCGCAACCGGACTACATACCGCTTTCCTTGATACGGAAGAGCGAGGGCACGGCGAGCAACCTTGTGGGATACCTTGCGAAGTATTTCAAGGCCGGAGACCTGAAAACAGCCGTGGCCCAATACCATTTGGGATGCACCAGGAAAGGCGAGACCATATTTCCGCAAATAGACCGTTTGGGGATGTGCCGCACGGGCAAGGTCATGCAGTACGGTGCGGATGGCCACAGGGTGAAAGGCGATTTTGATGCGGTGGACTGGCTCCATGCCCGGTACATGAAGAAGCAAGGCAAGGCGGCGCACGAGTTCCACCTGAAGCAATGCCTTTTCGGCGAACATCTTTTGCCCCAACGTCCGGAAGACACCGTTTGCATTACGGAGAGCGAGAAAGCCGCCGTAATCGCCTCCATGGTGTTCCCCTCATGCGTGTGGGTGTCATGCGGCGGCAAGCACGGCCTAAGCCCTGAACGGTGCAAGCCGTTGGCCGGTCGCCGGGTGGTGGTTTTCCCTGATGCAGATGCCATGGAAGAGTGGACGGCGAAAACAAAGGCTTTGGGCTTTTGCCGTTCCGTCCGGCTCTCCGATTGGGCAAAGGACGAGCCGCAAGGAAGCAAACGGGACATAGCGGATTTGATACTGGAGGAGAAAGCCCGGTCACAGGCGAAGCCCACCACGATAGGCGATGTCTTGCGATGGAACCAAGAATTAGGATTTCCAAAGGAACGGTTTTCCATAAATGTTTGACACATGCCCGTCAGGCTTGAAGGGATTCGATTTGCGGCCTTTTCGCCACTTTGGTAGTACTTCCATCGTTGAGGCTTGGGAAAATGGCTTAAAACGCAAATATGGGTGTTTTTGGGAAGCTACCGAAAAAATCTATTTTAAGGCGTTGTTTTTCTCCTGACGGCAGGAAGTACCACAAAGGGCGTGAAAGTGCCGCAAATCGAAACGGTGTAAGCCATACGGGCATATTTGAGGACTAAATACAAAGACAATGGAAATAGAAACGATACACGGGCAGATTATCGCCAAGGCCAACCACTACCAAGCCGTACCGGGAAAGGGAGGCGCAAAGCGGATTATCAAGGACGGCAAGATACGGGCATACGAACGCAGCTTCATGCAGCAATGCCGTATATACCGGAACAGGCACATTTCAGGGCGTTTCCGGCTGTTTGTACGGGTGTTCCATGGTTCGGTACGCTTTGACCTTGATAACAGCCTGAAAACGCTTTTGGACTGTTTGCAGATGGTGGGAGCAATCACGGATGATAAACTTTGCTTTCAGATTGAAGCGGAAAAGAAAATCGACAGGTATCACCCCCGCATAGAGTTCGCTCTTTTGGAGGTGAACGAACAGAAAACCATATTTTTAAACCCATAATTTTTTTGATATGAAAAAGATGAAAACATTTGGAAATTCAGAGTACACAGTGACGGTTGAAACGTGCAAGGTATTCATAACAGACGAAAACGGGAAGCGACCCGCCCCCGATGAGGTTGTATTTGTGCTTCAAAAGGGCGGCAGGGAAATGAGGGAGGACAAGCAAGCGATAACCGTTGAAATGACGATGGACGAAGCAAAGGAACTGGCCGGATGGATTTTGGAGCTTGCCGGGAAAATTCAGGAAAAGTGAACGAACAGAAACAATTATTTTACTAACAATTTAATTTTTTAATCATGAGAAAGGAACAAGTAAAAAACTTATTGCAAGTCGCTGAAAAATACGGCGCAGGTGTGGCAACAGAACTAATGAATGAATCAGGCTTTGACAACAAAGAAAACGAAATTGATTCTTTAGCAGCGACAATAGACAAGGGTACGAAAGAAATAGAAGAACAGAACAAAAGAAAATGAGCATGGAGAAAATTTGTATAGGAAAAAGAGGTTTGCACGAAAAATCAGATTTCAATCGTGCGGTTGAGGATTTGAACGTAATGATAACATCCGATGTCATTTCAGAGTTTGGAGAAAATTTAGACACTGGTTTAATGCGTGATTTGGTTGTAGGCGCACCGAAATTAAGGAAAAAGCTTGTAACCATGTTAGAAAAACAATCGAAAGGGATGCTTCCCGCCATGAAACGGCAAAATGAAGAAACGGGAAAAGAAGTCCTTTCCATGTTGGACAAGGTAGTTAATGATGTCCGTTTCTGCCTGAATCCATTCGACTACATTCCGGTTGAGAGCTATTTTATTGAAGATGGGAAAATACAAGCAAAAGATGTGGAAAAAATCTTTGATGAACGGGATAACATCTATCTCACCAATGAGGAACAAAAAGAAGTATATGAAAAATGCCTTGAAGTCAGGAAAGTAGCCGATGAGCTTTTGTCGATGGTGAGAAAGTACAAAGTTCCGGGTGGTTTGGGAAGTAGAACCTTTCCACTTGACGAGGGATTGAATGTCAGACCTTTGGCGGTTTTGGAATGTCATTCAAAAGGTCTTTTCATGCAAGGATGACATTAGCTTATTCCGGGCAGGTTTGCCAATACGGAGAATCTGCCCGGTATCTAAAATAGATTTGTTTAGAAATGGCAGGAAGGAGAAAAGGAACGGAAAAGACAGGCGGACGCAAAGCCGGAACGCCTAATAAGGTATCGGGAACGGTCAAAGAGTGGATAGCCTCTATTATTGACGGGAACAGGAAACAGTTTGAGGACGATTTGAAAGAATTGGAACCGGGCGAGCGTGTCCGGATCATATCCGGCCTGTTGAGCTATGTCGCACCTAAGCAAGCACCAAGTAGGCCGGACGAAGAACTAAGAAAAGAAAAGGAAATGTTATATGACTTGTTAATGGATTTGCCTGATGAGTTTGTACGTCGAATATCAGACAGGTTGAATGAACTTGAAAAAAGTGATGGTTATGGAGATTAAATTAAGTACAAAAGACGTATTGGAGTTGGCCAAGGCCATAAAGAGCGGCCGTCTTGAAATTGACAAGGTCGAGCGTTTAAACTCATTAAAAGAGAACTACAACCCGCCCAAGGAAATAGGCAATAAGGAGTTGGAATATTATCTTAAATGCCTGTATGATGGTTGGGGATACGTACCTACCGGAGTCAGAGAGGTTCAGGAAATCATGTTGGCAGGATTAAACGGAGAACAGTTGGAAATATGGAAAGACAGGATAGAGGATTGTAGCGTTTATCGCAGGCTTGTAAAAGATGCCTTCTTTGGCCTTATGGCCGTAAAGGCATTGGGAGGCGTATTCACAGAAAAAGAGCCGGATTTTAAATTCATGGAGCAGGAACCGCCTAAATTTTAAATCATAAACAAATAAAATAGATTTTACAATGAATAAAGTGTACATTATTGGTGGGCGTGCATATAATATTTCATCGCCCTCCATCCGGAAATTTAGTTTGGCCGGGAAAGAATTTCAGACGGAAGAAATTGCCACAGGTGTAAACAGCTTCCGGGAGATATTTGACGGGATGGAAAAAGAAACCTTGTGCAAGGCGTTGTCATGCCTGATTTCGGGTGATTTGTCTTTGGCAGATGATTTGTCACACGGTGAAAGGCAAGAACTTGTAGAACCGTTGTGTACAATTTACACAGAAGCTGAAAAGAACTTCAAAAGGATGTCCCAAATAGCCGAAAGGATATGTCTGTTAGCGGCAAAACCCAAAAACGGATGAAGGTGGACGTGGATTTTTCAGGGCTTGATGATTTTTTGGACGAGGCCAAAGATGAAATCAAGAAGGGTATGGTTGAGGTTGCCCGTGAAGGCGTGGAATATTCCAAAGGGACGGGAAACTACCAAAACCATACCCACAACCTACGCAGTGCCCCCGGTGCCGCCGTAGTCATGGATGGCGAAATCGTTGACATGTATGTACCGACGGAACCGGGGCATGAAGATGCCAAAAGCAAAACGGAAAACCTCCTGATTTACGGGAAACGCCCCAAGGACGGAATCATACTTGCCGACGGAATGGAATACGCCTCTTTTGTGGAAAGCAAGGGATATAAGGTGATTTCGCAAGGTGCGTTACACATAGAGAATGAAGCCAATAAAAAGTTTAATAAATAAAAGTTAAGGAAATGGCAGGATTGAGATTCAACATTGATGCAGACCTAACCAGGTTTAGCCAATTAGTAAAAAAGATACAGGAAGTGCGCAAGGAAATGGAGAAACTGTCAAAGTTCTCCCCGAAGTATGACAAACTTTATAGCGAGTTCAAGAAAATCAAGTCGGAACTTGACACCATGCAGGCCAAGTTCGCAGAGATTCAAACGGCACTGGCACAGGTTGACATATCAAAGGGAATAGTGGACAGTTCAAAGAAAATCCGGCATGAGACAGAGGAAACGAGCGACAAGATAAAACTTTATTCCGAATCCCTGAAAGGCGTCAAAGAGAACTTGAAGCAAGTGACGCAAGAAATAAACGCCATGTCCGAATCGGAACGCAAAACCTCCACGGGTGAAAATGCGGTCAGGAAATACGCAAACCTGAAAGCACAGATAAAGGTGGCGGCTGATGAAATGCGCCAGTTCATAAAGGAGCAGGAAAACGTAATCAAGGTGCAGAGGGCTTCCGACGGCTCCCTTACACAGCTTCGCCGACAGCTTTCACTATTGACGGCGCAATATGACAACCTTTCACGTGATTTGCGCAACGGTGCGACCGGAAAAGAATTGATAGTGCAAATACAGTCGGTTACAAAAGAGCTTAGCGAGGCAGAGCAGGCTTCCATGAGGTTTTACCGCAATGTCGGCAATTATGCTAGCGGACGGAACGGACTGAATGTGCAAGTACAACAGTTGGCGCGTGAATTGACCTCCTTGGCTGTTTCAATGAACACGTTCTTCCTTGCCATATCGAACAACCTTCCCATGCTGATAGACGAAATAAAGCTTGCGCAAGACCGCCTGAAAGCATTAAGGGAGGAAGGCAAGCAAGGAACTCCGGTATGGAAACAGCTTGCAAAGTCTTTGTTAAGTTGGCAAACGGCTTTGGTAGTCGGCATTACCATTTTGTCCTCTTATGGAAATGAAATTGCCGATTTGGTAAAAGGATTATTCAAAGCAAAAGAGAATGTGGACATTCTAAAAGAATCATTGGAAGCATACAACAAGGCCGTTTTGGAGAGTGCCAAGAATGTACAAGAAGAAAAAACAAGGCTTGATTTGCTTTATAATGCCACCCAAAACGCATCAAAACCACTGGAGGAAAGAAAAAAAGCATTGGATGAATTGCAAAGGATATACCCGGAATACTTCGGCAACCTTTCAGAAGAAGAGATTTTAGCGGGAAAGGCTTCGGATGCCTACATCAAGCTTTCAAAATCCATCATTGCCGCCTCACGTGCGAGAGCCGCACAAGACATGATTGTAAAGCATCAACAAACAGTGCTTGAAAACGAGCAAAAAATAACGGAGGCATATACAAAATTGGAGCCTTTACAAAAACAATTATCGGATGCAGAAGCAAAATATAATGCGGCTTTATTTACAGCTCAACAAAACGCCTCAAAACTATCAACGTCAGGAATGAAAAATATTTCTGTTTCGGGGAATACTACTTTACAACAAGCACAAGGCATTAAAAATAAACTTAAAAATGAAGTTGAATCAATAGAAGACGAAATAGCCGAATATCGTACTAAAATTTTTCAGGCCAATAAGTTATCCAAAGAGCTTGAAGACAGTATAGATGTTTCAGATTTGCTATTTGGAACAAGTGGAGGAAACGGAGGAAAAGGGATCGGAAGCACAGGCGACAAGTATCTCGACACCTATCAGCAGCAGAAGGCCATAAAGAAATCGGAACAAGATATTTTAGACGCTGTAACCGAAAGCCAGTTAAACGCTCAAAAGATGGCCATTGACTTGATGGAAGATGGAAACGCAAAAGAGCTGGCGCAAATTAATTATAATTACGATGCCAAAATAGAGGAAATCAAAAAACGGGAAAGGGAACTCTTGCAAACCTTACAGGATGCGGAACATGATCGATGGAAACAGGAAAACCCGGATTATCAGAAAAAGGGGTTGCAATTTACGCCGACGATTACGGCGTTGCCCAAGAATGACAAGGACGTAATGGATGCGGAATATTCGGCAGCATACCAACAACAGCAGAATGAAATCAGGAAGCTCCTTTCCGGCGTGCTTGCACAGTATCGGGACTTTGCCGCCCAAAGAAAGGCCATTGAAATGCAATTCAACGAAGATATTTCTTTCCTTCAAAAGCAAAGGACGGATGCCAACTCTGACGAAATAGACCGTGCCATACAAGTGGCCAAGGGTAAGATGAAAGAAGCCGTAAAAGCGATTACGGATGAAGAAAACAAGGCTTTGGCTGGTCAAGACAATACTTTTTTGAAGATGCTTTTCGGCAATGTCTCCCAAATGGGATTTTCACAACTTTCCGGACTGATAGGGCAAGCCCGCACATTGAGGGATTATCTTTCAGGCAAGGGGGACAAGGAAGGGATAACATTTATAAGCCCGGAACAACTCAAAGCCATAGAGGAAAGCCCGGCAGAACTTGACAGGCTAAGGGAAGCACTTGACAAGCTTTTGGGCACCGGGAAAGACAAAAACAAATGGGATGGCATTTTCGAGGCGTTCAAAAAAGGCTTTGCCAGTTTGAAAGGTGCGAAAGGGTTCAGGGAGATTTCGGGGTCTGTCGGCCTTATATCGAGTGCGGCAAGCCAAGCCGCCGGGGAAATGGGGGCGATGTTTGAGGCGATGGGCAGAGACCGGGCGGCGAATGTGGTAGGAGGGTTGAACGATGTCCTTGATGCCGTTTCAAACATAGGCCATGCCTTTGCGTCCGGCGGGATTGTGCAGGGGGCGTTCGCCGCATTCACTGAAATATTCTCTTTGTTCGGCAAGGGGGCGCAGGAAGAGGAAAAGCACAGGCAAGCCCTTGAAAACATAATGAATGAGACCATAGCGCAGCAGCGGGAGTATAATTTACTATTGTTGGAGCAAAACCTCCTCTATGAGAAGGCAAGCACCATCTTCGGCGTTGATTCCTATGCGAAAGCGAAAAATGCGGTGGACGTGTTGAAGGATTCCGTTGCCGCATTAAATTCGGAGCTTGCCGGGGATGAAAGCCAGAAGAAGGCACAAAATACCCGCTCAAGGTTCGCACGTACCATAAACGGCGTTTCAGGTTACTATTCAAAGTTAAAATCGGAATATTCCGGGCTTGCCGATGTCGAAATAAAGACAGGAAGCTACACGACCGGGGCATGGTTTTGGAAAAAGCAGCACGATGTTTATTCTTCCGTGCTTGACGTGTATCCTGATTTGATAGATGCCAACGGTGAATTTAACAAGGAACTTGCCGAAACGGTCGTGAATACCCGTGAGATGTCCGAAGAGGACAAAGCCGCCTTGCAAAACATGATAGACCTTGCGGAAAAAGCGGAAGATGCCTTTGAAGCCCTTAATGACTATATGACGGACATTTTCGGGGATTTGGGCAACACCATGTCCGATGCACTGGTTGATTCCTTCAAGAACGGTACGGATGCGGCTGAATCATTCATGAAGTCCGTTTCCGGAATGTTGGAAACATTGGCCGAACAGATGGTTTATTCCGTCACCCTCTCTCCCCTGTTGGAAGAAGCGCAGGACGAAATGATGAAAGTGATGAAAAATACAGGGCTTACGGACGAGCAGAAGTTTAAGCAATGGACAAACATCCTAAATGGACTGGTGGGTGATGCCGTGGAGCAGCAGAATATTGCAAACCAACTTTATGAATCATACAAACAGGCGGCCGAAGAGCAAGGCTTTCACATATTCGACAATAAAACAGAAACGGCAGCACAACAAGCCAGTGGCGCGGTTAAGGTACAGGCATCCCAAGAAAGCGTGGATGAGACCAACGGAAGGCTTACGGCCATTCAGGAAACGGGATACCGTATCGAGGCTGAAACAAGAAACCAAACCGGAGTTTTAGATGATATATATAATGTTTTGACAGAATTTCGTCTTGATGAAATCACTTCATCCCCTACTGGTTCCCCGAATGAAATCCCTGATATTGCATCGCAGTCCAGGCAGGTTTTGGAAGAAGGGTATCGGCCAAATGTGAATGTGTCATTCCCCACGGAACAACTGAACGAGCTTGTTATAAGGGTAGGCAATATTGAACGGGTTTCCAGTGATTTGTTGAACATGAATGCTGAAAATACAATGAATTTGAGGGGGATATACGAAGATGTAAGTAAAACGTCCAAACAAATACCCAAATCATCCCAAGATATTATCCGTACCATTGAAAGCAAGTTATGAATGTGGGGTAAATTCGCCAAGCATTTTCCAAAGTGTCCGAAGCGTCCACGATTGTATGGGAACGAGAGCCGAAAACAAGCGAAAAACAAGCGTAAAGGGCTGATTTATGAACATTGGAAATTGACTTGAAATCGACTTGAAAACGGCTTGAAAACGGCTTGAAATCGGTTGAAAAACGGTTGAGAAAACAAGTTATAAACAAGTTGGAATATCAAGCGTTAAACAAGCGTTGGCGATTGAGAAAACAACGAGAAAACAACGAAAATGCCAATTTTGCCAATGCTATAAAAAAGGGAGCCAGCCCGCACGACCAAGCCAACCCCCATACGATTATTCGTCACAAATATACGGATTTCTAATTAAATAATCGTGTCATGGAACTGGATTTCGGAAAGATAGCACGCATAAAGGACATACAGGAAAGACTGGAGGAACTTTCAGAAGAGGAAAAAGACCTTTCATCCCCCTTGCTGACTGATATTCGCCTTGTGAGGGAAATATATGATATTTTTTCCGGTATGGTGGAAAACCCGTCAAGTGCCGCACAGAAGAAAAAATTCATCTTCATCATACTTTATCTTTTTTCACCCGGTACGTTGGCCGGTGGAAAGATGGCTTCCGGTTTAAGGGAGGCGATTGCAAACGCCATCGGTGTAAAGTCGCACAGTTCCGTATCAAACAACAGTGCCGGCATGTTGTTCATATACCGACACTACGAATATTTTCGGAAGGAAGTAGGACGTATTTTCACGGAAGTTACAAGGAGGCTCGAAGAAAAGGGGCTTATAAGCGTGCCGGATGTTTTGGCCACCTGAATTTTTCGAGGGTCAAATCAGCTATAAAAAACTTCGATTTTAAGCCGCTGTTTTCCGGTTCCTGACATGCTGCTCCTCTATGCGCTTGGCTTGGTCGGCTGCAAGCTGCAACGCTTCTGCGAACGATTGGGGGACTTGGAAACCTCCGTTTCGTTTCTCTGATTCAAGTTCTTCCCAACGGTTGATTATCTTTTCACGGAGTTTAGCATCGTAGCCACTGGCAAGGATTAAGCAACCTTTCTTCGTGAGGTTGTAGCAAGCAACATCTTTATATCCTCCTTTCGGCTGTGCTTGTTTGTAGGATGACAATCCAAAATTGGATTCTGATACTCCTTGCTCTAATAGGGAACGAATGTCACGCATAATATGAGCGTGTTGCCCACCCATTCCGGAGAATGGCCGGAGAACGAACGCAATTTTGCGTTGGTTTACATTTTTCTTCCGGAAGCCTCAACCATGGCAAAAGAAAAACGGATGGCCGAACCGCCACCCGTGCAAGTGGGGTCACGCGTATTTGACCCCACCATGACCCACCCCGTGAAGATTGGGTAAATCTTGTAAAATGGCCTACATTGGCCTACCTCCGTCCACGATGGACAAATATCTTTCCAAAGATGCCGTTTCCGCTTCGATTACGAGCGTTTGAAACGGTGTCGGGTTGTTCTCTACATGTGAAGCCTCCAACGCCTTGTAGTAGCTTATCTTTGCTTCGTTTGAACCCTTTAGGTTTACAATCGTGTAACCGTTGCGTAGCAAATACAAATTCATCAAAAGCCTTGATGTACGTCCGTTCCCGTCAATAAAAGGATGGATGCGTACAAGCTCGTCATGGAGGTAAGCGGAAATAAGAACCGGGTGGACATGTTCCCCCTCCATGCCGATGAACCTTAGCATAAAGTCTTCCATTTGCTTTTCTATCAAATAAGGTTGCGGGGGCATGTGTCGGCTTCCTGAAATCATTACCGGGACGGTACGGTAACGCCCGGCATTCTCCTTATTGATGCCGTGCAAAACAATGGCGTGTATTTCTTTTATCGTCCTTTCGTTTATCTCTATGTCCTGACGGGCTATGTCTTTGATAAATTCAACGGCTTGCGCGTGGTTGATGGCCTCCAGATGTTCACGCATGGACTTGCCGGAGATGGTTACGCCCTCATTCACCACAAGCGCGGTTTCTTGCAAGGTGAGCGTGTTCCCCTCGATGCGGTTGCTTTCGTAGGTATACTCAATGTCCAAGGCTTCCTGTATCTTTTTTAATGATTCAGGCGGCAAGGGACGCAATGAGGACAGGCGTTCTTTCAACGTGTCGCACTCATGCAGCATGGCTTTTACTGATTCACTCATCTTGCACCTCCTTTTTCCTATCCGTCACCTTTATTTCGATGTCTTTGCCACAGTGGGGGCAAGTTATCGAAAGGTTGTCTTTCTTTGGTTGCTCAAAGAGTTCCGACACATCGCAGCCGATAGCGTCCGAAATGCGGTACAAAACTTCAATAGATGGATTCCCGTTAATATGCTGACTTAATCCCGTGGGTGTTATTCCCATTCTTTTTGCCACCTCCTTAACTTCTAATCCTTTCGACTTAATAGCCTTTTTGATATTTAAACCCATAACTTTAATTTTATTATTTATGCAAAGGTATAGTAAATATAAGAAAACAAAGCTATCACTTTTATTAATACATGTTAAATACAAGCTAAAACTTTGATTTATATTTGTATATTCAAAGTTATAGCTATATCTTTGCGTCATCAAAACAAAGCAATAACTTAAAACAATAGCAAGGATATGGAAGCAACGAAGTACAACAAAAGCGAGATAATGAAGAAAGCGCACAGAAATTATGTGGTTTTGGGCGACAGCCGCAAGAACCGCGAGAACAACAAGAGAGGCCGCAAGCTTTTTTCCTTTGGCGAGTGCCTTAAGATGGCATGGGACGAGGCACGCCGCACGGTTTCCGGGCAGAGATTTCCGGTGTATTTCCAGATGTTTCCCCATGTGTAATATCAAACAATATCGCTGATGTTTCCTTTATCTACCAGCAGTATAAGGATTTCCGGCAAGATATAGAGTACCTTTACAACAAAATTTTAGAAAGGTTGAAGGTCAAAGGACTAATCAAGTTGTGATTTGCTTTCATATTAGTAAATCAAGCCGGAGCGTTATGCTTCCGGCTTTAATTTTATGCTTCATACCCTTCATAATAATAAGATTGAGTAATCCCTTTGAATATTACTTCACGGTCATCTACTTGGTCAGTTAATGCCTGTTGTAACAGTACCCGGAGTTCCAAATCATTTATGGGGCTGCGTTCCATAGCTTGCAAATACAGGTTCTTATCTACGTTGCGCCAGTCTATTACTTTTTTCAGACGTTTCTTCAGTATCATATCCAGCCAAATACGGGTGGCTCGCCCGTTACCTTCCATGAATGGATGGGCGATATTCATTTCCACATATTTGGCAATTATTTCATCAAATGTCGTTTCCGGCATCTTCTCTATAACCGGGAGAATTGCATCAAGATACAAGCAGTTGGCAAAACGGAAGTTTCCTTTGGCTATGTTCAATGTACGTACCTTTCCGGCAAAGTCATACAAGCCATCGAATAAATAGCGGTGAATCTCACACAGACCTTTCATCGTTCCTATCTCAATATTGTCTATATCGCCTGTTTCAAATAAGGCGTGGGCTTTTTCAAGGCTAAGTTTGTCTATTTCGTTTGTTGTCATGGTTATTCTCCTTTCTCTATTTTGATTCTTAGAGGATAAAGCCCCGAACCATAGGGAATGGGGCTGGAATAGTTAGTTTTGAATATCAGTTAGTTTCCCATTTTCAAAGTATAGATAATTCTCATTACCATATACCCATTGTTCATGCGTTCCATAACTTCCTGTTGTTGTATTTATATCATCAGGTTCTCCCCATGATTCTAAGCACATTTGCTTTGTCATTCCTATTCTAACTTTTCCTTGTATGATTAGATTTGCAATAGCTGTGCCATATTTACGAATTAGATTTGCCTTTCGTTTATTTTTAGCCAATATTACTTGTTCGTAATCGGATTTTAGCTGAAATCTACCACAAATATAAGATAAAGACTTATTGACTAAGACTTGGTACGGAGAACCTTGATCACTTTCTAAATAGCAGTAATGTTTTCCACAATTAGGATTGTCGAAAATTAGAACAATGGGGCTTCTTTTGTCTAAATTCATGCCATCGTCTTTTTTTCTTGGCTTAACTTGGACATCTATACATTTCCAAACTGATTCCTTTGGAATATTTCTTGATACTGTATCAGATTCTAAATTTATAAGTCCGTCTGCTTTTTTTCCATAACTATAAATAAAAACATCATCAGTACCAACATATACAAATTCTTTATTAAGGTATAATTCTTTCATTTTCTCATAATGACCTAATACTACCCATTTGAAATTGTATTCATTTGTAAAAATATCGCCTTCTTCCCCTTTTTCTCCTGTTTTTATATTTGTTAAAGATAATCTATGATACAACCCTTTATCTGTATTATCAGGCAAAATGCCATCAACACGATAATAATCGCCAATTTTAAAATAGCCTTTTTGATTATAAGAATAGGGATCTCCACAGTACATTAATGTTTGACCAATTAAATGATGGTATGTATATTTCCCTTCATATTTTTCAGGAACCATATTTCTCAAACTATCATAAACAAAATTATCATATTGGAGCTTCTTTGCTTCAGTATTCATTATTGTTATCTGACAGTAAGCATTATTAGCCAATAATAGAACAATAAAAAAGATGATTTTTTTCATAGGTTAACCTTTTAGTTTTAATAATTTCTCCAAATCCTCAAACGAGTGAACCTCGTAAAGTGTTCCTTTTACTTTCACGTAACCGTTTACTTCGGAATCGGATGTATTTCTCACAAATAGTTCCGCAATATCTACTTCTAAGGCATTGGCAATACGTTCCAAAGATTGTAATTGCGGATAATCACCTCTTAATGTCTTATTAAGACTAATATCAGATATACCCATCTTATCAGCCAAATCTTTTTGAGTAAAACCCTTAGACTGGCAAAGTTCTTTTATCCTTGTTCTAAAATCCATAATACTACATAGTTTTATTGTACAAATATAGGTATTTATACTATGTAATACAATGAAAAGTACAAAATAAATCTATATAGTTTTATAATTAACATAAATTAGCTATATAATTATTGCGTAATTAAACTATATAGTATTACTTTGCAGTATCAAATAAAACGAAGTAGTATAATTAATAAATATAAGAACTATGGCAACAGAAAAAAGAAACCTATTAAAAGAGATTATGAGTCTTGCTTGGTCTTTTGTACGCAAGAACGGCTATTCAATGAGTGAAGCGTTAAAAGTAGCATGGACTAATATCAAGTTACGTGCATTGCTTCAAAAGAAAGTGGTTGAGTTCTATTTCAAGAAAACGGACGGCACGTTACGCCAAGCGTTCGGTACGCTCAAAGAAGGGTTGATTGGTGAAACCAAAGGAACAGGCAGAAAGCCGAATGAAAACCTGCAAGTGTATTGGGACACTGAAAAAGAAGAATACAGGTGTTTCAAGAAATGCAACCTTATCAAAATTGCATAAGCATGAAAGAAGAATGGAAAGACATTAAAGGGTACGAGGGTAAATATCGAGTATCTAACACAGGTAAAATTATGTCATTAAACTATCATAGAAGTAGTAAGAGTAAAGAACTTATTCCTAACAAACCAAAGAAAGGGTATCCTTATGTTGGTTTGTGCAACGGTTGCGGTAAGATTAAGTCACTCAAAATACATAGACTTGTCGCTGAAACTTTTATCCCAAATCCGGAAAACAAGCCATTTGTAAATCATAAAGATGGGAATAAGCATAATAACAACGTGAATAATCTTGAATGGGCAACAGCACTTGAGAATAATTTGCACATGTATCATGTCCTTAATAAACATCCTATGAATGGTTATAGATACGACAAAAATAAGAAAAGTAGAAAAGTTGCTCAATATTATATTTCAGAAGAAGGATATAGGTATCATATTGCAACATACGCTAATGCCGTAATAGCTGCTAAAATAAATAATATAAGTAGTACAGGCAGTATAAGTGCTTGTTGTAAAGGAAAAAGAGGATATAAACAAGTAGGTGGATATGTTTGGGAATATGCCGATTAACGAGAAACAAGCCTTTAGAAGCTTTAAGAAAGCGAATTTAGTAACAATCGAATAATAACCCGGTTCGGGGGTGGAAGCACCTCCGGCCACAAAAAAAAGAAAACATTATGGAAAATGTAGAAATCAGAATGAACGATGAAGTATTAAACAAAATCAAGAAATTGCAAGACCCAAACGGGTACGATATATTAAAACGTCAGGCAAACGCCATTACGGCTATAAGCGAAATAAAGCACTTGTTTTCAAGCAAAAAAGAAAATGAATCCTTTTTTTCAATAGTAGAAGTGGTATGCGAGTACACCGACCTCCTAAATGCCATTTATGAAATAGCTATTGATGAAAAATAAATATTTATCAAAAAGAAAAAGACATGGAAACGACAGGAAAGAAAGACATGACATTTGAAGAGAAGGGAGAGAATAAACTAAAAGAGTTGTACGGGTGGAACTATGCCGAACGAATGAAAAAAGCCCCAATAAGCGACAATACACGTGCGGCACTGTATATCAAAGGGCTTGTTCAAGACGTTGAAAGTGCATTGTTTACCTTACATGAAATTTTGTACGGCGAAACGTCTGACGATGCAGGAGGAAGGATTGTAAATGCGATAATTCCGTTGGATGCTATTGCTGACGAGTATTTGATAAATAGCATCAATGATAGTATTGAAGTCAGGGATTTTAAAGAGATATGATTATGGATAAAGAGTTGATAAAGAAAGACTACGTTTCCAATGTAGGCAATATTCAAATAAGCGAAGAGACAAAGGCGTTAATTTCATGCCGTGCAAGATTGAGCGAATTTACGAAACGGTTGCTAACGTGATTGAACGCCTTTACGGTGATACGGACATGGACAGCGTGTTAAACGGGTTTTCCAGTAATTTCTATGCGTTCGATGAAACCATATTGAATGCAATAATAAAGGCGGTGGAGGAAAAAACATTAAGCAGCGGATACGAACTCATGTAAAAGTGGCCACAATGACAAGACGATAATAGCGCGTTGGGGCTTTCGGCCAACGTTCATTGCAATGACGCCCCGGCAGGTAATTCGGCCTGCCGGGTTGGCAAAAGGGATTTACCGCCATTGGGTTGCCAACGCAACACCGTGGCGGTTTTCCTTTTTTCTCCGGAAGCCTCAACGCCCTTACACGTCCTTTTTTGATGCTTGCCTATGGTTGGGACTGGCAACGAAAGAAACGGCCTTAGAACGAAAGGAAATGGCATGCTGTCCCATTCGTCAATGAAGCGTGGCAAACGATGTGTTTTTGATGCCGGAACAGGCGTATTCCCGTGGGTGATATTTTTGGCCTTTTGTGGCTATTTTGTTACCCGTCACCTCGTTTTTGGCTTGCTTTCGGTTGAATCTCAATTATTTACGAAAAATTAACTACATTACGACACGGAATATGTTTTTGAGAACCTTGTCACAGAAGCGGAAGAGGAACTGAAATCTGAAGCAGAGAAGTATGCCGAGAAAATCAGGAACAACATCGGCACCGTGTCGGCCAAACTCATGTCAGACTGGTCAAAGGCACGTAATGAGGCACAGGAAACACCTTGTCCTTTCGATGTAGGCCAGAAGGTAACGGTCAACAACCCCTCATTCTTCCCAAGCCCCCGTACCATGCGTGTGCTTGGCTATGAACTTGCACTTGACATTCCATGGGATTCTCCTGTGTATACCATCGGTGAAAGTGCCTCCTATTCCCGTCTTGGTGCACTTGAAGACAAGATAGATTCCATCAAACTGAACGGAAGCAGTTACTTTCCTGGAAAGGTAAGCTCTTCAACATCAGGTACAAATGTGTATTTGATAAAGAAGGACGATGAAACCGAGCCGTCGGATACAAACGCCTATTCTTCGCTAAGGACAGACAAGGAGATAAAAGAAGGGATAGAAAAGAACAACAAAGAACTGGCCAAGAAGTTCCTTTCAAAGTTAAACGATGATACCGCTTCGGGCATCATTACTTTCCTCCAAGGGCTGATAATCGGTAATTTTTCACCCGGCGAATCCGGCGGCCAAATCTCTTCCGACGGCGCGGCGGAACTGGCCTCGCTGCTGCTTCGTGGCGACCTTTCGAGCGACAACTTTGTCACTGGGCTTCTCGGGAGCGGCTACGGATTGCTGAAAAAGAA
>ENA-ORKV01000053-ORKV01000053.1-human-gut-metagenome-genome-assembly--contig:-NODE-53-length-144069-cov-5.514424_pt1 | contig 144069 bp, 114 predicted proteins | sample MGYA00243058_ERZ508805 | MGnify/ENA primary metagenome ERZ508805 (study PRJEB26277, sample SAMN04329770) | human gut metagenome | biome: human-associated habitat | host: Homo sapiens | place: USA...
ATGTGTAACTGCTGTCTTGGCGGAGGCGGCTTATGCTGCCCGGGAAGATACTACTAAGCGGTTCTCCCAGTTCTTTAAGTAATCAAATAGAATATCAATATGAACAGGTCCGGTTTCAAGAATATAACGGTGGAATTCTTTTAAGGAGAAGTTATCACCGAGATCTTTCTGGGCCTGTTTTTTTAGTTCCTCAAAACCTAAAAATCCAAGAACATATTTGCAGTAATTAGCAGGATTAGCAATAAATGCTGTATACATCTCGTGTGCAGCTTCGGCACTGCTAAATCCATAATCGGTAAGGAATGAGGAAAGCTGTGCTTCAGTCCAGCCGTAATAATTCACTCCGATATCGCCCTTGGCATAGAGGCAGAGTATAAGTGCATAATTGCACTGGACCAATGAATTAAGCAGAGTATTATCGCCAGCATATTCATATGAATGAACTTCAACATAGGAAGCCCAGCCCTCAATATAGCCGCCAGGTTTAATGACATTTCTTATCAAAGAAGGGCTTGTTGAGGCAAAATACTGTGTCTGGTATAAATGTCCCGGATACCCCTCGTGTGCCAGCGTAGGATACAAATCACTGCTGTCAGTGCCGGCTGAATTAATGTATATAGAGTTAATGTCAAGATTATCAATCTGTGGCATAAAGTACATAGCAGGGCTTGCATAGTCATTAAGTGCTTCAGATACATAATTAATATTATAATTGACATCATTTAAGGCAGGATAATCATCAGTTATCTTCTTTTTTAAATCCTCAATAATCTGGTCTGGTTTATCAATTCCAAAAGAAAATGTGCCAAACTGGCTGTTGAGAGAAGGATCTTTTCTTAAAAGCTTCTGCATAACAATTGAATAGCTTCTTATATAGGAGTCAAGCAAATCATTATATTCGTCAATTGATTTACTCCAGCCAAGACAGCTTTCAAGAAGTCCCTCAAAGTATCTTGCACCATCAGGGTAATTGCATATTCCACCAGAATACTGGTTAGTTCCCTTGAATGAAGCAAGAGTCGTTATAAGTGCGTTATAACCTGGAATTACATGGTTAATAACGGCATCTTCGTTCTGCTTCTTGTATACATTTTTCTCATCATCAGTAAGGAAAATGAGGTCGTCAACACGGGAGTTAAAAGTACCAATAAACATACCTTCAGCATCACCGGCGGAATCAGCGATAGATTTGCAGGAGCTTATGACCTCATCAAGAAGGTCATCGCTTAGGGTATATCCCCTGACGCTTCTTAATGCCTCGAATTCCAGCAGATTATTAAAATATCCATCCACATCACTTAGGAGCTGTATATATTCTTCAACGTCCTTTTTCTCCATAAATGTATATTCGGAAAAAAGGAGCGGAAGCTGTATCTGTATGCCGATTGTAGGAGTGAGGTCGGTGTTAAGAAGATACAGGTCGCTGTAATTAAGGGTTGTATACAGATATTTGTTTAATAGGTCATAGGTTATCTGCTGGCTCTTGGAAAGTGAAGCCTTGTCAAAAGCGTTGAGCTTTGTTATGTAGTCTGTTATATCTGATGTATCATCAATATTATCAATATCAATACGTCCGAGTGTTATATCGTAATCATCAATTCCATATTCGCAAGGATTTTCCAAAAGTGCGTGCAGTGAGAGTGAGTCGCTTGAGGCAAGCTCACGAAAAAGGCTGTCGGTAAAAGCGTTGAAGCTTTCGTTATCAGCTGCATTGTATTGCTCATCAGCATTGTTATAACGTGAAGCAGACCCGCCAAATGGAGTGCAGGCACTAAATGAACAGGCTGTGATTACTACTGCACCTGTTATGGCAGCAGCTTTTTTAAAGAAAGAATAAATGTTAGTTTTATGTTTTATGTAACTGGATTTTAATGTCAGCATATAATAATCCTCATTTCTGCGGACATACCGCGTAGTCGGCTTCGGGAAGGTGCATATAAGCTCCTGATACAACATTTTCTTAATCATACACTAGATTATATGTATAATAAATGTTTTTCATTAAAGAATATTTGTTTATTCGTTTGACATATTCTAAAAAGCTGGCTATCATATATAGAATAATGACAATGGAGGTTACGGATATGCCACAGAATAAAGGTCCATTTTATATGACAACAGCTATCGCATATACATCAGGAAAGCCACATATTGGTAATACTTATGAGATAGTTCTTGCCGATAGTATTGCAAGATTCAGACGTCAGGAGGGCTATGATGTTTTTTTCCAGACAGGAACTGATGAGCATGGACAGAAGATTGAATTAAAAGCAGAAGAAGCGGGAATTACACCTAAGGAATTCGTTGATAATGTTTCTACAGAGATAAAGAGAATATGGGATTTAATGGATACATCTTATGACAAGTTCATAAGAACTACAGATGATTACCACGAAAAGCAGGTTCAGAAGATATTTAAGAAGCTCTACGATCAGGGGGATATATATAAGGGTTCATACGAAGGTATGTATTGTACACCTTGCGAGTCTTTCTGGACAGAGTCACAGCTTGTTGACGGAAAATGTCCTGACTGCGGACGTGAAGTTAAGCCAGCTAAGGAAGAAGCATATTTCTTTAAGATGAGTAAATATGCCAACAGACTTATCGAGCATATTAATACACATCCAGAATTCATACAGCCGGTATCAAGAAAGAATGAGATGATGAATAACTTCCTTCTTCCGGGACTTCAGGATTTATGTGTATCAAGAACATCATTTAAGTGGGGAATCCCGGTAGATTTTGATGACAAGCATGTAGTATATGTATGGCTTGATGCACTTACTAACTATATCACAGGTATCGGGTATGATGCTGATGGCAACTCATCAGAACAGTATAAGAAGTTCTGGCCGGCAGACCTTCACCTTATTGGAAAGGATATTATAAGATTCCATACTATATACTGGCCTATATTCCTTATGGCACTTGGTGAACCACTTCCTAAGCAGGTATTTGGACATCCTTGGCTTTTACAGAATGACGGCAAGATGAGTAAGTCTAAGGGAAATGTTATATATGCAGATGACCTTGTAGATATGTTCGGTGTTGATGCTGTAAGATACTTCGTACTTCACGAAATGCCATTTGAGAACGATGGTGTTATCTCATGGGAGCTTATAGTTGAACGTATGAACTCAGATCTTGCTAATACACTTGGTAACCTTGTCAACAGAACAATTGCTATGTCTAACAAGTATTTTGGCGGTGTAGTTAATAAGACAGGTGTCACAAGTGAGGGAGCAGGCGTTGATGAGAACGGTGCAAGCCTTGACTTCGATGCTGACCTTAAGGCTGTTGTTACAGGAACAAGAGATAAGGTTCAGAACAAGATGGCTACACTTCACGTTGCTGATGCTATGACAGAGGTATTTGCATTATTTAAGAGATGTAACAAGTACATTGATGAAACAATGCCTTGGGCTTTAGCAAAGGACGAGAGTAAGAAAGAAAGACTTGAAGAAGTTCTTTACAACCTTGTAGAGAGTATTACAATCGGAGCTAACCTTTTAAAGGCATTTATGCCTAATACAACAGAGAGTATTTTAAAGCAGCTTTATCCTGACAATCCAGCCGCTGGTGACAGGGATTTTGATGATCTTGACAAGTTCGGCTTAAGAGAGTCTGGAAGTAAAGTTACAGATAAGCCAGAAATCCTTTTTGCAAGACTTGATATTGAAGAAGTTATGAAAAGGGTTGAAGAATTACAGGAAGCACAGAGAAAGGCTAATGGAGTACCAGAATATCCGGTAGTTGAGAAGAAACCTGAAATAACATTTGACGACTTTGAAAAAATCCAGATTCAGGTCGGAGAAGTGCTTAAGTGCGAGCCTGTAAAGAAGGCAAAGAAGCTTCTCTGCTCACAGATAAGAGTTGGTGAGGAAGTAAGACAGATTGTATCTGGAATATCGCAGTATTATAAGCCGGAAGAGATGGTTGGCAAGAAGGTAGCAGTAGTTACTAACCTTGCACCTCGTAAGATATGCGGCGTTGAATCACAGGGCATGATTCTTGCGGCTATGGACGATAAGAACAATCTCTCTGTTATGACAGTTGATAAGGATATAATCGCAGGAAGCGAAATCGGATAGCAAAAGAGTGAATTATATATAATAAAAAGCTCCCTTCCGGGCTGGCAGGTAAAATCACCTGCGGCTTGGAAGGGAGCTTTTTCTTGTACTGCACTTGTACTTACAGGTTAACAGAAGTAGCAAGGCATTATTTATCCAACATTTTTTTGTATTCGCGTGGACTGATGCCAATGTGTCTCTTGAAAAGTTTCGAAAAATAACCGAAATCAGGAATACCGACAGCTCCAGCCACTTCAGCAACACTCATATTTGTGGTATTAAAGTAGCGTAAAGATGCCCGGATGCGCTGCCTTCCAATATAAGAAGTCAGCGTTTCGCCGACTTCTTTTTTAAATGCATTTGACAGATAAGATGGATTTTTGTCAAATTTTTCGGCAAGTATGGATAGCGTTAACTCTGAGTATAAATGCTGGTCAATGTAATTTACAACAGTTCGGATCAGATAAGAGTATTTTTCATACGTATAATTCTTAGCAAGCATAGAATATTTTCGGACCATGTCAAATGGCAAGTGTGCAAACTCTCCTTGGCTGTTAGCATCTTTTATGCGAAGAGAAAAAGCTTCAGCCTGCTGGTATACATAAATCGGATGTACGGCGGTCCCAAACATACGGGAAGCTAGAAAAAAATTTAAGGAGGCGATTCTGCTTCTTATTTCTTTTGCAGGAAGAGACTGAAAAGAAGCAGAATAGTCCAAAGTCTTTTTCATGAAGTCAATGGCCTGGGCAGTGTTTCCGGCAGTCATTGCCTGACAACAATGTTCTAGTCGTGAAATCAGTTCCGCGATGTAATCGGAAGAGAATTTCTGAAAACGTTCTTCGTTTGGCGAAGTGTTATGAGACTCTGTTTTATAATTGACATACTCAATGCTGCATGTTTTGAACGCCGGAATAAAAAAACTAATAAAATGCTGCAACATCAGTGTGAGTTCATCAATGTCTACGACAGGAAGAGAGTAATAAAAGTGTAACAAGACAGAGTTGTATTTCGGATCAATGTGATTATCACGAATGAGCCGGTTGATTGTTACCTGATTGATTGGTTCGGCCAAAAAAGGCATAATACCAAGAATATCTGGTTCAGCGTCCGTGGTCAGACTGACAATTACATTGTAAAACCCAAGGGAACTCTGCAGTACAATGATTTGATAAGGAGAGCTGCCAAACAAAGAAAAAAGTGGGCTGTTCGTTTTGTAGTTGCCCCAGACCATGCGTCTTAGTCCCATATCCATTTTCTCAAAATTCTGATAAGGAGCATGCATCAGATAAGAATCTATCTTAAAGGTATCGGACAAAGTTTGCTGGAGCAAAGGGAAAAAATCATCGGTATTCATGTTTTCAAATGTCATAATAGGACTCCTTTCCTAGTAGGTTTCTCGTTTTATTTGTAAAAAATTTGCCATAATTATATTTTATGTAAAAATTTTACCAAAACAACAAAACTAAGACAAGAGCAAAATCCGTTGAATTGTTATACTGAGTACATCAATGAGATTGACGGAAAGAGAGAAAGACTCTTTTTATGAACAAGAAGGAGGTAAAAATGGCAACAAAGAACATTAATGCATCTTGGCAGTTTACAAAAGATGCTATAACTGTCGCAGAAGGATATTCTGTATTAACACAGGGCAACTGGGAGGCACTTGACTTGCCTCATACATGGAATGGTAAGGATGGACAGGATGGTGGAAATGATTACCACCGCGGTACATGTTACTATGTAAAGAACATGAAGCGTGAGGAGTTTGGTAGCGAACCAATCACTTATATTGAGTTTAACGGAGCAAACTCTAGTGCATGGCTTTATGTTAATGGAAAAGAAGCTGGACATCATGATGGTGGATACTCTACATGGAGAGTGAATGTAACAGACTTTTTGGCTGATGAAAATGAAATTGTAGTTGCAGTAGATAATGCACCAAATGATCATGTATATCCACAGATGGCAGACTTTACATTCTATGGCGGTCTGTATCGTGATGTAAATGTGATTTCTGTACCAGAAACACATTTTGATCTGGATTATTATGGAACACATGGCATTGCAGTAACACCTATCGTAGAAGGTGCAAATGCAAGTGTTGAAGTAGAAGTATTTGTTACAGATGCAACAGAGGAAGATACTTTAGAATATGTCATCAAAAATGGTGATGAAGTTATTGCTACAAAGAGCGTTTCTGCAAATGAGACAAAGGTTACATTCGAGATTGAAAATGTTCATCTTTGGAATGGCCGTAAGGACCCACACCTTTACACAGCAGAAGTTACATTAAAGAGAAACGATACTGTTTTAGATGAGAGAAGTACTCGCTTTGGATGTAGAACTTTTGTTATTGATCCAGAGAAGGGATTTATCTTAAACGGAGAGCGTTATCCACTTCACGGTGTGTCTCGTCATCAGGATAGACCACACATTGGAAATGCTTTAACTCATAAAGAACATAAAGAAGATATTGAACTCATTCTTGAAATGGGTGCAAACACAATCCGTCTTGCTCATTATCAGCACGACCAGTACATTTATGACCTTTGTGATGAGACAGGTCTTGTACTTTGGGCTGAGATTCCATATATTTCAAAACATTTGCCAAACGGACGTGAGAATACTATTTCACAGATGAAAGAACTTATTATACAGAATTACAATCATCCAAGTATTGTAGTATGGGGACTTTCTAATGAGATTACAATGGGTGGCGGAGAGGATGATGACCTCATTGAGAACCACAACATTTTAAATGATTTATGTCATCAGATGGATCCAACAAGACTTACAACAATGGCCGTAGTTTCTATGTGCAGCATTGATGCAAAATATATTCAGATTCCGGATGTTATTTCTTATAACCATTATTATGGATGGTACGGTGGAACAACAGATATGAACGGTGAGTTCTTTGATGATTTCCACAAGAAATATCCAAATATTCCAATTGGATTAAGTGAGTATGGATGTGAGGCTTTGAACTGGCATACATCAAATCCTGTTCAGGGTGATTATACTGAGGAATATCAGGCATACTATCATGAAGAACTGATTAAGCAGCTCTTTACAAGAGATTATATCTGGGCTACACATGTATGGAATATGTATGACTTCGCCGCTGATGCAAGAGCAGAAGGTGGAGAAAATGGTATGAACCATAAGGGCTTGGTTACATTTGATAGAAAGTACAAGAAAGATGCTTTCTATGCATATAAGGCATGGTTATCAGATGATCCATTCGTGCATATCTGTGGTAAGCGCTATGTAGACCGTGTAGAAGATACAACAAAGGTTACGGTATACTCTAATCAGCCAGAAGTAGAGTTGTTTGTAAACGGTGAAAGCCTTGGTAAGCAGACAAGTGATGTGCATTTCTTCTACTTTGATGTGCCAAATGCAGGCGAAAGTACACTTGTTGCAAAAGCAGGTGATTGCAGTGACGAAAGCAAGATTCGCAAGGTAGATACCTTTAACGAAGAATATCGTTTGAAAGAAGAAGGCGAGGTTCTCAACTGGTTTGATATTGATATGCCAGAGGGATACTTCAACATCAATGACAAGATTGGTGATATCATGAAGGCCAACGAAGGTAAGATGTTCATCGATGAATTGATGCTTAAGATTATGAAAGGCGCTGATGGCGGTGCAGCAGAAGCAGCAGAAGCAGCAGCTGGTGCTGGCAGCGAGGGCCTTATGAAGATGTTATCAGGTTTTACAGTAAAGCGTATGCTTAATCTTATGGGAACTGCAGGCGGTGGAAAGCAGTTTACTAAGGAAGAACTTCTTGAGTTGAATAGCAAGCTCAATAAGATAAAGAGATAGGAGGATATTACCATGAGTAAAACTAGAGAAGTAAGACCTTTCGGTGCACGTGACAAGTTTGGTTACCTGTTCGGAGATCTTGCAAATGATTTTTCATTTATTTTTGCCAGTACTTATGTAATGGTATTCTACACAAAGGTTATGGGTATCTCAGCGGCAATGGTCGGAACTATGTTTCTTATTGCTCGTTGTATCGATGCTTTTACAGATATCGGTATGGGACGTATCGTAGATAATTCAAAGCCAACAAAGAACGGACGTATTCGTCCATGGATTCTTCGTATGTGCGGATTTGTTGCACTTGCATCATTTATGATGTATCAGTCATTTTTGGTAGATGCTTCTTACGGAGCTAAGGTTGCATATATGTTTATTACATATATCCTCTGGGGTTCTATTTTCTATACATCTATCAATATTCCTTACGGTTCAATGGCATCTGTTATTTCAGGTGACCCAAAGGACAGAAGTTCGCTTTCTGTTTTCCGTTCAGTAGGTGGAACTGTTGCTGGTATTATGATTGGTGTTGTAGCTCCAATGTTAGTATATAAGACAGATGCTTATGGTAACCAGGTTGTTTCTGCAACAAATATATCTATTGTAGCTGGAGTATTCTCTGTAATTGCAATTGTATGCTATCTGCTTTGCTATTTCCTTACAACAGAGCGTGTTGAATATGTTGCAAAGCAAACATCTGAGAAGCAGTCAGTTGCTAAGACATTAAAGACATTACTTACAAGCCGTTCATTGCTTGGTATGATTATCGCAGCTGTACTTCTTTTGTTGGCTTCATTAATGTCACAGGGTGTCAATACTTACTTGTTTGCTGATTACTTCAAGAACACAAAGGCTCTTTCAGTATTCTCATTATTAATGCTTCCATGTATTATCATCTTGGCAACATGCTCTACGAAGCTTGCTACTAAGTTTGGTAAAAAGGAATGTGGTGTAGTAGGAATGTTTGCATCAGGTATCCTTTACTTCATTCTTGGTATTCTTCATATTAAGAATGTATGGGTATTCGTAGTTGGTGCATTCGTAGCTATGCTTGGTATGTACTTCTTCCAGACACAGTGCTGGGCTCTTGTGACAGACGTTATCGATGATATGGAAGTACAGACAGGAAATCGTGACGATGGTACTATTTATGGTATCTACTCATTCTCAAGAAAGATTGGACAGGCAATTGCTGGTGGTCTTTCCGGATGGGCACTTGGATGGATTGGATACAATGAACTTGCAGCAGGACAGACAGAGGCAGTTGCAAATGGTATTTACAACTTGGCTACTTTCTTCCCAGCAGCTATCTATATTCTTTGTGGATTAGTACTTATGTTCATTTTCCCTCTGAATAAGGCAAGAGTAGATGCAAACGTTGCAGAACTTAAGAGCAGAAGAGGATAAACAAACAAGTTCATATCAATAATAAAGGCTCAGACTCCGTGCACCTTTGGGTGTGCGGAGTTTTTTCCTTTGGTAAAATATATGTGTATCAGCAATAGAGTCCGGATGGCGTTATCCAAGGAGACCATTCTGATAATTTTTCGGCCTGACTCATACTGCACCCAGCTTTCATACGTATTTCTTCGGTGTTACATTCGATTAATTTCTGGCGGTTAAAGATTGTAATCATAGGCTTATCACTCCGTTTATCATTTTTATTTCCGCAGCACTTGCATAAGACGTGTTGTACATAAATAAAAAAATAACTGTTAATAGTAGTGAAATAAAACGATTATGTTTCATAAAAATATCCTCCTTGTATATTATATTTAACAACTAATTGTTAAGCGTAAATTATCATATAATAATTATATTGACAACAATTTTCTGCTAACTTGTAATATAATTATGTATTTTCTGATATTTATTTAAGATATATTGATTAGATAGTTAATTCGCCTTAATATAATATTGTGGCATATTAGCCGATACAATTATTGACTATTTATAGCAATAGCCGTAAAATATATGTTAAGTATTAATATAAATACAATAAAGCATATCAATTTTAATGCTATTATAAGAATAGCGTAATTTTGGAGGTTTACTATGAGGATTTTTAAAACGGGAGAATATAGTAATAAAAGACGTCATAGCTGCAAGAAAATGGTATTATCCGCTGGAATGGCATTAATGCTGGCAGCAACCCCTGTAACAGCAATGGCTGGACAGGTATATGGCAGCAATACAGGTGTGACATCTGCAAACAGCGTGATGAATAATATAGCAGCCGGTCTTAGTATGAGCAATAAGATTGATGTATCAACATTAAAGAATAACAAGAAGGTGGGCGGAGATGATATTACTCTTGATAATGACCTTACAGACTGGAAGAATGTGACAGAAAGAAAGGCTTTATCAGATAAGGTATCAAGCTGGAAAGCAGTAATCTCAGCCGATTACTCTACATTATACATAAGCTATGAGGGAACAGCACAGTCAGAGTGGGATTATGGATATACAGGCCAGCAGAACCTTGTTGATATTACATATGCCACAGGGCTTAGTGACTCAACCAATCATATTCAGTTTGTTGCGTGGAATGGTGGAGCACAGGTTAAGAACGGCTGGTATGGTGATATAGAGGGTGCTAAGATGGTTACAGTTAATGAGGCACACCAGAATACAGCAGGACCATATACAGTTGAGGCTTCAATTCCTATGAATTTCTTTACGGAGGGTAATTTCAAGATAACATTTGCTGGTGTTACGGTAGATTTAGCAGATATAGAAGTGCTTGACGGCAGTGCGATTAAAGAGGATACAACAGAGGCTGTCTATGATGGCATAACAATAGATGGCAGTTTTAAAGACTGGGATGCAGTTGCCAAGTATAATGCAGCGTGTCCTAATGAAGCACACAAGGACTGCCTTTCAAAAGCAGCTATGGTGTTTGATGGAGATTATGTATACATATACTTAAAGGACGGAGCAACAGGAAGTGCTTATGGTGCTGGAACTCATTCCAATGGCAGGTATTCAATAAAGACAGACTTGGGCAGAGAACTTGTATTTCAACTTACACAGGATGGACAGGTTAATGGCATAGATGGTGTTTTGTGTCAGCATGTTGGAAGGCAGTGGGAAATAGCGGTTCCTAAGGATAAGCTTCCGATTTATAATAAGACAATATCATTTGGCTTATACCTTTCAGAGCCATTTGTTAAAGATGTAGCTAATCTTAAGGATGATGGCAGTAATGACAGTAGTGATGGTAATTATGATATAGCATATGATGGCTTATATGGCGACTGGAACAAATATCCACATACAACAATTCAGTATGCAACGCCAGGAACTCACGAACACGTTGCAGATGCCAGTGCTGCAATATATTGTGATGGAACACAGCTTTTTGGACACGTTGAAACTCCAATGCAGGCACATTTAACTGAAGCAGGTGGAGAGTTAACACAGGCAATTACAATAAAGTTTAATGATAATTGGAGTCAGGTGTTTTATCCAAGAATGGAGACAGTAGACAGTGATGGTAACATTAACTGGAATTCTCAAAAAGGTGGACTTTCCGAAGGTACATACGAATTCTACATTTTTTCAATAGATGCATGGCATACTTCAGCTAATATTAATAGCACTAATGAAGCAGATACCTGCTATGGAAAAATGATGGTGACTATTGGAAGTGATAAGGACGAATGTGAGTTTATAATAGACCTTAAGAAGGTGGCTGATAAGCTTGGATGTGATGTGAGTGATTTCAAGCAGATTGATGCACAGTTTGGAAGATTAGGGCAGCAGTGGGTTACAACAGCAGGTGCTTCAACAGGTGCCTGGCTTGGACTTTGCATATGCGTTCTTATAACAGTAGGTGTTCTCGTTTATCAGAAAAAGAAAGGCAGTAATCAGGTAACAGAATAATGAGTGTTAATCCAATCGTGGCAGTGGCAGTTATAGCAGTGTGGCTGTATATACTTTCAGTATTAACAAGAGCAAAGCTTTATGCGTGGAAGTTTATGTGGGGAAGCTTTGGGTTGTTTCTTATAATGATGATAACTATACGTCCCGTGCTTACTATGCCGCTGGCACGTTGTGTATCAGCACTGGCTGGTGTAGTTGGAAGTGTGACAGGAGCATTTACATCATATTTCAAGTATGGAATTATATTTATTCATACAGGAGTTACACAGGCGACACTGCTGATAGATTTTGAGTGTTCAGGAATTATTGAGATTATGGCATTTATATCATTGCTGGCATTCTTTAATGTATACAATTTCAGCGAAAAGGTTATGGTGGGAATAGGTGGTTTTTGCTATATAATGCTCTGTAATGCTTTGAGAATTGTGATGATATGTATGTCAGTATATTTTTGGGGAATGGGAGCATACTATGTGGTTCATACATTTATTGGAAGAATATTCTTTTACGTTCTAAGTGTATATCTGTATTTCTATGTATTTACCAAACCTCAGGTTATAAAGATGAAAGTAGGCAGCTTCTCATATGGTAATAATAAAACAAATTCTTAACTCATTTCTTTTCTGGGGCGGCTGGATAATCATTCCATTTATTATGGAGATTGTCCCGGCACTTGGAAGTGTATTTCTTCTTATCAGGAGAAATCTAAGACATAAGAAGAAAAGAAAAGAGATGAAGATATATCCAGAGATATCTCTTATTATTCCTGTATATAATTCAGCGGATACTCTGTATGGATGTATCAAGTCGGTTAATGACAGTACTTACCCTAATGATAAAATCAGAATATTCCTTGTTAATAATAAAGGTCAGGACAACAGCTTCGCCGTATATGCGGACTGTCAGAAGAAGTTTCCTGACCTTCTTATGCAGTGGCTTAATGCAGAGCAGGGCAAGTCAAGAGCACTTAACCTGGCCTTGTATAACAGTGACGGCAAGTATATTATTAATCTTGATAGTGATGGAATATTAGAGAAAAATGCACTTGTCAATCTTATTACAAGATTTGAACAGGATACAGATCTTAACTGTATGACAGGAGCTATTCTTACAATTCCTGAACAGATACAGGCATATAAAGGATTTTTTCCAAGACTGCTCCGTAATCTGGAATTTATGGAATATGCACAGGCTTTCCTTGCAGGCAGAAGCTATGCTTCCGAGATGAATGCAGTGTATACATTATCAGGAGCATTTTCCGCATTCAGAAAGTCAGTTGTGTTAAAGTCGTGGATGTATAACACGGATACAATATGTGAGGATACACATATCACATTCCAGATGAAATACAGGCAGAATGAACGAGTCGAAGTGTGCGAAGATGCGATATTCTTTGTTGACCCAATAGAGGATATGAACAAATTGTACACACAAAGACAGAGATGGCAGAGAGGAAGCCTTGAAGTAGCCAAGATGTTTATGGACAAGTCCTTTAAGGTAAAGAATATATTCAGCAATGTAAGTGTAAAGACTCTTCTTTATGACCACACATTTGCGTTTCCAAGAATGATATGGTATCTGGCACTTATATGCCTTATGGCTATTGGCTATTCGGGTAAGATGATACTTGTATCTACAGGAATAATATTCGGCTTGTATACACTTGCCGGATATCTGTACTTTATAGTTGTCGCGTATTTCCTTAACATCAATAAGGATGTAAAGAAATATTATGTACGGCACTGGTGGTGCATATTGTTCCTGCCGTTCTTTAATTTTCTCGTATTCTTTATAAGAGTAGCAGGTATTATTAACAGCATACAGACAGATAGTGCATGGAAGACGATGAACTTCACAGATGAGTGCAAGGCATTTGCTAAGGTTGTGAAACAGGATATGCAAAAGCCGGCGGCATTTATTGGAAAGTTAAGAAAAGCAGTCAATTACGAGCCTATGGAGGATATGGAGCTTATAGAGGTAGAAGAAGCTGATACACCGGAGGCTGTTGATATTACAGAAGACAAACGTAACATTATGGAAGATAAAACTATGGCAGAAGACAGTAAAGAAGCCGCAGAGAAAATAGAACAGATTGGACTGATAGATGAGGATGAGTCTTTATAAAATGTGTTAGATGGGAGTAAGCTATGAAACTGAAAGACAGATTGGGTAAACACCCGGTGCTTATTATTACAACAATATGTGTAATATGTGTAGCTGTTATAGCAGGATTTACAGCACATATAGAACTTCAAAGGTATGAGGACGGAATTCTTGATGTGTGTGCGACACAGCAGGATGCGTATGTACAGCTTGTTCTTGACCAGATTAATCTTAAGGATAATAGAAATGATGAGCAGATTATTAAGGAAATCCTTGAGACAATGGATGCCTCGTCTAACCATTACTGGACATTTTCAAAGGACCAGTCAATGCTATTTGTAAAAGATATAACAGAAACTAATAAATATAAAGGCGTTACAGCTTCAACATATTATATGTCAGATAGTGCCAAGGAGTTCATAGATGGTCTTATACAGAATAAGGTTGCGCATAAGACAATTAATATTAACGACAACGATTATATTGCCTCAGGAGTTCTGTTTGAATATAAGAATGAGCCATACAGATTATGCCTGCTTACACAGAGGGGTGCACTTCTTGATAACAACAGTTATCTTGGTGTAAAGACACAGATGACTACATTATTCGTGGTACTTCTTCTGATTATTGTCTTAGTGCCAATGCTTATGGCTTATTATATAAGACATATGTTATTCAAAATGGACGTACAGAAGGATACAATCGATACGGTCAACAGACGACTTTCAAAGATTAACCAGAAGCTTATGGAAAGCGACCTTCACGATACAAGAAATAATCTGTGGAAGCAGAAGGCTATTATTCCGTTTCTTGAAAAGATTACTAAGAGGGAGATATATCCGGTCACATTTATACATATCAAATGCAGGAATATTGAAAGCAGGGTTAAGTTTATAGAAAGAGCAGTATATATTCTTGATAAAAATGTTCTGAGATTTGAATATGGCAGGACGGATCTTGTGCTTATATTCATTAAGATTGATGAAAAGCGTGCCCTGGACAAGATTAATATACTTGTAGATGATAATTCATCAGTTGAGAACAGCCAGCTTGTTAATAATGAAGCTGATATTAGTAAACTTAAGGACAGATATAAACAGAGTAAGGCTGTATAAATACAGTGTATATGCTTAAAATATCAGACAGGAATGGAGATTAATATGGCAGTTAAGTTGTACAGGGAATATAGAATTAAATTTTACCTTAATATGAGGCATTACATAATTATTGATGGCAAGAAGGGTGAAATACATCCACACACATGGGAGTTCGCTCTGGATATTAAGTTTGGAAGAAGCTCATTTGTTGAGTTTAATATATTCGAGAAGGGAATTGCCAATTTCCTTGAAAAGTACCAGAATAAGGTGCTTAATGATGAAGAGCCTTTTGACAGCATAATGCCGACACTTGAGAATGTAACTGATTATTTTTCAAGTGAATTCTACAGGATAATTCATGATATCGGTGGAATGATGACAAGATTAGAGGCGAGCGAAACTCCTACAAGAAGTTATATTGTTAATATGGCAGAGCAGGAGGGAAATGCACAGATTAACGCAGATACAGAGAATATAATATTATCTGAGGTTATGGATGCAGTATTAGATGATTTAACAGAAGGATGATGGCTGTTATGAATAGAAATGATGTGAACAGGAAGACGTGGTATCTGTTAATTCTTATGCCAATAATATATCTGGCAGTGTCAGTGCTTGTTGTATTCTTAGTTAAGAATAATGGGGCATACCCTACAGGTTCAGATACTATGTATCATATATTCCGTGGAGATTATGTATACAATTCTATAAAGGAAGGCAGCTGGTATCCTATATATAATTCTATGTGGTATAACGGCGTGGAGATTATGCGTTACTGGGCACCGCTTACAGCATATTATATGGCATTATGCCAGATGATTGCAGGTGGAGGACAGCTTGCAGGATACCTTATATTCGTGGGCTCAGTCTGCTTTTTTAACAGCATATTATGGCTTATAATAGGCAGGAAAATGAATAGGCCATATCTTGGTGCATTTGTTGGACTTATATGGTTCTTTATGCCTAATAATCTGCTTGCATTGTTTGTTGAAGGTAATCTTGCAAGATCATTGTGTATGATATTTCTGCCTGTATTCATATATGCGGTATGTGAATATCTGTCAGAGAGAAAGAGAATATATATTCCTATAATTATAGTTACATTCGCACTTATGGCAATGTGTCATCTTGGCTATGCTGGTATGATTGCACTGGCAGTGCTTATATACTGCATAGTGTATATGTTCCAGCAAGGCAATAAGAGAGCGGTATTGGAAGTGATTGTCAGCATACTGCTTGGATTTATGGTTCTTGGAATATGGCTTGTTGCTTCGCTTAATGGAGGAATAACATCACTTGATAACTCAGAAAATATGGCTAACTTCTTTCAGAAGCTTGTTGTTACTCTTAATCCGCTTGATAGAATTAAGAGCAATAACTCCCATTTCTACTATGGGATTGCAGCGTGCATAATAGCGGTATGCGGAATATTCCTTGGATATAAGAAGTCAAGAGCGGGATTTGTGACAGCGGTAGTCATTCTTGTATGCACTACTACAGCTATGTATCCGGTGTTAAGCCTTCTTCCAGGAAGCCAGTATCTTTGGATGTTAAGATTTATTTCCATAGCATTATGCTTTATATTGTACAGCTTTCTTAAGTGGGATACATTAAAGAAGCCGTTGGTGCTATTGATGTGTGTTCTTCTTATAGCAGATATAGTGCCATCACTTACATTGATAACAGGCGGAAGTCTGTTTACAGAAGATAATAAAATATCTTTAAGTGGAATGTTCAGCCGGTATAATAGTACATCAGAGGATAATTCTTCTGATACATCGCTTATTGATGATATTTTATCATTAAATATGACAGATACAAGTGAGGCAGAGGACAGGATTAATCAGATACAGAACTATACACTTATATCAAAGGCACAGAGCATAACAGGACAGAGGCTTGCACTTATGGATGCGAGCAGTCTTGGAGCTATGGGTGCGTGGCTTACAGCAGACTGGAATAACGGAGTGCCGGCTGCATTTGGTGCGGGCTGGGAAGCGGCTAACACATCAACTAACATAGCCAATCTTAATAAGGCTATGGCTGAAAGCAGATTTTACTATATGTTTGACAGATGCGAGGAGCTTGGTAACGACACAGTTGTTGTAAGGCTTTCACAACTTAATAAATATACAGGAACTCTTGATAAGCTTGATGAGGCGGCAAATGCTGTGGGTTATAAGCTTGTTGACTACAATGGTGATTACAGGCTTTATCATCTTGATGTTAATGGTAACTGGGGAACTATAAGCACTTATGAAGCTATAGGAATAGGAAGTGGTGCTTCAGGAATTTCTTTAAGATTTCCAGCGGTAGAAGAAACGGACTCTTATAATCTTGATGATTATACATTTGAGCAGTTATCGCAGTATAAAGAGATATTCCTTGACGGCTTTACTTATAATGATAAAGAGGCGGCAGAGGAGCTTATTATAAGACTTAGTGAGGCAGGGGTTAAGATTATAATCTCAGCAGACTCCATTCCGCAGGATAAGAGAACCCATACACAGACATTTCTTGGAGTTACCTGTAATGCGGTTAAGTTCGAGAATGGTTATCCAGAGATGAATACAAGAATTGGGCGTGTATATACAGATATGTTCCCACAGGGACACACTGAGTGGAATACTGTATATCTTGATGGACTTGATACTTCTTACGGAAGTGTTGACGATAATGGACTGAGTCTTGATTTCTATGGAACAGTTAAGAATGATAATATAATAATGTGTGGTCTTGGCATTATGAATTTCTACAGTATGACAGGTGATAAGACAGTTGGAAGACTGCTTGAGAATATGTCGGGTCTTACACAGGAAACATTGCCACAAAGAAAGATAGTTCCTCTTACAATTGATTATACAGGCAGCACGATTACAATAACATCTAATGAGGATAATGTTAACACTGCACTTGCTTATCACGACATATTCAGCACAGCACAGAATATTGAAAAAAAGAATAATCTTATGTATATACAGAAAGGTACAACAGTTATTAATATTAAAGTGCCTTATGTATGGCAGGGAGCAATTGTCAGCATAGCAGGAATTATCCTGTCAGTTGTATGGGTGATTGCTCTTGGAAAGACAGGAAAGTCAGGGAAGAATAAGAATGAGAATATTTGATACACACGCACATTATGATGATGAAGCATTTGATGTAGACAGGGACGAACTGCTTAATAAGCTTTTATCTACAGACATTGATACTATTGTAAATGTCGGTGCAAGCATAGAAGGGTGCAGGAAGACTTTAAATCTTGCGAAGCAGTATAAGAATATATATGCGGCTATAGGCGTTCACCCAGATGATTATGACAAACTTAATGAGGATATTATAAGCTGGCTTAAGGAAGAAGCACTAAGCAATCCGAAGGTTGTTGCAATAGGTGAGATTGGACTTGATTATTATTATGATGAGCCAGAGAGGGCAGTACAGCTTAAATGGTTTGAAAGGCAGTTACAGATGGCTGTTGAAGTTAATAAGCCAGTGATTATACATTCCAGAGAAGCCTGTGCGGACACAATTAACATTTTAAAAAATGGAAATGCGGACAGGATAGGTGGAATAATACACTGTTATTCATATACTAAGGAGTCGGTCAAGACATTTTACGATATGAACTTCTACTTTGGAATAGGCGGCGTGCTTACCTTTAAGAATGCAAGAAAGCTTGTTGAGGCGGCGGAGGTTATACCAATGGAGCGCATATTATTAGAAACAGACTGCCCATATCTTGCGCCAGTTCCTAACAGGGGCAAAAGAAATGACAGCAGTAATATAAGATATGTCATAGAAAAGCTGGCAGAAATCAAGAAAATGTCTTATGATGAGATAGTGGACATTACTAATAACAATGCGAGAAGGTTATTCTTTAAAGAGGCATAACATATTCGTCAATCAGTAATTATAAGAATGGAGATTATATAGTGGATAATAAATACGCACACGTTATGCACCTTGGCAATCCGACTAATACAATCGCGGTGCTTAACAGATACGGTTTTAATTTTCAGAAGAAGTTCGGTCAGAACTTTCTTATAGATGAAAATGTAGTTGAAAAGATTGTGAGGGAAGCCGGAGTTACGAAGGATGATTTCGTGCTTGAGGTAGGACCGGGTATTGGAACTATGACACAGATACTCTGCGAGAATGCAAGAGAGGTTGTAGCTGTCGAGATTGATAAGAAGCTTATACCAATTCTTACAGAGGATACACTGTCGTGGTATGATAACGTAACAGTTATCAATGAGGATATATTAAAGCTTAATATTAAGGAACTTGCAGACAAGAAAAATGGTGGTAAGCCAATAAAGGTTGTTGCTAACCTTCCTTACTACATAACAACTCCTATTATTATGGGACTTTTTGAGAGTGGTGTGCCTTTGGACAGCATAACTATTATGGTTCAGAAGGAAGTGGCAGACCGTATGCAGGTAGGTCCGGGAACTAAAGATTACGGTGCACTTTCATTAGCAGTGCAGTATTATGCCAGACCTAAGATTGTGCTTAATGTTCCAGCAAGCTGTTTTATGCCACGTCCAAATGTAGACTCAGCGGTAATAAAGCTTGAAAGATACCAGAAGCCTCCAGTTGATGTGCTTGATGAACATCTTATGTTCAAGATAATAAGAGCTTCATTTAACCAAAGAAGAAAGACTATGATGAACAGCGTGGGTAATAGCGGTGAAGTCAATGTATCCAAAGAGGAACTGCTTAAAGCATTAGAACAGTGTGGATTTTCTGCTACAATAAGAGGAGAAGCACTCACATTAGAGCAGTTCGCGGCTCTTACTAATGCGATAATTAATAACAGATAACAGACAGCATATAATTAAGGCAATGAATATTTACCTCCTTTAGGACATAAGATTGATTAGTTAATCTTATGTCCTAAGGGAGGTTTTTAAATGGCTGATTATCAACGTTTTGTGTCATATATCTATTCATATCCGGGTGGAGTTAAGGATAAGAATGTAGGCTTTGCAAAGGTTGAAGTTGTCAGGGGAGAAATCCGGTTAAATATTAATCTAAGGGGTGTATATACTGATACTCCGGAACTATTCGGGGTGTATCTGTTATTCGCAGGTTATAACAGTGGTGAATACCAGCTTTTAAAGGCTGGCGACTGTATGGTGCAGAATGGTATGGCTGTGTACAAGGGCATATTTAATTCGTCCAACATTGATAGTACAGGGTACGCATTTTCTGACATATGCGGCATTGGAATAGCCAATCAGGCGGATACATTCTATATGATGTTCTCGATATGGGAAGACGAGAGCATTAATACACAAAAAATCCACTTTGTTGACAAAGAAATGTTGATTAATGAAAGAAAAAGAGCTTCTGTTGTTGATAATTTCAAAGGTAGTACCAATGAACCAGACAATGCCAGCTATGACGTAGCAGTAGATAATAATGCACAAGAAAATGCTGATGCTTCGCAGAATATGAATGGAACAGTCAGGGCAGCACAGTCAGACAGTAATACAGCATGCACTAATGGATGTATGATACAGGCGGATAAGAATGTTGCAATTATGCAGGCGGAGGCTTTGGATAACTGCACCGGTCAGGGTAATAAGATAATGGAAAGTGATAATGATAAGTCAAAAAGAAAAAAAGCAAAGACCAGCTTTGACAAAAAAGTCGATAAATTATTGTATGCAAAGCCTGATTATATTGACGCATTTGATGATGACTATCTGTACGACTGCGTAGAGGTGTCAACAGAGGTGCTTAAAGAGCTGTTGTCCATAGAGAATGACATAATAAATAACAGTTTTTTAATACACGGATATTATAATTTCCGGCATCTTTTGTTTGGCAGGGTGTGTGAAAATGAGAATAACACACATTATTTTATTGGCGTGCCGGGAATGTACTGCAACAGGGAGAGGTATATGGCTTCAATGTTTGGCTTTAACAATTTTAAGAAAAGCCATAGAAGCGATTATTCTAATCCATATTTTGGATACTGGTATCAGGAGATATAGACAAAACGTCTGTGATCCTGCCATTTGCCGTTAAGCTTTACATAAGAATGTGCAATGCCTTCATCAATAAATGACATTTTGTCCATAAGGTGGAGTGAAATCTTATTGTCAGGATGAATGTAACATTCTGTGCGGTGGATACCTAAATCGGGAATTACCACATCAAGCATATGGGCAATCATAAGGGAAGCAAGCCCTTTGCCGCGGTTAAGACGGTCTATTTTATATCCCATATTAGCAGATGGTGATGAGCCTCTGTTGATGTGGGATAAAGAAATAGTTCCGATAATGTAGTCGGGATTGTCATTAGATACAAGAAAAAATCTTACAAAATGTAAAGACATAAGAGCTTTGTTCTCAGCATTGAGCATATTCTTGATGAATTCTTCTGTATAGAAAGCTTCTGGCTTATCACTTTCATATATATCAAAATCGTTGCGGTTTCTGTAATAGAAATCCAGAACATCAAGGCTTTTATCACAGCCTAATACTTTAAGCGTGTAATCTCCAAGACTGTATCTTACGTTCATAGGTAGTCCTCCAGGTGTTAAATGCACTTTAAATAATTATGTTAAGGTATTCCTTGAATTAACGGTTAATAAATCCCTGATTGTTATCTGCGTCAGAGCTTTCAGCAAGTGCCTTTTCTTTGAGTATTTTTTTCTTCTCGCGCAGTTCCTTAAAGAAGGAGCTTAGCATAGTTGAACACTGTTCTTCGCATACGCCCCTTACAACCTCAGCCTGATGATTAAATTGTGGCATTTGCAAAATGTTAAGAACAGAACCGGCACAGCCAGCCTTAGAATTCATTGAACCGATAACTACACGTGGAATTCTTGCTTGAATAATAGCGCCGGCACACATCTGGCAGGGCTCTAATGTTACATACAGGGTACAGCCTTCAAGTCTCCAGTCCTGCATATAACGGCTTGCTTTTTTAATTGCGGTTATCTCAGCGTGTCCAAGTGTAGTCTTGTCGGTATTACGTCTGTTATATCCTCTGCCAATAATCTTACCATCATACACGATAACACACCCGATAGGCACTTCATTAATCTTAGCCGCTTTCTTCGCCTGTCCAATCGCCAGTTTCATAAAATGAATATCCATATTGTCAAATTCGTCATTAACCATAAAATCCACCAAAATCCGATCTAAACTTTTAAGATGAGCACTTTTGTGCTCATTATATCACGATTCGTAGCTTCGCTACTCTCCGCTGCTATCGCAGCTATCGTAATCGTCATTCGCCGTTCGCCAGATATCTGCTAGCAGCTTTCTGGCTCTCTTGCGCTCATTATATCATATGCCCTGCGTTGCTTTTCCACGAATCCGAAGTTTCGAAGAAACTTCTAAGTGACTACGAAGTAGTCATATTATATCATATGCCCTGCGTTGCTTTTCCACGAATCTGAAGTTTCGAAGAAACTTCTAAGTGACTACGAAGTAGTCATATTATATCATATGCCTTGCGTTGCTTTACCACGCATATGAAGTTTCGAAGAAACTTCTAAGTGACTACGAAGTAGTCATATTATATCATAAAAAAGAAATTTTTAAAAATATATTGACAAACCTGCCTCTTAGTTGTATGGTTAGTTACATAAGTAATGAACCAAATAACGAATTATGGTGATTAACAAAATAACAGAATGGAGAGATTGCATGCAGGAACATTTAACGCAGGAAAAATCCATATATATACAGATAAGTGAGATGATAGAAACAGATATCTGCCGTGGAATTCTGCTTGAAGAAGAAAAAGTTCCAAGCACGAATGAGCTGGCAAAGCTGTATACGATTAACCCTGCAACGGCGGCCAAAGGTGTCAACATACTTGTTGATGAGGGAATACTTTATAAGAAAAGAGGTATTGGAATGTTTGTAAGTAAGGGTGCTAAAGATATGATACTTAATAAAAGAAAAGGTGCATTTTATGAGAACTATGTCAAGTCATTGATAGAGGAAGCCAAGAGTATCGGAATAACAACTAAAGAATTAATCAAGATGATTGAAGAAAGCGAGAGTTAATATGTGCGGTCTGGAGTGTAAGAATATAAGTAAAAGCTATAAGGATAATAAGGTGCTTGATAATGTGAGCCTTAATATTGAACAGGGAAAGATATATGGTCTTATAGGAAGAAATGGTGTTGGAAAGACAACACTTATGTCAATTATGACAGGACAGAATCCAGCGGACAGCGGAGATGTTACATATAATGGACAGCCTGTGTGGGAAAATGCAGAGGCGTTAAGCCATATATGCTTTTCAAGAGAGATTAATACCAAGAGCCTGCTTGGAATGAACAATCAGAAGGTTAAAGAATATCTTCGTCTTGCTTCAATATATTATAAGAACTGGGACAAGGATATGGCAGAGGAACTTGTGAAAAGGTTTGGTATTGATAAAAAGAAGAAGGTATGTAATCTTTCAAAAGGAATGTTGTCAATGCTCACAGTGATAATAGGACTTGCAAGCAAGGCGGAGATAACAATTCTTGATGAGCCGGCAGCAGGGCTTGATGTTATCGTCAGGGAAGAATTCTACAAGCTTATTATAGATGAGCAGCAGGAGAATGGCAGAACATTTATAATATCAACACACATCATTGAAGAAGCGGCAAATGTATTCGAAGAAGTTATAATACTTAAAGATAAATGTGTATATTTAAAGGAAAATACAGTTGAATTACTTGATAAATGCCGTTATGTATCAGGTCTTGAAGAAGATGTAAAAAATGCTGTTGATGGCTGCAAAATTATCAATGAAGAACATATAGGAAGAAGCTACGCTGTTACAGTAATGCAGGATGGCGATGGGAAAATCAAAGCAGTTCAACATGTTACGGTACAGTCGGTTTCACTTCAGAATTTATTTATTGCGATATGTGGACAGTCGAATATGTAAGGAGGGGTGACCTATGAATTATGGATTGGCAAGAATAATCAAAGAACCATTGTATCAGGCATTGAGGAACACTATGTATATAATAATAGGTGCATTTGCATTGACAATATATAGTATGTTTGTAGTTAATGATAAGGGAGCACATTCCGCTTTGGCAGTTGGAATGTTGTTTTCCCAGTGTATTATATATATTGGTGGATATGTCATAGTATTATTTATGATTTGTTATACCTGTCAGAATATTTCACTTGCAGTTTCTTTTGGCTGCACAAGAAAGCAGGCTGTGGTGGGGGTCTATATTATTGAGTTTCTAATGGGCATTTTCTTAATTATTGTGTCAGTAGCAGGAGCCTTAACAGCTGGTTTAATGGGAGTTGATATCAGTCTTGGAATATGGATATTGCAGGCGGTACTGGTTATGCTTATATGTATAGCTGTGGCTAATATAGGTTCAAGCATAACATTAAAAGTGGGAAGAATAGGTTATATGTCAATGGTTTTAATAATGGGATTTGTAATGGGAATTATGACGGTTTTCATCAAATCAACATTAGCTGCAGGATATAGCATTATGGGTGGATTTATAAATCTTAATGCAGGCACCTGTACTACAGGAATAATAGCCGCATTTATAGCTGTGTTAATATCAATGTATATATATTACCTTGCGATAAGAAAGCTTGTAGTGAGAAGCTAGGGCTGGAATGGAGAAGAATATGGAAGAGATAGCGAAGATTTTTAAAATAAACAAGACAGGTATAATGCAGACATTTATGATACTCATAATATGTTCGGTTGCAGGGAATATTATCCACGATGTAATTATGTTAATGGAGAACATAGGACTTGTAGAGAAAGATTATACAGTATTTCCAATGGGAAGCTTTATGGTAATAATTGGAATTATTGCCACAGTTATATTTGCAGCGACAACTTATAACTACACAAGATTCAATATGGATGTATCATATGGATGCACGAGGAAGATGTATATTATAAGACAATGGGTGTTTGATATTGTGGTTATTATTATGGCGTGGGCAGGATTAGGTATTACATATCTGTATGAGAACTGGAAGTTTGCGGCATTTTATTCAGAATATAGACTGGAGCTTAGCATAACACCGCTTTTTCACTTCAAATATTTTGTTGTTTCATTGATAATGTTAAGTTCATTTAATATGCTTATTAGTTCACTGATTATAAAATATGGAATAAAGGGCAGAAGAATAATGGCATTCGCATATATGATAATCTGCTTCTCGATGGCTAAGGCAGAGAATATATATCAGGGGATATATGAGAGAATATTAACCCTGCCAATTGGAACAGATATATTATTATGGCTGGTGACATTAATTATAGCGGCTGTATCAGCAGTGGTGGCAATACTATTAATTAAAAAACAACAGGTTGCAAATTAGAGTGGTAAAATCAAAAAAGAATGTTATAATAAAGTATCACACATTGTAGTATATATTTAAAGGAGCAAGTGATGGATACTTTTAATGCAACTAAGGGGGCAACAATACTTATAGTTGATGATTCACGTTTCCAGCGTACTATAATAAGGGAATTGTTAAGGGAACATTTTAATATTTTTGAAGCTGAATCTGGTGAAGAGTGTCTTGGTATAATTAAAAAGGACAAGGTGTCTATTGATTTACTCATTCTTGATCTTGAAATGCCGGGAATAGGCGGCTTCGATGTTTTAAGGCGGCGACAGGAGATACAGCATTTTGCTGATATACCTGTAATAGTCCTTACAGCGACTAACAGCAGTGATGTTCAGGCAAGTGTGTACGAGCTTGGAGCTAATGACTTTCTTATTAAGCCGATTGACCCTAAGACAGCATTTTTTAGAATTCAGAACCTTCTTAAGTCAAAGCACAGAATAGCAAGTCTTATTAAAGAGTATGACGATTTCAAGTTTAAATCAAAGATTGATGAGATGACAGGACTTCTTAATAAGTCAGCAACAATAAAGCTTATAACGGATGCATTAAAAGAATATTCGAATGGACTGCACGCTTTGATGGCAGTGGATATTGATAATTTCAAGGCAATTAATGATGTGTATGGACATACAGTAGGTGACCATACAATATCTATTGTTGCAAGCGTTATGGCATCACAATTTGAAAAAACAGACATTGCAGGAAGAATAGGCGGCGATGAGTTTGTATTATTTGTTCGTGACATTGAAAGCAGGAAATATGTGTATGAAAAGGCACAAAAGATTGTTGATATAATATCAGCCAAAGAGAATATGTCTATTCCAGAGGATGTAACAATTAGTATAGGTGTTGTATTTACTGATGGAACAGAGAAAGATTATACAGAGTTATTTGCCAAGGCAGATGAAGCACTTTATGAGTCAAAGCATGCAGGAAAGTCGTGTTACCGCGAATATGGTGTCAAGCTTGACGGCAGGAAGGCATCAAAGACAATACCTGTTATTACACGCTCAAGAAATGTGATAAGTATAATTGAGTTCGTGCACGAATCATCTTATGATATAAGAAAGATAGATAATGTTAATGATTTTGAAGAATTAATTAGTGGGGTAAAGAATATTCCGTGCATTTATGTAGATATATCCGAGATGGAAGATAATGGATATAGGGTACTTGAGGATATAACTAATACAGACAATTTAATAATAAAGAATATGCCAATTGCCATTATATGTAAAGAGGGAAGTATGGAGCAGATACGTCTTGCAGCAGGCTATGATTGTGTTAAAGACATATTATTTGCACCAATTGAGCCACAACAGCTCAAACGCCGTATCGCAGCTTACAGGAGTAAGATAAGTGATTAACTTTACTTGACAGAGTTGGTATATAACATTTATAATAAAGGAACCGTGCAGCCGGGGAGTTAGCGGCACCTTGTACCTGCAATCCGCTATAGCAGGGGTGATGTTCGGCAGAGGGCGAGATTTTATGGAGCCGCCCGATATAAGTGGTGATGACATTTGGGTCTTTCGCAACAGGAATTCATGAACCATGTCAGGTCAGGAATGAAGCAGCATTAAGTGAAACCTTCTGTGTGCCGAAAGGCAGCCTGGATCGAGCTAACTGTATCGGTAACGTCTGTGGATGATCATTCGAAGCTGAACGCACGGTATTTTTGCGCGAGTAACGATGAGAATGGATTGAAAGAAGGACGTTTCCTGCTAGCAGGAAAAAGGCCTTATTGCAATCGATTCGAGGAGCACCGCGACAGTGACAGAAGCGGAAGCTTCTGGAACGCCATCGTTACGAGTTGAGCGAAGTGTAACGTATTGTAATATGCGATGAGAATGGATTGAAAGAAGGACGTTTCCTGCTAGCAGGAAAAAGGCCTTATTGCAATCAATTCGAGGAGCACCGCGACAGTGACAGAAGCGAAGCTTCTGGAACGTCATCGTTACGAGTTAAGCGAAGTGTAACGTATTGTAATACGCGATGAGCGAAACACCTCTTCAGAAAGGAAGTCCTCTAAGTATGTCATATCAGGCCCTATACAGAAAGTGGCGTCCTGACACCTTTGAAGATGTTAAAGGTCAGGATCATATAGTTACAACATTAAAAAATCAGATATTGGCAGACAGAATAGGACACGCATACCTTTTCTGTGGTACCAGGGGAACTGGCAAGACGAGTGTTGCAAAGATATTTGCCAGGGCAGTTAACTGCGAACACCCGGTTAATGGAAGTCCATGTGGCGAATGTCCTGCATGTAAGGCAATTGCAGCAGGAACGTCTATGAATGTAATAGAGATTGATGCGGCATCTAATAATGGTGTCGATAATATAAGAGAGATAAGAGAAGAAGTACAATACTCTCCAACAGAGGGAAAGTACAAAGTATATATAATAGATGAGGTTCATATGTTGTCTATAGGAGCGTTCAATGCACTGTTAAAGACACTTGAAGAACCACCTGCATATGTAATATTTATACTTGCAACAACAGAGGCGGCTAAGATACCGATAACTATTATGTCGCGCTGTCAAAGATATGATTTTCACAGAATATCAATAGAAACAATAGCAGACAGGCTCACTCAGCTTATGAAAGCAGAGAATATAAGCGTTGAGGATAGGGCAATAAAATATGTAGCCAAAGCGGCTGATGGTTCTATGCGAGATGCACTCAGTCTGTTAGACCAGTGCATAGCATTTTATCTTGGCAAAGAGCTTAAGTATGAAAATGTACTTGACGTGCTTGGAGCAGTTGATACAGAAGTGTTCAGCAAGATGTATAAGACAATAAAGACATCAGATGTTGCAGGCTGTATGAATCTTATGGAAGACATAATTATGCAGGGCAGGGATTTGTCTCAGTTTGTGACAGATTTTGTGTGGTATTTAAGAAATCTTCTGCTGATTAAGACAACAGATGATATAGATAAGATAGAAGATGTTATCGAGGTATCCAAGGATAATATTAAGGATATGATAGAAGATGCCAGGGACGTAGATGTTGACAGTATAATGCGTCATATAAGAGTTCTGTCAGAGCTTTCCAATGAGATGAAGTATGCAACGCAGAAGAGAGTTAAGGCAGAGGTAGCTTTTATTAAGCTTATGAAGCCGGCCATGGAAAGTCCTAAGGATATGCAGGAGCTTGCAGGCAGGGTAAATGACCTTGAGAACCAGTTAAGTGAAGCTCTTAGTAAATTACAGTCAGGTGCATATATAACTAAGGATATGCTTGATAATATGTCATTACAGTCAGGTGGTGCTGGTGCTTTAGGCACTGGCAGCAGGAATGATGCAGTACAGGAAGAAAAGCCTGTTCTTAGAAGAAATTATGATGCAGTCACAGATGATATAAAGCAGATAGCAGGACAGTGGAGTCAGATAGTGGCTTCAATGGATGATGCACTGCTTATGAATTTGTTAAAGCAGGCTGATGTTACTGTAACAGAGGATGGTAATAGCCTTGAGATTATGGTAAAATCTATTAGTGGTTATAACGTGATAAGCAGGGAAGAAACAATCGCTAAGATAGAGGAGCTTATCGAAGAAAGAACAGGTATATCAGTAAGAGTGGTATGCACAAGAATTGATGAAGATGAGGATTTTAACAGGCGTTATATAGCATTAGAGGAGCTTGTTGGAATGGATATCGAAATAGATGATAAGGAGGAATTTATATAATGGCTAAAAGAGGTGGATTTCCAGGAGGAATGCCTGGCAATATGAACAATCTTATGAAGCAGGCACAGAAAATGCAGAAGCAGATGGAAACACAGCAGGCAGAGCTGGAAGCAAAGGAATTCAGTGCGGCAGCAGGCGGCGGTGTTGTAGAAGTAACCGTTCCCGGTAAAAGAGAGGTTACAAAGGTCAAGATTGACCCGGAAGCCGTAGATCCGGATGATGTAGAAATGTTAGAAGATTTAATTATGGCAGCAACCAACGAAGCACTCCGCAAGTGTGAAGAAGAATCACAGGCGCAGATGTCTAAGATTACCGGAGGACTTTCAGGACTGACAGGAGGCCTGTTCTAATGGACATTTACAGCGGTCATATGAACAAGTTAATAGAACAGCTGTCGAGATTACCAGGGGTTGGGGCAAAAAGCGCCCAGCGCCTGGCATTTCACATTATAAATATGCCTAAAGAAGAAGTTGAGGGCATAGCCAATGCAATGATTAGTGCTAAAGAGCATATACATTACTGTAAAGAATGTTATACGCTTACTGATGAGGAACTTTGTCCGATATGCAAAGATCCTAACAGAAATCACAAGCAGATTATGGTCGTTGAACAGACAAGGGATATGGCAGCATACGAAAAGACAGGAAAGTATGAGGGCGTGTATCATGTACTTCATGGAGCTATAAGTCCAATGCTTGGAATAGGTCCATCAGATATTAAGCTGGCAGAACTTATGAAGCGTCTTCAGAAAGATGTAGACGAGGTAATAATCGCTACGAACTCTAATCTTGAGGGAGAAACAACAGCTATGTATATAAGCAAGATGATAAAGCAGGCAGGCATAAAGGTTACAAGAATAGCCAGTGGAGTGCCTGTAGGCGGAGACCTTGAATATATAGATGAGGTTACACTCCTAAGAGCACTTGAAGGCAGGACAGAATTATAATAGTTACATATTAATATTGAATAAATCGGACATATGCAGAATGGCATAATGATATGAAGAGGTATACATATGGCGGAGAATATGATTGGAGAGATAATAACAGAGCACAGAGAAAGAATGCTTAATCTTAAGAAATATTATCCTTTTTTCAAGCTTATTGATACTTCATTTTCCCAGTTTAAGGAGGGCAGATATGAAGCACTTGATATGGGATATATCGTGATGGCTGTTCTGCGTTTTTTTATTGAGGAAAATAACTTCAAGGAAAAGGAAGTTACATACAAGGAGTATCAGGAGTTCTTTAATAACATAATAAGGCACGACTTTGATATGAAGCTTACTGAGGAAGAAAGCAGGGAAGTGGCAGATTATGTCTTTGATAAGATGAAGAATGAGGGAAAGCCATTTGAGTATGCGTATTATGACCCTGTGGAGAAGAAGAAGAGAGTATCAAGGGTTAAGCTTATAGAAAGTACAATAAAAGATAATACTGTGTGGTACAGTATAAGTGCTGATGCGGTAGAGTTCTATCTTGATACGAAAGAGATTAAGGACGAAAGCCGTATAAGCGTGTCACAGCTCCTTTTGGAGAAAATGATTAATTCCAATAACTTTAAAGGCGGAGTAGAGGTTATAGAAAGAATTAATGAGGAAGTTGGAAGGCTTAAGGTTAAGAAGAATGAAGTTATGGATATGCTTTCCAAAGATGTAAAGACAGGACTTGAACATTATGAGGATTTTGTCAATACAGGAATGAAATGGTTCGTTGATGAGGAGAAGCTTTTTAAGAAGAACAAGGAACTTATTGACAAGGCAATAGAAAGGCTTGAGAGTAATTCATCAGCGACAGAAAGCTATTACAGGACATTAAAAGAAATCCATTATCTTGAGGACCAGCTTAAAATAGCAATGAACAAGCACGCGGAACTTCTTCGTGACTGTACTGATATGCAGAATAAGACAGATGAGGCAGTAAAGAAAGCAAAGCTTTCAAGGCTTCGTCCACATATGGATTTCACAGCGGCACTCTCAGATATGATAAGGACAGATGATGCTTCGTTACTGTCATTTATAATAGAGCCGCTGTTAAAGCTTAATATAAAGAAGACATTTGACATAAAGACAATAGATGAAGCACTTCTTGTAAAGCCGGCAAGATATGATAAGAAGGAATATGTAACAGAGGACACACCAGAAGATATAGTATATGAAGATGAGATAGAAGATGAAAGAATAAGACATAATTACATCTTTATAATGAATAATCTTAAGGAGTGTATTAACAGAAAATGTATGAATAAATCGGACATTTTAACGCTTGGAGAATTCAATAATATAATGTCAGAGGCTTATGGAGAGGAAATTCTTAATAATGCTGATTATTATTCTTTCTTTGTTAATCTGTGCCAGAAAGACAGTTATGTTATCGGTGGAGATAATATGCAGTCAGAAACATTTCTTGATGACATATTAAAGGAGGGTTTTGAAGGAAGTGAGCCTGTACATATAATTATGGAAAAGGGAACAGATGAAATAATAGATTACACCAATGTGCAGGTAATGAATATTACATTCAGAAAAGAGGCAGACGATGGAAAATAGAAATCTTGAAAAAGCATTGGATATAGTATCGAAGCTTATAACAGGTGAAGAACTTACTGAGCGTGGTGACAATAGTTCTTTATATCAGGAATATAACAACAATGCAGAAATCTATGACATAGTACATATGTCACTTAAGAAGCTTAACCTTTCAATATATGAGTATAATAATGGACTATATGTCAGTGCAGGAGAGAACAACAGGGTGTTTGGCTATACGAATGAAGAACTGCGTAAAGAACTTGGCATTAAGGTGAATAAAGATTTATATATGGCATATTTTGTTATATACAATATTATAACAGAATTCTATACGGCATCATCTAATACAACTTATGTTGAGTTCGTAAAGGTTGAGGATATTGTTAAAAATGTTGATTATTCGGTGTCAGCAATTATTGATAAGAAGTTGGGAATGATTATTGATGACATAGAGGAGAACAGCTTTAAACAGATAGCTTTAAGCTGGGACGAGCTTCCGGTCATAACAGTTGAAGATACGGCAGATGTAAGAGCTGCAAGAAACTCTAAGACAGGTTTTGTGAAAATGGTACTTAACTTCTGTGTGTCACAGGGGCTTTTAATGGAAGCACAGTCAAGATATTATCCAACAGACAGATTTAAAGCACTTATCGAGAATTATTTTGATGAATACAAGGGACGTATGGCAGAGATTATGCAGTCTTTGATTTAACAGCTTAAGAATGTACTATGTAGTGCAGGAAAGAGGTAGATATGCCACAGATTAATAGAATAAGAGTTAATAATGTTAAATATAATTTTGGAACGCAGTTCTATGATGATTTTATAATGCGTTTTAATTGCAAAAATACAATATATGACCTTGCTAATGGTGGTGGAAAGAGTCTTTTAATGCTTCTTCTTATGCAGAATATGATTCCTAATTGTACACTTGATGAGAAACAGCCTATAGAGAAGCTTTTCAGAAAAGGAAGCGGCAACACCTGCATACACTCGCTTGTTGAGTGGAAGCTTGATAATAATGCAGTTAAAGATGGTTTCAGATATATGACAACAGGTTTTTGTGCAAGAAAGGCAAGAGATGCCAAAGATGAAGAAAATGTTACTGACAGCACTGACACATTGACACAGGCTTCATCATCTGATAATACAAGTGTAGAGTATTTCAATTACTGCATTTTCTATAGAAAGTTCGGGGAAAATGACATAAAGAACCTGCCGCTTGCTGTTAATGGTGAGAGGGTTACTTATAATGGTTTAAAGGCATATTTAAGAGAAGCGGAGAAGTCAGATTATAACATTAAAGTATACATTTTTGACAGAAAAGGTGACTATCAGAGCTTTATATCACGTTACGGAATATATGAAAGTGCGTGGGAGATAGTAAGAGGCATCAATAAGACAGAGGGACATGTAAGAACTTATTTTGAGACTAATTACAGGACAAGCAGAAAGGTCGTTGAGGACCTTCTTATAGAGGAGATTATACAGAAGTCTTACAATAACAGGCTTTCAGTTGATAATGATGACTCTATGATGGCGAAGACACTACTTGATATTAAGGATAAGCTTATAGAACTTTCCAAGAAGAACAGTCAGATTAATGATTATGATAATCAGATAGAGGCTTTAACATATTTTAAAGATTATATTGCGACATATAAGGAATTCTATTCTAATAAAAGCAATATAGAGGACAAGCTTGCCAATATGCTCTTATCAGTGATTAATGCTGAGGGCAGAAAAGAAGCAGAGCTTTCAGAACATAATGAAAAAGAGCAGGAGCTTTATAATGAACTTTCTGATAAGAAATATAAGATAGCAGTAGCCAATGTATTAAAGGAAAAGAAGTCATTAAATGAGCTTGATAAGCTTGTCAAGGAAGCACTTTCAGATAGAAATAAGAAAGAGAACCAGATAAAGACTGCAAGGGAAAAGCTTATGCTTTTAGAGGCAGCTAATAATTATTGTGACTATATCAATTACGAAAAAGAACTTGTTAAAGTTAATACTGCAATTGACAGCCATATGATAGAGGATGAGGACATAGCGTCAGAATTAAACAGGCTTGCAGCTATATATAAGCAGTATTATGACAAGGCAGAAAAAGAACTTTCAGCTAAGACTGCCAGAGCAGCTATAGATGAGAAGAATTTAAGAGATGAGCTTAAAAAGGCAGATGAGAAACATCAGGAAGACAAGAATAACTGTGCTGTTATACAGGGACAGGAAAGTGCTGTAAAACAGCAGATTGAAAAGGATGAGAAAGAGCTTAAAAGGCTTTCTGACGCTTATGGAATACTGATTGTTGATGATATTATATCCAAGATAGAGGAATTAAGGGTACAGCATAATGGTATTCTTAAGGCAGAGGCTCTTTTGGAAGAAAGCATTAAAGAAACAACCAAGTCGGTATACAAGACAGAGGAAAAGATTAATATTGCTGAGTCTAATATTGCGATGTTAGATGAAAGAATTGACCAACTTCAATCACAGATTATAAGCAGGCAGGAGAATGAGAGCAAGCTTAAGGATTTGCAGAGAATATATGGAATTGCAGGAGCTGACAGATTAAAAGAAGGCATTTTCAAAGAATTCTTAAGAATGAATGACAAATATAATGAAGACAGCCAGAAGGCAGTTAAGCTTGGAAAACTTATAGAAGCAGTAAGTGCAGGTTCTTATTATATAGACAATCCTTCTTACAATAAGTTCAGGGAATATCTTAAATCAGTGTGCGGTGAAGCTGTAACAGAAGGTTATAAGTATCTTGAAAATGCAAGCGAACAGCAGAGAAAAGATATTGTTAAAAGAATACCATTTATACAGTACAGCTTTGTAATTGACAGTGGTTTTGACAAGTTAAAGGAAGCGGAACTGGGAACTGAAACACAGGATAGTGCTGTATATCCGGTAATAAGTGCAGAGGCACTTAAAGATGAAAATATTAATATAAACAGCGATAAAGTTATATTTGCATTTAATGACATAAGTTATCTTACAGACGATAAAAGACGTGATGTAAAGGTACGCATTTTAAGGGAAGAACTTGATAATCTTAACGATACCATAACAAAGCTTAATAGCAGAAAGCAGACAGTTCTTGAAGATTATGTGCTTTCGGTTAATGCTGGTGATACATCAGCGGAAAAGCTTGATGCACCTGAGGAGCTTCTTAAGAGAAAAAATGATATCAAAGAGAATATCGCTACATACAGAGCAGAGCTTGGACGATATAATGATAAGAAGTCACAGGATATGGCAGAACTTGAAAATGTCAGAAAGTCCAAGAAGTCTGTTGAATTAAACATAAGCAGATATGAAGAAATTGCAGTTGTAAATGAGAGGGTAACGGCGGGATATGTGACATTAAAACAGCTTACTGAAAAGCTTAAGGCTGCCGAAGCACAGATTATAGAATGTGCAGATTATCTTGATAAAATAAGAGAAGACTATATTAAGGCAGATGAGTATAAGACTAATGTTGATAATCAGTATTCAGAGCTTGTAAGCGTCTGGGAAAATACAGTGTCGCATTTTTACAATGAGGGCATTGATTATAATAATGATGGAGCGGATAAGATTAACCCTGACGAACTTACCGCTAAGATAACAGGTCTTAAAGACATTTTGGCTAATAAGAATTCAGATGTTTCTGATAAGGAAAATCTTAGAAAGCACCTGAAAGCTTCTGTTGATAAATGTATTGAAGCTATTGAGTACAGAGGTCATACATTAGAAGAACTTAAGGGGATGTATGAGACTGGAACAATATCTGTAAGTGACAGGACAAAGCTTATGGGGCTTAACAATGAACTGCACGAGTATCAGAAGGAATATGATGAAGGAAGCAGGGAGACAGAAGCTAAAGAAGCACTTCTTAACAGACTTGAGGGAAGTATTGCACACGCTAAGAGCCAGATTGAGGAAAAATATGGACGATATGAAGAATTTGAGTGTGACAATCCTGAAAAGTTCGCAGATGATATGTCTGTGGCAGTAGCAGAATTAGACAAGAATATAGAAAAGTATGCACAGTTAAGAAAGCATATGTCAGATGAACTCAAAGAGATACAGCTTATAAGAAAAGACCTTGAAAGAATAACATATAATGCAGGAATTGATATTGAGAATTATGCAGAATTGTCAGAATCGGATATTGAGATTAAAGATTTTGAAAGTGTTGCGAAAGAATACGAGCAGACAGCAAAAGAGTATTCATCTATATTAAAGCTTGAATACAAGAAAGCTGATGAGTTCAACAAATATAAAACAAAGCTAATAGATGAACTTAAGAACTATAATGGTGCTGAACTTGCCGTTGAGGTTAATGTATCGGTTGTGCTTCCTGTTAATGCCGCAAAGACAGAACAGCTTGTTAAATCAATAGAGGATACGAATTCATTTATCGAACTTGAGAAAGAGCGTGTTCACAAGGGAATAGAGGATATGGAACGTATCAAGGACAACTTTGAAAACGGATGTATACAGACCTGCTGTAATATAAAGACTGAGCTTGAAAGACTTCCAAAGCTTTCGCATATCAGAATGGACAATGAAGATATTGCAATAATCGGGCTTTATATTCCTTATGTTAGGGAAGAAATGTATAAGGACAGAATGTCAGCTTACATTGATGAGACAATTGTTGCAGCAGAAAGCTTTAAGGAGCAGGAAGAACGTTTCAGATATATAAGAAGCAGGCTTTCATGGAAACGGCTTTTCTCAGTAATTGTAACGGATATGAATTCAGTAAGAATTAATCTTTACAAGAGAGAGAGAATAAAAGACCAGAGCAGATATTTAAGATATGAGGAAGCTGTAGGCTCAACAGGACAGTCGCAGGGGATATATATACAGTTCCTTATAGCTATTATTAATTATATTTCCAATATGAACACAGTATCAGATGGACAGCCTTTGGGTAAGACTATATTTATAGATAATCCATTTGGTGCGGCAAAGGATATATATATATGGGAGCCAATCTTTAAACTGCTTGCAGTAAACCATGTACAGCTCATTGTTCCTGCAAGAGGTGCAACACCGGCAATTACCTCAAGGTTTGATGTTAATTATATACTTGGGCAGAAGATGGCAGACAAAAGGCAGCAGACAGTTGTTGTTGACTATTATAGTAATGTTAAAGAGACTGAATTGGAATATACAAGAATGGACTATGAACAGGCAAGCTTTGATTTCATATAGCAGGTTTACAAGGATACTTTACTGTGATAAAATTATACGGAATGTTTAAATTGGCATTAATATGCCGTATTATTGGAATTTGAGGGTCGATTCATTGACATAATGGAGGTCTTTAACGTGGATAAATATGAGTTTAATATAAAGTTGGAACAGATAAAGAAGCTTGCAGCTAAGAAAGAATATAAGCAGGCAGCAGAGATTGCAAAGCAGATGAACTGGAATAAAGTAAAAGACTGGTCTACGCTTGCAACGATAATTAATGTACAGGAAGCGGCAGGAGACTACGAAGAAGCAAGAGATATGGCAATTCTTGCATACAACCGTAACCTTGGAGGCAGAAAGCTTATATATAAGCTCACAGAATTCTTTATCAAAGTTGACGATTTTGAAAATGCTGAAGAATTATACAGGGAATACGCCAAATTATCAGCACACGATGTTAATAAGTATATCTTATATTACGACTTAAGAAGGGCACAAGATGCACCTGATACTGAGCTTGTTGATATACTTGAAAAGTATAAGGAAGCTGAGATTGACGAGAAATATATGTATGAGCTTGCCGAATTATATTACAAGACAGGAAGAAAAGAAGATTGTTCTAAGACCTGTGATAACCTTGTATTATGGTTTCAGGATGGCATATATGTAGAGAAAGCTGTAAAGCTTAAGGAAAAGCTGGGTGTTACTATGACTAACACACAGAAGAAGATTTTAAGTGAGATTAACGCAAGAAAATCTGACGAAGAAGCTAACAAAGAAAGATTATTTATGGAGCAGAAGGAGCTTGCACGTCTTAAAAAGGACGAAGTCGGCGATCTGCTTGATGAAGATGATAAAGCTGATTCAGACAAAGCAGCACCTTCTAACAAGGCTTCAGACAGCAGGTATTCTAATGTGACTGATAAAGCTTTAAGATTTAAATCTGAAGATGTTGCAGGAGAACAGCCAGTGGGTAATATTGATTATACCGGAAATGACCGTTCAACAGGAAATGTTAATGTGGCGGGAAGTTCAGACGTGGCTGGTGTAAAAGATACATCTGGTTTATCAATGGATCTTGTCCAGAATGACCAGAGCAGTGCATTAAAAGAGTCAATTGTAAATGCTCTTAGAAGACAGGAAGCAGAAGGGAATTCTGTAGATGAGAGTGCTGCAAAGCTTGAAAAAGAGCAGGACAACAGAATATTAGATGAGAGTGCAGATAAGAAGCTTAATGAAAATGTCAGCAAAGCTTCTATGTCATTAAAGGAGCTTATCGAGAACGCAAAAAGAAATATTGAGAACAGCTGTGATAAGATTACCAAGGAAGACGAGGAAGAAGCACGGGAGGCGGCAAGAAAGCGTATTGATGAGAAAGCTGATGCTATGGACATAGAGGTTAAAGTACCTAATTATAACCTTTATGATACTCATAATATTCAGGAAGAACTTGCTAAGAATATTAATGATATATTTAGTGATGAGGAGTCATTTAAGCCTCCATTTGAAAGAAAGACAGGAATGTCCGAAGCATTGAATGAGAGTCCGGCAAAGACAAGTGAGTCAAGAACTGATGGTACAGCAGATAGTAATGCAGGAAATGCTAATACTGTTTACGCAGATGGTGAAGCAGAGAACATAGAAGATGAGCAGATTGAAGGACAGTTAAGCATAGCTGACTGGATGGAAACTGTAAGAGAAGAAAAGTATGGCAAGCAGGATACAAGAGAGTTCTCTAAGGTTGAGTTAGAGCGTATGCTTGATGAGAAAGATGAGAAGAGTGAAGCTTACGAGAAGATTGTTGCCATGAAGAAAGAAGAGGCTTTAAGAAAGGGAACAGAATTCAGCGAGAGGGAGGCTAAGAGATTAGCTGATGCAGAGGTTTTACTTGGTGCGGCTAAGAGAGATCTGGCTATGAGAACAGGAAAGGCTTCGTTTATATTAGATCAGACAATGACACAGGAGCTTGAGAAAGCCAGAGAAGCTTTAAAAGTGGCAGAAGATGTTAATAATAGCGAAGCAGTGAGCGGTAGCACAGTTGTTAATAACGGTGAAGCGGTGAGTGGTAATACAGTTGCCAATAATGTTGAAGCGGTGAGTGGTAATGTAATTGCCAATAATAGTGAACAGGCACAGGACGACAGCGAATGGCAAAGACCAGAAGTATCATATACTGTTAATGAAAAAGCCGCTGAACCTGAGAATGAAGAACTCACTCTTAACACAACACATTTTGAGCCAGTAACAGATGAGGTTCTTAACAATTATAACAACGTTAATAATTCAGAAGCAGAGTACAGCAGAGCCGCTGAGCCAGAGATTGCAGCTACAGATTTTGTTACGCCGGGTATGAATATGAAGTTCAATGTATCTTCAATGGATAATGAAGATGACAATGACAGGGTTTGGCATAATGATAAGAAATTATCCGGGGAGCTTGCTAAGATATTTAAAAAATACAGAGAGATGCCTGGACTTGAGGAGCAGCTTGTAGATTTATTCGAGTCACTTGATGAAGAGATGGCTATGACTAATTCTTCGTGTGGTAACATTCTTATATCAGGTAATTCAAGCTCTGATAAGACAGATCTTGCTAGAACAATTGTAAGAGCTATTAATTATGTATATCCTGACAGACCAAAGAAGATTGCCAAGACATCTGGCGAGAGTATTAACCAGAGAGGCATAACCAAAGCTATGGGCAAGCTTAAGGGTACAGCTCTTATCGTTGAAGGTGCAGGCACAATACAGCCTAAGAGGATTAATGAGATTATATCCTGTCTCAACGAAGATACAGATAGAATGGTTGTTATATTTGAAGATTCAGATGCAGAGATGAATGTGCTTGTGAACTTTAATCCGGATATGGTAAAGACATTTAACCATAGAATTACATTAAAGCAGTACACAGTTAATGAACTTGTTGATATGGCAAAGCGTTTTGCAAGAAAGAGACAGTATGAGGTTGATGATGATGCACTTCTTGAACTGTATTTAAAGATTGACAAGCTTCATAGTGTTAATGATAATATCAAGCTTGATGATATTAAAGAGATTATCAACAGGGCAATTGCCAACTCTGAAAAGAGAGCGTCAAGAAAGTTCTTTGGCGGACTTAAGAAGAAGCGTAGTGAACGAGGAGATGTTATATTCCTTACAGAAGCAGATTTTAAAGATTGATAATAAAATATAACTTATAGTGTGCATATGCACAAGAATGGAGGATACTTATGAATATTGAAGAAATGTCAGTAAACGCAATCAGGGTTTTATCCGCTGATGCGATACAGAAAGCTAATTCAGGACATCCTGGATTACCACTTGGAACAGCACCTGTTGCTTATGAATTATTTGCAAAACATATGAATTATAATCCACACAATCCAGACTGGGTTAACAGAGATAGATTTGTGTTATCAGGTGGACACGGCTCAATGCTTCTTTATTCATTATTCCATTTATTTGGAATAGGTAATCTTTCACTTGAAGAAGTTAAGAATTTCAGACAGTTTGGTTCACTCACACCGGGTCATCCGGAATATGGACATACTGTAGGTGTTGAGGCTACAACGGGTCCATTAGGACAGGGCATGGCAATGGCAGTTGGTATGGCAATGGCAGAGGCACATCTTTCATCAGTATTTAACAAGGAAGGCTTTCCAGTTGTAGACCATTATACTTATGTACTTGGTGGAGATGGATGTATGATGGAAGGTATTTCATCAGAGTGTTTCTCACTTGCTGGTACATTAGGACTTTCAAAGCTTATTGTATTCTATGATTCAAACAATATATCTATTGAGGGAAGCACAGATATAGCATTTACAGAAGATGTAGTTACAAGATTTAAGGCATTTGGTTTCCAGACAATAGAAGTTGAGGACGGCAACGACCTTGAAGCAATTGGCAAGGCAATAGAGGAAGCTAAGGCTGATAAGACAAGACCATCACTTATTAAGGTTAATACACTTATTGGTTATGGCTGTCCAGCTAAGCAGGGCAAGGCAAGTGCACACGGAGAACCTCTTGGTGTTGATAATGTGGCTGCTCTTAAGGAAAATATTAACTGGCCTTGCAAGGGTGATTTTGAAGTTCCTAAGGAAGTATATGACCATTACAAGGAACTTGCTGATAATATGGCAAAGGCAGAGGATAAATGGAATGAACTTTTTGCTGCATATGTGGAGAAGTATCCAGAAATGAAAGAATTATGGGATAATTACTTTGATGGATATGATATGTCCGATTTGTTCAATTCTGATGAATATTGGGCAAAAGGTGATAAGCCAGAAGCTACAAGAAGCACAAGCGGAACTATTCTTAATATGATTAAAAAGGCAATGCCTAACTTAATAGGTGGGTCAGCAGATCTTGCACCATCTAATAAGACTAATATGAAGGATGCGGGTGATTTCTCTAAAGATAATTATGCTGGAACTAATCTTCATTTTGGTGTAAGAGAGCAGGCTATGGCGGCAATCGGTAATGGACTTGCACTTCACGGCGGTTTAAAAGCATTTGTTGCAACATTCTTCGTGTTCAGTGATTATGTTAAGCCAATGGCAAGACTTTCAGCACTTATGAAGCTTCCACTTACTTATGTATTCACACATGATAGCATTGGTGTCGGAGAAGATGGACCAACACATGAACCAATTGAACAGCTTGCTGCATTCCGTTCACTTCCTGATTTCACAGTATTCAGACCTTGTGACAGAACAGAAACAGCAGCAGCCTGGATGTATGCAGTAGAGAATGAATGTGGTCCAACAGGACTTGTGCTTACAAGACAGAATCTTCCACAGATGGAGGGCTCATCAAAGGATGCACTTAAGGGTGGCTATGTAATTGCTGAGTCAGAAAAGGCAGTTCCAGATGCTATTATCATAGCAAGCGGTTCAGAAGTAAGCCTTGCGGTTAATGCCAAGGAAGAACTTAAGAAATCAGGCATTGATGTAAGAGTTGTAAGTATGCCAAGTATGGAGCTTTTCGATAAGCAGTCAGCAGAATATAAGGAAAGTGTACTTCCAAATGCTGTTAGAAAGAGAGTTGCAGTAGAAGCACTTTCAGACTTTGGCTGGTACAAGTATGTAGGTCTTGACGGCAAGGTTATCGCTATGGAAGGCTTCGGCGCTTCAGGTCCAGCAGCTACATTGTTTGAACATTTTGGATTTACAGTTGATAATGTTGTTAAGACTGTTAAAGAAGTTGTTAATGCTTAATGTTTAATGTTTAATGGGATTAGGTGTTAATGGTTAGAGATTAATAATTAGATAAATAATATAATTGAGCTTTCAATAGATTTCCTTGTAATTAGGAGAATATTGGAGGCTCTTTTGTTTTGCAGGATATTGTTTATAAAGAGAGGAATTAAGTGGAGTATAATTATATTTATCCTAAATTATTCACGAAGCAGTATCTAAATTAAAAACTGCATATTGAACCTTTAAATTTGATCCATGAAGCTTGAACTAATCTCTCTTGACCGAAAAAAGGGGGCATAAAATCCCTATAGTGCAAGGTTCGTTAATAGTTGCTATTCCAGCTGCACCTGCAGTTTGCTGATATTATATAGAGCCTCGTAGAACTCATCCTTTCAGCCACTTTTACGGCATTGCCGTGAATAATTTAGGATTAGTAAAATAATATGTGAATTAATACATAAATACATAAAAAATACAATAAATTATCATATATTTACTTGAAATAATAAAGACAAGGGTATATACTATTGATATAAAGATTGTTAGAGAATTAACAATCCATTCGAATCACTTATTAATGTTTTTATTTATAGGAGGTATTGGGTTATGGTACGTTTTACATTACCAAGAGATTTATATCATGGTAAAGGAGCTCTTGAAGCACTTAAGACTCTTAAAGGAAAGAAGGCTATCATCTGTGTTGGTGGTGGCTCAATGAAGCGTTTCGGATTTCTTCAGAGAGCAGAAGATTATCTTAAGGAAGCTGGAATGGAAGTTAAGTTATTCGAGGGTATCGAATCAGACCCTTCAGTTGATACAGTTATGAAGGGTGCAAAGGTTATGGAAGAATATCAGCCAGACTGGATAGTAGCTATTGGTGGTGGTTCTCCTATCGATGCAGCCAAGGCTATGTGGATTAAATATGAATATCCAGATACAACATTTGAGGATATGTGCAAGGTATTCGGCTTACCAAAGCTTCGTACGAAAGCTCATTTCTGTGCAGTCTCATCTACATCAGGTACAGCTACAGAAGTTACAGCATTCTCAGTTATAACAGATTATGAGAAAGGTATTAAATATCCATTAGCTGACTTTGAGATTACACCAGATGTAGCTATTGTTGATCCAGAGCTTGCAGAGACAATGCCTAAGAAGCTTGTAGCACATACAGGTATGGATGCTATGACACACGCCATTGAGGCATATGTATCTACAGCTAACTGCGATTATACAGATGCACTTGCACTTCATGCTATGAAGATGATTAAGGACGATCTTGTTGGTTCATATAACGAAGATATGGAAAAGAGAGATGCAATGCACAATGCACAGTGTCTTGCAGGTATGGCATTCTCTAATGCATTACTTGGTATCGTTCATTCAATGGCACATAAGACTGGTGCAGCATTTGAAGGCGGACATATTATCCACGGTGCAGCTAATGCTATGTATCTTCCAAAGGTTATCAAGTACAATTCTAAGGATGAGACAGCAGCTAAGCGTTATGCATACATAGCTGACTTCTTAGGATTAGGCGGTGATACAACAGAAGCTAAGATTGATAACTTAATCGCAATGCTTCGTAAGATGAATGATGAGCTTAATATTCCACAGTGCATTAAGAACTATGGCGAAGGTGGTCTTCCAGCAGAACAGGGAATTGTTCCAGAAGATGAATTCCTTGCTAAGCTCCCAGAAGTAGCAGCTAATGCAATCAGCGATGCTTGTACAGGTTCTAACCCACGTCAGCCAAGTCAGGAAGAGATGGAGAAGCTCCTTAAGTGCTGCTACTATGATACAGAAGTAGATTTCTAATATTGTCAGTTTAATTTTCTTATTTTCATAATATTTAGGACAGAGTGGTGCATTATGTACCGCTCTGTTTTTTGTTAAAATATAAGTATAAAAATTCAAAAGGATGCAACAATTTATCTTAAAATGTTGCATCCTTTGAATATTTGTTCTACTCAATTACATTATTTATATCATCATATAATAATAATACTTTATAGCGAATACTAATAAAATTTATATTTGGGTAATGATAGATATGTTATAAATTAACACTCAGAAACACCGAGTCTTTATCATCTTGTATAATACCAAGATATCTTTTAGTTATTTCATAAGAAGAAGCGTAATAATAATGTATAGCATATGGCTGGTATATATCAGCTAGAATAATCAAAACAAGTATAAATCCCGGTTCATACAACCCATGTGAGTATGAGCTGGGATTTTTATTATAACATAAGCTTTGTGTTGTTCTTTAACGCATCAGAAGTTTCGAAGAAACTTCTGAGTGACTACGAAGTAGTCATATTATAGTGTCATTCGCCGTTTGTAAGTAACTTGTCAGCATCTTTCGTTCTTTCTTGCGCTAATTTTATTAAAATGCCTAAAAGTATCAAAAGTATATTGCAAAAATAATATATATGTGTGACATAATAAATAAAAGATATTATTAATAATATAAAATTAGCTATGTATTTTAATAATATGGACACAGAGAGTAAGTTTTAAAGATACAGAGGTGGATATGGAGATTAATAGAAGATTTAAAGACACGTTATTTAGAAAAGTATTTAATAACAAAAAAGATTTGCTCAGTTTGTATAATGCATTGAAAGATGGACGTTCAGACAAGCTTGTTAAATTAACAGATAAGAAAGAACTGGAAAGACTATATAAAGAATACGATATGTAGCAAAATATAAATATATCGGGCATAGTTACACGCCTATTATCCAGATTACGCAGAGGCCGGGATAACAGGCTTATTATTCACAAATGTGTATACAATAATAATCAATTCACAAACAATTCAAACAATTTAATATAACACGCAAAAGTAAAATATAATTTAAAAATAAATTAAAAATAATCAAAAAAAGAGTTGACAAAATCATAAGTGAGTGTTAATATACAATTACAAACAAACAAGACCTTAAACATATTAATAAATCGATATAACAACATATATTAATTATATTAAAGAAGACAAGTTCAGCAGACAATATATTAATACATAGAATATATCGATACCATTCATTAAGAATGTTAATATAGATTATAAGGAATTGAGAAAGGCAGGTATAATCCAATGGAAATATAACACATACCAAGCATTATTAATAATTATATTCATTGTAGAATAGATAATTAGGTAAAGTAATGATTTGGAGGAAGAACAATTGAATAACTTAAAGTAACGGTTACTATATTACATAGAGATAATATAGTAACCGTTTTTATATGTATTTTATATGTGTTGCTTTATTTATCATATACCTTTATTTTAATAATATTTGTACTATCAGCCATTACTGAGTATTCTAATTAACTAAAAATATATAAAATAAAAAAAGGAACTGCACACTGATATTCAGTGAAACAGTTCCATATCTCATTTGTTTAATAATTATTTTGTATATCTTTCATTATATTCTTTAACTCTCTTCTGTATTCTGTCAACAGGATTAAGAAGGTCGCTGATTGAAGAGTCGTGGTTAAGTGTATCGATAAGGAGAGCCATATACTTGCTCATATCTACATTGATATACCAAGGCTTAGAAAGAAGTTCATCTGGCTGGTATACAAGATTAGTAGTAAGAATCTTATCAATGATACCTTTTTCGTAAGCTTCATCAAACTTATCGAAACCATTAGTGAAAAGACCGAATGTAGTAGCACAGAATACTCTGCTTGCACCTCTCTTCTTTAACTCAGAAGCAACATCAATCATACTTTCACCAGATGAAATCATATCGTCAATAATAATAACGTCCTTTCCTTCTACATTAGTACCAAGGAATTCGTGTGCAACGATAGGATTACGTCCGTTGACAATCTTAGTATAATCTCTTCTCTTATAGAACATACCCATATCAAGACCAAGTACATTGGCAAAGTATACAGCACGTCCCATACCACCCTCATCAGGGCTGATAACCATCATATGTTCGCTGTCGATGTGAAGGTCGTCAACACCAAGTAAAAGATACTTGATGAACTGATAAGTACAAGATACTGATTCAAATCCCTTAAGAGGAATTGAATTGTGTACTCTAGGGTCATGTGCATCAAATGTAATAATATTTTCAACGCCCATGGCTGTAAGTTCCTGAAGCATAAGTGCACAATCAAGAGATTCTCTTCCTGATCTTTTGTGCTGTCTGCTTTCATAAAGGAAAGGCATAATAACATTAATTCTTCTTGCCTTTCCACCTGCAGCTGCGATTACTCTCTTAAGGTCTGCATAGTGATCATCAGGTGACATATGGTTAGTTGTACCACAGAGTGAATATTCAATGCTGTAGTTGCATACGTCAACCATAATATATAAATCGTAGCCACGTATAGAATCGTTAAGGACACCCTTACCTTCTCCTGAACCGAATCTAGGTGTGCTTGCACTTACAACATAGCTGTCTCTTTTGTATCCGCTAAAAGCAAGATTAGACTGATTCTCATGTTCTCTTTGTTCTCTCCATTGTACAAGGTAATCATCAACCTTTTCGCCCATTTTAGAACAGCTCTTTAATGGTACTATTCCTAATGTTCCGTATGGAATTGTTGCAGTATGACGTTCGTCTCGTGGCATTGTATTGTCCTCCATTGTATATGATTATAAATATATTGGGATGTGGGTATTATTACCCACGAATGTATGCGGACTGCTTTGCATTACCGCATATATATTAATTCGGTTATAGAAGTAATAAGCATTTACAACTAACTGAATAAACATACATAGTTAAATATAATCTTAATTACATTATAAGTCAATTACTTTAGTATAATTAAAATGATTAAAATGACTTCTACAACTGAAATATAATTAATGATATGAATTATCAATTCTTAAGCATCTTGGTTCGTTTAAGGTAACGTATATCAGTTCCAAATAATCTTAGAATTGTATATGAGCTTATTATTCTTGAGAATATTCTTTCTGAGTAGAAATCCTCAATCTGTGAAATTGTAAAATTTGATGATATTATCACACTTTTATTGCGGAGAAGCCTCTCATTAATTACATAAAAAAGTTTGGAATTAGTGTAAGAGTTGCTGCTTTCCGTACCAAGATCATCAATTATTAACAGGTCACATTCAAGAAAGTAATTAACATCTATACTGTTATCAAGGTTACGTCTGAAATCGCTGTTCTCAAAGCATTTAAAGAACTCAGTTGCAGTCAGGTATATCACACTGTGGTAAGTGTCTAATAATTCCTTAGCGATACAGTTGGCAAGAAATGTCTTTCCAACGCCGGTCTCGCCTGTTAATAACAAGTTAGAGAAACTATTATCAAAGGTCTGTACAAAAGACTGGCATACATCAAGAACTTTGTGCATATTATTGTAAGGTGTGAGCCCTGTGACAGGATCGACCTGTTTCTTATCGTACCATTCAAATGAAAATGTAGAGAAATTCTCACTTGAAGTTATGTTCTTAAGGTTAGAGTCTTCATATATAAGGTCAATAGCCTTTTTCTTAAAACAAGAACAACGTGAACCATTAACATAACCGGTATCGTGGCATACCGGACATGTATAGATATCATCAAGATAATCTTTTGGTTTGCCGATTGAGGCGAGTAATTCAGCTTTTCTGGCAATCAGCTTTTTGAGCTTTAAGTTATATTCATCTAAATCCGTGTCTGATGAATCAGAAACAATACGCCTTGAAGCTTCTTTCATAGAAAGCGTGATTATCTCATTCTCAATTAAACTGTATTCAGGACATTTATTAACGACTTCGTTATAGCGTTCAGTCTGTAATGCCTGATTATGTGAGCGTATATCGTCATATACACGCATAACTGAGGCATATTGGGTATTGGTAAGCGGCATAGTTTAAACCTTTCTAGTTATTGTTGCTAAGTAGTGAATTGTACCAGTCATCAGACTTCTTGTCTCTTTGCTGGAAATTGTTAAAACGGTTGTTAGCCGGCTTTGAAGAAGCTGTCTGTTTAGGCTTTATATTGTTGCCAGCGGCATATGCGGCATCGGCTTTTTTAACATCTTCTAATGAGCTTACATTGGAATTCTTCCAGTTAGCAAGTATGGTGTCGGCATATTCAAAGCTTGGCTGGTGTATAGCTTTGATTGTCCTGTTGCAGGCCTCAATTATCATATCGGTATCAAAGCAGTAAGTGTCAGCCCATTTGGCAATCATAGCCTTTTCGTGCTGTGCAGGTTCTCTGTTAGATAGGCCAAATGCTTTCATAATCTGGTATACATAATCTGTGTGGTTAGAAGTCTCCTCTTTAGCTTCGGCGATTGTATGTATATTCTTGGAAGCCCACGAAAGAGCGACTTTTTCAATGTAGTTAATGCTTTTTTTGTTGTGTTCTACACAATATTCAAAAAGATATTCAATAAGGTCAGTTGAAAGCTTCAATCCATCGTAGAAATATACAATGGAATTGGTTTCCTTAGTGGAAAGTGGACGTCCCATATACTGCTCAATAACGAACAGAAGCATTGAAAAGTTGTCATTAGCAAGAAAACCGTTAAGCTGTTCCTTTGAATAGGATACTTTTGAAGGCTCTGCTGTGTATATAACCTCGGTCTGTTTAATATCAGGCTTGGCAGCTCTCACAGTTTCAGTCTGGTATGAAGAAGTACTATTAACTGAAGCACTTTCAGTAGCTATTGGGTCAGCCATAGCATTAGCAGCTTGCCCAGTGTGCTTAATATCACGAAGTACAATGTTGGACAGGCCGTTGCCGGGGCCATTAAAGGAAAGTGATATAACATCAAGGCTGTCCCAGTAACGCAGAGCTCTCATAATATCAGCTTCTGTCTGGTTAAATGTATCAGCAAGCAGGGAAATGCTTATGTTATTGCTTCGTAACGACATAAGGTGCAGAAGATAAAGGTAAACTTTTACAAATTCACCATTGGCACCAGGAACATACTCGCTGATAAAAATATTAGAAACGGATGTGTATTCTTCACTTGATTCTGTGGATAAAATTAAACTACTCATATATCTATGTTAATAAGTCTGTAAAGGCAGACTTACCCTCCTTGTTCCCACTTATTTGTGCTCATTATAGCATAGTGGATAATAAATGAAAAGCAAGCTAAAAGCAGGTGGTTATCAATGTGGATAATGTGGATAATGTGGATAACTCGTGGATAGAATTAAGAAAAGTCAGTAAATTGCTGTATTTTTAACAATGTGATTTTTCACAAAAAAATCCACATTCTTAAACCGTGCATGACGGGATAAAAATGTGGATAATGTGGATAACTTTGTTGACAAAATATAAAAATGTGTAAAAAATGGCTATTTTAGAAGTTCTTCGCCAATTTTATATACATCTCCGGCCCCCATAGTTATCAACAGGTCGCCGTTGATACAATTATTTAATAAAAATTTTTCGATGTCCTCAAAAGATTCGTAATAGTAGCAATCTTTGCCTTCTGCTTTAATAAGTTCCATAAGGTCAGCAGAACTTATGCCAAGATTATCTGTTTCTCTTGCAGGATATATTTTGGCGAGCACAATATTATCAGCAAGGCTTAATGCTTTAGCAAATTCTGGCATCAAAGCTTTGGTTCTTGAATAAGTATGTGGCTGGAATACGCACCATATTTTATTATGTGGATAATTCTTAGCTGAATTAAGGGTAGCTGTTATCTCATCAGGGTGGTGTGCATAATCATCAATTACGGTGACACCGTTGAATTCGCCTTTCTTTTCAAATCTTCGGTTAGTACCTGTGAAATGCTTAAGACCGGCCTTGATATTGTCTATGCTTATGCCAAGCTTAAAGGCTGCAGCTACAGCTGAAAGTGAATTGTATACATTGTGAAGACCAGGAACTGATAATTCAATTGTTCCACTATCTTCTTTATTAATAAGAAGAGTATATGAACAGCAGCCATATTTGTCGTAAGTGATATTTGTTGCACTATACATACTCTTTTCAGGGTCAGAACCAAATGTTATGACTTCACAGTCAGTATCCTTATAAAAATATTCATAATTGTCTATGTCTGAGTTGATGATAAGTGTTCCGTCAGATGGAAGCTTTTCAGTAAAAAGCTTGAATGAATGACGTATATCATCAAGGTCTTTGAAAAAATCAAGGTGGTCAGCTTTGACATTAAGTATAATATTGATAGTAGGGTTAAATGATAAGAAGCTGTTAGTGTATTCGCAGGCTTCTGTAACGAAAAGGTCAGAACGTCCAACTCTTATATTACCGCCTATGCTGTTAAGTATGCCTCCTACCGAGATTGTAGGGTCAGCATCAGCAGCAAGAAGAATTTCAGTAATCATAGAAGTTGTAGTAGTCTTACCGTGAGTACCAGCTACATTTACTGCGGTATGGTAATTCTTCATAATCTGTCCGAGAAGCTCAGCTCTTGTCAGTGTTGGGATACCAGCATCAACAGCAGCTTTAAGTTCAGGATTATCAGGGTGGATTGCGGCTGTGTATACAACAAGGTCAATGTCACCTGTGATATTGTCAGCAGACTGTGGATAAGAGATTATACATCCGTCCTGCTGTAATTCAGTTGTTAAATCTGATATATGTGCATCAGAACCGGATACGGTAAAATGACGATCAAGAAGAATCTTTGCAAGACCGCTCATGCTTATTCCGCCGATTCCGATAAAATGTACATGTATTGGAGTATTAAAATCAATTGTAAACATAGGAATTTCCTTTCTTAAACTAATTCAAGTAAGATTATATGCCTAAAAGCTTTTTTTTTCAAATTGTTTTGTTGTTAAGTACATAAAAAATACTGATTAAGAAATTGTACGAAAAATTATCAAAAAAATGCAAAATTATTTTTACTTAATGGAAAATATGTGATATAATTTATACAACTTAAGATAGTAAAATAAACATCAGAGGTGGTAGCATGATTAAAAAAGAAATGATAGCAATGCTGTTAGCTGGTGGACAGGGTAGCAGACTCGGTGTTCTGACGGCTAAGGTTGCGAAACCAGCAGTAGCATTTGGTGGTAAGTACAGAATAATAGACTTTCCATTAAGCAACTGTATTAACTCAGGAATAGATACTGTAGGTGTCCTTACACAGTATCGTCCCCTTCGTCTTAATTCCCATATCGGAATAGGTATTCCTTGGGATCTGGACCGCAATGTAGGTGGTGTAACAGTTCTTCCTCCATATGAGAAGAGTACCAATAGTGAATGGTATACAGGAACTGCTAATGCTATCTACCAGAATCTTGAATATATGGAACAGTACAATCCAGAGTATGTTCTTATATTATCTGGCGACCATATTTACAAGATGGATTATAAGATAATGTTAGATTATCACAAGGCTAATAATGCCGATATTACAATTGCAGCTATGCCTGTTCCAATTGAGGAAGCAAGCAGATTTGGTATAGTTGTTACCGATTCAGACAACAGAATAACAGAATTTGAAGAAAAGCCAGCTAATCCTAAGAGCAATCTTGCTTCAATGGGTATCTACATATTTAAGTGGAGTGTATTAAAGGACGCACTTATTAAGCTTAAGGATCAGCAGGAATGTGATTTTGGTAAGCATGTAATTCCGTATTGCTTCAATAATAATAAGAGGATATTTGCATACGAATATAACAGTTATTGGAAGGATGTAGGAACATTAAGCTCATATTGGGAAGCTAATATGGAACTTATAGATATTATTCCTGTATTTAATCTTTATGAAGAATTCTGGAAGATATATACAAGAACAGATACAATTCCACCACAGTATATTGCGGATAATACATTTATAGAGAAGAGTATTATTGGTGATGGAACAGAAGTATATGGAAGAATATATAATTCAGTAATAGGTTCTGGTGTTACTATCGAAGAAGGTGCCGTAGTCAGAGATTCAATTATTATGAATAATTCTGTTATTGGTAAGAATACAATCGTTAATAAGTCAATAATTGCAGAGGAAGTTGTTATAGGTGACAACGTAGAGCTTGGTGTAGGAGAAGAAGTACCTAATGTTAAACTTCCTAAGATATATAATTCTGGACTTGTAACAATTGGTGAGTGTTCAGTTGTTCCTGATGGAGTTAAGGTTGGAAAGAACACAGCTATATCAGGTGTTACAACTGTTGAAGATTATCCAGATGGATTGTTGCCAAGCGGAGGAATTATTATTAAGGCAGGTGAAGTTGAATGAAAGCAATAGGTATAGTATTAGCAGGTGGTAATAACAGAATGATGCGCGAATTGACTAATAAGAGAGCTATTGCTTCAATGCCTGTTGCAGGAAGCTACAGAGCAATAGATTTCGCACTTAGTAATATGTCGAATTCGCATATCCAGAAGGTTGCAGTAATAACACAGTATAATGCACGCTCACTTAATGAGCATTTAAGCTCATCTAAATGGTGGGATTTTGGTAGAAAACAGGGTGGACTTTATGTGTTCACACCTACTATCACTGCTGAGAGCAGCAGCTGGTACAGAGGAACAGCAGATTCATTGTATCAGAATATAGATTTCTTAAAGTCAAGCCACGAGCCATATGTTGTAATAGCCTCTGGTGATGGAATATATAAGCTTGATTATAACAAGATTCTTCAATATCATATTGAGAAGAAGGCAGATGTTACAGTTGTCGTAAAGAAGCTTGATAACAGAGCAGATATTGGAAGATACGGAGTTGTTGCACTTACAGACGAGGGACGTATAACAGATATTGATGAGAAGCCGTTAGAGACTAATCTTTCAACAGTATCAACAGGTATCTATGTTGTAAGAAGAAGGCTTCTTATTGAACTTCTTGAGAAAGCTGCTGAAGAAGACAGATACGATTTTGTAAGGGATATTCTTGTAAGATACAGAAATATCAAGAAGATATATGGCTATATGCTTGATACATACTGGAATAATATATCATCAGTAGATTCGTATTATAAGACCAATATGGACTTCTTAAAGAGAGATGTAAGAGATTACTTCTTCAAGCAGTATCCGGATATATATTCTAAGGTTGAGGATCTGCCACCAGCTAAGTATAATTATGGGGCAAATGTTTCTAACAGCCTTGTATCCTGTGGCTGTATCGTTAATGGTACAGTGGAGAATTCAGTGCTGTTCAAGAAGATATATATTGGTAATAACGCAGTTGTTAAGAATTCAATAATTATGAATAATGCTTATATAGGTGATAATGCTTATATTGAGAACTGCATAGTTGAAAGCAACAGCACTATAAAAGCTAACTCAAGATATGTTGGCGAGAATGGTGTTAAGATAGTTATTGAGGACAGCCCATCATATTATTAATGCCATTTTGATATTAAATAATTAATAAAAGCCTCCGGTGTATATAACACTGGAGGCTTTGTTAGTTATTTTTATGTGCCGGGGATGCACACTCGCACTATATTCCTTTATTACCCTTTGCTTTGCGGAATTGTGTTGGCGATAAGTGGTTGAGGTGTTTGAAGGCATCACCAAAATAGTTGCTGTTATCATAACCGCATTCAAGTGCAATCTCTGTTATGCTCATATCCGTTTCTAAAAGAAGCTGCTCAGAATGGTTAATTCTTATTGTATTGAGGTATTCCTTAAATCCAAATCCGTTAACAGCTTTAAACTTTTTAGAAAAATAAGATGGGTTCAGATGAAGCATATCAGCTATTTCATCAAGTGTAATATCTTTATTATAATTAAGCATAATATAATTCATAGCCTTTTGTACGGATACATCTGCGATGGATACAGTATCAACAAGGCTTGCAGGGGAAGCAGGCTTGTTATCACAATACCGGCAGAGCAGTATTAACAGATTTTGCAGGTAATTCTTGTATACACAGGGTGAAAGAGCATTACTGTTCTGTCTTTCGTTAATCAGAACACTGAATATAGATAGGAATTCGTGCTTGTGATTATCCGGTATTGAGAAGAAGTGCATATAAAATGTATCTTTAAACTGTTCAAAGCCTAGTATGTCGATAAGGTCGCTTATATAATCGTCAGTGAATTCTATATAAAGGCGTTCGTGATAAGCGTTATTAAGATAAGTGGTCTTATGAAGCACGTTATCAGGAATAAACAATATTGTGCCAGCTTCCATACGGTATGTATTATCGTGTATAAACATATTGCACGAGCCATTCATAAGATAATAAAGCTCATAATATGAATGTGAATGGGCAGAGTGCATAGCATAGGCTGAATTATAAATCTGCTGTGATATTTCAAATCTTGAAGCCATAGAATACCTCTTTCGGTGTTAGGTGTGCTATAGGTAAAAAAGTTATTTTGCTAAGGAATAATAACTTTTATACTTTTAGTATCTGCATTATATGATGTTGGGGTCAAAAGCCCCCACCTATGAGCAAGCTTATGCGGGTTTAGACCCTTTGACTCTGGTATCATTATATAATAATATTACACACGATTAGCTGTAATGTAAATGAATTTATAATTATATATTAATGACAGATTATTAGTGTATACATGGACATTGTGTATATACAATTAGCTTAAAAAGTGTTATTATAAATAAAGCTATAAGTGATTTTAATGTTAAATGATTATAATAGTGAATAACTTTAAAAGAGTAATGAGGAGGTACGCATATGGGTACAGTGGTAAGACTTGAAGATTATTGCAAGTCATTCAAAAGTGCTGAGGTATTAAAGAATATTAACCTGACACTAGAGAGCGGGAAGGTTATAGGACTTAAAGGTAAGAATGGTTCAGGTAAGACAATGCTTATGAGGGCTATAAGCGGGCTTATACTTCCAACATCAGGAAAGGTATACATTAACGATAAGGAGCTTGGCAGGCACATTTCATTTCCGCCAAGTATAGGGATTTTAATTGAGAATCCTTCATTTATAAGCAATTATACAGGTTTTAAGAACCTAAAGATACTTGCATCTATCCAGAACCGTATTAGTGATGATGAGATAAGAGATGCTATAAGAAAGGTCGGACTTGACCCGGACGATAAGAGAACATTTAAGAAATATTCATTAGGAATGAAGCAGAGATTAGGAATTGCGGCGGCTATAATGGAACGCCCTGATATAGTTATTCTTGATGAGCCTATCAATGCACTTGATGAGGCAGGAGCAGGACTTATAAAGGGACTTTTAGATGAGCTTAAAGCCAATGGTTCACTTATAATAATTGCGTGCCACGACACAGAAGAACTTAACTATCTTTCAGATGAGATATACGAAATCTATGACGGCGAAATCACAGGTCATATAGAACACCCAGACGAAAAAGTATCTTAATGAAATAACTGCCATCAGTCTACTAACCTGATGGCAGTTTATTTTTCCAGCACACCTAATAATACACCCAATAATATATTCAATAATACATTGAATAACCTCCCCAAAATCTGTACAATATAAAATAATTATAAATCCCCACAAAAGGAAGGAACAAAATATGTATATAATAGCAGGATTAGGCAACCCAGGAGTACAATACGCAGGAACAAGACACAATGTTGGTTTTGCCTGCATAGATGAACTTGCCGACCAATATAATATAAGTGTAGACACATCTAAACATAAAGGTCTTATAGGAAAAGGTGTTATAGAAGGACAGAAAGTAATTCTTGTAAAGCCTATGACTTATATGAATAATTCAGGCGAGTGTATAAGAGAAGTTATGGATTATTACAAGGCAGATATAGATGATTTAATTGTTATATTTGATGATATAAGCCTTGAACCGGGAAGGTTAAGACTCCGTCCAAAGGGAAGTGCAGGCGGACACAATGGAATTAAGAGCATAATTGCACACCTTGGAAGTGACCAGTTTAAGAGAGTTAAATTCGGAGTTGGGGATAAGCCAAAGGGCTGGGATCTTGCTGACTGGGTTCTTGGAAGATTTCCGGAGGAACTTTATCCAGCTTTAAGAGAGGGAACTAAGAGAGCCTGTGAGGCAGTAGAGTGCATAATGACAGAAGGTATTGAAAGTGGAATGAATAAATTCAATGGATAAGGAGCAGATATTTTGAACACATTTTTTGACCCTGTAAATAATACGGCGGCAGTTGAACAATTAAATAAAGAGCTTGGCAAAGACGGCGGAAGAACTGTGCTTATAAGCGGCTGTATTGATACACAGAAGGTGCACATATCAAGTGCAATAGCATCAGGATATAAGTATATGCTTATTGTTACAAGTGATGAAGCAAAAGCAAGAAAAATGTGTGATGATGCTTCATTTTTTAATAGAGAAGCAATATATTATCCGGCCAAGGATGCCATATTTTATAGTGCGGACGTGCACGGCAACCAGATTACAGGTGAGAGATTAAGGTGTATAAGCCGCATAATCAACCATAGCAGTACAGGCGAGGGTGTGCTTACAGTTGTTACAACTATGGACGGAATTGCAGACAGGCTCATACCTGTCGAAAGATTTAAGGAGGCAGTTATAACCCTTGATTATTCCAGCGAAATAGAACCAGAGAAGCTGGCAAAGAAGCTGGTGGCTATGGGCTTTGTGCGTACTGGAATGGTGGAGGACAAGGGACAGTTTGCAATACGTGGTGGAATTATAGACATTTTCTCGTACACAGATGAAGCACCGGTAAGAATTGAGTTGTGGGATACGGAAGTTGATTCTATAAGAATGTTCGATGTTGAGAGCCAGAGGTCAATCGAAAGGCTTCAAAGCTACAGCATTTTCCCGGCTACTGAATATATATTTACAGAAGATGAGTTAAAAAATGGTCTGTACAATATTAAGGAAGAGTGTGACAGGCAGCTTGAGTGTTTTGATTATGGTAAGAGAAAGCGTACAAAGGAGCAGATTGAGGCGGGTAATAATCTTAACAAGCTTGTTGCAGATGTCGAGCGTACCGGTAATTATGAGAAGTTCACAGATACACTTGTGGCAGATACAGTTGGACTGGCAGAGTATTTTCCAGAGGAGAATACTCTTGTTGTGTTAGATGAGCCTAACAGGCTGAAAGAATGTAATGAGCTGACATTGTATGAATACAACGAGAGTATGAAGAACCGTCTTGCTGCAGGTTATGTGCTTCCAAGCCAGACTAATAAGGTCAAGGCTATGAATGAGATTATCGGTGACTTAAGGAATAATAAGAAGCTTATATTAACGACACTTGATTATAAGCCTGAGGGTTTTGAGATAGATTATTCTATGTATATCACGGCAAGAAGCATAAGCTCATATAATAACAGTTTTGAGTATCTGGCTAAGGATTTGGAAAAGTACAAGAAAAATGGATATACAACAATACTTGTATGCAGTTCAAGAACGAGGGCATTAAGAATAGTTGATGATCTGGGAAAGCTTGGAATTGCCAGCTTTTACAGCGAGGATTTTAATAAGGATTACGGAAGCGGGCTTATTATAGTGACATATGGAAGCCTGCATAAAGGCTTTGAGTATCCTGTTCTTTCATTTGTTGTTATTGCAGAGAATGATATATTCAGTGCAAGAAAGATGAAGAAGCTTAAGAAGAAAAAGCACGATGGAAAGAACATTGCCAGCTTTAACGAACTTAATATAGGCGATTATGTTGTGCACGAGAGCCACGGACTTGGTGTATACAAGGGAATAGAAAAGATACAGGTAGAAGGTGTTGAGAAGGATTATATTAAGATTGCGTATGCGAATAACGGCAATCTATATGTGCTTGCAACACAGCTTGACCGTCTGCAGAAGTACGCTAATCAGGATACGGAGAAAAAGCCTAAGCTTAACAGTCTTGGTGGTGTTGAGTGGAAGAAGACAAAAGCCAAGGTTACAGGGGCAGTTGAGGAAGTGGCTAAAGAGCTTGTAAGGCTTTATGCGATAAGGCAGAAGGTTGAGGGTTACAGATTTTCACAGGATACTGTATGGCAGAAGGAATTTGAGGAAATGTTTCCTTATGAGGAGACAGATGACCAGCTTAATGCCATTGAGGATACCAAGAAGGATATGGAAAGCGGCAGGGTTATGGACAGACTTATATGCGGCGATGTCGGCTATGGAAAGACAGAAGTTGCAATACGAGCTGCATTTAAGGCTGTTCAGGACGGCAAGCAGGTGGCTTACCTTGTTCCTACAACGGTGCTTGCAAGCCAGCATTTTTCAACATTTGAGGAGAGAATGAAAGGCTTTCCTGTTAATGTCGGTCAGTTGTCAAGCTTCAGGACAAGTGCACAGAATAAAAAGACGATTGAAGGGCTTAAGAATGGCACGATAGATGTTGTTATAGGAACGCACCGTGTATTGTCAAAGGATGTGCAGTTTAAGGATCTGGGACTGCTTATTATTGATGAGGAACAGCGTTTTGGTGTTGCACATAAAGAAAAGATTAAAGAATTAAAGAACAACATAGACGTTCTTACATTAAGTGCAACTCCTATTCCAAGAACACTTCATATGAGCCTTGTCGGTATTAGGGATATGAGTGTTCTTGAAGAGCCGCCGGTGGACAGACATCCGATACAGACATTTGTTACAGAACATAATGATGAGATGATAAGAGAGGCGGTTACAAGAGAACTTGCACGAAATGGACAGGTGTATTATGTATACAACAAGGTAAGGGACATTGAGGAACGTGCTGAGTATATACAAAATCTTGTTCCTGATGCGGTTGTTGCGTATGCACATGGACAGATGGATAAGCGTATGCTTGAAAAGATTATGTATGAGTTCGTCAATGGAGAGATAGATGTTCTTGTATCTACGACAATTATAGAAACAGGTATGGATATACCTAACTGTAACACTATGATTATAGAAAATGCTGACCAGTTCGGGCTTTCCCAGCTTTACCAGTTAAGGGGAAGAGTTGGACGAAGTACAAGAACGTCATATGCTTTTCTTATGTACAAAAGGGATAAGATGATATCCGAGGTTGCAGAGAAGAGATTAAGTGCTATAAAGGAATTCTCTGACCTTGGTTCGGGCTTTAAGATTGCTATGAAAGACCTTGAGATAAGAGGTGCAGGAAATGTGCTTGGAAAGAGCCAGCACGGGCATATGGCGGCAGTAGGTTATGACTTGTATTGTAAAATGCTTAATCAGGCAGTCAATAACTTAAAGGGCATAAAGAACGAATACAGTTTTGAGACTACTGTTGATCTGGAAGTTGATGCATATATTCCAGCTTCATATATTAAGAGCGAATACCAGAAATTAGATATCTATAAAAGGATTGCAGCACTTGAAACGAGGGAAGAATTGTCAGATATGAAAGATGAACTCTCAGACAGATATGGAAGTATTCCTTCGTGTGCTTCTAATCTTTTGATGGTAGCACTTATAAAGAGCAAGGCACATAAGATAGGAATTATGGAGATTAAGGGCGAAACTGCCGCTAATCCGGCAGGAGGTGCATCTAACTGGAGAACAGTTATGAATATATATCCTAAGGCTGATATAGATTCTGATGCAATTCCTAAACTTCTTGAAAGCTTCGGTGGGGCTTTGGATTTTAAAGTAAATGGAGTGCCACATTTTATATGGACAGTTACTAAAAGAAAATTTACAAGCCAGAAAGAATACCTTAACGGACTTTTAGATATGATGGATATTATGGAAGATGCAATTAGTACTTTACAAAATTAAATATAGTGGTATAATAATGACAATTTAGCACTTTAAAGTGTAACGCTTTAAAGTATAATAAAGCGTGTGCAGAAGCATATCAGGCATATGCAATCTTTTCCTGCACACTGATACTAGATTGAGAACACCCGGTGCGGGAATTATTTTCTTAGCTTTTACCGGGAAAGAATGGAGGATTACTATGGAACAGAAAGGCGAGTTAGTATCATTCAGACCAGATATTAAGGTCGTTGATTGTACACTTAGAGATGGAGGTCTTGTTAACAATTTTGAATTCAGCGAAGATTTTGTGCGCGATTTGTATAAGGCAAATGTAGCCGCAGGCGTTGATTATATGGAATTTGGATATAAGGCATCAAAGGAAGTCTTTAAGGTTGAGGATTACGGCAAGTGGAAGTTCTGCGATGAGAAAGATATAAGAGCTATCGTTGGTGATAATGATACAGACTTAAAGATTTCTGTTATGGCAGACGTAGGAAGAACTGATTACAAGAAGGATATAATTCCTAAGTCTGAAAGTGTTATAGATATGGTAAGGGTAGCTACATATATTAATACTATACCTGCGGCTATAGAGATGATTAATTACTGTGCAGATATGGGATATGAAGTTACTATTAATATTATGGCTATCTCTACAGCAAGTGAGAATGAGTTAGACCTTGCACTTGAACTTCTTGCTGCACAGAGCAAGGCAAGCGTAATCTACCTTGTAGACAGCTACGGTTCACTTTATCCTGAACAGATAAGAAGACTTGCAGATAAATATATCAGGATTGCTGAGAAATACGGAAAGAGAGTTGGTATACATGCACACAATAACCAGCAGCTTGCATTTGCCAATACTATTGAGGCGTGCACAATAGGTGTAAGCTATCTTGATGTTACAATGAGCGGAATGGGCAGAGGTGCAGGCAACTGTTATACAGAGCTTCTTATGGGCTTCTTAAGAAATCCAAAGTACAGAATTTCACCAGTTCTTAAGTTCATTGAAAATCATATGGTTCCACTTAAGAAAGCCGGAGTTGTATGGGGGTGTGACGTCCAGTATATGATTACAGGAAATGCTAACCAGCACCCAAGAACAGCAATCGCATTCACAGGAGAAGGCAGAACAGACTACGACAACTTCTACACACAGATTACAAGCTATGAATGATCGCGAAAGCAATGAGCCGTGCCAGACATAATGTAAAGACACAGTTGTGCTTGCACATAATTGTGGCTTTGCATTATGTCTGATAGGGCGAACGCCCGCGTGTCCAGTGCGGCGAAGCGGCGCTGGACTAATAGTGCGGCTCAAAAAGCTGTAAAATACATAAAAAATATACTTGTGAAATTATTAGATAGGCAAAATTTATTGACTTATATAAAATGTGGGTATAAAATATCCCTAATTTAATTAATCGATGGGATCCATTATAGTAAACACCAAAGAAAGAGTGTTATGCCAAGGGGTCAGCGTATTTACCGATTGTCAGCTGTGTTGTAAGAACATTTTACAGCAAAGCAGACATCATTTATGGCTGGTATTGCAGAAGCTCCTGACAGTAAGGTGAGTAGACTGTCGAATACGAAAGGAAGTATAAAGTTATGGCAAAGAAAGATATTGATTGGTCTAATTTAGGATTTGGCTATGTAAAGACTGATAAGAGATTCGTAGCTAATTATAAGAATGGAGCATGGGATAATGGTGTTATCACAGATGATGATAAAGTCGTTATCAGCGAATGTGCTGGTGTATTACAGTATTCACAGTCATGTTTTGAAGGTATGAAGGCATACACAACAGAGAATGGTCACACAGTTATTTTCAGACCAGATATGAACGCAAGCAGAATGGCAGATTCTTGTAGAAGACTTGAGATGCCTGTATTCCCAGAAGATAAGTTCGTAGAAGCTATTGCTGAAACAGTAAGAGCTAATGAGGACTGGGTACCACCTTATGGTTCAGGTGCATCACTTTATATCCGTCCATATATGTTCGGAAGCAATCCAGTTATAGGTGTTAAGCCTGCTGATGAATATCAGTTCAGAGTATTCACAACACCTGTTGGACCATACTTCAAGGGCGGTGCTAAGCCACTTACAATCAAGGTTTCAGATTTTGATAGAGCAGCACCACACGGAACAGGTCATATCAAGGCTGGTCTTAACTATGCAATGAGCCTTCACGCAATCGTTACAGCTCACGCAGAAGGATATGCTGAGAATATGTATCTTGACCCAGCTACAAGAACTAAGGTTGAAGAGACAGGTGGAGCTAACTTCCTCTTTGTTACTAAGGACGGCAAGGTTGTAACACCTAAGTCAGATAGTATCTTACCATCTATTACAAGACGTTCATTAGTACACGTTGCTAAGGAATACCTTGGACTTGAAGTTGAAGAAAGAGAAGTTCTCTTTGATGAAGTTAAGGACTTTGCTGAATGTGGTCTTTGCGGTACAGCAGCAGTTATCTCTCCTGTAGGAAAGATAGTTGATCACGGCAAGGAAATCTGCTTACCAAGTGGTATGGACGAGATGGGACCTGTTACAAAGAAGTTATATGAAACTCTTACAGGTATCCAGATGGGTAGAATCGAAGCTCCTAAGGGCTGGATTTACACAGTAGACTAATATTGCTGATGGTTAACAGGCTGGTTAGAAGCTTAGATAACTGGTTTATAGATGTTTATTACAGCTGATAATGTAATTATTATATTCGGTCAGAATGTTAAAAGTACGTTCTGACCGAATTTTTGTGTGATAAATGTATGATTGGTGATGGGGTTAAAGGCATATTCTGCAGCTCTTTAATATAAGCTGTGCAGAATAGTTGTGCAATTAACACTTACACCATAAAATGAAAATATAGATGGAGTAAACATATGTTGTTTAGTAGTAAAGATTTAAGGAAGCTTATAATTCCGCTCATGTTTGAACAGCTTCTTGCAGTGCTTGTTGGACTTGTTGACACACTTATGGTATCACAGTCAGGAGAAGCGGCAGTTGCAGGAGTTGCACTTGTTGATAATATCAACAGGCTTATCATACAGGTTATGGCAGCACTTGCGACAGGTGGCGCTGTTGTTTGCAGTCAGTATATAGGTAAAGGCAGGGATGATGAATCAAGAAAGTCAGGAGCACAGCTTGAGACCGTTTTGTTAATATTTTCAGTTATAATGACAGCATTTTCAGTTTCATTTACAAGACCATTACTTAAGGTGATATTCGGAACTGTTGAAGATTCAGTTATGGATTGTGCTGTGTTATATTTTGTGATAACAGCCCTTTCATATCCTTTCCTTGGAATGTACAATGCAGGAGCTGCAATATTCAGGAGCGTAGGCAACAGTAAGGTAAGTATGAATATAAGCATACTTATGAATGTGATTAATGTAGCTGGAAATGCTTTGTTTGTATTCGTATTTAAGTGGAGTGTAGCTGGTGTTGCACTGTCAACAGCGCTTAGCCGTGTTGCAGCTGGAATAGTTATGACAGTACTTGTATGCGGAAAGACTAATCCGATAAGAATAGATCATATAAAATATTTTGTTCCAGACTGGATATATATAAAGAAGATTCTGACAATAGGAATTCCATCAGGCATAGAAAATGGTATGTTCCAGATAGGAAAGCTTATGGTTGTAAGTATGGTTGCAACATTTGGAACAGCATCTACAGCCGCTAATTCGGTTGGCTATACAGTTATCGATTTTGCAAATATTCCGGCTTCATCTATGGGACTTGCACTTATCACAGTTGTTGGACAGTGCATAGGTGCCGGTGAGAAAGAACAGGCAAAAATGTATACTAAAAAAGTGCTTAAATATGCGTATTTCGGCGACTGGATATGTAATATTCCATTATTCTTCTTAGCACCATTTATTGCTTCGTGGTTTAACTTATCAGGTGAGGCAACACAGATTACAGTAATGATTTTAAGATGCTTTAATGTGGTTTCATTATTTATATGGCCGCTTTCATTTACATTATCCAATCCATTAAGAGCGGCGGGAGATGTAAAATTCACAATGACAGCAAGTATTATCTCGATGTGGCTGTTCAGGGTCGGAAGCAGCTACGTCCTTGGCGTAATGCTTGGAATGGGAGTTCTTGGCGTATGGATAGGAATGTTCATTGACTGGGCAGCAAGGTCAGTATGCTTTGTTGCAAGGTTTGTTAGTGGAAGATGGCTTAAGAGAGGGTCATTGGCATAATTATATTAAGTCTTTGCAAAACTAGTTATTATGATTTTATATATGTGAAAAATTAACAAAATCACCAAAGACAAGCTATCGCTATTTGTCGCGTGCAGCGGTACTAAGCGACTATAATACAGTCGCTAAGTGCCGGCGGCTCCAAAGTGTCTTCTTATGATTTGTTAATTTTTCGCAATACAGCCATCTACATTACTGAGGTTCATAAATGTCTAATAATATCTTTTGTTTTCTAAATATTCTATTGCAATACATAGTGATATGTGGTATTCTATTTATATAGTATCTAATCTAAATATAATAATGTTTGATAGTAATATGTGGCAACCATATCGGAACTATATATGAAATCTAATGGCAATTCGCCAATATAATTCCAATATTTAAAATTTTAGTGCGAATAACTGACTATGGTGGATAAATGATAACCAATGAAAAGGAGGTTTAATGAAGTATCAGAGAGTAACCACACATCTTGCAGAAACAATGTCAAAGCTTGATGTAGATAAAGCAATGAGAGACGACTATGCTAAATGTATATTGGCAGACCCGCAGATATTAGCCAATATAGTAAAAGTAATAGTGCCAGAATTCAGGGAATACAGCATAAAAGACATAATTCCCTGCATAGGAGAGACAATAGTATCACTTACAGTTCCGGAAAAGCTGTGCATTAAAATTGAAAGTGATGGAACCGAAGACGTAGATATAGAAGATGGAAAAATTATTTACGACATAAGATTTCCATTGTATTATAATAATAGAACAATTAAAATACTTGTAAATGTTGAGGCACAGAAAAGTATTTCATATACAAAGCTTGGTTATCATATCGAATCAAGAATGGTGTATTATATGGCAAGACTAGTGTCTTCACAGAAAAATGTAGAATTCATAAAATCAAACTATGATGACATCAAAGATGTATACAGCATATGGATATGTATGGATACAGAAGCCGATGAAGACTCTATAATAGAATTAGGCTTGCAGCCAAGAGTAATCTATGGCAATACAAGCTGGCTTCCACAGCGAAGCATAATGAATGGAGCGGTTATAAGAATAAGAAGCAGGGCAGATGTCGAAGAATCAAAAAATAAGCTTATAGCAATGCTGGAAGTATTATTTTCTTGCAGGGCAAGACAGGATAAGATGAACCGGTTAGAAGAATACGGACTTGAGATGACAACAGAATTAGAAGGGTGTGTGAATGATATGTGTAATATAAGTGATTTGCTGGTAGAAGAAAGCGAGGAACGCGGAGAAAGACGAGGAATGGAACGTGGAATGGCACGAGGGGAGAAACAGGCGCGTCTTGACAGCATAAGAACATTAATGAGAAAGTTGAATCAGACAGCAGAAGAGGCAATGGATACGCTGGATATAGAGGAAAAAGATAGGGAGGAATATCGAAAGATATTAAATAAGCAGAAGTAGAGTATTATAACACAGACAGGAGAGAAGATTTGTTAATTAGTGAAAAAATATATAAGTATATGGAACAGAAAGGTATGACACAGAAAGAATTCTCACAGTGCACGGGGATTTCACAAAGCACAATAAGTGATTGGAGAAGAAAAAAGACCAATCCGTCAGCAGATAAAATCTTAAAAATATGCGAGGTGCTAAATATTACACCATACGAGCTGCTTTCAGAGAGCTGGATTAAAGGTGATAAAAATCGTAAGGAAAGTATGGACTACACAATTGTATTGAACAAAGATGAAGAATTGTTACTTAGGGGATTTAGAAATCTTAAGAACAAGCAAAAGGAAAGATTACTTGGATATCTGGAAGCTTTGCAGGAAAGTGATAATTAGAATAATATAGGAAAAACGTATGTTGATATATTGACATACGTTTTATTATGTAATATATATCGTATATGCGATACTAAAAGGAGAAATGCAAGATGGCAGATATAAGTATAATAGCAAGAAGACTTAAGAATGGAAATGTGGAATATGGCTGGAGCGGTAATGGTGGATATTATAGTTCAGTAGGAATTCGTTTGTTAGCCTGGTATGATAACCCAGCAGATGTTGATTATCTTTTCGGATTGGGACAGACAAGATTAATAGGTAAAAAAGGTAGCGAAAATGGAGGGTTTCCTGCATATTTGACACACTCACCTATAGGAAAAGAGTTTTGGATTGGAGAAACTGAGCAGGATATATTTAATGAAATAATGACGGATTATACATATTTTTATGATTTAGATAACGAATGGTATTATATTACGAGAGGACCATTTCAGATTAAAATTCCATTAGGATTGATAAATAATAACCTTGATGAAAATAATGATGAATTTAAATATATTTTAACAGTAGGGGATAAAGTGCTTAGGTATATAATGGAAGAATATAGAGTTACACATCCAGAGTTTAATGATTTTATTATAAATGAAGGTTATGATTGGAAAACAGTTGTAGAAGATATTATTGAAGATGATAAATTATTGATTATGAATTTATACAGTAAATATAAGGCAATATATCAGTATTTTGATGATTGGATTGTTATAAAAACTGATGAGAATTACGAGGACATTACTGAAATTATTGCAAAGAAAAAAGAAAAGCATCATATTGAAACTAATGTGTGGTAATTAAATTGTTAATATCAGGATTACGGTTGTACCGGTATACAATTAAAATTTAAGAGGTTTTTCATACAATCTTCATTAATTTTGTACAAAATATCTAAAATGTAATTATATATTTCGCTGAAAATATAAAAAATGTCCAAAATAAAGTTGATTTTTATACACGAAAATGAGATACTTAGAGAAACGTTCGTTAAGGTGAGCCTGACGAATACAACGGCTAAGCCGTAATATTATAAGGAGGTATGTTATGAAGAAGAACAGAAAAAGACTTATGGCAGCATTTATGGCAGTTCTTATGGTGTTGACATTAGTCCCAACATGGCTGTTGGGTGGTATATTTGCTACAACAGCTAAGGCAGATGATGATGTGACATTAGGCTACACATTTAAAGAAGCTGATCTTAGTAAAGATAAATCATCATCGTCAGCAGAAATAAAAGATGGAGATGGTATAGTTTATGAAGTGACAGCTGTTAAAGGAAAAGGGGAAGAATTTTCAATAGCAGGAAATACTTTAAAGCTTAAGGGTGTTAAATCACAGGCAAATGGAGATGTTCCTACTGAAGATTATGGATATGTCAAAATATCTGTAAAAAAAGACTGTACAAAGATAAGTATAGATTATTATATAGAAAGTACAGGTGATTATGCAAATTGCGTAAAAGTCAGTAAAGATGGAACAGTGACTGTAATTGCAAGTAATAAAGCTGTAACAAATAAAGTGTTAGCAAATGAAGAAATTACAGATGTTAAAGCCGGTGATGTAATATATTTATATGCTAATAAAGCTAAAAGATTAAAAATAACTGGTGAAGATGCAATTAAAGTAACAGGTGCTTTTAAATATATTGCAGCACCAGATGCAACAAAGTCAGTTGTAACTGCGACAAATAGTGCAGAAGATGCAACAAAGGTAACAGTTGATGTAAAGGATTTAGCTGTTAATGAAAAAGGGCCAGATGTATATTATTTATTACAGAGAGCTAAGGTTGCATATGGTTCAGATGCTACTCCAGATTGGACTAAGGCAGAAGAAGTAAGCACATATACAGGTAAGGAAACATCATTTACATATGAAGATACATTAAGCAAGTCTGGTACATATTATTACAGAGTTGTTGGTAAAGGTGTAGCTGCTAATGATTCAGAAGGTACAGCAACAACAGCAGGTGTATCATATGAAGCTGATGTTAAGGTTAGTGTAACAGGTGATGTTAATAAGTTAACTGCAACATGGGCAGATATCGAGACAGCAACATCTTATAATGTATATGTTTATAAGAATACAGAGGCGTGTCCAAGCACACCAACAAAGACTATTTCAACAGAAGAGATAGCAGCATTTAAAGAAGCTAAGACAGATATATCTTATACAGCAGAAGGACTTACAGCAGGTGTTAAGTATAATGTAAAGGTAGATGCTGTAAGAGAAGCAGGTGTAAAGAGTGGTGAAGTAGTTACAGTAAGAGTATTAGAGGACATTGATACATCTAAGGCTATTACAGGTATGAAGCTTGTTAATCAGGAGTCAACACTTCCTGTAACAGTAATTAGAGATAAGAGTGAAATTACAGCATTCCAGCCAGCAACAACTGGTGGCGTTTCATCAAAAGGTTTTGCTAATACATCATATGTTATATTAAATGACCAGATTGCAGCAGATAAAGATTTTACACTTACAGCAGATGTAACAGTAAAGGCTAATCCGGCATCATCAGGAAGTGGTGTGTATGTTGGTGCATTTACAGACATTGAAAAAGCTGCAGCTAAGCTTTATGCGGTTGGATTTAGAGGAGCTAATAGCGGTGTTTATGATATGGTATACTATAGAAATAAAGCTGATAATAGCTACTCTGGCGGTAAGTATAATAGTACTGTTAATGCTTATACACTTGATACAACATATTCTGTAACAGTAACAAGAGAAAATGGCAGTTATACTACAGCAGTAAAATCAGCAGATGGTAAGGTCGATTTAAAGAGCGTTAGTGAAGAACCATCAGCAGACCTTAAGGGTGCTGTTAATGTAGGTTTTGCTATAATAGGAACTACAGCAGTTGTTAATAACTTAAAGGTAGTATCTGGTTCTGATACATTAATTGATGCTTCTACATTTGAAGGTTCGTTCTCACCATTTAGTAACAATTGGGATTCGTATGAAGGAACATCAGTTACAGAAGCAGTAAATGATAATGAAAATGGTAAAGTTAAGGTAACAGTTGCAGGTGAAATTGGTACATATGGTGCTGGTTCAATAGATGTTAATATGTACAATGAAGCTGGTGAACTTAAGGATACAAAGACAGTAACAGCTTGGAACACAACTTCTAATACAGTTGAATTCGAGCCAGAGGCAAGTGGAACATATTATTTTGAAGCAGTTGCTAAGAGAACAGGTGTTGCGAAGACATATGCATCAAGCAAGTATAAGTCAGAGGGATATATGCTTCCTCTTAAGGCAGCTGTATTACAGTTAAGAACAGCTGAACAGAGTAAGATTGAAGTGACATGGGATGCAGTTCCAGAAGCTACAGCTTATAAGGTTGAGTACAAAAAAGAAGGTGCAGCTGAATTTACATTCTTAGAAGAAACAACTAACCTTTCAGCAAAGACACCATCATTAACAGTAGGCGATGTTTATATATTCAGAGTAACTGCTGTTAGAAGTGTAGATGGACAGACAAAAATGTCTAACGAAGCACAGTTAAAGGTTGCAGAGCATGAACAGTTTACATGGAAGTTCTCTGCATTTGGACAGGGTGTTTCAGTAAGCAATGACAATCTTTCAGATAAAGATAAATCAAAGAATGGCTACTCAGGTGGCGTTAATACAGATGAAGGTATAGTAAATGTATGGTCGCTTGATAGTAAGGGTAAGTTAGTACCAGCTTCTACAGATGGTGTTGCATTCTACTATGCTACAATACCAACTAATAAGAACTTTACACTTACAGCAACAGCTAAGGTTAATAACTGGAAGTATACTAATGGACAGGAAGGTTTCGGCCTTATGGCTGCGGATGCAGTAGGCAATAATGGAGATTCATCAGTATTCTGGAATAACTCATATATGGCATCAGTTACAAAGGTAGAATACTATAGTAATGTTGATGAAGAGACAGGTGAAGCTACAGTAAGTAAGACTTCTGGCGAAAAGATATCTATGAAACTTGGTATTGGTTCACAGGAAAAGATTGGTGTTAATAAGAATAATCTTAGCAAGTTATTAGATAATGACTCAGATACAGTTAATAATGAATTTAAGACAACAATGTCAACACTTGAAACTTCTAAGTTAGGTTCTGCAGCAGGAACATTTAACCTTATTGGAAACTATTCTAATACAGATGCAACATTTGAAGGAACAACAGTAGAAAATCCAATAACAGAAGTTAAGTTAACAATTCAGAAGAATAATACAGGTTACTTTGTAAGCTATACAGATGCTGAAGGTAACACAACAACAAAGAAGTATTACGATACAGAAGCATTAAGCCAGATTGATTCTGATAATGTTTATGTAGGTATGTTCGCTTCAAGAACATTTGATGTTACATATAGTGATATTTCACTTACAACAATTGATCCAGCAGACGATGCTCCAGCAGAAGAAAGACCTGTTGAATATAAGGATATTCAGGTGAGTGTTACATCTTCTTCAACAGCTAGTTCAGAAGATTATACATTTAAGGGAATGTCTAATGCTGATGGACACGTTGTAGTAACAAAGGGTGATGATGTTATAGGGGAAACAGATGTTACAGCTAATGAATCATTTACAATTGATACAAAGCTTGTAGCAGGTGATAATAAGTTCGTTGCAACATTTACACCAGATGAAAACTTTAAGTTCGGTGAATATGAGCTTCCAACATCATATGATCCAATTGAAGTTTCAAAGACAGTAACATATGCTTACTTTACAGGAGATCTTATATATGTAAGTGCAGATGCTACTAAAGCAGTTGATGAAGCAAAAGCTAATGAAACATATTCAGCAAAGGCTCAGATTAACTCAGGTAAAGGAACTAAAGATAATCCAATTGATATTTACAATGCGGTAGCATATGCAAGACCAGGTCAGAAGATTCTTCTTCTTGATGGAGATTATAAGGTAGCTAATAATTTATTAATACCATTTGGTATTGATGGTACAGATGAGAAGCCTATATATCTTATGTCAGAGTCATCAGATTCAAGAGTTGTTCTTGATTTTGAAGGAACTACGGGAGAAGGTATTACACTTTGTGGTAATTATTGGTATATTCAAAATGTAGATGTTACTAATTCAGCGAATGGTAAAGATGGTATTCACGTATGTGGTAGTCACAATGTACTTGATACTGTTAATACATATAAGAATGGTAACACAGGTATTCAGATTAGTAGATATTCATCAGCTCAGGATAAGGCTGATTGGCCAGCATATAATACAATTAAGAATTGTACATCTCATAATAATGCAGATGCTGGTTATGAAGATGCTGATGGATTTGCAGCTAAGTTAACAATCGGTAAGGGAAATGTATTCGTTGGTTGTATTGCACATCATAATGCAGATGATGGTTGGGATTTCTTCGCTAAGGTTGAAACAGGAAATATTCCATCTGTAGTAATTATGAATTGTGTAGCATATGGCAATGGTTATATTGAGAGCGAAAATGGTTTAATCGATGCAGGTAATGGTAATGGATTTAAGATGGGTGGTTCAAGCCTTCCAGGAAGCCACGTTATTATTAACAGTGTAGCATTTGATAATAAGGCAAAAGGTATTGATAGTAACTCTTGTCCAGATAATGTAGTTGTTGGTTGTACATCATTCAACAATGAAAACAGCAATGTAGCATTATATACTAATGATGCTAAGAATACTAATTATAGAACAAATGGTATAATTTCATACAGAAATGCTTATGTTAAGGTTGCTGATAATTTAAAGGCTAGAGGAACTCAGGATACAGCTAAATTATACGATGCTACAGATTACTATTGGTTATCAGCATCAGGTGATGCTAAAGAAGCAAGTACATTATTAACAGATGCTAATTTTGTAACTCTTAATACAAATGATGTTAAGGTAACAAGAAACGCTAATGGCACAATAAATATGAATGGTTTGGGAATGTTAACAGCAGATACTAGAAAAGCTCTTGGTGTTGGTATTGGAGCAGATAGTCTTGATAAAGCACCACAGCTTACATCAGAAGGATATGCATTAGTAATTGATGCATTAGGATATGATGAAGCGAACAGAGTTTTAGGTTTATCATTAGAATCAGCATTTATCCTTAGAGATGGTGCAGAAGGTGCGTTAACAGGAGATTCTAATAATATTGCAGTAATGGTTGTGCTTCTTTTAGCAAGTATGGCTGTAGCAGGAGGTGCTATAGTATATAGTAAGAAAAGAAAAGTTGTAAGCAAGTAATTATTGTAGATTATTTCTTATAACACATCTTAAAAAGATATGTTTCTAAAACCTAATATATAGTAACAAAAACTGCCACTTTATGATTAACATAAAGTGGCAGTTTTATTTTTTTATAGATTTTTTGATTCTTATGTGATAAAATTTAGTCTGAAAAAGTGAATTGAAACTATAATAAAAGAGGTGTTATGCGATGAGTGAAGTTTCAACAATGGAAAGAGTAATTCGTTCTGATGTATCAATGGAAGAATGTAAGAAGATAGAGAAGGTTCTTAGAAAGAACAATATTTCATATTTTGAAAGATGGAAGTTACATACAGGACTTCTTAGATTTCTTAATAATGATAAGAATGCCAAATGTGATATTTTAGTTCATATGGATTCCTTTGAGAGAGCTAAAGCGCTGCTTGCGGCAGGAGGCGTTATGGACGAATCAGTCAGTGAACATAAGGATTCAAAGAACTCTAAGAATAAATAATTGTTAAGAATAAATGATTGATAGTAATAAGTAATTGTGAATAATCAATAATTGATAATAATAAATAATTATTTATGAATGATTGAACGAGAACAGAATACATACAGGTCAGGAATGGAGAATACTATATAATGAGAAAGAGCATAGTGAAAAATGCTTTAAAGAAGAAATCAGCTGTTATTATAGCTGTCATTATAAGTGTGTTGTTTGTATCGGGGTGTGGGAAATCATCAGGTGTAAGCAATAATGATATATTAGATACAAGCGAGGTTTCAACACAGGAAGAAACAACAGTTGATACACACCCATTTGACATAACAATGACATTTACAGGTGATATTAACATTGCGGAGGGTGAGCCGACAACTAAAGAACTTGATAAGAATAACGGAGATATTACTAAATGTATATCGCCAGAGCTTATAAAGTATATGAAAGATGCAGATATTACATTGGTTAATAATGAATTCTGCTACAGTGACAGAGGTGCACCTCTTGCTAATAAAATGTGGACATTCAGAGCTGGTCCAGAGAGAGCAAAGGTGCTTAATGCACTTGGAGTAGATGTTGCACAGCTTGCTAATAATCACGTATATGATTATGGACAGGAGGCAATGTATGATACATTTTCTGCTTTAGAAGCAGTTGGAATTCCGTATGTTGGAGCTGGAAGAACGCTTGAAGAAGCAATGAAACCATATTATACAGAAGTTGACGGTAAGAAGATAGCTATTGTGGCAGCTTCAAGAGCTGAAAAGTATAAGATGACACCACAGGCTACAGATACTACGCCGGGAATACTCAGATGTTATGATACAGAGTTATTTGTCCAGACGATTAAAGAGGCCAGAGCTAATGCAGATTATGTGGTTGCTGTTGTCCACTGGGGTACTGAGCATACAACTGTGCTTGAGGACGTTCAGAGGTCTAGTGCAAGGGAATATATAGATGCAGGAGCAGATGTTATCATCGGCGGTCATAGCCATTGCCTTCAGGGTATAGAGTATTATGAGGATAAGCCTATATTCTATAGTCTTGGTAATTTCTGGTTCGATGAATATAATGTTGATACAATGCTCGTTAATATCAGAATAAGTGGCAATGATTATGGTGATAAAATTGATGTATCAGTAGTGCCAGCTGTTCAGGACGGTACATTACAGGGCTGTGTGACACATATATGCACACAGGAAGAAGATAAAAGCAGAATATTCAGCCTTCTTAATAAGGTGAGTATTAATGCAAATGTGGCAGATGACGGAACAGTTACGCAGGTGAAATAGGTCTGTTGGCATAACGGATGGTATATGGCTTGAGTGGCGGCTCGTATCAGGGGCTTACGCCAGAATATTTAATTGGATATTGTTATAAAACAGATTGCAAAGAAAACCGCGGTTATTATCAAAAGTCAGGTACTTTGAGCACGCCGGTACTTAGGTGCAGTATTTTAGCACCTTAGTATCCGCTGCGTGCGAGAGTAGTGAGAGCGTGCCTGACGTTGATGATAACCGCGATTTTATTTACTGTCGTCCGTTAGTTATTTCTGTTATTTAGCTGAATTATTTATTAGTGTCATATATTGAATGACTATCGTGAAGCAATATGTATTAGTCTGTAGTATCTTTAAGCGACTGCATATATTCATGCATAGATTCTGCAACAATCTTACTATGTGCCACAGCCTCTACAACAGTTCTTGCCCCATTAACGACATCACCAGATGCGAATATTCCCGGGCGTGATGTATGACCTGTTTCGTCAGCTTCAAGAAGACCACGTTTATTGGCATTTAAGCCTTTAGTGCTGTTGACAAGTCTTGTCATTGGTCCCTGGCTTATTGAGATAATAACGCTGTCTGATTCATATAATGTGTCGCTTCCATCTACATCAGTGAATGAGCCATCTTCATTTTCTATTACATCTCTGAATATTACGCCGTTATCTTTAATCTCAACTGGTCGTTTGTTATATTCAAATTCAACACCTTCAAGAGTGGCGTAGCTGAATTCGTACTGGCTGGCAGCTACTTCTTTAGTGATAGAGAAGCAGGTTAGCCTGCGGACACCTTTTCTTATCGCTGTTCTTGCAACGTCCATAGCAGCATTACCAGCACCGATTACGATTACACGTTCTCCAAGCTTATAGCTGTCGGGGTTGTTAAGATAGTTAATTCCAAAGTGGACATTTCCAAATGTCTCGCCCTTTATGTGAAGTGTGTTAGGATTCCATACGCCAGTTCCTACGAATATAGACTTATAACCATCACGGAATAAATCTTCAATAGTTATTGCACTTCCTATAAGAGTATTAGGACGTACCTTGATACCCTTTAATTCAAGATGGCGGTATTCGATATCGTCAAGAACTGATTTGGGAAGACGAAATTCAGGAATACCATATCTTAAGACACCGCCAATTTTGTCCTTGCCCTCAAATATAGTTACCTGATAGCCATATCTTGCCAGGATAATAGCGATTGTAATTCCAGCAGGACCTGAACCGATAATAGCTACACGCATACCATTAGATGGCTTAGGACCTTCTGTCATTTTGTTAGCATATGTAGTTGAGATATAATTCTCTATTGTTGAAAAATGTACAGGTGCTCCCTTACGTCCAAGAACACAATGCCCCTCGCATTGGTTTTCGTGGTTACAGACAAGACTGCATACAGTTGTAAGAGGATTATTTTCAAAAAGCATTTTACCTGCTTCATCAAGCTTGTTCTCTTTGAGTAACTTAATTGCCAGTGGAATGTTGGTGCTTATAGGGCAGCCTTTCTGACACTGTGGAACTTTGCATTGAAGACAACGATTGGCTTCATCCATAACATGTAATGCCATATATACCTGCTTTCTGCGCTAGTGCGCCATATAATAATAACCAGAATATATAGTCAGCAGGAAATGTTAGTGCCAACTAATATTCTGGTTATATTCTAGCATATGTGATTGCTTATTAAAAGAATAGATAATCTTTTCACAATTATTTGAAGATATTTCTGAATAATCTAACCAATATTGATTGTGAAGGTGCTAATGTGACTATAGTATCTGTGGTATTTAACATTCGTAGTACATACACGGCGATAAATAGCACCGCAGATAATATAAAGATACAATTCAACAGGCGGCTTAACCTGACGGAAGGCTTAATACGTCTGGTATTAACTATATATACGATAACACTTATTAATAGCACTGGAAGTGTAAGGACAAGAGGGTGATAATTAAGTGCAGCGTGTGTATCACCGTGAAGAATTGCAAGCACAGCTCTCGTCATACCGCAGGCTGGGCAGGAAATGCCTGTTATGAATTTAATAGGACAGCCAATATGGGTAAAATAGAGTAGTATAATAATAAGGAAGAAACAGGCTGATAATTTGAAAATGTTCCAGTAAGAAGATGTTCTGATGTTATGCCAGCGTATTGATGATTTAACAGGGTGTGAGCCGGCAGTTGTATTGTGCTGTGGGTTCAATGAATGTTTCATATTCTTAATAAAATCCTTAATATTAATAAAATTCTTAATATAATAAGTTACATTGTTAGAAATTATAATTGCCAATTATAGGTGCAAGTTAATTAATAAATATATAACAAATAGTGAAAAATATTACATATACACCTTGATAATAACGATAAGTTATATATTTTAATAAATTTTTAATTTTTGTGCATTTTACTCTATACAATTGTATTTTTAATGTATTTTCTTCTTATTATATAACATAATGGTATGTCTGCATACATTTTTTATATATGTTATAAATGATAAAACATAAAGAATTCTATGTAAAATATTAAAAAATAAATAAATGACCGATGGTCAGTATTGCTTGATATTCCTTAATTGTACTAACTTTTATACATAATAAATGCTGTATCATAAAGTCAGATAATACATATATTTTTATGTAATATTAGAAAATTATCATATCCATAATTAATTGAGATAACAAGTTAATGTACTAATATACATACATAGATTTGTATAATATGTTAAGATTAAAAAGTTAAGATTGTTAAAAATTAATTTATTTGCTTTACATTTCCATAAAATGGGTATAAACTTCGCAGTGAGAAAAAGAAAGGATAAGGAGATGGTTTTTTGAATGATTTAGCACAGAATCTTATTGAAGAGCTTCAATGTGAGACCGTCTTTACGATTCCTATTTTGGGTGGAATACCAGTATCTGAGGCAGTTGTGGTCACATGGATCATTATGGCAGTCCTGGTTGTAGTTTCATTTATACTGACCCGAAATCTTAAGGTGGATCATATAAGTAAAAGACAGGCTGTTGCTGAAAGCATAGTTACAGGTCTTATGAAGATGGTTCAAGGAATGGTTGGCGAGAAGGGTAAGGCTTATGTGCCGTATCTTACAACAGTTATGTTATATATTGGTGTTTCCAATATTATCGGACTGTTTGGATTTAAGTCCCCAACAAAGGACTTAAGAGTAACGGTAGCACTGGCACTTATGAGTATTATTCTTATTGAAGCTGCTGGTATCTATCACAAGGGTGTTAAGCGTTGGTTACACGGCTTTGTTGAGCCGGTTGCAATCGTAACACCAATTAACATTCTCGAAGTTGTTACAAAGCCACTTTCACTTTGTATGCGACTTTTCGGTAATGTATTAGGAGCTTTCGTTATTATGGAGCTTCTGAAAATGATACTTCCGGTAGGACTTCCGGTTGTGTTCAGTCTGTACTTCGATATATTTGATGGTTTACTTCAGGCATACGTATTTGTATTCCTTACATCATTGTATATTGATGAAATTACAGAATAATTAATTAAGAAGGCTTGTTGTGTAGGCAGATAGCCTATATATGAGTATATGTTAAGAAAAAGGAGATAAGATTATGAGTGGAACAATTATAGCTATTGGCGCAGGTATCGCCGTATTAGGTTCATTTGGTGCAGGTATTGGTATTGGTATAGCAACTGGTAGAGCTTCAGAAGCTGTTGCAAGACAGCCAGAGGCAGAAGGTAAGATTACAAAGACACTTATTCTTGGTAGTGCGTTGGCAGAGGCTACTGCTATTTACGGTTTCGTTATCGCCCTTATGATTATCGTTATGCTTGCTTAAGCATAATAAAAGCCTGCTTTGGCAGACAAATATAAAGATAACAAGAAAAGATTAAAGGAAAGGCAGGGAATAAGATGCTCCAGTTAGATGTTTGGAATGTTTTATTTACAGTTATTAACCTTTTAATTCTCTTTGTGCTTATGAGAATATTCTTATATAAGCCAGTTCAGAAGATTATTGCAGCAAGACAGGCAGAGGCCGATAAGCAGTTTGACGAGGCTGCGGCTAAGCAGAGCGAAGCAGAAGAACTTAAGACTAAGTATGAAGCAGTTTTAAGTGATGCTGAAAATGAGAAGAAAAAGGTTGTTGCTGAGGCGAGAAAGACTGCTGATGAAGAATATCAGCGTATCGTAACAGATGCACACAAGACAGCTTCACAGATTAAAGATGATGCCGAGGCTGAGGCTATAAGCCAGAAAGAACAGATATTAAAGAAAGCAGAAAAAGAAATTGCAGATATGGTTGTAGATGCAGCAGCTAAGGTTGTCGGAAGCAATAGTGCCGATACTAATGCAGCACTTTATGACACATTTTTGAATAAAGCAGGTGATAAATAGTGATACAGACAGCAATTGATTATGCAAAAGAATTACATAAAGCTGGAATGACACACGAAGAATTATCTTCGGTGAAAGATATATTTGATGTTGTACCACAGGTTAAGGAAGAACTTAATGATCCTACGGTATCACTTGAGAAGAAGCATCTTGTGATTCAGAAAGTATTTTCTAAAAATGTAAGAAACTTCTTACAGCTTTTATGTGATAATAATGATGTTAATTTATTTGAAGAAGTATATAAAGCTTTAACAGAACTTGAAAAGACACCAGAACAGAAGGAAAGTTCAGCAGTCCTTACATATGTTGAAGCACCATCTGATGAGCAGCTTGCAGGTATTAAGAAGTTCATTGAGAAAGAATTCCATAATCCTGATATCAAGCTTGAGATGGTTAAAGATCCATCTCTTAAGAGTGGATTTGTATTAAAGGTTGGCTCTAAAGAGTATGACTGGAGTGAGAAAGCACGTATTGACCAGTTAAAGAGCAGTATTGCCAAGGCGGTTGGCACAGGCTCGGCTACAGCAAGTGAGAAAGGTATTCTTTCAATCCTTGAAGCTAATATCGAAGATTTCCAGCTTGAAGTTAAGGATAAAGAGATTGGTGTAGTTAACTGGGTTGGTGATGGTATTGCCAATGTTGATGGAATTGACCACGCTTTTTATGGTGAAATCGTTATATTCGACAGCGGTGTAAAAGGTATGGTTCAGGATGTCAGACGTGATGAAGTCGGCGTTATTCTTTTTGGTAGTGATATTGAAGTTAAAGAGGGCAGTAAGGTTGTCCGTACAGGAAAGATGGCTGGTGTTCCAGTTGGTGAAGGTTTCCTTGGAAGAATTGTTGATGCACTTGGTTCACCTATTGATGACAAGGGTGATATCCAGGCAGATGGCTACAGACCAGTAGAGTGTGAAGCGCCTGGTATTACAGAGCGTAAGTCAGTATCAGTACCTATGGAGACTGGACTTCTTTCTATTGATTCAATGTTCCCTATAGGACGTGGACAAAGAGAGCTTATTATTGGTGACCGTCAGACAGGTAAGACATCTATCGCAACAGATACAATTATTAACCAGAAGGGTAAAGGCGTTATCTGTATATATGTCGCTATTGGACAGAAAGCTTCTACAATAGCCAAGCTTGTTAATACATTAAAGACAGCAGGTGCTATGGATTATACAACTATTGTATCAGCTACAGCAGCAGATCCAGCACCATTACAGTATATTGCCCCATATGCAGGTACAGCTATGGCTGAATACTTTATGCACAATGGCAAAGATGTACTTATTATATATGATGATCTTTCAAAGCACGCGGTTGCATATAGAGCAATATCACTTCTGCTTGAGCGTTCACCAGGACGTGAAGCTTACCCGGGTGATGTATTCTATCTTCATTCAAGACTTCTTGAAAGATCAAGCCGTCTTTCACCAGAAGCAGGTGGTGGTTCAATAACAGCACTTCCTATTATAGAGACACAGGCAGGTGACCTTTCAGCATATATACCAACCAATGTAATATCTATTACAGATGGTCAGATATTCCTTGAAAGTGAGTTATTCTTCTCAGGTCAAAGACCAGCCGTTAACGTAGGTCTTTCTGTATCCCGTGTTGGTGGTGCAGCACAGACTAAGGCTATGAAGAAGGCAGCAGGAAGTATCCGTATTGATTTGGCACAGTACAGAGAGATGGAAGTGTTCACACAGTTCTCATCAGATCTTGATGAAAGTACTAAGAATCAGTTACAGCACGGACGTGCACTTATGGAACTTCTTAAACAGCCGGTAAGCCACCCATTCAGTATGGCTGAACAGGTTATTATATTAGTTTCAGCTAATGCACATATTTTTAGTGATGTTGAGCTTGCGGATATTAAGACATTTAGAAAAGAAATGCTTACATTCTTTAAAGAACAACATTCAGATATTATTAATACAATTGAGTCCACTAAAGATCTCACAGATGAGACTAAGGAAGCAATTATAGAGGCTGCTAAGGAATTTAAGAATAAGTAATATTAATAAAAATGTGTGGAAATGGAGGATAAGCTATGGCGAATACTAAAGAAATTCAAAGCAGAATAAATAGTATTCATGATACAATGAAAATCACCAAAGCTATGTATATGATGTCCTCAGTTAAACTTAGAAAAGCCAGACAGAAGCTTGAGGATACAGAGCCTTACTTCTATGGATTGCAGGATCAGATAAAGAGTATTTTGTATCATTTTCCTACTATGCAGCATCTTTTCTTTGATAATAGAAATAGTGATATGCACGAGCAGATAAAGAAAAAAGCATTTATTGTCATAAGTGGTGATAAAGGAATGGCTGGTGCATATAACCATAATGTATTAAAGGAAGCCAAGAGATTGTGCGATGAGTCACAGGAATACAAGATATTTGCAATAGGAGAAACTGGCAGACAGTATTTTACTTCACTTGGTTATAATGTTGAGGAGTCATTCAGATTTTCAGCTAATAATCCATCAGTTCACAGAGCCAGAGTTATAACAGAAGACATAGTTGAGCGTTATAAAGAGGAAGAAATGGACGAGGTGTATATTGTGTATACACGAATGGAACGAGGAATGAAAGAAGAGGTCGAGGTTGAACAGTTACTTCCTCTTAAGACCAATCAGTTCATTAAGGAAGAGTTAGTTGATAATGTAAAAAAGGGTAAAAGTAATGGTACTCTTGAAGATTTTGAAGGCTCAGATGATTATTTTGTAATATATCCGTCACCAAAGGTTGTTCTTAATGATCTTGCATACAATTATGTAACAGGATTCATATATGGAGCACTTGTTGAGGGCTTTGCGACAGAAGAAAATGCACGAATGGTTGCTATGCAGGCAGCTACAGATAATGCAGAAGCTATGCTTAAGGAATTATCAATTGAGTATAACAGACTTCGTCAGGCAGCTATAACACAGGAGATTACTGAGGTTATAGGTGGTGCTAAGGCTCTTAAGAAGAAAAAGATGAAGAAAGCAAAGGCGGGAAAATAGCCGCAAGATATAGCAGAAAGAGGTGAATTCAGGTGGAAGAGATGAAAGGAAAGATAGTACAGGTTTCAGGACCTGTAGTCGATGTCGAATTTGAGGGCAGTTATCTTCCAGCAATCAAGGATGCACTTTATGTAATACAGGATGGAAAAAAGAAGACAATGGAGGTATCACAGCATATAGGTAATAACGTTGTAAGATGTATTATGCTTGCAGCTAGTGAGGGCCTTTGTAAAGATATGGAGGTAACAGCTACAGGAAGCGGTATATCTGTACCTGTGGGTGAGAAGACTCTGGGAAGACTTTTTAACGTCCTTGGAGATACCCTTGATAATGGAGAAAAATTAGATGAAGAAGAACACTGGTGTATACACAGAAATCCACCAACATTTGCAGAGCAGAGCCCTGTTGTAGAAATGTTACAGACAGGTATCAAGGTTATTGATCTGCTTGCACCATACGCTAAAGGTGGTAAGATTGGTCTTTTCGGTGGTGCTGGTGTTGGTAAGACAGTTCTTATTCAGGAGCTTATCAGAAATATAGCTGCTGAGAGTGGTGGTTATTCAATATTTACAGGTGTAGGAGAGCGAAGCCGTGAAGGTAATGACTTATGGACAGAGATGAAAGAGTCCGGAGTTATTGATAAGACAGCTTTGGTATTTGGTCAGATGAATGAACCACCTGGAGCAAGAATGAGAGTTGCAGAGACAGGTCTTACAATGGCTGAATATTTCAGAGATGTTAAGAAGCAGGATGTGTTGTTATTCATTGATAACATTTTCCGTTTCGTTCAGGCTGGTTCAGAGGTTTCAGCACTTCTTGGACGTATGCCATCAGCCGTTGGTTACCAGCCAACTCTTGCAACTGACTTAGGTGAATTACAGGAGAGAATTGCTTCAACAACAAGAGGTTCTATCACATCAGTTCAGGCTGTATATGTACCAGCCGATGACCTTACTGACCCAGCTCCTGCAACAACATTCTCACATTTGGATGCAACTACAGTTCTTTCAAGAAAGATTGTTGAACAGGGTATATATCCTGCCGTTGACCCACTTGAGTCAACATCAAGAATTCTTGAACCAGATGTTGTTGGTGAGGAACATTACAACGTAGCAAGACGTGTTCAGGAAGTTTTACAGAAGTATAAGGAATTACAGGATATCATTGCTATCCTTGGTATGGAAGAACTTTCAGAAGATGATAAGCTTACTGTATACAGAGCAAGAAAAATCCAGAGATTCTTATCACAGCCTTTCCATGTAGCTGAGAACTTTACAGGTACACCTGGTAAATATGTTCCGGTTGAAGATACTGTTAAGGGCTTCAAGGCAATACTTGATGGTGAAATGGACGAATATCCAGAAGCTGCATTCTTTAATGTAGGTACTATTGAAGATGTTAAGGCTAAGGCTGAAACATTAAAGTAGCTGAAGCTGGATCTGCTTCATAAGACAGGAAAGCAGACAGCTTTCCATGTCGTAGAAGTGTAGTTTTTGCTTTGTAATAAACAATGAGGTAAAACCTTCGGCTCCTGCAAGGGCAGTCGCATTTTTACTTCGTAAAAAACAATGAGGTAAAACCTTCGGCTCCTGCAAGGGCAGTCGCATTTTTTACTTCGTAAAAAACAAGGAGGTATGGGTTGAATACATTTTCATTGAAATTAATAGCTTGCGATAAGGTATTCTACGATGGACCTTGTGAAATTCTTATATTTGATGGTTTCGATGGAGAGATGGCTATTATGGCTAATCACGAGCCTATGACCTGTAGTGTTGAAACAGGAGAATTAAGATTCAGAGTTCCAGGAGAAACTGTATGGCAGGAAGCTATAGTTTCGACAGGACTTCTTAAAGTTGAACACAACAAAGTTGATATAATAGTGTATTCGGCTGAGAGACCTGAAGAAATAGATAAGTTCAGAGCTGAGGCGGCGCTTGAAAGAGCGAGGGAACAGCTTGCACAGAAACAGAGCATTATGGAATATCACGTATCGACAGCCTCTATGGCGCGAGCTATGGCACGACTTCGTGGTGTTAAGAACCATGATGTATAGAAAGTTAATATATTATAATATGTACAGGGCTTGCAGGGCAGAAAATGTACCAGCAGGCGGTGTATGTAGATATTAATAAAATGTAAAGACACCATTCATTAGCGTGAAGTTAATGGGTGGTGTTTTTAAATGACTAATATATTAGCTATTATTGACAAAAATTAACTAAATAGCTAATATATTAGCTATGAATAATATATTAGATTTAATGAAAACTCCAAAAGATGTTAATAATGATATTGTAAAGAGAATGAGAGCAAGAAGAAAAGAACAGAAGCTTACGCAGGCAGAGCTTAGCAGGCGTGCAGGTGTAAGTTTAGGTTCTTTAAAAAGATTTGAACAGACGGGAAATATATCACTTGACTCCCTTATTAAGATTGCTTTTGTTCTGAATTGTCAGGAAGATTTTGAAAGTCTTTTTGCTAAAAAAGGATATTCGTCTATTCAGGAGGTTATTGATGGTCAGCGTTAAGAAGCTTGATGTGTGTATTGCTGGTGTTAAGGTGGGCACTTTGGCAGTGACAGATAATTATTTGTGTGCATTTGAGTATAGTGATGAATGGCTTATGAATGGATATTCAATAAGTCCTTTTTCACTGCCATTAGAAAAGAAAGTATTTATTCCTAAATCATATACTCCATTTGATGGACTTTTGGAATATTTGCAGACAGCCTGCCTGACGGCTGGGGCAGACTTCTGGTTGACAGACTTCTTATGAAAAATAAAATCAATCCATATGAGGTAGACTCAATTAACAGACTTGCCATAGTGGGTAAAAGTGGAATGGGAGCACTTGAGTATTATCCGTAAAATATATATGAAATAGTTGCAAATGATTTAAAAGACTATATAAATCAATCTTACAAATAAGTATTAATTCCTATTGCACAAATATAAATACAATGTTATATTAGTATTAGAAAATATTGTAAAGCGTGAGTTATATACAAATGATAAACTATACTACTGTATATAGTGAATAGGAGGTGCAGCGTATGCCAGTTATACAAAGTCCGGGACAAAGAATTAATAATATGAGAGTTATAGAATTTCCATTATGGCTTAGAATTGTATGCTATATTACAGCGATAATATTTGTATTATGGATACTTCGTTCGGTATATAAGTACATTGTATATCAGAAGCTTATAGCTAAGAGAAAGAATGAAAATGCAGTTCTGATATCCAAAGTCAAAGAAGCATACCGAGAAGTAAAGGCATATAACACATCGTTAGGCTCTAACAGACCAGCACCGGGGTATGGAAGCACATCTAATAAGGGAATAGCTTATAGATTGTACTTTGATGTCAATGGGAAAGATGTTGAACTTGATGTAGATGAGAAGACATTTGATAATATTAAAGAAGGAGATAAAGGAGTACTAGATTATAAAGGCTGTGAGTTTTATTCATTTACAAAAGAATAGGACGGTTATTAATAGAACGGTTATTGAAGAATAGAACTTTCAGGAGATGTTGATGTCATCAATGAAAAGGAGGATTTTTATGGGGAAAGCTAAGAGCGGTAATAGCAATGTTTTAAAGGTTGTATCGATTGTGGCAGCGATAGTAGTGGCAGTCGGCATAATAGCTGTATTTGTAGCACCATTGATACCTGTAAGGAAGGTAGATGAAAGTGCGTACAAGAAGCTGGATAACAACGATGTATATGAGCGTGCATACAATATATATGGCGTACAGATATATAAGGACAGGGATAAGGCACTTGCGCAGTTTAAGGCAGATTATAATGTTGCTTTAGTGTATTTGGACGAAAAGCTTGGTCTGGGTGAGTTTAACACAAGCTATGATATGCTTTCACAGTATGGCGAGAATGGATGGCAGTATACATTTTCAGCTGATGAGAGGAGAGAGCTTGGGGAAGAAAAGGTCAATGAACTTAAGCAGAAGATGGCAGGAATTTCAGTATTTTGTGATATGTATGAGAATACAAACTGGCGTTATTATGTCGGACTGCAATAAGCAAAACTTAAGCTATAGATATTTTAGATGTAAATAGTCTTTTTTTGTTTCTTATAGTCTTTTTTTGTAAGGTATATTGTTATTGAATTAATGACGTGATAAATTATACCTATATAATTAAATATTCGTATTGTTATGAACATAATTTCACACAATATAAAAGCAGAGTAGAATAGATAGACAGGGGTAGATTGTGATGAATATAGCTATATGTGATAATGAGGAGATGTTCGTAAAGAATATAAGTGGGCTTTTAGAAGAATATCTTAATGAGAATAAATTGCAATATAGTATAGATATGTACAGTTCGGGCAGTGAGCTGATTGGTTTAAAAGATAAGATAGTGAATTACGACATAGTATTTCTGGATATTAATATGACGGGAATAGATAATATTAAAGTAGCTGAATGGATAAGAATGTATTCGGATAGAGTTATAATAATATCTATAACCTTAATGTCAGATTATAATATACAGGGTTATAAGTATGATGTGTTCAGATGTGTATTGAAGGATAGTATGGATTTAAAGGGTTCAATCTATGAATGTATGAATGCAGTATTATATAAGCTGAATTACATTAATTCTGATAAGAGAATTATCAGTTGTGACTCTGGCAGTAAAGAGGTTGATGTCAGTAAGATTATCTATATAGAAAGCAGTGGTCATAAAGTTACATATCATATACACGGTAAGGAATTTGGTGATTATGTTGTCAAGAGCAAGCTTGATGACATAGAGAATGAATTAAAGGAATATAAGTATCTTTTAAGGGTACATCAAAGCTATATAGTTAATATGATGTATGTTAATAACATCAGCAGTTATCGTGTGTACCTAAAGAATGGCATAGATTTGGGAGTTCCGAAATCACGATATAAAGAAGTTAAGAAGAGAATACTGGAATTTAAAGAAAATAATTAGCGGTTAAAAGTTTAAGCGAGAATATTACTTGATAATGAAATAGTGGTATTTAATATCAGATATATATTGGTCATTATAGATGACTATATATATCTGATTTTTTTGTGGTTAAATTATTCTAATAAAATGTAATAGTAAATATAGTCGTTTTTTGTCTGCTATAGTCGTTTTTTGCAAATAGGGTTGTATGAAGTAAAATAATGTGATAATTTTGGGACATAGAAGCAATGTGTGTGAGAAACGGAAGATAATAGATTAGTTGAGAGATAATAACAAGACGGAAGATGAGTCGGAAAAGGAGCAGCTTATGAAGAAATTAACATTAATAGCAGATGTATTATTAATAAGTTTATCAGCAGGTTTATTTTTGCCAAATTCTACAATCAATATGGCAAAGTATCAAAGTGATAATAATAAGAGCTTGATAACAGAGAAAGATAATATTACACCAGAGGAAGTTATGGATAATCAGATACCTGATGAGCTTTATGATGTAGGTAACGAAGACCAATGGTATATAAGTCAGGCTGTTCGCAGAGCAGTTGATAAAGAAGAAGCAGATAATAATGCAGAATTATTTAGAAAAGATGATACATCAATAGTAAATTGCAGAGAGATAAAAGACAAAGAAGACAATATATTAAGATACATATATAAATACAGTGATGGTGGATACTGTATTAGCGGCAGTGATATAGGGTACAGGAGTGCATCATATACGCAGCTTAAATATGAATATTATATTCCAACACAATATGGAATTAAGATGAGTGATGAAAGCTGGTATCAGTTAGATGAACTTGATGATTTATCAAAGGAAGATTGTTTGGCAGATGTTAGTAATATTCTTGCAGAATTAGAAATTGAAGTATGCGATGAGCCAGATATATATGTTATAGATGTTGATAGTCAAAAGAAAGTTAAAGCTAAATTACAATTGACAAGTGAATTAGACGATTGGACTAAAGATGATGAATGTTATTGTATGATATTTAAAAGAAAGCTTGATAACCAGACAATGTCAGATGTGGCATTTGATAATATTTTAAAGAGTGGTGTACCAACACAGGTTAAAGTTATATATGGAAAGCAGGGACTTATCTATCTTGATACATCTTATCAATATGATTTTATTACAAAGGAAGATGTTAAGGATAAAGTTATAAGTTATGATACTGCTGTAAATATTGCAATGACAAAGTATGATTATGTGTCAGAACAGAATATTATTCGGGCAGAATTACAATATATACCTCAGGTAACAGGTGGCGATGGCATAGATTACAATACCAGATATGAGATAGCTCCATATTGGGTGATTGTTATTGAAATACCATCTGTTATAGGAGAAAATGCATCAAAGAACGAAATTATATTTGTTAATGCGATAGATAAAACTGTGTATAAGGATACATTTTCAAATGTTATAAGGTGATGTATTAGGGGTGAAATGTTTATACCGTATTGTCATATCTAGTTAGAGGCTAGTGATAGTATATTGGGAATTGTATTCTTTTATACGAGATACAGATATAATGCAATTAATGGGGAATTCCTAAATATTGCTATTATATATCAAAATGCTATGAGAGGGGTGAATAAAGAAATAGAAATGTAGAAGGGTATTGCACAATTGCATGTGCAATCAATTGTAACTTGCCTATTTTAGGTTATGATGAGGGATAGGTGTAACTAAATTTATAGAAATTGGAGGTATTAGAATGGTTAAGAACAAGTTAGTTAGAAATGCAGTTGCAGTTGTAGTTGCATTAGGGGTAATTGGAACAATTCCAGTATTTGCAGAAAGTTATGATATGGAAGATGGACACGCTTATAATAATGCGACAAGTTCAGGAGGCATAAAGTGTTGCGATGCCGGAACTATTAATGATAGGAGTGGGGAATATGCTTCTTTGTATTTGCGTACAACATATCAGGATGGACAAGAGTCCGATTATTGGTCAGGAGTGGTACAGGGGTCGGTACACGAAAATACTGGCTGGGATTGGGCAGAAGATTATTATAGTATACATCGTTTGCACAGAACAAGTTCAGGGGAAGCAAGAGATAGAGTCGAATTATCTTCTTGCTGGTAATTAAATGAAAATATGACTTAGCTTCAATAAATAATGTATTGAAGCTAAGTTATACCTATATAAGGGAGGGGGTGGAGCTTATGAAAAAAGTATATATTATATTACTGCTTCTGGTAATGACGATAAGTGCTGGTTGTGGAACAGGAACAACATCATCTCATAATACAGAGGCAGATATAGAATTAGATAAGCCAAGTGTAACAATAACGGAAAATAATACATTGGGTAAAGATGTATCTGATATTGAGAGCGAAAAGAATTCATCAGACAACAGTGACGATAGGATTATAGATAGTGGATTTTGGGTAAATGAGTTAAAGACAGATAATGGAATGGTGTGGAAATATACTCCATTAATTAGTCCCAAAGTTGCTGGGGTATTTGATTGTGAAGATGACGCTAAATTTGTATTTTCATATGAATATTCTGGATATAATCGTCCAGATGGCACAAAGACAGCAACATTAAAGAGTTATGGATGTCAATTTATATATGTGAGCAATCCAATGTTGGGATATAATGCTGATGAAGAGGTATATCCAACACAGGAAAAGCAGATTAAAGAAACCTTTTCATTAACAGCTAATAATGGAATTAACAAATTGGGTATATATGATGTGGGATGTATAACTTTTGCGTTGTATAAAGATTTATATCCCGAATATCCAGAGATGAAACTGCAAGTGTACGGAATACCTAATAATCTGATAGAGCAGAGGTTTGGCGATATAACTAAATGCGATGGAAGAGCATATAAGGATTTTTTGGTGAAAGACTGTCCAAATGAAGATTTTGTAAGTTGTGTATATTTAGGAGAAAAATATATAACAGATACAAGTATATTTTATATAGATTATAAGAAGATGGCAGAGGAGAATGATTGTGGTCAGTTTTTACTTGTGTTAAAAGTATCTAAAACAACAGGGTTTGCTTACCTTATGAATGGTGATAATTGCTACAATATATCTGATAATGAAAAGTATCAGGTGTGGAAACAGGAACATATAGGGCAGTTCATAGGGGAGTGAGAAATATGAGAATTAGATATATATTAAAGCTTATGCTTGATGATATTTTTCAAAAAAAGATAATGATTATACTGCTTCTTGCTATGAGTTCAATATCTATATATATGACTGATGTTATAGCAACAAGATATTTTTCTAATCAGTATAGAATTAATTCAATGAGTTCGATGTTTGCGGTAAATCCGGATAAGGTTAACTATGTAAAATATCTTAATCTAATGAGTCCTGAATATACTCCTCAGATAGGTGATGAGCTTATACAATATATTCGTAATTATCAAGGTGTTGTTGCTTGTGGAAGATTTAATAACAATAAAATGATACTTAATGGTGAACTTGTAAAGACACTTGTTATAGAAAAAGATATTGCTAATATGGGTAATCTGCTGTTGGATAACGATAATCTGAAAAGCAAAAAAAATGGTAGTGAGAATATGGCATATGTGGGCTATAGTTATAGGAATGAGTATAAAACAGGAATTCAATTTAATTATTATGAGGAAAATGAGAAATCAAGTTGCGAGATTGCAGGTTATTTAAAAAAGGGAGCATCGTGGCCTTTAAAGGGAAAGTTATTTGGCGGTGTTAGTGATATAGACTCATATAATCTTGATAATACGATTGTTGTGATAACTCCCAATTATGAATATTTTGATAATATAGGAGGTATGCCGGATACACCATATTATATAGTTGATGATGAGGCAGTGGCAGATAAACTTAAGATGGACATTGTTGAATGGGCGGCAGAGCGTAATCTTGGAGTAAGTGTGATTAATGAGGCAGAGGAAATAGCAAATGAAAAAGAATTAAGAAATATAACAGCGGACAGCTCATTTAGTGCAGAAGTTTTGCTGTTTCTGCTTGCATTAATATCAATGTCTTCTGCGGCAATAGTTTCGTGTCTTTTGAATAGACAACATATGGGAATTATGGTTGCTTGTGGAGTTAGCAAGCGAAGTATTATGGTAATTAATTATATGGAAAATGTCTTTGTAGTGTTAATTCCAGAAATAATTATATGGCTTATATGTCAGAAAAATATATTTGGAAAAGTATTTATGAATAACATTTCAGAGCTGGATATGATTAAATATGGTGACTGGTTTAGTCATTGTATCGCTGTTCCAATAATGTATCTGGCAGAACTTGTAATTGTTACTGTTATAGCTGGTATTGTGCCTATGTTTATAATATCACGAATGAAAGTGGCAGAAGTTATCAAACCAGTAGATTAATTATAGAAAATACTAGGTGTGCAGATTGATGGTGAAGGCTGTTAAATCAGTAGGTTAGTGACAGAGGTTTTCCAAATATAAGATTAGCGGTGGAGAAGTTATTGAACAGCATATTCAGGGGGCATTTGAATGAGAAAAATATTTAATAAAATATTCAGATACAGGCTTGTTTCGATATATTTCATATTAAGTCAGCTTGTTATTTTAACAGCAATATTTGGAGTGCTTAATACGATTAATAAAGCTTATGCAAAAGAAAATGACAGGCTTAAGGCTCTGGCTAAGAATAGAATAGAGCTGAATATAGATACATTTGCAAAGAAAGATATATTATCATATGCGGCAGTAAATGTAGATGTAGGAAATGTGTTAGCACAAGGACGTATGTCGGTAGAAGTGGCACAAATTGGAAGTACGAACCGTTGTGAAGTGCTTTTGGCAGTTAATGAGTCAACCCCTTATCCTATGATTAGAGGACATATACCCGATAAAGAAACGGATAATGGCAGAAATTGTGTAGCATTAGGACGTGATAAATACAGATATGTATATAATAGGGATGGCAAGGATTATATAACACTTGGTCAGGAGGAATATGAGGTTGTAGGTGTTATAGGAAGTCAGGTATCTGATTATTGGGACTATAAGATTGTACTTAATATAGATTGTATGAGTGATAGTCTTAAGCAGTCATTTAGTTCACTGTCTAATATATCTTTGACAGTATATAGTAATAAGCAAGATATAATGGAAATTTATAATAAAGTATATTCAAATGTAGTCAATGTTGATAATACCTGTAATATAGTGTCATATAGCAAGAAAGATACGGGCGAAAGCACAGTGAGTGATACTCTTCAGAAAGAAAATATTAAAACTAATGTTATGGTATATGCTTTTTGCCTTATTAACAGCATAATTATATCAATATTCTGGACGGTACAGAGAAAGAAAGAGCTTGCAATAAAACGTGTATTTGGATTTAGCAATATAAGAATGATAGCGGATATTGCAGTTAATCTGTTACTGCTAATGATAATTACTGTAATAATGTATTTTGTAGGATATGTGTTATATAGCTTTATAAGGTATTCAACAATTCAGGGTATGGGATTGTGGAGTGTCAAATTAATATTATTAGCAGTTGGTTTATTTCTGATAACACTTGTTATTGCGATGATATATCCAGTTGTAGATATATATAGGGGGCAGGCATATGATAAGATTAGATAAAATAACAAAAATATATGATGCAAAGGTTGAAAATAAAAAAGTGTTAGATGAGGTATCATTAACTATAGATAATGGGGAGTTTGTAGCTATTATGGGACCATCAGGGAGTGGTAAAAGTACACTTCTTAACATAATAGGCTGTATGGATAGTGTTACAGACGGAAGTTATTATGTTGATGACATAGAAGTGTCACGATTGAATAAATCGGACATACATAGATTTAGAAAGAAGAATATAGGATTTGTATTTCAGCATTTTGCATTAATGGATTATTATACAGCTTATGAGAATATTGAGCTGCCTTTGCTGGCTAACAATATAAGACGAAAAGATAGAAAAAGAATAATTAATGAACAATTGAAAAAGTTGAATATTGTGGAAGAAAAAGATAAATTGCCAAAGAAAATGTCGGGAGGACAGCAACAGCGCGTGGCAATAGCACGCGCACTTGTAACTAAAGCAGATATTATTCTTGCTGATGAACCGACTGGTGCATTAGACCAGAGCACCGGACAAGAAGTCATTAATATTTTAAGAGAAATTAATAATCAGGGGAAAACAGTTGTTCTTGTTACGCACGATATAAATATCGCCAGCAACACTAACAGAATTATTAATATATGTGACGGAAAGATTATAAGTGATGAAATGGTATAATTAACTAAAGAGTTGCCTTGCAACTCTTTTTTATTTGTGTAAAATGTGGTATTCTATTATTTATTAAGATAATTTATCAAATAAAATATGAATTTTAGCCGTAGAACATATGTAGTATTTTAAAGAAAGCTAGTACATATATTTATTCAATAATGGAAGGGAAAATGCTATGCCAGTAACAGAATATTTAATAAGAAATGCCGAGTTATACCCCGATGAAGTTGCCTTGGTTGAACTAAATCCAGATGAGAAAGATACAAGGAGAACAACTTGGAAAGAATTTGATTTAATACAGCCAAGTGCCAATATGCCATATAGGCGTGAGATTACATGGAGCGTATTTAATGAGAAGGCTAACAGGTTTGCGAATATGCTTATAAGCCGTGGAGTTAAGAAAGGGGATAAGGTTGCTATTCTTATGTATAACTGTCTGGAATGGCTGCCAATATATTTTGGTGTATTAAAGACAGGTGCAATAGCAGTGCCATTTAATTTCAGATATGACTCAGATGAGATATACTATTGTGCTGAGCTTGCACAGGTAGATGTAATTGTATTTGGTTTTGCGTTTATTGGAAGAATAGAGGTTAATGCTGAGAGATTATTAAGAGGAAGACTTCTTATATATGTAGGGGACAACTGTCCAAGCTTTGCTGAGAGCTATCACGAACTTGTGGCAGATTGTTCAAGTAAAGAGCCTGATGTTAAGATAACAGAAGATGATTATGGTGCGATATATTTTTCATCAGGAACAACAGGATTTCCCAAGGCGATACTTCATAAGCACCAGAGCCTTACACAGGCGGCTATTATGGAACAGAAGCACCATTCTACTGGCAGAGATGATACATTTTTATGTATACCACCACTTTATCATACAGGAGCAAAGTTCCACTGGATGGGAAGCCTTGTTGCAGGAAGTAAGGCGGTTCTTCTTAAAGGAACGAAGCCGGAACAGATATTGTCAGCAGTATCAAGTGAACACTGCACTATAGTATGGCTGTTAGTGCCTTGGGCGCAGGATATTCTTGATGCATTGGATTCAGGAAAGATTAAGTTATCAGATTACAATTTATCGCAGTGGCGTCTTATGCACATAGGTGCTCAGCCAGTTCCACCATCACTTATTAAGAGGTGGAAGGAATATTTTCCTAATCATCAATATGATACTAACTATGGTTTGTCAGAGTCAACTGGACCGGGCTGTGTTCATCTTGGAGTTGAGAATATAGATAAAGTTGGTGCAATTGGAATTCCGGGTTATGGCTGGGAATGTAAGATTGTTGATGAGAATGATAATGAAGTCTGTCAGGGTGAAGTCGGTGAGCTATGTGTTAAAGGACCCGGAGTTATGACTTGTTATTATAGAAATGAAGCTGCTACAAAGGAAGTATTAAAAGACGGCTGGCTGTATACAGGTGATATGGCTATGCAGGATGAAGATGGTTTTTATTTTCTTGTAGACAGGAAGAAAGATGTTATTGTATCAGGTGGAGAGAATATATATCCTGTGCAGATAGAGGATTTCTTAAGAAGATTTCACAAGATAAAGGATGCGGCGGTAATTGGTCTTCCTGACAGGCGTCTGGGTGAGAAGACAGCGGCAATTATAGAGATTAAAGACGGAGTCAGCTGTACAGAGGAAGAAATCGAAAAGTTCTGTCTTGAGCTTCCACGTTATAAAAGACCTAAGCAGATAATATTTGCTGAGATACCACGAAATGCGACAGGAAAGATAGAGAAACCAAAGCTCCGTAAGATATATGGAGCTGATAAGCTTGTTGCAATGGAGAACAAAGCATAATCGTGATACAGGTATAATCTTGATTATAGATTAATATGTAATATAGATATTATTATAGATTAGTATGCAATATAGATATTATTATAGATTAATATGCAATACAGATATTATTATAGATGATGGAAGGAAAAGGTATGAAAGAGTTAATGTTAGGCAACAAAGCGGTTGCCAGAGGGTTATATGAAGCTGGTTGTAAGGTTATATCAAGTTATCCGGGAACTCCCAGCACTGAAATTACAGAGGAGGCAGCAGCTTACAATGAGATATATTGTGAATGGGCACCTAATGAAAAGGTTGCATTAGAGGTGGCTCATGGAGCAACACTTGGTGGTGTAAGATCGGCGTGTGCTATGAAGCATGTAGGCTTAAATGTTGCGGCAGACCCATTATTTACAATATCTTATCAGGGGCTTAATGCAGGACTTGTAGTGTGTGTTGCAGATGACCCGGGTATGCATTCATCACAGAATGAGCAGGATTCAAGGCATTATGCAATTGCGGCGAAGCTTCCAATGCTTGAGCCATCAGACTCAGAGGAGTCGAGAGTATTTGCTAAGAAAGCATTTGAGATGTCCGAAAAGTTCAATACACCAGTCCTTTTAAAAATGGTTACAAGAGTAGCCCATTCACAGAGCATAGTTGATACAGAGGAAAGAGTTGAGCCAGATAGAGTTCTCTATGTAAAAGACCCAGCTAAAGTAATGATGACACTTAACTCAAGAAATGCTCATATAAGGGTTGAGGAGAGAACTAAGGCATTGATAGAATATGCTGAAAGCACAGAACTTAACAGAGTTGAGATGGGTGAGGATACAAGCGTAGGAATTATCACAGACTCTACTTCATACCAGTATGCAAGGGAAGTATTAGGTGATAAAGCAAGCATATTAAAGCTTGGAATGATTAACCCGCTTCCAGAAAAGCTTATAAAAGATTTTGCACAGAAGGTAGATAAGGTTATTGTTCTTGAAGAGTTAGACCCTATAATTGAAAATCACTGCAAACAGCTTGGAATTAAGGTGGCTGGTAAGGATACATTTCCTATATGTGGCGAGTTTTCCCAGAACCTTGTAAGAAAATGTCTTGGTATGAAAGAACCAGAGCATATTACTATAGAAGAAAATGTTCCAGCACGTCCTCCAGTTATGTGTGCAGGCTGTCCACATAGAGGAATATTCTACATTTTAAAGAAGAAAAAATGTATGGTATATGGTGATATAGGCTGTTATACATTGGGTGCGGTTGCACCACTTAATGCAATGGATCTAAATGTCTGTATGGGAGCTTCCTGTTCAGGACTTCACGGCTTTAATAAAGCTATAGGTGAGGAAGCAGAGAGTAACAGCGTAGGTGTTATCGGAGATTCAACATTTATGCATTCAGGAATGACAGGTATAACAGACATTTCTTATAATATGAGTAATTCCACAGTCATTATCCTTGATAATTCTATTACAGGAATGACAGGACATCAGCAAAATCCAACAACAGGAAAGAACCTTCGTGGCGAACCGGCTGGAAAGGTTGATCTTGAAGCGTTGTGCAGGGCATTAGGCTTTAACAGGGTAAGAGTTGTAGATCCATATGACCTTAAAGCAGTTGAGGAAGCGGTTACTGAGGAGCTTGCAGCTAAAGAGCCATCCATTATTATAAGCCGCAGACCTTGTGTTATGATTAAGGGAACAGTACATAAACCACCAATCAGCGTAGATGAAAGCAAATGTGTCGGCTGTAAACAGTGTATGAGCATAGGCTGTCCAGCAATTGCAGTTAAAGATAAGAAAGCACATATTGACCCAACACTCTGCATAGGCTGTAAAGTATGTTCGCAGATGTGTAAGTTCGAGGCAATATAATGTTGTAAGGCGATGTATATTAGGTGTTAATGGAATAGAAAAAAGTATTAGATGTCCGATTTGTTCAAATTAGATTTGCTTGATGTGAAATTAGGCAGGGCATCTGATAATGTCGGAAATGAGGAATATGTATGAGTAATTCAGTTAAGAATATTATGATTGTTGGTGTTGGCGGACAGGGAACACTTCTGGCAAGTAAACTGCTTGGTTATGTTCTTATGCAGCAGGGATATGATGTTAAAGTGTCAGAGGTACACGGAATGAGCCAGCGAGGCGGAAGTGTTGTTACTTATGTAAGATTTGGAGATAAGGTATATTCTCCGGTTATTGATAAAGGTGAGGCTGATTATATTCTTTCATTTGAGAAGCTTGAAGCGTTAAGATGGCTTGAATATTTAAAGACTGGCGGACAGATAATAACTAACACGCAGGAAGTTGACCCGATGCCGGTAATTACAGGTGCTATGCGGTATCCAGATAATATTATCGAGAAGCTTGAAGCAGCCGGTGCTAAGGTAGATGCTAAAGATTTCTTATCAATAGCAGAAGAAGCAGGGTCGGCCAAAGCGGTTAATATTGTACTTATGGGAAGATTATCAGATTATTTCAAAGACATTCCATATGAGGTGTGGGATAAAGCAATAGATGAGATAGTCCCAGAGAAATACAGAGAGCTTAATCATAAGGCTTTAAAGCTTGGCAGAGGCTGAGTAAATGTAAAATAATAAAGGTAAAATGGATATACATTTGTGATATTATGGTATCATATGTATATCCATTTTGTAATATTAGTGGCAGGAGTTATTATATAGAATTAAAGAGGCTTATATGTTTAATCTAGAAGAAGAATTAAAGAAGCTCCCGGATAAGCCGGGAGTGTATATTATGCACGATAAACACGACACAATTATATATGTCGGCAAGGCTAAGATATTAAAAAATCGTGTAAGACAATATTTTCAGAGTAATAAAAATCATTCGGCTAAGGTTGTCCAGATGGTTTCACATATTGCATATTTTGAGTATATAGTGACAGATTCTGAGCTTGAAGCGTTGGTGCTTGAATGTAATCTTATAAAGGAACACAGACCGAAATATAACACGATGTTAAAGGACGACAAGAGTTATCCTTTTATTAAGGTTACCATTGGAGAGGAATTTCCAAGAGTGTTATTCTCAAGAACAATGAAGCACGGAACTGGCAAATTCTTTGGACCATACACATCGGCAGGTGCTGTGAAGGAGACAATTGAACTGCTCTGTAAGCTTTACAAGGTAAGAACGTGCAATAGAAGGCTTCCTAAAGATATAGGAAAGGACAGACCCTGCCTTAATTACCATATCGGACAGTGCAATGCACCTTGTCAGGGTTATGTGAACAAAGATGAATATAAAAAAAATATAGATAAAGTAATAAGCTTCCTTAATGGTAATTATTCTGAGATTATTAATGAGCTGACGGATAAAATGCAGGATTGTTCCGAGCGTATGGAATATGAGGAAGCCGCCAGATACAGGGATTTGTTAATCAGTGTTAAGCAGATTGCACAGAAGCAGAAGATAACAGCAGATGACGCAACAGACAGAGATGTAATTGCGTGTGCTATGGACGCAGAAGATGCAGTTGTACAGGTATTCTTTATAAGACAGGGCAAGCTTCTTGGACGTGAGCATTTCCATATGAAGGTTGCAACGAATGACAGTAGAAGCGGCATTTTGTCAGAATTTATGAAGCAGTATTATGGTGGAACACCATATATTCCCAATGTGATAATGACACAGGAGGAGATTGAGGATGCTGGTACAATCGCCGACTGGCTTTCAAGCAGGAAGAAGCGGAAAGTTACAATTATCACGCCAAAGAAGGGCGATAAGGAGAAAATGGTTGAACTTGCCCATAAGAATGCACTTATGGTATTAACTAAAGATGCAGAGAAGATTAAGCTTGAGGAGAAAAGGACAACAGGTGCTATGAAGCAGATAGCAGACTGGCTTGGGCTTGCTTCGATAAGGCGTGCAGAGGCTTATGATATATCTAATACAAGTGGTGTTGAGTCAGTTGGTTCAATGGTTGTATTTGAGGACGGAAGACCTAAGAAGAATGATTATAGAAAGTTCAGGATTAAGACGGTCAAAGGGCCTGATGATTATAAGAGTATGAGAGAAGTACTTACAAGACGTTTTACAAGAGGAATGAGAGAGCGTGCAGGTGAGGAAGAGACAAGGGGTTTTGCTGTGTACCCGGACCTTATAATGATGGATGGTGGACGAGGACAGGTGAACATTGCACTGGAGGTTCTTGATGAACTTCATATTAATATTCCTGTATGCGGTATGGTTAAGGACGATAACCATAACACAAGGGGACTTTACTATAATAATGTAGAAATTCCAATAGACAGGCATAGTGAAGGCTTTAAGCTTATAACAAGGGTTCAGGATGAGGCACATAGATTTGCGATAGAATACCACAGGTCATTAAGAAGCAAGAAGCAGGTAAGCTCAGTTCTTGATGAGATTGAAGGAATCGGACCAGCAAGAAGAAAAGCGTTGATGAAACATTTTCTTGATATTGACAAAATCCGTAATGCCAATGTAAGTGAGCTTATGGAGGCAGAAGGAATTACAGAAAATGTAGCGCAGAACATATACAAATATTTTCATTGATGTGTTATTTTAATGTCTTTCAATATTAATTGCACTGTGTTAAACTATTAATAATAGATAGTCAGAAGATATATAGTCTTAAGTAAGGCAATGAAATATAAAATGTGGCATAATTGCGCAGGATTGGAGTAGATATGAACGGAAAAGAAAGAGTTAATTTATTCAAGGTAATCGAGAAGATGAATCTTGTTAATCTTACACCTGATATTGATGTTAAGGGAATATGGATTCACGTTCCAGAATTTAACAGGCCAGCGTTACAGCTCACCGGATTTTATGACCAGTTCGATAATGACAGAATACAGATTATAGGTAATGTAGAATATGCTTATCTTAAGAGCCTTTCAGAAACAGAGCGTTATGAAAGATATATGCAGTTGTTATCAAGCAATATTCCCTGCCTTATCTTCTGTAGGAATTTAGAGCCGGAGGCAGAGATTATAGAGCTTGCAAAGAAATATCAGATTCCAATATTAAAGTCTGCTGAGTCAACATCTTCATTTTCAGCAGAAGTTATAAGATGGCTTAAAGTACAGCTTGCACCTTGTATAGTAATACACGGTGTATTAGTTGATGTATATGGCGAAGGTGTGCTTATTACAGGTGAGAGTGGTATAGGTAAGAGTGAAGCAGCACTTGAGCTTATAAAGAGAGGCCACCGTCTTGTAACAGATGATGCTGTCGAGATTAGAAAAGTAAGTGATGAAACATTAGTTGGTTCAGCACCAGGAGTTACTAAGTATTTCATAGAGTTAAGAGGTATTGGTATTATTGATGTAAAGACACTTTTCGGTGTAGAGAGTGTTAAGGAAACTCAGGAGATTGATATGGTTATCAAGCTTGAGGACTGGAATAAGGACAAGGAGTATGACAGACTTGGACTTGAAGAAGAATACACAGAATATCTTGGCAATAAAGTAGTGTGTCATTCGCTTCCAATAAGACCAGGACGTAATCTTGCAGTAATAGTTGAGGCTGCGGCTGTAAACCACAGACAGAAGAAGATGGGTTACAATGCGGCTAAGGAGTTATATAGAAGAGTACAAGAGAACCTTATGAGGGGTGATGATGAAGATGAGTTTATTTAAGGATATAGTTCTTGGCATTGATATAGGTGGAACAACTTGCAAATGCGGCGTGTTCACAACAGATGGCACGCTTGTATACAAGGATGAGATACCAACAAGGAAAGATGAGGGCGGAAGTCTTATTTTATCAGACATTAAAGAACATATTCCAGAGCTTGTGAAAGCGGCAGGACGAAGCTGTGATGAGATTAAAGGCGTTGGAATAGGAGTTCCGGGTGCGGTAAGAGAAGATGGAACAGTCAACAAATGTGTCAATCTTGGCTGGGGTGTATTTAACGTTGCACAGACTTTTAAAGATATGACAGGCTATGAAGTTAAAGTTGGCAATGATGCCAATATGGCGGCACTTGGTGAATACTGGATGGGAAGTGCGAAAGCATATTCAAGCGTTGTATTAGTTACAATAGGAACAGGTGTTGGCGGCGGAGTTATAATTGACGGTAAGCCAATATGCGGATACAATGGTGCTGCGGCAGAGATAGGACATCTGCCTATAGTAGAGGAGGAGACAGAATACTGTAACTGCGGTAATAAGGGCTGTCTTGAGCAGGTGGCATCAGCAACAGGCATAGTCAGAACAGCGACAAGAATGTTAAATGCAACCGATGAGCCATCGGCACTTAGGGCACTTCCTTATATATCTGCTAAGGCAGTATTTGATGAAGCCAAATCAGGAGATGCGTGTGCCATAAGGATTGTTGATTATGTATGCAGATATTTAGGAAAAGGCATTGCCTGTGCTTCTGCTATGACTGATACAGAGGTTATATGTATTGGTGGCGGAGTATCAGCGGCAGGTGATTATCTTATAGAAAGAGTTGCTAAGTATTACAAAGAATACGCATTTCATGCGTGCAAGAATACTAAGATAGTTAGGGCTGAACTTGGTAATGATGCAGGTATGTATGGAGCTGCCAAGCTGGCATTAGGTTAATATAAAAGATTGGAGAGTAAGAAGCTTATGGATAACAATGAGCTGTTAGATAATCTTAAATTAATTGTAGGTGACACACAGGTAAGAACTGGTGAACCTATGAATATTCATACTACATTTAGAATTGGAGGCTGTGCAGATTATTATGTACAGCCATCTTCTATTGAGGAGTTACAATCATTAATTCAATTTTTGAATAAATCAGACATCGAATACTGCGTTATAGGTAACGGAAGCAACCTTTTAGTATCAGATAAAGGAATAAGAGGAGTTGTAATACAGCTTTCAGATACATTTGACGAGGTAGAATATATTGATGATGTTACTGTAAAGGTTATGTCAGGAATGATGTTGTCAAGACTCGGTAACAAGCTGGCAGATAAGGGACTTGCAGGCTTTGAATTCGCAACGGGAATACCGGGAAGCGTAGGCGGTGCAGTTAGAATGAATGCAGGTGCATATGGTGGAGAGATTAAAGACATAATAGTTAGTGCCGATGTACTCGACCGAAGCGGCAGGCTTATAAGCCTTAGCAGGGACGAACTTGAGTTAGGTTATAGAACAAGCTGTATAGCGGCTATGGATTATATAGTTGTCAGTGCTGTGTTCAGATTACAGAAAGGTGATACTGACACAATCAAGGCACTTATAAAGGAACTTGCTGTTAAGAGAAGAGCTAAGCAGCCTTTGGAATATCCTAGTGCAGGAAGTACATTTAAACGTCCACAAGGCTTCTTTGCAGCTAAGCTTATAGAAGATGCAGGACTTAAAGGAGTGTCAGTTGGCGGAGCAATGGTTTCAGAGAAACATTCTGGTTTTGTTGTTAATACAGGCAATGCAACAGCAAAGGATGTGTGTATGCTTACTGATATGGTTAAGGATAAAGTTAAACAGCAGTCAGGTGTAGATCTTGAACTGGAGGTTATAAAGCTCGGAGATTTTAGTTAAATGCCGTGGAGGAACTTATGAAGATAGTTATTGTAACGGGAATGTCAGGTGCAGGTAAATCAACAGCATTAAATATGCTTGAAGATGAGGGATATTATTGTGTTGATAATATGCCTATATCGCTTATACCTAAATTTGCGGAGCTGGCAGACTGTCAGGAACAGGATAACGGATATAATAATATAGCATTAGGCGTTGATATAAGAAGCGGACATTCTCTTGCAGAGTTCGAGTCCGTACTTGATTATATGAAAAAACGCCAGTATAACTATAAAATATTATTCCTTGAATCTAGTGACGAAGTGCTTGTAAAGCGTTATAAAGAAACGAGAAGGACACATCCGCTTGCGAAGGATGGACGAGTTGACAGAGGTATTGAGCTTGAGAGGGAACAGTTAAAGTTCCTTAAGCAGAGGGCAGATTATATTGTTGATACAAGTACGCTTCTTACAAGAGAATTAAAGCAGGAGTTACAGAAGATAATTCTTGAACGTAAGGAGTATAACAATTTATTTGTAACTGTGCTGTCATTTGGCTTTAAATACGGAATACCAGTAGATGCAGATATTGTATTTGATGTAAGATTTCTGCCTAATCCGTATTATGTTGAAGAATTAAGGCCGCTTACAGGCAATGACAAACCAATACAGGATTATGTAATGAAAGCACCAGAGGCGAAAGAATTTCTTAATAAGATAGATGATCTTATACAATTTCTTCTTCCTAACTATGTAAAAGAAGGCAAGTCAAGCCTTGTTATAGCTGTTGGCTGTACAGGAGGAAAGCACCGTTCAGTAACACTTGCCAATGAGCTGGCGGCAAGAATAGCAAGTACACCATATGGCTGTAAAGCTGAACATCGTGATATAGACAAAGATGCTAAGAGAAAGGGAGATAAGTAATGTCGTTTTCTTCAGATGTTAAAGAAGAATTAAGCACCAGAATTGATATGGCAAGGCACTGCCAGATAGCTGAATTTGCTGCGATTATGGGAATGTCAGGACGTATCAGGAGAGCATCGGGCAAAAGAATGCAGATAGAGATGTCTACTGAGAACGAGATTGCAAGATATAAGTTTATAGTATTATTAGAGCAGATATTTGATATTGATACAGGCGATATAATATATGTTTCAAAGAGCAGCCGTGACACAATAATCAGAATAGAAAATCAGGAATATGTCGCTAAAATATTGCAGACACTTAAATGGGCTGATGAAACATTTGATAATATTGAACCTGTATTTGTTGACACAAGAATAGTGCAGAAGGACTGCTGTAAGAAAGCATTTATAAGAGGTGCATTTATAGCGGCAGGTTCTATAAGCGATCCTAATAAGTTCTATCATTATGAAATAGTATGCGACTATGAAGAAGATGCACAGTGCCTGTGTGATATGCTTATATTCTTCGGGCTTGATGCTAAGATTACAGTCCGCAAGAATGATTATATAGTATATATGAAGGAAGGCAGTAATATAACAGATGTGCTTAATCTTATGGGAGCATATGTTTCGCAGATGAATCTCTACAATGTTATGATTCTTAAAGAAATGCGTAATGACGTGAACCGTAAGGTTAACTGCGAAACTGCGAACCTTAACAAGACGGTTGCCGCTGCGGTAAAGCAGACTAAGGACATAATATATATAAGGGATACAGTTGGTCTTGGAAGCCTTAAGGACAGCTTAAGACAGGTTGCCGAGGTAAGGCTTGAACACGAGGATATGAACCTTAAAGATATAGGTGCATTGTTAGACCCGCCTGTTGGCAAGTCGGGTGTCAATCACAGACTCAGAAAGATAAGCGAATACGCAGAACAGTTAAGACTTGAAAGAGGGGATTGACAACAAGCGTATAATAAAAATTAGGTAAGGTAAATTATTAGTTAAATGTATAGACAGAATGGAGGATAATATGACAAAAGTAGATATTATATCAGGATTTTTGGGAGCAGGTAAGACTACTCTTATTGCAAAGCTTTTAAAAGAAGGACTTGCTGGTGAGCAGGTTGTGCTTATAGAAAATGAATTTGGCGAGATAGGTATTGATGGCGGTTTCTTAAAGGAGTCAGGCGTTGAAATCAGAGAGATGAATTCAGGCTGCATATGCTGTTCTTTAGTTGGTGATTTCGGAACATCTTTAAAGGAAGTTGTTGAGAAGTACCACCCAGACAGAATTATTATCGAACCATCAGGTGTTGGAAAGCTTTCAGACGTTATTAAGGCTGTAAAGGATCTTCATATTGAGAATGAAATCCGTTTAAACAGTGCTTCAACAGTAGCCGATGCTTCTAAGGTAAAGGTATATATGAAGAACTTTGGTGAGTTCTTTAACAACCAGATTGAGCACGCTGGAACTATTATTCTTAGTAGAACACAGAATGTGTCAGAAGCCAAGTTAAAGACAGATATTGAACTTATCAGATCACTTAATAAGGATGCTCATATTATAACAACTCCTTGGGATGATATTGATGGCAAGCAGATACTTGATGCTATGGAAAATGTTACTAATCTTGAACTTGAAATGCTTGCAGAGGCAGCAGCAAAGGTTGCAGAGGAACACGAACATCACCATCATCACGATGGCGAGTGTGGCTGCGGACACGACCACCACGATGAAGAGCATGAACATCACCATCACGATGGCGAGTGTGGCTGCGGACACGACCACCACGATGAAGAACACGAACATCACCATCATCACGATGATGAATGTGGCTGCGGACATGACCACCACGATGAAGAGCATGAACATCATCATCACGATGGCGAGTGTGGCTGTGGACATCATCACGAGCATGGTCATCACCACGCCGATGAAGTATTTACAAGCTGGGGCGTAGAAACTCCTAACAAGTATGACAAGGAAGAACTTTCAGAGATATTAAGAAAGCTTTCTGAGACAGATGATTATGGTAACATCTTAAGAGCTAAGGGTATGCTTCCTTGCACAGATGGTAAGTGGATGTTCTTTGACCTTGTACCAGAAGAATATGAAATCAGGGAAGGTAAGCCTGATTTTACAGGAAGAATATGTGTAATAGGAGCAGAATTAAAAGAAGCTGCTCTTAAAGAATTATTTAATGTATAATTGCGGAAGTTAAAGTACTGGACAATCCGCAGACATCACAGACTGGGGGCATAAGCCCCCAGTGTTATATATAGTTAGAATAGATGGAGGACATATAATGGCACAGGAAGAGTATCAGATTCCTATATTTTTAATAAATGGCCAGTTAGATAGTGGCAAGACCAGATTTATCTCAGATACTATAGCAATGGGACAGTTTGCAGAGGCAAAGAATAAGCTCCTTATCGTATGTGAGGAAGGCGAAGAAGAATACAGCGAGAAGCTTTTAAAAGATAATGGTGTGGATATGGTAGTTCTTGAAAAAGAAGAATTAACAGAAGCCAAGCTTAATGAACTTGATAAAGAGTATGACCCTTGGATAGTAATTGTTGAGTATAATGGTATGTGGGATCCAGCCCTTCTTATGGGAACAGCTAAGCCAAGAGGCTGGGAGATATACCAGTCAATAACACTTATTGATGCTACAGCATTCAATCTTCAGTGGAACAATATGAGATCAATAATTGCAGAGACTGTTAAGTATACAGATATGGTTATATTTAACAGATGTAAGTCAGGTATGGATCTTGGAAGCTACAGAAGAAGTATGAGAGCACTTAATAACACACTTCAGATTGTATTTGAGGACGATAAGGGAGAGATGATGTCAATTGCAGAACAGCTTCCTTATGATGTTAATGCGGATATTATCGAGGTTGATGATGCTGATTATGGAATATGGTATATGGATGTATCAGAAAGACCAGATGTATATGTTGGCAAGAAAGTAAGATTTAAGGGTCAGGTATTAAAGAATAAATATTTCAAAGATAAGAACTTTGTACCAGGACGAAAGGTTATGACATGCTGTGCTGAGGATACACAGTTTATTGGCTATATAAGCTTTTATAATAACATTGCTTCTTTAGAGAATAGACAGTGGATAATGGTTACAGCAACAATCAAGAATGAATTCCAGATGGCATACAAGAAGAAAGGACCTGTTCTTTATGTAGAAAAGGTTGAAAATGCAGAGCCACCAGTGGAAGAGATGGTTTATTTCTAGGATTGCAGTGTAGAGAAAATGGAATGTTCTATTATACATTTTTGAATAAATCGGACATATATAACAATTAGTAATACGGCTGGAGAGAACAATGATACAGGATATATTTCCTAATAGACTTGATAACCAATATGTAGAATGCAGTCCGCAGGATAATGATGTAATCTTCTTCTTTGAGGGTTCATCACTTCTTGCGAAGTATATTAAAGAAGATACATTAACTTATCCACTGTACAAGCAGTTCATACAGGGGATAAAGACAGGCATATCAAAAGATTCTGTTGATAATTATTCATTTACATACCTTTTATCTGTAGATGATACGAAATATTTTCTTGCACAGAGAAAAGGCGAATTATTAAGAGGACAATATGCTGGTGAAATGGCAGATTCCAAAGTGCATAAAGAGTATACATCAGTAGTGGAAGGATTTTCATTTGTCGGGGTAGATTCATTTAGGAAAGCTAAACCCAAAGCTACAGCATTTGCTGCGATAACAGCATATCATCTATATGGCTGGTACAGGGACAATCATTATTGTGGAAGATGTGGCAGACCTACAATACACGATAATAAAGAGCGTATGGTAAAGTGTCCGGTATGTGGCAATATGGTATTCCCAAAGATAAGTCCTGCGGTTATCGTGGCAGTTACAGATAACGACAGAGTACTGCTTACAAAGTATGCAGGAAGAACATATAAGAATTATGCTTTAGTCGCGGGCTTTAATGAGGCTGGAGAGACAATAGAGCAGACAGTCAGGCGTGAGGTAATGGAAGAAGTAGGACTTAAGGTCAAGAACCTTAAATATTACAAGAGCCAGCCTTGGGGACTTAGCGGTTCACTGCTTTCAGGGTTTTTTTGTGAGCTTGATGGTGATGATAAAATCACATTGCAGGAAGATGAATTATCACTTGGAACGTGGGTTAAGGCAGACGACCTTGACTTAGAAGATGATGGAATAAGTCTTACAAGAGAGATGATATTAAAATTCAAAAAAGAGCATACAATTATTCAGTCTAATTAGAATAATACACAATTATTAAGCATAGAATTATCCCAAACATATGTGGGGTGGTTCTATGCTTAATTGGTTATGGGGCTTTATGATTATCATAGGAATAGTATACGCCCTTATCACAGGTAATATAGAAAGTGTCACGCAGGGGGCATTTGTTTCCGCCAAGGAAGCTGTCACATTATGTATAACTATGTTCGGTATTATGTCATTCTGGTGCGGTCTTATGGAAATAGCAGAAAAATCAGGACTTATAGACAAGTGCAGATACATGATAGAGCCTCTTATAAAATGGCTGTTTCCGGGGGTTCCAAGCAGCTCCAAAGCATTTGGCTATATAGTTACCAATATGATATCTAATTTTCTTGGACTTGGCTGGGCGGCTACACCGGCAGGAATAAAGGCTATGAAAGAGATGGCAGTGCTTAATCAGAATAAGAATATAGCAAGCTGTGATATGTGTACATTTCTTGTGATTAACATTTCTTCAATTCAGTTAATTCCAGTAAATATAATAGCATACAGAAGCCAGTACAAAAGTCCTGACCCGACTGCAATACTATTTCCCTCAATAATAGCAACAACTATAAGCACGCTTGCGGCTGTTATATTTTGCAGGGTTATGACAAGGAGGGAGCGATGATAACTAAGATTTCAGCGTATATAATGCCGTTTGTCATATTGATTATTGTTGGATATGGAATGTACAAAAAGAGTGATAATTACGATAACTTTGTAAATGGTGCAGAGGATGGAATGAGGACAGTGGTTTCAATAGCACCTACACTGATTGGGCTTATGGTTGCGGTTGGAGTATTAAGAGCTTCTGGATTTCTTGATTTTATAGCTGAACTTTTAAGCGGTGTGTGTGGAAAGCTTGGAATACCAGCAAGCATAGTGCCGCTTATTATAGTAAGGCTGTTCAGTTCGTCAGCTGCAACCGGACTTAGCCTTGATATATTCAAGCAGTACGGAACAGACTCATATACAGGACTTATAACGTCTATACTTATGGGGTGTACAGAAACAGTATTTTACACAATGTCAGTATATTATATGGCGGCACGCATTAAAAAAACGCGCTGGACACTTGCTGGTGCATTAATTGCAACAGCGGCAGGCATAGCTGCGAGTGTCATTCTTGCGCGTTATTGTTAATTATTATTTTTTCAGCTTTTTCATAGCAATATTGATGTCTACATTGCCTGATACACCATTTATTGAACCTGTGCTTGTATACTGCCACATAGCGTATTTGTAGGGATAATATGGAGAGGCAGTCTGATAACCGGCGAACCATTTATCATAACCTTCAAGTCTTTCAAGTTCAACATTATCCATAAAATACAAAAGATTACTGTAGATTAATGGAGTATATCCAGCAGCTTTAATTGTGTCGCAAAATGCGATTATTACGTCAGTTAATTCACTAGCTGAAAGATTTTCCTGACGGAAGCTGTCATTTTCTATAGCTTCTACGTCAATAGCGATTGGGTATGTAATGTTATAAGGCTTTACAAGAGTAAGTACATAGTTGGCTTCTTCGATAGCTTCCTCTTTGTTAAGAGCCTGTGAATAGAAGTATACACCGACATCTATATTATTCTTGATAGCATTAGTTGTGTAAGTATTAAATGAAGTATCTTCCACAAGAAGTCCTGAGCCATAAGCCCTGTAGCCACATCTAATCATAGCAAAATCCACACCTGCGGCTTTAACCTTTGCAAAATCTACATCAGAGTTGTGCTTTGATAAATCAATTCCTGTATATGTCTCGGCATTAGTTCCTGAATAAGTCATCAATCCCTTATCATTGCGGGCAAAGGCTGATTTATCATATTCGCTTGCGGCAAGCTTAGGGTTAATATCGGCAAATACATAATTACCACTTCTATTGACATATACTATGTTGTCAGGATAAAGTTCTTTTAATAATGAGAGTGTAGATGAACCGCTCTCAAATCTGCTTCGGATAAGGTTAAGCATATCGTCTTTCTCAGTATTGCGTGCAGTTTCAATGTCCTTGTCCTCAATTCTTGCTACAGTATCAGCAGTTCTCTTGGAGTCGGTAACAAGCAGGACAATATTGGCTATTATTGAAGCGATGGCAGTAACAAGCAGAACAATTGTCAATACAGATAATTTGCTTTTGCCGCCAGTCCTGCTTTTATTCTTCTGTCTGGAATTAGCTTTCCAATCTGAACTGTTATCAGATTGGCTGTTGAAATTATTATCCATTGGTATCCCTCTTTTCTTTATAGTACATTAATGTGTAACCGCATATAAATAAATGATAACTACAGTGTAAACGAGCTGTATTTAAAAGTCAAATAGTAAAATGTAGTAATTGTATTAGAAAAATATAAAAAATATAAGAAAACATATTGACAATATACTAAATAAATAGTATATATAATGTGCACCATATTTTTAATATACATCACATATTTAGAATATATCAGATGTCTGCATAAGATATATGTTGGGTGCATATATTTCTGATTCTTTAGCCTTTTGAAGAAGGTATTTATAGCGTTTCTGCTCAGAATTCAATTGATATATATAACAATCTATAAGGTCTGGGTCAGTTGCGTTATCAAAGTTGGCATATGCGGCACTAAGCGCAGCCTTTGTCATATTAATTTCCTCAACAAGATATTTTTCATCATATGTAGCAGGATTTTTTTTCTTGCTGAACATTTTCAATAGAATTACCTCGTTTCCTCTTTTTTTATAAGTATAGTCAGTAATTGGTAATTCTATACATTAAACAGAATAATAGAATTAAGACAACTGTATTGTGGTGGCAATTTATATATAAAATTGTCTGATAAGATATGGGAGAATTAAAGAGAATATGACAGAGCAGTACATAAGATACGCCGCTATGTTTATTATCATAATGATGGCGGTGATTGATGATTACAGACGTTTTAAGGTGTCGAATAGAATTATAATTGCAGGAATGGTTATTGGTGTTGTTGTTAATATGGGAAATAGTGTAACAAGTATTGGATATTCAGCATTTAACGAATGTAGTGGATTATCAACAATTGCATATAAAGGAATAACTTATACAAACAAAACTCAATTAACAAGTGCTTTAACTTCTAATGGAGTTAGTCTTGAAAATCATATATTTGATAATACCAAATTACAATAAATTCTTAAAAAGTCATACTTAACAAGTATGGCTTTTTGTTATGCAAAATTTTCTAATATTGCCTAACTTTTAAGTAGTATTTATAATTATAAAGTAACCACCTGTTTTTTTGTTTAAAGAGAGGTATTTTATGGATGAAGAAATGGAAAAGCAATTAAATGAATTGGTATCTGGGGTATTGCAGAATTATTATAATTATTTGAATTTGAATCCAATAGATGTAGAAATTGTGCTTGCCGGAAGTGTGTCTGATATTTATATGCAAAAAAGACCAGAACTTTTTGAAGGTGATAATGCTGCATCACCAGAAGCAGTGGATAAAAATAGGGGGCTAACAATTCCACCAAAAACAATTGATGGACCTTTCACTATAGCAATAAATAAAGAATACTTTTTAAATGCAGTAAAAAATAAAGATTGGCAATGGGCAGGAACTATCACTCATGAAATGACACATGTGTTTGATTATATGAATTATGTAAAAATGAATGGATTGGAGAACTATGATATTGTTCAAAAAGAATTGCTTCATAGGCCATTTGTTTTATGGACTGAATTTCATGCTAGGGCAACAGGATATTTCTTTATAAGAAAGTTCACCTTTGGTGATAAATATGATGACAAAAATGATAAAGACCAAACTGATTTTATTTTACAAAAGGAACTCCCATATCAAATAAATTGGTTCTCACAAAAATATGAAGCTGCAAATGGAAATGCAGATATACAATTGTATGAAACAATGCAATTTCTGGGTAGATATTCCATATGGGAAAAATTATTTCCTAATGTATTTAATAAAAGAGTGAGACAACAAGTATTTGGTAGTAATCCATGGATGCTGGATATGTATATTTTTTTCATTGGTCATCAAACATTGGAAGAAGCCAATAAAGATTTTGATGAAATGTCTAATATTATTAAAACAAATTTTGAAGGTTATGATATATAAGGAGAAGCATTATGAATGACGAATTAGAACAAATAAAATCATCTTTGCAATGTGTAAATGAATTGATTGATATAAAAGAAAATCCTGTAGTAACAGCAGGGGTTGCTGGTTTGGTTGGAAAGATACCGGTAATAGGAGATTTGATTAATTCTTCTATTGATAAAACCTTAGAGGATTTTCAACAAAATAAGGAACAAGAATTAATAGATGTTATCTTGTCAGATAGTACTTCCATAACAACTGAAATGGTAAATGATGTTGAATTTCTTATTAATTATGCAAGAGTGGTAGATGCAGTAAGAAGATTAGCATCAAATGATAAAGTGGTGTTTTTTGGAAATTTGATTAGAAATGGATATTTATCAGGAGAGCATATTGCTGTAAGTAAGTTTGATGAGTATATAAACATTTTGAATACTATGTCATATCGAGAAATTCAATACTTAGTAGATTATAAAAAATATTGTGAAGAATCCGCAACTAAAAGTAAGTCCTCTAAAATAATAAAAAAATATACATACAATAATAAATGGTCTGTTTTTAGTAAGGAGTATGCAAAAACACAAGGTCTTACTAAGTCAGAATTGTATTCTGTTTTTATTAGATTGAAGCAAACTGGATTTTTGGAAGAAGAGTATGAAACTGAAAGCGGAGATGTAGATACTGATAACAATACATTTTCAGAATTAAGTGTTGAGGGTAATGGATTTTTCATTACAAAAAGTTTTTTAGATTTTTATGATATGGTTTTAAAAATAGAATAAAGTCTTGTTATATTTTTCAATAGACCTTTCATCTAAAAGCTGGGAGGTCTTATTTGTGTTTATAAAGAGTAAATTTATTCAAATGCATCATGCTATAATATTTAACAAAAGCAACTGATAGTTGCAAATGTGTAAATAGATGGTTGGTAGACTTTGAAGGATATGGAGTTTATGATTTAATCATAACAAAAGAAAGAGGGGATAAAGTATGACATTTTCAGAGCAAGTGAGTAAATATAGAAGAGCTGCTAAAATGACACAAGAAGAATTAGCAGAAAAATGTGATGTTACAAGACAGGCAGTTGCAAAATGGGAGAATGGAGAAAGTATTCCTGATGTCTATAAAATATCTCAAATAGCAGAGATTTTTAATGTATCATTAGAAAAATTAGTATGGGGAGAAGATAAAGATGGTTCAGCAAAGGCAATAGCAAAAGACATCTATATGCAATTTATTGAATGTCTAGAAGACTTAAAAAACGTAATGCTCAATTGTTCATATAGTTCATCCAAAAATGCAGCAATAAAATTGAGGACCACAATAAAGAAAGCAAGAATTGTGTACCCAAAAAGAATTGTAGATGAGTTATATGCTTTAACGGAAGATTTTGGAGAGTATTATTTAGATGTATTAAAAAAGGAAGAGTATAAATCTTATTTTGCTAGTGAAACAGACCCTGATGGTTCTAAGTCAAAGATATATGCAGAAAAAATAATACCAATATTATATGAAAAGGTGGAAAACCTATTGAATGATTACTTAGATTTGCCACAATAAGTTTTGTTAGAAGAAAAATCCTATGAAATTAATTTCATAGGATTTTTTATTTATTGCTCATTCAGTTTTTATGTTGATATGTTTTGAAATTTTGTGTATAATAAATTTGAAAGTATAAAATTGTGAATTTGAAAGAGGCAAAATTGAATGGAACAAGATTTTTTTATGAATGATAGATTCATAGTTTTGAAAATTTTATATGAAAATCAAGTAACAATAGGAGGAAATCAATTTACCCCTGTTACGCAAGAAGAATTGGCTAATTTAGCACAATTTAGTAAAGCAAAAGTGAATAAGTTATTAAATGAGCTTATGGATGGTGGATATGTAATTATGTTTAATGGCATAAAAGGTAGATACCAAATAACAAAGCATGGATATGATGCATTAAAGAAGCATATGTGAAAATTTTCAATGAAAGGAATGCAAAAATGACAAAACAACAATTAGCAAGTAAAATCTGGGAAACTGCAAATAGTCTTCGTTCAAAGATAAAGGCAAATGAATATAAAGATTATATTTTAGGATTTATGTTTTATAAATATTTGTCTGATGAAGAGGAGAAGCAATTCAGTAAAGAAGATTTAAAAAAGGTTGATGAAGATGATATAGCCTATATTAAAGACAAAATTGGTTATTATATTGCATACGAAGATTTATTTTCTACATGGAAGGATTTAGAACTTAAATTAGGAGCAGCAGAAGTATCTGAAGCTCTTACTAGATTTAATAGAAATATCAAGAATGTTTATAAGAAAGTATTTGATAATATCTTTTCAACTTTACAAGGTGGTTTATCAAAACTTGGAGATTCTTCTGGCTCAAGAGATAAAGCAGTTAGAGATATTGTAGAATTGATTGATGATATTCCAACAACAAACAATACATATGATGTCCTTGGTTATATTTATGAGTATTTGATTTACAAATTTTCAACTGCAGCAAAAGATGATGGAAGTTTCTATACTCCACATGAGGTTTCTTCACTTATTGCAAGAATTGTAACAGATGCATTGAAAGATAAAAAGGAATTGAATGTATATGACCCAACTAGTGGGTCTGGTTCCTTACTTTTAAATATTGGTAAAGAAGCTGGAAAATATATTGATAAAGATAACATTAATTATTATGGACAAGAAAAAATAACAGAAACATATCATCTTACTCGAATGAATTTGATTATGAAGGGAGTCAAGGTTTCTAATATATTTGTAAGAAATGGTGATACATTAGCAGATGATTGGCCATATTTTGATGAAACAACAGAATATAAACCTTTAAGTGTTGATGCAGTTGTTTCAAATCCTCCATATAGTTTAAATTATGATTCTAGTGTAGTAGAACATGACCCAAGATTTAAATATGGAGTAGCACCTGATGGAAAAGCTGATTATGCCTTTTTATTACATTGTCTTTATCATTTAGAGAGTGATGGAATAATGGCAATTGTATTACCTCATGGTGTTTTATTTAGAGGTGATACAGAAGAAACAATTAGAACTAACCTTATAAAAAATAATCATATAGAAACTATTATAGGATTGCCACAAAATCTTTTTTATGCAACCGGTATTGCTACAATTATTATGGTTCTTAGAAAAGAAAGAAAAAATGATGATGTATTATTTATTGATGCATCTCAAAATTATGTAAAAGATGGGGCTCAAAATGCTTTAAGAGAATGTGATATTAAAAGAATTTTTGATGCAGTGAAAGCAAGAAAGTCTATTCCAAACTTTGCAAAAATTGTATCTAAAGCAGATATTGAGAAAAATAATTACAACTTGAATATTCCACGATATGTTAGTGCAACACCAAAAGAAGATGTTTATGATTTATCATCTGTTATGACTGGAAAGGTATTATCTAGTGAATTAGATAAATTCAAAATGTTTTGGTCTAGATTTGATTCTCTTATGGAGCAATTGGTTACTCCGGATGAAGTACATAAAGAATACAAAGTGTTTAAAGATGTCAATATCAAGGAAGTTATTAGTAATGATGCAGAGGTAAAAGCATTTAAACAAGAATTTTATAATATTTCCAATAAATACCATGATTATTTAATCAATGAACTTGTAAGCAATTATGCCACAACTTCTGATTTTACTTATGACAATATAATAGAAACACTTTTCAAAATATTTGATAGAGAGGAACTTGTTGATACCTATGAAATATATCAAGTATTATCTGAAAAATGGGATGACATCAATACAGACCTTATTACTATTAGAGAAAAAGGCATTGATGTATGTAAAGAAATTGAACCAAATATGATTCTTAAAAAGAACTCTAAGACAAAGAAAATGGAAGAGGAACAGGATGGTTATGAAGGTGTCATTATTCCATTAGATTTGATAAAAGAAAAATTCTTTGATGATGATTTTGAAAAAATGAAGGAATTAGAATCTGATGCTGAAGAACAAAAGTCTATTTGGGTAGATATTTTTGAAAGTTTGGATGATGATACCAAGAAAAAGGTTCAAAATAAAAAGGAAGATGGTTTTGATGGTAAGAAATTAACAGCAGCAATTAAAACAGATTGTGATGCAAAAGAAGACTTACAAAATGCAGACAAGGCTATCAAAAAAGAAAAGGCAATTAGAAAAGAAATAAAAAAAGTTACTAGTGAATTGAATGATAAGGCAATGGAGAAAATTGCTATTCTCACAAGTGAGGAAATCAATGATTTGCTTATTAAAAAGTGGATTATACCTATTATAGATGGAATCAATTTTGTAGGAAATAATACAATTGACACCTTTGCAAGAAATGTAATTGCACTTAAAAAGAAATATGATAATCCATTATCTACATTGGATGAAGAAAAACATAAGGTAGACAAGGAGTTATTTGGACTTATTGATGAATTATGTGGTTCACAAGTAGATATAGAAGCTCTTACCATGCTTAAAGATGCATTAGGTGAGAAAAAAACAAATAGTTAAAACTATAACCTTATTCTTGTTGCAAGGGGACCAACTTCTTGCAACTTATTGAAAGGATGATATAGATGAATCCAGAATTAAGATTTAAAGACCAAAATGGAAATGATTTTCCGGATTGGGAAGAAAAAAAGATAGGTAATGAATTATTAATACAAAGAGGTGGTTCACCAAGACCAATAGAAAATTTTATTACCAATAAAGAAGGATATAATTGGATAAAAATTGGCGATGCCCCAATAAATGGAAATAGAATTATAGATGTTAAAGAAAAAATAATTAAAGAGGGAGCTAGATTCTCAAGAGCTGTCTATAAAGGAGACTTAATATTATCAAATTCAATGAGTTTTGGAAGACCATATATACTTGAAGTTGATGGATATATTCATGATGGTTGGCTTTTATTGAGAGATGAAAATAAAAAGTTTGATTTATTTTTTTTATGTGAGATTTTAGGGTCAAGTTTAGTATATAGACAATATAAAAAATTAGCCGCAGGAAGTACTGTAAATAATCTAAATAAAGATTTGGTAAGTGGAGTATTTGTTGATATTCCTTCAAAAGAAGAACAATCAAAAATAGCTACATTACTTTCAAATATAGACAAAAAAATAGAAGCTCAAGCAATTGTTGTTGAAAAGTTAAAAAATACAAAATATGCTATGTTTGTAAAAATGTTCCCTCAAGGAGATAGTATCAATCCAAAATTAAGATTTAAAAAAGAGAATGGTGAAGATTATTGTGATTGGGGTAAAGAAAAATTAAATAAGATAGCATCTCCAAAGGCAAGAATTGGTTGGCAAGGAATGAGACAATCTGAATTTTTAGATTTTGGAGAATATTATTTAATAACTGGAACTGATTTTAATAATGGTTCAATTAATTTTGATAGTTGTTGCTATGTTGAAAAATATAGATATGACCAAGATAAAAATATCCAAGTACATAATGGAGATATATTAATCACAAAGGATGGTACTCTTGGAAAAGTAGCATATATTTCAAATATGGATAAACCAGCAACCTTAAATGCAGGAGTATTTGTATTAAAAAATTTAGATGAAAAGATGGATGCTCTATTCTTGTATCATTATTTGGCAGCACCATTTTTGATGGAATATGCCAATGAACAAGCAACAGGAGGAACCATTAAACATTTAAATAAAAAAGTATTAGTATCATTTGAAATTCCTATTCCAGAAAAGGAAGAACAAATCAAAATAGGAAAATGCCTATCAAACCTAGATAAAGAAATAGAAATTAACCAACAAAAATATGACAAATTATGTGATGTGAAAAAAGCATTGCTAAGTAAATTGTTTCCTACAAAGGAGGATGAATAATGCCATTACCATATACCGGAAGACATGGGGAACTTAACTTTGAAGCAGATTTAATTACTATACTTCAAAGTGTAGGTTGGAATGATGGATTACTAAAAAATGTTGATGAAAAGGATTTGATTGAAAATTGGAGAAAAATCCTTAATACCAACAATAAAGCAAAGCTTAATGGTGTAGAACTATCTGATAATGAAATGTTGCAAATTATGGAACATGTTAGATTAAAATGTAATACCCCTGTAAAAGCAAATATTTTTATTAATGGAAAAGATATTTGTGTTATAAGAGATGGTGATTCAAAAGATACAGAACATGCAGGAAAAGAGGTATATCTTGAAATCTTTGACCCTGTAGAAATTGCTGGAGGAAAATCTAAATATCAAATAGCTGAACAAATTAAGTATAATACATCTGCTAATTTTAATGATAGACGTGGAGATGTTTTGCTTTTAATTAATGGTATTCCAGTAATACATATTGAGTTGAAAGCAAGTGGAGTATCAGTAACAGAAGCATCTAATCAAATTAAGAAATATGCAAAAGAAGGTATTTGGACAGGATTATTTAGTTTGATTCAAGTATTTTTTGCTATGACACCAGAAGATGTTGTATATTTTGCAAATCCAGGAGCATATACAAATTATAATGATGCTTTTTTCTTCCGTTGGGGAGATACTTCAAATAATCCTATTAAAGATTGGATGACTTTATGTAGGGGAGAAAATGCAATTCTTTCTATTCCAGAAGCACATCAATTGGTTGGATATTATACAATTGCAGATAAAAACAAAGATATATTAAAGGTTTCAAGAAGTTATCAATGTCATGCTATTAGAGCTATTTTGAAAAGAGTTGCTAATCAAAAATGGGGAAATAATACTCCTTTAGGTGGATATGTATGGTGTACTACCGGTGGTGGTAAAACTATGACATCCTTTAAAGCAGGACAACTTATCATTGATAAAGGTTTAGTAGATAAAGTTGTGTTTGTTGTTGACAGAGTAGAACTTAATACACAATCATTGGAAGAATATAATTCCTTTTCTAGAGATGGGGAAGAAGTTTGTGAAACAAAAAATACTCATGATTTATTCAATAAATTAAAGAGTTCCAAGAGTAAAGATGGAATGATGGTTACATCTATGCAAAAATTGGAAAGAATAAATGACGAAGATTATAAAGAGAAGAAGAGTGATTTAGCTCTTATTAAAAGTAAGAGAATTGTTTTTATCATAGATGAAGCTCACCGTTCACAATTTGGTGAGATGCATGAAAAAGTGAAGAGAACTTTCATAAATGCTTTATTTATTGGTTTTACTGGAACTCCTATTTTTAGTGAAAATGATAAAGATGGATGTACAACAGAAACAGTATTTGGAAAATGTCTAGCTACATATTCTATAGCAAGTGGTATTAGAGATGGAAATGTTTTAGGTTTTGACCCTAAAGCAGTAAAAACATATGAAGATAGTGATTTAAGGGAACATATTGTATTAGACCTTGCAAATGCAAATAATCTACAAGAAGTAAAAGATGATGCTACAAAATTCAAGATTTATAAGAAAATTATGAAACTTGATATGGCAGCAAAAAAAGATGAACATGGTAAAATAATCGAAAAAGGTGTTGAAGATTATTTACCAGCAAGACAATACAATAATGATGACCATAGAGGAAGAGTAGTAGAAGATATTTTGAAAAATTGGGATATTTTATCTAAGGGAGAAAAAGGCACTCAATTTCATGCTATTCTTTCTACAACATCAATTGCTGAAGCTTGTATATATTATGAGATTTTTAATTCTACAACAAATTTGAATGTTACAACATTATTTGACCCAACAATTGATAATGGTGGAGATTCTTCTTTAGATAAGGAAGATGCATTGATTAAGATTGTGGATGATTACAATAATAAATTTCATACACTTTTTGATAGAAAAACAGACCCAGATTTGAAAAAATTCAAAAAGGACATTATTAAAAGATTGTCACATAAGAATGAATACAAAAATATTGACAAGGACCCATCACAATGCATTGACATTCTTGTTGTTGTAGACCAATTATTGACAGGATTTGATTCCCAATATGTAAATACTTTATATTTGGATAAGGTCCTTGAAACAGACAAATTGATTCAGGCAATTTCAAGAACTAATCGTGTATATGATAGGGAAGAAAAACCATTTGGTATTTTTAGATTTTATAGAAAGCCTTATACAATGCAAAAGAATTTAGATGATGCATTGAGATTATATTGTGAGGGAGATACAACCGGTGTAGTAGTTGCATCCATTGAGAAAAATATAGATGCAATGAATACAATATATGCAGAGATTGATAGAATTTTTAAAGCTGCAAAAGTTCAAGACTTTATGTGTCTTCCTAGAGATGATGCTTCATGCCAGAAATTCAAAAAAGAGTTTAGTCAAATGAAAATTAGGTTAAGTTCTGCAAAATTGCAAGGATTTGCTTGGAATAATTCTTATGGAGCAAAACTCAATTTTGATGAAAAGACTTATAAAATTTTGGAAATGAGATACCAGGATTTAACTCATAGAGGTGGTTCTGGTGGTGGAGTACCAGGAACCGGGTATAATTTACCAACTATATTATCGGAAATGGCAATGGATAAAATTGATTCTGATTATTTAGAATCACATTTCAAAATTGTTGTTCCTATTATTAGTGGTTCTGATGAAGAAGAGAAAGAAAAAGCAATTGAGACTTTCAAAAAAGAATTAGCTTCATTACCTGGTATTCAACAAGTGTATGCCTTAAAAATCATTGATGATATAAAGAATGGTGTTTTAGTTGTAGACCATTCAAAGACATTACTTGAATACATCAATGAGTATATGGAAAAAGACACATCTGATAAAATCCAAGAAATGGCAAATGCTTTTGGTTTAAATTTTGATGAATTTAAGAATATAGTTACAACATCTAAGAATGAAATGGAATTAAATGAGCATGACAGATTTAATACTCTATTAAAAACCGTTGATACAAATAAAGCTAATAAATATTTTTTAGATAAAGAAGGTGTTGATTTACAGGGATTGAAATTGAAATCAAGAACAAATCGAAAATTAAAAGAGTTTATCCTTGGTAAAAAGGAAGATTAGAACATGACTATTGGAACTAGGAGGATAACATCTCCTAGTTCTTTTGCATTAAAGTGATAGGAAAATAAATGAAAATATCTTATAATATTAATAAAGATAAAGTATAAGTCAAATATGTGATGGAGGAATTTGATTGAGAAATTTTAATGTGAATTTTCAAATAGACAAAATTAATGAACTTTGGAATGTATTAAGTGATAAAGGGTATTTATGTTTCGATAAGGACATGGAAGTGAAAATTAATAGAAAAGATTTTACTTTCAATGCAAGAGCAAGGATTGAAACTGCTTTATATAGAATCGGAGATACATTAAACTATATGAATACAATACCTTTGGGAACTAATCCACAAAGAATGCAAGCCTTTGATTTTTATGATTTTGTCAATTGTGAAGTGGTTGTTGTTGATTGCATAGAAATACTTGCACATATTTTTGAATGTGAAAAGGGAATATCTGATTTGAAACAAAAAAGAGATATTTTTAATGGAAATGGAACTGATAATGACTTTGTAAAATATGTAAGGTCTTTGGCTTCAGTTCATCCATTAGATACTTCCGGACATCCAAAATATAATGGATATGAAAATTTTCATTGTAGTCCAAGAGCATATTGGGATTCCACTATGCAAGATGGAAAAGACTTAACTATTGCTATTTATGATTCGGCTAATACTGAAAATGAATTGGAATATTTAAGAGTAAGTATAGCAGATTTTGTAACATTTCTTCAAAGATGGATTGATTTTATAGATGTAATTAAAGTTGGGATAAAAGAGTATGAGATAAGGCGCATTGAAGAAAATAAGCAAACTCCAATGAAGACTCCATGTGATTTTGAGAATTATGTAGATTACATTGATTATTTGAAAAAAGAATATATTAAAAGGGGAAATGCATATCAATGGGGTTGTTTTGATGATTTTAAGAGGATATTTTCAACACCCATTTCAAATCAAGAAAATGTAAAAAAAGTAGAGTTGTATAAGAATGCTATTAAACTTTCATTATCATTTTTGCATGATAGAACACAAAATATGGAATATGAAAAAGGACCAAGCACTGGGATATTCTATGATAATGATATAAATTATACAGAATTATTTATTGTGGTTCATAATCCAATTAATCTAGGTGCCAATGGCTATGATATAAGGTATTGTATGGAAAAATTATTTGTATGCAACGACTATTATAGAAATAGGATGGAGGAGATTAAATCATGGATAAATCAATATGTGATTTTTGACAATACAGAATCTTATAATGAAACCTATGTTTTGGCCACTACTGCTTTATATTTGAATAGTTTGGAAAGTGAAAATGTATTAAATTGGAATATTCCAAATGAATTGAAATATAGAGAACATTTAAAAATGGAGTAGGTGATATGTTGGGTGTTATTAAAACTATTATCGAGAAATTGAAATTAAAAGAGCTGTTTGCAATTGTTTTTGTTGCTGCTATTGTCATAACGGCTATGCCAAATGGTTTGGCACAAAAAATGAAAATAGATACCTTCCGGAATACATATCAAACATATATTAGTCTTTGCATAATAGCAATAGGAGCATATTATGTATTACATTTGCTTGGATGGATTAAAAAGCGTATTTGGGCTAAATTTCATAATTGGAAAAAAGTTGGAATTGATTATATGAAAAAATATATGAGTCCAGATGAAATGTGGTTATTAATCGAAACTTTTTATAATGATAAAAATGAAAGATTTGGTTCATCAGGATTTATTGATTGTATGGATGGAAGAAAAGCTGCATTAGAAAGTAAACATATTATCTATTTAGCTTCACGCACCGGCAATATAATTGACGGATTTTCATACAATTTACAACCATATGCTCTTGAGTTCTTAAATAAGAATTTGTATGAAGGAAATATAGTAATTAATGGAGACCGAATGAGTTTTCAATTGAAATAATTTTGCTTGTGTAGGGGGATATATATGAAACCAATGGAATTAGCAAAAGTGAAAAATGGGGATATTACATATATTTTAAAGAGATATTTTGAACCACAAAATTTCATTTGTTCTCATTGTAATGTCCCTCATAGTGAACAATCTGTAGGTGAATACACTCAAAATGGTCAAAAAAATATTATTTGTAAAGAATGTTTTGGATTATTATCAGGAACTATGCAGAAAAATAAAAAAATGAAATCAAAAATGTAGCAAAGAAAAATACACCCATAGATAATCAACCTGTGCCACAAAATAGTGTAGTAAAAAAGAAAACGATGGTAATAGATGATGTGATTTATGAAGATTGGACTTATGCTCAAAAATTAGGCTTTAAATGTAATGTTTGTGATAAACATATATGAACAGTTATATGTGTAATAAGGGTATTTTACATATATCATTGCCGGCACAATTGACAGTTATGGCGGCAATGGTATTAATGGTTGTGATTTCCCTGATTACAACGTGCATTAAGTCATCACTGCAATCAGGGTATTATACTGTTGTTAAACAGAGCTGCAGGTTGTCGGAGGAGTCAGTATTTGCAAGTTATAATAACCAGCTTCTTAAAGATTTTAATATATTTGCATTGAATAAATCGGACATACTCAATAATAAGCTGTGTAGTTATATTAACGAAAATATAAGCAGTTATTCATCAGATATAAGTTTATCAGATTGTGCCTTTAATACGTTTTCGTATATGACAGATAATGAGGGATATGGTGTTGAGGAGCAGATTGTTAAGGCTATGGAATATGGAATGTATAGCAATGTGCTTGATAAAGAACAACAGTCTATTCTAAGTGGCAAAGAACAGGAGAATGTCCAGAATGATAAAGAACAAGAGCCTGTTCAAGCTGATAATGAGCGTAAGTATGTTAGATATGGTGAAAATTTAAGTGAGGCACAGGCATATTCTGAGCAGTTTATGGGAGATAATGAAAACTTAAAAAAGGAGCTGGCTGATATGTTAGATCAGTCTGATGATGGTGAGGTGCAGTATGAAGATAGACAGAAAGAACAGATTAATACTTCGTTAAATGCAGCAGGGCAGTTGTATGAATACCTGAAGTCAGGAATTTGTGAGATTGTGACAGAAGGCAGGATTTCTGATAAATATATAGAAATACAGGAGCTTGCAGATGAATACATTAAGAACTGTGATATTTCTTTTATAAATACAGATGTAATAAAAAGAAGCATCGAAGCAAGCAGGAATGAAGATACATTAAAGAAAAATGTATTAAGCACGGAATATGTTGCGAAGCATTTTATCTGTTATACGGACACATCACAAGGTGATAATGACAGGGCAGGAAGCAGTGCTTTATTAGATTATGAAATGGAATATATTATTGGAGGTGAACATAATGACAGAAAGAATGTATACAAGGTAATTAATCAGTTATCTGTTATAAGAGAGGGAGTTAATCTTTCTTATCTTATAAGTGCACAGGATAAGATGTCTGAGGCTTATATGCTGGCGGCGGCACTGGTGGGAGTTACTGGCTGTGATCTGGCAGTCAGGCTTGTGCAGTACATTATTGTTTCGATATGGGCATACGCTGAATCTATAGTTGAGTTAAGAAAATTGCTGGCAGGAGAAACAATAGCTCTTATTAAGAACAGGGATAACTGGATATTACAGCTAAGTTCATTAGTAGATGAAAAGCTGAATTTGCAATCCCTGATAAATAATATTACATCATATGAGGCTGTGAATAATAATAAATCTGATGAAAATGGCAGGGATAATAGTATTGGTTATAAAGAATATTTAAAGCTGTTAATTATGTTTATGAACAAATCGGACAGAAATTACCGCATTGCAGCATTAATGGAATTAAGAATGATTATGTATGGGCACAGCGGATTCAGAATGAAGAATTACATATATGCAGCTTTCGGAGCTGCACATTTTAAGATGAATGGAACAGGCAGTGTGTACAGACAGAAGCTGTCATACAGTTATATTTAGCAAATGTGCCTTTCTACACAGAATAAGTTGGTTGATTATATTTAAGAAGGGAGGAAAGATAAGATTTACCCGCAGAAAAAAGAAAATGGAGTGCATAGTATTATGCGGACAATCCATAACTACAGGAATTTAATAACGCCAGTAATTAATAGAATATTATCAAGAACCATAAAGTGTAGCAAGGCACATAACTTAAATGCTTCGGCAAGTGTGGAGGGAGCAATTGTAATTCCTCTGTTTATATATGCTGTTATGTCAATTATGTTTATTATGCAGGTTATAGCAGTGCGAATCCACATCAACAATGCCTTTTATGTGACATTAAGAAAATGTGCAGGCTATGTATATGTTTATGAAAATAGTGGGAATGTCCCAAAGGGAATGGTGGCAGAGACAATAAGACGACTGCTTATAGACGAGATAGGAACAGATTATGCTGCTGACCATAACATAATGGGTGGTAATGCCGGAATTATGTTTATGAGTTCTAAGATATTAAATAACAATTCAGTTATAGATATAAAGCTTACATACAGTATCAAAAATCCTTTTGATATATTTGGTCTGTCTACAATAAGAGTTACCGACAGAAAGAGGATAAATGCGTGGCTTGGGGAGGATAAAGATAATTTTGCAGGAAATGTGTCAGATAAAGAATATGTGTACATTACAGCCGGGGGCGAAGTATATCATACTGATAAGGAATGTACATATTTGTTAAGATACATATTGGAGGCTGACAGGTCATGTATGGATGTTTTAAGGAATGCTTCGGGTGCTAAATATTATTCGTGTGAACATTGCGGACAGACAAAAGATACAACATCAATTTATTATACATTATATGGGACAAGATACCACAGCTCGCGTAATTGTACAGAACTTAAAAGAAATATTCAGAAAGTCAGTAAAGACAGTGTCAGTGACCGCAGGTTGTGTGAAAAGTGTCAGGAATAAGACAGGGGGGAGCAGATGTTAAAGACATTATATTTGATTATATGGCTTGCGGCGATGTCATACGCAGATATAAAAAGAAGAAAGATTAACATTATAAGTATTGTGGTTATGGGAGCTGGTATTATTATGCTGCATTTAGCAGACGTTATTGATGGAAGTGAATTAGAACTACATTTATTGATTAGAGATTATTATATTCCGGCAGTTATTATAGGAGCAGGTCTTTATATTATTGCACGGATCACACATATAACAGGTGAGGCTGATGCAATAGTAATAGCATATATAACTGTGCTTAAAGGAATGTATATAACGATACAGACAGTGTTGTTATCTATGTTTCTAATAATTATCGCCGGGGGAACGTTGATAGCAGGAGGAAGAATGAAGCTAAGGACGTCTATGCCATATATACCATTTTTATTGGTGTCATTAGTGTGTTGTGTTATTGGCGGTGGAACTATATTAAGAACTTTATTACAGTAACAGTTGTCAGTGTTTAAGAAATGGAGAGATGTATGAAAGTAGTAGAAAATGCAATTATTGTTCCGATATTTACAATGATAATTATTGCACTGATAAGTGTTGGGATTTATATGCACGATAGGATAATCATAAGGAATATGGTGAGTCAGATATCGATAGAGTATGAAAAGGAAAGTGATATTACTGCAAGGAAAGAGCTGATAAAAAGAGGAGAGAGGTATGCGGCAGACAGGACTATGTTCCTTCGTGATATAAATATATATGATGACAGGGTATATGAACAGGACGAAAGCATAGTGTGTAGTGCCAGTTTTCCGGTTATAGGAAGTTACGCAGGTATGTCAGATATATGTAATATTAGTGAAAATGTAAATACAATAGATAATGCCCGGTTGATACGAAAGACAAATGCTCTTATGGAGGTGGTTGGATAATGAGCCAGTATTGTGGTGAGGATTTAAGCATTAAATATGAAAGAAATAATAATATAAGTTATGCGGTGGTTGATATAACTGATAGCAATGAGCTGGTTGAGTATGAGATGAAAATGCTTATGCGAAACAGGCCTGATTATTTCCTTCAATTTTCCATTAACGAGATTAATTCAAGAAAATGTATATATTATGATATAACTTCAAAACAGCAGTTAAGCACATTGCTTGAATATGGCAAGGTTAATATGTCTGATGTGCAGTCATTGCTTGGCAACATATCTAAGATGGCAAGAGTTGTAAATGAATATATGCTTAATCTTGATCGTGTAATATTAGACCCAGGATGTATATATATTTCTTTAGTGGATAAGAAAGTGTATTTTATGTATTCCCTGCTGGATAATAATACGGATTTTTATGGGAAAATGCGAAGCCTGTATGAATATATATTAGAAAGATTTGACCATTCAATTGAAAAAATAAAACTTGTAAAATTCTATGAAGCGTACCAGAGAATTCTCGTAAGAGATTACACACCATATAATCTTATGCAGTTATTTGAAGATAATGAAGATGAAAGTAATTCGGTGGATAAAAGTGGTTCTGATAATACGGCGGAGGGTGGTGAGTATTCTAATATTATCAATAATACAGAGGGAATGGCAGGCTCTAAGGTTCTCAATAATGCTGATAGTGTGGTAAATTGCAGGGGTGCAAATAATAATGAGAGCACCGTCAATTCTAAATTCCGAAGAAAATCGGATAGTGTACCGGATTTTAGTTCCCAAAGAAATATTAATAAGGGAAGCAGTGCTGATGAGCCGCATACAGATATTAAAGATAAAAGATCGTATGCTAATGGGAAGATATTATCAGCGGTAAGACCGGAGCCAGTTGGTGTTGAAGAGCATAATAAATGCATTGACAAAAAGACACAGCTTATATTAAAGGCAGTGGCAGTTTTATTGTTATATAACTCAGCGGCAAGTCTTTTGTTTCGTAGTTATGCGGTTGTAAAGCAGGATACAGTTGTATCGGCAGCATTACTTATAGCTGGAATTGTGTTGTTCTATTTTGCAGATAAGGCGGGTGTGCTTGTTGGAGATTTAAAGCAGGCGAAGTCAGAAAATGTCAACGAAATTCCGTATCGTTTTGACCTTAACGAGGAGATTGATAATAAGCTTGTAACGGCAGAGGTTATTAAAGATAATGAGGGAAATGTAGATAATAGGGCAGAAGAATGTGAGCATACAATTCTTTTAAGTGACTATCTTAAATCACTGGCAGAAGAAGATAATAAGAATAATAAGCTTTGCCTTCAAGGTCTGACAGATGATTTGTTTCCTGATGTAAGACCTGATAATGGAGAATATGATAATGTTAATAATACCATTGGTCTGTGTAAGTTTCCCTGCACAGTTGGAAGCATCAGGGAAGCTTCTGATGTATACATAGACAATCCTGTTATAAGTAAGCTTCACGCCTGTTTTTCGTATGGCGATAAAGGTTTCTTTGTAGAGGATATGAATTCGACTAATGGTACTTATATTAATGGTGAGAGACTGAAGGTGCATACAAGAGTTAATATTAATAATGGAGATATATTAAAGTTTGCGGCGTATGAGTTCAAAGTAAGTATAGTATAAAGTAAGTGTATAAAGTCAGTACAGTAAATGTCGCCAAAATCTAATACTTGTGTTACAATTATCGGAAAGCTTAATTGATAACAGGTATATTTGGGAGGATATTAATTATATGAATGTAAACATATATTATGGTGGACGAGGTCTTGTAGATGACCCGACAATTGTCGTTATTAACAGAATCCAGGAAGTGTTAGAGGAACTTAATGTTCACGTTACAAGGTATAATCTTTATGAGATAAAGAATACAATTACAACTCTTTCGCAGTCAGTAGTTGAGGCAGACGGAGTTGTGTTTGCTACTACAGTTGAGTGGGTTGGTATGGGAGGCTATATGCAGACACTTCTTGACTCCTGCTGGCTATATGCAGACAAGAGCAGAACATCATCTACGTATATGTTTCCGGTGGTTATGTCAAGAGCATATGGAGAACGTGAAGTTGTTACAGCACTCAGCAATTCGTGGGAGATAATAGGTGGAGTTGTAGGCGAGTCATTAAGTGCTTATGTAGACGATACAACAGATTTTGAATTTAATAACGAATATAAAGAGATAATCGAAAAATATGCTGAAAATATATACAGAACCATATCAAAGGGCTTAAGAAATCTTCCTTCAAGCAGTCAGACTATAAGAAAGAATGTTATTAAAGAGGTTGTTAATTTCACACCTCAGGAGAGTGAACAGCTATCTAAGTATGCATCTGATGATGAATTTGTTAAGACACAGAAAGAGGATATAGAGTCACTTGCAAGCATATATAAAGAACTTCTTAGTGATGAACAGAATGGTGGAGATGATTATTATCTTAGCGTATTCAGAAATCATTTTAAGCCACAGCTTAATTATAATGGCAGGTATATGTTTATGATAAGCGATAAGGATAAGAATATTATAGTTAATGTTCAGGGAAGCAATCTTACAGTGGAATTTGGTCAGGATATGGAAGCTGATGTTATTGGTAAAATGTCTAAAGAAACCTTTGACCGCATAGTTCAGGGGAGAATTACATTCCACAGGGCATTTATGACTGGAGATATGACAGCCAAAGGTAATTTCAGAACATTAAGAATGTTAGACGAAGTATTTAATTTTGAAGATTAAAAGCGAAAACTGTAGTTACTACATCATTATCGGATATGATATTCCAGTCAATGCCGCTTAAAAGGCATATCTGGTTCACAATTGAAAGACCAAGACCAGTGTGCCCCTTGTGTGTTGTGTAGAAAGGCTTGCAGAGCTTACTTTTAAGTCCAGGTCTGTTACAGTTATTATCATTAATGTCATTGTTAATGCAGGAGCTGATATTGTCAGGCTGGTAAATAGAGCTGCCGTTATTGGTTTTATTACTTCCTATTGAAAGAATCAGCTTATCTTTAATGTCAGGTGATATTATAGCGGACAATATAAGTATACAATTGTTACAGTTACGCTCACTGGCGGCTTCGTAAGCATTATCAATGATTTCTTTTAAGGCAATATTAAGATAATGAGAGCTGGCATATATTGAAGCTGAACTACATTCCAGTCTGATATTAGAAGTATCAAGGGCTATAAGACCATTGTATCTTGATTTGATATATTCGTTAATGTTGTTAATGATATCAGATAGAGTACAGCTTACCGTTTCGCTTTGCTTGAAGCTGTATCTGTAGATAGATGTTCTTTCAAGATAATTAACAAGTTCATCTATTGTTGAACCCATATTATTCCAGAATTTGTTACTGCGAAGTTCATCATTGCGGCTTGAAAGAAGCTGGTAGCAGGTTTTTAAATAGGCTGCCTTGTTCTTGATTTCGTGAGAGATTACAGAGCTTTCTTCAAGGGCGGCACTGCATACGCTGTTAATTGCATCAGATAACTGTTTATTATCACTACAGTTATTGGATATAGTTGTATATTCGTTAAAAGTTAGCATTACAATCCCCATTCTGCCATTTGGCTGTACTTTTTTGTCTTTTAAAGCAAATAATATTGTAATCCACCTTGCTTTAAGTTATTATACGAGTATATACTGAAACATAAAATAAGTAAATAATAAATGGGAGGAGATATGCTCTATGAAAAAAGATGATTGCATATTCTGCAAGCTGGCTAATGGAGACATACCAACTAATTCATTATATGAGGATGATATTGTAAAAGTTATATTTGATGCAGGTCCTGCATCAGATGGACACGTTTTAATTCTTCCAAAGAACCATTATGATGACATATATTCTATGGACGAAGATACAGCAGCTCATGTATTTAAGGTTGCTACAAGGATTGCCAAAGCATATAAACAGTCATTGGATTATGAAGGACTTAATATAGTACAGAATAATGGCGAGGCAGCAGGCCAGACGGTATTCCATTTTCATATGCACATCATTCCTAGATATAAGAATGATACAGTTAATGTAGGCTGGAAGCCGGGAGAAGCTAAAGAAGATGTTATTAATGCTATAAAGAATAAGGTTACACCTTATTTATAAAATATAAGCATATAATTAATAGCTAGATGTTTAATAACATATATAATATTCAGGAGGAACAATAATCAATGGTTAAGTTAAGCAAAGGTGGGGCATATCTCATTAATGGAACAGAAATTATTGAAGATAGCCAGACAGCATTAGCACAGGTAGCTGCTAAGACAGGCAGTAATATCACAAGTGAAGAGGCGGCAAAGAATACAATTGCCTATGGAATTCTTAAATCACATAATACATCAGATAATATGGACAAGCTTAAGATAAAGTTTGATAAGATGACTTCACACGATATTACATTCGTAGGAATTATACAGACAGCAAGAGCATCAGGACTTGAAAAGTTCCCAATACCTTATGTACTTACTAACTGTCACAACAGTTTATGTGCAGTAGGTGGAACAATTAACGAAGATGATCATATGTTTGGACTTACATGTGCTAAGAAATACGGCGGAATATATGTACCTCCACATCAGGCCGTTATTCACCAGTTTGCAAGAGAAATGCTTGCAGAAGGCGGCAAGATGATACTTGGTTCAGACAGCCATACACGTTATGGTGCACTTGGTACTATGGCAATGGGTGAAGGTGGACCAGAGCTTGTTAAACAGCTTCTTAATAAGACATACGATATTAATATGCCGGGTGTTGTAGCTATCTATATGACAGGTGAGCCAATGAAGGGCGTAGGTCCTCAGGACGTTGCACTTGCAATTATAGGTGAGGTATTCGCTAACGGATATGTTAAGAATAAGGTTATGGAATTCGTTGGACCAGGTGTGTCTAACTTAAGTGCTGATTTCAGAATTGGCGTTGATGTTATGACAACAGAGACAACTTGTCTTTCATCAATATGGAGAACTGATGAAAAGATTAAGGAATTCTATGATATACACGGAAGAAGCGAGAGCTACAAGGAACTTAATCCTGGCAGTGTCGCATATTATGACGGAGTTGTATATGTTGACCTTAGTAAGATTAAGCCAATGATAGCAATGCCATTCCATCCAAGTAATACATATACTATTGATGAACTTAATGCTAACCTTGAGGATATTTTAAGAGATGTAGAGAAGAAGGCACTTGTAAGTCTTGACGGACAGGTAGACTTCAAGCTTACTAATAAGATTAAAGATGGCAGGCTTTATGTAGATCAGGGAATTATCGCTGGTTGTGCAGGTGGTGGATTTGAGAATATCTGTGCGGCAGCAGACATATTAAGAGGCCATTCAATAGGTGCAGACGAGTTCACATTAAGCGTATATCCAGCAAGTACACCTATATATATGGAGCTTGCAAGAAATGGACGTCTTGCTGACCTTATGGAGACAGGTGCAATTGTTAAGACTGCATTCTGTGGACCTTGCTTTGGTGCTGGTGATACTCCTGCAAACAACGCATTTTCTATCAGACATTCTACAAGAAACTTCCCTAACAGAGAAGGTTCTAAGTTACAGAATGGACAGATATCATCAGTTGCACTTATGGATGCAAGATCTATTGCAGCTACAGCAGCTAATAAGGGCTTCCTTACAGCAGCTACAGATTGTGATGTAGAATTCACAGGACCAACATATCATTTTGATAGTGCTATATATGCTAACAGAGTATTTGACAGCAAGGGTGTAGCAGACCCAGAACAGGAAATACAGTTTGGACCTAATATTAAGGACTGGCCAGAGATGGTAGCACTCCCAGAGAACTTAATCATTAAGGTTGTATCAGAAATTCACGACCCAGTTACAACAACAGATGAACTTATCCCATCAGGAGAGACATCATCATACCGTTCTAATCCTTTAGGACTTGCAGAATTTGCTCTTTCAAGAAAAGACCCAGCATATGTTGGACGTGCTAAAGAAGTACAGAAGGCAGAGAAAGCAAGAGAAGCTGGCGAATGTATGGGAGAGGCACTTCCAGAGTTAAGAGATATTATGCATAAGATTAAAGAAACTTATGATGTAAGCAAAGAAAATGTTGGTGTTGGAAGCACAATATTTGCAGTTAAGCCAGGTGATGGTTCGGCAAGAGAGCAGGCAGCATCATGTCAGAAGGTTCTTGGCGGATGGGCTAATATAGCTAATGAGTACGCTACTAAGAGATACCGTTCTAACCTTATTAACTGGGGTATGCTTCCATTTATAATAGATAAGGGAGAACTTCCATTTACTAATGGAGATTATATCTTTATACCTAAGATAGCTGATGCGGTTAAGAATAAGGCTACATCAATGAAAGCATATGTAGTTAACAAAGATATGAAAGAATTTGAACTTAAAATGGATGAACTTACAGATGATGAGCGTGAGATAATTCTTGACGGATGTCTTATTAACTACTACAGAAACCATTAATATAAAATAGAGGCAGATAATGGCAGAACAGAATATACTCAATGGTGACCAGCAGGTTTTAGAGCAGATTCTTGGCGATATTAATGAACACGCTGAAAAGAAAGAACGTCTTGAGCGTATGTCAGTAAGTATCAGGGATATAACCAAGGAGATAGATAGCACCACTAAAGCTATGGAAGATGAGATTTCGTCAAGAATAAGTGAAAGTACGGACTCTATATGTGCAGGTTATGATAAAGCGGTTTCACAGGATAAAGACACAATTAAGCAGGTTCAGGCAGACAGAGATAAAGCTAAGATGCAGGGGATTAAAGAGCGAATAGCTTCTGAGACAGCATCTTTAAGAGCTGAGAATAAGAGCCTTCAGAATGAGATTAATGAAGCATTTATTCAGGAGAATATACCTCGTATTGTTAATAATTCATTTTTTATGGCATTATATATTTCAAGAAAAGTCAGAGATGTATTAGTGTATACTTTATTTTTGCTCATAGTATTTGCATTAATACCTGCGGCATTATATTTATTACCAGTCATACCAGCATATGTACCGGTTATATATGCTGGCGTGATGGGAATATTACTTCTTATAATTGGAAGAAGCGTATATATTAACCTTATACTTGCACATAAGGATACTATTATGGCGGCAAGGGATACCAGGTATAAGATAAGGGATAATAAAAGAATAATCAAAAAGACACAACATTCAATCAAGAAAGATAAAGACGAAGCTATGTATGGGCTTGAAAGCTTTGATAACAGAATTAATTCTATCGGTGATAATATTAAAAAGACCGAGGAAGAGAAGCAGAATGCTTTAAGGGAATTTGAAGAAACTGTAAAGCCGGACCTTGTTAAAGAGGTAGAGGGCAGATACTTAGATAAGCTTAATCTTATGAGAGAAGAACTTGCCAGGAAGAAAGATGAATATATGAAGTTAGATGACCTCATCAAACAGCAGAGAATATATATATCATCTAATTATGAAGCTTATCTTGGTAAAGAATTTGTTAATGTCCAGCGCTTAACAGAACTTGATAATATTATCAGTTCAGGAGAAGCACAGACTATTTCGCAGGCAATGGCTGTATACAAGAATAGGAAATAACCATCAGGCTATAGTTTTTGGGGTAATAATTAATATATTGCCCGATATAAGCAGTGCATTGAGTGCGTTAAATATTACATCAGCAAGCTGGATTATAAGGTAAAGACGGGTTGTCTGAAGTATGGAGTGATTAGAATTACTGGAAGAATTAACGATTCCGGTAATGTGAACAGCTCCGACTTCAGGCAGCTTTTTTTTGACCCCGAGTCCAGGTTTTAAAGGACCTTCTCCTAAAGTGATAAGTCCGATATGTTCTTCACGTCCAAGAGAAGCATCAATCGCAATAATAAAAGGATCAACAAAGGTTTCATTGATTTTGTCTATATATAGTTGAAGATTGCCTGCGTGTACAGGATGCATTAGATCTCCATATATGTAGAATCCACATTGAGGTGCCTTCTTTAGCTTGTACCCAATAAGAGGTCCAAGACTGTCGCCGGTTGATCGGTCACTGCCAATACATAGAATTATGATTTCCTGATTAGGCTTCTTCTTAGTGTTTATTATTGACTTAAGTCGTATGCTTAATAATAAAGCAGCTTTTTCGCTGGAAGAATCAAAATAATAATTCATAAGACCTCACTTCTTCGCACAATTTGCAATATATTTTTAAGATAATATATTTAGTGGCATCAAAAAATATTACAAAAAATAAAATTAAATTATCCAGCCGACATATTATGATAAAATTCTTAAGTTTATGGTGCTATTATGCAAATATCAAAAGTGGACATACCTAATGCGGCAATACATATGTGCGCTGTCAGAATGTATTGTTGTGTGTCTATTGCTTAATATCAGCGCAGGAATGAGGAGGGTATGATTGAGATTATATGTAATAAAGATGAGTCGGATAAGAATTCGCACCATGTAAAAGAAGGTGTGACAGGCATAAGAAGACCAAAGAATATAAAGCAGATAGGTGATGTAAGCTCTGATAAGAAAATATACATAGAAGATTATGCGTTTACATACATCAATTCTATTGCATATAATAATCCAATGATAGAGCAGGCTGGCGTGTTGTTAGGCGAGCTGCAGAAGGACAGTGAGGAAAAATGCGTATTTGTAAAAGGGGTAATTAAATCTGTTGTAGAGGATAAGGGGGAGAGAATACATTTTGATGAAAATGTATGGAACAGAATATATTCAGATACAGAGAAATATTTTCCAAATCTGTCGGTTGTGGGCTGGTTTGCAGTTGTGCCAGATTTAACAAGTGAGAGAATGGCAAGGCTTAAGAAAATTCATCTTGATAATTTTGCGGGTATGATGAAGACATTATATCTTGTGGATACAGCCTGTAAAGAGGAGCATTTTTACCTGTATGAAAATGGAAGCCTTAGAAAACAGAAAGGGTATGTGTGTTTCTATGAGCGGAATTATGAAATGCAGGAATATATGCTTGAACGCAATGGAAAGAAATCCTGTGAGGATTCCAGGACTGATAAGGTTATGCAGACAATAAGAAATGTAATCAAAGAAAAAGATGAGCTGCACGAACAGAAGAAAAGCAATTCATTTATGTATGTTATGAGTACATTTCTTGTTGTGGTTATAATTGTTATTGGAATTAATCTTATGAACAGCTATGAGAAGATGAAGCAGTTCGACAAGTCGATTAATACTCTTATGAATCAGATGTCGGGAAATGATACAGACCAGTCAGACAATCAGGATGACACGGTTACAGTGAACAAGTTGTCAGGAGATGTGTATCCAACTAAAGGTGATACAGACACATCACAGAACGAAGATAATATGAAAAATGCGGATAACTACAGTAATGCAGGCAGTAATTCCAGCGGCACAGAAAGAAACTCCGGTAGTGCGAATAGTTCGGAAAGTTTGAATAACTCAGACGATGCGAATGGCGTGGGTGATGAGAACAGCTCTGACAGCAGCACGGCCCCTAAGACAGCACAGGGTGTTTCGTCTGGTGATGATACGGCGGCTTATACAGCTTATGTATATACGGTAAAGACAGGGGATACGCTTATGAGCATATGCAAGAAGCATTATGGAACTACAACTAAATATACAGAGGTTCTTAAGTATAATGAATTAGATGATGCCAATGTTCTATATGTAGGACAAGAAATAAAACTTCCTTGAATATTTATGGGGATAATGTATAATAAAATCAGCTTTTAAGCCTTGATTATAATAAAGGGGACAACAGATGGCTGATATAATTTCAGGAAGTTCAAGATTTAATGGAGATAAGAACGCTCCGGCAAGAAAAGTAATACAGATGAATAATGTTTCGGAGGCGGCGACGCACGAAACGGAAGATGATGAGATTGTCAAACACAGAATAAAGAAGCATAGAAGACATATGGTAATAATAGCTGCTATTGGCGTGATTGTAATCGCAATTGCGGTAGTGCTTGTTATGAGGCTTATTGATGGATATGTATTTACCTCGTATTCAGTTACAGGTTCTCTTAACAGGGAAGATATTGAGTCTTCTGGCTATATAGCATATGGTGATGGTTATATAAGATACAGTAATGATGGTGCAGCATATTATACGGCCAAGGGCAAGGCACTGTGGAACCAGACATATTCTATGCAGAAGCCGCAGGTTAAGATATGTGAGGACTGTGTTGCAATAGGAGATATTAACGGCAATACGATATATATTTTTAATAAAAATGGCAATATAGGAAAAGTAGATACTTCACTTGTCATATCGCAGATTGAGGTTGCAGCTAATGGAGCAGTTGCGGCAGTGCTTGAAGATAATGAAGCTAACTACATCAATATGTATGACAAGGAAGGCAATAAAATCTACAGTGTAAAGACAACACTTGCAGGAGATGGATATCCGCTTGATATAAGTATTTCCAACGACTCAGCCAAGCTTATCGCCTCATATGTATATGTAAGCGGTGAAGAGATTAAGACTAATGTGGTGTTCTACAACTTTTCGGAGGTGGGACAGAATGAAACTGAGCGAGTTGTTGGTGGTTTCAATCATTATAATGACGTGCTTGTTGGAGATGTCCAGTTCTTAAGCAATAATATAGCGGTAGCAGTTGGAGAAAATGTAATAAGCATATATAAGATAAAGGAATATCCAAGTCTTGAAAAGGAAATACAGATAGATAATACAATAGACAGGGTATTCTTTGGCACAGATTATATTGGCCTTGTGCTGGATAACTCAGACTCAGGAGAATTATACAAAATGGTTGTATACAATTTTTCTGGTTCAAAGGTGTGTGAAGCTGAATTCGGAACACAGGTTGATAATATACAGTTTGATGGTTCAAGTGTAGTTATGAATAATTCGACTTCATTTTCTGTATTCAATCTTAAAGGAAAGAATGTTGCTAATATGAGCTTTGATATGCCGGCTAGTAAGGTACTTCCAACAGGTACAAGAGGTGAATATATATTAATTAACACCAAGTATATCCAGAATATTAAACTCAAGTAACTACAATTTAGATAATAAATAATGTCTGGAATGACTCAATGACGGATAATGAATTATATGAAATATAATGGTAATTTTATAATATTTAACAGGAGATGATATGGTACTAATATGCGTTGCGGCTATTTTATGTATAGCGGCTTTTAATGGAATGAAAAAAGGTGCAATAAGAATGGCGGCATCACTCGTTGCTATGATTATAACAATAGCTGTCACAACATTTGCATCACCAATAGTAAGTGAAAAAGTAAAGAATGATACGGATATGGACGAGCGTATTACACAGAGTATATATGAAAATATCATAAAAGACGGCAGGAAATATGGAGAAGATGATTCACAGGTTATAGACAGCAGTACTGTTGTATACAAGGATGCGATACAGTCAAAGGTTGATGCCATAAGTGAATATATGAAGCTTCCACAGAGCCTTTCTGACAATATAACAGAGTCAGCAGCTATGAAAATACTAGACTCAGCTGGAACATCGGCTGAGGTTACAATAAAAGAGATGGCGGCACAGATATTTGCGGCACAGCTTAGTGCTATCATAATTAATGCAATATGCTACTGCATAGTATTTGTTATATTATACATAATTCTTAAGGTGTTTATGGGAGTGACAGGCGTAATAAGCAGGCTTCCGGTTATTCATCAGGCTGACAAATTGTGCGGAACAATAGCAGGTATAGTTGAAGGACTTATTATAGTGTGGGTAGTATTTGCAATAGTTACAGCATTTGGCAATAATGTATGGGCTTCGGATATACTTGCACAGATTCATAGCAGCAGCTTTTTGGAATTTATATACGATAATAATATTATAATGAAGATGATAATATCATAGACAGAGGAATAATATGCGTATAGCTATATGTGAAGATGATAAGATACAGGCGGGAACATTGGAACATCTTCTTGATGACAGATTGAGGGAAACAGAATGTGAAGCAGAAGTAGATGTATATTTTGGCGTAGATGACATAAAACGAGAACTTAACAATAAGCATTATGATGCTTATTTTCTTGATATTGAACTTGGGGCGGATAATGGTGTAGAGCTGGCAAAGAATATTAAACAGTCAGATATTAATTCAATAGTAGTGTTCACGACAAGCCATACAGATTATATGGCGGAAGCATTTGATGTACACGCTTTTAATTATATTGTGAAGCCTGTTACAATGCAGAAGGTGGACAAGATTGTAACACAGCTTGAAGAGGTTATTAATTCAAGAGATGACAAGCTTATATTCAGATGTAACAGAGAGTTAGTCAGCACATACTATGACGATATCGTGTATATGGAGTCGTCCAAAAGAATAATTAACCTTATAACCACTAATATGGAATATCAGTTCTATGGAAAGATTAATGATGTATATAATGAACTTCCAGAGCTGATATTTGGAAAGACAAGAAGTGGCTGTATTGTTAATTACAGATATGTAAGCAGGGTTGATAAATCCAATGTCTGGTGCAGGAGAGGCGTAGATGGCAAAGAGATAAGACTGGACTTGGGACGTGGAAGATATAACGATTTTATGACAGATTATACGAGCTATATAACATCAGAGAGAGGCAAAAGCAGAAGGCTCTGGTAGTTTAATATTAAGAGGTGCACTTAAGATATGTTAGATAATCATATGTTTTTATTGTGTATGCTGGCAGGTATAATAGACTATATTATATATATTGGGTATCAGAAGAATTATATATATGTGGAACATTTGAAACCAGCAGATAGTTCATATGGGCTTAATGTACGGCTGTTAAGTTATTTTAAAATAGCTGTTTATTATGTATATAATATTCTTCTGGCGGCAGTTGATATATTATGTATGTACAGTTTTCTGATTAACAACAGCTATACGATGTATATACTTCTTCTTGTTATTATGCTTGCAGGTTTTAAGTATAGTGCTTTTGATGTATACACGGTAACAGCCAGTACGGCATATCATATAAGTATGTCGGTTACTGTTAATATTCTGGTTCGTCTGATATTGGAGAACTGTTCTCTTACGAGAATTGAAAAGTACAGTTCAGACATTAGTAGAGAAATTAGCTGTATTATTATGGTAAGAATACTGATTGTAATACTTGTTGATGTATATGATAAATATATAGGCATAAAGCTTGGAAGGCTTGCAGGGACAGCTATAGCTGTGACATCACTTGGCATAACTGTGGCATGTATTATGGTAAGCAAAATGGCATATAAATATGTTGACACAAGACCAATTGTGCTGGCAGTTCTTATTATTCTATGGTGCATAACTAACATAATAGCGATGCTTATTAATATGATTGAACAGAACAGCCGTCATAGTTATGAGATTATTATGCTTGAACGTGAGCGGCAGACTAACAGGGAAATATACGATAATATCAAATCAGGACAGGAAGAATTAAGGGATATAAGGCACGATATCAAGAACAGGCTTAGTTCCTTAAGGAGTGTTATAGTACAGAATGACAGCAGTGCGGCACTTGATTATTTAGACGGAATGATAGGAAGTGTCGATATGGTTAAGGGGAAAATATACTGTAATAATCTTGTCATCAATAACATTCTGACATACAAGCTCAGTGGTGTTGCTGATAACATTTCGGTGGAATGTGAGGCGGAAGTTCCAGAGCAGATTAGTGTGGATATGGGAGATTTAGGAGTTATAATAGGTAATCTGTTAGACAACAGCATTAAAGCTGTGAATAATATTAATACAGGTGGTTATATACATATAATTATAACAGAGAGCATAGGAAAGCTTATAATAATAATAGAGAATAATTACCTGAAAGATACAGAAAAGAAGCCAGCCATATATTACATAGATCACGGCAGGGGCATTAATAATGTGCGCCGTATTGTTAAGAAATATGGAGGAAGTTATAAGGAAAATGTGTCTGAAAATGTGTATCAGACCAAGATAAGCATTTGATGTGCAAAAAGTTACATTAATGAATACAACTTTTTACATTAACCGAATATCGCAAAATGCGTATGATATAATCCAGTGCATAGAGATTAGAATCTATGTGCTGGATTTTTTTATGCGGCTGGGCTTAACACAGGAATGGAGGATATTATGAAGCAGATGTTAAAAATAGAGCTGGAGAGGGCGTTTAAAAGTGCAGGTTTAAAAGTGTCGCTCCTGATAGGTATAGTTATAAGTACATTACATTTTTTTCAGAAGGTATTACCAACGGCACTCGATCCATTACATTTTTATAAAACAGGTAATCTTGAAACAGTAGCCAATGTTAATAATATGTGGATGGCAATGGGCGAAGGCTGGCATTACACATTGTATGTCAGGCTTATTCCGTTACTTGCTGTTGTGCCTTATGCCGTTACATATTATACAGATTATAAAAAGGGGATTGTAAAGAATTATTATACAAGAACCAAAAAGATTAATTACATATCAGCCAAATATATTGCAGTGTTTCTTACAGGTGGAACGGCGGCAGTTGCTCCGTTAGTACTGGATCTGATTGCTACATCAGCAGTGATGCCATCTTTTATAGCAATTAGTCATACTGTTCCCTGTAATGGCAATGGAATATGGTCATATATATTATTCTCACATCCGTATATATATTATTTGTTATATTTTATTCTCCAGTTTATATGTGCAGGACTGATGGCAACAATGTCTCTCGTTGTATCGCTGTATGTTAATAATGCATTTATTGTACTGTTGTTTCCAAGTGTATTATGTGAATTCATTAATGCAGTTTCAACATGGATTCCTGTTAAATATAGATATATAAAAGGGGCGGCTCCATGGAGATTGTTCAGGATTGATCAGGTGGCAATAAATTACTGGCAGAGTTATGTGATATTTATATGCGTGGTTTTGTTGTTTGATCTTGTTATATATGTGTGGAGAGGGGTGAAGAATGATGCACTCTAAAAAGAGAATTATAAAGCGTGTTGTTATAGCCTGCCTGATATTAGTAGTATCTGGTGTGTGGCTTGTAGGTTACATAGATGTCAATAAAAGATTTCCAAAGCCAGAGCAGCAGGTACATTCAATTGGAGAATGGGTAAGGACGGGCGATACGAGCATAAAAGTTAATTCTGTAGAATATATGCCGCAGGAAGAAGCAAACAGCCAATATGGATCAGAACTTCTCCCTGATAACGGGAATAATAGTAATACTTATTATTTTATAGCGAAGATTGATGTCAAGAATGAAACAGATAAGGAAATCAAATTATCAAAAACACTTTTAGAGCATCTTGGATTGGAGATATATCCTGTTGGCGTATTAATATATGGAGAAGTGATGGAAAATGGAGAATTGACAAGCATAAAGCTTAAAGCACAAGAACAAAGGGAAATTGTATTGCATTTTATAATGTCACAAGGAGTGTTGCGGGATGATAGAAGATGGATGTTGAAAAAGTCACAGATTCGTATTGTACTGTCTAATTATCCTGTACACGAAATTATAGTTCTTGATGATATTAAGGGATTGTAAAGAGGAGTTTATTTATGAAAAGAAAAAGTATAATATTTGCTATTTTATGTGTATTAATGCTGGTATCAGGCTGTAGCAGCCAAAGTACTGATGATATATATCAGATGATGGAAAATGCATCATCAAAATCAAATGGCAGTGAATCATCTGGACAATCAGATATGGTTTCTGACAATTCACCACGCGTATATACAGAAGATTATAAGGAGTGCAATAAAAATTATATGCCGGAACTGGTACAGACTGGGGAGACGGCTAAGGTTACAATTGGTAGTAGAAATGATACGTTATCATTTACAGTTACAGATGCCATTATTACAGATGATTTTAGTGATTTAAGACAGCTTACATCACAGGCGGCATATGATAATATAAGAAATTTCCTGCTTTATGTAGAAACAGATGATTATATAGATGAACAGGGGAATATATTAGACAGTGAACGTGGGGTTGAGAGGAAAGCGCTTTTTGTAAAGCTTAGTATAAAAAATGAGAATAATAGTGAATACACATTGCCTATACACAGCCTGAGTCTGTATAGCATAAAAAAGGAGAATTCTGTGATGAAATACAGACGCTTGAAAGGGACAAATGATGGAGGACCTATTTGTGCAAATGCACCAGATGCATTTACTTTGAAATCGGCTTCTAAAATTACATTACAGCCGGGCGAGGAAAAAGAAGAAGTGTTAATATATTTTGAAGAAGATAAGTGGGTTCAACAGTATACATATCGTTATGATAAGGATATAGGAAAGGGTGTATATGGAGATCTGGTGTATGGAGATGATATTTCATATGACAATATATATTTTTCAACTTCATTTATGTACGAAAGTAATAATCAAAACAAGGACAGAGGCTACTTTGAGAAGATTAAGAGTCTTATTAAACTGGATATAAGACAGGAATAATGGAACGTGAAGAATTGCAATAACAGGTGGTATGATGAAAAGATTAGTTGATTTATTGCGGGTAAATGAGTCAAGGTTTACAGCTATTATATTAGGTGCAATGACAATTGCTGCTGTTATTAATTTTAATGGGCAGCTTGGGAGCGGCGGAGGAGTGCCGTGCTTATATGATGTCTATATAATAGGTATTTTGCATGTGGTGGATACATTTGGTGTTCCATTGCTGCTGTTTTATACATTATTTGTCGAAAGGCATAACCAGAGAATAATGCAGGTTGTCAGGGAACGCACAGTTAATGATGTATGGAAAAGATGCGTGATAGATTTACTCATTTTGTGTACGTTTTTTACGGTATATGTCTTTGCTTTAACCACGATTGTAGGTTTATTGCGGACAAATACATTTTATAATTGGGGAGAACAATATAGTCGCTGTGCAAAATGGCTTGGAAAAGTATGTGAAGAACAGCCATCATTTGTTATGCTGCTGGTGGCATATGTAATAGAGACATTTCAGTGCTTTTTAATAACGGGAATTGTAATGATCGGAGTATGGTGGTGCACCAATAAAGAATGGGCAGGATATATATCTGCAATAATATTAATTACTATAGACAGAAGCTTTGAAAGCCATGGCTTAATATTTGGCAGTTATCAGGTATCAAGCTATACATACAAGGTTGGCTTAAACTTAGGTGTAAATATAATATATCCGCTGATAGTTATGGTAATAATATTTGTCCTTGTGAACGTGGCAGTAAGATTTAAGAAAAAGGAATTCTTAGGGACATAGATTGTGCAGAAAACTTATAACTTTGCAGAAAAGATAAGGGAGAGAGTGTGGATGTTGTGGTGGCAGATAAAAAGCGACATAAGAGAGGGCATTGTACAGCAATGGAAAAGATTTGCAATGCTTGGAATAATATATGCAGTATGTGTAATATATTTTATTATGATATGCAGCTTTAGCAGACATATTGACTCGTATACGTGTGGAGATATGATTTTATGGGTGTTAAGGGGTGTTAAGAAATATGATAGTGGTGTGATTAAAACCGTAGACATATCCTCTGTGTATATGCTTCCTAATATATTTGTAGCTTATATTGTCGGCAATTATGTCATCAAAGACCTGTATGGCTTTGGAAAGAATATTATCGTCAGAACAGGAAGTAGGTTTAACTGGTGGATAAGCAAATGTATATGGGGCATATTAACAGCAGTGCTAAGTTATGCAATATTGTATGCTGTAATAATAGTGGCTGGAATATGCACAGGAGGCGTTAAGCTTGCACCGACACCAGAAGTATGCTATTCGGCTATTTCTATGGATAAACAGATTATTATACAGAACACTAATCTGACAGGTCTGGTGATAAGTCTTATGGCTATGAGCCTGCTTATGACAATAACCTTCTGCATTATCCAGATTACAGTCGGACTTATTATATCACCAGTCATTGGATATGTTATTGTGATGTCATATCTTATTATAGGTGCATTTTCAGATAATCCATTCATTATATCCATATATTGTATGGCTTTAAGAAATGGAATATACAGCCCAGAAGGATATAACATATTATTGGGAGTAATTATTATGGCGGCAATAACAATCTTCTGCATAGTAGCAGGCTCATTATATATAAGAAAAATGGATATAATTAACCAGAAACAGGAGTGACAGGGACACGAATAATGCTTAAATGCATTATAAATTGGGAAAGATTTCAATTTATTGCAAAAAAGAAAAGGATATTTTAAGCCATAAATATAAGAAAAACAGATTAAATTGAGGTAAAAAATAAAAAAATCTCCAAAATCAAGGAAAATATTAAAATGCTGCAAAGCTAGTAAATACGCGGCTTTGCAAAGAATTAACTTTGCTAAATCAACAAAAATCTCAAAAAAATTAAAAAAAATTGAAAAAAGTTGTTGACATATGTGATGGGTGGTGCTATTATAATCAAGTCGCCGCGATACGACAGCGACACAAAAGCTTCTCAAACACAGATAAATACTGAGTTTGAAAGCAATGAACTTTGATAACTGAACAGAAAGACAACCTTGAAAATTCTTTTTTAGAATTTCGAGATGAGTACAGAATTCGATAGAATTAAGTATACATC